>QFCS01004957.1_pt1 | contig 198052 bp, 176 predicted proteins | sample 3576561 | NCBI WGS metagenome assembly QFCS01
GGGGGGGGGGTAGTTTAGAAGTATTTCATCTTTGCTTTGATGAATTACTCATTAAAACAAATATGAACAAATTTATATCTAACAAATCAAATAAAAAAATAAAAATATAAAAAAATAAGATAATGATTTATTTACAATGAAACTATCAGAATAATTGTATGCTATGACTTCTTGATTTGACTTGTATTCTTTTGTTAAGAAAAGCGAGACTTTTATAGAAGGATTTGGAAATTCAATATTATTTGTTTTGGATTTTTTTTTATCACCTTAGTTTTTCCTTCCAATTTGAATATTCATCCCATTGATTTTTTTTGCCTAATAGCTTTGTGTTATAAAATCAAAGTCTATGAAGTTGTTTGTAATAGTGGTGTTGGGACTGACTAGTTTTATTGCAAATGCACAGTCTATTTCTTTATTAGCAGGCAAATCTTTAAGTCCTGCGGATTATTTCAGTTTGCGTTATATGCATTACTCCAATAGTCCCTTCAAACTTTCCTTCACGTCACATATTGAAAAAGGTACCAAACACCGTCTGTCTTATGGTTCCTTTGGAGCCGACCTTTCGCTGCTATTTGATCCTCTTATCGATGATTACCAAGGTCGCCGTGGTGGTATCGCTGCCGGGTTAGGGATCGGCTGGCTGGTTGATCATGAACCCTGGTTATATAAAGACTGGAGTTTTGCTCAGCGATCGAGCTTTGGTCTTTCTTCTGAAATCGCTTACCAATATTTTCTATCAGGCGCCTTTCGCATCGGCATATTCGGCCAACAGAAAATACTTTTTAATCCAAGGATCGGCAGATACCGATGTTGTTTTGGATTAACGCTTTCTCATCTATTAGGTAATTAGTTTTTTCACTTAAAAACATTTTTATGAACACAAGTGTGTTACACCGGTTTTACCGGTGGGGGCTCGTGTTGTGTCTGGTGTTCCCCCTTACCCTTATGGCACAGCCCCTTCCCGGTACTCATTTTATCCGAATAGAACTGATCTCGGAAAATTATGATTGTTCGACAGGTCAGTTATCTATTTCCTTTAAAGTCATTAACGAAAGGGAGGATGGTATACCGGGCAGGTATGCCAGTTCCTTCCATATTCAATCAGGTACTTATTTTACTTATGGGAGCACGAGTCGCAATGATATGATCCATGAGTATAGTTTTCCCTATACCATCGGCAACCAGGTGATCATCGGAGCTATGGGTATCATTGATAATGAAGCGCCTTATATTGAGTATCGATTTACCCCCGCCAGTGCAAGTTTACCAACGCCACCTGTTATCAGTAGTTCAGGTACCATGCCGCTTTGTAATGGTGCTTCCGTTACACTTACTGCAACGGGGTCAACGGGTAATTATGTCTGGTCAAATGGTGCAACCGGATCAAGCATTACGGTAAACGAGGCAGGTACGTATACAGCAAGGGCGGTTAATAGTTGTGGGGAATCGCTACCCAGTAATTCAATTGTTGTCATCGTAGATCAAACACCGGCAGCGCCAGTGGTAACACCATCGGGTAATTTACTGCTTTGTAATGGTGAATCAGTTACTTTGTCTGCGAGTGGTAATAATATTGTCTGGTCGACTGGAGCCACGGGAAATAGCATTACGGTAAGTGCCGCAGGAAGTTATTATTGCACCAGCAGTAATGGATGCGGCAGTAGTGCGAGTAGTAATGTAGTTAATGTTACCACTGTCAGTTGTCCAACGCCATTACCCGGTTCCAATTTTTCTGTTTGTCCGGGAACAAATAAGACCCTTGATGCGGGTGACGGCTATGATAGTTATCTGTGGTCAACCGGTGCTACTACCAGGACAATTACGGCCGGACCTGGCACTTATACAGTCACCGTTTCAAAGGATGGTTGTTTTGCCACATCTGCGCCTGTTACCGTTTCTTATTTTACCGTAACTACTCCAACTGTTTCTGCTTCCGGACCATTGGTATTTTGCCAGGGTGGATCAGTTACGCTTAGTTCAAGTAATGCAGCAAGCTATTTATGGAATACCGGAGCTACCACACAAAGCATCAGTGTAAATAATAGTGGTGCTTATTATGTCAGTACAACAGATGCGAATGGATGTAGTGCCACTTCCGCAGCGGTGAATGTTACTGTTAACAGTTTACCGACTGCGAGTATTTCTGGCGGGGGCAATCTATGTCAGAATTCTACTGCTGGTACGGTTGTTTTCACGGGTAGCGGTGGGGTTGCGCCTTATACTTTTAGTTACCGTATGAACGGTGGTAGTGTGCAGACGATCACAACAATTTCAGGCAATGTTGCTTCTATCAGTGTTTCCTCTGGCGCTGCTGGCACATATACCTATACGCTGGTGGGTGTGCGTGAAAGCAGTCCGACTGCCTGTGAAAATAGTGCCTCTGGTGAAGTGACGGTTCAGGTAAATGAAAGACCGAGTGCGACCATTAGTGGTTCTGCTACTGTTTGTTCGGGAGCGACCGCGCCGGTGGTTACTTTAACCGGTAGTGGAGGAACAGCACCTTATGTATTTACTTATGAACTTAATGGTGGTGCGGTACAAACCATTACCAGCTTTGGTAGCACGGCAATAATAACAGTGCCTACTAATGCACCTGGTACTTATGTGTACCGATTGGTGAGTGTACGTGACGCGAGTTCTACGGCTTGTACCAGTATCCAATCGGGGACGGCTACGGTGGTGGTAAATGCAATGCCTGTAACTCCTGTTATTGCAACAACCAATGCACATTTATGTAATGGGGCTTCAACTGTGATCAGTGTGCAAAATATAGAACCTGGGACTACTTACACCTGGTATAGAAATGGTGCGTTGTTATCAAGTGGTGCAACAAATAGTATTACCGTTACCACAGCCGGAAATTATACCGTTACAGCGGTCAGCCCAGTTGGATGTAGTACCCCATTGTCCAATTCAATTCTTATCAGTACAGGTACAGTGCCTACACCTGTTATCATCGGCACCGGAAAAGTTTGTCCGGGAGGAAGTACCCCACTTCGTCTGGGTTCTAAAGAAGGTTTGGGTTTTGATCGTTGGTTTTGGAAGCAGGACTCCCCATTTGGGGGAGTCCTTTCGGAGGACAGTCTTTTTTCGTTCCAAGCCGGGCAGTATCGCGTAATTGTTGAAAAAGAGGGATGTCGTGACAGCTTATTATTTAGCGTAACGGCAGACGATACTGAGTTCCCGGCGGGAAAAATTGAATTGAGTGCCAGAGAAATTAATTATGGAGACCGCTTAGGTTTAAAAGCGGATGTATATCCGGCCGTTTCCTATACATGGAACCTGGGAAATGGCAGAGCGATCTCAACCAGGTCCGATACGATCAGTGCTAATTTTTATCAAAGCGGTGATAGTATTCCCATCCTTCTGGAAGTTATTACGGAACGCGGTTGCAAAGCCAGTTTTCATACTTATGTGAAAGTCGCTGCCATGAAACCTACTGTGCTTGCTGACAGATCTTTTGCTGGCGGTTTAAAAGACTGGAACGTATTTCCAAATCCTTTTGATCAGCAATTGAAAGTATCTGTGATCCTGCAAAGAGCGGAAGAAGTAAGGATTGATCTGTTTGATGTGCAGGGTAGATGGATCAAGGGCTGGCGGAAAAATGGCAGGGCAGGAGAGAACCTGTTTAACCTGGAGGGTAGTGAAACACTGCCCGGAAGGCAAACCTATTTTATTACCGGATTTTATAATGGTATCAAGCATACCGATAAAATCTATAAACAATAAATGATGAAAAATATATTCAGTCTTTTGCTGTTTGTTTTTTGTATCAGTTGCAGCAGTAAAGAAATGTCCTTTGAACAAACACCCACAGGACCGGAGCTTGGATTTTCAGATACCGTCTATATCCGGGAAAGGGATTCTTTGAACCTGAATGGCAATGGTGTAATCAAAATATATGCAAAACCTGCTGATCAGCAATTGCATTTGCAACTATCTGATACCAGTGGTAAAGTGCATTTTAGTTACCGTGGAGAAAAGCTAAACAATAACCAGCCGGTGGTCGTTGCGGGTGAATGGAACAGTTTATTCTGCAAGGTAGATCATGCGGGTATTTATGGCATTGTGGTTTCTTTAAAGGATCAGCTTGGTAGGGTGAATTTAAAGAATCTTATTATCAAAGCTGCGGCAGCGCAAAGACCTGTTGCGAAGCTTTTGTGGAGGGCGGATGAACGTGACTCGATTAACCGGAGGTATTATTTTGATGCGCATGGTTCGAGTCAACCTTATGGCAAAATCATGTCCTATCATTATGAGATTAACGGACAGTCTTTCCAGGTGAACACGGAGAAAATGCAGTACCTGTTTTACCAGAAGGGATCCTATCCAATCCGGTTTTTTGTGGTGGATGATCTTGCGCAACATTCAGATACGCTTCATCAAATAATTGATGTGTTATGAGGCTGCTCTTCTTCATTCTGTTATTGCCCATTATTGGCGCCGGGCAGTTGGCGACGCATAGCCGGGGCGCGGCAATGGGTGACCTGGGGATTGCCGCCGCAAGTGGTAACCAAACACTTGGGTACAATACCGGTAAATCCGTTTTTACCAATCATTTTCACCAGGCTTCTGTGACTTTTCTGCCATATCTCAGATCGCTTTATCCCGATACCAAATTTATCCGGGCGGATTATCTGACTACCAGCGGAGAAACCACTACGATCGGTATCGCGGTTAATTATCTTGATCTGGGTAACCTTACGACAAGGGATAATTATGGGGCCAGTCTTGCAATCTATCGCAACGTTATCTATAACCTGGGCGGTTCTGTGGGCATCCGTTTGAGTGAAAGCGCCGGTATTGGTGCAACCCTTCGATTATCCGGGGCCAGGCATTTTGATGGAGGCGGCCCTTCCAATCGCTACGGTGTTTCAGGGGATCTGCAGTATTATCAAAAGATCGGAAAGTTTTCGCTTGGTGCGGTTGTCAACCGGCTGGGTAACGATTTATGGGACGCAGCGGAGGCAGGAGTTGGTCTAGCTTACCAGGATCATGATGGGGAGCAAGTAAAGGAATGGACGGTTGGATTTGATGTACGCAAACCATTGAAGGGAAGCTTTGGCTCCGCGCGCTATAGCCTCGGCGGTGAAATGGGATTTGCGGAAAGTTTTTTTCTGCGCAGCGGGCTTTCACTCGAACACCGTGATTTTGGTAACCGAAAATATATTTCGCTTGGTGCAGGTTATAAAGGATTTGTAGAGGATCAGTCCTGGGGGATTGACCTGCATTACCAGATACCATTTGGTAGGAATGCGGCAATATCACCTATGCAACAGGCTTATGGGATGACGCTTTATTTAAACATCGGAAGTTTTTGAAAAAGGAATTGGGTTGGATAAAGGTGTTGTGAGCAGGATATGAGTTGTATCCAACCTTCATGCCCGCCTGCCCGATGCAGGAGAACCAAGTGCGTGATGAACAAGTGGCGGCGGGCATGTTTTACTATTAAACTGAGGGATATGAAAAAATATGTGGGGTTGATGTTGTTGGTTTTATGGTTGGCAATTCCAACCATCGCTCAGGATGGGAACGCGGGTATTCTGGAAGCCAACCAAAAAGTGCGGAGCTATTTTGTCACCGGCACGCAATTGATGTATGCTATTGGAGCCATTCTCGGATTGATCGGTGCCGTTAAAGTTTATAGTAAATGGAACGCGGGCGATCATGATACCGGCAAAGTGGCGGCAGCCTGGTTTGGGAGTTGTGTATTCCTGGTAGTAGTTGTAACCGTTATCCGGGCATTCTTTGGGATATGAGCAGCGTTTACACCATCATTAAAGGAGTGGACAGACCCGTTGTATTCCGTGGTCTCCAGGCGCAGTATATCAGGTGGCTTGGCGGAGGTCTGGTTGGTTGTCTTTTGCTTTTTGCGCTGCTTTATCTGGGGGGCATTGATCTTATCCTTTGCAGCTTTATACTGCTGGTAGGTGTGGTGATTTGTTTTCGGCTGGTGTACCAGCTAAACCGGAAATACGGGGAACATGGCATGATGAAAAAAATGGCAGCTTCTGCTATTCCAAAATGGGTGAAAGCATGAAAGAATTACAAGACATATTACCACTCTATGAAGTGGAACACGATATGATCCTTTCCAAGATGGGAGATATTACGCTTGCCTATAAATTGCAATTGCCGGAGATATTTACCTTATCTACCGCTGATTATGAAACAATCCACCAGTCATGGGTAAGGGCGATCAAGTTACTACCGGCCGGAACGATCTTACACAAACAGGATTGGTTTACGGAAGAGAAGTATGTGGGTGATTTTGAAAACACACCGGATTTTCTTTCCCATAGCAGTGAGCGGTTCTTTCATGAACGTGGTTTTCTTTCGCACGAGTGTTATTTGATGCTGACTCTTCCGCCCTCTGGTCGTGGTAGTGTCAACAGTTATACTTCATCGCTATTGCGTAAACATTTTGTTCCGGTTGAAACGATTGATCCGGCATTCGCCAAAAGCTTTGCAGGTATTTGTTCGCAGTTTGTCAAAGTCCTTGTTGATAGCAGGCTTATTGGTTGTGAGCGCCTGGAAGGAGATTTGCTTTATGCGCTTGTGAACCGGTACCTGGTAATGGGCAGTGATGGCGTGCAAAGGGACCTGGATTTTTCTGATGGTATACGTGTGGGTGAAAAGAACTGCGAACTGTTTACACTTGCTGCACTTAAAGATTTTCCTGCATACTGTGGCCCTAGGATCGGGTATGATAAATATTCCACCGATGCGGCACAGTTCCCGGTTGGCTTTACCACTGCACTTGGTCAATTACTTAACTGTAACCATATATATAACCAGTACCTCATAATTGAAGATGCCGGGAAGCTTGCAAAAGAGCAGGAGAAAAAGCGTTTGCGTTTTCAGTCCTTATCGCTCTATGCGCGCGAGAACCAGCTTTCTAAAGATGCGACCGATCAGTTTTTACAGGAAATGGCAGGCGGTGGACAGGTGCCGGTGCGTGCGCATTTTAATGTGCTGGCATGGATGGATGGTAGAACCAAAGTGCAGGAAGTCCGGAACTTGTGCAGTTCCGCTTTTGCTTCAATCGATGCGGTGCCGAGGATTGAAACCGTGGGAGCGCCACAGATTTTCTGGGCGGGTATCCCGGGTAATGCGGCTGATCTTCCGATCAATGAAACAGTATTGCTTTTTGCGCAGCAGGCTGCTTGTTTTATTCACCAGGAGACGCAGTATGAAAGTTCTTTGAGTCCTTTTGGGATCAGGCTTGGCGACCGACTCACGGGCAGACCGCTCCATATTGATCTGTCGGATGAACCCATGCGGACCGGGGTCGTGTCCAACAGAAATAAATTTATCCTCGGACCTTCCGGTAGCGGCAAGTCTTTTTTTACCAATCACCTGCTTCGTTCCTATTATGTACAAGGTGCACATATCGTCCTGGTTGATGTGGGACATTCCTACCAGGGGCTTTGTTCCTTACTTAAGGGCAGGTACCTGAGTTACAACGATGAGGCAAAGATTCATTTTAACCCTTTTTCACTAAATGGAGATTCGATAGTTGATATCGAGAAAAAGGAAAGTATCAAGACACTGCTTGTCACACTCTGGAAAAAAGACGATGAAAGTTTTACACGCAGTGAATATGTGGCACTATCGAACGCCCTCCAGCTCTATTATGAAAAGAAATTGGGGCAAAGGAATTTCAACAGCTTCTATGATTTTCTGCGTGATGAATTCAGTGTCCTACTCAAGGCCGATAAAGTAACGGAGAAAGCATTTGATCTTTCGAATTTTCTCTATGTGCTGGCCCCATTTTACAAGGGTGGTGAATATGATTACCTGCTTAATGCGGATGAAAATATGGATTTGGTGCATGACCGCTTTATTGTTTTTGAACTGGACAATATCAAAGATCATCCGATCCTTTTTCCCATTGTAACCATTATCATCATGGAACTGGTGCTTGCTAAAATACGAAACCTAAAAGGTGTTCGTAAGGTAATCGTAATAGAGGAAGCCTGGAAGGCGATTGCCAAAGCGGGGATGGCTGAATACCTGCAGTACCTGTACAAAACCATGCGGAAACATTTTGGTGAACCGGTCGTGGTAACACAAGAAATCGACGATATCATTTCTTCTCCCATTGTGAAGGATACGATCATTCATAACAGCGATTGTAAAATATTACTCGACCAGTCCAAATATATCCATCGGTTTGAAGAAGTGCAGCAATTACTTGGGCTGACCGAAAAAGAAAAAAGTCAAGTGCTTTCACTCAATAAAGCAAATGAACCAGGCCGAAAATACAAGGAACTGTTTATCTCGCTTGGTAACCGGATCAGTAAAGTTTACCGGATGGAAGTGTCGCCTGAGGAATACCTCTGTTATACAACCGAAGAAAGGGAAAAGCTGGCTGTGATGCAAATGGCGAATCGTGCGGGTGGTTTGGAAGCTGCGATAAAAAAATTGGTCAATGAAAAAAAGGAAGATGGTGGTATTGGTTTTTGTGCTGGTGTCGGTGGTCCTGTTTTGTGTGTGGCGGTGGTGGCCATCTGCAGACCAGTGGCGGGACATGGTCATTGATTTATACATCAAAATATTCTGTGAAAAATGAAACAAAGAATTTGTCCGCTAATCGTGTTTGTTTGTCTGTTAAGTAGCGGGGTTATGGCGAAGTCCATTGATCCGGTATCACTGATCCTAGCCAAAGCGATTAAAGCCATTGACCTGAAAGTACAGCGCCTGCAAAATGAAACACTTGTGATGCAGGGCGTGCAACAAATGGCGGAACAGGAGCTTGGGCGGTTGAAATTAGCGGAGATCGCAGGATGGCAGCAGCAGTTGCAGGGGCTGTACGCGGGATATTTTGCGGAGTTGAAACAGGTGAAGGGGGTGATTAGTAATGGAGACTTGGTAAAAACTATTGTTGCCTTACATGAACAGGTACAAGTTGAATATAGAAAGTTCAAAGACAAGGCAGCACATATTGCCCTATTCAATTATAGCCAGGAATTACGCAGGATGTTAGCTGCTATATTAAGTAGCCAGCTTTCAATGAAGGATACAGACAGGCTTACCATGCTTAATACGCTGCGAGATGGGATGTTTCGTTGTCTGGATAAGATGCAGACTTTGAATCAACAAGAGTTGGCGTTGGAGGAGAAAAGAATAGGATTGAAAAAGGATGAAAATGAATTTAAACGTTTACATGGTATCCAATGAAAAAAATCATCATCATAATAGTATTGTTGCTTTTTCGGTTCAGCGCTTTTGCGCAATCACAGGAACTTGAACAGTTAAAGATCAACCTGGAAAAACTCTTACAGCTAAAACTCATGCTGGCACAGGCAAAGCAGGGCTATCAGACTTTGACAAGTGGTTATAATGCCGTGCGGGACGTGGCCAAAGGGAATTTTGATTTGCATAAAAAGCAGTTGGATTTATTGTTGGTGGTGAGTGATAAAGTTCGTTCCTCGCCATCTATACAGAGATGCCTGGCTAATTATGGAAACATGGAAAAGGAGGTGCTTCGTTGGATGCAAGTGGCAAAGTCGCTGGGTTTGTTTACAACAAAAGAACTCGATGTAATGAATAGTGATTTTCAACTGATGATTGCAAAGGGCAAGGATGACAAACAAACATTGTCGTTGGTATTAGGTGACGGAAGACTCCGTATGAGTGATGCGGAAAGGCTTTCTGTGGTGGAAATGCTTTCCTCCAACAGTGAGCAATGGCTGGATTCGGTTCGACAAAAAATAAAAGCCCAAACAGCGATTGCTGTATCCAGGGCACAGGTAAAAAAAGACAGGGAAGCCATCCGGCAATTGTATGGGTTATAAATCAAGTAGAGATGAAACAGTGTGTAATGGTGTTGTGTGTGTTATTCTGCGTGTTATTGTTTCCGGGTCTTGTTAGCGGCCAGGGTATTTCCAATGGCAATAGTTTACAATCGGTACTGGATCAGTTGTACAAAGAGATGATGCCTTTGTGTAAAGGGTTGATTGGTACAGCCAGACTGATGGGTGGTTTTGGTGCGCTATGGTATATCGGGCTGCGTGTGTGGAGACAAATAGCGGCGGCGGAACCGGTGGATGTCTATGGACTGTTACGACCTTTTGTACTGGGATTTTGTATCCTGATTTTTCCTTCTGTGATAGATTTGGTCAATGGTATTCTTCACCCAATTGTCAGCGCAACGGGTGCAATGCAATCAGGTACCACCGATGCCATCAAAGCCTATTTCAACCAACAAGCAAGGGAGACGTATGGACTTAGTGCACTCAATCCAGGAACATGGGTCAGGGATATCCTGCGAGAACTGCTGGAACTCTTGTTTCAGGGAGTGGCACTTATCATCAATGTGATCCGCACTTTTTATTTAATTGTACTGGCGATCATCGGCCCCATTGTATTTGGGTTGTCCATTTATGATGGATTTCAGCACCTGGTAACTGTTTGGTTAGCCCGTTATATCAATGTCTTTTTATGGCTACCTGTGGCCAATATATTCGGCTCCATCATCGCACAGATTCAACACAATATGCTTATCAATAGTGGCGGAAACATTCCTATGCTCGGGCAACCTGTTACCATCAGTGATTGGGCATATATGCTCTTCCTGCTGATTGCCATTGTCGGGTATTGTACCGTTCCATCCTTATCGAACTATATCGTCAATGCCGGTGGTGGCAATGCGCTATTACAAAAAGTTACCAGTTTGACCCTGGGTGCAGCGAAGGCTGCAGGTAGTGCAGCTTCCGGTGGTATGTCAGCGGATGCGTTCGGTAATGGCGCTTCCAAGATGAGTGGGAGCATGAGTAGTAATGGATTGAGTAACGATTATTTCAAAGACAAACTAAATGGCAAATAATGTTTAAACCTGCCCAAAATATGGATACAGCTTTTCGCACCATGCGTTGGTTTATGCTGGTAGTGGTTGCTGGAAGCATACTGGTCAGTTTGTTTGCCATCTACCTGCATTATGATTTTGCTGCAAGGGCTGAGGATAAAGTGTATGTATTAAACAATGGAAAAGCGGTGGAAGTATTTGCTTCATCCAGAAAAGAAAATATCGGTGTGGAAGCAAGGGATCATGTAAAGCGATTTCATGAACTGTTTTTTTCGCTGGACCCGGATGAAAAAGCGATCGCGGCTACACTAAAAAAAGCACTTTATCTATCGGACGGAACTGCAAAAAAGCAATACGAAGATCTTGTGGAAACGGGTTATATCGCAGGTATTATTTCCGGTAATGTAAGTCAGCAAATCGTGATTGATAGTGTGCAGGTGGAAACTACTGCAGAACCTTTTGCCTTTCGCTGTTTTGCCACCATTCATATTATCCGTTCCACCAGTATCGTTACCCGCAACCTTATTACGCAAGGTTATTTACGCAGCGTTGCGCGGTCAGATAATAATCCGCATGGTCTTCTGATCGAAAAATGGGAGACCATCGAAAACAAAGACATTAAAATGGAGGAAAGATGAAAAAGAAATTGATCATGGCGGGTATTGCTTTGCCCTTTGTTTTACTCATCATCTGGATACTGGGTGGTGTGTTTGATACCACAGAAGCTGTTTCCACTCAGCCGAAAGGTTTTAACACGCAACTACCGCGGGCACAGATAGCAAAAGATACGGTGCTGGATAAACTCAGTTTCTATGCAAATGCAAAAATGGATTCTGTCAAAAGGATGGAAGCGATTAGTATGGATCCGTACCGGAATAAACCTGTTGTGGAGGATGAGACTGATGAGGTGATCGAAAGGGAGATCAAAATGATGCAAAAAAAATTATACCGTCCGGTGAATGATGTTTATAGGGTGCAAACTGAAAAGCAGGTGGTAGCGGATGCCCCGTTTGTAAACGAAGTGGTGACAAAGGCTGATCCTGAAATAGCAGCCATTAACGAAACGCTGGATAAGATTGCGGCATTGCAGCGTCCGGGTGAACGTGTAAGCCAGTCGGATGCATTGGTAGAGAAGAAAAAGGTGGTGGATGTTTTGAAGAGCGAAAAAAATGCGGAGACCTATTTTGGAAAATCTGTTAGAGTGAGGTCTGGCTTCTTTGGTGACGGTAGTCTGGCTGCTGAACCTGGTCAGGGTATCCGGGCAAGCATTCCTTATGGCCAGGTTGTGCAGCCTGGTTCGACGGTTCGGGTGGAACTGCGCAATGCTGTACAAATAAAGGATATCGAAGTTCCTGTCGGTACCGTTCTTTCTGGCATTGCTGCACTTAACGGAGAGCGTTTACAAATTCAGATTCCTTCTATCAGGGTCGGTGCAAAGGTATTTGCGGTTGAGCTTACTGTATTTGATATGGATGGGCTGGAAGGTATTTATGTGCCGGGCTCTATTTCAAGGGATGTGATCAAAGCTTCGGCGGATGGTGCCGTCCAGTCCATTGGTATCGGTGGCTTTGATGCATCGATTAAAACGCAGGCGGTTTCTGCGGGTGTCGGCGCTGCAAAGGGACTGCTTTCAAGGAAGGTCAAAGCGGTGCGTGTGAACCTGCCTGCAGGTTATCCAGTTTTACTAATGGCTAAAAATGTTGTGGAATGAAAAAGTGGGTGGTGTTTGGTTGTTTAGTTATGATTGCGATTAATTGTATATCGCAGCAAGCTATTCCTATAAGACAGTTGGCGGTGGCTGTGAACAAAACGAGCAACCTGGTATTCCCGGCCGCCATTGTATCCATTGATCGTGGTTCTACCAATATCATTGTCCAAAAATCAACCGACTTTGTGCTGCGGGTAAAAGCAGATACGGTATTTAGGGATACGACCAATCTAACGGTTATCACCAGCGATGGAAAATTGTATTCTTTTCTTGTATTGTTTTCTCCAAGTCCTGACCCATTAACGATAGATATGGGAGCGGGTGAACACCTGGATAAGGATACCAGCCTCATCGCAATCGTAGAAAAAGTAAAACCGCTGCGACATAATTTATACGGTATTCGCTATAGCGCCGGAAAAGTAAAGCTGGCCGTAGTGGGAATGTATAGTACAGGTATGTTGCTTGCATTACAACTCTCTATCACAAATCATTCATCACTGTCGTTCGCAGTTGGGAAATTGAGGCTGCGCCTGGTTACCTCAAATGCACCGAGGCGCTCACCTGAACAGGAGGTGGAAATACCCCCCTTAATGATTGAACCAAACGCATTAAAAGTTAGCCATAAACAGGCAGGCATCCTGATTGTGCTGCTTCCTGTCAGCGAGTTAAATACCAAACAGGATTTGCATATCACCATCGACGAAGCGCAAGGGGACAGGCATTTGCGATTAAGTATCGCCAATCGATTTTTATTTACTGCACCTCTCATTCAATAAAACGAAACTTTAAAGCTATGATGGTTTATATCGGACAGACCGCTGCGGTAATTCATGGTTTAATGGAAGCTGTGCAATCCGGGAAACAATGGTTGGGTATTGATCAATCCATTCAACAGGTTTCCAAAACCGATCTGCATTTTTTTGAAACCCATGACCGGGCAATTGATTTTAAGGAGTTTAACCAGCAACAGCAAAAGGATGTCGCACTGCTTCCGGTTGAACTCACTTATGAATACCTGGTTGACCGCTTAAGGGAAGCGCACAGCGAAGGACAGTCACAACCTTCGATTGTCATCGACGTGACGTTAATCCAGGGTTTGTATAAAAGTGTAAAAGAGGATTTATCATTTGCGCATCTTGTTGAAGAGATGGACGCTTTTGACTGGTCGAAGGTTTTTTATGATCCACTGGAAGCGAATACAGAGGCGGAAAGTTTTGAAGACAAGGTGCAGTTTAATAGGCTGGAAACACTCATGGAAGGGCTGAGCGCTTTTGCACAAACGAGTGCGCATAATCAGGAAAAGATTGCTGCATTACTGCATCGTTACTGGGATGGTGCAGCAATGGATGCGCAGATGGAGACGGTTTTGCAAGGCAGTATGACGGGGCTTGGGAAAAATATTTATACGGTTCAAGCATCGGAAAATATTTTAAACGAACCCGATCCTGAAAACAGGATAGACCCGGATCGAAACCCATTATATGACAAGGATGGTAATGCATTCACGGATGCATTAATAGAACATTGGGAACATCAACAATTAGTAAATCAAAAAACAAATGATATGAACATGGAAAATCTAAAGTACCTGAAAGACAATCTTAAATACACAGGTTTTGGAGATGCTTTGTATGCTGAACTTGAAAAAAATATTACTGCCAAGAAAAATGAGTTTCAGTTGCATTTTACCACGCAAGTAAATAACAGGCCTTTTGATGCGGTGCTCGACTTTCGTAAATCCAATACCACAGATATCTATTTCTTTAACCGCTACAAAGCGACTATTGAAAAATCTAACAGCGAAAAAGTCAGTCAGGGTTTTCAAATCAATAAAGGCAAAGGCGTAACCGCCAAGCAGGCGTATAATCTCTTGCAGGGACGTGCCGTGAAAAGAGAAATGACCAACGCAAAGGGAGAAGAATACCAGGCCTGGATACAACTTGACTTTGATAACAAAGATGAGAAGGGGAATTACAAAGTCAATAAATACAATGAGAATTATGGGTACGACCTGCGCGATACCATAGCCAGTTTCCCGGTTTTGGAACTGGATGGTGGTGAAAAGGAAAAGGATCTTTTACGATCACTTGAAAAAGGTAATGCGCAGGTAGCAACCATTGATAATAATGGCGAACAGATCAAAGTGTTTCTGGAAGCGAATCCAAAATATAAGACGCTGAACATTTATGATGAGAATTTTAAAATGATGAAGCATGAGGAGTTACCAAGGGTGGAAAAGGAGCAGCGTGTTGGACAGGGGCAAAGGGTAGGTGAGTCCGGACAGGAGGTTAAGCAGGGAGTTAAAAAAGAGAAAGAGTTGAAAAATACACAGAAGGACGAGAAAGGATTGATCAGTAAAAAAAGAGTACGGAACCAGAAAGGAGTAAAAATATAGTCATCTTAACGACCTGACATGAATGTAGAAAATATCGCAGCTTTATCTGCCATGCTTATCCGTACAGGATTTGAAGAAAATATTGGTTACCGCCTATTACAAAAGGTCTGTTTTAACCCGGCAGCTTTTATGTTGACTGAAAGGTTGCATAAAAATGCGGATTTATTGACATGCCGGCTACAATTTGAGCGTAGCGGAACCGAATATACCTGCGGGTATTACGATGTTTCATTGGTCAAAGGAATTGTGATTCCGGAGCGAATGATTGGAAATGTGAATCTTGCTGAACTGGATTTTTCAATGGGCGAAATTGATTGGAACTTCCGTATGGATGATAAAGGATTCCGGTTAGGTGACGAAGCTTCCTGGAAACGTGAGAAAGCCATTGCCGAAATGATAAATCAGTTAAGCAGGCTATCGGTAACAGAAGAAGGCAAATATTTTGCCGATGCGCTAAAATTGAAATACTGGACAGAAGCAGGGTTGGATGATCTGGTAGGCAATTTAAACGCTATAAGAGCAAAGTTTGAAATCAGCCAGCGCGTGTATTTTATCGAGGGCGAAGGTATTTCAGTGGACGAAGCGTATCGCTTCTTACTTAACCGTTGGATGGAAAAAAAGATGCAGGCGAGAAAGCGGGAACAGGGAAAAGAAAATCAGAATGATAATTCAGACTCCACTATGGAAGTTGCGGGCAAAGGGCTATTGCAAAAAAAGAAAAGAACAAGAGGTAAAAGACCAAACAGGTAAGCATTGCTAGGTGTTAGTATGAGAGAGTATGAGCAATTATCAGCATTTTATGAAGCCATAGCGGATACTACACAGATCAGTGCTTACCATATTTGTTTGTATATGACGCTTGTTAGGATGAGAAGCAGGGAAGGCTGGCAGAATCCGATCACTATCTTTCGCGCCCCCGTCATGCAGGATGCAAGAATGGGCCGGAAAACTTTTAACAAGTGTATGCGCGATCTCATCCGGCTGGGATACCTGAAGTACGAACCTTCTAACAATCCCGCATCAGGCAGTAAAGTTTATTTTAACAAGTTATAGAGTGCGTATGGAGACGTTTGTTATACCGACAGAAGCGGATATAAGAAAATGGGTGAAGGAAGCCGTTAAAGAATCACTGGAGATGGCTAAGCCTAAAGAGGTGTTGGTGACGAATGAGCAAGAACCCTTGCTCGATACAAAGACTATTGCAAATAAACTGGGTATTTCACAGGTAACTTTACGAAAATGGAGGAGCCTTGGCTTACCATCGCATAAACAAAATCGGAGGGTTTATTTTTTATATAGTGAAGTGATGAGTTATATAGCACATCAGAAGCCCAAAAAGAAATATGAGTGGTTATAGTTATGGTCAAGTAAAACCTGTCGATTGGCAGGTTTTTTAATGTGTCTGTTTGAAGGATTGCTCTTAATTTTGTATTATTCTTTAATTAAAGTTCTTTCAAATACACATCATTTTTTGCAACAATAAACAAAGGAAACTGATCACCTGCAAATCACCTGCAAATAAAAAAGACCCACTTACGTGAGTCTTTCTATTTGATTGATAATCAAAGTGCCCAGAACAGGAATCGAACCTGCACTACCTTGCGATAACCAGATTTTGAGTCTAGCGCGTCTACCAGTTCCGCCATCTGGGCTAATGGGCTGCAATATTAAGGAAAGAATTTGAAAATTTGGGGATTTGAAAATTTGAAAATGAATTTATCTGGACTGATGCAGGAGTCGGTCGAGGTATTTCTTTTTGAAATAATAGGCTTTCACTTGCAACAACTCTTTTTCGGAAGTAATACCTTCCTGATAGCCTGTAATAATCGTTTCAACAGTTGCATATAATTCATTTTTCAGGTCAGAAATCTTGTTTTGTACCGATTCGGTGATTCCCGATTCCAATTCTTCATTCAATTCCATTACTTCCATGAGAAAATCGGGGGATAGCTGGTATTTTTCTTCCTCTTCCAATAACCCCTTTAACTGTAACACATATTTAATGGTTTCATCCGGGTCTTTCAATACCTTGTATGCCTTATTAACCTGTGCTGATACCTGCAATGCTTCTTCCTGCTCCGCCTCAGATGCCTGAACAAACCTGTCGGGATGGTATTTTCTCTGCAAAGCAAAATACTGCTTAGATAAACCCGAGCTATCCACTTTAAGGGTGATGGGTAATTCGAAGAGGTCGAAATGGGTCATGGTGAGTTGTGATTGATGAGTCTGATAGTCCGGAAGTCCGGAAGACCGGAAGACCGATAGTCCGATAGTCCGGAAGACCGGAGGTAGGAACGGAAGTTGTGCAATAAATATCTTTCATCGGACTTCCGGTCTTCCGGACTATCGGACTTTCAGTTTTCCGGACTTTCGGTCTTCCAATCTCCCTATCTTGCCCCAAAATTACTCCAATGCTTGTTATCGGACTTATTAGAGAGGGAAAAATTCCGGCGGATAACCGGGTGGCACTTACACCCGGACAGTGTAAATGGCTGCAAAAGCATGTTAATGGCTGTAAAATACTGGTACAAAAAGCGCCTAACAGATGTTTTGCTGATCAGGAATATGCAGATGCGGGTATTGAATTGACCGATGACCTTAGCAACTGTGATATTTTATTGGGTATTAAAGAAGTACCCATTGACCAACTGATTCCGGATAAAACTTACCTGTTTTTCTCCCATACAAAGAAAAAACAGCCCTATAACCAGGCGTTAATGCATGCCATGGTGGATAAGAAAATAACCCTTATTGACTATGAATGCCTCGAGCACGAAGATGGACAAAGAATCATTGGATTTGGCTTTTTTGCAGGGATAGTAGGGGCCCATAATGGCATCATGTGTTATGGCAATAGAACCGGATCCCTGAACCTGAACCGCGTGGTTGAAGTGAAAGATTACCGTGAACTCATACATACCTATTTCGGCTTGCGCTTACCAAATATCAAAATTGCAGTAACCGGTAGTGGAAGAGTGGCACATGGTATTTTAGAAATCATGAACCTGATGGATGTTCAGGAAGTAGAACCAGATGAATATACCAGCAGAAACTTCAGCTATCCGGTTTATGTTCATTTAAAAGGTAGTGATCTATATCGGCATAAAATACAGGGAACATACCAACGAGATGATTTTCACCAGCATCCGGAAAACTACGAATGCATATTCCGCCAATATTATCCACACACAGATATACTGATGAATGGGATTTATTGGGATCACCATATCCCTCGCTTGTTTGAAATGAAAGATTTGCAGGATCCTGCTTTCCGTATTCAAACTATTGCAGATATAACCGATGATAAAGGTGGAAGTGTGCCCTGTAACCTCGGAGATGCTACCATCGATGATCCGGTTTATGGGGTCGACAAACAAAGTTTCGCCAAAACTGCTCCCTATCTGCCAGGATCAATTGATATTATGGCCGTCGGTAACCTACCCAATGAACTGCCCCGCGATGCCAGTAAATATTTTGGAGAACAACTGATTAAATATGTGCTGGAAGATTTACTAAATGGAGGCACTGAAACCATAGATCGTGCAACCATTCTCAGGAAAGGAATCCTTACTTCACATTTTGGGTACCTGGAAGAATATGCGAAAAAATAAAAAATGCCACTGAATACACAGAAGACCACTGAACTATTCTGTGTATTTCTGTGTATTCAGTGGCAATCAATAACTACAAATGCAGATAATAATCCTTAAGCAAAGCAATAAATTCAATTGAATACGCCCCCTCTTTTTTTATCAGGATACATTTTTGAACAGAAACATTATTTTCTCTCTTAAATAATAACATTACCCTGAAAGCCGGATGTTTTTCTGTTTGATGCACCACTACCTTTTCGTGTAAATAAAATCCATAGTTTCCGGCAAACTGCAAACATTCCGTTAGCCGGTGATAGGGCAGAAGAACCGCAAATATTCCGTCAGGAAGAAGGCAACGTTTAATATTTTCCCAGAGCGTACCCAATGTTAAACCGCTATCATGTAATGCCAGGTTTCTTTGCAAATCGGGGCTCTTAAGGTCTTGCTCATAAAAAGGCGGATTGGAAATAATCAGGTTGTATTGGTCGTTTTTCCACTCTTCCAGAGATGATTGATGAGCAATGATTCTATTGTTCCAGTTAGAAGCAGCTATATTTTCTGCGGCCTGTATCGCAGCGCCTTTGTCTATATCTATTGCATCAATCGTACCTGGAAATTGCTGGGCAAGCATTAAGGAAAGCAGGCCTGTACCTGTGCCAATATCTAAAGCTTTAGCAGCACCAGTGAAATTATTTGCTGAAGCCATGTTTCCAACCCATGCACCAAACAAACAGGCATCGGTACACACTTTCATAGCAGCTTTCTTTTGGTGCACCACAAACTGTTTAAACTGAAAATAATCGTTGGGCATTCGGTAAAGTTAAGTATTAGCTTCAAGCTGCAAGCTTCAAGCGACAAGCCTTGATGGGTGCTTATTATAGACTTTCTGCTTTTAATGGTAGAATAGAGGGGGAGAAAATTTAAAGTCAGTTGATTAAAGAAATATTAGGTTGCCGTAAATGTACTACCTGCTATTAATAGAACACAGATCTTCATGATTTTCAAGATATATCATGATAAATCCTGAAAATCATGAAAATCTGTGTTCCATCATACGCGACACCAACAGCTCACAGTTAAATTTCCCCGGACAGCAATAGCTTGTAGCTTGCGGCTTGCAGCTTGCAGCCATTTTCCCCTGACACCAATTCCTTTAACCCATAGTTATTATCTTAGGGGGAAGGCAGTTTCACATGATCAGAAAATACCGGCTCATTATTGGTTATAGTTTTTGTCTGGCAGTATTGCTTGCCCTACTCAGGTGGATGGAGCTGAGGTATCTTTTGTATGAACATGCATTTATCATTTATGCCCTTTTCATCGCAGCACTATTTCTGGTAATTGGCGTCTGGCTCTCCCGAAAGCTTACACAACCCAAACAACAAATAACCTTTAAGGAAAAGATCATTTACCGCAGTACAGATACCCCTTTTGTCCGCAATCAAAAAATGGTAGAAGAACTCGGACTAAGCAGTCGTGAATTGGAAGTTTTGGAATTAATGGCATTGGGATATAGTAACAAGGAAATAGCGTCGCAATTATTTGTTTCTCCTAACACAGTTAAAACACATTTATCGAGCATATTCGAAAAATTAAACGTAGGGAAAAGGTTGCAGGCTATTGATCAGGCAAAAAAGCTGGGTTTAATTCCTTGAAAACTGGTACTAATAGGTGAAAATGTACTAAAGGGTATAAAATCACCCTAAAGTATGAACCCGATTATTCGAATTGGATCGATTTTGCGGATCATCTTTTAAATCGAAAAACAACTTACATGAAAAAAGTAATCCTTATTAATGGTATCATTGGTGGTTTTATTGTGAGCGCACTCATGGTACTTGCAACCCTGTACTTTAAAAGCACGGGAGATTTTGAAAATGGAATGATCTATGGCTATGCCTCGATGATCCTGGCATTTATCTTCATTTTTGTTGGAATAAAAAGCTATAGAGATAAATACAATAGTGGATTCATCAGCTTTGGCAAAGCTTTTAAAATCGGTTTTCTGATTGCTTTGATTACTTCAACCTTTTATGTGGTGACCTGGCTGTTCGAATATTTCTATGTATTTACAGATTTCGCGGAAATATATGCTAAAGAAACACTGGCAAAAGCCAAGGAGTCAGGTGCTACTGCAGCTGAGCTGGCTAAAAAAACTGCCGAAATAGCCAAGTTCAACGAAATGTATAAGAATCCCTTCTTCAATGCCTTAATCACCTATACAGAAATATTACCCGTAGGACTGGTAGTTTCTTTAATCAGCGCGTTCTTCTTGAAGAGGAAAGCTACAAGCGGCAAGCCACAAGCTGCAAGCTATTAATAAGCGAATGCTCCCAAAATAAAAAGCATCCGGTTCCCGGATGCTTTTAAAAAAAACTTGCAGCTTGCAGCCTGTAGCTTGAAGCCTATTCCGCCATCAACCCCGCCATCAGATACTCCTGATTCAGTCGGGCGATATTGCTGATAGAGATTTCTTTAGGACAGGTTGCCTCGCATGCACCTGTATTGGTACAGGCGCCAAAACCTTCTTTATCCATTTGAGCAACCATATTCATAACGCGTGTTTTGCGTTCTGGTGCTCCCTGGGGTAATAAGGCGAGGTGTGAAACTTTTGCACTGAGGAAAAGCATGGCAGAGCTGTTTTTACAAGCTGCAACACATGCACCGCAACCAATACACATAGCTGCTGCGAATGACGCGTCAGCTTTATCTTTTTCAATAGGGAGGGCATTACCATCCACTGCATTACCTGTATTCACACTGATATAACCACCGGCCTGTATAATACGATCGAAAGCAGAGCGATCTACCATCAGGTCTTTAATAACCGGGAAAGCATTTGCTCTCCATGGTTCAACTACAATGGTATCACCATCTTTAAATGCGCGCATGTGTAGCTGACAAGTGGTATTAGCCTGCCATGGACCATGTGGCTTACCATTAATATACATAGAACATGCACCACAGATACCTTCACGGCAGTCGTGGTCGAATGTAACCGGATCTTCGCCATCGCGGATCAGTTGCTCATTGAGTACGTCGAACATCTCCAGAAAACTCATCTCCGAAGAAATATTCTCAACCCGATACAACTTAAACTCACCCTTACTGGCACTATTCTTCTGTCTCCAAACTTTGAGATTCAAATTCATAACGTAGTGTTCCATGGTAAATAATTTGAAAATTTGAAAATTTGGAAATTTGGAAATGATATCAGTTAGCTTGTTTTCGAGGTTGAAATTATTTTAGAAAGTATCCTGATGATTTCATCAGCATCATTTCTAATCTTAATGTCAAAATGATAACCGTCACTTCGTTCACATAAGATCAACCAGTATAAGGTTTCACTTGCTTCTTTAGAAGCGATCTTCATTTTGTGAACGAAATCAGCTTTACTTTCTGCATTCTGAGCCTCACATACATTTGCGCCGATTGAAGTTGCAGATCGTAGCAACTGTTTTGCAATCACAAATTTCCTATTTTGTTCAAGAACTTCAGTATATCTTATGACCGTCAAGGAAAAATCAATGGCTTTCCTCACAATCAAATTATCTCTATCACCTCGCATAAGTTTGAATTAAAAGTCATTGAAATAAAGTTCAATATACAATCAATTCAAATTTTCTCTCCCGCTCCGCCTGTGGCATTATTAATAATCTGACAAACGGCAATTTAATTTCCAAATTTCCAAATTGCCAAATTTTCAAATTATTTATAATTCCTCTGACTCGGTTTAATAACGTCGTAATTAAGCACTTCTTTATGCAGTTCCCACTGATGTTCAGCTTTGAATTCCCAGGCGGCAACGTACATGAAGTTGGCATCATCACGCAGTGCTTCACCTTCTTCGGTTTGTGACTCTTCACGGAAATGTCCACCGCAGCTTTCTTTGCGGTTGAGTGCATCGAGACACATCAATTCACCCAGTTCAATAAAGTCAGCAACACGGTTTGCTTTATCAAGTTCAGGGTTCATAGCATTTATTTCACCTGGAATACGCACATCACTCCAGAATTCTTTTTTCAATGCCTGAATTTCAGCGATAGCCTGTTTCAAACCTTCCTCATTTCTTGCCATACCACATTTATCCCACATAATCTTACCTAAACGCTTGTGGAAGCTTTCCACAGACTGCTTGCCCTTGATATTCATCAGTTGGTTGATGCGGTCGCTAACTGCTTTCTCTGCTTCAGCAAAGGCAGGATGATCCGTTGCAATCGCTTTGCTGTAAATTTCATCTGCCAGGTAGTTACCGATGGTGTAAGGAATTACAAAATATCCATCAGCCAGACCCTGCATCAATGCGGATGCCCCCAATCTGTTGGCACCATGGTCGCTGAAATTAGCTTCACCTAATGCATATAATCCGGGTACTGTTGTTTGTAATTCATAATCCACCCATAATCCACCCATGGTATAGTGAACAGCAGGATAGATGCGCATGGGCACTTCGTATGGGTTTTCACCTGTGATTTTTTCATACATATCAAACAGGTTGCCATATTTCTCTTTCACTACTTCCTTACCCATTGCAATGATCTCTTCAAGACTGGCGTCATTACGACCTTGCTTGTTTGCTTCTGTACGACCATATCTTTCAATTGCAGATGCATAATCAAGGTATACCGCTTGCTTTGATGAACCTACACCATATCCTGCATCACATCTTTCTTTGGCAGCACGTGATGCTACGTCGCGGGGTACAAGGTTACCAAAGGCAGGATATCTTCTCTCCAGGTAATAATCTCTTTCTTCTTCCGGTATATCAGTTGCCTTACGAGTATCGTTTTGTTTTTTAGGAACCCAGATACGTCCATCATTACGTAATGATTCAGACATCAGGGTAAGTTTAGACTGGTGGTCGCCACTTACAGGAATACAGGTAGGGTGAATTTGTGTGAAGCATGGGTTGCCAAATAGAGCACCTTGTTTATGTGCTTTCCATGCTGCGGTAACATTGCTACCCATGGCATTGGTAGAAAGGTAGAATACGTTTCCATATCCGCCAGAACATAAAAGCACGGCATGACCGAAATGTCTTTCCAACTCACCACTAACCAGGTCACGGGCAATGATACCACGTGCTTTGCCATCAATTTTTACAATCTCCAGCATTTCGTGGCGACTGTACATCTTCACATTACCTAATGCTACCTGGCGTTCGAGCGCTTGGTAAGCACCTATTAATAACTGCTGACCGGTTTGTCCGGCAGCATAAAAAGTTCTTTGAACCTGTGTACCACCAAATGAACGGTTACTCAATAAGCCACCATATTCACGCGCAAATGGTACACCCTGGGCAACGCACTGGTCGATGATATTGGCGCTCACTTCTGCTAAACGGTGAACATTGGCTTCACGTGCACGATAGTCGCCTCCTTTGATGGTATCATAGAAAAGACGAAAAATACTGTCACCATCATTCTGATAGTTTTTGGCAGCATTGATACCACCTTGTGCTGCGATAGAGTGAGCACGGCGGGGTGAATCCTGGAAACAGAAAGCTTTCACTTTATATCCCAGTTCACCTAATGAGGCTGCTGCAGAAGCACCGGCCAGACCGGTACCCACGATAATCACTTCCAACTTGCGTTTATTGGCCGGATTCACCAATTTACAATGTCCCTTGTAATCTGTCCATTTCTGATCTAATGGCCCGGCAGGTATTTTTGCGTTCAGCATATGAGACAATTTTAATTCAAAATTCAAAAATCAAAATTCAAAATGATAGTAAAACTGGTTTAGAAGGATTACCGATTTAATTTTATGGTTTTTGATTTTTGGCTTTTGACTTTTGATTTTTGGTTTTTGACTTTACTTACACCCATTGAAAATAAAAGCTTACAGGCATCATAGCGAATACCAGCGGTACTATGATTGAGAAACCATACCCAATGGCGGTAAGCATTTTATTATACTTTTTATTATGTACCCCAAGTGTTTTAAAAGCACTCTGAAAACCATGAGCAAGGTGGTAGGCAAGGGATATGCATCCAATCACATACAAAATTACTACCCATAAAACACTGAATTCGGTTTGCATTTTCTCATACAGGTTAATTTCTTCACCCAATAAGAAACCCTGGTTTGAACGGTTAGGAAACCAGAAATGAGACATGTGCATGATGAGGAACAACAGGATAAGTGTTCCCAGCAAACCCATACTACGACTATACCATTTACTGCCATCGCTGTATGAAACAGCATATCCAACGGATCTTTTCTTGCGGTTTTCAACAGTTAACAGATAACCCTGTACAATATGAAGGATGAATCCGGCGAATAAACCAATCTCTAAAATACGGGGAACCCAATTGGCACCCATAAAATGGGCAGCATGTAAAAACATTTCACCACCATCATTAGCCCAGATACAGGCATTCAGTCCGGCATGTACGATGAGAAAAAGAATCAGGAAAATACCAGTAAAACCCATCACCAGCTTCTTTCCAACAGATGAGGTAAATACTTGTTTCCAGGTCATATTGCAAGTTTATGGTTTAAGAAATCGCTGCAAAAATAGCACAGAACGCAATAGCATTTTCGGAAAAAGAAAAAAGTTTTCTTCTTTTATGTTGATAAACAGCGTTTAGGGTTAAATGGTTCACGAGAAGACTGAAAGTCTGGAAGACCGAAAGTCCGGAAGTCCGGAAGTCCGATAGACCGAAAGTCGATATGACAAAACATTGGAAAGATGTTATGCTTTAGTTCTTGATCTTCCGGTCTTTCGGACTTTCGGACTTCCGGACTATCACTAATCCCCGCCCATAAAATTTTCGTTCAATCATCCACTTACTCGGCTTACATTTGATGTATGTTCAAACTGTTGAATATATTATGGAATAGTTTCCGGATGGCCCTGCAAGAGTTGCGGGTTAATAAGCTGCGTACTTTTCTATCCCTGTTTGGTATTACCATTGGTATCTTCTGTATCATCGGAGTACTGGCAACTGTTGACAGTCTTGAACGTAAAGTGCAGAATGATATCAAAGCATTTGGTAACAATACTATCTATATTGATAAATGGGATTACAGCGGCGGCGGGCCCGACTATCCCTGGTGGAAATACATGAAGCGTCCCAATATGAAAGTAGAGGAGATGCGGTTTATCAAGGCTAAAAGTCAGTTGGCCAGTAATCTTTGCTTTTTTGTTTCTAATAATGTCAACCTCAGCTATAAAGACAATATACTCAGTAATGTAAACCTGTATGGTATTACAGAAGAGTTTACCGCTATTCAAACCATTGATATTGATTTCGGTCGCTACCTGAATGAAGCAGAATTTAACCGGGGAACAACTTCTGCTGTTATCGGTTATGTAATTGCTGAACAGCTATTCGGAAACCCTCAAAAAGCCGTGGGCAAGCAGGTTTCGTACAATGGCAAAAGGGTAAATATCATTGGGGTGATCAAAAAGCAGGGACAAAGTTTTGTCGGTGGGTTTGACTATGACCAGTCACTCATTGTCACCTATCGCTATTTTGCCAGTGTCTATAATCCTGATTATAGCAGTCCTTTTATCATGGTGCAGGGTAAAAAAGAAGTGCCATCAGCAGCCCTTGCAGACGAACTTATCGGTGTAATGCGTCAACTGCGCAAGTTAAGTCCGGCAGAAGAAAACAATTTTTCCTGTAATGATGTAGCCCAGTTCAGTGAGCAGGTGGGCGGTTTTTTTGGTCAGGTAAGTGCCGGAGGTTGGGCCATAGCAGGATTAAGTCTGATTGTAGGTGCGTTTGGAGTGGCTAATATTATGTTCGTTACGGTTCGTGAAAGAACCAGTCAGATAGGCTTGAAAAAAGCTATCGGTGCAAAAAGAAGAACTATTCTTACCGAATTTCTCCTGGAGAGTGCCTTTCTCTGCATTATTGGAGGGTTAATTGGTTTAACATTGGTATGGTTGATGGCCTTGGTATTAAGTGCAGTACTTCCATTCCCGATTTATATTGCTCCCAATATTATCATCCTTGCGCTTAGTATTTGTATAGGGTTGGGTATTATTTCAGGTATTATTCCTGCCTCTATAGCCGCTAAAATGGATCCTGTTGTAGCCATTCGTACCAAATAATGCGAATAAAAGGATGAAATCTGCCCAAGATGAGAAAATCATCACCAGATGTTTTTTTACACCTTTAAAGCGGGCTCATAAGAAATAATAGCTCCTAATCTTATTTGGCTGCTTAGATAGAATACGGATTTATCCTGATAATCAGGATAAATCTCCGTTCCTTTGCCCGCACTTATGCAATTTCAACCCTTGATTCGCATTAATAGCTGTTTTTTACCTGCTTAGGTTTTACCGGATCATTCGACGCAATTTTCACCCAAAAACACACAAACTTAATTCGCACGTTATCAATGATTTACATGGACCATCTACACATCATCTACACATTAACAACACAGTACAACACAAATTAGTGTTTTGAGGTGTTGATGAATTGTTATTATCCTGTAGGTATATAGGGGAAGACCTTTATGAAATTCAGGGATCAATGCATTGGAAATATGAATAGAACACGGATTTTCATGATAAATCCTGAAAATCATGATAATCCGTGTTCTATTCTACAATAGACTGGCGGCTTGAAGCTTGTCTAAAGGACTCCTCTGGAGAAGTCAAATTTACCCGAACAGTACTTGCTAACAGCTAATGGCCAAAAGCTAATAGCCGTTTCCCAAAAACAGCTATATTTTGCATTCTTCATTCTGTTAATTTTGCAGGCTTTAAGTAAGCCCGGTCTTTTATCAGCAAACCTGTTACCATATTAGCCATTGAATCATCCTGCGATGAAACTTCTGCATCAATATGTGTGGATGGCAAAATATTATCCAACTTCATAGCAAATCAAACCATACATGAGCAATATGGCGGGGTAGTACCTGAACTAGCCAGTCGCGCCCATATGCAAAATATTGTGCCGGTTGTTGATCGGGCACTTGCTGCAGCGAATATTGAAAGAACCGAGCTTAATACCATTGATGCAATTGCCTTTACACAAGCCCCTGGTTTGATCGGTAGTTTATTGGTTGGTGCACAATTCGCAAAATCCCTCGCTTTATCGCTTAATAAACCCCTGATAGGTGTGCATCATATGCAGGCGCATGTATTGGCAAACCTGATTGGTGAAAATCCACCACCATTTCCTTTTTTATGTCTTACAGTAAGTGGGGGTCATACACAAATTGTGCTTGCGCATTCACCACTTAATCTTGAAGTAATTGGCGAAACAATTGATGATGCAGCAGGAGAAGCATTTGACAAAACGGCAAAATTATTAGGCTTACCCTATCCTGGTGGGCCACTGGTAGATCGCTATGCAAAAGACGGTAATCCCAAGGCCTTTAGTTTTGCCGAACCCCAGGTGCCTGAACTTAATTTTAGTTTCAGTGGACTGAAAACTTCTGTATTGTATTTCCTTCAAAAACAGGAACCCGGCTTTATCGAACAAAACCTACATGATCTTTGTGCTTCGGTACAATTTACTATTGTTAATATCCTGATCAAAAAATTAAAGAAAGCTGTTCAGCAAACGGGAATAAAAAATATTTGTATTGCCGGAGGAGTAAGCGCAAATAGTGGTTTGAGAAATACATTACAGGAAACAGGATCGAAACTTGGCTGGAAAACATATATACCTGCATTTGAATATTGTACCGATAATGCTGCTATGATCGCAATTACAGCCTATTATAAATACCTCGATCAGCAGTTTATGGGGCTGGATGCAAGTCCGACAGCCAGAGCCACCTGGTAATGCCGTTTTGAACTGCTTTGCAAAAACAATCTAAAATCCGCCGCTTAAGCCGTAATTTTGCGGCCTGAAAACAACGTTAATCAATGATCAGTGCAAGAAATATCACCCTGGCTTATGGTAAAAGGGTATTGTTTGATGAAGTAAATATCAATTTCGTAAAGGGTAACTGTTATGGTGTAATTGGTGCCAATGGAGCGGGCAAATCAACCTTCCTTAAAATATTAAGCGGTGAGATTGAACCCAATAAAGGAACAGTAGAGATTACGCCTGGTGAAAGGATGTCGTTCCTGAAACAGAACCAGTTTGAATTCGATGAATGTACCGTATTGAATACTGTATTGATGGGTCACCAGAAAATGTGGACCATCATGCATGAGCGCGAAGCCATTTATGCAAAAGACGATTTTTCTGAAGAAGATGGTATCCGTGCAGGTGAGCTGGAAGCTGAATTTGGTGAAATGGGTGGATATACCGCTGAAAGCGATGCTGCAACCCTTTTGAGCAGTCTGGGTATTAAAGATGATATGCATGGAAGCTTGATGAAAGATATTCCTTCCAACATGAAAGTGCGTGTGCTGCTTGCTCAAGCGCTTTTCGGAAATCCGGATATTCTTTTATTGGATGAACCTACCAACGGTCTTGATATAGAAACCATTGGTTGGTTGGAGAACTTCCTGGCAGATTATGAAAATATTGTACTGGTAGTGAGTCACGACCGTCACTTTCTAGATACTGTTTGTACGCATGTGGCAGACGTAGACCGCTCCAAGATTAAAGTATTTACTGGTAACTATACATTCTGGTATGAATCGTCTCAGCTCATGAGCCGTCAGATCAATGATAAGAATAAGAAAACGGAAGAGAAACGCCAGGCATTGCTCGACTTTATCGCCCGATTCTCCGCGAATGCCTCTAAAAGTAAGCAGGCTACTTCAAGGAAGAAAGCTTTGGAGAAATTAACCATTGAAGAAATCGAACCATCAAACAGAAAATATCCGGGTATTATCTTCCAGCCATTGCGTGAAGTAGGTAACCAGATATTGAATATTGAAAACCTGAAAAAATCAGTTGATGGTCGTGTACTGTTTGATAAAGTAAGCTTTAGTATCAACAAAGGAGAAAAAATTGCGTTCCTGAGTAAGGATCCGCTGGCTGTAACCAGTTTCTTTGAAATCATCAATGAAAATGCTCAGGCTGATGCAGGTAAGTTTGAGTGGGGTACTACTATTACAAAAGCATACCTGCCGGTTGAGAATAGTGAGTTTTTTACGGAAGGATTAAATCTCATGGATTGGTTGCGTCAGTTTGTTCCTGCGCATGTTACGGATGCTGATGAACCATTTATCCGTGGTTTCCTGGGTAAAATGTTATTTAGTGGCGACGATATCATGAAAAAAACCAACGTATTAAGTGGGGGTGAAAAAGTAAGGTGTATGGTAAGTCGAATGATGTTACAAAACCCTAACCTCGTTGTACTCGACCAACCTACTAACCACCTAGATCTGGAAAGTATTCAGAGCTTTAACGAAGGTTGTATCAGTTTCCCGGGTATTGTATTACTTACTTCGCATGACCATACGTTCATGCAAACGGTAGCTAACAGAATTATTGAATTAACACCTAAGGGTATCATCGATCGTTTGATGACATTCGATGAGTATATGGAAGATAAAAGAGTGAAAGAATTAAGAGAAGAATTATATGCATAATACGCCTGAGATGTAGTCTGGTAGCGTATTTCCCGCAAATATTTACAGAATGGTTGTTTGAATGCTGATGTGTTGTACATTAGCTTTAAACAATCATTTTTTTTATGTCTGTAATAAAGCTTCCCTTGTTATTTGTTGGATCAAGAGGTTAAAAAAGATTATACGCTTTATTTGATAGCAGGGCTAATTTGTCCTGTATTCATCCGGACTATATTGATCAGATTGCCAATGCAGAATTGTTACCAAACCCAAGTTTTGTTTTAACAGCAAGCGAGGGGCATCGGATTGAAGTTACGCATCGTGTTACTGTGGATTTTTGGATCAACGATGTAATGGTAAGTGATGAGTTTCTGCTTGTGCCCGGATTAACTGAAGAAGCGGTTATCGGTGCAGCTACTATGCAGAAATGGCGCATTAAATTAGATTTTGAGCATGATACGGTTCATGTAGATCCCAAGGTCATGAAAATGCAACTCATTTAAGCAATGTAAAAAACAATTCACCCGGCCATCCTGCATCAGCGGATGGCTTTTTTGTTTTCACTATCTTAGGCACGCTAAAAAACCATCATGAGAAATTTGTTACTCGCCAGTTTACTGGTTTTATCTGTTTCCTTACATGCACAGGAGCTTAATTACTATCTCCCCAAAAATGTACGTTATAATGCCTCAATCCCAACACCGGCATCGGTTATAGGGCATGAAGTAGGAGAGTGGCATGTAACACATGACCGTCTTGTTAATTATATGAAGGCTGTAGATGCAGCATCAGATCGGGTAACCATTCAACAGATGGGAACAACCTATGAGGGTAGACCACAACTTGCACTCGTGATTACTTCCTCCAAAAATCACCAGAACCTCGAAAAAATAAGGCAACAGCATGTGCAATTAACACAGGCCGATAAATCAGGTGGATTGAACATCAGTGATATGCCTGTTGTTGTTTGGATAGGGCATAGTATCCATGGAAATGAAAGCAGTGGAGCCAATGCCTCATTACTTACTACCTACTATCTGGCTGCAGCAGAAGGACCGGAAGTGGATACTTTGTTGGATAAAGCAGTGATAATACTTGATCCTTCTTTTAACCCTGATGGACTCAATCGTTTTGCCACATGGGCAAATATGCATAAGAGTCAGACATTAGTAGCTGACCCACAAGCCAGGGAGTTTAATGAAGTATGGCCTGGTGGTCGTTTCAACCATTATTGGTTCGATTTGAATCGTGATTGGTTACCGGCACAACACAGGGAGAGCCAGAACAGGTTGCAGATGTTTCATAATTGGAAACCGAATATCCTGACTGATCACCATGAAATGGGCAGCAATTCATCTTTCTTTTTTCAGCCTGGGGTTCCTTCAAGGGTGAATCCAAATACGCCTGCCAAAAACCAGGAGTTGACTGCCGCCATCGGAAATTATCATGCAAAATATTTCGATAGTATTGGTTCCCTTTATTTTACCAAGGAAGGATATGATGATTTCTATTACGGAAAAGGTTCAACCTATCCGGATATCAATGGCGGAGTAGGTATATTATTTGAGCAGGCCAGCAGCAGGGGGCATGCACAGGAAACCGAAAATGGTTTATTGACATTCCCATTCACCATCCGTAATCAATTTACAGCGGCTTTATCGACTCTTGCGGCGGCGAAGGCATTACGTGTGGATATGCTGAAGTTTCAACGCGATTTCTTTAAAGAAGTTGAGAAAGAAGCAGCCGCTTATCCTGTAAAAGCATTTGTGATCGGAGATCAATACGACCAAACACGCACACAGGTTTTTGTGCAGATGTTACTGCGTCATCAGGTAGATATATTTAACCTGAAACAGGACTATAACGCCGACGGCAAACAATTCAAAGCGGGTAAAGCATTTGTAATACCTGCAAGTCAGCAACAGTTCAAGATTATTAAAACAGTTTTTGAAAAGACCTTCGATTATAAAGACAGTCTTTTCTACGATGTAACAGCCTGGACCATGTCGCTGGCATTTGGTATGCCTACTGCTGAATTAAAAGCAGGGTACGATCAGTTATTAGGCGCCAAAGTAATCAACGCCGTTCCGCTTAGTATGCCATTGATGTCTTTATCATCTAATGCAACAGCCTATGCGTTCCGTTGGGATGATTATAATGCTCCAAAAGTGTTGTATCGATTGCAGTCTAAAGGACTAAAAGCAAAAGTGGCCACACAGCGTTTTAAAATGATGGTTGATGGCAAAGAAGAAAGTTTCGAATATGGAACCATACTGATACCAGCAGCCACGCAACCAGTAAAAGGAGAAGATCTTGCAAAGCTGATCGGTAATGAAACCGCCGGAACCGGTGTGGAAGTTTATGCATTACCTACCGGATTGGCAGGTGGTGGAATTGACCTCGGAAGCGCCAGTTTTAATAATGTAAAACAGCCAAAAGTGATGATGTTCGGAGGTACGGGTACCAGTGCAACTGATGTTGGCGAAATTTGGCATTTGATTGATATCCGGTACCAGATGCCGGTGAGTATTGTTGATGTAGATCGGTTTAATTCAATAAATGCAGATAAGTACAATGTAATCATTATGCCATCGGGTTCTTATAATAACCTGAATAAATCGGCACAGGATAAATTAAGAGAATGGGTAAGTGCCGGAGGAACATTGGTTGCCACTGAAGATGCCACCAGATGGCTTTCAACAAATGGTTTTACCAGGGTAATCTTTAAAAACTCAGGCGAAAAAAGAGACAGTACATTGCAATTACCCTATTACCTGCGTTCAGATGAAATGCGTGCAAAAGACATGGCTGGTTCCCTATTTGAAGCCCGCCTTGACCTTACGCACCCAATAGCCTACGGCTACCGCGACCCGTCTGTAACGATTTTTAAATCGAATACCCTGTTTATGGACCAGAATAATAGTCCATATGACTCACCAGTAATGTATACCGAAAATCCTTTACAAAGTGGTTATTTATACCGTAGTTACAAGGAAGTGGTAAAGAAAACAGCCGCAATTAATATTGATGGGGTAGGAAGGGGTAAAATTATTTCGATGGTAGATAATCTGAATTTCAGGGCATTCTGGCTTGGGACATCCAAAATGTTTATGAATGCGGTGTTTTTTGGGGATATAATCAGGCTATAATTCGGAGGTGTCTTCTACCAAAATCAGTTATTCTGTGTTTTTCTGTGACTTCAGTGGCATTTAATTGCCACTGAGAACACAGAAAAACACAGATAGGTAAAAAGAAACAAAATGGTTATTTTTGATATATGTCGTTAGCAAACTTCTTTCAGACTGCTGGACTTTCGGACTTCCAGGCCATCAATTGTGGATAATTTTAGCCAAACAAAATTCCCAAACAGGAATTATCCTGGAAATGTGAACAAATTTCATAAAAAAACCGTCTTTCTTATTGATATTTTGCCATCTTTCCCTACCTTTGCCGTCCCGAAAAAAATTGAGTCATGGCAAGAGTATGTCAGGTTACTGGAAAAAAGCCGATTGTTGGAAATAGTGTTTCTCACTCAAACATTAAGACCAAGCGCCGTTTTTTACCAAATTTACAAAAGAAGCGTTTCTTTTTTGCTGAAGAAGACCGTTGGGTTACCCTGAAAGTGTCTACTGATGCTTTAAGAACCATCAACAAAAACGGTTTAGCAACTGTGATCAAAGAAATGAGAGCGCAGGGTGCTAAGATCTAATTACAAACAAGAAAAAACTAGCTAATACAATGGCAAAGAAAGGTAACAGGGTACAGGTAATTCTGGAGTGTACTGAGCACAAGACCACTGGTCTGCCCGGTACAAGCAGATATATCACTACCAAAAACAAAAAGAATACGCCTGAGCGTATGGAACTGAAAAAGTTCAACCCAATTCTGAAAAAAGTAACCGTTCATAAAGAAATTAAATAATCATGGCAAAAGCAGCTTCCAAAAACGCGAAAGTAAAAGACCAGAAAGCAGCCGCTGAAGCTAAGAACTGGACTAAAGTGATCAAGGCTGTACGTAGCCCTAAAACTGGTGCATATACCTTTAAAGAGGCTATTGTGCACAAGGATAAGGTAAAGGATTACATGTCTGAGAAATAATCTTTCTCATCACAACATATTAAAAGCTTTCTCTTAACGGGAAGGCTTTTTGTATTTAATTGCATTGCCCTAAAACCGCATTTCATGGGATTGTTTGATAAGTTATTCGGGAAGAAAGAAAAGGAAAGTCTTGACCAGGGTTTACAAAAAACCAAAGAAGGGTTCTTTTCCAAGATCACTAAAGCCATCGCCGGAAAAAGTACCGTAGATGAAGAAGTGCTCGATCAACTGGAAGAAGCATTGGTAGGTGCAGATGTTGGTATTGATACTACCATTCAAATCATCGAACGCATTGAACAAAGGGTTAAGCAGGATAAATACGTAAACACCACAGAGCTCAATCAAATACTCCAGTCTGAGATACAGGATATGCTGATTGATGCACCTGACTTTTCTTATAAAGATTTTGACATACCAGAAGGCAAAAAACCGTATGTAATTCTTGTTGTTGGAGTGAACGGTGTAGGTAAAACCACTACCATCGGTAAGCTTGCCCACAATTATAAAAAAGCAGGTAAGGATGTAGTGTTGGGAGCTGCGGATACATTCAGGGCCGCAGCCGTAGACCAGTTAACCATTTGGAGCGAACGAGTAGGCGTACCTATCGTAAAACAGGCGATGGGGTCAGACCCAAGTGCAGTGGCTTTTGATACCGTAAAAAGTGCGGTAGCCAGAAATGCAGATGTAGTTATTATAGACACAGCAGGTCGTTTACACAATAAACTGCACCTGATGGATGAACTGGGAAAAATTAAAAGGGTTATTCAGAAAGTAATTCCCGATGCACCTCATGAAGTAATGCTGGTGTTAGATGGCTCAACCGGACAAAACGCATTGGAACAAGCCCGTCAATTCACCGCTACAACAGAAGTAACCGCTTTATCTATCACAAAACTCGATGGCACAGCCAAAGGTGGAGTAGTATTAGCCATAGCCAACCAATTTAAAATCCCCGTCAAATATATCGGCGTCGGAGAAAAAATAGACGACCTGATTATTTTTGATAAACGAGAATTTGTGGATAGCCTGTTTAGAATAACAGAGAAATAAGAAATACGAAATAAGGAATAAGAAATAAGGAATAAGAAATAAGGAATAAGAAATGAGAAAGGAAATTACACTTTCTCATTTCTTATTCCTTATTCCTCTGTTTCTTATTCTAAAAGGTATACCTTATCCCAATTCCTCCCCATCCGCCTTCGAAATAGTTGTAGCCGATGAAGTTGAATGAGGGTTGCCAGTCGAAGCTAAGGTTGAGTGGGGCGCCTTTGATTTTATAATCAACACCTAATACGCCATCTACACCTACTGCAAGACCATCGTTTCTGGTTGGATAACGGTTTTTCCAGTTATCGCTCCAGAGCCCAAGGTGCGCACCACCACCAACATACCATTTCAATCCATCTACACCATTGAAATTGCCGTGATATTCATAAAGGCCGGTTAAACGAAAGCCATCATTGGAGATATATCCCAATCCTTCCAGTGCGGCATCGCTTTTAATAAAATGTTTTACACTTATCGCACCAGGATAAACTTTAACACCTAACGCTGTTTTATAGGTAGATCCCATACTTTGCGACATAGCTGCATTGGCAGCAAAAACGATCAATGTGAACAATAATACTCTTTTCATAACAGTGTTTTTCTCTTATAAGATAAAATCGTGCCAAAAATAATCCCAGGAAAGTTCAAGGAATAGTTAAGGTTGCATTTGGTTTTATATTTAGGTTTGTATTATGCACAGTTTTAAAGATTTAGTAACAGAATTCGGAAATTATTTCGCTGTCAGACATTTTCCTGAACAGCCTGCCAGTTTATATGATCCCAATGAATATTTTTTATCATGGGGTGGCAAACGCATTCGCCCGGTGATGTGTTTGATGGGAAATGAACTCTTTGATGATATTCATGCTGATACCTGGCAACTTGCAACAGCTATAGAACTGTTTCACAATTTCACCCTGATCCACGACGATATTATGGATGCAGCTCCCTTGCGAAGAGGAATGGAAACAGTACATCTGAAATACGGAGAAAGCACTGCATTGCTGGCTGGTGACGTAATGCTTATCAGGGCATATGATTACCTGAATAAAATAAATCCGCAATACTTACATCGCATACTCCATTTATTCAATACAACAGCAAGGGAAGTTTGTGAGGGACAACAGATTGATATGGACTTTGAAAAAATGGAAACGGTATCACTTGATGCATATATCCGGATGATCAGTCTCAAGACCTCCGTTTTACTTGCAGCAAGCTTAGAAATGGGAGCCATTCTTGGAGGAGCCAGCGAAGGTAACTGTAGGCATATCTACGACTTCGGTAAAAACCTGGGTATCGCTTTTCAGGTGCAGGATGATTACCTGGATGCTTTTGGTGATCCGGAAAAATTTGGGAAAGATGTGGGTGGAGATATTCGCCAGAATAAAAAAACATTCCTTTTATTACATGCACTTGAAGTAGCATCACCGGCACAAAAAAAAGAACTCGAAAACCTGATGCAACAAAACCCACCGGATAAAGTAATAAAAGTGTTGAACATCTTCCGGGAATGTAATGTTGATGCATGGGCAAGGGAGCTCAAAGACAAATACCTTCAAACAGCGTTGTCGCACCTGGAAGCCATTGCAGTAAGATCAGTAAGGAAAGAGCCGCTGGAGGAACTGGCTAATTTCCTAATACAGCGGGAATATTAAGCCGGATTAAACTATCTTGTAACTCAGGCTATAATTAGTCAATAATATCTATCACCAAAACTAACCAGCATGCCAGGTTCTCTTTTCAGAAGAAAATCGATTGATAAAATTGCAGCAGATGCTGCTGCAGGACACTCAGACGGACATGGAGCCGGACTAAAAAAAGTATTGGGTGTTCGTGACCTTACTTTTCTTGGAATAGCCGCAGTAGTAGGCGCAGGTGTTTTTTCAACTATTGGTGGTGCTGCCTATGATGGAGGCCCGGGGATTTCTATTTTATTTGTAATAACCGCTATAACCTGCGGTTTCTCGGCACTTTGTTATGCTGAGTTTGCCAGCAGGGTGCCCGTTGCCGGTAGTGCCTATACCTATTCCTATGTAACTTTTGGAGAACTAATTGCCTGGATCATCGGATGGGCGCTGATTTTAGAATACGCTATCGGTAATATCGTAGTGGCTATTTCATGGAGTGGTTATTTCAATAACCTGCTGGTGCATATTTTTAATATTCATCTTCCAGACTGGTTATTGGTAGATCCATTAACGGCAACCAATGCTTTTACCAGTGCTACTAAAGCTATCGCAGCAGGTAATATTGCAGATCCGGCCCAACTGGAAAGCTATCAGTTTGCTATCAAAGCCTATAACGAAGCACCGGTGATTGGAGGATGGCATATTTTCTTTAACCTGCCTGCATTTATGGTAGTAGCACTTATAACCTGGATTACCATTATTGGTATCAAGGAAAGTAAAAGCTCGGCCAATGCAATGGTAATCTTTAAAGTGGCAGTTATAATTTTTGTGATTATTGCAGGTGCTTTTTTTGTAGATACCAATAACTGGCGACCATTTATGCCAAATGGTTTTGCCGGGGTACTAAAAGGAGTGTCGGCTGTGTTTTATGCCTATATTGGTTTTGATGCCATTTCAACTACCGCAGAAGAATGTAAAGACCCACAACGCGATTTACCAAGGGGGATGATTTACTCTCTGGTAATTTGTACCATTTTATATATCCTTATTGCACTGGTACTTACCGGCATGGAAAACTATGCAAACTTTAAGGATGTAAACGATCCACTTGCATTTGTTTTTGAAAATAAAGCCCCATGGATCGAAAAAATAGTTTCAATCAGTGCAGTAGTAGCAACTACATCCGTAATGTTGGTATTCCAGTTAGGACAACCGCGTATCTGGATGAGCATGAGCAGGGATGGATTATTACCTAAACGATTCCAGAAAATTCACCCAAAATATAATACACCTGTCTTTGCATCAATTGTTACAGGCATTATTGTGGCAACAGGAGCATTATTTATTGAAGCGGGTATTATGACTGATCTTACCAGTATCGGTACCTTATTTGCATTTGTTCTTGTATCTGGTGGAGTATTGTTATTGCCACGAATAGAAAAAGGACCCGGTAAATTCAGTTTACCATATATCAACGGAAAGTGGATCGTGCCAATTCTCACCGTCAGCTTTATCTATTTTTCTTGGGAAAGAATACAGCTCGCAGTTGCCAATATTACCCATGAAGGATATCAGGAAATTTTATTCCTGGTATTTCTATTGATTACCATCATTTTGAGCATACTTACTTTCCTGCGTAATTATGGATTTATTCCAATTATGGGTGTACTATCCTGTGCTTACCTGATGATTGAAATACCCGCATTAAGCTGGGCCTGGTTTTTTATCTGGATGACACTGGGGTTGCTTATCTATTTCTTCTACGGCCGAAGAAACAGCGTATTAAACCACGAAAACCGGATGTGATAAACAGAGGAAAAGAGAACAGAGAAACAGAGGAACAGAGGAATGTCCAACGTCGAAGTAAATGGTTGGAAGTTGGACATTCCTCTGTTCCTCTGTTCTTCTGTTTTACTAGTTCTTTCGTATTTTTGTGGTATGAAATACCAGGTAGGAGACGAGATCATTGTTTTACACAGCAATGAAGAGGGCAAAGTAATTGAGCTGATAAATGATAAGATGGTGCTGATTGAGGTAAGGGGAGTGAAATTTCCGGCCTATATGGATCAGATAGATTTTCCTTATTTCTATCGGTTTACAAAAAAGAAACAAACAGAAGAAAAAAAACAGGCCCCAAAGCAATACATCGATCAGGTACCCAAGGAAAAACCACAGCCCAATAAAATACAAGTGGCAGATGGTGTTTGGATATCCCTCATTCCAAAATTTTCACTGGATGATTTTAATGATGAAGTTGTTGATTTACTCAAAGTACATCTTGTAAATAAAACCCCACAACCTTACAAATTTGTTTACAAGCAGTTTTTTGCCCAGGAATTAGATTTTGAATTAACCAATCAGATAGAGGGCTTTCATGATTTCTATCTGCATGATATTGCTTTTGAAGCAGTAAACGATAGTCCATCCTTCTCCATAGATTTCTCTCTGCTACAGCCAGATAAAAAGAAAGCTCCGCATTTTGAGGCGCAATTGAAATTAAAACCCAAACAATTGTTTCAACGCATCGAAGCCATGAAGGAAAATAATACTCCGACTATTTCCTATCAGCTATTCGATGAATATCCCGATAAACAAGAAGAGGATTATGTAGATCTTTCAAAATTATCCAGTAAAGGTTTTAAGATATATGATGCGTCTAAAGTTCGCCAGAACCTGCCTCCAGCACGTTCTGTGGTAGACTTACATATTGAAAAGCTCACCAATAGTTACGAAAGCCTCAGTAACCTGGAAATTGTAGGTATACAGTTATCCGAATTTGAGAAATGGTTCGATCTGGCTGTTGCGCACAGGCAACCAAGTCTTATCATAATTCATGGAGTAGGCACAGGTAGATTAAGGGAAGAGATACACGATATCCTCAAGACCAAACGGGAAGTAAAAAACTTCATCAACCAATACGATCCCCGTTTTGGGTATGGTGCCACGGAAATTTTCTTTCAGTATTGAGGGTAGGAGTTAGGTATTAGGTGTTAGGTGTTAGGTGTTAGGTACTGGGTACTGGGTACTGGGTACTGGGATTTTAAATAGTCTTTACAAAAATAACACCTAATACCTAATACCTAATACCTAACGCCTAACCCCTAACCCCTAACCCCTACAATAAATTACGTTATCTTTGTATTTCATATACCCGAACCATCGCTCCACCTGCTTAATGCGGGAGGGGAGGAAAGTCCGGACAGCAAAGAGCGACCCACCGGTGAATAGCCGGCTCCCCACAATACTGTGGGGACGAGATAGTGCCACAGAAAATAACCGTCCCCACAGTACTGTGGGGGTAAGGGTGAAAATGTGAGGTAAGAGCTCACGGTTTTTATTGGTAACAATAAGAGCGGGTAAACCTTGGGTGCTGTAATGCCATGTATAGGAGTCTTTGAGGGCGGCTCGTCCGATTCCGCCTTAGGCGGAAAGGTTCCAGGGTAGGCAGCATGATCTCATCAGTAATGGTGGGGCTAGATAAATGATGGTGTAGGAACAGAATCCGGCTTATGAGGTATATGTATTTATGTATGATGTCTGATGGCGGATCGCTGATGTAATTGTTTTCAAATCAGACATCAGCGATCAGACATCAGACATAAAAATTTAATTATGACACAAGAACAAATAAAAATTTTAAGGGACCGTGTGGTTGTCCTGAGGAGGTTTCTTTGACGTTGAGAACAGAAACCATAAAGTAGAAACCGATCGTCAACTCTCTCTATCGCCTGGATTTTGGGATGATAATGCCCGCGCTACAGGCATCATGAAGGAAATTAAGGTTAATGAATACTGGCTCCGTCTGTATAAGCAGGTGGAAACTGCTGTAGAAGATTTTGCGGTACTCTTCGAATTTTGGAAATCCGGAGATGCTACAGAGCAAGAGACAAAGCAGGCTTATGATAATGCCCTTAACAGCCTCGAAGACGCAGAGTTTAAAAGTACCCTCAATAAACCCGAGGATGAATTACCTGCGATCGTTCAGATTAACTCTGGAGCAGGAGGAACCGAGAGCCAGGATTGGGCAGAAATGCTTTTGCGTATGTATCGCATGTATGGAGATAAGCAAGGATGGAAAGTTACTGAACTTGATTTCCAGGAAGGAGATGGTGCAGGAATAAAAAGTGCCACATTGCAATTTGATGGCGACTTTGCTTATGGATTTTTAAAGGCAGAAAGTGGGGTACACCGATTAGTAAGAATTTCACCATTCGATAGTAATGCGCGTCGTCACACTTCCTTCGCTTCTGTGTTCGTTTATCCGTTGATTGATGATAGTATCGAAATAAATGTCAACCCCGGCGATTTAGAATGGGCTTTTTATAGAAGTGGGGGTAGTGGTGGACAGAACGTAAACAAAGTGGAAACGGCGGTGCGATTAAAACACATCCCAAGTGGATTTATCGTTGAATGTCAACAGGCACGTACACAAGGTGAGAACCGGGAACTGGCATTGAAAATGCTGAAGAGTCGTTTATATGAAGAAGAGCTTCGTAAACGTCAGGAAGCGATGAATGCAACCAATGCAGGCAAGAAGAAAATAGAATGGGGTAGTCAGATTCGGAGCTATGTATTCCATCCCTATAAAATGATCAAAGATCACCGCACCGATTTCGAAGTAGGCAACGTTGGCCCAGTAATGGATGGTGAAATAGATGGTTTTATCAAAGCCTACCTGATGATGGAGAAAGAAGCGTGATAAACAGAGGAACAGAGGAATGTCCAATATCCAACGTCGAAGTAAAACTTGGAAATTGGATATTGGACATTCCACTGTTCATCTGTTCCTTATTTCTTTTCGTCCCATTTTCAACCAAACAAACCCGCTAATCATTGCAATCAGTGAAGCGAGCAGGACGGATATTTTTGCAATATCCTGGTCTTCTACTCTATTGAAAGCGAGGGTGGAGATAAAGATGCTCATGGTAAACCCAATACCAGCAAGTAGACCTGCCCCAATCATTTTATTCCAGTTAGTGCCAGATGGTAGTTCCGCAAGTTTTCTTGAAACCAGTAAATAGCAGGCACTGGTAATTCCCAATGGTTTTCCAATACAAAGCCCGAAAATTATACCCCAGCTCAAACTGCTATTTAATGCTTCAAGACTATTCTCCGGAATGCCAATTGCCGTATTTGCCAATGCAAAGATGGGCATGATGATAAAATATACCGGGGTATGAAATTTTATCTCCATATCTGCTAATTTGGAAACAGGAACCATAAAGGCAAAAATCACACCTGCAACTGTTGCGTGAATTCCCGAGTTAAACATAAAATACCAAAGTGCCAGTCCAAGTATCCAATGCAGGTAACCAAAATTTATTTTTCTTTTATTGAGTAACCATAATAAAACAACCGTGATAATCGCAGCCAGTAAATATCCGAATTCAATTTCGTTTCCATAGAATAAGGCGATCACAACTATGGCACCAAGGTCATCTATAATAGCCAGTGCGGTTAGAAATATTTTTAATGCTACAGGTACACGACTACCTAATAATGAAGCGATTCCTAAAGTAAATGCAATGTCTGTTGCAGTGGGAACAGCCCAACCTGTCATAAAAATAGTTCCCTTATTAAAAAGACTAAATAATAGGGCAGGTGCAAGCATACCTCCGATAGCTGCTATTACGGGCAGCGCAGATTTTTTTATAGAAGCGAGTTCCCCACAAACCAACTCTCTTTTTATTTCCATGCCCGCCAGAAAGAAAAATACGGCCATCAAGGCATCATTGATTACGAGTAAAGGGGAATTGGGCAAGGATAAAAAACCGATATAAGTATGGTGATCCGTTGTTCCATCGAAAAAAATATTCCACATGTCCCTGTATGCAACACCAAAATCACCCCAGTTTGCCAATAGTAAAGAAATGCCTGTACATGCCAGCAGCGTTACTCCAATTGCCCGGCTATCCCGGATAAACTGTTTGAGTGGATGAAATAATCGTGTTTGTACAAGCTTTGATAAGATCATACTTACAATTTAATAATTAAAAAGGGGATAGTTTATTGCGAAGAAAGAATGTCGAACATACTCTTAGGTCTGCGACTTTCCAACCACCTAAAGTTACGCAATTTTAGTTGATCGTGGTCAACTTGGCGCATGGGATACATAGTACCATCAACGGCATTAATTAATACTACGCGTTTTGGTTTGCCATTGTCAAAACGTATCTCAATAACGTCAGAACTGTTTTTATTTACGCCGATAAAATTTTTCTGTTCATCAACACCATAGTAAACATTTTCACTGTTCCCTTTGGCCCTTAAAAAATTAATTTGTCCGGTCGTGTCGAAATAGGCATTAATGGTATTACCTCTTACCTGGTTAAAATAAAGAGAACTGTCGACCTTACTCAATGCAAGTGCATTTTCAAAAACATATAATCTTTCAGGTTTATTGTTCTTTACATACATGTAAATAGTATCACCACTCACCTGATTTTCCTGTGCCCAAACAACAGGTTGCTTGAATAAACGAAAAACGGAATCCTTCAGTGCATAAAATAAACTATCACCGACACTTTGCAATGAGTCGGAAAAAATTTTTACGTTATAGTATGCTTCAAAATATTTATCTGTACTGTCTTCCTTGGTACTGTCGGGTGAGAATACAAAATCTATACTATCCCTGACTCTTGGAACAGGTTTATATTTTAATAGGTCAGATAATTTCGCGGAATAAAATGTATCTGCAGTGATATAGATGGTGTCTCTTTCCTGTTTCAAAAGGAGTAAAGGTTGTTGGGTCGCCAGCAGTGAATTCTTCTTATTATTGGTTTTTATATTATTGGCAATCAGGTCAAAACCCTTAAGTGAATCTTTCCCGCGATATACTGCATTTCCCCTGAATTCACCAAGTCCACTGGTACTATCGAGCGCCATTTCATCAGCAGTCATAGTATAACTACTATCATCAATTACGGAACGTTTGTATAATTCGGCTCTTTTGTTTTTAAGATCATAATAGCCATCCCTGGTTTTAATCACCAGTTTTTTATCGTTACGAATCGTTGATGGACTGGTAAATGTGGCAATTTCAGTTTCTGTATTGTATTGCAGGGTATCTGTATTGATGCGATAGTCGGGGTTGATCAGGATAACTTTTTGTTTGAAAAAAATATCCTTGGTGTCTCCGTAATAATAGCCTTCAATACTGGTTAAGTTCGTTTTTTCATTTACTACTTTACCACCTTTCAGGTAAGTGCCGATTTTTACCGTTACATCGTATTCCAGTTCATCTGTTGTAAGGGTGCTTTTGCCATCGGTAAGCCTTACTTTTTTCTTCAGGTAAGCTTTTTTCTCTTTAGCCAGGTATTTCAGGTATTGGGCATAAGTATGAACGCTGTCTGCATCGTTGATATGAACATTACCGAATGCTTCAAATACATTGGTGATCGGGTTAAGCACAGCACTGTCTGCATAAAACAGTGTTTTATCCTGGCGCATTTTTACTTTACCTACATAAGAAATGAACTGATTAACAGAGTCGACTTTTTGAATATGCACTTTATCTGCTTCCAACATCTCCAGTAGTTTGCCTGTTACAACACTTGATGTGTCTGTAGCAGGCGTTTTATTTGTTTGAGCTTTGGCAAAAAAGCTGCAACACAAAAACAAACAGCAGGAAACAAAATTGCGGATCCGCATAATTATTTATTCTTCGTAGAGTCTAATGGAGCCATTAATGGGCCGGTTCTGTCCTTCTTGCCAAATACGGAGATGTTTACATAGCGTTTAGGATGTATCCGAAGGTCATCCATCAAAATATTGGCACTTCGAACGGTATTACTCAGGTTATCATAAAGCGTTTTATCGTTCAGTAATTTACCTAATGAACCTTCGGTTGAAGATGCTTTGGCAAGAATACTGTTCAATGTTTCGATTGAATTTTTTAACTGCGCTACTGTGCCATCAATATCTGCTTTAGAAAGATTTTCTGTGGTTTTCTCCACATTGCCAAGCATACGGGTTATCTTATCATTATTGTCGGAAAGATTTTTCGTAAAGCTGCTTACATTATTCATGGAAGCAGCAATTGTGCCGGTTTGCTGGTTCAGCATGGCCTGTATAGAAGCAGAAGATACTACAAGGCTGGCAGTAGTTTTATTGATATTGGCTATAACGTCTTGCAGGTTGTTTTTTGTTGCTGGATCAAATATTGTATTGATATTCTTTAATACACTGTCTAATGAACCCACTGTTGCTTTTATCTGATCACCAACGGGGCCAAGTTTATTCATTACATCACCCAATAATCCGGCAGAAGAAGAGGTAAGAATGGTATCGCCAGATTTTACAAAGTTGGGGGCATCTCCCAGACTGATGGTGATGCTGGCATTTCCAAGTGGGTTTTCTTTGATGGACGCCACTGAGTTGGAAGGAATATTGTATTTATCCTTAAGTTTTATCGCAACAACGATGGTAGATAAATTGGCGTCCGCATTTTCAATATCATATACAGAGCCAACCTGAAAGCCATTAATGAAAACACCATTCGATACCATTATCCCCTTGGTATCAGTATATTTGGCGTAGATGAAATTACCTGTTTTGAACAGGGTTTTACCTTTCAGGAAATTAAAGCCAAGGATCAGTAAAGTAATGGCGATAGCAGTTAGGGCCCCTACTTTTGTTTCATTCGATATCTTCATACGGCAAAACTAAGGTTTCTTGGATTAGCCTGTCTGAACTAGCTGTTAAACATTGTTTTTTGGGGGGCTTAGTCCATAGTCCATGGTCCATGGTCCATGGTTGTTTGGGAAGTTTAGGTCCTAGTCTCTGTAAAATAAGCACCTATCAAGGCTAGCAGCTAGAGGCTAGAAGCAGGCAGCCTATTTCCCACGGACAATAATGATTAGAATAGTCACTTTACTTTCTGGAATTACCAGCACTTATGCCAGCCTGGTTTTCAAGAGAATTCTTATAAATACGGACTGCTTTGGTAATAACCTGACAAATTTCTACCTGTCCTTTTTCGCTGTTCAGGTAGTCTTCTTCTTCCGGATTGGAAATAAAGCCTGTTTCAACCAATACGGCTGGCATATTTACAGCTTGTAATACCCATATTCCCTTTTTACGTTGCTGGGCCTTACGGCTAATGCGACCTACTTTCTGAAATTCCTCTTCGATAGTCATGGCCAGTTTGGCACTGCGTTGAAAATATTGCTGGGTGAGGATATTTGCCAACATGGTTTTGGTAGGGTCATTGGCATCTGCCGCCTTGCGGGCTTTGAGTATTTGTACGGAAACACTATCCAGGTATTCATCCAATCCTTCACTGGCAACCGCTTTACGCTCGTCGGTTTTATCGATTCCGTAAATAAATGTTTCAGTACCCATTGCCGGGCTGGGGGTAGTCCAGGTGCGATAATCCTTCACTCTTTGCTTAACCAGTTTACCCTTTCTTTTTACGGTAATGGTTTTATAGCCAATAAACTCGCGGTTTTTTCTTGCTGCAGCGGAATTTACGTGGATACAGACGAATAAGTCGCCCTTGGCCTGATTGGCTATTTCTGCTTTCTGGATAACGGAATGAAAGACATCTGTTTTTCGGGTCATGACGATTTCTACATCAGGGAGGGCATCCTGAAGCATTTTCTCAAGTTTAAGGGCAACTTCAAGCGAAATTTGGCTTTCAGTAGAATATCTGCCCCTTGCTCCAACATCTTCTCCTCCATGACCAGCATCTACAATGATCCTCTTAAGTACCTGTTTTTGTTGGGGTTTGCCTTTTTCAGGCATAAAAGAACTGAATATACCGACCCCTAAACTTAACAAAACAAAAGCAGCATATTTAACACGCATCATATCAATTCGTTAAAGGATTATAACCAGAGTTCCGTTTACACGCTTCAAACACTATTTTTGCCAGGTGAATATGCGCAAACGCTGTAAAATTAACGTAAAAACTATGCTTCCTATTGTTGTGTGTGCATATTTGCTCATATTAACATTTCATAAGGAGGCTGGCGCAGCTCCGGCTTTATTTAAATCTTCCTTTGAAAATATCTTACAGGATACTGTTCCGCCCAAATCTGCAAGGGATACCAGCGTGAAACAAAAGGATAGTTTAAAAACCGCTAAAACAGGTGATTCGTTGGTTAACCGAACAGATACCATGCGTATCTCCAAAGACTCAATAGATGCTCCTATAACCTACAATGCAACGGATTCTGGTGTTTTAATTATAGATACAAAAGAGTTCATACTCTATGGTAAGGCCAAAACCAATTATAAGGACCTTCAGATGGAAGCGGCTACCATTCGGTACGACCAGCAATCGCAAATGGTTAAGGCATATGGTTCACTCGATTCAACTGGGAATCCTTTAAGTAAGCCCCAATTTATTCAGGGTGAATTACAATCTGTGAGTGATTCTATTTTCTACGATATGAGAACTGGAAAAGGACTCACAAAAAACACTTTTTTTCAGGAGGGTGAAATTTTTGTAAATGCAGAAGCACTAAAAAAAGTGAGTGCCGATGAAGTATTTGCCAGTAAAGCTCGTTTTACAACCTGTAATCTCGATACGCCCCATTTCGCCTTTCGAACCAGAAAGATGAAAATCATCAACAACAAAATGGGCATTTCCAGTGCCGCATTTCCCGAGTTTGAAGGCGTGCCCATACCCATTGGTATTCCTTTCGGAATATTTCCATTATATCGTGGCCCGCAATCTGGTTTTATAGCTCCGGCATTTACGGCCAGCGAAGATTTTGGATTAGGATTAGAAGGAATCGGATATTACCACATATTCAATGATAACCTGGATCTTACAACCCGGGCCAATTTATATTCCTATGGAGGGTATAATATCAATTTTAATTCAAGATACCTGAAACGATATAAGTTTACGAGTAATCTCAATGTTACGATACAAAGTTCCAGGATACTAAACAGGGGAGGTGTAACCAAAGACGAGTTCAGTAAAACAAAATCTTTCATGATTAACTGGTCGCATAGCCGTGATGGCAGAGCCAGGCCAGGAACCAATTTTTCAGCGAATGTAAATTTTGGTAGTACAAGGTTTAACCAGTTGTTGTTGAATAATCCTTACCAGAATTTTCAAAACCAGTTAAGTTCATCTATCAATTATACCAAAGACTGGAGAGGTAAATACAACTTATCTGTTAATGCCAACCATAACCAGAACAACAATACACGATTGGTAAACCTGAATCTGCCAACATTGAATTTTAACGTAGTAACTTTTTATCCATTCCAGAAAAAAGACCAGGTTGGTTCAGGAAAATGGTATGAAAAAATTGGGATAGGTTATAGTGGCAATGTGCAGAATCAATTATCCTTTTATGATACGGCATTTAATATGCGTCGTGCGCTTGATGAACTGCAGTGGGGTGCCCAACACAATATCCCTATAACCCTTTCATTACCTGCTTTGGGTCCGGTTACAATAGCCCCAAGTGTGTCTTATGAAGAAAGATGGTATGGTCAGCGTATTTTCCGTTCCTGGAACGATACAGCAAAACAGGTTGATACAAAAATTCAGCGTGGTTTTTATACAGCCAGACAAATGGCTTTTGGTGTGAGTTTGAATACCCGGATTTTTGGTACATATACCCTCAAATCGAAGGACACAAAAATTATCCGACACGAAGTTCGCCCAAGTATCTCATTCAACTATAAGCCAGATATGGCTGCGAAATATTTTTATACTACTCAAATTGATTCAACCGGGAGAACCATGCGGTTCTCTCAATTTGAAGGTGGTATAATTCCCGGTTTCTCAGAAGGTGCTTTTGGCGGAATTGGTTTTGGTATCGACAACCTGCTTGAGATGAAACTTAAGGACAAATCGGATAGTTCCGGAAAAGCCACCAAAAAAATCAAGCTGATTGATGGATTCGGATTTAACTCCTCCTATAATTTATTGGCGGATAGTTTTGCATTGGGGAATTTTAATTTCTATGCCCGTAGTACTTTGTTTGACAAGATCAATATAACAGCCGGTATGAATATTGACCCTTATGCAGTAGATGCACAAGGCTATCGTTTAAAACAACTGGCAATTGATCTTAAAAAACTAAAGTTTGGCCGTATTACCAGTGGTAATCTTGCTGTTTCAACTTCTTTTACCAGTAAATCGAAAGACGGGTCTGATAAAAATGAAAAGGATATTCCAATCGATCCGTTCATGACACCTGATGAACAACAAAGACAGTTACAATTTGCACAGGCCAACCCAGCAGAGTTTACTGATTTTAATATACCCTGGAGTCTTACGCTTGCTTATTCTTTGAATTTTAACCGTGTCCTAAAACAAGACTTTTCCGGTTACGAAACACAGATTTTTTCCAACCTGAATTTCAATGGAGATTTTAGTTTGACGGAAAAATGGAAATTGGGTGGCACGGGTTATTATGATGTAAATAATGGCGGATTACAACAACTGAGTATGTTTATAACCAGGGAAATGCATTGCTGGCAATTATCGATCAATGTAACGCCCATTGGATTATACAGATCTTTCAATATCACCATCAATCCTAAATCAGGTATCCTCCGCGATCTGAGAATCAATAGAAGCAGGGTGTTTTCGAATTCGAGATTTTAGGTGTTAGGTACTAGGTACTAGGTATAAGGTATAAGTTTCATTTTAACTAACAGTTTACTATCTCAAAAGAGTTTTATTCTAACACCTAACACCTAATACCTAATACCTAGCACCTAGTACCTAGTACCTAACACCTAACGCCTTTCTTCCGCTTCATAGTATTTCCACATTATACCAAACAACTCCTCCTTAAGTTCCGAAGCTTTTTTTCCTTTTGAAGGAACGGGTGGAAGGAAATGCATTTCAAGTGGGTGAGGCATCAGGTAGAAGAAGATATTAGCTGGTAATACTTTTTTTGTATGAAATAGTATGGTGGGTAAGATGGGCTTTTCTGTATCTGTTGCCAGTTTGAAAGCGCCATCATAAAAACTTTTCAACGGATCTGAGGTTCTGTTACGTGTTCCTTCGGGATAGATAACCATATCGAGGCCGATGGAAAGCATTCTTTTCATTTCATCATAACTGCGTCTGCGGCTTTCGTCGCTTTTTCGATCAACCAGCACACTGCCGAAAGTGTAGATCCATCCAAACAAAGGCACTTTAGCAAAGCTTTTTTTGGCAATGGTTTTATTGGCCCTTGGCATGAATGGTGTGCTTACCGGAACATCCATTAAACTATTATGGTTGCAGATAACGATATAATTGCAATTGTCTTCAAAATGTTCTTTGCCTTTAACACGCAATGGGCAGCCAATCAGGTTCAGGTAAATCCACATCCATACCCGGGATACATGTCTGTGCCACCTGGCTTTAGCCGGGTCGTTCAATAGAAAGCAGGGGAGATAAAAAACGATGGCAGGTAGCATGGTGCCGATAAAAAGTATCAGGGCCCATAGTGCAAATACTCTGCCGAGTATCAGTTTCCAAACAGGTGTTTTGATAGGTATTGATTTGTTCATGTATTAAGCGTTGTTGGTAATGCTCCAGTCTATTGGACTCAAGCCTTGTTTCATCAATAGTGCATTTGTTCTGCTGAAATGTTTACATCCAAAAAATCCTTTATCGGCGCTAAAGGGAGAAGGGTGTGCGGCTTTTAATACATGGTGTTTTGTTGCATCAATCAATACTTGTTTTTCCTGTGCAAAGCGTCCCCATAATAAAAAAACAACTCCTTCTTTTTCATCTGATATCTTCCTGATTACGGCATCTGTGAAATCCATCCAACCGATTTTAGCATGACTGGCAGGTTCATTTGCTCTGACAGTTAATACTGCATTCAATAAAAGCACACCCTGTTTGGCCCAAGGGGTTAAATTACCTGTTGTGGGTATCGGCATTCCGATATCTTCCTGCAATTCCTTATAAATATTTACCAGGGAAGGAGGAGGTTTAAAACCGTCTGGAACAGAAAAACTTAAACCATGTGCCTGCCCCGGACCATGGTATGGGTCTTGCCCGAGTATTACCACTTTTACTTCTTGAAATGGCGTAAATGTAAATGCATTAAATATAAGTTGACCCGGAGGGTAAATTGTGGCGCCAGTTGCTCTCTCAGTTTTCAGGTGCGCTGCAACTTGCAGGAAATAAGGCTTTGTAAATTCATGCTTAAGCACTTCTTTCCATGAAGCTTCGATTTTTACATCCATTAGCTTTGAAGATTGATTGCGAAAATACAGAAACAATTATTGAATGAAGCATGATGATGGCTATTAGCTTTTAGCCATTAGCTGTCCGGGGAAATTTGGCTTCAAGCTGCAAGCCGCAAGCTGCAAGCTTTGATGGGTGCTTATTATAGACTTTCTGCTTTTAATGGGGATTGGGTATTAGAAAATTTAAAGTCATTTGCTTAAAGAAATATTTGGTTGTCGTAAATGCACTATCTGCTATTAATAGAACACAGATCTTCATGATTTTCAAGATCTATCATGATAAATCCTGAAAATTATGAAGATCTGTGTTCCATCATACGCAACACCTACAGCTCGCGGTTAAATTTCCCCGGACAGTAATGGCTTTTAGCTATTAGCTTTAAGGACTTAGGTTTTAGAGGCTGATAAAAAGTCACCTGTCATATTATAAACTCATAAATAATAAACGTAAAAGGCTAATAGCTAATGGCTAACAGCTAATGGCCATTAGCTAATACACAACCGTCACAGTTCCTGTAACCGGTTTTTGTTTATCATTTTGTTTGATGAGGTAGTAATAAACACCTACCGGAACTATGCTGCCATTATTCGAGCGTCCATCCCAAACAGGTAGATACCCTTTGGATTTATAAATTAGTTGTCCGTTTCGGGTAAAAATTTCGATCCTTGATTCAGGATAATATTCAATGAGTGGAATCTTCCAGGTATCATTGATGCCATCTCCATTCGGAGAAAATATATTGGATGGAGCAATGAGGGCATCTTCAATATTTACTACAATAGGGTTGGTGGCTGTACATCCAAAAACATTTGTACTCTTTGCATAATAAGTCCCCGATTTTAAAACTCGCTCAGGGTTTAACTGAGGTTTGGTAGTTGCACTGTCTTGCCAATAGGAGTAGGTCCAGTCTGTGCTAAAAGGCACTGAATTAATCAGGTTGATAGTTTGTGGTATTCGAACAGTTACGGGGTTTGTAACTGTAAATTCAGGAATAGGGTTAATGGTTACTTTCGCTGATTTGCTTACGGCGCACCCCGCTGCAGATCTTAAACGGATATAATAATTGGTGGTTTTAGTAAATACATGATCATCCGGTAATCTTGAAGTAAATGCGGCGTCGGACCAATAGCTAGGTGTGGCAGTAGGATCACTTCCTGCCACCGGATTAACCGTAGAAAGCAGCAATTCGCCACAGGCGGCAAAATCGTTGGAAATTAAGACTGGCGGTGCTGTAATGGAAACATCAACCGGTTTAATAACAGTACATCCTTTGTCGGTAGTTCCTTTGATATAGTAGGTGCCGGATTTATTGATAGCTTTTGGAGAACTTAAAATTTTTGTAGCAAGTTCATCGTTCCAATAACTGTATGTAAGTCCGCTTTCACTGCCTTGTATAATATCGTTCGTAGTTAGATCAACTGTATTTGGGATACATTCCGGGAGTTCTGCTTTTACTTTTACAACAGGGTTTTTCCAGACTATTGCATTGAAAGGCTTGGTATCTGTACATCCTGCAGTGTTAACTGCTTTAATGTAATAAGTGCCTGTTTTAATAATTTTTTTGGGGTTTGATACAAATTCCGATTCATTAAAATCGGCAAAATAACTATACACCATTCCGGGTGTGCTGCCCTGAATAAGCGTTGGGGATGATATGTCGATGCCAGGTGTTTCACAAGCTTCAACCGAAGGCTTTAAAATAAAGTCGAACGGATCATCCGATTTTGTTACTGTTGTATACAACGTGTCCAGGCAGCCCTGGTTAGGGTAAGGAACAATTTCTAAGGCTAGCCGGGTACCAGGGGCGGGCGCAGGGTTTAGTTTAAGGGTATTGTTGATGCCCAGTGTTTGTGAAAAATCTTCTGTAAACCATTTATAGGCCATAAATCCATAGGGCGCAGTTAAGGTTAGCTGTGGTAATCCGTTACATAATACGTTACCGGTAACAGGGGTTGTACAGTTTTCGTTTATATCGATATAAGCATAGCCAAAATGTCCGCCTAAAGCACAGTCATTTACCGTAAACTCGAGTCTAAGTGTTTTACCAGCATAGTTTTGGAGTTTCAGGGTAATCGGGGCCCAGTCTTTATAAAACACATCAGGTCTTGGGTCGGTGGAACGTTTAAACCCTGGCAGATCTGCGGAAGCGATAAACTGGAAAGAGCCACAGTCTTCATATTTGTTGTCAGTGACATTAAAAATCTTTACAGCCAATTGGGGTTGCTCAAATGATTCATGTTTCGGGTTTTCCAGTACCACTGCATAATTGTAAATAATACTATAATCACCACTGGTTGCCGGCACGGTAAACGTATAATTCAAGCCATGGGCATCAGAGCCACCTTGTTCCATACCAAGTTTAACGGAGTAACCGCTGCCGTTTGGACAAACCACCGGAAATCCGCCATATTGGTCCGTTTCTTTCCCATTAATATTTGCATCCATGATCCTGTGTGTGGAAGGGTCTGGGGAAATGGGGGAAAGGAAAATAGCGCCATCGCGGGATATTTGTCCTTTCAGGGTTTCCCAATTATCGAAATTGCCTCTTTCGAAGCCAATATTGGGAGGGCATTGGGAAAAAGCCGAAGTAAAGTTAATGCAGGCAAATAGGAACAACAGAACGCCCCACTTTAAGGTGTGGCTATAAATCGAAAATCTGTAGTTTCCTTTCATAATGATCAATTACACGGGTATCTGAAAAAGACAATAAAGTCCGTTTCCGGGTTGCATGGATAGGATTAAATACAGGTTTTAGAAAGGAGATCAGGGTAAAATGAAAATTATGCATTATTTCTATATATGCCAAAAAAATCGGATATGCGGTAGGTTTTGCATAGAGAGAAGTCCATAGACCATAGACCATGGACCATGGACTATGGTCTATGGAGTAATTGTTTGATACGTTCACGATTCAGGCGGGAGACAGGGATTTTTGTTTTATCGAGCAGTAATAGTTTGGGGCCGTCATCTTGAATCCAGCTTTTGATATAATTGCGGTTAACAAGGTGCGACTGATGCGGTCGTATAAATTCGTTGGAAGGCAATAGGGTTATATATTCTTTCAGGGTTTTGGCCACCAATATTTTTTCATTTGAATCGAGGAATATATAAGTGTAATTATTACTTGCTTCGCATCTGATAATTGAGGTAATATCAACATACCTGATTTCTTGTTGATGAGGTAATGCAATTCTTCTGGGTTGTTGAGTATTGATTTCCTCTAATAGGAAGCGTAATTGTTCATTCTTCTTTTTCGTGCCTATTTTTTCAATGGCCCTTTTTACTGCGATTGCCAGTTCTTCGGAATTTATTGGTTTAAGCAGATAGTCGAGAGCGGCATATTTGATGGCCTGTATTCCAAATTGATCGTAGGCGGTTACAAAAATTACTTCGATTTCAGTGTTGGATAATTGTTGCAAAAGATCAAATCCTGTTTCTTTATGCAGCTTGATATCAAGAAACAATAAAGCAGGTTTACTGGCCTGAATACCTTTTAGCGCAGTTTCTACATTGCTGGCAGAACCCACTACCGTTATTTCGGGGCAATGGGTTTGCAGTAAAAATGACAGGTTTTCAATATTGTGTAATTCATCATCTACTATATAACATGGAATGTTCATGACCAGTGATTAAGAGTTAGCTGACAGGCAGTATGGCCATCTACAGACAATACATCAAAATGAACGGTTGATTGGCTATACAATTTATTGAGTAATTCAATTCTTTCCCTGATTAGTTTTAGTCCGAATCCTTCTTTAACAGCATCAGGAGAAAATCCCGGTCCATTATCAATAACCTGAATAATGAGCTCCTCAGCTTGCTTCATAAAGTTAATGGAGATCATTCCTCTTTCTGAAAGTCCGGAAACGCCATGCTTTACTGCATTTTCAACCAGAGGTTGCAGTAGCATTGAAGGGATAGCGGTATGCATTTGATCGATATTATCGTCGATAACAACTTTGTACTGAAACCCAAAGCGAAGCTGTTCCATTGAAAGGTAATCATTTAATAGTTTGACTTCTTCTTCAATGGTTGTTTTATCATCATCTGTTTCATTTAAAATATGCCCTGTAATTCGAGCAAATTTTGACAGGTAATTGCTGGCTTTGACGGTTTCATTTTTGTTCACCAGATTTTGGATGCCAGCGAGGGCGTTGAACATGAAATGAGGGTTTAGTTGTGATCTTACTGCACGTAATTGAAGCGTAGCAATTTCTTTTTCCTGTTGTTTTTTTTCTAATTGTCTTTTATTTCTGCCTCGATATAAGAAGAAACCAGTACCTCCAACAAAAGCAAGAAAGGCAGTGTACATAATAGCCTGTTTGGAACTAAACTGTACAATGGAGGAAGGTTTTACCGAAAAGAATAAACTGGTTTGTTTGTTGCTGCTTTTTTTGTTGAATTCTTCCGGTATTTCCGTGGTAACAATTACTTCATAATTTCCGGGTTTTTTAAAGTACGATGCATTAATGATCATCTCCGGATTTTTGGAATAGGAAGAAATGTTCCATTGATTAGAAATAAAACTGGTGTCGGCATGTGTATTGCTGTAATGACGCAGATACACATAATACATTTCATTAAGTATGGTAGGGTTTATAGACAGTTTAATATGATTAATACTATCGCTCCATTCAAAAGAACGGTGTTGTATTTCTTGCTTTTTGTTAGAAGAGGATTCGTATTCATATCCACCAATTTGTACATTTTTTTTGTGTGGAACATAATGTTGTTTATGTGGATTAAATAAGTAAGGGTCATTATATCGAAGCAAGGTATTTTCAATGACAGGAGCAGGCGTATAGAGGTTGTTATAATAGATTGTCTTTTTATCGTAATACTGACCTGTATGATAGATTTCTAATTTAATCAGCTTGTGTAATGACTCAAACTTTCCAAGATATGCATAGGTGCCTATGCTATTGGTATTGAAAACAGAAGGATGCTGCCAGGGAACAATTTCAATACTGTCATTTACAACTACATGATATAAAAAAGAGTCAGCGTTTGCTTTGTTAATACCTGCTGCGGCTAATTCCAATACAGTCTGCCCATTGAGCCAGGCTAAAGCAGCATTGCCATAAAAACTGATATGAGCCGCATGCTTCTCTTTTGGCGAGGTCAGCTTTGAAAATCTGTCGAATATCTGGAATCGTTGATTTGCACCATGTCTCGACCATCGATCATTTGGGTCTGATTCCATCATTTTGGTCCACTCGTTGTAATGGGTTAGTTTTATGGCAGTGTCAGTAACTGGTTGGGCATAAATATTGGCGAAATATAAGCAACACAGTAAATAAGCAAAAGTCTTTTTCATGACATAATATTTAAAACAAAGCTGTATAAATATAATTCCTTAAAAATGTTTATTTAGTAATTGGTGCTTTTGGATTAGGATTTGGCTTTAGTATTCAATCGAAAGAAAAATTGCCATAAAAAGAACTTAATGCATACTCAATTCAACAAAATCACTATCAAATAGTAAGCTTGAGATTATATACAATTAATCTGTGAATCTGTGGCTAATTTCTAATTGATTATTAGTAGAAAATTATTTGTTACCTGAGCTACAAAAATGCCTCACAATGGAGTGAGGATTAGTGAACCGGATTGCCCTGACATCGGAAGGGGAACCAATGACCTATTCGCCTAAGGCGGATTGCTCTATCCATCTGAGCTGCCACAAATAAAAAGCCCCACAAAATTGTGAGGCTAGTGAACCGAGGTTGGGAATTTTCGAACCGCTTTATTTCAGATATAATGCTTTTAGCTGGTATTAATTAGGAACACGATAATGCTAGCCCCGAAAATGCTCAAATCTTATTTGCTATACAGAAACGAAAAGTGATGTTTAGTGAGCAGAAAAAATAACTGGCAGGAAACTTAACATTTATGGGGCTCGAAGTAACGAGAAGTCCTCATTCAGATTCTTATGCCGTATTAAAAAAAAAAACCTAAATTTACCATTCCCCCCTTTTTGGCAAACCTGCCGACCAATATCCTGTGTTAACACACCTCATTTCCTTATCAAAACGAAGTGCATGGCAGCAAAGGAAACTATGCAAGTAAGCATTTATCTTATTGATCAATCGCTTTTCAAGGAAGAAACATATGATGAGATCGTCGAACTTATTATGTCCCGTACAAAGGATGATCGATATGATGAAGAACTGGATATTGCCAAATTTGCGGGGTATTCATTGCGTTTGTACAGAGCTAGGAATGAAAACCCGCCAGCTTGGCGTTCATTCCTCGGCCCGATACTGCGTCCAGATTCCTTTATTAGGTCTTACATCAACGTATCACATGCTTTCATTCTTTTTGTTGGGTACAAACAAAGAATTTTTGCGATCTGTGGCGGTTTCGCTTCCCAGGAGATCGATCGGTTTGCTGACCAGACATTCGGAATTGAAATCCTGACTAGACTGATTGAAAAAAACAGCAAGGTTATCAAATACATTCAGAACAGGGGTGTTACCGGGGCCGTGATTGGACAGAGCAGATTTTACCGCGGCGATCAAAGGCTTTCGGACGATACTCAATTCGGTATTATTTATAAAGAGGTGAAAGCAGACCTTGATAAAAAAATCCTAACTACGTTTTTTGGTTTCAACGAGCTGGAATTAAAGAGGAATACTTCGGGCTGCCTTGCTAAAACTTCATTCAAAATCAGCAAGACAATCGACTTTCCCACGTTTTTGAAAATTGTAGCAAAGCTGGATGAGATCATAGACAAGAAAGCCAATTTCTCCATCAACCACGTTGAACTAATCTCAAAAAAGAAGAAAACCAATACTGCGACGATCGCATATCTCAACGAGGCATTAATTTTGCTGTTGTACAATAATTACCAGGCTGGTATCTTATCCGATTTTGATTTTTGCCATAAGGATTTTGAAAAGTTTCTGACTGCTTCTACATTCATTTCCCCCAATTCGGAAAGCCCTGTTGAGTTTGATAACCCAATGTCCTTCGATGAAATACTGAAGAGTTTGAATAAAGCCGGGAGGCTGCTGCATGATACCGAACTCCATTTCAAGTATTCGCTTCTCGAGAATTATTTATATAGCAGGGATGAGGCTGGAGAGACCTTAACGGGTGGAAACCTCTTTGAACACCTTCACGGAGAGATCACGTACAACGAACAGACCTATTTTTTGATTGACGGGGATTGGTATAGGATAAAACCTGATTTTATTGAAATGCTCAATTTAGAATGCAAAGAAATGATTGCTCAGTGCCTTGATGAAACACTTCTGACAGAACCTTTTTCCGTTCACAGCTTAGAGCGGGACTACAACGAAGATTTTATCGGGAGCGACAAAACCTACGTATTCGATACGATCACACCTGAGAATATTGAGTTTTGCGACATAATGAAATTCGATGATACCTTTGTTCATCTCATCCATGTAAAAAAAGGGTTTGACAACAGGATCCGTGACCTTGCTTCACAGGTGTTGATGGCTGCACGACGGATCAGTCAGGATAAGACGGCTGGTTATGTGTATGTAAAGCAGATTGAAGAAGCCGTCAAGCGTGGAGCAAAAAGCAAAAGCCCTTTTATGCAAAAAATGGCAACTCAGGTTTTTAATCCACGCGGATTAAAAACTGTATTTGAGAAAAAACTTAATAAAAATATTTGCTTTTGTCTTGCATTCGCTGATACTGCAGGAGCAGCCCGCAGCCTCAAAAGGAATGTCGAACTTTTCAAATCCAACATCGCTAAATATTCCATTTTGGAATTACGCAAAGAGATACGGAGTATGGGTTTCGATTTTAAAATCATTCAGTTAAATACAAAGTAGTTCTATGGAAATGTGCTTTCTACATTTTGGAGAATATAAAGGGTTACAGAAAATTGAAGTAAACATTTGTAAGCAATTTCGTTATGCATTTTGTAATGAAATAATGTACTGTTTGTAACTATTAAAAGAATTTTAAAATAGCAGATACTTTCACAATCAAAATTTATCCAGAGTGATAAGAAATAAACTCTGGTAGATTTTGTTCCAGAAATGAATGCTTCTCGCGCTGTACCGATAATCGTTTTATGCTTGGGGATCGCAATTAGCTTGTAATCATTGAGCAGATTTTTCGATTCTTTTTCACATGTTCCAGAATAAGTTTCATAGAGATAGTTGTGTAAAGAATTCAGTGCGTTTATTTATAAGACAGGAAGATTCACAATTTGTTCAAGCCTGTGAATTTCTTTGGTTCCGGCGATGGGAAATGAGAACCAATACCTGTCTTCGGGATCATTGTCTGATACAATATGCAACAGGTTTGAGATAAAATAGGAGAATGATAAATTTTCTAATTGATATCTCAAATAACAACGTCCGTTTCTGTTATTGACAGGAGGATGTAGACCTTCAGTAGTTTCCCAATACCTAATAAAATTGGTTGGTCCTAAAGAAATATGGTTTATAAGGCCGTTTGAATTAGTTAATGCTTCATCAACCCTTTTGGCCGTAAACGTATCATTGTAGTTGTAAACAAATACACCTATAAACTTTTTTCGTTGCCCTGGTAATTCTCTGAAACCATGAAAATCTCTTAATCTGTTTAATTTTGTAATGATATTATTTAATGCATTTGCGGACTCTGCTGAATAGTTTATGATACTTGCCTTTACTTCAATTACCGCACGTACACTTGATTCAGTTAAGATCACAAAATCACCTTCTCTGAATATAACGGGTGTTTTGTCTTCATAAATTATTATGTCCAGTTGTGTTGATATTCTTCCTTCAGTTCCGCGTAAATGATCGTTGTTACCCAATATAAATCCTGTACCGATTTTCAGATTAGCAGGAAGAAATTGAGCAATCACTTTTCGCAAAATAGCTTCTTTATATCCCCCCTCAGCACCCCAGTTTGCATCTCCAATTAAATGACGAACACGGTTCTGTGTAACGTTTAGTTCTTGCGTAATAGATTCTTGGAAAAGAAGAATATTCTGATGGGACATTACGGTTGTTTTTGAATTGCCAAAATAATAAAAAATAGTAGTGTAAAAACAGGAGCCTTTCAATTGGCTTTGATCTTGATTAGATCTTAAAGAAACCTATATTATTTGCGATACTGAACAAAAGGTAAGTGTGATTTGTGAGAGTAATTCTTATTTTACCTCTTTGGGGGAGCAGCTTTGGGTGCTGCACCAAGATGAATAGGCTTCGATTGTAGGAGAGCTAAGATGTATCTAATCCTTGTATTTTTCTTGACAATACCCCTTACCAACCGGAGGGGGTTTGACAAGGAAAATGTATCTCAAAAGTATCTACTCCCGGCTATCTTTTAACGAGTTTGAGACTCATGTTCAAGTTTCGCAACAACATTTTCAATTAATCTCCGGATATCAAGTTTGATCTGGTAGAAATTATCCTGAATATCCTGTTGTGAAATACTATAAACAGGCGGGATTTCCTTAAAGTCTCTCATCTCCCTGTTGATTGCCTCGGTATCCTGTAGGATTTCTGCGTGAAACATTTTCAGCTTAATCTTATCATCAGGATTATCTGCTACCATTCCTACAAATTCACCGGAGGAGAGGGTGGCAATTTTGGAGGCGGGTATGGCATTATCCATTTGCCAGGATTTGCTAATGCTGGTATCATTACTATTGATACTCATACTTTGTCGCAACTGGACAATCTTACCAAACCGTTCTGATAATAATCGAGCGGTTTCTCCGGTTACCTGACCTGAAATTATATTCCCGCAAATATTGGTGATTACATCAGCCTGATCTTTACCATAATCCTTCTTTAGCTGAGAAAAATCCTGAGCGGCAAGTATGGTGGCTACTTTGTTACTCCTGGCAGTTGCGATATGCCCATCAATGTCATTGAAAAAGATGGTAGGGAATTCGTCAAAAACCAAGGCACTTTTGAGCTTATCCTTTCTGTTTACGATTTTAATGAGGCGGGAGGCGTAGAGGGAGAGGACGGCTCCATAAATGGAACGCTTGTCGGGGTTGTTGCCCACGCAGACGATTTTTGGTTGCCAGGGCGAATTGATATCGAGGGTGAAGTCATTACCAGAGAGCACCCAGTAAAGTTGGGGGGAGGCAAGTCTGGCCATTCCGATTTTGGCGGAAGCTACCTGACCTTCTAATTGTTCCATTGCATCGTTTTGGAATGCCGTGATAAAGGGATTGACAAATACTTCAATTTCCGGTTCAGCATTTAGAACAGGGAACAGTGTATCATATTCCACCTGCATTAGTTCAATCACATGGGGTAGGGTACAGTATACTCCATCTTCATACTTTCTTAAAAACCAGATAATGGCTGTTACAAAGTTGATCGGAGATTCTACAAAGAAATCTCCCTGTTTTTTAATCCATTGGGTATTGAGGCCCAGTAAAATTGTTCTGGCTGATTCAGTGGCATCGGTGATATCAAACATGGAATCTGGATCCAAGGGGTTGCATCTGTGCGAGCAGGCGAGGTTATCAAAATTGATGGCGTAGAATGCAGGTGGCGTTTTATACGCTGAGGTGTTTTGTAACAACCAGTTATAAGCAGCTTTTGACAAGTCATCATATTTAAAGTCGTAAATGAACATGGTGTACCCCTTCGAGATCAACTGGCGAATCATGGGAAGGATCACAAACCATGATTTACCTGCACCCGGACTGCCTGTTACCAAAAGTCCACGGAAAGGATTGGGGAAGGATATTGTGGATTTACGAACTTTATTTTTTAACCGGTATTGTGCAGTGAAGTTGATTGAATATTCATTGACATGCGGAACCTCTTCCTGCGGAAATGTTTCATTTTCTTCATTAAAAATATCCTGCTTCAAATTGTCAAAGAGCAAGCGGCTCAACCGGGCACCTGTAAATACCAATAATCCAAATCCAGTGCTACAGGTAAGGATATAAGAGGCGGCAATAGTAACCATACTCAAATTTGATAAGAGAAGAAAGTTGCTGAGGTAGAACAACAGTAAGCCACAAATAATCCACCTGATAATTGCACTTAATTTGTACTCCTGGTCTTTTTTACCTTTTGCTCCCAGAAAGGAAATGAGTAAGAGAACTAAGATAAGCGACTTGATTTTCAGGGTGCTTTCGAACACCCTTGTTTTTGCGATGGACTGTAACACATGGTCTGATAAATAGGAACGCACACCACAATTTGCAAAGGCAGCATAACAACTGTAATAAAAATGCATCAGCAGAAGGCCAACGGAAAGCCACCTGCTTAAGTCCACTATTTTTCGCAAACCCTGTTCATTCTCACCTGTTCCCATTGCTCAATAGATTTACTTATATGCCTCTTTGTTTTTTTCGTTTCTTTTTCTTTAGTTGGAAGGGGATATGCTGAGTTCCAGGTTCTGTCTGAAGTAGGTCATTGACCAGGCCTTCCATTTGTTGCGCACTTTTCTCTGCATTTTTTTGTTCTGTATGGATCAACTTTATGACTTTTTGTTTCTCTGTTTTCAGTTTTTTAGCCAAGCCTACTATACTATATTCTTTGCCTAATTCTGAGCCATTGAAAACACTTCTGTTTTTATGGTCGACAAATGTGATACCGTAGATTCTTCCTTCTGCATTTTGTCGCAGAACCGTTTGGACGGATTGGCTGCTTAGAAATTGGATCATTTTGTCAAGGGATGTAGGTCTCTGCATCAGGCAATTGTCAAGGCTGTTTTTGAGCTGCAGTTTTAAAACATCCCGATTGGTTTCATTGAGGGTAAAACGATTCTCCAGATAGGCGAGGGTAGGTTTGCCCGCAATGGAGCTGGCTTTTATGGGTATTCCGATGGCTTGCCCGTCTTTATCGATCATCCGGTACAGAAGGCCATTTTTTCGGTGTGTAAAGCTCCCTTCCTTGCCCCGATCTGCTTTTACACCGAACTTGGACAATATCGCGTTGAACTGCGCCAGCGAAACATAATTATAAAGATTGATGGTCTGCTTCAGCACATTGGCTATACTTCGTTTGGTTTCTGATTTGCCATATTCCAACCTGTTTTGAATGGGAGCAGCCAAGGCCAGTTCATTTGACGTTGTCCCCGCCTTTATGAGCCCATGTTTTTCCTCTACCAGTTTGCGTGCCATTTCTGATTGATTACGTCCTATGTTGTGGGTATTGATCCGAGTACCATCTCCCCGTATTGTTGTTGCGACAATATGGAGGTGAGGATGTCCTGCATCTTTATGCTGGTAAACGAGATAGGGTTGGTCGCCAAATCCGATTCGTTCCATGTAATCCTGTGCGATTGAATTTAACTTGTCGACTGGAAAATTTTCAGATGGCGAAAAATTCAGGGACACATGCATTGTTTTTGTAGTGGCGCGTTCATTCAATTTATTCCTTTGATTGAACCAATCAAGTTTATGGTAAAAATTCATGGCTGTGATCGGTAATAAAAAATTGTTTTCTGCAACGCAGATGGCTACCCCTTTTTGAACTTTGTGTTCATTGTAGTTCAGTGTTTCACTAATTGAAGCCGGGAATGTTATCCTTGCAACCATTGGTCTGACCATTTTTGAATTTCAGTACAAAGTTTTACTGTCACTGATAAAACATCCTGCCTTGTCTTTTCATAAACTGTAACCCAGACACGGAATTCAGGGATTTTATCCAGCGTATGTAGCTTATGGACTGCCTGGTTCAAATTATGGCCGATGTGATTGATTTCTTTTCGCAGTATGATCAATTCTGCGGAAAGCTCATCCATTGATGTGTTTCTGGTTTTGACGGTTACGGCTTTGTGAAGGGCAAGTTTGCGTAAGTAATTACTGTTTGTTTTCTCAGTGGTCTTTTGGCGGTTTTTGACCAGGGTTGAAAACTCATCCTCATTCATGCGAAGTGTAATGATCTTGTTTCGAATCATTCGTTTTTCCTTGTCCATCACTTTTGTTTTCAGTCAATCACAACACGAACGAGTTCCGAGTGAGTGTCAAATGATCCCAAACGTATTACGTTTGTACATCTTGCAGCCGGCGATAAGTCGGCTACCATGCGGAAACACCCGGCGACCTTTTTTCAGGTTCTATCGGAATTACAATGTAAATGTAGAAAGGGTAGAAATATCCTGCGCGGCTTGCCTTTATTTTAGGCAAGTGAGTGTAAATAAAGATCGGCGATTGTGAAGCTAAATACAACTTATAGAATCTAAAAAGCAATCACATAGCCATTCTGGCAATCTCTTGCTTCTGCGAGTGCTTCAGGGTAAGTAACAAAGGACTTTATATTACCCTTTTCATCCACAACAAATTGCGGTTCGTGGAACCGTTCTATGACATAAAATGGTCCATCTTGTGGCGGGTCATTCGGATCGACTTCCTTGGTCATGAATAATAGGTTTTGCATGGCTTAGGTTTTGGAAGTAGTGATGGGAATTGGATTAGAAGAGAACTGTTTTAAATTCAAGAAAAAGCCACGGTAAAATGTCATTCCTTCCCTGAATAAATTCCACAGAAGAGATGAACCCAAAGCACTTATAGAGGTGTTGATAAACAGATCCTGTTTGGCAAGTGCTTCGCTCATCGAACAACTGGGCTGATCATCTTCTTGCACGTCGTTCAATTGTTTGCGGAAAAGTTTGGTTACAGAAGGCAAAGAGCTTACTGTTTCGTACATCTGTGAAGCGGGTTGCTTTACCGGATATACAGTAGAAAAAATAACCTGTCCTGTCTGTTGCGCATTGCCAAAATCCATCCAGTAAATGAGCTTATATGGGCCGTTGTTCTGCCTTTCCAGTTTAGATAATACAGTAGCAATTGTAAACCTTGCCTTCACTGTATCGACACAGGAAATGGTGATGTTGGCAAACAATTCCTCTTTCAGATTGGGTAGCCAATCATATTTGGAGGCTACACTTTTCCAGTTACTGCCAAAGAACCGGTTGACCCTCGCAATCAAAGCTGCGGACTTGTGCATCCCCAATTCAGCCTTAGAAAATAGCTGCCTACCGAGGTTGGCTTTTGTTATCACATCATCATCGAATAACCGCACGTATAAACCGGGGTGACCAAGTGCGATCAGTGAATGACTCATCCGCGCCAGTGCGGTCAATACCTGGCTTCCGGTTCCACCCGCGCCAATAAGATTTACCGTTACTGGATTAGTGGGGTTCAGCAGGTAGTTGTCCGTAAAATGCACGACAGTTTTTTGGGCAATCATGCGATCAGTTTTTTAAGGGTGAGTGAATGTTTTAGAAGACAACTAACAGGAAATTTTCTGCGCGAATCTTTCAGGGATTGCCAGAGCTGAATGATGTTGCCTTTTACCGGGCTTTTACCACCCAGGACATGGGAGAACCTGGAATTGAAAAAATACTCTTCCCATTTGCTCATAAATGCTTCCAAGTGGGTATGTGGGTCAATATCGATATCCACCGTTCCCATACAGACATTACCATCGTCATGTACATTGAAAAATGGAGCCTTAAAAAGCGTAGTTTTTAAGGTCGGCGTTTCATTTTTCGTAAGCGCAAACACAGTTACACCGGTGCGGGATGCTTTCCATAGCATCGGTGGTACCGGGTATTCGCCATCCGGTATTTTTAAGTCCGGTGTAAATGCTAAAAAATGCGTTATGGCAGGCGTGTACCAGATTGCAAATCCGTTGGTACCCTGACGCGTGTACAAGAGTTTAGCAGGCATTAACTCACGGCATTGCAGGTAACTATCCGATAATTCTGACGAAGTCTGTAAGGTGGCCGCCAGTTGCCGGCTTTCCTGCAAGGACAGTGGATGTGGGTTGACCATCTTTCCAGCATCGTTGAAGTCATAGGCTTCCACATAATAATCCGGTGCTTCTTCTACCGATCGGTAAACTACCAGTCCCTTGTAAGGATGGTGCATGTTTGTAAAATCAGTCGTGATGTTTTTCATAATTAAAACGATATAAGACGGCGCAGAGTTCGTCCATCAGGGTGAGTAATTTGTTCTCAAATGGAAATGCGTGCGTAACCGAAGTTTGCTTCCTGTCAAAATATTGAACTGATACCGGTACTTCAAATTCTAAGCGTTCCTGCAAGTCGCAATTCACGTATTCCACCAGGTGGTCGTGGATCCAGCAATGGTCGTCCCAGAAAAAGCTAAAATAATGATCAGGATATCCTCGTTCACCTTCCTCTTCTTCCAGGTGTTCACAATGAATATTTTTGTGAAAACTTCTGTTTGGGAACTCTTGGTAAAGCGAATAAAATTTCCGAGCAACCACCTTTAATCTTCTTTCAGTATTGCCAAAGGGTTTAAATGCATTCAGCCTTTTTTTAAATGCAGCCAAATGGGAAGAATTAAGCACCGCTTTTTCAAGAATGCTGATCTTTTTATGCATAGCTTTTAAATCGGTACGATAGCGGTTGTACTCTGCTTCTTCCAGTTCATTGTCTGCATTGGTTGCCCACTCCGTTATTGCCTCATAGCATCCACTCAGGTAATCGTTTTCACATAGCAAAGGCAACCGGACATGTTGGTTGAGATAACCAAATACTGAAAGCACAAGATCAAAGCAGCCTTTGTTCTTATCACGGTGCAATTCATCCAGTGCGTTTAACGGCACATAAAACAGGTCGTAATCTTTGTGCAGTGACTTAATGGTGGCAAGTGTAGTCTTATTCCTGTTCTCCGTGATCAACAGGTATAGCGAAGAATCAATGGTTCCCAGTTCTTTTTTTAAGAAGCGGTAAGCAACCGCAATGTTCATTGGGAAAGAAAGATCAGGGTCGTTTATAAAATTAATTTTATGCAAGGTGCATAAATGTTTTACGGAAGCAAAAAACATCTTTTCAATCTTTTCCCAATTCTGAGCGTTGGAGGTCTTATTGAATGTTATCGGTAAGAACTGCTGCCTTAAAAAATCAGGGGCAACTGGTCCACAGGTACCGCACGCAATTTTGCTTTTTTTACTGCGTCTGAGTCCGGCAATTTGTTTAACCTTTCTGCGAACTGCCCGATCTGTGCTAACTGCTGGCATAACGAATGATTTTTAACGGGTTTTACAAATCTTATTTTACATCTTTTATTCATGGTTATCCTTTTGTGCCAAGCATTGCCTGGAAGATGTATTCCACCCTGTCATTTTTGATTTCCGGTCCTTCGATCTTGGCGGTGGTTAATTCAGGGTAAGTCTGTGCGTACATATTCAGCACCGCTTCTGGTTGCATGGTTATCGAAGGATCTGAAAGAACCAGTTTAGAACCCTGCTGGTCGTAAAGAAAAACACGAGGTAAAGTATTACTGATTAACATGGATAATAGTTTTAGCGGTATATAAATTATGCGTTGTATTCATCCTCATAATTGTCATCGTTCTCTTCGAGGATCTCCTCATCGTTGTCTTCGTTGTTATCATCATCTACATCAGTATTGCCTTCGTTTTCCTCGGTTGTATCTTCTTCGCTGCCTTTGATTACAGTTTCATCAGCAAACAAGGAAAGTGATGAATGCTGTCCCCGCAGTTCCTGGCTTTTCTTCTTGATCTCCGTTTCAAATTCAGGGAATTGCTTCAGGTCTGGTAACTGCCCGATGGCCTCACCGATCTTTTTCAACTTCACTAAGTCATCCACTTTTTTCATCTGTTCGTCAAACTTTTTCCGTTTCCCATCCTTGTCTTTTTTCTGCGTATCCTGTTTGTCTTTTTCGATACGTGATTCTTTATTGGCTTTATCCAGTGCTTCGACATGCTGCTGCATGTTTACCAGGAGTGATTGGGTAGTCTGAACCGGTTGGCTAATTGCTTGGAAAAATCCGTTGTCAAGGTCACTATCACTACCCTTTAATACAAGTGGCGGAATCAGTTTCGCTGATTTATCCTTGATATGTGACGTGTCCAATAAGAGCGATACAATCAGTTCACCATTTTCCTGTGGCTGGATATTCATTCGTAGGTTGCCGGTTACATTTAGTAGCTTGATCCGGGAAAAGAAATTCGTTTGCATATTAATTGATTAAACGGTGAGTAATTGTTTTGCGATATAGATGGCATAATTGGTAATATGCCGCTGCCATACACCCTGGGTTGGAGACCATCTGAACCCATTTAATTTCAGTTTTTTTCGCATTTCCTCCGGTGGAATAGAATTGAATAAAATCTGCACACGGTTGGCTTCAACATTAATGACGATTGTAGAGTCGCCAATGCGTATTTCTTTTGTTTCAAGCGCCTGTATCTTTTGAAGTTGTACTATGCGATCTTTAATCCTCCTGATCTCCGCAGAATTGTTGGAAAACTTGTAATGTGGAAATCCGAAGTTGTTGGGGCAGTTTAATTCTCCCCACATTCCTTCTGTGGCCATTTCGAGTTTGAGAAACCCTTCTTTATCTTTTTTTCGCAGGCACTGATTGGCTGCTTTCATAAAGTCCTGGCTCTTTTGAAGTGAAGCGAGCTTATCCTTCAACTTGGCCAGTGCTTCAGGATCATCAGATGAAATTGCATCATTCGACTCTATGGTTTCTGCTTTATCGTGGTAATATTTTGCCTTGTCCTCTGCTTCAAATGCTTTGCCAAATGTGTTGTGGATCTTGTTTCGGTAATTCCGGTCTGATTTTTCGCTGTGGTGTCCGACAAGTATCGGCTGACCCATGGGGACTATAGAAGCCATCTTACTGGCCTTTTCAAATAAAGAATCAGAAAGCTCTTCATTTTTCTTCGCCTGCTTCTTTGCATGGTCAATCCTGTTTGCCTTTCTTTCGTGGAAATTATGTTTCATATTAAATGACTTTATTTTTTAGATAATTTTAGTGAAAAGGGTAGCCTTCTTAAAAGCAGCCCTTTGTTTCTTAGCTGATCTCCTGTTTACCTGCTGCAAAACTCGTACAGAGGTTAAATGTTGTTTGTCCGCGCTGCTGGGCAAGTCCGCCATAAAGCAATGATTTCATCTTAGCGGTGTTATCCTTGTATTTGCGAACGTTCTGAAAATAGCCGGTAATGGCATTGTACAGACCAAACAGCGTTCCACGGGTAGTATCCATCTGCTGCGCATCACTTTCCATGGCATACTGGAAGGCTGCATCACACATATTCTGATAGTAAGTTGAACATTCGTCCGTTCTTCCCTGTTGGAGCGCCATAAGCGCTTCACGGTTTGGCACAAGGGCAAACTGAATCAACTGTTTCATTTCTGCATCAGACACGGTGATCTTCGCCCACTGGTTAAATACCTCCTGCATTTTTTCAGAAATATTACCTGTAATGCCCATCAACCTGTGTGCCTGTTCCAGCCTGTCTTTTGCATTGGCGGTGTGCCTGATCTTTACTGAATTGATTTGATTTGACAAGGCAGCATTAAGGGTATTGTTACAAACGATCCTGACAGGTGTAAATGCTGCCATGATGCTTCCATAGCCATCGTGTGATGTGGTCAGGAAGATGTATTTTTCAATACAATCATCATTACCCACTTTGATGTAACCTGGCAACTTGGCCGTGATAAATATCCTTTCGCCTTTTCCCAATGCGCCTGCGGTTTCGTAAAGAATACCATCCCCACCGATGATCGAATCGAAGAATGAGAAGGCATCAACATTCTGTACTACCTCGTAATCCTTTCCAACCACACCGAGCACCTCTTCGGTATCTATACGTATGGTAGCGTGGTGATCAGGCACTTCCAGTTCGGGAATCTTAATGCCGGTTTCTTCATCTGCCTCCTGGTTTTCGTTATCGTAAGTGAAGAGGGCTCTTTTTTCTACTTTATAGTCAAGCCCTGCAAACTGAAGCGCTTCCTTACTGGTAGGATAATCTTCAATCACCTGCCCTAATCCATGCCAGGGCGTTTCCTTTACTGAAAAGAAGCTGTGCTTTCCAGTGTTTTCATTAAAATTGATTTCGTGTGACATTTGCGAAGTGTTTTTGGGTGATTAAAATGGCAGGTCTGCAACCGGTTCAGTAATCAAAGAAGTCTCCGCTTCAATCACTGCTTCCGCTTTTTTGGAATGGATCAGATCGATCTTATCCGCGTTGAAATTGATACTTGCCTTTGCATTGCCATTCATGTCGATGTAAGCATTGCACGATAAGCGACCAGTAACTGTCACGATCGCGCCTTTTTTTAATATTTTAAGGATTCCGGTACTCATCCACCAGGCGACATTGATGAATGTGACGAACTCCTTTACCTCGTTTGTTCCTTTTACTTTGTAGCGGTCATTAACAGCAATGGAGAAATTGACGACTTCTTTGTCGCCTTTTACTGTGTTGATTTTTGCATCGGCTGTGATCCTTCCTGTGATTTGCATAAAATGTTTTTTAATTAAAAAAATGTAATGGAGATTTTTTATCAATCCCCTCTCAATACCAATGGAGGGGTTGATAAGAAATCGACAGGATCAGATTTTACCCTCGTCTGCAAAAGAGTAATAAGTGTCTTTGGAGATGATCATGTGATCCATAATTTTAATCTCAAGCAACATTCCTGCCTTACATATATTTTCTGTAAACAAAAGGTCATTTGCGCTAGGATTTACCCTGCCGGATGGGTGATTATGGGCAAGTATAATGCGATTGGCATTAAGTTTAATAGCTGGTAGAAAAACAATCTTGGGGTCTACAATAGTGCTGGTAGTTCCGCCCATTGAAATGTCGAGAAGTCCGAGAACATTACAGGCGGTATTTAAGAAAATCGCTTTTGCATTTTCTATCAATTCAATCTTGTCATGGTTCCAATGTTGCAATAAAAATTCAAAAACATCATTTGAGGATCTTAATAAAGGTCTTTGTGTTGCTTTAATTTTTGATCTGTAAACCAATTCGATTTCACTTACCATGTTCCAATTATTTTCTGAGGGTTGCATACAATATTTTTTTTGTTAATAAGTAGGGAGCGCATCCCCTGTTTAAGGCTGTGCAGGGGATGTGCTCTCTACTGGTTGTAGCAATGAGCGATTTGAAATAGGGTAAGAGATATCAGGGAACAGAACCATGAACGGAGTTATATCGTTTAATTCCAAACTATTTTTTGAAGGCTGGGCAAAAAAAAGCCGTCATTTGCATGGCGGCCTAAATTCAATTTGGGCGATTAGATTTCTTCGTAAAAGGTCAGGAGGTTTCGATCGAGATCTACTGCATGAAATTCACGATGACCCCAGCGTTGCTCCTGTACAACTGTGTCAGGTTCGTGAAGGACAGCATGTTTTTTATATTCGTCATATAATTCACTAACTCCTTGCATTTTTATCCGGCAACTTGCTGTTCCAGCAATGAATGATTCAGCTCCAGACCAGATAGGCTTTAAGAACAATGATATACTCCTCCATTTCCAAGATCGATCACATGCCATCCAAAGATGTATCTCAACCGCGTCACGCACAGCAATAGCAAAAGAGTCCTCCTGGTGCCGGACGGTAAAACCCAATTTGTTGGTGTAATATTCGCATGCGCGTTTAATACTCTTTACGGGTAATGCCGGAATCGCATTTTGCATCTTCATAATGGTGCGTTTAATTGTTGTGTTTTATTTCGAACAGCACGAATTACCCTGCTGTATTGGTGGACATTTCACCGTTCCGTAACTACAGAAGACGCAACAGTCACCTTGCTTCGGCTTCAATATAGTTTCGCAGCTGGTGCATTTATAGAAGAACATGCAGGCATCGGTGGGCATCGTTTCACTTTTCTTGAAGTTGCAGACCGGGCATGTAATTGTTGAAACAAGCGTTACTGTATTTTCCATTCTTAATTCTTTTTATCGCAACATGATTTAGTTAAACTTTCCTTGCAACCTTTTTTATTTCCCGCTGAGGAATTGTTGATCGTAAGCCCGGTGACTGTATAGCCGGTTTCGTTGATCCGCTTTGTGATTTCTGATTCATTTACTTTGCCCGGATCGTAAGTAACCAGGCTTGCACCTTTAGCGTAGGAAGTGGTGTACGCTGTAACTCCCGGAACTTTTGACAAGGCATTGTTTATTTCAATTTCACAACTCTCACAGGTCATTCCCTTGATCGTAAAATTTGTTTGTTTATCAGTTATCAATGCTTGTTTACCAAGAGGTTTTGAACCGGTATTTCCATAAAGAACTTTCGCATAGATTGGGAAGGTTATCATAACCAAAGAAAAGATCGTGATAATGACTAAAAATGTTGTGGACTGAAGAAAAGATGTCTTAGCTGGTATATCGCAATCGCAATTTATATCGATCTGTTTTGCCGGTTTTAATTTCTGATACCAGGCCAGTGCCAGCGTTGCTATTGATAAAGCTATCAGGTAAGGCCGTGCTGGTTCAATCCAAGAAAAATTGGCTGCCACACTGCTACTACCCGCAAGCAATGCTATTACGGGGGTAATACAACAAAGCGAAGCAGCAATTGCTGAAAGTAGGCTAGTACTGATCACCGTTCCTTGTGTCTTGGTGCTGATCATACCGTTTGGAGTTTTTCAGTTTGACGATTAATATGTTTGAAGAAGGGCTTTAAAATCTTCATGTTTGCCTGAGTCAATGAGTAATAGATAGTTTGCCCTTCTTTACGGGAAACGATCAGATTGCCATCTTTTAATTTGCGAAGATGTTGAGATACGGCAGGGACAGTCATGCTTAAAATATCGGCAAGATCGCACGGACACAACTCGTTTTCTTCTTCAAGTAAGAAAATCATTTTCAGTCGCACTTCATTGCCTGCTAAAGCCAATAGATTTGACAACTGACCGAAAGATTGTTGAGCGGTTTTCAACTTTGACTTACAGTTTCGAATCTGCGCGTGATCGGCAAGAAGCCTTATACAAGTATTGTTCTCCATACGGACAAATATAAGTGAAATAATAATTTAAGCAAATACTTAAATACAAAACCCTATTGGTAGCTACCAACCGAACAAACCATCATTGAACGGGACGATGAACGGACTGCGACGCAACGAAGAATCACCAAAGAACAAAACGCTGGAGCCAACACCCTACGTCACCTGCAGCACCTTCCGCTTCTTCGCGTGCCTTTTCGAGATAGGCGAGATTTCGAGTTCAACCTGATTATATCGCTCCAGCTTTTGCACCTGTTCTTTTTTCTGCACCTTTAGTTTTTCTTTCTGTTCAAGCTGTTTCACCTCCGCGTTCTCGACATTTTTAGCGTTTACCTCCAAAGAAAAAGGAGTCCGGTTTTTCAATACACCGAAGATAACACGCAATAGTTTGTGCATCACAACACCCATCGCATTAAAGTGATTCTTTCCTTTCGCTCTCGCATTGCTGTAAATATTTTTGAACAAATCACTATATCGGATCGAGGTAAGGCTACTCATAAATAGTACAGCTCTGATTTCAGAACGACCTTTCTTACTCATGTGATTGCCCCATTTGCCATCACCGCTTTGTTTAAATACTGGGTGGAGGCCAAAGTATGCACTTAGTTTTTTGGCGTTTTCAAATCGATGAATGTTTTCGATTTCAATCAGTATTTCAACTGCGCTTTGATTACCAAGACCAGAAATAGAAGTTAGCAATTTCACTTCTTCACAATCTGCATATGCTTTTATCAGCTTGTTTTTTTCTTCACGGATCGCCTCGTCTAAATGAACCATCTGTTTGATCGTGCTTTTTATTACTGAGCTGATGTGTTCGGTTGTCCAGTGTTTGCTTTCTTTTGTTTTGTTTAAAATTGCTTCAGCTTTCTCAGTGGTTATACCTTTGATTTTGATAAGCCCTTTTGGACCCGCCTTATTGATTGCGGTTACGCTCGCATATTTTGACAACATATTCAACAGCCAACCAGGAGCGCCATGTCTGCAATAGGCCATGAGTGGACTTAGTTCCTGATACAACAATTTTTCAAGTTGATTGCTCAACTGTATTCTCTGCTTTTTAAGCATCCTGATAAATGTGTTATGCCTTCGTCCATCGGTGTACTTTCTAAAAGATTTCGGATCATCGATCCATTGAATTTTATGACGAAAGTCAATAAGGTACATTGCGATATTCTCGGCACTTACACTATCAGTGATTGTTCTTTTTAACGCTGCATCACTTAATGATTTTACACCTTTAGCATTTAACCGGGCAATCTTTAAAGGACGGGTGAGAGCCAATTCCTGTAAAAAGTTAATCCAGTTGTTTTCGTAACCGCCGGTGCTTTCAACACCGCAATAGATGGTGTCAAAATTTTGTTTGACCAGCCATTTGTCAATTAATTCTTCGAGTCTTTGATGTCCATCCTGAACATCGTAAAGACGGAATGCAGCTTCAACCGGAACCTTCGCCGCGTTGACTACATACAGATCCGCATAACCTTTACTAATGTCCAGGCCAAGAAAACCGTCGTTGTTCATAAATTGGATTTGGGTTAATAAAATGAATCAAGCATCGTTCAAGCTTGTGGAATACGGTATCAATACCAAGTTATATCCCGAACTCTACTTGAATAAGGAAACACTCCGTTACGGTATCTATACCAATGTCGCGTTACTTCCTTATTTCAAAGGTTGTAACGGCATGGCTGTTATGTTGTCAGATTTGGGAAAAAGAAGTGGAAAGGAGACACTCCGGTTAAGGTATCATGTACCAGCGTCGCAAACCTCCTTTTCCACCATGTCTTGTTTACACATTTGTTATTAGAAGACAAACATACAAGCGTCGCAACGGATGATGTCATCAGGTTACGATTGCTTGTGAGCCACCATACATAACAAAATCTGTATAGCTCAATGATTGGCAATCGAGTTTATACAATTTTTGAGGCGAAAATCCGATTCGCCACTTGTCGAGGAAATTATCAAATTTTAATTGGGCCCGACGGGGCAATACTATTTGGTGGGAAAAGACTACTTTAAAATCCCAGTCAAATCCCATGAACTGTATAAAATTTTCAGCGATTTTTCTTCTTCGGAGAAGTTCCCAATGATCATCATAAGCTGAAGGTTTTAATTCCACCAGCGTAGCTTTACCAGTGTAGATATTCCGTACTAGAAAATCGGGTGTATATGTTTTTAGGCCACCTTTAATTCCTTCTGGCGCTTCATCCAGATTGTAATAAATGGATAAATCTTCCCGCAACCAGCAATGGGATTCTTCAACTGAAAGGATGTAGCGCAACTCCAGTATGGAATCAAGCCATTCACCTTGATATAAACAGGCGATCGAATTTTGATGGTAGGTAAATTTTGCCATGGTGTTGTTATTTTTCAGGTAACCATCCACGCATGAGAAATTCCATTTCTGCATTTGATTTGTGTGCAGTTAAATGTGGGTTACCGGTTATTCTTTTGTAGTATTCTTCATACCACTTAAATCTGTCTTTCACTGCGAGTTGCAGACAGTCATGGTAATGGGTTAGTTGTCCTGCTGATAGGATTATCTCGTCATCAAAAATGACTTTATACTGCCAATCAAGTTTCAGCGTTCGGATGTAATTGTTTGCGACCATTTGGTGCAATGCCAGGGAAGACTCGTCTTCAAATGCCCGTGGTTTGATTTCAACAAGGGTGGCTTTTTTTGTTTCGTAATTGCGGATCAAGAAATCGGGTGTGTATCTCCGATAGGCAAATTTTGGGAAATGCGTCAACTGACCTGAACCGGGATGGAAATACAGTGAAAGAGGGGAACGAATCAAGGCATGGTCTTCTAAAACTGAAATTGCAAAACGTAGTTCTGTCAGAGAGTCAAACCGGCAACCCCAACCTTTGAGAGGTTGGGGGGTGCGGTAGGTGAATTTAATGGAGCCAGTTTTCATAAGCATGTATTTGGGGTCAACGGTCGAGGTTAAGGATGTTGGCGGCTTTGATTTCGGTTACGTAGCGTTTGTGACCCTCATGATCAAGGAACGTGCGGTATTGGATCTCTCCCTCTACCATTACATGGCTTCCCTTAATGAATTGACCAGGTAGGGTTTCTGCCAGTTTGTTCCAGGCATTGATGTCATGCCATGTTGTTTTTTTTGAACTGGTACCATCTTCATTTTTAAGGAAGAAGTCAGTAGCTAATCGTAAACGACCCAATATCCTACCTGTAATGGTCAAATGTATCTCGGGGTCGTTGCCGAGATAGCCGATCAACTGAACGAAGTTTTTTGTTTTCATGATGTGTGATTTGAATTGCAAAACTTGAATTTCAAAATGAGGTAAACCGTATTTATCCATATCCGTTTCGTATAATATCCGTATCTGATACGGATATTTGATTAGATTTATGAATGGAAACAGACGCCTTACAACCCAAACGATACTGTCTTTATGTTGGCTGTGGCAAAGCACTTGATCCTAAAATGCGTAAGGATGCCAAGTTCTGTAATGAGCAATGCAAAGCAGCCCATCATAATCCCAGGCGGGCTGATACCCATCCGGATATTAAAAAGATTAATAAAATTCTTTTGAAGAATTTTTTAATACTGGGTAAGGCTCTGGGGAATAAGGAGTATGTAAAAAAGAAAAGGGAGCAGATTATCAAACAGGGATTTAACCTGGATTATTATACGCATACGCACAAGGACTTTATTTTCTGTTATCGATACGGTTACCATTTTAAAGATGAAGGTTATATCAGCATTTTTATAGGGTTCGATAGTGCAGTGTATAAATCAATGGATAGTTAGGAAAATAATTTCTGCAAGGTTTCCGCAATAGCCTGTAATAATTGTTGGTCTATTTTCTCCGCTTTTTTTCTATCCTGTTCCAATACGATAGTCCTATAATTTTTTTCTTCATCGAGTTCAAACACAAATGGAAAGTCCTCAACATAGACAGTAATGCGGTGTGTGTATCCCCATGGCTGAAATTCAGCAGGTAACATGATTTTTTTTCCATTGTACCATAAAGGAAGTTCAAAGTTTTCCGGCATGGTGTAAAAATATGTGAATGTTTAAAAGGTTTCCCCGTCATTTTATCATTTGATTTTCCAACCCTTATCTTCGGCAGATGGAACAGAAAGAATTGATATTGTCGACTCTTGCACAGATGGCTAAGGGATCTACTCAACCTAGTTTATACCAATTTATTCCACGTGAATTGATTTTGCGTTTACCGATTGACTGGTCAGCCATCTATTTCTGTCTTAGCCTATTGGAAGAGGAAGGTGCAGTACGGATCTTTCATGCAGACACGATACGATTTTCTATCACTCAAAAAAGAATTGATACTGCTAAGAAATTTCAGGGGCAGGATATTTCGCATTCGTAATAATCGTTTATTTCTGACTGGTGTATAATCGTATGCCAAAGCTTTTTTTGTTCAATGTAATTTGGCAGGATGAATAAAGCTATCAATGATCATCATGTGCAAGTTGGTTTAGTCATCAAAGAATACAGGGAGGAACACGAGTTGTCCTTATCTACGTTTGCACATTTATGTGATGTACGAGTAGATATGCTAAAACGTATTGAAAAAGGGAGGTGAATTTCCGACTTACCACCCTAGTCAAATTTATGAGGGTGATGGGCAAGGTGCCGTTTCCAAGAAAAGAAAAAAGCTAAAAAATTGATATTTTATAGCTTTTTTATCCTATCCATAAGGTGGGTGAAAGATTTACGTTTCTTTATCTCTAAGAGCGTGCCGAAATGATAAGTAGTTTGATTTGTATCATACTATTCAAATTGAGAATAAATCAAAACATATTTTTGGTGTAATGATTGTACCGTTTGGGTTAGAAACAAAACTTATACTCAATTTAGTATTCCTGGCCTTAGATTGATGGGTAAAACAAAGAAGCTCTATAGAATTCAGAACCGTGAATGAAGCCATGTATTGCCAATTAATTAATTTTTAAACTATTAAATATTCATTTAAATCATAGTTTGATGAATTGCTAAGCATAGAACTAAAATTTTAAACTCCATTTGTAAAAAGAAACTATACATTTGTTTAGGCAAGTTTATGAAAAAGTTTATCACATTTATAGTAGCAATTTTATTTCTGAGTACTTCCTCAGGGGCTACTATACGCATGCATTATTGTATGGGTAAACTTGCTGACTGGGGTTTAATGTATAGAGATTCTACGAAATGCGAAAATTGTGGGATGGAGGAATCCGATACAAAAGATAATGGCTGTTGTAAAGATGAAAACAAGTTTATAAAGAACGTTTCAGAACAAAAAGCTACTGAATCAGTCTCAATTAATTTTACACTCACAATTCTTGACTTACCGCTATCCCTTTTTTCATTATCGGATATTTTCTATGTCTCTTCAATTGAAGAGTATCCAATAAGTCATGCCCCACCCCGAAGTAGCAAGACAGCAGTATACCTTCTTAACAGAACTATCCTCATTTAATTTCATATTGACTTAGCAGTGCCAGACAACTAAAATTGTCAGGCTATAGGCGTTTCTTTTTGCCGTATAATGTTATGCAACAATAAAATCATGAAAAAATGAAAGCAATTAAAATGCTAATGGTGGCAGTGCTGCCTATCTTATCTTTTTCAGTCTTTGCTCAGGTTTCAACAATACAAAAAAACAAAAATAAACAAGCTGTTGAAAAAACCTATATATGTCCAATGCATCCTGATGTGATTATGGACAAATCTGGAAAATGCCCTAAATGTGGTAGGAACCTTACTCCTAAAGAAAAAATGAAAATGGAGGTAGTTGGTCTTTATGAATGCCCTGCACACCCAGCTATTACAAGAGATAAACCCGGCAAATGTTCTGTATGTGGTTCTAAAATGAATCTTTCACCCAAGGAAAAAATGAAAATGGAGGTAATGAAAACCTATACCTGTCCGATGCACCCCGATGTGGCAAGTGATGAGTCAGGTAAGTGCCCGAAATGCGGAATGGATTTAAAAGGAGAGGAGCAATCTGTTCAAACATATTCATGTTTTAATCACCCGGACATAACTAGTGACAAGCCAGGTAAGTGTTCAAAATGTGGAACCTCATTGACACTTTCTCCAAAAGAGAAAATGAAAATGGAAGTGATGAAAATATATTCTTGCCCCATGCATTCGGATGTCACCAGCAATAAACCTGGTAAATGCACTAAATGTGGCATGGATTTAAAAAAGAGGTCAAACTAATGCTTCTACATTGCTTCAAATATTAATATCAAATTATGGTTCAAAAATTAATTGAACTGGCTTTGCGTAACCGGGTGATTATTCTGCTATTAGCGGGAGGATTATTTGCTTATGGAATTTACGCTGTGAAACAGAATCCGATTGATGCTATTCCAGATTTAAGTGAAAATCAGGTGATCGTATTTACTGAATGGATGGGGCGCAGTCCACAGGTTATAGAAGACCAGGTAACCTATCCATTGGTCAGCAACTTGCAGGGTATACCCAAAATCAAGAATATTCGGGGTTCATCCATGTTTGGGATGAGTTTTGTATATGTTATTTTCGAAGACAATGTTGATATATACTGGGCGAGAACCCGTGTACTCGAAAGACTCAACTTTGCACAACGTCTTCTGCCGCAAAATGTAACACCTACACTGGGTCCTGATGGAACAGGCGTGGGACATATTTTCTGGTATCACCTTAATGCTCCTAAGATGGATCTGGGAGAACAAAGAGCACTTCAAGACTGGTACATCAAATTTGCTTTACAAACAGTACCCGGTGTGGCAGAAGTCGCATCTTTTGGTGGTTTTGAAAAGCAATATCAATTAGTAGTTGATCCCATAAAGCTGCAGTATTACAACATTTCGTTGATGGATGTGATGAATAAAGTAAAAGCCAATAATAATGATGTAGGGGGACGCAAATTTGAAATGGCGGATATGGCTTACATTATCAGGGGCTTAGGCTACATAAAGAATAAAAATGATATTGAAAATGTTGCACTTGCCAATTACAATGGTATACCTGTAAGAGTTAAGGACATTGGTTCTGTTCAAATGGGAGGTGATTTGCGTCTGGGAATTTTTGATATGGACGGCAAAGGAGAAGTGGTAGGTGGTATAGTGGTAATGCGATACAATGAAAATGCCAATAAGGTCATTGAGTCTATAAAAGCTCGGATGAAGGAGGTTGAAAAGGGATTACCGGAAGGTGTAACGTTCCAAACTTCATATGACCGCAGTACACTGATTCAAGAAGCTATTGATTCAGTAAAAGGAACATTAGTTGAAGAAATGATTGTCGTCTCATTGGTAGTGCTCATATTTCTATTCCATTGGCGCAGTGCTGTGATTATACTGATTCAATTACCTATTTCAGTTGCAGCTGGGTTTATTTTCCTTGAAATGTTTGGTATTTCATCCAATATTATGTCATTGACGGGAATCGCGCTTGCTATTGGTGTAGTAGTTGATGATGGCATTGTAATGGTGGAAAATGCGTACAGACATATTAGCGAGGCACAGGCTAAAAAAATTAAATTATCCGACAAATCGTAAATATGGCAAAGTGGTTCAAAAGAAATAAAGATCCCTTAACAATAGAGGAAAGAAATGAGATTATTGAAAGATCTTCAAAACAAGTTGGTCCCGGCGTATTTTATTCTACCATTATCGTAGTCGCTTCTTTTCTTCCTGTATTTCTGCTTACAGGTATGGAAGGAAAACTTTTTCATCCCCTAGCATGGACAAAGACCTTTATCCTACTAATTGATGCGGTATTGGCTATAACATTAACTCCGGTTCTAATTTCCTTTTTTCTAAAAGGACGACTAAAACCAGAAGATTCAAATCCAATAACAAAAACACTGGAAAAAATTTATACACCCATTCTAAAATGGTGTTTAAAATGGAGAAAAACTACTATAGGGCTTAATATTCTGGCATTAGCTATGGGAGTAATCATGATGACTCGTCTTGGTTCGGAATTTATGCCGCCATTGGATGAGGGATCATTGTTATTTATGCCGGTAACTCTTCCAGACGTATCCAATTCTGAAGCAAAACGATTATTGCAGGTTCAGGATAAGCTGATTCGCTCTGTTCCCGAAGTTTCACATGTTCTGGGTAAAGCAGGAAGAGCCAATACAGCAACAGATAATTCTCCGATAAGCATGATTGAAACCATCATTTTACTTAAACCTAAAAATGAATGGAGAGAAGGGCTAACCAAAGATGATATTATAAATGAGCTCAATTCAAAAATGCAAATTCCTGGGGTTACAAATGGATGGACACAGCCCATCATTAATCGTATTAACATGCTTTCAACTGGTATAAGAACCGATGTCGGGTTAAAAGTATATGGACAAAACCTGGACAGTATTTATGCATTTGCTCAAACTATTAAACGGCAGTTGGAGGGAATTGATGGAGTAAAGGATTTATATGTGGAGCCTATTACGGGCGGAAAATACATTGATATTGTAGTTAAACGTGATGAAATCGGTCGGTATGGACTGAGTGTTGATGATGTCAATACCGTAATTGAGAGTGCATTAGGAGGTATGAAACTTACTACCACTATTGAAGGCCGTCAGCGATTTTCCGTAAATGCCAGATACGGGCAAGATTTTCGAAATAATATTCAAGCATTAAAGCGACTTCAGGTACAGACAATGGATTTTGGTCCTATACCATTAGAAGCTGTTGCAGACATTAAACTAAGTGACGGCCCACCGATGATTAATTCAGAAAATGCGATGCTTAGGGGTACAGTACTATTCAATGTTAGAGAAAGAGATTTAGGCAGTACAGTAAAAGAGGCACAAGAACGATTGAATCGAATGATCACTAAACTTCCAAAAGGATACTTTCTAGAATGGAGCGGGCAGTGGGAAAATCAAATCAGGGCTAATCAAACTTTAAAAATGATCATGCCGATTGTACTCATTATCATTTTCATGGTATTATATTTTACATATCATTCTTTTAAAGAAGCTGTTATCACCATGATAACCGTGCCATTTGCATTAATTGGCGGTGTTTTCATGGTCTATTTTTATGGCATTAATCTGTCTGTAGCTGTCGCTGTGGGCTTTATTGCTTTATTTGGAATGGCCATAGAAACGGCTATGTTGATGACGATCTATCTAAATGAAGCCATGAACAATATGGTTGCTCAACATGGTAATTCTAAATCAACATTAACACCCGCAATTATCCGAGACTATGTGATTGAAGGTTCCGCCAAAAGGTTGCGCCCTAAACTCATGACTGTTTCAGTTGGACTATTTGGGTTGATCCCTATTCTTTGGGCGACAGGAGTTGGTAGTGATATTATGCGACCCATCACCATTCCATTGATTGGTGGTACAATCTCATCCACTATTTATGTGTTACTCATTACTCCTGTCATTTTTGAAATGATTAAAGAAAGAGAACTAAAACGTAACGGTAAAATTGAATTAATCGATGTTAAAGAATAAATTAATACTGACCTTCTTTGGTTTGACAGGTTTTGTATATGGCAATGGGCAAATCCTGAAGCTGGATACAATCATTGATAGCATTAAAACAAAGCATCCTGTAGTGAAGATGTATGATCATGAAATCCGTTCTATGGATGAAGCGGCAAAAGGTGCAAGAAGCTGGATGCCTCCTCAAATTGGCATTGGTCAATTTATGACACCATATGATGTTCGACTTTGGCATAGGGAGGGCGATATGCCTGGTATGGGATCTGTGATGATTTCTGGTGAGCAAATGCTTCCGAATAGAAAAAAATTAGATGCAGATGAGAGGTACATGAAAGCTATGTCGTCAGTTGAGAAAGAAAAAAAGAATGCAACACTGAATGAATTAGTGAATGATGCTAAACAGTTCTATTATGATTGGATTATCCTGAAAAAGAAATTATTGATCCTGGAAGAGAATGAAAAGATATTGGACTTCATGATCAAAAATGCAGAAATACGTTATAAAAACGGTCTTGAAAAGATAAGTGCCTATTATAAAGCAAAAGCTGCTTTAGGAGAAGTGAAAAATATGCAATTAATGTTTGAAAGCGACATTAAAGAAAAACGTATTCGCATCAATTCGCTTATGGGTAGAAATGCCATGACAGATTTCGATATTGATACCACTTACTTCTTGAATAGTTATGAAGCTCTTGTTTTTGATAGCACTCTTTTTTATACTAACCGTAGTGACCTAAAATCATTGGATAGAGAGATTGATCTTACTGTTCTAAAACAGGAAACAGAGCGTACTGCCCTTAAACCTCAATTTGGTATTCGTTATGATAATATGATTGGATTTGGAGGACAGCCATTACAGTATACTATTATGGGGATGGTTCGTATTCCGATGGCTAAATGGTCTTCTAAAATGAATAAAGCCAATATTGAAAGCTTAAAATGGAAAAGTAATGCCATTCAGTCACAGAAAGAAATGATGGTGAATGAATACAGTGGGATGGCTTATGGTATGCGTAACGAACTGGGGTTAAAGAAAAAGCAATTAAAACTTTTTGAAAGTCAGATAATCCCTGCATTGCGTAATAATTACAGGACAATGCAACTCGGTTATGAGCAGAATACAGAAGAGTTATTCATGTTATATGATGCATGGGAAATTCTAAACATGAAACAGTTAGAATTATTAGAGTTACTAAGTCAGGCATTGAAACTTCAGGTGACAATTGAAAGAATTATTGAAAAAAACTAAACCAATCTGAATGCAAAGAAGAAAATTCATACAACTGTCTGGGATTAGTACCGGTAGCCTAATAACAAGTGGATCTTTAGCTGGATTTTTTATGGCTGGTTCAGGGTGCAGAAAAGAACATCACAACGGGCTAATGACAAAACCTGTTATGGTTACTGAGAATGATTTTTCACAAATGCTTACCAACCCATTACAGTCTGGTGCCAATCAGACACTCACAGCACAAACTACAACTGTAAATATTAGGGGGGCTAATATTCCTGTCTTGGGCTATCAACCTAATGGGATGCTTGGTCCGTCATTCAGGGTAAACAGGGGAGATGTTGTAAATATTTTGCTCCAGAATAATTTATCTGAACATACCAATATTCACTGGCATGGTTTAAAAGTACCTGCATTAATGGATGGACACCCAGATCAATTAGCAAATGCAGGTGGTACTTTCCGCTATCAGTTTACTGTGAATCAGAGAGCCGGATTGACATGGTATCATCCACACCCTCATTTTAAGACAGGTAAACAGGTATTTCAGGGCTTAGCAGGCTTGTTTATTATTAATGATCTGGAAGAAACAACTTTAAATCTACCATCGGGTCGTTTTGAGATTCCATTGGTTATACAAGATAAACGATTAACCAATCAGGGGATAACATATAATCCTACTGCAGAAGAAGTTATGTCGGGCTATATGGGTGAGTCTGTATTGGTAAACGGTATTTATTCACCTTATACTGAAGTATCAACCCGTTATTACAGACTTCGTATTTTGAATGGCTCAAACGCACGTTTGTATAATCTCGCATTCAGTAATAATGCCGATATGATAATTATTGGTAATGATGGTGGTTTATTGAAAAATCCTGTAACAGTAAAGGAGATTTTATTGGCTCCAGGCGAAAGGCTGGATGTTTTAGTAAGTTTTAATGGTTTGTCTATCGGTACAGAGCTATTCTTACTAAGTAAAGAATTTGCTAACGCTGGAGATGCGCAAGGGAAGCAGTCATTTAAGATCATGAAGTTTAAAGTTACTGCTACTGTCACAGATTCTTTCACTGTACCCACAAAACTTTCAATGATCGATAGTTTGCCAGCCTCTTCATCAGTCAGGAGCAGAACATTTGATATATCTAATCCGATGGAACATCATGGATATCCTATGAATGATGGTATGAGGATGCGTCATCGCATTAATAGTAAGCTTTTTGATAGCAGTCGCATTGATGAAAGCATTAAATCCAATACGAATGAGATATGGGTCTTCGATAATAGTAAAGGAGATGAGCCTCATCCTATGCATTTACACGGAGTTTTTTTCCAGGTACTTCAAAGAACAGGTGGCAGGGGGAGTCTGATAGCATCTGAAACCGGCTGGAAGGACACAGTACTGGTAATGCCTGGGGAGACGGTTCAAATAATCATTCCGTTCGAAAGTAATTTAGGAAAATTTGTTTTCCATTGCCATAATCTTGAACATGAAGATGATGGCATGATGTTACAATATGAATTGATATAAGCTGTATATATGATGAAGAAATTATTTTTTATACAAGTTCTGGTATTCTTTTTGGTTGCCTGTGAAAATAAAAATACACATAGTGATCACCAAGCTGTTTCTAAGGAAACGTATACCTGTCCTATGCCAGAGGATTCTATATTTAGTGATAAACCTGGTACATGTATCAAGTGTGGAATGGATTTGGTAAAAATGGAGGAAAATCATCAGCCAGAGAAAAATGCTACCTATACCTGCCCCATGCACCCTTCGGTCATTAAAGATCAACCGGGAGCTTGCCCTATTTGCGGGATGGATTTAATTAAAAAAGAAAACAATAATAAAAAAGACGAAAATATTGAATTGAATGCTCTACTCCAACCAACCAATGAACTGGTAATATCGTCTATTCCTGTTATTGGTCTTGAGTTCAGCAGTGAGCAAATAGAACTAAACGCATTAGGTAATATCGCCTACGATACAAGAATGATCGGGGGAATTTCTGCCAAGGTGTCGGGAAGAATCGAAAAACTTTATGTACGCTATAAATACCAGAAAGTTACTAACGGACAGCGTATCATGGATATTTATAGTCCTGAATTACTCACTGCACAGCAGAATCTTTTGTTTCTCTTAAAGAATGATCCTGAAAATTCGACTTTATTAGAAGCGGCAAAAGAAAAACTTTTATTACTCGGAATGAGCAATAAACAGGTAATGGAGTTGATTCAATTGGGTAAACCCTTATTCACGATTTCGGTTATCAGTAATTACAGTGGGCATATTCATGAAACCATTAATGTTGATAAAATGAACATAGTAAATGATAATATGGGAAAAATTTCTCAACAAACCGAAGCGCTCGCATTAAAAGAAGGGATGTATGTACAGAAAGGTCAGTCAGTGTTTACAGTCTTTAATCCCGATAAAGCATGGGCGATATTAAATATATATGGCGAAAATCAATCCTTTGTAAAAAAAGGTAATGCTGTAAGGATTATTCCTGAAACAGCTAGGCAGAAAGACTTTAAAGCTACCATTGATTTCGTTGAGCCATTTTATCGCAAAGAAAGTAAGACCCAGACTGTAAGAGTTGGCTTCAATAATAGCAGTTTAAGAATACCTATTGGTAGTCAGGTTCAGGCAGTAATCTTTGGAAATACTATAAAAGGTTATTGGTTACCCAAAGACGCAGTGCTCTCATTAGGATTAGAAAAAGTGGTTTTCCAAAAAACAGCCGAGGGCTTTAGAGCAAAGAAAGTAATTACAGGGGTTGTTCTGGAGAAACAGATACAGATACTCAAAGGATTGACAATGAAAGATTCAGTTGCAGCAAATGCTCAATTTCTTATGGACAGTGAAAGTTTTATAAAAATAAAAAACTAAGTATGCGGTATATCATCTTTATACTAGTATTCATAATACTCGTTTCGTCTTGCAAGAATACAATAAAGGAACCTATCGATCCTGATACATATTATACCTGTTCAATGGATCCTCAGGTTGTTGAGTATAAACCTGGTAAATGTCCTATTTGTAAAATGGACTTAACACCAGTAAAAAAAAGAAAGGGAGAAAGTCAAGATGAGCTGGAACTGAGTGAACAGCAGATTCAATTAGGGAACATTTTAGTGGATACTATCCGAAATGGGACAATTAATGATCAGTTAATTTTAACTGCTTCATTGAATTTTGATCAATCGAAGCTATATGCTGTTAGTTCCAGGGTTATGGGAAGAGTTGAAAAACTTTATTTCAAGAACCTTGGTGAATACGTCAAAAAAGGGTCGCCACTTTATGAAATGTACAGTGAAGATTTGAATAATGCAAAACAGGAATACCTACTTGCAATAGATAAGAAAAATGCTTTTTCAAGTCAGGCCATTATTGATTTTGATCAATTAATTCAGGGTGCGAAAAATAAATTACTTCTTTGGGGCTTGACCGAAATGCAACTTAGTGAGCTGGCCAATACCAGGAAAGCAAGCCCGATAACTACCTACTATAGCACTGCGGGCGGCTATATTACCCAGCTTGATATCCGGGAAGGCGATTATGTAATGGAAGGTGGTACAATTGTAAAACTTGCGGATCTTTCAACATTATGGGTAGAGGCACAGGTATATAGCTCGCAATTAGCTGATCTGCAGGAGAACAGTATGGTTACTGTTCAACTTCCGGATTTTAATAATAAGGAAATAAAAGGGAAACTTGAATTTGTAAATCCTGAAATCAATCAGGCTACAAGAATTAATCTTGTGCGCATTCCTATTCCGAATCCCGGTAATTATTTGAAGCCTGGTATGTCGGCTTATGTATTGTTAAAAAGTCCTAGAAGAAAGTCCCTTAGTTTACCTATTGATGCAGTAATAAGAGACGGCAAAGGGGCAACTGTATGGGTACAGACTGGTAAGAATACATTTAAAAATTTAATGGTACAGACGGGGTTGGAGAGTGATGATCGTATAGAAATAATATCCGGTTTGAGCGAAGGGGATATTGTTGTATTGAAAGGGGCTTATTTGCTTCACAGCGAATATATTTTCAAGAAAGGAGCCAATCCGATGGAGGGAATGAAAATGTAAAGCTGATATTTTTTTAAAAAGCAATAGCAACCTTTCTTTTAATTTATCCGTACCAAATGATGGCGATTTGCAAAAGATATACGTATCAAAATAAGTATTAAATATCGTATATGCGAAATAGAGATGATTCCTTCTTTTCATGTAAAATACGTTTAGCCGCTAAACGATATCAAGTGCCTAACTGTCTTCCTAATTGGCCTAAATTTGAATGCTTGCTTAATACTAAAATGCCATTAAGAAAAATCAATTATGCGAAGTCTATTAATAAAAATCCTCCCTCTTTCGATATTTCATCAAACGAACTCTAATAAATGTTCAATTGGGCTATAATAATCTAAATATTCAAACAGATTTATATACAATTCATATGCAGAAGCTATCTTTATGCTTGGCTTTCTTAACCGGGGTCAATCCAATTTTTACCAATACCGTTACCTTTGTAGTAATGACGGTAAGCATTGTTGTAGCTTTATTAAGCGTTCTTAACAAACGAAAATAAAATCTGCCTACCTTGGTGCTGTATTTAATTTACCCATGAGTACCATTACCATTCTTGCGGATTTATTAATGATTTACATGAGTGTACTAATGTTACTAACTATGTTATAATGGCAACTGTAAAATCAATATGGCAATTTTTCTGGAAAATCTTTAAGGCGCTCTTTGTAAGGAAAAAGGATTGCTGTAAATGATATATTTTACTGTTAAAAACTACCGATGAAAAGCAAGCTCTCCCCAATCATCGTTCAATACAAGAGAAATGAACAATCTGTTCACAACAGATGATTCATTAATATTGAAGAACGGTTAAAATTATTTCGTCCTAACTTAGTTCTAAAAAATATAACAATACGCCAAGTAAACAATTGAAGAGATAAAATGAATAATAATACTAACGGCAAATAATTGTATAACTCAAGCACAATAACTATTTGCTTATGGAATATTCACAGCTTGACTAGTATTCAATTTTAATAGAGTAACTGGTTTCAAAACATTCGTTTAAGCTAACACATCTTTTCATGATAAAATTTAGCAGGCTTGCAAAAATTCAAACTTCATATCTCCGGGGGCATGGCGGTCTATATAGGTCGTCAGGTGCTGACAAAAATGCATGCACACCATGCCCTTGAAATTGTAATGTCATTCCAGAAATCTTTCTTGATTTCAAAAAATGGAACTGAATTTGAAAAAAGTGATTGCAGCATTATAGCTGCCGACTTGCCACATCAATTTATCGGTAAGGATGATTTTTATATTTTCATTTATTTGGATGCTGAATTGAATTACACTCATAGGCTGGAAGCATCCATGCATCTGGAAAAACAAGGATTGGTTCATTACTTTGGTAGTGAAATTGATGCTGTAAGAACTGAATTTATCAATTGGTTTAATTCAGCATCAAATGAAGAGGAAAATGTACATAGTCTAATTGGCTTGCTGGTTGAAAAGCTAACGGGCAGCGAAAACTCAGTTAATCAAATTGATGAAAGAATTAAACAATCAATAGCGTTTCTTCATTCAAACTTGAATGAAGAAATAAGTTTGGCAAATATCGCTTCTAAAGTGCATCTTTCTGAAAGCCGCTTTGCCCATTTATTTAAGGAGCAAACCGGTATCCCATTTCGTAAATACATACTTTGGTGCCGGATGCAGGCAGCATTACAAGAAGTAATGAAAGGGCAATCGTTTACCAATGCAGCATATGGCGGGGGTTTTTCAGATGTAGCCCATCTTAGCCGCACATTTACAGAAATGTTTGGAGTTTCGCCTTCAGAAGTTCTTAAATAATAGCAGGTTTATTCAAGTCTTTTACTTTTCGGTAAAGCATTTTTGCACTCTAAAAATGTTTTGCATGAAGAAAGTATTTCAGTTTGGAATTTATCCTGCCATCATGTTGTCAGCTTCCGCCATTATTTTGTATGGAATCCGATCAGGGTACAACCAATATCTTGTAACTGTACCTGTCATTACTCTTACAGGTATATTAATTTTAGTATTGGAACAATGGATGCCTTATGAAAAGAATTGGGTAGGTGGTAAAGATGACTGGAACCTTGACCTTACTTACTACATCATTAATTACAGTATAAAACTTATTGCTCAATTTCTTTTTATATGGCTGGCGGAAAGTATTAGCTTTTTGTCGTGGTTTCCGATGCAATTGCCATTTTGGATGCAGGTTATAATTGCTCTTACAATTATTGACTTCTTTCTTTTCCTGGTGCACTGGCAGAGTCATAAATACCAATTTTTATGGAAGCTTCATGCTGTTCACCATAGTTCGGAGCGATTGTACTTTTTGAATGGTGAAAAACGTCATGCATTGCACCAGGTTATAGAGGGAACACCTGGCATTATTCTTTGCCTTGTAATCGGTACTCCGCAACCGGTGGTAGTGGCGGCGCTGGCAATTCTGGCTATAAATATGTTTATGCAGCATACCAATCTTGATTACAAAGCAGGTATTTTGAAAAAAATCTTTTGTGTGGCAGAGTTGCATCGCTGGCATCACCGTGCAGATTATAAAGATGCGCAGGTTAACTACGGCGCATGGCTTACTATTTGGGACCGTATCTTTAATACAGCTTATAATAGTCCGAAAATGAACATAGAGTTAGGTGCTATCGGTATTGCTGAGGAAAAGAACTTTCCCAAAAACTACTGGAAACAATTTCTCTACCCTTTCAATAAGAAGATTCGGCAAAATTCAAAAACCATATTACTGATTGGAGGTATGTTGTTTATGAATGAAATTGCATTTTCTCAAACGGATGCAGATGCTATTGCCGGCAACTGGCAGCTTCAGGATGGTAGTAAAAAGATAAGCGTTGTTGAAGAAAATGGCAAATACGTTGGTAAAATATATTGGGTAAAAGACCCGTCAAAGAAAACTGAAATTGGCCGAAAAGTTTTGTGGGATTTGGAATACGATGCTGATGACAAAGAGTGGAAAGGTGGCAAAATCCAGTTACCTGATATGGGACATTCTGCAAGCTGTTATATTAAACTCAAAGATGCAAATACTGCTATTGTTTCGGGTTACCATGGCATGAGGCTATTTGGTAAAACCAAGACCATTACTAGGGTGAACTAATGGGTCAAATAGTGTATTTTGCTGTTTTAAGCAGCATATGAACAATAACTTGGCCCTACTTATACGGCAATATAAAGAAGATAATCAGTCTGTATACAACACCTGGTTCATCAATAATGAGGAACGGCTGAAGGCTTTTCGTTCCATCCGTCGTGGTGTTATGCAGGTAATTGATGATATTAAGAGCAAAAAATTTCCTGCTGATTTTAAAGGGTCTTCGTTAGAGTTTGTGCTTACCTGCATTACAGAGCAAAAGCAGGTATTTGAAGGAGCTTCCCATCCATTTTACTGGAAACCCAAGTTGAGGATTCCTGATATTTATGAGAATGAAAACAATAAACAGGCATTCGGACAATTCTTAGAAAATTGTTTGAATGCAAAGACTGAAGAACAGCTTCTTAAAGAAATCATAAGACTGGATGGTTTAAAAATTAAAGGCCTTGGTCCTGCTGTCGCGAGTATCCTTTATTTTCTCCACCCAACCATTATTCCTCCATTTAACACTGCTATTATTAATGGATTCAATTTCCTATACAAAGACAAAAAGAAATTAGGTAGCTGGAGTGAATACCTGAAGCTGAGAGAAGTAATGATTGATGCCAATAATCAGTATCGTTCAGAACTTTCATCCGATTTAGGCGCTATTGCTGGTCTGTTATTTGAAATAGGAACCCAAAAATTGATACTGGGTGCAGATGCATATTTATCCGAGCCTGAACGAAAGAAATTGGAAAAACTAATTGAAAAAAGACAGGAAAGTGTGCAGCAGGAAAAGGACGAAGAAAATCTGCATACAGAAATGCAATATCATTTATTGAAAATAGGCAATGCCTTGGGCTATGATGTGATTGCCGCTTCTAATGACAGATCAAAATCACACTGTGGGAACAGTTTTTCATTTATGAGCTTACAACAATTCCCCGATATCCAATTGGAGAAAGATACATTGAATACTGTAAAACTAATAGATGTGCTGTGGTTTCAAAAGGGAACAAATAATGTAATTGCTGCTTTTGAAGTGGAAAAAAGCACCAGTATTTATTCAGGCATTTTAAGGTTGACAGATTTGAGTTATACAATTGCAGATGGTGATGAAGTGTTCTATCTGATTGTGCCTGATAAGAGAGAAAAAGATGTTTGCCTTCAACTTTCCCGTCCTGCAATTAAACAAAACAATGTAGTAATTAAATACATCCTTTTTTCTGAATTACGTAGTCATTGCAATGCACTGTGCAAGTTTGGCGAGAGTCATCATATTATGGAGAAGATAGCGAAGGCAGTATAAAAAGCGGCAGTTAATGCAACTGCCGCTTTTCGTTTAAAATTTTGCTCCAACAGATATAAAGAATGTTCTTCCGTCAGCCGGTAAAGCAGCTGGTCCCGGATAACCACCTGCTCTGCGGGTGAAATATCTTTCGTTAAATAAATTATTTGCTCCTGCTTTTAGGTTTAGCCCTTTTGAAAATTTATAAGTTGCTGTTAAATCAGTTACAGTATAAGACGGTATTAAACCATTGTTGCCATTTGCCGAAGGTGTAACTGTATTATTGGCATCGCTAAAGGTTTCTCCTACATTGCTCATCTGTACAGTTAATAAAAAGCCTTTGTAACCGCCTGTTATTCCGCTACGGAAAATATTCGTGGGTGCATTCTCCACTTTCTTACCTTTTGTACTGGCATCTTTATGGTTGCCACTGTATTTAGCATCTGTATATCCGTAAGATCCAAAAATAATTAAATCTGCATCCTTGTTTTTTCCGAATGCCCTGAAAGGATTAAATTCTACATACCCCTCAAACCCTTTGCTGGTACTGCTGCCAACATTAGTAATAAGCCGGTATGAAGGTGTTCCGCTAACAGTAATTGTCCCTACACGGTTATCATACTGTAAGTAAAATCCACTTATATCAAACTGAAGAAAATCTTTCACTTTACCACGGTAGCCTAAATCAATATTGTATCCCTTTGCATCTTTCAAATCTGCGTCAACCACATCGGTTGTAGGTGGAGCTTGCAAATTTGCAAACTGAATAGGGCGATAAGCCTGGGAAAAATTTGCATATACCTCAGTAGATCTGGTAACATGGTACTCCGTTCCCACACCAGCGAGAATAAAACTTCTATCTCTTGTAATATTTTGTAAGATTATTTCTGTACCCCCTGTTGTATATCCATTTCGCCCGGAAGATGAACCTTCCAGCCATTCATATCTTATTCCGGGTATTATCAAAAACTTATCGCTTATGCGAAAAATATTTTCTGCAAATGCAGCTGTGTTTCTGGACTTAAAAATAATATCACGGGGATAATTACCGGTTATGGTAACATCATATCCTGTACCTGTTGTTCCTTTACCGTCGGCTTGCCTGGTGGTAGTGCCGGTATATAAACGGATACCAGCAGATAAAGTATTTTTCATTTTACCAAGTCTATAATCAGTAATGATACGACTCTCCAGACCATAATTCCTATATTGGTCAAGATTCACTACTCTGTTGTTGTAGCTAAGTGTTGCAGGGTTAATACTGTCTTTGGTAGTGATGGATTGTAAAAATCCAACACTGTTTCGGTCTCCGATGGTACCAAATAATTTGGTATTCCAGCGGGTGTTTTCATTTATTTGAAAGTTTGCGATTAATGCAGGGGTTGTCCAGGTTATATCAAACCAATTCCGGCTGCGGAAACTTTGTTGGGCATCCTGCTTTATTTGTTCATCTGTTAAACCACCTGGTTGCTGGCTGCGGATATGCGAACGCATTACTTCAGCCGTTAATGAAAATTTTGTTGTGAAATTATAGGTTACAGTACCATAACCAGCATTTGTAAAATAGCGGCTGTTTTCTCTCCATCCGTCTCCATTACGATGGTCGAAAAATGTATAATAATGAACTTTCCCTTTCTTGCCGCCTATTGCATTATAGCTGTTGAATAGGCCATTGCTTCCAATTGTTTGCTGTGTCTCAAATTCAAAAGATTTGTTCACTTCGCTGCCATTTCTGAGAATGTAATTTACCAATCCGCCAAATTGTGGTCCATATTGCAAAGAACCATGCCCCCTTACAATTTCTATTCGTTGTACAGCCTGTAGCTGTGGATTATAGTATGCTTCGGGATAACCAAAAGGATCCGCAGCAATATCATATCCGTTTTGACGCACATTAAACTCCCAACTGCGGTTGGGACTTAATCCACGAGCAGCAATACCAATCTGAATTCCGCTGGGGTCGCTTTCCCAGATATGAATTCCGGGTACTTTTGCCAATACCTGCCGCATGTTATTTGTTACTACATTACCCTGCACATTATCCAGCACAATCAGTGTATTCTTTTTGCCTGCATAAATATTTGTGCCAACAATTTCCGGCATTTGCTGATAATCGCTTTTGCTGTTTCTTCCCACTACGGTCACATCGGGCAAGCTTTTTATGAGTAGTGTATCAATCTTTCCTTTTTTGGGTTGCCCGGTAGCTACATTTAATACCAATATCATTAAACACAAAACAAGCGCTCTTTTACTCATAAGTATGATTTTGAATTGCAAAATTGCAGATGCCTTGTATAATACCACTTATGTAAAAGGGAAATAGAGTTATGCAATGCGGAAATAGTTAGGTTTTAGTCAATAAATAGCAGACAGGCAACCTATTTTTCATTTAACTTATACTATTAAAATCATGCGGCTGTTATTATATGATAGTAATTCGGTGATTCAGTAATTTTAGTTGAGTGGCGTGAGGCTATCAGGAAAAAAGGGGTAAAAACACGTTTAGCTGACGTAAATGCTACATTTTCAACGGGAAAGCCAAGCAAGAATAGCTGTAAGTGGTAGCAAAATTTTATAAAAATTGTCTATAATTTTACAAATTTGCTAAACCATTCTGCCATATCTTCGTCTTTAAAAGGAGTAGAGGTTCGCTAAAAACTCTTATTTTAGCCATCATAAATGAAACGGAGTTTATCCATAAAACTGAAAGCGCTGTTCCTGCTGGTTGTATTTGCGACAAATACGGCAGTGGGTTTTGCCTGTGCTATAGGTGTAGATATGGGTTTTAATTCTTCCTCTCATCATAACCAAACTGAAGCGTCTGCAGAAGTGCATATTCACAAGGATCGGAAAAACCATGTTCATGAAAAGGAAACAGCAACAGTAACAAATCATGTTCATGAAAATGGCATTAATCACCAACATGATAGTGAGCCCACAACACTAATTCCCGTTGATGGCAACAACTTACTTACAAAAGAGGATGGCGGATGTTGCACCAATGAAGTACTCGAGTTTCAAGATTTGGATAAAAATATTTCCGTAAATACTACTGGTATCTATATACCGGTATTTGTGGCAATTCTTAGTACTTATTTTAATATTGATTTCTCAGCGGCTGTCAAGGATTTTCCTGTCCATTATAAGGTTCGTTTTTACTACCCCCCACCGACTGACATACGCATAGCGATGCAGCGTTTCCAGATTTGATTATGGTAAAACAGGTGAAGCTTTTTGCTTCATCCAACTTCATTTGCGTTTCGCAATATGAGGCTATTTGTTTTACCGTAATCAATTTTTATGTTCAGATATAGTATCATCGTTTTTCTTACAGGTTTCATCAGTTTTTCAGCATCGGCACAGCAGGTGCTCACAGAAGATGAAGCTGTGTCTAAGGCATTGGCTAATAACAAGAATATCCAAGCTGCATCACTGCAAGTAAAACAACAGCAGCAGTTACTGAAATCAGCCATCAATCTTCCTAATCCCGAGTTCTTTTGGGAAAGCCCTACAGGTAACTTTTATACCGGTAGCATTACGCAGTCGTTTGAATTCCCCACCGTGTACAGTAATCAGTACCGTTTGCAAAAGCAGCAAATTGGTGTGGCGCAAAAAGAAAAACAACTAACAGAAGCAGAGTTAAAGTATCGAGTTAAAGTCTTATACTTAGAAATACAATACGCTGATTCGCTAGCCTCACAATTATACATACAGGATACCCTGTACGAAAAAATAAAGCTGTCTGCCATCCGCCAGTTCAGAGCTGGGCAAATAGATTATCTGCAACAAACATTTGCTGAAACACAGTATGGTGAAATTCATAATCAATATCAACAGTCGCTTGTAAGAGCCTCCTCTTTAAAGGCGCAGTTGCAATGGTTCACAGGCATTAAAGATCCTATTTCAGTAGAGCCACTTGCTATTTCACTTTCTCAGGTACAGTTATCTCTTGCGCCTGATTCCACAGCGTTATTTGCAAATCCTGCCCTACAGATATTACAGCAGCAGGAGAATGTAGCCAAACAAAATATTGCATTGCAAAAAAGCAAAGCGCTACCTGGGTTGGCTTTTGGTTATTTCAACCAGGGCGAAAGGGATACGAAATGGTTGAATCGTTTCAGGGTTGGCGTAACTATTCCGTTATGGTTCGGACAATATAAAAGTAATATCAATGCTGCCAAAACGGAGCAACAGGTTATTCAAAGCAAACAGCAGGGATTGCAGCAAGACTTATCTGCACAAACGATTAATACAAACAGCGAAATGCGAACCAACTGGCAGTCTGTTCAGTATTATCAACAAACAGGGTTAAGAAAAGCACAGGAAGTGATTACTACTTCACAACGCTTTTTTGTGAGTGGTGAAATTGATTATATCAGTTTACTAAGAAACAGCAACGATGCTTACACTGTTTACCAGAAATACCTGGAAGCAGTACGAAATTATAATCTCAGCGTTATCAATCACAAATATTTAATGGGTCAGTTATGAAACGAATAATCATTCAATTTTTATTGGGGCTATTGCCGGTATTTACATTTGCACATGGCGGCGAAGACCATGGGGATGCTAAAAAAACAGCTATATCACCTGCAAGTTATTTCTCCTCTGAGGCTGCTTCTGAAGTCTATGAGGTATTGTTAAAGTACAGCCCGATAGTGCCGGGCAAGGAAGCATCGCTTCGTTTATATTTAAGTGAATACAATACCAATAGCCCTATTGACAGTGCTAAACTGGAAGTAACGGTAGCTGACAATCCCAATATAAAGATTACTGTTACAAGGATTGATAGGGGTGTATTTGAATTGAAAACCACATTCCCGGCAAAGAAAGCATACAATCTTGTACTCAATATCAATAGCTATGCAGGCATTGATTTAATTCAACTAAACAATATTGAAATAGGGAAAGAATTGACTGCAGCAGTTACAACAGAAAGCACCCCGCATTCTCATTGGTATAGCAGCAATTGGTTTTTTGGTTTGATTGGTTTGCTGACCGGCTTACTTGTTATGTTCTTTGTTACCAGAGGTCGCAGCAGGAAAATAATTACGGGAGCAATTATTCTTTTTTGTCTTTTGCCAACAGCCACTTACAATCCGGTATCTGCACATGGTGGTGAAGATCATGGTGACGCGGCAGGTAAAACTGGCGGGGGCTCTTCCACCACCTTTATAGTTGAAAAGGAAACACAATTCCTTTTTAATATTCAAACGCAGAAAATTAGCACAGGTGATTTTAATGAATCATCCGTTTTACTAGGAACAGTAAATGCAGCTCCACAGGGCCGGGCAGTCATACAAACGCCGCAATCAGGTAAAATCGTTTCATTAAGAGTAGCTCCCGGTCAACGGGTTGGCAAAGGGCAAGTAGTTGCAATAATTGAACAACAGGTTGATGCCGGGACGCAAATTAGTATCAACGCCCAAAGTAACAGTGTAAATGCAGAATATGAAGCTGCCAAAGCGCAATATGACAGGTTGTTGGGTATAGCAGACATTGCCGCAAAGAAAGATATTACCGAGGCCAAAGCCCGTTTAGAAAGTGCCCAGAAAAATAAGGCACTCTTTGATGCCAATACCGGAAAGAATACCGGTAATACAAAAACTATAAGCCTTTCTTCTCCTGTTAGTGGTGTTGTTGGCACATTTAATTATGCAATTGGCGCTGTGGTAAACAGCGGAGAAACCTTATTTGAAATAACCAACCTTGATCAGGTATTTGTGGAAGCCCAGGTATTTGCAGGTGACGCTCAAAAATTGAAACTAGCAACAGGGTTTACCACCATTTCAAATACAGATACACTGGTTTATACATTGAAAGTGATCAGCACTGCCCAATCAGTAAATACAGGTAACCAATCTCAGAAAGTCGTATTTGAAATCATCAACCCAAGAGGGCAGTTCAAAATTGGTGAGAATATAAATGTGCGGATGACAGGAAATAATGTCATCCGGCAGGTAGTGATACCTAATGAAGCAATTACTGATGTGAATGGTAAGCCGGCCATTTTTATAAAAGATAAAGCTGAACAGTATAGTATCAGCTTCATAGTTAAAGGGCAAAGCAATGATAAGTTTACCGTTGTCACCAAGGGTACTGAAGACGGCGAAAGAGTTGTTACTGCCAATGTGTATCAAATGAAAATGATGTATTTAAATCAATAACCAAAATAAACAAACAAACATGAAAAAGTTATTAATGATGTCCCTGCTACTGGCAACTTTTACCGCAACCTTTGCACAAAGCGGCGATAATAAAGCTGTAAAAGCAGTGTTGAACAATTACAAAAAAGCAATTGAAAAATTAGACACCGCCGGTGTTGTGAATCTTTTTGTAAAAGACTCTAAAGTGTATGAACAGGCGAGCGATGAAGGCACAATTGGTCATTATCTGGAACACCATCTGGGGCCCGAACTGAAAGCGTTCAAATCTTTCACTTTCAGTAATTATAAAGTAGATGTAACAATGGCAGGTGAATATGCTTTTTCAACGGAAACGTATATCTATACTATCGTTCTTGCTAAAGATGCTAAGGAAATAAAAAGTCAGGGAGTAGCTACTTCAGTTTTAAGAAAAACAAAAGCTGGCTGGAAGATTGTGCAAACACATTCTTCATTTAGGAAAGCAAAATAAATCTCAAATTATAAAAAAGAAAAAAATGAAACAAATCAGCGTTATCCTTTCACTGGCAATAGCAGTTTTTAGTTTTACTGCTGTAAATGCACAATCAACAAAAAATAAAACTGCAGTCGCAGATTCAGTTATTTATCAATGCCCGATGAAGTGCGAAGGCGATAAGACCTATGATAAAGCAGGTAAATGCCCTAAATGCAATATGAATTTGAAGGCTGTGCCAAAACCGGTCGATGTCATTTACCAGTGCCCCATGAAATGTGAGGGTGATAAAACTTACAATAAGGCAGGAAAATGTCCTAAATGCAATATGAACCTGACCAAAGTGAAGGCAAAAAACTCGACAGATAATCATAAGGGTCATGATCACAATTAACTATTCAATAAAATAAAGCAAATGAAACAAGTGTTAAAAATTACGATGGCAATTTTCGCTATTAGCTCTGTCGTGGTCTTTGCAGCATGCAATGACAGTGGCGATAAAAAAAACGCTTCAGCAAAAACAGAAATGTCGCATGAAGGTGGTGACCATATTTATGCCTGCCCTATGCACCCGGAAGTAACAGGCAAAGAAGGCGATACCTGCCCAAAATGCGGCATGAAACTGGAGCATAATGACAATGCTGGTGGTCCAAGCAATGTTAGTATGCAGTTCACCTATAACCCGACATCTCCTAAGCCCGGAGAAGAAGTTACTTTATCCATGACTCCAAAAATAAAAGATAAACCTACTGAGCAGGTTCCATTGGATGTAGAGCACACCAAAAAAATACACCTCATTGTTGTTAGTGATGACCTTAGTTGGTTTGACCATATACATCCTGAACTCAACGCAGATGGTTCTTACACAGTGAAAGAAAAATTTCCGGCTCCAGGCAAGTACACTTTGTTTGCTGACTATAAGCCAAGTGGTGCCAATCATACGGTTGACTATTTAAATGTAAGTGTAGCAGGTACAGTGCCAGCAGCAAAAGTGTATGGAGCAGATAGACTAACCAGCGCCGCCGGGGATGGATTTTCTGTCTTACTTACTCCTGAGGGCGGTAAGTTTTTAACCAATATGCCCATGCACATTAATGGAGTAGTAATGCTAAACGGTAAAGAAGTAGATGTAACAACCTTAGAAGATTACCTCGGCGCAAAAGCCCACATGGTAGTAGTAAGCCTTGCCGATAAAAAATATTTGCATGTACACCCAAGCGTAGAAGGTGGAAAATTCGATTTACATACTACGTTTGAAAAACCCGGTGTATATCGTGGCTGGATACAATTTCAAAGCAAGGGTAAAATTTATACAAGTGATTTTGTAATGAATGTAGCAGAAGGGACAGCAGCTAACATAAAAAACATGAACGATAATAGTAAGGGCATGAAAGAAATGAAACACTAATTTTTAAACAAAAAAAGTATAAACATTAAAATTTAAAACAATGAAAAAGATAACAATTCTGATGACAGTACTGCTGATAGCAACTTTTACAACATTTGCACAGCATAGTGGTGGCGACCATAAACATGGTTCACCACATGGCGGAACAGTTAAGTCGGCCGGGGGATTTCATATTGAAGTAAGTGTAAAAGACGGTATGGTAATGGCCTATTTGCTGGATGCTAATGAGAAAACAATAAAGAATAAAGGTGTAACAGGAACAGCTGTTATTCAAATGGCAGACGGAAAAACTTCAACCATCACATTAACCCCAAGTGGAAACGAAGGGTTTATGTACACCCTTGACAAGGCCAAAAAGTACAACAAGGCCATTGTGACTTTTATAACCGGGGACAAAACCGCATCGGCTTCTTTTGACCTTATGGTAAAGGATAAGCCTGCAGCAGATGGACATGATCATCAACACTAAAACGGGTACCAAATCATAGCGGGCATACTGCCTGCTATGATTTATAATGCTTCTGCCTTAGATCGTATAATGGCAATTAAAGATTTTATTTTATGCTGAACAGACTCATTCTTTTTTCCTTGAAGAACCGGATGCTTGTAGTTTCAATGGCTGCTTTGCTCATGGTGTATGGCGTATTTACGTTGGTTAATCTTCCGGTGGATGTATTACCCGATTTAAACAGACCAAGAGTAACCATATTTTTAGAAGCCAATGGTATGGCTCCAGAAGAAGTAGAAAGCCAGGTAAACCTGCCAGTGGAAACACAATTAAATGGTGCGCCGGGTGTGGAAGTAGTCCGTTCCGTAGCGAGCCCCGGATTAGGGATGGTTTTTGTGGAGTTTGACTGGAATACGGATGTCTACCGTGCAAGACAATTAACTGCTGAGAAGTTACAAAACATTCAACTGCCTAAAGGTATTACACCCGTAATGGGCCCCATCAGTTCCATCATGGGGCAGATTATGATGGTGGCGGTGACAAGTGATACCGTTTCGCCTGCTGATTTAAGAACACTGGCTGATTTCACCATACGCCGAAGGCTGATGAGTGTAAAAGGCGTAAGTCAGGTAATACCTATTGGTGGAGAAAGAATGCAGTACCAGGTCTTGATTTCAAGTGAAAAACTAAGGCAGTATAATTTGTCCATTGATGATGTTGACAATGCATTACAACTAACTAACCAAAACACAACGGGCGGTTTCGTCGATAATAAAGGTTCCGAAACACTGATAAGAAATATTGGCCGTGCCAATACATTAGACGATTTGGCCAATACGGTTGTAAGCAACAGAAATGCTGCACCTGTATTATTAAAACAGGTGGCAGAAGTAAAATTTGGCGGCCCCATTAAAAGAGGCGATGGTTCGTTTAATGGAAAACCTGCCGTTATACTTAGTATCGAAAAGCAACCCGGCAGTAGCACTATCGATGTTACTGGTGAATCATTAAAAGCAATCGAGGAAATAAAAGCATCCCTGCCAAAGAATATCCAAATTAATACGGATGTTTTTCAGCAAAAACATTTTATTGTAAACTCCCTTAGCAATGTTGAAGAAGCATTAAGGGATGGGTTCATTCTTGTAATTATTATTCTATTTCTGTTTCTTCTCAATTTTCGTACTACCATTATAACACTTACCGCAATACCGCTATCACTTATTATAACAGCCATCGTTTTTAAGTTTTTTGATATTTCTATCAACACATTAACACTGGGTGGTTTGGCTATTGCCATTGGTGAGTTGGTAGACGATGCAATTGTCGATGTAGAAAATGTATACCGTCGTTTGAAAGAAAACTGGCTCAGTGAAAAACCGAAGCCGCTGCTTAAAATAATTTATGATGCCAGCAGTGAAGTGAGAAATTCAATCGTGTATGCCACCATCATTGTAGTATTGGTATTTATTCCCTTGTTCTATTTACAGGGAATTGAGGGAAGAATATTTGCCCCGCTTGGAATTGCTTATATTACTTCTATTGTGGCATCATTGGTAGTGTCACTAACCGTTACACCGGCACTGTGCAGTTATTTATTAGAAAAGAAAAATCATTTACACCATATCAACCTGGCCTTTTGGAAACGCAAAAAAAAGGGAACCACTGTTGATGCGGTACATGAACCAGATAGTGCCCTTGTTCGTTGGCTTAAGAAGCAAGACGTCAGGCTACTGCATTTTGGGTTAAAGCGTCCAAAAACAATAACCGGTGTGGCTATTGCATTAATCATTGCTTCCATCAGCATTATCCCATTTTTTGGTACAGAATTTTTACCACCCTTTAATGAAGGAAGTTATACAGTGAACATGGTAGCTCCGGCAGGAACCTCGTTAGAAGAAAGTAACAAGCTGGGTACAATCGCTGAACAACAAATTCTGAAAGTACCCGAAGTTGCTCTAACTGCCCGCCGGACAGGCAGGGCAGAATTAGACGAACATGCAGAGCCACCAAGCTCAACTGAAATTGAAGTGGCATTAAAACCCGGTGGACGAAGCAGGGCAAAAGTGCTGGAAGAGATGCGAAATAATCTTTCCGTATTAAAAGGGGTATCCATAAATATTGGTCAGCCCATATCTCACCGGCTCGACCATTTACTTTCCGGAGTAAGAGCACAGGTGGCAGTTAAAATATTCGGTAATGATTTATTAACGCTTCGCTCAAATGCTGAACAATTAAAATCAATTATTTCCAATGTGCCGGGTGTGGTTGATGTGCAGATTGAGAACCAGGTAATGGTACCGCAATTGATGATTAAACTTGACCGTATGGCTGTGCAGCGTTATGGCTTACAGGTGGGAAATGTGGCGGATGAACTGGAAATATTTTATAATGGGAAAGTAGTGAGCCAGATAATTGATGGCCAAAAAAGTTTTGATATTGTCTTAAGAACTGATGACAGTACAAGAAAAAATATTGAAGCAATCCGCAATACACAGATTGCAGCATCGGATGGTTCATTAATACCGCTGAGTCAAATTGCAAAGATTGAATTGGAGAACAGTATTAATGCAGTTAACCATGAAAATACGCAGCGGCGTATAGTTGTTTCTGCCAATGTGCAGGGCCGTGACCTTGGCAGCACTGTAAAAGAAATGCAGGAAACCGTAAAGAAAGATTTGCCTTTACAGGAAGGATATTATTTACAATGGGGAGGACAATTTGAAAGCCAGCAATCAGCCTCTAAATTAATTACCATACTCAGTATCTTTTCAATAGCAGGTATTTTCTTAGTCCTGTACAGCCATTTCAAAAGCAGTCGTATTGCTTTGCAGATAATGCTCAATATTCCATTGGCATTAATAGGCAGCGTAATAGCGGTAATGCTTACGGGAGGTGTTTTTTCTATTGCTACAATGGTTGGTTTTATTACGCTTACAGGTATTGCATCAAGAAATGGCATTATGATGATAAGCCACTATATCCATTTGGTACAACACGAAGGAGAAGTGTTTGGAGACAAAATGATTATCCGTGGTTCATTGGAGAGATTAGTGCCGGTATTAATGACGGCGCTGGTTGCAGCTTTTGCTTTGATACCATTAACAATGGATGCAACAGCACCGGGTAAAGAAATTCTCTACCCTGTTGCTACCGTTATTTTGGGTGGATTGGTTAGTTCAACATTATTAGATATGATTGTAACTCCTGTTGTATTTAAACTATTTGGCGAAAAAGCCTTAAAGAAATACCTGGAAGAGCAGGAAAAAAAGGAGTTGAATTAAAGCGATGGTAACGAATAAATATGCTGATATTAAAATGAGGAGTACAGGAGAAGATTAAATAACATGGGTCGGAGCCCTGCTTTGGTTTCCTTATTTATAATGAAACAGTTTCTGGAGCAGGGTTTCCGCACCCACCAACTGATAACTCCGTTTTAAGAAGCATTTAATTAGAGTAATTTTTAAAAAGTATTGTAGTGGAGCAAGCAAAATACATTCCGGCACTTCGATTCAAATGGCTTACGCCACTGTATGATTTTTTGATAAATATCACAATGCCCGAGAGGAAAATTAAACAGGCATTAATTGAAGCGGCAAATATTCCGGCAGGAATAAAAGTATTGGATTTTGGGTGCGGTACAGCTACGCTGACTATTATGGTAAAAGAAATGTGCCCTGGGGCAAAGGTGACAGGGATTGATGTGGATAGAGAAATATTAGACAGGGCAACTCAAAAAGTAAAAGAAAAGAACTTAGATATTTTTTTACTGGATTATGATGGAAAGCAGCTTCCCTTTCAGCGTAATGCTTTTGACAGAGTAATATCCTGCCTGGTTTTTCATCATCTTGATACAGATACAAAGCAAAATATGCTGGAAGAAATATTCCGGGTTTTAAATAAAGACGGACAGTTGCTTATTGCAGATTTTGGCCGTTCTAAGTCATGGATTCAAAGAACGCTTTTCAATATAATAAGAGGCCTGGATGGATTTAAATCAACAGATGCAAATGCTAAAGGATTATTACCTGAGTTGATTTCGGATGCAGGGTTTGAAAATGTAGTAATTAAAAAGCATTTCAAAACCATGTTTGGAGAAGTACAAATAATAAGTGCGGAAAAAATATAAATACAAATAAAAAACAATCTCATGAAAAAGAAATTTTATTTACTGCTTTTAATAATTGCAACAGCATTTTCAGTAACAGCACAAGAACAAAAGAAAGAAGAGGTTTGCTACAATCCCAACCTTGTTAAAGACACGGCTAAAAAAAGTATTAAGTCCATGGCTTTCGCTATCGTCAATGGCGATAGTATAAAAATCAATTATCATTCTCCCGGCGTTCGTAAAAGAATTATCTGGGGTGGCCTTGTTCCTTATGATGAAGTATGGGTAACCGGCGCACATGATGCCACTACATTGGAAATGCCGAAACCATTTATCGTTAATGGTAAAGAAATTCCTGCCGGTAAATATGCCTTCTTCACTATTCCCGGTAAAAAGGAATGGACATTGATTATTAATAAAAATTGGAAACAGCATCTTGCCACAGAGTATGATGAAAAGGATGATATTATCAGGATTAAGGTGACACCGAAAAAAGTTAATCATACAGAGCGGTTGCAATATTTTATTGAAACAGGAAAAAGCGAAACTGGCAAGGTTGCTGTAGCATGGGAAAAGATAAGAGTTGAGTTTGATTTCAGATTCTTAAAATAGTTCATCAATAACTAATCTTCTATGTTTAAAGATTTTCCATCGCTCCATCCCCTTGTAGTACATTTCCCAATTGTGCTCATATTACTGGCAGCGGCCTTCCAGGTAGTGGTTGTATGGAAACCCCATTGGCGGCAAATCCGCTGGGCCACATTATTCATAATGGCAGCCGCATTTTTTTCTGCGCTTGCGGCCAGTACCATTTTTCACGCCATGCCTTCTGCTGATGCGCCAAAGGCCGCTATGGAAATATTTGAAGAACATGAGAAATATGCCCAATTAACCTTGTGGATGTCTGGTATTACTTTATTGCTTAAAAGTATCGGCATTTTCTTTAAGATTAACAGGAGGCTATACGAACTAATCGTTCTGCTTTCCGCAGTCATCGCTGCTATTTTCCTATCCATAGCGGGGCATCATGGGGCAAAACTTACCCATGTAGCCGGTGTAGGCCCAATGGGCAGGTATTTAATGAAAGGCCATGATGCAGGCGATGGACACCATTCAGGTGATATGCAAGGCATGGATATGGATGCAGACAGCACTACGCACATGAACGATACACACATGAACGATTCCATGCCGGGGATGAAGAATATGCCTGGAATGGATACGATGAAAGGCATGGAGAATATGGAGAACATGAAGGACATGAAAGGAATGGACAAGATGAAAGACATGAAGAATATGCCGGGGATGGATAAAATGAAAAATATGAAAAATATGCCCGGCATGGATAAGATGAAAGACATGAAGGATATGAAAATGGATTCTTCCATGAACATGAAAGATATGAACAACATGCCGGGAATGGATAAAATGAAAATGGACTCATCCATGAATATGAAAGACATGAACAACATGCCTGGCATGGACAAGATGAATATGCCGATGAAAAACCCAATGGACACCTTCCGCTTCCCCGATAACAACCCTGCCCGGAAAAAAGCAAAGAAACCGGTTAAACAATAAAATATTTCACAATGAAAAAGCTATTCTTTTTTTTATTGTTGATTCCTTTTTGCAGTATGGCACAAATCAACCACTCCATGCACAAGAGTACGGGCAAAGATTCGGTGATGCAAAAAAAAACTTCATACAATTATCCATTGCAATCAGCAAGGATTAAATCAGGAATGGCTTACACGGGAAAAAAAGTGGAGTATGATTTATATGTAACCGATACCATGGTGAACTTTACCGGTAAGCATCGCCATGCCATTGCAATCAATGGACAAATACCGGCGCCCATTCTTGAATTTACTGAAGGCGATACTGCTATCATTAGGGTACATAACATGATGAAGATGGAAACATCTATCCATTGGCATGGCATATTATTACCCAATAAAGAAGATGGGGTTCCTTATTTAACAACTTCTCCTGTGGAAGCTGGCAAAACTTATACGTTCACTTTTCCATTGATACAAAGCGGTACTTACTGGTATCATTCACACACTATGGTACAGGAGCAAAGTGGTTTATATGGTTCTATTGTAATCCACCCTGCCCAGCCGGAGCCGCAATTGAAAGAGTATGTATTATTATTATCCGACTGGACAGATGAAAATCCACACCAAGTAATGCGTTACCTGAAACGGGGAGGCGAATGGTATGCTATAAAAAAGGGTGCATTGCAGAGCTATGGAGAAGCTATTGCAGCAGGTGCATTTAAAGATAAACTGAAACAGGAATGGCAGCGTATGCCCGCCATGGATGTATCTGATGTTTACTACAATAAATTCTTATTAAACGGGCAGGAAACAACTGAATTTAAAGATGCAAAGCCGGGAGAAATAATCCGGCTAAGGATTATCAACGGGTCGGCTGCAACTTATTTCAACCTACAATATGCAAACAGTTATATGCGGATCATTGCCGCTGATGGTATTAATGTAACTCCTGTTAGTGTAAATAAACTAGAAATTGCTATTGCAGAAACTTACGACGTATTGATTACAGTGCCCGAAACAGGCAGTGCAGAACTAAGGGCTACTTCTTGGGATGTAATGGGATATTCGTCCGCTTTCTTTGGCAACGGCCCTGTCATTAAAGCACCCGATATTCCAAGGCTGAATTATTTTAAGATGATGCAGCAAATGGGTAGTATGAACATGAAGACTATGGATATGGGCAGTATGCAGGGCATGGACATGAAGAATATGCGTATGCCTGCTGATACTATAGCCAAAAAGAAAGATATGAATATGCAGCATATGGAAGGCATGAAGATGAATGATATGGCAGGCATGGATATGAAAATGGAAATACCGGGTGAATTTAATTACAATATGCTGCGGGCTCTGCATCCAACCACATTAGATTCCTCTTTACTACTACGGGAAGTTAAGCTCACACTCACAGGCAACATGCTCCGGTATGTTTGGTCATTTGATTTTAAAACTTTATCAACTGCCGATAAAATACTTATCCGAAAAGGAGAAAGGGTAAGATTTGTTTTAACCAACAATACCATGATGCGGCATCCATTGCATTTGCACGGTCACTTCTTCCGTTTCATCAATACTCAGGGTGAATATTCGCCCATGAAGCACACATTCGATATCAAGCCAATGGAAACTGTAACTATTGAATTTGATGCCAATGAAGAGCAGGATTGGTTTTTTCATTGCCATATTTTATACCACATGATGGCTGGAATGGCCCGTATTGTCAGCTATGAAGGAAGTGAGCAAAATGAATTTGCAAAAAACGGATACCGAAAGTTAAAAAAAGAGGATAATGTTCTTTATCCATGGTACGATTTGTCAGTACACTCTCAAGGTGCATGGCTGAGTGGAAATATTTCAAATAATAAGATGGCTTTGGAATTAGAGGGAAGGGCAAGCTGGAAGGGTGATTACGAAACGGAAACGCATTTACTACGTTACCTCGATAAAAAACAATACTTCGCTTTTTATATAGGCTATGATTACAGGAAAAATAAAACGCTGCCATTGGCAAACAAACCCAACTCAAAGGATAACCGTAGGGTTTTTGATGCAGGGTTTTATTATTTATTGCCTATGCTTATCCGTTCAGAATGGAGGATTGACCATACAGGTCGTTTAAGATTACAATTGGAAAGAAGAGATTTGCCCCTAAGTAATAATTTCTTTTTTGATTTCAGGGTAAATACTGATAAAGAATATAATGTAGCAGCTAGATATATGATTGCTAAATCATTTTCCATCAGCACAAATTATGACAGTGATTATAAATGGGGAATTGGATTAACATGGCACTATTGAAATGAGAATAAATTTTTTTTTATGAAACATAACCACCACAACGAGCAGCGGTATACTTGCCCAATGCATCCTGAAATTGTGAAGGACGAACCCGGCAATTGTCCCAAATGCGGAATGAATCTCGTTCCTGTTGATGCAAACGAGAAAGAACATTCCCAGTTGCAGCATCTGCATACAGACAATATAATAGAGGCTTCTTCTCATGAAGAGCATGTTGTTGAACAGCGAAATACTCAAGGGTTCCAAAAGTATACTTGTCCCATGCACCCGCAAATCATACAGGATGGTCCTGGTCAGTGCCCTCTGTGTGGTATGTCGCTTGTGCCAATTGCGAAACCTGTTACGCATGGTGGACATGAAGCCCATTCCTCCGGTATAGCAGATTTCAAAAAACGGTTTTATGTTGTGCTGTTTCTTACGGTTCCTATCATGTTGCTTTCAGAAATGATTCAACATTGGCTGAATATTCACATCAGTTTCGCTGGCTCAAACTATGTGTTACTTATTTTATCCTCTGTTGTATTCTTTTATGGTGGCTGGCCATTTCTCAAAGGGTTAATCGGAGAAATGCGGGCAAAAAATCCCGGAATGATGACATTGGTCGCATTTGCTATTTCAATAGCCTATATCTATAGCCTAGCAATTGTACTGGGGTTAAAGGGCATGGATTTCTTTTGGGAATTAGCAACACTCATTCTTATCATGTTATTAGGGCACTGGATAGAAATGAAATCTGTAGCTGGCGCATCAAGGGAACTTGAATTATTAGTACAGTTATTGCCTGATGATGCTCATTTAATCAATGGTGATATAATAACTGAAGTAAAGACAGATTCGCTGAAAGAAAATGATGTCATTCTTATCAAGCCAGGAGAGAAGGTTGCAGCCGACGGTTTTATCGTAGACGGCGAAAGTTATCTTAATGAATCCATGCTCACCGGTGAATCAAAGCCAGTTGAAAAATCAAAGGGAGATAAAGTGATCGCAGGAGCTATCAATGGTAATGGAGCCATAAAAGTTTCTGTATCACATGGCGTCAAAGATTCTTACTTATCGCAAGTCATAAAGCTGGTTCAGAATGCACAAAAAACAAAATCCACAACTCAATTAATTGCAGACAGGGCTGCAAGATGGCTTACGCTGATTGCGATTGTTGCAGGCATTACTACTTTTTCAGTTTGGTATTTATCGGGAAAAGACCTGGCATTTTCAGTTGAACGGATGGTAACCGTAATTGTTATTTGCTGTCCCCATGCATTGGGATTAGCTGTTCCATTGGTAGTAGCAAAATCAACGGCACTATCAGCAAAACATGGATTACTGATAAAAAACAGAACAGCCTTTGAAAATGCAAGAAAAATAACAATGTTGGTATTTGATAAGACCGGGACGTTGACGGTTGGGAAATTTGAAGTTGCTAAGATTGTTTCATTGACTGAAGGTCTTTCTGAAAACGAATTATTAAAATATGCTGCAGCTTTGGAACAGAACTCAGAACATCCAATTGCAACGGGAATTATGCAGAAAGCAAAAATCTTAGCGATTCAAATTCCAGTTGTAAGCAGTTTTAAGGCCATCACAGGAAAGGGAGTAGAAGCAGCTATAGAAGGTTACGATGTAAAAATTGTTAGTCCAGGATATCTTAAAGAGTTGAATATTGAATTACCCGAGCATTATATGACTGATGCTTCTGAAACCGTAGTATTTATTTTAATAAACAATCAACTTGCAGGATATATTGCGTTATCAGATACTATTCGACCAGAATCAGCAGGAGCTATTCGTGCTTTGGGTATTGACAATATAAAATCAGTGTTACTTACAGGTGATAATAAAAGAGTGGCGGAAACGGTTGCCCGTAAGTTGGGTATGGATTTTTTCTTTGCAGAGGTCTTACCACATCAAAAACTAGAAAAAATAAAAGAATTACAAGCAGAAGGAGAATTCGTTGCGATGACGGGAGACGGGATCAATGATGCCCCTGCTTTGGCGCAGGCTAATATCGGGATTGCAGTTGGATCTGGTTCTGATATTGCGGCGGAAACAGCAGGGATTATATTGGTCAACAGCAATCCACAAGACATTGTTTCATTGATTCAGTTTGGCAAAGCCACTTATAGAAAAATGATCCAAAATCTGATTTGGGCCACGGGTTATAATGTAGTTGCCTTACCATTGGCGGCGGGAGTATTGTACAAAATGGGAATCCTGTTAAGCCCTGCTGCCGGTGCCGTTTTAATGAGTGTGAGTACCGTTGTGGTGGCTATTAATGCAAGTCTTTTAAAAATAAAATAAACCAACAACCTATATTGTTTATGGCAAAAAGTAAACACTACTACATACGAAAAACACACCGCTGGCTTGGTGTTATTTTAGGCATTCAGTTTTTATTATGGACAATTGGTGGCCTATATTTCAGTTGGAGCAATATGGATGAAGTGCATGGTGACTTTCAAAAGAAAGATGCAACGCTTTTCTCTTCTGATATTTCTCTGGTCAGTCCTACAGTAGTGCTGGATACAATAAAAAAGATTCATCGCATTGATTCAGTTGTCTCCATTCAATTGATTGAAATTTTGGGCAAGCCTTTTTACCAGGTTCGTTGTATAAGTACCATTCAGAATGAAACGAATGATGGACATGGTATGCAGGTAATGAATCATCTTGCCGATGCAGAAACAGGTCGGATTCGTGGACCATTGACAAAAGAAGAAGCGGTTGATGTAGCTAAAATGAGATTTAATGGAGAACCTAAAGCAAAATCAGTTGAATACTTAACTGTTACAAGTGGTCATCATGAATATCGGGAAAGCCCTTTGCCTGCCTATGCCATTACCTTTGAACATCCATCAAAAACGACTGTTTACGTTGCCAGTGAATTAGGAACTATTCAAAAATTCAGGAATAATAAATGGAGAATATTTGATTTTCTGTGGATGATGCACACGATGGATTATGAAAGTAGGGATCATATCGGTAACTGGCTGCTTCGAATATTTTCCATTTTTGGATTGATCACTGTAATAAGTGGGTTTGCATTATTCTTTATCAGTTCAAAATGGGGCGGAAAAAGAGTTGCGAAATCGGAAAAAATAGCCTGATCTTCCATCTTTTGCAACCATATTGCCATTTTAGGAGTCTATTTCTACTGAAAATTGCATATATACAGCTATTTTTGCTTCAATGAAATTTTTATTTTTCTTTTTAGGCTTTTCCCTGCTCTATTTGTCATGCCTTACATGCAGTGACAGCACGGAATGTAATGCAAAATCAGAATCCAAAATTTCAACTTCCTCCAATCATCAAGCACATAATCATTCGAAAGAAGCGTGCACACCTTTTTGTACCTGTTCTTGCTGTGCAGCTGCAGCCTTTTATAATCCTCTGAGTAAGGTACAGTTTCTAAAAATTCTTTTCCGATCTGAAAAGGACTCCTTTGATGTCGAAAATTTTAATTCCGAAGTTTCCTATTCTATCTGGCAGCCTCCCAAACTAACTGCTTAATTTCTTCTCATTTCAGTGCAATTGTCATGCGCTGACTTTTACATTTTTATCATTTTGTTTACCATGTGGTTATGACCAAGAGAAAAAGGTCAATTACCCGCAGTAAATCAGGTTACAGCAGGATTAAAGATCCTGTAAAGCCCTTGTGGATGCGGGTTATAAAAGTTATTACACTGATAGTGCTTGGTATTGTAATGCTCATGGCGATAATTGGCATTATCACTAAGTATTATCGCCTTGTTTCAAAATATTAAATCAAAATATGCTTAATAAAATCATTCAATTCTCCATAAAAAATAAATTGGTCATTGGTCTTTTTACACTTGCATTAATAATATGGGGTGTTTATTCGGCAAATAAATTGCCGATTGATGCCGTTCCTGATATTACCAATAACCAGGTACAGGTAATTACACTGAGCCCATCATTGGCGGCACAGGAAGTAGAACAACTCATTTCATTCCCGGTGGAACAAACAATGGCCACTATTCCGGAAGTACAGGAAATTCGTTCCATATCCAGATTTGGATTATCAGTTGTTACAGTTGTATTTCATGATGATGCAAATATTTATTGGGCCCGTCAGCAAGTAGGTGAGCGGTTGATAGAAGCACGCAACCAAATACCCAATAACATCGGTAATCCTGAGATGGCTCCTATTTCTACGGGGTTAGGTGAAATTTATCAATATGTTTTACATGCAAAAAAAGGGTATGAAAATAAATATGATGCCATGTCGCTTCGGACGATACAGGATTGGATAGTTCGTCGTCAATTACTTGGCACACCCGGCATTGCGGATGTAAGCAGTTTTGGTGGTCTTTTAAAGCAATATGAAATCGCATTGAATATTGATAAGCTTCGCAGTTACAATCTATCCATCGCAGATGTATTTAATGCGCTTGAAAAGAATAACCAGAATACGGGCGGTGCCTATATAGATAAAAAGCCCAATGCTTATTTTATCCGCAGCGAAGGCTTTATTAAAACAATCAATGACATTGACAAAATTGTGGTTACAAGAACTTCCGGCGGTGCACCCGTGTTGGTAAGGGATATTGCAACGGTACAGCTGGGTCATGCCACGCAATACGGGGCATTAACCCGTAATGCAGAAGGCGAAGTAGTTGGTGGAATTGTTTTGATGCTAAAAGGAGCAAATTCCAGTATTGTAATTAACAGTGTAAAAGATAAAATTTTACAGATCCAGAAAAGCTTGCCAGAAGGTGTGGTCATTGAACCCTTTCTTGACAGAAGTGCTTTAGTTAGCAGGGCGATAGGAACTGTAAAAACTAATCTTATTGAAGGTGCGTTAATTGTCATCTTTGTACTGGTGGTTTTTCTTGGCAATATCCGTTCCGGGTTAATAGTGGCTTCTGTCATTCCGCTTGCCATGCTTTTCGCTATTTCGTTGATGAACCTGTTTGGTGTTTCTGGTAACCTGATGAGTTTAGGTGCCATTGATTTTGGTTTGATTGTGGACGGAGCCGTGATTATCGTGGAAGCAACCATGCATCAGTTAGGCCTGCGAAAGGCCGGAAGAATGACGCAAGACCAATTGAATGATGAAGTATATAAATCAGCAGGTAAAATGATGAACTCGGCTGCATTCGGACAAATCATTATCCTGATTGTCTACCTGCCTATTCTTGCGCTGGTTGGTATCGAAGGAAAAATGTTCGGCCCAATGGCACAAACAGTTTCGTTCGCCATACTGGGTGCATTCCTGCTTTCACTTACTTATGTACCCATGATGAGTGCCCTTGTATTAAGTAAGAAAGTCAGCCACAAGGAAAATATTTCAGATAAAATGATGAAGTTTTTCCAACGACTTTATACGCCATTAATACGTGGTGCATTAAAGATGAAATTATTAGTGGTGAGCATTGCTGTGGGAGTATTTGTCATCAGCCTTGTCATTTTTAAAACATTAGGTGGTGAATTTATTCCCACGTTGGAAGAAGGAGATTTTGCCGTAGAAACAAGGTTACTTACTGGTAGTTCGTTAAGCCAAACAATCGAAAAAATAACACAGGCCTCCGATTTACTGTTGAAAAAATTTCCTGAAGTTAAAGAAGTGATCGGAAAGATTGGCGCTTCTGAGATACCAACCGATCCTATGCCTATAGAAGCATGTGATATTACCATTCTTTTAAAAGATAAAAAGGAATGGACCAGTGCACATAACCGGGAAGAACTGGCAGAATTGATGCAAAAGGAGCTGGAGAAAATTCCCGGTGTTTCCTATGGGTTATCACAGCCTATACAACTTCGGTTTAACGAACTGATTTCAGGTGTTCGGCAGGATGTGGGGATTAAAATATTTGGAGAAGACCTAGATGTACTGGCAGATCTGGCAAAAAAAATTGGTGTGATTGTACCCACGGTAAAAGGTGCAGAAGATTTATATGTAGAACAGGTGACTGGTCTGCCGCAAATTATGGTTAAACTAAACCGGGATAAGATTGCGCAATTTGGTTTAAATGTAGAAGATATAAACCGTACCATCAGCGCTGCTTTTGCAGGTGAAGCCGCAGGTATTGTTTATGAAGGCGAAAAACGGTTTGATATGGTGGTAAGGTTAGAAAAAACAGGACGCCAGAGTATTGATGATGTTAAAGGATTATTTATAGCCGCACCGGATGGCAACCAGGTTCCGTTGGAGCAGGTAGCCGATGTCAATATGGAGTTAGGTCCTAACCAGATACAACGTGAAGATGCTAAGCGAAGAATCATTGTTGGCTTTAATACAAGAGGCCGGGACATCTCATCGGTTGTAAAAGAAATCCAGGAAAAAATTGATAAACAGGTAAAAATGCCCCCCGGATATTTTATTACTTATGGCGGACAGTTTAAAAATCTTGAAGAGGCCAATAAGCGATTATCAGTGGCTGTACCAGTAGCATTAGCGCTGATACTCTTATTGCTCTATTTCACCTTTGGGTCAATTAAATATTCCCTGCTCATATTTACAGCTATACCGATGAGTGCTATCGGTGGTGTATTTGCCTTATGGTTAAGGGGAATGCCATTTAGTATTTCGGCTGGCGTTGGTTTTATAGCCTTGTTTGGTGTGGCAGTATTAAATGGTATTGTATTGATCAGCGAATTTAATCGATTAAAAAAGGAAGGTATGACAGATATAAATGCAATCATCTTAAAAGGAACTTCTGTAAGGTTGCGACCTGTATTAATGACTGCAACGGTTGCTTCTTTGGGCTTTTTGCCAATGGCATTGTCAACAGGTTCCGGAGCAGAAGTACAAAAGCCCTTGGCGACGGTTGTAATTGGTGGGTTGATTACGGCCACATTTCTAACACTGGTTGTTTTGCCTGTATTATATACATGGTTTGAGAAGATAAAACCCAAAACGATGAAGCCTGATGTGACGAAAGGGTTGGTTTCATTACTCATCCTGTTTTTAGCCTCATCCTTTACTGCAAATGCGCAACAGCGAAAGATAGTTATCAATCTTAATGATGCTGTTGCGTCAGCTATGAAGAATAACCCCTTGGTTAAAGTGGGAGCGCTGGATATAAGTTACCAGCAGCAGTTGAAGAAGACTGTGAAAGATTATGGCAAAACAAATGTAGGACTCACATTTGGGCAGTATAACAGTCGTATAGCATATGATAATAATTTCAGCATTACCCAGGGTATACAGAATCCAGGGTACTTTAAAAGTCTCATAAAGCTATCTGAGTCAAATATTAAAAGCAGTGAACTGCAATTGAGAATTTATCAAACTGAACTTGCTGCGAATACAAAAATATCGTACTACCAGTTAAGTTTTTGGATGGAGGAAATAAGGTTGTTGAAGGAACTGCTATCCATTTATGAAAACATATTGAAAGCTTCTGCATTGCGATATAAAACGGGTGAAACAAATGCATTAGAAAATTACAATGCTGAAAGCAAGGTGAATGAGATAAGGGCTCAATTGCGAAGTGCAGAAGAGGATTACCGCATTGAATTAAACCGCCTGAAAGTGTTTACCGCAGATTCTTCTGTTACGTCAACTGCCGACACTTTACTTGTTGAAAAGCAGATACAGGTAAATTTTGATACCGCTGCTATTGCTGGTAACCCGACACTTGCCTTTATTAAACAGCAGATTGATATTGCAAACAAAGAGAAAGCTGTTGAGCAATCAAGATTAAAACCAGATTTCTCGGTAGGCTATTTCAATCAATCTTTAGTAGGGTATCAAACTGTGAATGGAGTTGATAAATATTATGGCGTTGGCAGTCGTTTCCAAGGTGTTAATTTGGGTGTCAGCATTCCCATATTTGCCAGGGCACAAAAAGAAAAAATAAAAGCGGCAGAAGTAAACCGGGAGCGTCGTGAAGCAGAACTGACCAATTATCAATTCACCCTGCAAGGTGAATTAGCAAGACTGTTTGGCGAATTGCAAAAACAAAAAGTTCAAATCAACTATTACCGAAATACCGCTTTGCCACAGACCAATCTCATCATTACACAGGCACAAAAGGCTTTTACTACCGGCGAAATCGGTTATTATGAATTGACACAATCACTCAATAATGCCGTTGTTGTAAAACAGGGATACACCAAACTTTTAAATCAATATAATCAAACCGTCATTGCCATCGAATTTATCGGCGGCATCAATTAAGTAGAACGGACTAAAATAAAATTAATATGAAACAGCAATTTTTGAATTCACTTGTTATACTGACTGCGGCTACCATATGGTTTTCATCCTGCTCTCCTAAAGGAAATGCAGAAGCAATCCCGGTTGAAGCAACGAAAACGGAAGAAGCAGATATGGTGGACTTGTCGGAAGACCAGTTTAAAACGGTCAATATTCAGTACGGTGCTATAGAAGAAAAAAAACTTAGCAGCGTTATCAGGGCAACAGGGGCACTAGATGTTCCTCCGCAACAGCTGTTAACAGTATCTTCTCCCTATGGTGGCACCTTAAAAAATACTGATTTGCTGCAGGGAAAGCCTGTTGTAAAAGGTGAAGTAATAGCCGTACTTGAAAACCCCGAATTTATCCAGCTTCAGCAGGATTATCTGGATTATAAGAGTCAGTTGATTTACCTGAAAGAAGAATTGGAACGTCAACAGGAACTGGCAAAAGAAAATGTAAATGCAAAAAAAACATTGCAAAAAGCCAGCAGCGAATATAACAGTATAGCGGCAAGAGTGCAGGGATTAAAATCAAAACTGGGACTTATTAATATCAATCCCGAGAAAATTAACCCGGAAAACATTTCTGGCAGGGCAAATATTTATGCTCCAATATCAGGCTATGTTACTAAGGTATTGGTGAATATCGGGAAGTTTGTAAACGCTAACCAGGAACTATTTGAAATTGTAGATACCCGTCACCTTCATGCAGAACTTATCATTTTTGAAAAGGATGTTCCGAAATTAAAGATTGGTCAGAAAATCCGTTTTTTATTGAATAATGAAACAAAGGAACGATTTGCAGAAGTGCATTTGATTGGGCGTGAAATCAGTGCTGAAAGAACGGTTAGGGTTCATGGGCATCTGTTACAGGAGGACAATGACCTGTTGCCAGGGATGTATTTAAAAGGAATTGTAGAAACAGGTATTGCTACTACTACTGCGCTGCCTGATAAAGCGATCGTTCAATCAGCAGGTAAATCTTACATTTTTATAGCGGCAGATGAAGGGAATAACGAAAAAAAAGCCACCGATGTGAAAAAAGAAGCAGCTACTGAAAAGCATATTCCTTTTAAGAGAATTGAAGTGGTAACAGGTGTTTCGGAAAATGGTTATACCGAAGTGATTTTGCCAGAAGGATTTAACAGGAAAATTAGCGTGGTGATTAACGGAGCTTATGATTTATTGTCGAAGATGAACAATGTAGAGGAAGAAGAATAAAAATACTATGGGTAGGAACCCTGCTTTGTTTGCCCCTTTTAAAACTGGGAAACCTTGATTGGCAGGGCTTCCGTACCCATACAAACATTTTTGAAAACACACCGATGGCTACACCAATGACAAGTCTTTCTACAACCATAGAAATTCATTTAAAACAGATGAGTGGTGATAAAAATGTTCCGGCTGAAGAAAATCCGAATAACTATTATGTTATGTAAATACTGAAAAATGGATGTCAAACTTGAATTAATAATTGTTGTAAAACTAATAGCCTCATTTCTACTTGGAGCTTTCATTGGCTTTGACAGAGAAAAGCATGGTCGTGATGCCGGCATAAGAACATATGCTGCGGTGTGTATCGGTGCTACTTTATTTACAGCTGTTGCAGCTCATCTTGTTAGCGATGTTGCTGCGGCTTCAAGAGTAATAGCCAATATTGTCACCGGTGTGGGTTTTCTTGGGGCTGGTATTATTTATCGCAACAGCAGTGCAGAAACATCACATGGCCTCACAACAGCAGCCACGGTTTGGTGTACTGCAGCAGTTGGTGTGGCAGTAGGTCTCAGTATGTTTATTATTGCTATTGTTGGAGCAATTGCTTTGTACTTCCTGCTTTCGTTGCATCACCAGCATTGGTATGTAAAATGGAAAAAGAAAATGATAAACAAGCACAATGAAAAAGAAAATAAAGATTAATTGATTAAGATAAAATTGTATAGTAATAGTATTGTAACATGTATAGTATAATAACGGGTACCATATTATTAGGGATTATTCATGCCCTTATCCCCAACCACTGGTTGCCATTAGTGGCTATTGCAAGGTCTGAGAAATGGGAAAAATATGAATTGATACTGCTTGCATCTATCACTGCCTCTGCCCATGTGATGGGTACTGTTATTCTTGGGATTGCTCTCGGAATGGTAGGTTCAAAGCTGGCACATCAATATGAAGGGTATGTACATGTAATTGCCCCAGTATTATTGATCATATTCGGATTAATATATTTTACAGTTAATCTGCCTCATCATCATACTGCAAATAATGACGTGCCGCACTACAAAAAGTCAAAAACTAAATGGGTGTTGATTTTTGCGACCACTATGTTTTTATCTCCTTGCCTGGAAGTAGAAAGTCTTTTTCTGACAGCTGGTGCTTATGGCTTGAATGGTATCTTATTGATCGCCTTAGTATATGCAGTAATCAGCATCACCGGGATTATCACTCTTGTAATACTTGCATTTAAAGGAGTTCAAATGATGAATTCACAATTTATTGAGCATAATGAAAAACGAATTACAGGTATAGTTTTAATTATAGTAGGTATTGTTACATTTTTTTTACACTAAATAAATGAAGGTTTATGGAACTCAAAAGCGATGACATAAAAAATGCAACTCAAGATGATTGTTGCAGTACAGACGAAAGAGCGAATGCCGCAAAGGTTGTTCCGTTGCATTCGGCTAATGATGGTCATAATTACGGAAATGATGATAAAGATGAACCCGGATGGAAAACCAATTGGGATTTACTATTGTCATTGTTCATATTAATAGTGTTGCTTGTACTGGAGTATGGCTTCAGAATTGAGCTGCCTAAAATTCCATCTTTGATAATAAACATAGTTGCCTATTTATTGGCTGGCCGGAAAGTGTTAGATCTTGCTTTCAGAAAATCAAAGCGAGGTGATTTCTTTAATGAGTTTGTATTGATGAGTGTGGCCACCATTGGTGCATTTGTGATTGGAGAATATGAAGAAGGTGTGGCAGTAATGGTATTTTATCAAATCGGGGAATGGTTCCAGGATGCTGCAGTCAACAATGCAAAACGAAGTATTAAAGCCCTGCTTGATGTGAGGCCTGATGAAGTAACAGTGATCCGAAATAATGCACCGCTTGTTGCCGATCCTTCCATTATTGAGTTAAACGAAACCATCTTAATAAAGCCAGGTGAAAAAGTAGCTTTGGATGGGGAATTAATTTCTGAAAATGCTTCATTTAATACAGCAGCTTTAACCGGGGAAAGTAAACCAGATGTAAAATATAAAGGAGAAACCATTCTTGCGGGCATGATTAATTTAAATACAGTAGCAGAAATCAAAGTGACAGCGCTGTTTAGGGATAGCAAACTGAGTAAGATTTTAGAAATGGTGCAAGATGCTACTGCAAGAAAATCACAGACGCAACTATTTATTTCGAGATTTGCCAAAATCTACACACCAATCGTTTTCTTTCTTGCTGTTGCAGTTTGTTTTGTCCCTTACTTTTTTGTGGGAGATTATAATTTTCAGACATGGTTTTACCGAGCACTGGTATTCTTAGTAATCAGTTGTCCCTGTGCATTGGTGGTATCCATTCCATTAGGGTATTTTGGTGGCATAGGCCTTGCCTCACGTAATGGCATTTTATTTAAGGGAGGAAACTTTCTTGATGTAATGACAAAGGTTAATACTGTAGTTATGGATAAAACCGGAACATTGACAAGAGGAGTTTTTAAAGTACAACAGGTTGTTGCAATTAGTATGAATGAAAAAGAACTAGTGAGGCTTACGGCTGCGTTAGAGAAGCATTCAACTCATCCTATAGCCAAAGCCGTAACGGAATATGCCGGTGAAACTGTCAATGGTATCAATGCAGATAAAGTAGAAGAAATCGCAGGTCATGGCTTAAAAGGAGAGGTGGATGGAAAGGACTTGCTTGCAGGTAATGCAAAATTATTGAAGAAATACAACATATCCTACCCAACAGAAATAGAAGCGATTGTTGACACAACTGTTGTTGTAGCAATAAATAATCAGTATGCAGGTTTTATAACTATTGCTGATGAAATAAAAGACGATGCTGCACAGGCTGTACAAGACATGCACAGTCTTAGTATTAAAATGGTAATGCTCTCAGGTGATAAACAATCTGTAGTAGATCAGGTCGCAAAGAAAATTGGTATAGATGAGGCCTATGGTGATTTGCTACCAGAAGGTAAAGTTGAGAAAGTGCAGAGACTAAAAGATGAAGGACGACATATTGCTTTTGTTGGTGATGGTGTTAATGATGCACCTGTGGTTGCATTGGCGGATGCTGGGATAGCCATGGGGGGGTTAGGGAGCGATGCCACAATTGAAACAGCGGATGTAGTCATTCAAAACGACCAGCCCCATAAAATAGTTTCAGCTATTAAAATTGGAAAGATAACCCGGAGCATTGTTTGGCAAAACATCATAATGGCTATGACAGTAAAAATATTTGTGTTGATTTTAGGTGCTGGTGGTGTGGCTACTCTATGGGAGGCGGTGATTGCAGATGTGGGAGTGGCTTTATTGGCGATATTAAATGCGGTGAGGATTCAAAAGATGAAGATTTAATCATGAATAGTGTAAACGATGCAATTATTTTATTCATTGATGAATGTAAAACGTGAACAGAACGATCGCTCGTACAGTTTGGATATTATCATTGGTAAGTTTGTTTACGAATACGGCCAGTGAAATGCTTTATCCCATCAAGCCATTGTATCTCAAAAGCATCGGTTTCGCAATTGTATTAATAGGCATTTTGGAAGGTGTGGCAGAAGCAACAGCAGGATTAAGCAAAGGGTACATTGGTAAATTATCAGATAATACAGGTAAGTGTATGCCATTTGTACAATTGGGCTATGTGGTAAGTGCAATATGTGCAACATCATGCAATCAATGCCATGAGAGCTGTTTAAAATGTAATACGGAAAATAATTTGAAGACATGCGTCACTGCATGCCTTGATTGCGCAGGTATATGTTTGTCACAGCATCGCTGATTTCAAGAAACTCAGCCTATGAAAAGGATTTGATTGAAATTCGCGCAAAGGCTTGTCGCCAGTGCAGTGAAGTGTGTGAAAACCCAGGTACAAAGCAGGATACATGCAGTGAGGATTGTAAGGCTTGTGTCAATGGCTGTGCAGAATGTGCAGAAATCTGCGGATTTTTTAATCTAATGCTAATAGGTTATGCTATCAATGAGGAAAGGCAGTGTTAAAAAGACAGATCAATTCCATTCAGGGTCAAAGTAAGACAATTAATAAAATGATTGATCAGGATAGAATACTAAAGAATTTAGTATTCTATCTTAGAGATTGTGAGGATTGCGAACGCTTGGAAATCGGTAATAAAGAGTTCAGTACAATGGATCTGAAGGAGGTATTTAAATATTTGACAAGGCTAAACCAATCTCAAAAATTTGATTAACTTACATTGCCAATGAAAGTATTCGGTCTCATATTCGCCTTTTATATTCTTTTCTTGTCGGTCAAGCCATGCTTAAAAGTTATTACTAACCTCGCAGGTACAAAGACTCAAACATGCTGCGGTAGCTCATGTGAACCGATTGAAAATAAGCAACCTGATACTGATAAGCAATCAGACGAGAACGAAGGCAGCAATAATCCAGCCTGCAACCCTTTCCAGATTTGCAAAAACTGTATTGCTTTCACCGGTGATTTTGCTGTTCAAAATTTTGCTGCTATAATTTTATTTGCCAAACCTCAGGCAAACAATAAAGAAAAAGTTCCCCCTCAGATTGCACTTGATTTTTGGCAGCCGCCTAAGATAAGTTAATGAACTCCCCGACTATCTGTTTCCTGTTATGTCTTTTAGTTCATACTAAAGTTGTATGCTTATTAATTAACTTAAAAGTTGCTTTTAATGAAATCAAAATATTTCACTGTGATGGCGTTGCTGTTGGCAGTATCGTTCACAATAGCACAGGTTAGCTGTGCTCAAACACCTAATTCTCAATCAAAAACTTCAGCTCCAGGCGATACAACGGTTACTGTAAAAGTTTCAGGTATAACCTGCTCCGGCGATTTAAAAATGATTGCTGACAATGTAGAGAAAATGAATGGCGTAAACAGTTGTAAGCAAGTGGGTAAAATGTCCACTTCAACAAGCTTTGAAGTGAAATTTGATGCCACAAAAATATCTTATGCTGAAGTGGTAAAAGCTATTGAAGGTACAGCAAGCTGCGACCACCCCGACCAGCGGCCATATAAGGTAAAGACAAAAAATTAAACTCATTAACAATCAGTATTGGCACAGGTGCGAACATGCCTGTGCCAATACCTAAACTCAGTTAAATGTAAAAATTATTCATTTGCTTGTGCTTGTTATTGTTTTACTCATTTACCTATGCACAAGCCGATACACTTCAGTATAAACTTATTAAAAGAATTAATGGTACTAAGCTGTATGCCTCTGAATTAACAAATAAAAACAAACCTGTTTTAATAGCTTTCTGGGCTACCTGGTGCAAATTCTGTTTGGCAGAGCTTTCGGCAATTTCATCCCAGTGCCAATTATGGAAAGATTCAACCGGTATAAAACTGGTTGCTATTTCTACAGATGAAGGAGTAACAGAGGAATACATCAAAAGCTTTACAGAACGGCGCAATTGGCCTTTTGAAATCTATTGGGATTATAAAAAAGCTGTCAAAAAAACACTTGGTATAGAGGGAATACCGCACCTGTTATTAGTTGACAGCGGTGGCGGAATCATTTGGCAGAAAATCGGGTTTAATCCGGGTGATGAAACAATCATTTATGCAAAGCTTAACGAGCTTTTGCTACGTTAAAAAAATTAAGAGATGAAAGTACTATATATAATAATGGCAATAATTTTTGTGATGCCAGACATCACAGCCGCACAATCACTCAAAGGCAAAGTTGTATCTGAAAATAATATTCCACTTGCGGGGGCAAGTGTCCATTGGTTGAATTTACCCAATGGAACTATTACCGACAGCCTTGGGATATTTGAGTTGCAATTTTCGAAAAACTCAATTAAAAAGCTGGTCGTTAGTTATGTAGGTTACAGGTCTGATACAATAACCATCACTAACGAAAATGCAATTGAAGTAAAACTTACCGGGACTAATCAGTTGGGTGAGGTGGTAGTAAAAGGAAAACAACCTAGCACTTATATTTCAGAAATCAATCCAATAAAAACCGAAGTAATAACAAAAGTGGAATTAAAAAAAGCTGCCTGTTGCGATTTGGCCGGTTGTTTTGAAACACAAGCATCCGTTCAGCCACAAACTACCAATGTAATTACCAACTCTAAAGAATTAAGAATACTTGGTTTATCCGGCGTTTACAACCAGGTGCTGATTGACGGGATGCCAATGATACAAGGTCTTTCATATACTTATGGTATCAGCAGCATGCCGGGTACACTCGTTGATAATATTTATATTTCCAAAGGAGCAAACTCAGTGATACAGGGTTTTGAAAGTATAAGCGGCCAAATAAACGTAGAAACAAAAGAGCCTGATAACACCGATAAATTACTGCTGAATATGTATGCAAATAGTTTTTTGGAAAAACACCTGAATGCTAACTATTCATTCAACAATAAGAAATGGAATAGCCTTGCAGTATTTCATACAGTGCAGCCTGCTAACAGCATTGACAGGGATAATGATAAGTTTATTGACCTTCCTTTACTTACCCGGTACATGATTTTTAATAAATGGAAGTATGGTAACGATAGAGATTGGGGTTGGAGTTCCAGAATTGGTATCCGTTATCTGAATGAGCAAAGGATTGGAGGACAAACAAATTTTAATATCAATACTGATAAGGGCACAACAAATGCCTATGGGCAAACAGTGAATATCCAGCAGCCGGAGTTCTGGACAAAAACCAGTTACCGTTTTAACGATAAACATAAAATTACATTCATTGGCTCATCATTTTATCAAAATCAGCTCTCGTTTTTTGGTACTACAAAATACGCAGCTAATCAAACAAATGTGTACGCAAATCTGCAGTATGAATTACTGTACAAAGAAAAACATACAGTAAGAACAGGTATAAGTTACAGGCATCTTTCTCTGAATGAGGATATTTCCTTCACCGCAAATCCATTAAACAGAACTTTCGCAGGTAAGTATCAAAGAACTGAAAACATTCCGGGCTTCTTTGCAGAAAACACATTTAATTGGAAGGGTGATAAGCTGGTTTGGATTACAGGCATCCGTGCAGATTTTCATAATCAGTTCGGTACTTATATCACTCCAAGAACTTTACTGAAATATGAAGTTAAGGAAGGTATAACTTTTAGAGCATCGGTGGGCACAGGATGGAGAACAGTAAACCTGTTTAGTGAAAATGTAGGTTTACTGGTAAGTTCAAGAGATGTAGTTTTTACAGAACAGTTAAAGCCGGAAAGAGCCGTAAACTTTGGTGCAAATTTTACACAGAAATTTGACAGTAAAAACATAGAGGGCTACATCAGTATTGATTATTACCGAACCCGATTTCAAAACCAGATTTTTCCCGATTATGATGCCAACCCATCTAAAGCAATCATTTCTAATTTTACTGGCAAATCAATTTCTGATGGCTTCCAGCTTGAAGCGTATTCAAAGTTTTTTAGTCGCTTTGAAGCCAAAGCAGTTTATGTGTATTTAGATGTGTATCGTAAAGTAAATGGTAAAAAAATTGTTCTCCCGTTTAATCCGGCACATAAAATTCTTTCAACCCTTTCTTATAAGCCTTTAACAAGTAAATGGCATTTAGATGTAAACATACATTGGTATGGAGTACAGCAATTGCCCAATACATCTGCCAGCCCGCCGGAGTATCAACGGCCTCAAAAATCAAAACCATTTACACTTGTTAATGCACAGTTCACCAAAACATGGAAACAGTTTGAGGTATATGCAGGTTGCGAAAACATATTTGACTTCAGGCAGCGACAGCCTATCATAAGCTGGCAAAACCCTTTCAGTCCTTATTTTGATACATCGTCTGTTTGGGGGCCAACACGGGGCAGAGAGATTTATATAGGGATAAGGGTCTTTATCAAATAAGACAAACCCTGGTTGTATTTATCATCTATCTATATGACAAAAATCATTTCCCCTGACCTCTGTTCATCGTTACTTTACGATGAATTAAAAATAAGGGTATGAAAACTTATATCAGTTATGTTGTACAGGATGAAAAGGGACATAAACACCTTTCAGAAGTCCTTGAATCTAAAAGCCCTCCATATAATTACTCAGCAGACCCGCAGGTAGATGAAGTGATGAAATGGGCCGATAAAAAACGTAAATAACTAAAGAATGAAGAGAGCCTCGTAATAACCAGCATGTTCAAATTATAGGCTTGATAGAAAAATAATTTGGCGGGAATTATTAATATCGTAATATTGCGATGAAATGGGAATCACAAAGACAGAAATATTTACTTTAAAACAGAATAAACTGGCAAGCCTTTTAAAGGCACTTGCACATCCTGCCCGGATTGCCATCATTCAGCATTTGGTAAAAGCTCAACATTGCATTTGTGGTGACCTTGTAGAAGAATTAGGATTGGCACAGGCAACCATTTCACAGCATTTAAAAGAGTTAAAAAGAATAGGCATCATCAAAGGATGTGTTGAAGGCGCAAGTGTAAGCTATTGTATTGATGAGAAAGTATGGCAGCAGGTAAAGAAAGAGTTTGAAGGCTTCTTTATCTCCTACTAGGCAAGAGCGGAATGTTCTTGATTTTTTTTATGCTCAATAATCGGTATATTACGATGAAGTTATTGGGCAAGAGGCTGAAACATTTTTGTATTAAGTAAGCTATATAGACAATGAAATTATCAGAAATTAAAAGACACCTTGCATCAGCCGAAACTCTCAATTTCAGGTTACCATCAGGTGCTTATGTTCCCGAAAATTTTCACATAACAGAAATTGGAATTGTTACAAGACATTTTATTGATTGCGGTGGTACAGAACATCTTGAAAAAGTTGTAAACTTTCAACTTTTTGATGCAAACGATTATTCCCATCGGTTGAAACCACATAAGCTAGTTAAAATCATTGCTCTTTCAGAAGAGAAATTAGGTTTTAATGATTTTGAAATTGAAGTGGAGTATCAATCAGATACCATCAGTAAGTATGGCTTGCATTTTAATGGCAAAGATTTTCAACTTGTGCCCAAACATACGGCCTGCTTGGCAAGTGACGCATGTGGTATTCCTTCTGTAAAACAAAAAATACAAGTGAGTGAATTGGTTTCCGTAAATGAGGGCAAATGCACTCCGGGCGGTGGTTGTTGTTAATTGTTAAACCAAAACGTATATAAAGTAAACAAATTAGTTATTGCTTTATCAGTAGTTGTTGCATTTGTAACGGTAATTTTTTTAGGTCTGTTTTGGCTGAGCCGAAACTTTATCCTGGACCGGAAACACATTATAAATTCATAACAAAAAAAAATGACAGAACATGTACAGGCTTTGAAAAATCTGAAATCCAATATCAGCTTTAGCGCGATGGATTATTCGGATTGTAACATCGTTTTTTATTTCAGTGAAAACTCTTTTCGAGATCAGGCTTCAAAAATCTTACTTCAAACTCTATGCTATTCAGGAAAATTCAAAAAAAATAAAATCTTTTCGGCAGCTCTCAGTTCAACTGAAGTAAGCCCTGGACTTATAACTTATCTTAAAAGATCGGGTATAGAATAACAAAGATGGAAAAAACGGTAAAAGCGTCTACGAAGTTCGGTTTAGTGATGAGGCTTCTCCAGTCATTCTTTATTCAAAAACGACTTATGACCCTCTTTACCTAAGAATGATATAATAGCTGTTATTGTATGCGATATAAAGACTGAAACTGACTGTGCCAATATTAAAACAGAATTCACGCCATTACACCTTGCCTTTACCAAAGTGAAAGATACAGATGGGAAGAGAAAGTAAAAGCTTTAGTAAAAGATTTGACTACGGAAATGTTATATGTAACAAAAAATAAATCTTGATTAAATGAGTGCAAACAATTGTGCCCCGGCTAATGAAAGAAAAAAGTTGAGCTTTCTTGACAGGTATCTTACCTTATGGATTTTCCTGGCAATGGCTGTAGGCGTAAGTATTGGCTATTTCTTTCCTTCTAGTTCTACTTATATTAATTCTTTTTCGAGCGGTACAACCAATATTCCATTGGCAATCGGGTTGATCCTGATGATGTATCCACCTTTTACGAAGGTCAAGTATGATAAACTAAAGGAAGTTTTTAAAAACACAAAAGTACTGGGTGTGTCGCTCTTGCTCAATTGGATAATTGGTCCTATCCTCATGTTCATACTTGCTATTGTGTTTCTCCATGGTTATCCTGAATACATGGTTGGGCTAATTCTTATTGGCCTTGCCCGTTGCATTGCAATGGTCATAGTATGGAATGAGTTGGCAGAAGGCAGCCGTGAATATGCAGCAGGGTTAGTTGCATTGAACAGCATCTTTCAGGTATTCTTATACAGCGTGTATGCTTATGTATTTGTTACGTTGCTGCCGCCCTTGTTTGGTATCACAGGTTCAATAGTGGATATTACAATCGGGCAAATAGCAAAAAGTGTTGCAATCTATTTAGGCATTCCCTTTTTAGCAGGGTTTTTAACAAGGGTTATTCTATTAAGAATGAGGGGTGAAGAATGGTATCAAACAAAATTCATCCCTGTAGTTTCTCCTATTACATTAATAGCATTACTGTTTACAATTGTTGTGATGTTTAGTTTGAAAGGTGAACTGATAGTTCAGATCCCATTAGATGTAATCAGAATTGCTTTTCCGTTGATAATCTACTTTGCCATCATGTTTTTAGTCAGTTTTTTCATTGGTAAAAAAATGGGAGCTAATTATTCCATCAACGCATCCATTGCTTTCACCGCAGCGGGTAACAATTTTGAATTAGCCATTGCAGTTGCCATTGGTGTATTTGGCATCAACAGTGGTCAGGCCTTTGCCGGTGTTATCGGGCCATTGGTAGAAGTACCGGCGCTGATTGCATTGGTAAATGTTGCTTTCTGGCTTCGAAATAAATATTATACAAAATTATAAATCGCCTAAATAGTTTCACAATGAGAATCGCATTATTTTCCGACATACATGCCAATCTTCCTGCACTGGAAGCATGTTTTAAAAGTATAGAAGAACAAAAACCAGATGCCATTTATTGCCTGGGCGATTTGGTTGGTTACAATATCTGGCCGAATGAAGTGATAAACGAAATAAGAAAAAGGGGTATTCCAACAATTGCGGGAAACTACGATCAGGGGATAGGCTTAATGAGTGATGAATGTGGATGTGCCTACAAAACAGAATTGGAAAAAGATATGGGTAAAATTTCCATATCCTATACCAACTCATTAGTAAAGCCAGATGAAAGAAAATACCTACGTACTCTTCCTGCTCATATCAAAGTAGAATTCCAATTGAATCATGACAAACTTAACTTATTGTTCGTACACGGCAGCCCACGAAAGATAAACGAATACCTATTTGAAGACCGGGATGAAAAAAGCCTATTGAGAATAATGGAGCAGGCAGATGCAGATATTATGTGTTTCGGGCATACTCATAAACCTTACCATAGGATATTGCCAACAGGGCAAGCAGAAAATACACATTACCGTCATGCAGTAAACATTGGTTCAGTGGGTAAACCAAAAGATGGTAATCCCAAAGGCTGCTACGTAATACTTACCATCAATGCAGATAGCAGTATAAGCGATAAAGAAGCTGTACAGGTCGAATTTATCCGCTTTGAATATGACGTAAAAAAGGCTGCTAAAGCGGTTGAAGATAGTCCATTGCCTAATGAATATGCGGATATGTTAAGAAAAGGATACTAATGATTACATCAAAGCTTTGTCACTAAACCGCTATTGTTTTAATTAAGATAAAGTATTGGGAACAAAGTAGTAATAGCTGATTAGTGGCTGAGTAGTAAACTATTTGCCACTTTAAAACTTACTACTACTTCTTTTTTTCCTTTTAATTGGAGGGTATAGGTTTGATCATATTCCTCAATCCCTTTTACTTTAATCGGATCGCCTAAGGAGAACCCGGTTTTATCAAGGTAATTCAAAAAAGTAGCAGAATGATCTGTTACGCCCGTAAAAGTACCTTGATCACCTTCTGCAAATGTTGATAGCAAAACCGCTTTCGATTTCGGAAGAATGCCATTTGCATCTGGTATTGGATCGCCATGCGGATCGGCTTTGGGAAATCCCAAAAACATATCCAGTTTATTGGTCAGGTCTTCGCTGTGTATATGTTCCAGTTGTTCTGCGAGGTCATGTACTTCATCCCATTTATACCCCAATTTATCAACCAGAAACACTTCCCAAAGCCTGTGGTTGCGAATGATGCCCACAGCCACCTGTCTTCCTTTTTCTGTTAGTTTAACTCCTTTAGACTTTTGATAAGTGACGAGTTTCTTTCCTGCCATCCTTTTCAGCATATCCGTTACAGATGGGGCATGCACTTCCAGTACTTGCGCTAGTGATGAAGTCGCAACTACTAAACCATTGGCTTCCTGTAACTTATAAATAGCCTTAAGATAATTTTCTTCTGTAAATGAATGCACTGGTTCTCTATTTTAATAAAGGTACGTAAACCTGTATAAAAAATAAATTAGATGAACCTAATTTATTAATTAAAATAATCTAATTTTGAACCCATGTAATCGTATTTACAATGAAGAAAACGATCATCCTATCCATAATAATTTTAAGCATTACAGGTATAATAGCTTGCCAGAAAATATTACCAAAAGCCCCCCCAGAAGATGCGTTATTGGACGGTCCTGTAGAAGGTCTTAGTTATGAAGAGCATAGACGGTTTTTGGCAGGTGATGTAGCTTTTAATGATGAAATATTCACTTCAGCAAACGGTCTAGGTCCGGTGTTTGTAGCCACGAGCTGTGGCAGTTGTCATGCAGGTGATGGCAAGGGACACCCATTTACCACGCTTACAAGGTTTGGTCAGGTGGACAGTACAGGTAACAAATTTTTGCACCTGGGCGGTCCGCAATTACAAAACAGGGCATTACCCGGCTATATGCCTGAGCAGATACCTGCTGGAGCCACATTTTCAAATTTTATGCCACCCGCTAATACGGGATTGGGATTTTTAGAACTGGTTACAGATGCAGATATATTGGCAATGGCTGATCCTACTGATCTAAATGGTGATGGGATAAGCGGTGTACCCAACTATGAATACCTGCCTCCATTTGTAACTCCCTTTACAAATGCCATTGCAAGAAACGGAAAGTACATTCATCGTTTTGGTAAAAAGGCTGCAGCTTATAATTTGCTACAACAAACAGTAAATGCTTACAACCAGGATATTGGTATCACTTCTACCTTTCAGCCGAAAGACGTTTATACCGGATTAAATATTGAACCAGAGGTTTCTGATGTAACGGTACACAATGTTGTCTTCTATCTACAAACTTTGAAAGCACCTATTCAAAGAAATCAAAATGATGCTGACGTAATAAAAGGGAAGAGCCTATTTATACAAACGGGTTGTGAGAGCTGCCATAAGCAGACACTGAAAACAGACTTTTCTACCATCGCTCCATTATCAAACAAAACATTTCATCCTTATACAGATCTGCTGTTGCATGATATGGGACCGGGCTTAGACGATGGGTATACAGAAGGTAGTGCAAAAACTGCTGAATGGAGAACTCCACCGCTTTGGGGATTGGGCCTGTCTCCGAATTCGCAGGGAGGGAAATATTTTCTGTTGCATGATGGTCGGGCAAAGAGTATTGAAGAAGCCATACTCCTGCACGGAGGCGAAGCACAGCAGAGTAAAAATAAGTTTATACAACTTTCAACACAAGAGAAAAACAACCTGCTGAAATTTTTAGCATCACTGTAGTATTTTGAAAAGATGAACAGAAAAGATTTTATACTTAGATCCTGTACAGCTTGTCTCGGCGTATCCTCTGTGGCAACACTTTTGAGTTCTTGTGCAACTACAAAATTCTCCAATGGTAAGTTGCTCAAAGACGGAATTATAATTGATATGCAAGAGTTTGTCATAAATGGAAGTGATAAACATCGCTTATACATTGTAGTACGTAATGAGGAGTTGGTGTTCCCGATTTGTGTGTATCGTTTTAGTGATAAAGACTATTCAGCTATCTGGATGCAATGTGCGCATCAGGGAGCCGAACTTAATGTGGCAGGTGATTACCTACAGTGCCCGGCACATGGCAGTGAGTATGATAATCGCGGTAAGGTAACCAACGGACCTGCCGACAGAAACCTGCGGACTTTTCCGGTTACGATCAATAACAACCAGCTATTCATTGATTTGAGAAAAATATGAGACTAATTATTTTCTTATTGACACTTGTTTTCTTTTCTTCATCTGCCATTGCACAGATAGACCCTGTATTACTTCGCAGAATGGCAAAAGACACATCGGCTATGCTATTAAACATGGATGCCGTGTATAACCGATCTTTTCTTCAGTCGGGTAAATTACCTGTAGCATTGGGAGGTTATGCGGAAGCCAATTATCAATACTTCCAGAAAGACGGTATATCAGAGGGTCACCAGTTTCAAATGAGAAGGTTGACCTTGTTTGTATTCTCCTCTATTTCAAAAAGAATAAAATTTTTAAGTGAAATAGAATTTGAAGACGGTACTAAAGAAATCAATATTGAATTTGGATCTGTTGATTTTGAATTTGCACCTCTCTTTAATCTGAGGGGCGGTATTATAATGAACCCTATTGGCGCATTTAATCAAAATCATGATGGTCCAAAATGGGAATTTATTGATCGCCCTGTGTCAGCCACTCAAATGCTCCCGGCCACCTGGAGTAATATAGGTTTTGGTTTGTTTGGAAAAAAATACACCAAGGATTGGGTGTATGCTTATGAGGCATACCTCACCAATGGGTTCGATGATAAAATCATTGACAACGCAGCGGGCAAAACATTCCTGCCAGCCAGTAAAGAAAATAAGAACCGCTTTGAAGAAAGCGCTAATGGTAGCCCATTGTTCACCGGTAAAGTTGCCGTAAGAAAGAGGGGGATAGGGGAGTTGGGATTATCCTATATGGGGGGTATTTATAATAAATATCAAGCTGATGGGTTGGTCTTGGATAAAAAAAGAAGCGTTCATGTATTTGCGGTAGACTTTAATACTACCCTTCCCAAAATCAATACCTTCATCAATGCTGAATGGGCATGGGTCAATGTCGACGTACCTGAAACCTATACCGAGCAATTTGGCAGCAAACAACAGGGAGGTTTTATTGATTTTGTGCAGCCTGTTATCAAGCAACCTGTGTTTGGCTTTGAAAAGTCAGTTATCAATGCAGCTTTGCGTATTGAATATGTGGATTGGAATAGGGGAAGATTTAAGTCTTCCGGCGATAACATTGGTGATGAGCTATTTTCCATTGTTCCAGCCATCAGTTGGCGACCCACAGCACAAACAGTGATTCGATTGAATTATCGGTACAACTGGCAAAAAGATATTTTAGGCAACCCACCAGCTAAGCTGGCAGGATTTCAGTTTGGGGTGAGTACCTATTTTTAATCGTTTGTTGGATTGATATTCCTTCGAACCGCCGAATACCTGCCTGGTTTTGTCGACTTTAAATTCCATTTCCATAGAACAGGCATCAAGGAGTTTGTAGGTATTGGTGACCAGGGTAGGGTAGCGGCTACATTGTGCGAGTATTTTACTTGGGGTTACAAACACATCTTCCCTTTTGCAACAGGTAGCAGGGACCAGTTGTGAAAGCAGGATATTTTGGTCGATCGCACGTAACAGGCAATGAAGATAAAAATGTTCTTTATCCTTTACGACCACAGGCTGGTGGATCAACTGATATTCCGTCGGCGTGAAATTATACAACGATTGTAGTTCATAGGGTTTGATGCCAATCTGTTCAATGGGTTTGAGTTCGATTATATTTTTTGCATTGTTGGGATAAATCACGAATACATGTTCAAGCGCATTTGGGTCAATGGGAAATGCAATGTTATTGATCAGGTGATGGGATAAAAATTCATTGAACCATTGCAGGCCGTGGTTGCTTTTAGCAATTAAGAGATAACAGTGATGGTGATTGTTCCTGATGTCGACACCGAGTACCGGTTTGATACCAGCTTCGTGACACACTTTTACGAATTCCCAGTGGTCGTAGGTGGGGTTGATGTTGCACAATGTCAGCGTTGTAATGCCATGTTCCACAGCAGCGTTATGAGATTTATAGTTACATACATGCCAAAGCAGAACGAATAATATGTCTTGCAGTCTAAATACAATCTTTATAAGTTTTTTCTTGACCATAATTACTAAAAAAATTAGTAAATTGAATAAGATTATTTTACTAACTGACTATCAATCATTTAGGAAGTGTGAGTTCGTTTCATACGTCAACATTTCATAAATGGGTAAATTGAGTAAAATTGACTTAACAGGTTTTGGGATGGATAAAGAATTGACAAATTTTATAAGGATCCGTAGGCATATTGTCACAATTCTGGTCGAAAAGCGCTTGGCGGAGTTGAGAAAGCTAATTGACGCTGTGGATTCCCGCATTCACGAGCTTTGTATTACACCAAATAAGGATGGCAAAATAGAGCTTAAGGAATATTGGGATCTCAAGTATAGATTGACGAGGGATGTGGAAGAAGCGGAGGAAATGATTAGAAAGAAAAAAGGGGATCGTTTTCCAGTTATCAACCCCGATGATCTAAGAACGAAATATTATCGTTGGACTGATGAAGAATTCGTTATCGCAGCTAACAAGCTCAAAACGCTTTCACCCATGGAGCGTATTGAATATGTGTACGAGCACAGCAATCGGATTGCACTTTTCGAGCCTCACGAGCGAGAAATCAACGGAATGTCTTATAGCTATGGTATATTACTTGAAGACTATGCCGCTGCTCAATCTGTTGGGTGGCATTTTGCAAATGAAGAAAGTAAAAGATGGTTTGCTGAAAGTTGCGACCGATTATACCGGCGTATTTTTAAATGCCAGGAACAATGGGAAAAACTTAACCTTGTTAAAGATGAGATCGAAAAGATAGAAGAGAGATTAGAGCCAGCCAAACAACAACCCGATTATTTAGCAGTTAATGGATTTGCTTATGGGTTCCTAACGGAAAAAAGAAAAGAGAACCGCTATTTTGTTGAAGCTATAAACCCTTACCACTTTAAAGACATCCGAGAAACTAAGTTTAATGGTATGTATTGCCTCGATGTTGTGCATGGTATTGCATCCTATCGCATCTGGAGGGAATGTCAGAATATCAAGAATGCACTGGAAATACAGCAGCCAATTCTAAATACTGATCCTGATGACGAACGAATAGCAAATGTTACTGTGGCTGACCAATTAATGAGGGAGCTTGGTATTATTGAGCACATTTTCAAGGCTCAGTATAAAAAGGTAGATCCCAATGACGCGCAGCCTTATCCAACTATTTTAAATGCCACTGGCGAAAAGCATATCGACGGTAGATATCTGCATCACATCATGATTTATTCTCCGCATGAGTTTCTGAACATGCAATCATACAAAAAAGAATTTATTGCAAGATTTGAAAACGCTGTTACAATCAATTTGCTTAAAAATCAACTACAGGATATTAGAGACAAAGCATTTTATGTGATGGACTGGTACAATAAAAACCTTACTGCGAATGCTGAGATTGTAATACAATTCAAGGCGCTTAATGATTTGCCGATTGAAGAAGAGATTGCAGCAAAAGAAGAGCATACGGCCATTGTAACTTTATTGAGCTTAACAATCAGGGAAATTTACATCGGTAAAGTAATAGGAGAGAGCTCCCGTACCACCCGATTTGGTAAAATTAATTACCGTTACCTCGTCTCAAATAAGGAACTGGCTGATGCTTGTGGTCAGTTGATTTATTTTATTGATAGTTTCAGACTTGGGTTGATTAAGAAGGAAAAAGTAATGAAAATAAATGCATCTATACCATCTTCATTGACTGAGTTGTTTGTCAATAAAGCTGATTTTGAAAAGTCTATTTCGGCATTGGTTACCATTCAAGTAATAACGCCTGATGGGGAAAATCTGATTGGCACGAAATTGAAAAGTGCTATTCAGGTATGGATTTATCTTTTGAGAGAAAAGAAGTTGATAAAAGAAATTCCAGACAATAAATTACCGGATCTTTTAAACAACTATTTCAGAGGCCTTGGAATAGGAAAGGATGGAAGGACTTTCAGAAACGCTATATCTAAGGTTGGGAGTCAATACAAGAGAAAGTTGTTGGAGTATATATAGGCCAGAGTTTGCCATCATTTGCCATGGTTTGCCATTTTTGAAGTTTTGGCAAGAGATTTCGATTTTCTTGCATTCAAATCTGAACACCATGTATAATAGAAACAAAAAGAGGATGACTTACGAGAGGCGAGTAGGTAGAAACTATGTAAAAATTACAGGTGATGCCAAAGATATTGTGAAATTAGCTTGGTTTGACAGAATTGCGACTTTTTTCTCCATGTTTACATGGTTAATTTCTTTGAAGTCGATATTGCCAGACACACTCATATCCTGGTGGACGAAATTTGATTCAAAAAGCTAACAAAGAGTTTAAAACAAATCGATAGATATTAAAAACTATGAACGTAAATACGGAAATACCATGGAACTCCTTTGATTGGAAATTATTCCAGAACCTTTGTATCTCATTAGCCGAAGAGGTCTTTCCTGGCACTTTATTTGATGAGTATCTGAAACAAGGCGCTCCACAGGAAGGTATTGATCTATTAAGTCTTAAGAAAGAAAGCGGCAAATTTGTGACGATTCAGTGTAAGCGCGTTAAAAATTTTGATGAACCGGCACTTAAAAAAATAATTGAAACATTTCTGGCAGGTGAGTTTGCAGAAAGGAGCGATCGGTTTATCATCGCTGTTTCGGCTGAAACACATCACAAAGATATCCAATTACCGATCTATGACTGGAAGAATAAAGTTTACGAGGAGCGCAAAATTGAGCTGGAAGTATGGGGACGAGAGGATTTAGAAAAGCATCTTCAAAAACATTGGAGTTTAACGGAATATTTCTTCGGGAAAGCAATAGCTGACAGTTACTGTATCCTGCAGGTATTCAATCCGGATTTCCCGTTGCTCTCACCCATTCGAAACTATATTTCCCGGAAGATAACTACCGTTGTTAAGCAGGATGACCAACATCGTTTCTGGTATAGAGAAAACCTTTTGGATCTGCAGGAAATATTTCTCTCACACAGAACTGCTCCGCAACATATCTGCATTGTAGGTGGCCCTTATTATGGTAAATCTATCTATCTAAGGCAAGTCGCGTACCAGTTAAGCAAAGAGGATAATCCCTTTTACCCTTTATTTATCGAAGTGAAGCAATTTATGGTGCAGCCTATCGAGCAATTGCTTGATAGTAGGTATGGAGCCTGGCAAAGTATTCCTAGCCGTCAACTCATCCTTTTTATAGATGGACTGGATGAAGCCAGAACCGATCAATTTGTAGACATGGTTCATTCGATCCAGACATTTACCAGTAAGTACCCAGTATTTCATGTGGTACTCTCTTGTAGAAAATTGTTCTATGATCAGTACAATATCCCGGATCTATTACCCAAGTTTTCATTTTATGAATTGTATCGTCTGGAAGAAGGAAAGGTGGAAGATTATTTAAAAGAGGCACTTGGAAGAAAGTATGAGTTTTTTATAAATGCAATAAATACAGCCCAGCTAGGTACTGCGCTTTACCAACCATTCTACCTGGAGAACATTGTTTCTCAATACAAGGAGAATCGAAGATTACCTGCAAGCAAGATCGCGGTTGTAGAATATTTTATCAAGAATGCATACGACAGATCAAAAGGAAGGCAGCTTTCCGGTGGTAGAATCCTAGGACAGCAGTTAAAATTATTCCAACAGACCATAAAACGCTTTGCTCTTGCTTTACAGATCGCTGGATTAAATGCAATGAATGATGAAATGATACAGGAATTGTTCACTTCTCAGGAGCAGGAGCTATTGCAACACAATTCGATGGTTAGTGCAAGCGATGGTTGGTGGAGTTTTACCAATGCCATGTTCCAAGAACATTTTTGCGCACTTGCTTTATCCGGTCATTCTATTCAACAGATTGTCTCCGTATCATCAGTTGGATTAAATATCAAGAAGATCAAAACAAAGTGGCTGCAAACTCTTGCATCTCTTGTTTCCTTGCTAAATGAGGAAGATCAATTATTTAATGAATTACTGGATTATTTCCGGTCAGATAATATTGAATTGCTTTTTCAAGTTGAGCCAACAAAATTTCAAAAAGATTTTCGATTTCGATTACTGAAAGATTACATAGATAAGGTAAACAAGCAGCAGGTGAGATCAACTGTGGTCACCGAATCAAGAGTTGGTGAATTTGTAGATGGAATATCAGAGGCGTTGGAATATCTGCTTTCTATCTTAGAAAGCAATGAAGCGTCTGATACAGTTAAAATCACATGTTGTGATGTGTTAGAATCCGTTTCTATTGAAAGTAAATATCACGATCGATTGCGCGCAATTGTGATTCGCCAAATTGGTCAAACCCAAAATGATTATTACGCCTCGAACCTTGTAGGCATTATAGTTTCGGCCAATGCAGGTACAAAAGTTTTAATTGATCTGTTAGTTGCAGCCACCAAATTTGAAAAGGTACATGAATACAGGCAAAGCATTTACAAGCTTATTCTTCAAACAGACCTGGTTGATACTTACTACCAATTTGCTATTGATGGAATAACCCATTTAATTACCTATAACAAAGGGATGACCCATGCGGGTTCGGAATACAGACTTGAAGAATTACTACTTGAAACCAACTCTTATATAAACATTCGGTTACTATTCCAAGCTATCGCCAGCAAGGAGTGGATTGAAACCTTTCATCATTACCGTTCTAGGAATGAAAATTTCCTTTGCAAATTACTGGAAAAATGCGCCTCTCTGGTTCAAACAATGCCTTGGGTCATTTTTCCAGTATGTGATTTCATGATAAAAATGCCCCGTTATGAATTAGAAGGAGCGCTAGATTACCTCGACAAACTGTTTTCGGATCCCCAGGCAGAAATGTTAGCCGTTCATTTGTTCTGCCTTGACAGGTCGAGAAAGTTTGATTGGCAGACCGGTGTGATCGTTACGGTAGCTTCATTTGACTACCTGCTTCATGAATTTGAAGAAAGGGGTGCCGATCGAAATGAACTGGGGAACTTTATGTATGGCCTCCATTTCAGACATGACGGTGAGTATGAAAAATTCTGGCAAAGTCTTGATGGTCTGTTGCAAGGCCAACTATCCCGAGATAGCACGAACAATAATAATGATTCTAAGGAGTATCAAAATACAGAAAAGATCAAACGCGACAACGACAGGATATTGATTGAATCAAAGGAAAATATGCGTAAAGGTGTAGAGGCTTTTTTTGAAGCGCATGGCAAGAAGTCAATCGACATTGATGAGCTCTTTATTGATGGGTCATCCCAACTTCGTCGTTATCAGTTTGAATCTAACTTTTTGTTCCGTCACATGATAGATTGTAAACAAAAGGCTAATGGAAACATCAGATTATCTGCATGCCTGAATGGTTTACGTGAGACTGATAAAGATGATTGGTTTCAATATAGGAGAGCACATTTCCTATTGCATAGCTATTCGGAAGATGAATATTGGCCATTCTATAAACAGTTACTACATGAACAATTCATTAAAGGGTTGAACGATTTTAATTTTGTAAATGTCTACCTGGATATGAAAGGCGTAACCAAATACAATCCATATGCTGCTCAAATAGGGGAGTTGTTTGTAGAATTTGGTTTTGAAGCACCTTTGGAAAAGCTACCACACTTGTTGTGGTTGGATATTGATGGAATAAGGAGCTTCAAAAGTGATGACTGGAATACTACCCGGCCATCCAATCAACAATCACAGTCCATTGCACAGTTGGTGATTCAATCTGCCGGAAATGAAAATCTTGATCTGGTTTGTGATGAGGTACTCAAACATATAGAAATAGGCATTCAAGCTAAAGATGTTTTAGGTAGCCATTTTGCAATCTGTGCGCGGTTTAATGTTAAAGAGGCTGCAGGTGAAATGCTGTGTCATATTAAACGTGGTACTTTTGAACCTTACAGAACAGTTGATCTTGTTAAGGCTTATCTTGGAGTAGATGGAGATGGACAAGAGGTGCTTTCTTATTTTGAATCCCTCACTGATTTTGAGTCTTATACTTTTTTAAATCTAATCGAGGTGCTGATTGTACCGTTTCCCCAGGCAGTCCATGTTGTGATAAAAAAAGCATTTAAGTCTGAAACTATACAATATGAAAATAAAATTGGCTTAGCGAGAAGACTAGCTCAATTAGCAGATATTAATGGTTTTCTTTTTCTGGTTGATGAAGTTGTTCGACTAGAAAAAGCCCCTTACACAATCCAAGGGACTATCGATGTTCACTTTATCAATACAGCAGAAGCATTAAAGGCTATTGACAGAATCGTATTTATGGTAATTGATCCAAAATACGATGATCAAACCAGGTTTCACGAATCCGCCCGAAGCATCATTATGGAATGGCTAAACGGACTGGCTTCGAAAAGTGAAAAGGATCTTATGCTAGTTTTGGAATTTTTGCAAAACAAAATAACTGAATTGGAGCCCACTTATGGAGAAAAAGCTAAATTTTTCAATTTTTATATCGAACGAATGCTGGAAAACTTTCGTTCAACTGACAACGAAAAAATACAACCTGCGGAAATAGCTGAGATTCTCAATTCTTTTCATCGATGAGATTGGTATCGATTGCAATATTTAGCAAACTGATGCATTCTTGAATCGAAAACCCCATTACAATCTTTGTGTTGGTTACGATCTGACAAACAACTGCAGTTAGATATCCATCAGAATCAAAAATAGGAGCACCGCTGCAACCTTGATACTCATCTTTATTGATAATAATGTTCGGGGCGAGGAACATATGAAAATTGTTTTTTGTTCTGTGGAATTTCAGATCACCTTTAAAAGCGTTTACGGCATGTAGCATCTTGCCGTGATAGTCATGTTTTATCTTGCCAAACAAGGCATAATATTTATTCTTGTCTGGTTCTGCAATTGAGCTGCTATCAATAACTATTTTGGTTCCACCGTTTACTTTGAATGATCCAAAATCTATTTCAGGTTGGAGTAATCCGATTTCCCCTTTCATCTCTGAAAAAGTAATATCTAGCATTTCACCTTCTTTGAACAAATCTTCAAACTCCTTTATGTCTTTGGCATCTGCAACTTTGTAAAGATCAAAGTAGCAAAATCCTCCTTGTGGACGTATAGGAGTGCCTTCCTCAGTTCCTTGCCTGTTCGTTTCAAGGTAAGTATGATACTGGTCATAATCGGTTACGTGTCTAACCGATACAAAAAACAATCGCTCACGATGGTGTAGCATAAAGCCAGTTCCGAAAGCAATGGGTTTCAGAACGTCTTTGTCAACGACAAATAACTGTACGGAAGATCTCACAACAATATCGCCTAGCGATAGCTCGTTTATTTCTTCTAGCTGATCCATAAAATCTATTTTTTAGTTGTTTCTTTCAGCAGTTCTTGAAACTCAGCAATGTGAAAGCTTTCTTTGAACCAGGATAGTTCCTGTTCATCCATTTTTGAAACATAAGTGATCACATCGGACATGCGTTCATTCACTGTGCGGGTATAGGTATAAGCTGTCTGATACTGTTCTTTGGTTAGTTTGCCTGGATCAATAAATGAGCCCTGGTGATCGGCATAAAAAGCGTTCTGTTTATAGCGTTCCGCATTTTCCCACCATTTGGAGTTATAATAACTTTCCAGCCCACCTCTAAAAAGTGTGGCCAGTGCCTTACCATAAGATAATTTTGTGGCGGCGCTGATCGAGTATAAAGTGTGCAATGCGGAGAATAGTGTTTTGAATAATTTGTGTCGGGGGACATGATAACGAAACAAAGGTTTGATCGCCTCAATCGAGCGAAGATTCATTCCTTTCCCTTCGAGAAATAGGATGAGCGCTTTTACCATTTCCTCAGAGCCTAAAATCCTATGAGCAATTGCATTCCCGTAATCACCTATACTAGCAAGTGTATCTGCCGCTACCAGATGACGGTTGGCATTCGCGCGTACTGTAGGATAAAACATGGCACATTCTTGCGCTGTAGGCAGCATGAAATTAGTTATGCGCATACTTCTGTCCTTTTTGCAGGTGAATACACAATAATTACTTCCACTGGATTATTCCATCTTTCCACCTGTTTAAAAGATGTCGCCGCAAGCACACGCGGGATTGCAAAAAGGATCTTAGTGTGTAACTGTCTCAAGAGTTCAGGTGATATTAATGAAAGAAAAATATCCTGTATAGCTTTGGCCTCTTTTATGCGGTAAAGTTTACCGTTGGTCATGATTACAGCAGTTGTTTCCTTTTGGGTAATAAGTATTCCTCCTTTATTTCGTTTTGAAAAGCGTCGGGGGATGCGCTTTAGCCCGCTTAGTATTCTTTGTTGGTTTTCGCGTGAAGAAGCCCACGCAGTCATTTCTGCTTCTGCATTTTGGAGGATACGGAATTGTTTTTTGCCGACCCACTTTGAACATTTCTGGAACGCACTTTTCATCCCTTTATGGAACCTTCTAAATGTTTTTCTATTGTTTAAATCTTCTTGTTTTATCAGATAACCAGCTTCTTTACGTCGATTGCGGTGCATTGGGATAGGTTCCAAAATCTGTGACATAAAATATCTGCAGATGTTTTCAAAATCAGTAGTCAGATCTTGCGTCCTGATTTTACAGACGGTAATTTTAGGTTTATTTTTAGAATTTATTACATTTTTGCTTAAGTGAAGATTCCAGTACAAATCACCTGGTCGATGGGAAATAGAAAAATGCAATTCTTCTGGCAAGCCCTTGAACCAGAATGATGTTACATTTTTTGAAACACGGATCATGCATACATCTTCCATCACCAATTTGTTTAATTTAGACCAGTCTTCCATATTGCAGTTGTTTTTATAAGACAAAAGTTACGAAAAAATGATTTTAAGCCTTTGGGAACATATCAACAAATTAAAATCGGAAATCGCTGGTATTTCCCGGAATGCTGTGCTGGATATGTTTGACGAGGATTTGTGTCAAAAGATTGACGAACGTTCTAAAACTGAGTCCTATATCAAATTGCAACTGGTAGAAATTATCAGTCACCTCATGGAAGCTGGCATCAATCACACCGCACATATGGAACATGCGTTTAGCCTCTATAACGAAGTGCAGATATTTGATCACCTACAGCAGAAGTGTAATATTCACCCGGTGAAAAGAAGCAAAAAAAGTAATACACCGGATTTTACGATCACCAGCAAGGACAATACGAACATTAACCTCGAACTTAAAACCCTTTTTGCCGCAGATTCTGTGAACCTGATCCGTGATGTACAAAAGCAATTTTTTGAGATGAACGTGAAAAGAGAAGCCATTCAAAAAGGTGTATTACCCTCACATACCGATGTTTCTGCAAACTGGAATTTCTTTAAAAAGCCCGGTCAAGAAGAAGTTCGACGATTCGATATGATTGAGTTGCTATATAGCAAACTCGATAAATCTAATACCCTAAAGCAACTTAACTATCAAGGTAATCCTAGCATCTTAATGGTTGACTTTGCTGCATACGATTATATTTTTTGCCCGCAGGAAGCTCTGCCTTATTTCATCTATCCCAGTTTCCATTCCGCAATGGTGAGTGGCCTTTTCTGGCACCTTTGTTTTGGCAGGGAAGGGGAGCGACTGATGGAGATGCCGGAAGAGATGGATATGGGTAGACCTTGCTTAGGCACTGAAATGAAACGCGACGGCTTGCTCTACAAGTATCCCGAGATTAAGGCGATGATTATTGGTATTAAATACAGGAAGGGCAAACGTCTGGTGGGTTTACATACAGCAAGAATGGAAGACCCTGCTGTTCTTAATACACTTTACGAAATTTGCGAGTTTGTAAACAATGACTTCAATACCGAATATTTCCGAATTGGTTATGACCCCAGGATCAAATATTGGCCAGATGATACGGATTACTCATCGACTGTTTAGTTTCAGTAGTTGGATTATTCAAATGTGAAAAATGTATTTACCAACCATGCACCTATTCTATTCTTATTCGGTTAATCGGTGTACATCTGCAACTCATTTTAACAAGAAAATTGAATGAGTCTGTAAGGAGCTAAACCACCATTATTGTAACAATCTACAGGCCTTGCTTCAATCTCTTTAATAGCAAGACATATTACAATCTTGCAAACTGGCAGTTTGAATTACGAGGATAAATAAGAGTTAAACTTCAGAGCGTATAAATCACCAATCTGTTTAATTGGATCAATTTAGAATTTATTCAATGTATTTTCTTTTATGCAGGTCCCTTAAAACCCTGAGATAAGTAAAATAGAAATCATGGATTGTTGGTTGGTAATAAACAGGTGTAGCGGAAGCAATGTCTGCGTTTATCAGATCAATTTTGGTTGGTTTGGTTCTATCCATCTGAACCGAAACCAGCACATTTTGTAATGGCAATTTATAACTCATTTGTTCAAGAGACCTGAATTTATGAATATATCTCAGGTCAAAAAAAATCATCAAATTAGCATGCCAGCTGTAGTTGTAGATATGAAAATTATTTGCCTCTAAGAACATCATGGCTTTTATTAATTCCTGTGCACCGCCTAGCATTTTTGACAATATAGTCATTTCCAAAATTGGTGTATTCCACATGGGAATGCTTTCGCGTGTCTCTCCCATATCATCGCCAACATTGATTGCATTTTGATCTATCATAAATGGCACTTTGCAAAAGTTAAAAACCTCTCTTAGCCCAAGCATATTTGCATTGACAAGCGCTGTTACAATATTAAATATGCCATGATCCAATACCACTTCGCTCAATTTCCCGGTTTGATCTTTTTGATATCCGATCTGGAGCCTGTTCAACATTGAATGCACCGTCTTTGCGATTTGTGTATAATTTTGAAAATGAAAGATATCGACGGAATAGAACTTGTCTATATATCCGCTAAAATCTACACCTGACCCATATTTGTTATGAAAGATATTCCGTATATTTTTTATGTCACATACAATGATCACTTTGTCAAACCCAAATTTATTGGTTTGCATCCGATCAATACGATAATCAATATGAGCGGAAAAAATATTTAGGATTCTGAAAATATGCTCAGGATCAATTCTATCCAGGTTATCAATCACCAGTACATTTTGCTTGGCTAATTTTTCAGCTCCATCATCCTCCTGATCATTTTTTAGAGGGCTTTTCAGCAATTCACGGATTAGCTGGGTAATGATGTCGTTTTCGTAAATAGAATAATTACTATTTTCAATTGATTTCAAAAAATCAATAGCCCTATTTGATTCGGTGGCAGCTTCTCTTTGCTTCCCAAATTCCTTCATTTTATTAAACAAGGGTTCCAGGTGATTGACCAGTGCTTCCAGTTGCTTTCCTACTTTAGGTATATACCGCAACAATGCATTTATTACTTCACCGGGATTTTCTGCAATAAAATTAGTCGCGATCTCAACATTGGAAAACTTAATGTCATCAGCTTTTTTACCTTTTTCCAATAGAGCTAACAGGATATCATATTTTAAGTACTTGAAAATGTCTTCATTTGAAGCCACTGTATAATTGACTGGATCAATAAAGTAGGCATCATAATGTTCACCACCAAGGTATTTAGTTTGGTTTTCAAAGAAATGCAATAAGAAAGTCGTTTTACCCTTCCCAAATTTTCCAGAGAAAATAATTTTTTCATTAAATGGTTCACCCAGATGTTTTGCAAATTCCTTGGCTGGCTCTAATACAAGGGCTTCTATCAAATTATCCATAAACAGGGTTTTTATTCAAGCCAAATGTAAATAGCCAAACTAATAACTAATACAGTGTTTTCATTATGGCCTGTTTGGAATGGTTTCAACAACCCGCTAAAGGTAGCCGCATTCAATTGCTGGAATCCACAGAAGCTACTGAAGATTAATCGGATAAGCAAGCATCATTTTTTATCCCTTACTTGTCAATTTAGTTACACATTGTTAACTTCGGTTTGATGGTGGTGCTATTTTACTGCCCGTTTTCTTACCCCTGCAACCCTTGAAATGGCTGAACTGAATGTCATAACATCCCCAGTATTATTGGTACGCCGCTTACGGGCTGGTGAGGTTGCGGCATTTACTGAAATCTTTGATGCCTATGCAGAACGGTTGCTTGTTTATGCAGTCAATGTATTACATGACCGTGAGACCTGCGAAGACCTTGTTCAGGATATTTTATTATGGCTTTGGGTCAACAGGGAGAAACTTGATCCTGACCTGGCACTGGAGCCTTATCTGTTCCGGGCCATGCGTAATGAAGTCATTGACCATATACGCAGGGGCAAAGTAAAAGAGCGGGTGTTTGATCAGATTGAAAAAAGAATCTGGATGGAGCCAGTCACCGAAAACCAGGTTTACCAACGGGAGCTACAGGATAAACTAAAACAGGCCATCTACGATCTGCCGGAAAAAATGCAGCAGGTCTACCTATTAAGCAGGGAAGAACATTTAAGCCATAAGGAAATAGCAGAAATACTATCCATTTCTACTAAAACAGTTGAAAATCAACTTGCTACGGCGATGAAAAAGATCCGTGCCTCCCTTGGTAATTTTCTGCCCCTTGTACTATTATTCCTTGGTGGAAAATAATTGTCGTTCAGACATAGGGGATTTCTCTCACTGATCCGCTATTATCATTGTATTACTATTTTAATCTGTGATCCATTGAATAAAGAGGAATTCATATTACTTATTACCCGTTACCGGGAAGGGAATGCGAGTGAACTGGAAGAGCAACAGCTTATCAACTATTTCAGTTCATTCCAACAGCCGTGGGACGAGGAAACATTTGGTTCAAAAGCAGCAGCAGTATCCCGGATAAAGGATCAGTTGCTTACAAAAATTCCAAAAGACGGACTCTTAAAACCTGCTCATAAAGTGTATTTTATTCGCCGCTTCCGATGGGTTGCAGCGGCCATCTTATTATTGATAGCAGGAGCAACCTGGCTCTTGCTCAGTACTAAGGACTATGAAAGCCATTTTTTATCACAGAACGAAAGATTTAAAAATGATATCGCACCTGCGAGGACTGGCGCGCTGCTGACACTTTCAGATGGAACCGTCATTAATTTGGATACTGCTGGAAATGGCGAGTTGGGGAATGGATTTTACAAAACGACAGATGCCATTCGTATCGATCAAGCCAATGTAGATTACGCCACTTTAGAGACACCATTTGGACATACGATGCGTGCCGTGTTAAGCGATGGAACAATTGTTTGGCTCAATGCGGGTTCTTCGATCCGCTTTCCCACTTCTTTTAGTGGTAATAAAAGACAGGTAAGAATTACGGGGGAAGCCTATTTTGAAGTTGCTAAACAGTCTATACCTTTTATTGTCGAGACGGGTAAGGAAAATGTTGAAGTACTCGGTACACATTTTAATGTCAATACTTATGAAGCCTTACATCTTACCACCTTACTTGAAGGTTCTGTTAAAGTAGGTCGTACTATCCTGCAACCTGGAGAACAGTGGGATGGGAAACTAGTAAAGCAACCTGATCTCAATGAAGTGATGGCGTGGAAGGAGGGATTGTTTCGATTTAAAGACGCAACCATTGAAGTTTTGATGAAAGATATTGCGCGTTGGTATGCTGTCGAAGTGGTATTTGAAGGTGCCAAGATCAAGCAACAGTTTATTGCTACGATTCCACGAACGGCAACAATAGTTGAAGTGTTACGAGCGCTTGAAACGACCGGGGGGGTGCATTTTAGCATTGTGGGTAAAAAAGTTACGGTGCTACCGTAATCAACGATACTGTTCAAAAAAAACCGGATTCTGTTTGCGGCAGAACCCGGGGGAAGTTTGGATCAGACAACTAAAACGACGAAGTCTTATTGTTAACCAGTCTGCTGACAGGCGGACCCAAACCATTGTAAAGCTATGATAAATCTTTGCAACGCAAAGATGCAGGAAGGGAAAAAAACAAACCCACTTGCTTCTCTGCCATTGATTGCTTTGCTTCACCCTCAATTCAAAAAGACCATGAAGCTGATTACTGGTTTTCTGCTGGCAGCTTTATTACAGGTGAGTGCATCTGGATTTAGCCAGCAAATTACCTTACAGGCAAAAGGTGCGTCTTTGGAAAAATTGTTTCCACTGATCGAAAAACAGACGGGTTATTATTTTGTTTACACCCGCGAACTCATGCAGGGTGTCGTTGCCGTGGATTTGGATATCCAGCGTTTGCCTTTCAGGGAAGCACTTGATCAACTATTTAAACAACAACCTGTTGGCTATGATTTGATCAACAAAATGATCGTACTCAAACGAAAAGAAAAAATCATTGAGCGCCATTTGTTACCTGAACTTGCAGCCTTGATGGATGTGACTGGAAGAGTTATTGATGAAAAGGGTATTCCAGTAGAAGCAGCTACGATTGCTATTAAAGGAAAGGGGGCGGTTGGTGTCACTAATTCAGCGGGTGTTTTTACGTTGAAGGGGGTTGAAGCGGACGCGACCTTGGTCATCGGCGGTGTGAATATTGAAAATATTGAAGTTAATATCGGTAAGAGGAATGTGTTGGGTGATATACGTGTTAAAACCAAACAAATTGATTTAAATGAGATCAGTGTAGTGAGCACAGGGTATCAGGATATTGCTAAAGAAAGGGCGACAGGCTCTTTTGTAAAAATTAGTAATGAACTATTGAATAGAAGGGTCAGCACGGATATCCTAAGTCGATTGGATGGGATTGCTAGTGGTCTGATTTTTAATACCAATCGCAGGCAGTCCAATGATATTAGTATTCGCGGCAGGAGTACCATTTTTGCGAATGATCAACCATTGATTGTCGTTGATAATTTCCCTTATGAAGGTGATATCAATAATATCAATCCAAATGATATTGAGAGTGTTCATATTTTGAAAGATGCGGCGGCGGCTTCTATTTGGGGCGCGAGGGCTGGTAATGGCGTGATTGTGATCGTCACTAAGAAGGGTAGGTTTAATCAACCTTTAAAAATTGAATTCAATCATAACGTTACATTCGGGCAAAAACCAGATCTGTTTTATCATCCGGGTTATTTGAATTCGAGTGATTTTATTGATGTGGAGAGACAATTGTTTGCAGCAGGTTATTATGCATCCGATGAAACGTCATTGAACAGGCCCATGTTATCACCTGTGGTGGAAACACTTATCAGACAAAGAAGTGGTCTTATTACCAGTGCTGAAGCTGATGCAATCATCAACGGCTTTCGATCTAAGGATGTGCGTCAGGATCTGACCAAATATGTTCACCAAAAAAGTGTTAACCAACAACATGCTATTCATTTAAGCGGAGGTGGTGAACAAATCAATTATGCTTTTTCTCTTGGGTATGATCATCATCAAAAAACGGACGTGGGCAACTCTTATCGACGTTTTTCCATGAATTCTTTTACTAATTTTCGCGTCACTCCATCCTTGGTCTTCACCGCTGGAATTAATTATATTCAAAGCCGTGATAGAAGAGACAATCCAGGCTATGAAAATATCAATTCGGGCAATACTAAAGCGCTCTATCCATATGCACAACTGGCGGATGCCAATGGTCAACCGCTTCCCATTTCTTATACTTTCCGCAATAGTTTCATCACGAGTCTTCCATCACAAATGCTCAACTGGCAATATAGTCCGCTGGATGAAATCAGGCTTGCCGATCAATATACAGATTTGACCAACGCGCGTGTGCAATTAGCTGGAAAATATACTGTACTGCCGGGACTTGATTTGGAAATGAAATACCAGTATGAAAAACAAGGAACGAACAATCGCAATCACAGAAATCGAGATACTTATTTTGCCAGAGATCTGATCAACCGATTTACGGAAGTGAGTGGAACGACTTTTACCAGAAGAATTCCCACTGGTGGGATTCTCGATTTGGCGAACTCGAATTTGAGCGCACATACGGGTCGTGCACAGGTTAATTTTAATCGGGTGTTTGATCAGATTCATGAAATCAATGCAGTAGTTGGATATGAAATTCGGGAGTCAACTGTTGACGTAAACCAGGCTCGTTATTATGGGTATAACGAGGAGTTGGCGACATCTGCACCGGTTGATTATGTCACTTTTTTTCCATTGTATTTTAACACCGCCAGTTTTGGAACGATTCCCAATGGCAACACGGTCTCAGGGGCGACAGACCGATTTGTATCAGGATTTTTTAATGGTACTTACACGTATAATAAACGTTATTCTTTTTCAGCGAGTGCGAGGAAGGATGCTTCTAATTTATTTGGCGTAAAGACCAATCAAAAGGGTGTGCCATTATGGTCTGTTGGTGGTATGTGGGATATCAGCGGGGAGAAATTTTACCAGTCTGTGCTTTTTCCTAAACTGAAATTGCGAGCAACGTATGGATTTAATGGCAATATCGATAAGTCTGTAACGGCTAAATTGACTGCCATTGCTTTTAGTTTCGGTGCCAGTCAGACAGGTCTTCCTTACGGTGCATTGCTCAATCCTCCCAATGAGGAACTAAGATGGGAGAAAGTAAAAACAATTAATGTTGGACTGGATTTTGAAACAAAAAATAAGCGTGTCTGGGGTAGTGCTGAATATTATCATAAATCGGGTCTTGATCTATTTGGCGATGAGTATATCGCACCATCGACAGGTAACTTACAGATCCGCGGTAATTTCGCAGAAACCAAAACCAATGGTGTAGACCTGAATTTGAATGCGCTGATTTTAGATGGTAAGATCAAGTGGGATGCGAACCTGCTGATCAGTTATGTTAAAGATCGTGTCACCAGTTATACCATCAAGTCTCCAGCGAATAGTTTGTTGCAATATGGAGACAATGGATTTATTCTCTATCCACGACAAGGTTTCCCTTTGTTCTCGATGTATAGTTTGCCTTGGGCAGGACTTGATCCTACGAATGGTAATCCGCAAGGGCTACTCAATGGAACTATCAGCACGGATTACAATGCCCTCTTAAACAATACGACACCAGAAGGTTTGATTTATCATGGTTCTGCTGTTCCTGTTTTGTTTGGTGGGTTTCGAAATAATCTGAGGGTGGGTGATTTTACGTTCTCTGCCAATATTGTATATAAGATGGGGTATTATTTCAGGCGTTCTTCTATTAATTATAATGCACTGTTCTCTAATTGGATTGGACATGCTGATTTTGCTCGCCGGTGGCAAAAAGCCGGAGATGAACAAATCACCCAAGTTCCATCGATGCCGGCGATCCCTGTACAAGTCAATAGAGATGTGTTTTATACCAATAGTGCCACACTCGTAGAGAAAGCCGATCATATCCGTATACAGGATATTGCTATTGGGTATGATCTGAAAGGTACATTATTGAAGCGCTTACCCTTTAAGCAAATGCAATTCTATTGCTATATCAATAATATCGGGATTCTATGGCGAGCGAATAAAAGTAATCTTGATCCAGATGTTTCAAGGTATCCTTCTGTGGTTGCGAATTTTCCCAATCCAAGAACCATTGCTATCGGCATTAGAACCACTTTTTAATGATCGTTAAAACAAAAGATATGAAAAAGTATTTCCTACTCTATAGTTTGTTCACCATCGTTTTTCTTAGTTCCTGTCAAAAAAATTGGCTGGAGAAGAAACCCAACACATCACTCTTTATTCCAACCACCCTCGAAGATTGTCAGATACTGTTAGATAATAATAGCCGACTCAATAATCGTGAGCCTGGTATTGGTGAGATCGGGGCAGATAATTATTTTAAGTTGTATGCAGATTGGCAAACGGCGCAAGAGCCGGAGCGTAATATGTATATCTGGGCGCCCGATATCTACGGGTCGCAACCTTCACCTGAATGGCGAAACGAATATGAGAAGATCTATTATGCGAATGCAGTATTGGAAACACTGGAGAAAATTACTCCTAGTGCAGCAACAGCGGATCAGTACAACGCCGTGAAAGGATCGGCACTTTTTTTCAGGGCGGCAGGTCATTATCATTTGGTTTCGCTCTTTGCCAAACAGTATCAAGAAGGCTCTGCAGCAACCGATCTTGGTATTCCTATAAAAACCAGTGCAGATATCAATGAGGTTTTGGTAAGACCTTCTGTCAAAGTGGTCTATGATCAAATTCTTGCTGATCTGACTGAAGCTAAACAATTGTTACCTGTTAATGTGGTTGCTAAAACAAGACCTTCTAAAGTGGCGGCGGAGGGTCTATTGGCGGATGTGTATCTGACGATGGGTAATTATGATCTGGCACTTGACAATGCCAATGCAGCAATTGGTAAATATAATCAGTTGCTTAATTATAATACGCTAAGCACTGCCTCTAATACTCCTTTTACTAGGTTTAATGCAGAAGTGATTTATCACTGTGTACAGATTTCATTTGGAATCATTGTACTCGGCAATGCCTATGTGGATACGACTTTATTTAGGTCTTATCAAGCCAATGATTTACGAAGAGATTTGTTCTATCGCAATAGAACCATTGGTTATAGTTTTAAAGGCAGTTATAATCAATCAGGTTCCTCTTTTTTCTCCGGTATCGCCACCGATGAATTGTACTTGATCCGCGCAGAGTGTCAAGCGCGGAAAAATAATTTAACTGGTGCTATTGATGATCTAAATACCTTGCTTCGTACCAGGTGGAGGACGGGGACTTATGTTAACTTGACGGTAGGCACACAAACGCAGGCGCAAGTATTGAATCTTGTTTTACTTGAAAGAAGGAAGGAGTTGGCTTTTAGGGGCAGGCGTTGGAATGATCTTCGCAGATTGAACCGGGAGTCCTCCACTGCATTTGTTATCAAACGCTTTTTAAATAACCAAGAGTACACACTTGCGCCGAATGATAACCGCTATGTTTATCCGATTCCTCAAGAAGAAATAAGTAGAAGCGGTATCGCACAAAATCCCCGATAAATTTTACACACTTAAAATATACACTGTATGATACAAAAATTATACGGGTTGCTACTGCTTTGCCTGATTTCAGTCATCGGAGCCGCCCAGACAAAAAATAGTTCCTCTTCAATTCAAGCAATTGGTGTAGGCGATAGTTTGCCATCTGTTTTGTTAGAGCAGGTGATGAATAGCAATCAAAGTTCAATGCATACGAAGGATTTTAAAGGCAAGATGCTGATCCTTGATTTTTGGGCTACTTGGTGTTCTCCCTGTGTCTCACTGATGCCGAAAATGGATTCTTTGCAACAAGTATTTCAAGATCAAGTACGGATACTGCCCGTTACCTATCAATCAAAAGAAGAGGTACAGAAACTTTTATCAAAAGCACCTAAATTAAAAAATCTGTCTTTGCCCATTGTGCATAGCGATAATATTCTGCGGACTTTTTTTCCGCATCGTGAGTTGCCACATTATGTATGGATCGATCCAGTAGGGAAGGTTATTGCTATCACTGGCTATGATCAAATCACTGCAGATACCATTCGTATGATGCTCGACAAAACAAGCCCCCGTTTAAAAACGAAGAAGGATGTTTTCAAACCTTATGATCGTGAGAAATCCATGTTGTTTCAGGCTTTGGATTTTCAGGAATCAGATGTACAGTTTCAATCATTGATCACGGGATTTAAGGAAGGTGTTAATACAAGACTTGATGTGATTCGCAGACCGGATCATTCTATCAAAAAAGTTACGGTATTGAATGGGTATCTGAAATTTTTATTTCGAATTGCTTGGAGTGATGATACACGTTTTTTTTCTAGCTCTAGGATTGTCATGGAAGTAAAGGACAGTACTCAATTCGTTTCCAGTGAAAAAGGAGATAGTTTTCGAGACTGGTTAAAGGATCACGCATGGTCTTATGAACTGATAGTGCCACCTCATCTATCCAAGAATGCGTTTACCATCATGCGCACAGATATGGAGCGTTTTTTTCCGCAGTATCAGGTGAGTATTGAAAAGCAACTACGACCTTGTTTGGTATTAGTTCGCACTACAACAGAAGATAAGATCAAATCCAAAGGTGGTTCTAGGGAAGAAGCGTTTGATCAATTCGGCATCCTAATGCAAAATTGCCATATCAATTTATTGATCTCGCAGCTTGGGTTTTTCTATCAGAAGTCTCCAAGACCTGTTATTGATGCCACGGGATATAATGATTATATCGATTTAAAACTAATAGCGAATGTCACCAATTTACAGGAGTTGAGTCAAGCCTTGCGTGCGTATGGATTGGATCTGGTGGAGAAGGATTATGAAATAGAAATGTTAGTCATTAGAGACAGTCAATAGTTGGTTTATGAATAATGATTCGGACGTTTTCTCATGTGCATTGGTTTTTGTTTAAAAATGCATACCCGGTTTTTGTTAATGTGGTGGGTTGCTGAAAATTTGTTTTCAATTGTAATTTGGTGTATTTCGGGAGCGAAATTCGAAGGATAAGAATGGAGCTGCCACTAACAATTGAAGAAATGAAACCTTATTATTAGCAGCATACCAAGACTGGAAAATAGCATTTAAGCATGTGGACTGTTGTTGGAGTATGACATTTGCAACGCAACGGATGGCTTTATCTAATTCTACCCCTGAGTTGAATTAACCATTTTCTCATGTGTATGCATTACCATACACACCCGGATTCGTTTCTACGATGTCCGGGTTTCATTTATTGCTTATATCGATTTGCTTGAATCAAACATGCACTTGCAAGAACGACAATAACAGTTGGGTTGCTCTTGGGCAAGCAACAAGTGCATGGGATTACAAGTCTCAGCCAAGGCAGTTTCTCCTGCCAAGCGGGGTATATTCATATCCCGCTCATTTTGTTTTTATAAAATATCATAACAAGAGAAGGGACAAAAAATGAATTGATATGTTATTGGACAAGTAAATGATTAATTATTTCAAAAAATTTGAAACTATTTTTTGGGTTTCTTGATTGGGATTTTGGCTGATGATCCTAATAATTTGTGTTGCTCTTTGAAACTTTGAATGTCTGAATCGGAGATTTTTTCGAAATGTTTACCAAAATCAATTAGAGTTTTATCTAACGCCGTTAGTATAGGAAGAAGGGTGGTTAGTTTCGTAGCTTTTTTTCCGTTGAGTAAATCAGAAATGGTATTCTTTCTTAAGCCTGTCTCAAGCGAGATTTTTCCAATTGAGTTAATAATATAATCCGGATTATTAGCAATACGTGAATGGCTGGAGCCCTTTTTCTTGGCTTCATGGAGCATACCTGTAAGTACAATCGCTGTTTTAATTTTAATTATTGAATCTTGGGCTTCAACCATAGTGGAAAACTCCAAGAATTTTAATTCTAAAATGTAACGCTAAAGCGATACGATTTAATAATTGATCTATCTTTGCTGATATTTCCAATCATGCAACAAGATAATTTCAAAATTTACGAAGCAAAAGGACAAATAACCCTGTTGGAACTCTACTCAATGGATAATCGTCTTCCAGTTACTAAGGGTACTTATTTAAGAATCCTTCACGGTTTATTAGCAAAAGGATTGGTCAAATTCCCCGGATGCAATTCAACAATGCGGGAAAGCCGCCAATAATACTGCAAATGCCGACACAGTCACGGTAAGTTCTCAGCATAGTATTGCTGCCTAAAACAAATACTATGCAGAACAATTCCATTCAACATTCGATTTCACTAACTGAAGCGATTCGGTTAACCTCACATTTCCAGGCTGATCGACCCGCCGACATGCCTATCTGTGAAACATTTGAAAAAGCATCTGTGCTTGCCATGCTTGCAGTGGAAGGTGCAGCACAATTCCGTATTTATTATGGAAAGAAAGAAAATGGTGATGTATGTGCTGTGCTGGTTGCGGTTGATGCCGCCGGATATGATATACTGCCTCCTGTCAGCAAAACTGAACCTAATAACCTGGGCGAGGAGGAAGAGGCAATTGTGCTCGAAAACTCTTATAAGTGTCCACACACTTGCCCGCCTGAGTCGCCCTTAATACCTTAACTATGACAGCTTTTGAATTTTGTCATCTTTCCTCTTTTTCGATACTTGTTCCACTTTCAGCGGTTGGCTGGAAGTGGACGGGTATCTCCAAGAAATATCCATTTTTAGTATTGCTACTAATCATTGGAGCCTTCAATGATTTGATCAGTTATATCACTATTACCATCTATGGTCAAAATACACTGAACGGGAATATTTACCTGTTGGTGGAGTTTGTTTTGTTTGGTTTCTTATTCAGAGGGTGGCCATCATATAGCAACAATCGTTTTCATTTGCTGATTCTTTCTGCCGGTGTACTGGTTTGGGTGGGTGACAATCTAATTGTTCATTCACTGTTCTCCAATAATTCCATGTCAAGACTGGTTTGTTATGTTCTACTGGTGAGTATCTGTATAGACCAACTGGTTTCCACACTGTTGAACAGAGCCGGCTTGGTTATCTTATCTGATATCCTTATTAGCCTGGCTTTTCTGTTTCATTATATCTATCGTGCATTTATTGAGTCTTTTCAGTTATACACCACCCACCTGGAACCATCCTATTTTATCCGGTTATGGGTGATTGATAATGGGCTCAATATCCTGACTAATTTAATGATCACTGTAGCTTTTATATGCCACCGACACAAACCGACTTATTCTATTCTTTCCTCGCAGGCCTGACTGTTATTGCTGTCCTGTTTAGTGTGTTTGCCCTTTCCATCTTCTATCATCTCCGGGAGAAGCGTAAACAGTTAAGAGATAAATTGTTCCAGGATGAATGTCTGATTGAAGCTGATAAGGCGAGGATAGCCAGGGATCTGCATGATGATCTGGGTTCATTACTCACCGGGCTGCAGTTTTCTTTTGCTGCGCTCGCTGAAAAGGACCGGAGCAATCTGTTGTTGGTATCGTCAACTGAACAGATCGGTGCTTCCATTCTGCGACTTCGTGAGATTGCGCTGAACCTGTTACCGCGTGAGCTTGAAACAGAAGGGCTGAACGCGGCGATTGAAAGTTTTGTAGAGCGTATTAATTCGGTTAACCGGATCCAAATTAACTATTTACCAGTTGGAGGTATTCAAGAGATAGACAAAGAAAAAGCCATGGTGCTATTCAGGGTGATACAAGAAATTATTAGTAACTCGATCAAACATTCAAAGGCTTCTGTCATTGATGTAGGTATTGAAGTTCATCATTCACATTTTATCGTGGAAATCAGGGATGACGGAACAGGGTTTGATTATGAGCGTTGCTTACAGCTAAAAAATCATTCAGGGCTTAAGAATATTCAGTCCAGGATTGGCATGCTAAACGGGATTATTCATGTTGAATCAAGCGATGAAAACGGTACGCATTATTTTATTACTATACCATACCGACAACTTATCCATGGAAATAACTGGTAAAATAAAGATCGTTCTGGCAGATGATCATGAAGTATTTATTGAAGGCATGCTGCGCGTGTTTGACAACCATCCGGAGTATGAGATTGTTGATACGGTGCGGAATGGGCAGCAGTTGGTGAACAGTGTCCGGGCGAACCGGCCGGATGTGGTGATGACGGATATTAGCATGCCGGGTGTCAATGGTATTGAGGCGATTCAGCATATCAAGGTTTTTGCTCCGGATATGCTTTGTGTGGTGCTGACGAATTTTGACAGTGATCATTTGATTTTAAATGCGCTGGAGGCGGGTGCTTTCAGCTACGTGAACAAATCCATGCCGAAGGAGGTCATTTTCACCGCGCTTGAATCCTCTCTTGATGGTGTACCGCATTATTGTGACTCGACTTCTCAGCGGATCCTGCGCATGATACAGGCCAGTCATATCGGTAAGCCACAGAAGTATGAAGAACTATTCAACAACAGCGAAAAGAAAATCATCTCCCTGATCGTGAAGGACATGATTATGAAGGATATTGCTGCTGAACTCTGTCTAGGCGACAGAACGGTTGAAAGGTATAAGGCAAAGATCAAAGAGAAAATGGGTGTCAAAACCAGGGCCGGGATTGTAGTGTATGCGATTCGCAATAAGCTCGTAATTTTAGATGATAGTGGCGTGTAGGAATATTGCGGGAGTGCCGCCAGGCTTTCTGCAAGAGCCGCCATCTGCTAAGGCAGTTTTGAATGTATTTTCATATCGTCTTATTCCCCCTATAAGACGCAGTTGGTTTAGGGTGGGACGGGCATTTAGTTGGCCCGTCCCTTTTTTGTAACGTGAAAATAAAACTGCTGATGGATGAATTTTTTCAATATCTCTCTTCGCTGCACCCGCTTTCTGACGAGATCCGGGCCGCGCTGGTCGGGCGATCTCATCGGTTTAGTTTCCGGAAAAATGTTCCACTGCTCAGGACCGGAGATCCTTGCGACTGGATGGCTTTTATTGAAAAAGGATTGGTGAAATGCTGCTATGATATATCCGGCGGGCAGGAGCGTATTATCTGTTTTCTGCGTACCGGTGAAATCACCTGCGCTACCAGTAGTTTTCATGCGCTTGCTCCATCCCGACTTTCCATTGTCGCCCTTGACGAAACAGTGATCCGCAAAATCAGCAGGGTAGAAGCGGAGGCGGTAGCTGACAAATTTCCTGTCTTTCATACGCATTTACGCAAGATTACTGAACTGCAATCTGCGCAACTGGAACAACATTATCTCCTGCAGGCTGAATCGGCCAAAGAAAGGCTGGCCAGGCTTCCTGCGCTTTGCGGATGGATGCTGAAAGATAAACGGATCAAACAGTATATGATTGCGGATTACTTAGGTGTGGATCGGGCGACGGTGAGCAGGTGGAAGCGGTAGGGGGATTCCACACATATATCCACAGGATCATATGGTGGTGTGGTTTTAGGGTTCTGGAGGAAGTCTGTCAAGGATCAATTTATAGAGCTGATCTTGTGGGTGACATTGAGATTTTTGTAAAATGTTGGTTATTATCTACAAAAATTTTCTATTTGTAGATAATAACCAACAAATGAAAACTAAAAAACAAGTGATTTTCCCGAAATACCAGCGTGTACTGGACCAACTGGGGGAAAATATCAAACTGGCGCGTAAGCGCAGGCACCTGACCACTATACAGGTATCTGAAAGGGCAGGGATTGACCGATCGACGCTTTATGAGATTGAGAAAGGTAGTGCCAGTGTTTCATTGGGGGCTTATTTTAATACATTACGGGTACTGGGTTTACAGGAGGATTTCCTGAAACTGGCTGCTGATGATGAATTCGGGCGGAGATTGCAGGATCTGGATCTACTTAACGGTAAGCATATAGCCAGTTAGATGTTCCAAGTCAATGGATCCATATACCCGTTAGGGTATATTTTGGACTAAATTATTTTATTTATACCAGAAAGGGTATATTTTGGATATCTCTGCAATGATGAAAGCAAAATGAGCTATCGCCAAACCTACTAAGCCTGATCTGTTCCAAAATAAGAGCGTCTGTCATGGGTTTATTGGTAGTTTAGAGTAAGGCAGTTAAACTCTTAAATTAGAACTGAATAATTACTTTTTTCAAACCGGTAGGTGGGGGTGTGAAATTTTTTAAACACCAAGTGCTGTCTTTTACTGCTTAGTGACAATTTGTTTAAGCTTGGTTTTTTAGGGTAGCTGTAATGTCAAGATTATCAGCCAATTAGTTTTTTAAGTTTTCTAAAAGTTTGCATTTCATTTTTCCTGTGCCTTGATTTCATATTATATTATTACTTCTATGTCTCTTGTTTAGGGGATACACACAAAAGTGTGTATCCCCTAAACAAATTCTAGAAAAAATATGGACTATGGCTATGCTGCCAATTTCATAGTTTTATGAGCTCCGCCCAATAATCAGGGTGTCTATACGTAGTATAGACACCCTGATTATTGGGTATAGCATTAAAATGTCAGGAAAATAGCTGTTTTCCTGACATTTTTCATTATTTTTGTCAGGAAAATAGCTGTTTTCTTGACAGACTAACCATTGGAAGGATACTAGAAAGCACGCAAATGGCAAGTATAAAGAAGTATATAAAAGAAGATTTGAAAAATAGGGGAGGTGATATCATTTTCCCAGAGGACTACCTGCATTTGGGTAGCCCGGAGGCTATTCATAAGGCTTTATCAAGGCTTACTAAGGAAAAAGAACTTGTCCGACTAGCCAAGGGCATTTACTTGCGGCAGGTAATAGATGAAATAATAGGTCCTATAGTTCCCCCTATAGAAGAAATTGCAAAGGCAATAGCTGAAAAAGAGCATGTTGTTATCAGGCCGACTGGAGCGTATGCCATGAATAAATTGGGTATCTCCACCCAGGTTCCGATGAAAGTTGTATTTCTAACAGATGGCCAATCTAGATCAATAAAAATTGGGAGGGGAAGATTGACTTTTAAGCGTGTAAGGCCTAAACTACTTGGTGCCAAAAGTGAACTGGTGTATCTCGCTATTCAGGCATTAGAGGAATTAGGAAAACAGGATGAGGAAACGCAGCAGCAAACTTTTGAAAAAATACGCGTAGCATTAGCAAATGTGCCGCGAGAAGCAATTTTAGCTGATGCTAAATATGCACCACAACGTATCACAAAACTTTTACACTATCTGGTAAGCGTTAAATAATAATTATACGATGAATAATCTGCTAACATTTGATCAAGAAAGACAAAAGGCGCTAATAGCACAAGTAGCTACCAAGTTAGCTTTGCCAGTACAAGCTGTTGAAAAGGATTGGTGGGTCACGATTGTATTAGAAGCTATTTTTTCCTTACCCATGAGCAAGCATTTTATATTTAAAGGAGGTACGTCATTAAGTAAGGGATGGAAACTTATAGAACGGTTTTCAGAAGATATTGATATTGCCCTTTCACCAGAGGCTTTTGGAAAAACCTACGAAGCTGAGCCATCAAACAGATACGTTAAACTATTAAAAAAAGAAGGCTGTGAGTACACAAGTACCGTAATTCTAAAAGCTCTGGAGAAGCAACTTTCGGCAATGGGGATACCAGCAGGAATGCTAACAATTGAAGCTGAAGAAGTGCATCCCGAAAGACCAGATAAGGATCCGCAAACATTGTATGTTAAATATCCTTCTCTCTTTGAAGCCGGCGGATATCTTTTAGAACCTATAAAAATAGAATTTGGCGTTCGTTCCTTGCGTGAACCATTTGAAAGCGTACATATTGTTTCTATGTTAAAGGAGGAAACTGATAGTAGTGCTTACCAGGAAACTCCTTTTACAGTATTTGCTGTTGCACCTAGGAAAACATACATGGAAAAAATGATGCTGCTTCATGAAAAATATATTTATGGAATTAATCCAGATAAAGCAAAGCGGCAATCCCGTCATCTTTCTGATTTATATAAAATGGACTTACGCGGCATTACAGAACAAGTAATTGAAGACCAAGAACTTTACGAAGCATTACTTAAACACAGATCAACTTATGTTAGGTTAAAAGGTGTCAATTATACGGAGATGAAGATTCATCAGCTTAGAATTATTCCTCCTGACGAAATCTTAGAGTTCTTTAAAAGTGATTATGAGGTAATGCAGGGTGAAATGATGTATGGAGATGTTCCTGATTTTATAATGTTGATAGAACGACTCAAAGATATCAGTGGAAAAATTGCTATTGCTGTGGCCAAGGAAGATAATAATAGACCAAAAGAATCTGATGTCTAATAATCATATTTTTAATGTTTTTAATCGTCTACTTAGAAATCGAAATTTTTATAGTCTTTTGAAAATAGTAATCCATTCTATTATTAATTTTTTATGTGCACGACTTTTTGCCGTAGTATCTTGAAGTGAATGATCGGTTAGTAACATGATTTCAAGAAAATAATCTCTCAACCAAACGTATTTTGTATACAGCTTCTGCTCACTATAAAGATTTTCTATTAGCATTTCGTGAACTTTCTTAAGGTTTCCATTTATCTTATATTCTTGAATAGATTTATTTCCATAATCAACAAAAACGGCATCATCACTAATGGTCGCAAAGCTACTTTGATTATAAACCAATCGTTCCTCGAATGTATATTCCATCCGTTGATTAACTAGTTTAAGAAAAGCAGTTTTATCTGATGCTAGTAATTTTATTATAGATGGATCAATAATGACTCTCGGATAAATCGCTTCTTGCTCTAACAAATAGGCTCTTATATAACCTTTCCCAACAATGAGATTTCGTTCTTTATTATGATATACCTGACCATAAGAAATAGCTCCACGTAATAGAATTTTTCGCCACAAAAGAGCACTTTGTATTCTTTTTACAGCCCATAGAAGTTGAATAAAATTTTGTAAGCCATGAGGGGCAATCAGAATAATTGTATCACTGATTATGAATGATTTAATTTTTGCTTTTTCTTCGCTTAAATTATCAAGCACCTCGGTAATTTTTTCAAAATAGGATTCCAGGCTCTGAACATTTCCTCGATTTACAAGATTGCTAAATCCCATTACATCCAAAAATGCAACGAATCCATCTTTGAGATTATCCCTGAGATTGATTTTACTAGTTTCCGTCATTGCTTTGTTTTTAAATCATACATTTTTAATCTTCAATTCAAATTTTTTGGATGCTTTTGCTGTTTTGGTAAAGGTGACATTAAACCCGTTAGCCTTGACGAGGCTCTTGATTCTGTTGATTTCACTTTTTGAGCAGTTACAACCGAAACAAACGTCTTTTAATGCAGATTTTTTGTAAGGATATGCTCCAATGCTTGGTTTTAATACACGTAACTCATTTTCGTATTCCCAAATTTTAGCTTTTGTCTGTATGAGAGATTTTACAAGGGTAGTATGATCTTTTAAATGATTATAATAAGGATATTCTGTACAATAGTTTACTAGAAGTGGAATAGAAAAAAAATCTGGATCTTCCAATACATCAAATTTTAAACAGATGCCTTTATGTGAATCCGTATAATGTGACCACATCAATATGTTGTCATTACTTCCAGCAAAGCAGCATATACCGTTGCTATTTACCTTATTACTAATGATAGTGGTAACCATCTTGTACCATTGACTTTGATTCTTACTATATTCTTTGGACAATCTTTTTATTTCATTAGGATTCATTCCTGGTGCATTTTTTTGCAGGAATATTGCAATTTCCATTTCTGTATTTTTTGTATCAACCGTAAGTTGACAATCGAAAGGGTCATTAAAATCAGAAGGCTTGGAAAACCAGAGCTTTGATTCAGTAAATATTAAATCAGTCGTATCGCTCAGCTTACGATACTTGTATAGATATTGTGGAATTTGCCCTTGCTGGACACCAATCTTAACTAATTCGGGAATTGTATATTGTGTGGTTGCCATTGTAAAAGCAAAATATATTTGAAACAATATAATATAAGTTTTTTATATTCTCGAAGCCTTGTATTTTTTTGACCACATTCTTTGACCAAGATCATTTTATATTTTCTTTCCTGGTGACGAGCGTCAATTAAGCCCCTCTCAAGCGTAGGTAGTTTTGTGTTGTCAATTTTCAGCATTTAAACTACTGATCATGAAAACAATTATCGCGATCCTTTTAGTCATCATCAACAGCCAGGGGCAAGCGCAAAATATCAGCCTGCAAATGGGGAAGAATTTGTGGCCGGCGGATCATGTTGGGCTGCGCTATGAACACTGGACCAATGGGGGGATCAATTTTTCCGGTGGACTGTTTCACCAACGCTCTCATTACAAGCGACTGAACTATTCCTGTTTTGGGCTTGACCTCTTGGGAGAATATATAAGCAACCGGAATGCAGACCCCTTACCCTGGTTTGGGTTAAGACTGGGGGCAGGTGCGACCTGGCAGGTGCAACAAGAGCCCTGGCTTTTTCAAAAACTTTCTTTTCGGGAACGCATGAACTACGGACTGCTTTTAGAAGTCAACCTCGACTGCAATATCACTGAACATTTTCGACTGAGTCTTTTTGGACAGCAAAAATATTTTTTCCGAAAACAGATGGGCAGCAATGCTTTCTGTTTTGGTCTCGGACTCGCTTACCGATTGAGTGCCTATTGATTTGTGTGAACTAAATCCTACTTAAATGTCAGCTTTCAATTTTTTCCGGCGATGCCGGCTGGGGATGCTTTCGCTTTTTTTTCTGCCGATTTGTGTCTGCGGACAGAGTACCAGCAATAATACCATCCTGATTTCCCTGATCAGTAAAACCTATGATTGTTCTACCGGACAATTAAGTGTCCGTTTCCATATCCGTAATATGGATGAGTTTGGCAATTATGGATTTTACAGAACACTCTGGAGCATTGATCTTGGCGCCAGCAGCGTCATCGGAAGACTGCTTCCGAGCGGTGATGGAGAAGTGAGTTTTACGGGTGCCTACACATTCGGAGATGAGATCATCTGTTCGGCAGAAGGTTATCGTGAGAATGAAGCACCGCTCACCGAATTCCGGGATACCTATATTGTTTCTGCACCGCCGAAACCATCTATACAGGTAATGGGTTCCACTACTCTTTGTAATGGTGCGTCCGCTACATTGAGCGTGACTGATCCTCTCTATAGTTATGTATGGTCAAATGGTGCGACGGGCAATACAATTTCAGTCAATACGCAGGGTGCTTATACTGTTTATGCAATCAATGAATGCGGTGTGGCTTCGCCAGTGAGTGATCCGGTTTTTATTACTGCGGCTTCCACACCTGCCGCGCCGGTGATCGGCAGCAGCAGCGGCACACTACTGTGCAATGGCGCTTCCACAACGTTCAGTGCCATGGTTACAGATGGTGTGATTCAATGGAGTAATGGTGCCAGCGGTGCATCAATGACCACGGCTGTGGCCGGTGCTTATTATGCATCCGCTACCAATGGTTGCGGCACGAGTGGTAACAGTAATGTAATTGTGATCAGCACCAATCAAACGCCGCTGCCGCCCGTGGTGAGCAGTAGTAATGGCAGTTCACTTTGCAATGGTTCTTCTACCACGCTTTCTGCATCGCCGTCTTATGGCGGAACTATTAGCTGGAGTACCGGAGCCCTTGGAAACAGTATACAAGTGAACAGTCCCGGTAATTATTACGCGTATGAAACGAATAGCTGCGGCACGAGTGGAACCAGTAACGTGATGGCCATCACTACCGGTTCCGTGCCGTCAGCGCCAATAATCAGTTCTTCCAACAGCACTCTTCTCTGTAATGGTGCATCTACTGTGCTTACGGCTTCGGGATCGGAAACGATTAGCTGGAGCAACGGAGCTGTGGGTGCTTCGATTGGTGTGAGCAGTGCAGGTGTTTATTATGCAGTGGCAACAAATGATTGCGGAACGAGTGGACAGAGTAATAGCATTGTTATCAGCACCGCATCCACACCGGGTGCGCCGACTGTTACCAATAGTAACGGCAATTTGTTGTGTAATGGAGCGAGTACGGTTTTATCTACAATGTCTTCTTTTGGTGGTACGATTCTCTGGAGCAATGGAGCGGCGGGAAATTCGCTGACGGTAAGTGTGGCAGGCTCTTATTATGCTTATGAAAGCAATGGATGCGGTAGTGGCAATATCAGTAATGTATTTAACATACAAACTGCTACAACGCCAACCGCACCGACTGTTACGCCATCGGGTAGCCAGCAATTGTGTAATGGCGAATCCATAACACTGAGTGCTACGGGCAATAATATTATCTGGTCAACGGGTGCGGTCGGTCATTCGATCAGTACGAATACGGCAGGTAATTATTATGCGGTTGATCGCAATAGTTGTGGTAATAGTGTGCAGAGTAATCTGGTCAATCTAACGACAGTTGTTTGTCCGACACCGCTACCCGGCAGTTCTTTCTTTGTTTGTCCGGGTGTGCTGAAAACGCTTGATGCAGGTGCGGGTTATGATACGTATGCATGGTCGAATGGTGCGACTACCAGAACGATTGAAGTTGGACCTGGCACTTATACGGTGACGGTGAGTAAGCAGGGATGTTTTGCGACTTCTGCACCTGTGACCGTGGGTTATTATACGGTCAACACGCCTACGGTTTCAACGTCGGGTGCGACCAGTTTTTGCGCAGGTGGAACTGTCACACTTTATTCCAGCGCAGCCAATGCTTATGCATGGAACAATGGTTCAAGTGCCGGTTCAATTACTGTTAACAGTTCAGGTAATTATTTTGTCAGTACAACTGATGCCAATGGTTGTACAGCTACTTCATCCGCGATCAATGTTACCGTGCATCCATTGCCAATCGCTTCGATCACCGGCGGTGGTAATGCCTGTCTGAATGGAACAGCACCGACTGTTGTGTTTACAGGCAGTAATGGAACTGCACCTTATACTTTTAGTTATCGGATTAACGGTGGTGTTTTACAAACCGTATCAAGTGTTGGTAATAGTGTCAGCGTTGCTGTGCCGACAACGGTGGCGGGAAATTATATTTATTCATTGGTAAGTGTGCAGGAGTCGGGGAGTGGGGCTTGCAGTAATAGTGCGAGTGGTGCTGTTAGTGCTACTATTCAATCTTTGCCTTCTGCTACGATTGCGGGCACGACGCAGGTTTGTGTGAACAGTGCTTCACCAGTGGTGCAGTTTTCGGCGGCAGGTGGTCAATCACCTTATACTTTTGGTTATACCGTTAATGGTGGTGCTGTTCAAACGATCAGTAGCGGACCCGGTCATCTTGCCAGTATTCCAGTTTCTACGCAAACTGCAGGTGCATTTGTTTATTCGCTTGTCAGTGTGCAGGAAGCGGGGTCGTGCATTGCATCTGCTTCGGGTAATGCGACCATTACAGTTCATGCTGTTCCGACAGCAAGTATTACGGGTTCTGCGACGGTTTGTCAAAATGGGGCTTCGCCTGTTATTGTGTTCTCGGCAAGTGCCGGTATAGCTCCTTATGTTTTTTCTTATCGTGTGAATGGAGGAGCGGAGCAGACGATTACTACTGTGAGTGGTAGTTCTGTGAGTCTTGCCGTTCCTAGTTCTGCGGCGGGTGATTTTGTGTATGAACTTGTGCGTGTGCAGGAGTCTGGGATCGCGGCTTGTGCGAATGCGGCGAGTGGTTCGGTGACGGTGCGTGTTCAACCTTTACCCGATGGTAACATTACGGGTGATGCGGTTGTCTGCAGGAACGCGTCTTCACCATTGATACAGTTTAGTGGAACGGGTGGGACAGCACCTTATACTTTTATCTATCGTGTGAATGGCGGTAGTCCGCAAAGCATCAGCACGACCTCGGGTAATGCTGTGAGTCTGCCTGTGTCCACGCAAAACGCCGGTAGTTATACTTATACGCTGATCAGTGTGCAGGAGGCAAGTGGTAATTCCTGTCTGGCTACCATCAATGCATCGGCGACGGTAGTCGTGCATCCGCTGCCTACAGCGAGTGTCAGCGGAACGGCAACGGTTTGTCAAAATGGAACTGCACCGCTCATCAGTTTTACCGGAGCGAATGGAACTGCGCCATACCTATTTACCTATCGCATCAATAACGGAACGGATCTGACTATCAGTAGTACAGGAAATACTGTTTCCATTCAGGCACCGACAACTATTGCGGGGACCTTTAGTTATCAATTGGTCAGTGTGCAGGATGTATCAGCAACAGCCTGTCAGCAAGCTGCGAGTGGAACGGTGCTGATTACTGTTCATCCGCAACCAGTCAAACCAGTTCTCTCTACTGTAAATAATCATTTGTGTAATGGAGAGATAGGTGTGTTGAAGGTCAGCAATTATGTGGCGGGACAGACTTATGCCTGGTTCAAAGATGGTGTGATGATCAGGACGACAACGGGTGATACGATCCAGGTGCAGGCTGCGGGCTCTTATACCGTGTCGGCGGTTTCTGTTAATGGCTGTGTGGGTGAGACGGTTTCCGATCCGCTGGTAATCACTTCGGGGACTGTTGGTAAACCGATTATTACCGGATGGCTCAAAGTATGCGAAGGTGGTAAAACATTACTTACAGCAAGTGTTGAAAAGGGTAGTGGTAGATACCGATGGGGATCACCACCTACCAGTCCCAGCTTATCGGAGGATTCCAGTTTTTTCGCTTATGCCGGACAGTATCGTTTATGGGTTAGTGCGCAGGGTTGCACTGACAGTGTGAATGCAGTTGTGATGAACAACGATACTGAGTTCCCGGCGGGTAGACTGATACTTTCTTCTGATTCGATTGGTTATGGTGAAGCGGTTACGATGCGGGCTGAGGTTAGCCACGCTGCTCGTTATATCTGGGAGATCGGTGATGGAAGAGTTTATACGACAAGTGGCAATACAATGGTGCATCGGTTTTACCAGGAGGGTGATGGTATTCCCATTCGGGTGCGTGCGATCAGTGCGCGCAACTGTTCGACGGAATTTACGGCACGCTTGAAAGTGGCAGCGCGCGTGCCGACCGTGATTCCCAATCATTCTTTTTCCGGACAGCTTCGTGACTGGAATGTATATCCGATTCCCTTTAGCCACTACTTACATGTTTCTGCGGTGCTGAAAAGAAATGAAACGGTGCGCATCGATCTGTTTGCTTCGGACGGCAGGTGGTTACAGCAATGGACATTCAAGGGACAAAAGGGTGATAATGAATTTCAGATCAAAGGGCTGGGTCATCTGTTGAGTGGTGCCATCTATTATCTCACTGCTTATTACAATCAACAAAAACATAGTGAACTCATCGTTAAACAATAAAATTATTTCTATGAAATCATTGATGGCAATTTTAATCTTTTTGCTGCTATTATCTTGTAACAAAAAACAAGAACAGACCAATGCCGGTGAAACCAATTTCCGGTTTTCCAGGGACACGGTTTTTGTGCGGGAGAAAGATTATTTCAATATCAATCAAACCAATAACGGGCTATTCAGCATTTTCAGTCAACCAGCGGAGCATCAGCTAAGCATGACTTATAATGAGCCGAGTGGGCGGGTGCGTTTTTATTACCGGGGCGTTCCGCTGATGGATGGGCAGCCTTTTGTGGTGGCGGCGGACAGCAGTGCTTTATTTTGTGCGGCGGATACAGCGGGTATTTATACGGCTGATTTTTATCTGACGGACAGACTGGGGCGTGTGTTGCACCGACAACTGGTGGTTAAATGTATGACCAGCCCTAAACCCGTGGCTGGGCTTGTTTATAAACCTTTGGAAAAAAGTCCGGATAATTTTCTTTACTATTTTATTGCGGGTTCGAGCAAGCAACCTTATGGTGCCATTGTTTCCTATCATTTTCTGATCAACGGGCAACAACAAATTACCACTACCCCTTACCTGCAATGGTATTTCCACGACCGGGGACAGCAGGAAGTTTTTTTTCATGTGGTGGATGATTTAGGTGTTTCATCTGATACGCTTCACTATTCAATTCTTGTACCATGAAAGCAATCCTGATCTTTTTATTTTTTCCCGTTATAGTCCTATCACAACCGATGCCTTTGCCTACCAGTTTTCATGTGTTGTCCATTCCCGGATCTGCGAGGGGATGGGCGATGGGCAATAGCGGTATTGCATCTTCTATAGCAAATCAATCACTGGTGTACAATGTTGCGAAAGCTGCTTTTACGCAGCACCGTCACCAGGGAAGTTTACACTATATGCCATGGCTGCCGGGTGTTAACAGTGATGCAAGATTGATACATGCGGGTTATCTCGGTTCGCTGGGCAGTGCTGTGATGGGTGTGAGTGTTCATTATTTGCATTTCGGAACGCTTGCGATCCGGGATGCGGGTGGTGCGACGCTGGGGCTGTATAAAGCGGGTGAATATAGTATCGCAGGCTCTTATGGCTTGCAGATTGGCAGCCAGGCATCTCTTGGAACGACGCTCCGCTATTTTGCGCAGGTGGTTCCGGGCGTGAACGCGAATAATCGCAGCAGTGTTTGTGGTGATATCAGTTATTACCAGTCCATTCCTTTAAGTGATGCATTACATACACTATCTATCGGTGCTGTTGTCAATAACCTGGGTGCGAATATTGATTTGCCGACTGCTGCGGGGGTTGGACTTTCTTATCAATCTCATTCACCGGATAATAATGCACTCGCAGTGACAGTGGAAGCCAGTAAGCTGTTGAAAGAGGATTGGCGTGGGACGCGTATTTCCTGCGGTGCTGAATACGGGGTTGCGGAGTCGTTCTTTATGCGCGGAGGTGTTCATCTTGAACATGTAACAAAGGGTAATCGCAAATTTTTCTCACTCGGTGCAGGGTATAAAGGATTTGTCAGTGATCAGAATTATGGGATCGATTTTTTTTACCTCATACCCTTTGGCAGACGGGGCGCGGTATCTCCCTTTCAAAACAGTTTTGGGTTCACCCTCTCTTTGAATATCGGTCATCTTGAATAATGGAAATGATCAACACGATTAGCTGGTTGCAGTTTTTCAGGACATTGGTGATTGTCTTTGGTATTTACTACCTGGTACTGCTGGTTTATTATAGAAAAGAATTATTGCAGTGGTGGAAGGAACGAAAAAAGTGAGTCAGGCAACTGCAGTATGCATGTCCCGCTGTCGTGCAGGAAAACCAAGTGCATTCAATTTGGACAGCGGGCATGTTTTTAAAATGATGGTGAAATGAAAAAGTGTATCGATTATATCATGAGGCGAAAAATGTTTTGGTTATTGGTGATGGTATTGTATTCAGTAACAGGTTTTGGACAGGATGTGAATGCGGGTTTACTGGAGGCGAATCAAAAAGTGAGAAGTTATTTCGCGGCGGGTACGCAACTACTCTATGCGGTAGGTGCTATCGTTGGACTGATTGGTGCTGTGAAAGTGTTTAATAAATGGAACGCTGGAGAACCTGATACGGGCAGGGTGGCGGCGGCATGGTTTGGTTCCTGTGTATTCCTGGTAGTAGTCACTACGGTTATCCGTGCATTCTTTGGTATCTGATGGGAAGGGCATTACCAATCGTTGATATTGCGGGTCAACAATATTTTATTGACCTGCGACTCTATGAGTTTCGTCATGTAGAAAATTTTATGAACCGGGTTTTTATCCATGATGACCTACAGGAAAAGGGGGACAAATTATACCTGCTCTACGATAAATTTCATCGATGTGTGTTTCGCGGAGGGCAGGCAGAGCTGGAACAGCGAAAGGATAAAGAGATTGTGCTTGTTGAACTGCCCAGCCTGGAGAAACTGGACCCTATTGGTTTTGAATGGCTCTGTGCTAATCAGGAAGAGCACCAGCGATCACTCGATACTTTACTGCAGTGGGCTCAACGCATGATGCCGGTGCTTGAAGAGGCGCGCAGGGCGAAACAGGAAGCCAGGACGGTTAAACTTCAAAAGAAAAAATTAAGAAGCGGAAAAGCCAGACGACTATGAACAGTGTTTATGCTATCAATAAGGGCATTCATCAACCGATTGTGTTTAAAGGGTTGAAAGGACAGTGGATTAATTATCTGGCAGGTGGTCTGGTTGCATTGTTTTTGGCTTTTGTGTTTTGTTATCTGCTGGGTGTTCCGCTTGTTGTTTGCAGTTTGGGTTTGCTGGTGCTGGGTGCTGTTCTTTTTTATGTGATTTATCGGTGCAATCGAAAGTATGGCAGAGATGGCTTTATGAAACAATATGCAACGCGTCTTTTGCCCAAACATATCAAACAGGATCAATTTTTTATCGGATGAAATCTATCTCAGACATATTACCCCTTTATGGTGTAGAGCATGATATCCTGCTTTCCAAACGAGGTGATCTGACAATTGCTTACCGACTGGAACTGCCTGAGCTGTTTACGCTTTCGGTTTCTGATTATGAAACGCTTCATCAAAGCTGGTTAAAGCTGATCCGTCTTTTACCCGATGGTTGTCTGTTGCATAAACAGGACTGGTTTCTGGAAGAAAAGTTTGTGGGCGATTTTCAAGAGGTTCAAGGACTTCTGGGACGGTCGAGCGAAAGACATTTTAATGAAAGGCCTTTTATTCAACATCACAGTTACCTGATGCTTACGATGCCAGCCCATACGCGCAGGCAGGTTAATTCACTTTATTCATCGCTCTTACAAAAACATTTTGTTCCGGCTGAAACGATGGATCCGGCTTTTGCACTCAGTTTTGAATCCGTTTGTTCACAGGCAGTTCGTTTATTGGCTGATAGCGGACTGGTCAAGTGCAGCAGGTTAAAGCAGGATGCATTGGTTCGTTTGGTAAATGAATATTTGAGTTTAGATACAGATGGTTTGCGGCGGGATCTAGATTTTCAGGATGGTGTGCGGGTGGGTGAGAAACACTGTGTGCTATACACAATCGGTGATACGGCGGCTCTGCCATCACACTGCGGACCCAGTATCCGCTTTGATCCGTATTCTACTGATACCAGCAAATTTCCGATCGGGTTTGTCAATAGTTTTTGTCAATTACTGCCTGTTAATCATCTCTACCAGCAATTTATCAAAATAGAAAACCAGGGCGAGCTGGTGGAGCGGCTGGAGAAAAAAAGGTTGCGGCTTCAATCCCTGTCTGCTTATTCGAGGGAGAATGCTTTTGCGCGCGATGCAGTGAACCTTTTTTTGCAGGAAGCGGTGGCGGATCAACGGCAAATTGTGAGCGCACATTTCCACCTGCTTGCGTGGACGGATCAGGCAAGTGGTTTACAGGCTTTGCGGAATCAATGTCTAACTGCTATGTCTACTATTGATGCTTTTCCAAAACTGGAAACGGTGGGTGCGCCGCAACTTTACTGGGCGGGTATTCCGGGTAATGCGGCTGATCTTCCATCCAATGAAACTTTTCTCAATTTTTCAAACCAGGCGGCTTGTTTTTTGAATACAGAGACCGGCGCGTTAGCGAAAGGGCAGGGCTTTGGGATCAGGCTGGGTGACAGGGTTAGCGGGCGGCCCTTACTGGTGGATATTTCGGATGGACCAATGAAGCAGGGGATTATCGCTAACAGAAATAAAGTCATCATCAGTCCTTCCGGTGGTGGTAAATCCTTTACACTGAATCATATTGCCCGATCTTATCATGAACAGGGTACGCATATTGTGCTGATTGATATCGGTCATTCTTATCGTGGACTCTGTAGCATGGTGAACGGCACTTATTTTACTTATTCGGATGAACGCCCGCTTTGTTTTAATCCGTTCTTCCTGCCTGCGGGGGTTACTGCTGACGGCGAAAAAAAAGAAAGTATCAAAACATTGATCCTGGCACTCTGGAAAAAGGATGATGAGCATTTTACTCGCAGTGAATATGTGGCATTGTCGAATGCGGTGCAGGGTTACTATGAAAAGGAAATCGGGTTTCGTTGTTTTGATTCCTTCTATACCTTTCTGAGTACTGATTATTCGATGCAGATGAAGGCTGAAGTGATTAGCCCATCTGATTTTGATCTGAACAACCTGCTTTTTGTTTTACGACCTTATCACAAGGGTGGTGAATTTGATTACCTGTTAAACGGAAAGGAAAACCTTGATCTGCTGCATGAACGATTTATTGTTTTTGAACTGGACACGATCAAAGACCATCCGATCCTGCTGCCGGTGGTGACCATTATGATCATGGATGTATTTATTGCCAAGATGCGACAGTTGAAAGGGGAGCGCAAAATGCTGGTGATAGAGGAAGCCTGGAAAGCACTGATGCGAACCGGGATGGCAGAATTTATCAAATTCGTGTATAAGACCCTGCGTAAATATTATGGAGAAGCTATTGTGGTCACGCAGGAAGTGGAAGATATTTTATCCTCACCGATTGTCAAACAAACCATTATCGCCAATAGTGATTGTATGATCCTGATGGATCTGTCGCGTTATGAAAATAAATTCCAGGAAGTGCAGTCCATGCTGGGGTTGACGGAAAAGGAACGAACGATGGTTTTGTCACTGAATAAGGCGAATGATCCGGATAAAAAGTACAAGGAAGTTTTTATTTCCCTCGCTCATCGTCAAAGTAAAGTGTACCGGGTAGAAGTTTCTCCTGAAGAATATTATTGCTATACCACGGAAGAAAAAGAAAAACTGATGGTTACCAAAGCTGCTCATGAATGGGGGGGTATGGAAGCAGGTATTCAATCTATGGTTGCTCATCTTCAAAAATAATTGTCATGAAAAAGGTAGTGCTTGTTTTATTGCTGGTGTCTGTTTCGCATGTGAGCGTGAAGGCGCAAAGTATTGATCCGGTATCCTTACTGATTTCTAAATTGATTCGTGCGCTTGAACTACAGGTAAAAAAAATGCAGTACGCTACCATGGTATTGCAGCAGGCCCAGCAGGTGGCGGAGCGTGGGCTTTCCACGATTAAGATGCAGGAGATTGCGGATTGCCAGCGTAAGCAGCAGGATTTGTATGCGGGTTATTTTAAGGAACTGAGACATGTGAATCAGTGGGTGAAAAATTTAAAACAGGCTAAGCAGATCGGTGATCTGCAAGCCACACTTGAAAAAGCTGGCAGTTATTTATCTGCTGGTTCCAGACAGGCTTATATGCAGCAACTCGACAAAAGCCGTTTGTTGATGCAGTCTTTGAAGCAATTGTTGTCTTCCGATCAATTGGTCATGAAAGATGCAGACAGGTTGCTGTATGTTCAGCAACTGCGAACTGCTATGAATGACTGTGTAGAAGAAGTTGAACGTCTTCAACAAGCATATCTACAGGGTGTTGCATTGAAGGAAAGCAAGCAAAGGGATTTGCGCTATTTGTCCAGTTTAATCAAGCAAAAATGAAACAGCTATTTGTTTTTATTTCTCTGCTGTTGGCGTTTAGCCGATTGGCGGCGCAATCACAGGAGTTGGAAACACTGAAGGTGGAAATGCAAAAGCTCGCACAGTTAAAACTGATGTTAAGCGAAATGAAAAATGGTTACCAGAGCCTTGTAAAAGGATACGATACGATACGTGATATAGGCAAGACTAATTTTCAACTGCACCAGCAACAGTTAGACAAACTGCTCCAGGTTAGTCCGGAACTGCAACGTGATCCTTTGATCAGGTATATCCAGGTTTCTCATCAGCAGATTCAAACTACTGGTGTGACGATTTTGCAGGAGTTCAGGAAAACTCAGCTATTCAGACCCGATGAAATTTTTCAATTGGATGGACAATGTAAGCGCATCATCCATTCCTGTGATGCGGATATGGAAGTTTTGAGCCGGGTACTCAGTCCCGGAAAATTCAGGATGAGTGATGGAGAGCGAAAAGAAGTCATCAACAGCATCCGTCAATCCATGGAGACCAATATGCTCAAACTGGATTCGTTGCGCATGAACTATTTGCGTACGCTTTCAGAGAGACAACAAAAAACTAGGGATATCCAAAGCCTTAAACGATTGAATAAAATTCAGTAGACAGCATGAAAAAGTGGATCGGTCTATTCTTCCTCTGTTCGCCCCTGATGGTTGCGGCGCAGTCTATTTCCAATGGTACTTATATGCAATCCATTCTGGACAACTTATACCACCAGATGATGCCCATGTGTAAACAACTGATTGGCGCGGCGCGTGGCATAGCTGCGATAGCCACGCTTTGCTATATCGCTCTTCGGGTCTGGAAAAGTATTGCAGCGGCTGAACCAGTTGATCTGTATGGACTGCTTCGTCCATTTGTGATCGGGTTCTGTATCCTGATTTTCCCATCCGTGATTGTATTGCTCAACACCCTTTTGCAACCCACGGTAACCGGGACGGCATTAATGGTAAAGAATGCCAACCTGGCTATGGAAAAATATATCGCCATGCAGGAAAGCAATAATACGCTGCTTGAATCATTACATCCGGCGAACTGGATCCGAGATGGAATTAAAATGCTACTGGAATGGATATTTCAGGCGGCTGCACTGATCATTCATGTGATCCGCACTTTCTATTTGATTGTGCTTGCGATTATCGGCCCGATTGTTTTTGCGCTTTCGATTTTTGATGGTTTTCAGCACCTGTTAACCGTTTGGATGGCCAGGTATATCAATGTGTTTCTGTGGTTGCCGGTGGCGAACATCTTTGGAGCCATTATCGCTACGATCCAGGAACATATGGTGAACCCTTTGAGTACAGGTGTGCGTTATCCGGGCGTTTTTATTGCTACTGACTGGGCTTATATCGCTTTTCTGCTGATTGGTATTGTCGGGTATTTCACGGTTCCTTCTGTTGCAGGTTATATCGTGCATGCGGGTGGCGGTAATGCACTGATGGATAAAGTTACCCGGCTTACTGTTGGCTCAGCACGCACAGCAACCAGTGCAGCAACGGGAGGTATGTCAGGGGATGCTTATGGAGGAGCGGCTAATAAGATGAACAATGGGATGAGTGAAGCGGGTGCCAGCAATGGTTATTTCAAAGATAAAATCGGGGGTAAATAATATGTTTCAACCTACTCAAAATATTGATACGGCTTTTCGTGCGATGCGGATGCTGATGTTGGTGGTTATCGTTGGATGTCTTTGTATCAGTCTGTATGCTCTGTACCAAAATGTGCAACTGTCTGCAAGGATGCAAGATCGTGTGTATGTGCTGGCGAATGGGAAGGCCATGGAAGTGGTAGCGAGTAGTCGTACAGAAAACCTGGAAGTGGAGGCGCGCGATCATGTGGCGATGTTTCATCACTGGTTCTTTACGCTTGATCCCGATGAGCAGGCGATCACCACCACTATTACCCGCGCCCTGTATATGGCGGATGGCTCCGCTAAAACCCAATATGATGACCTGGTAGAAACGGGTTATATCTCCGGTATTATTTCGGGCAATGTGAGTCAGCAAATACATATTGACAGTATCAGCGTCAATACAACTGCAGCACCTTACCAGTTTGCCTGTTATGCAAAAATTCAGATACTTCGTTCCACCAGTCTTGTTACCCGATCTCTTGTTACGCAGGGCTATCTGCGCAATGTGAGCAGAACAGATCATAATCCGCATGGTCTTTTGATAGAAAAATGGGAAGTGACAGAGAATAAAGATTTAAAAATTGAAGTGCGATGAAAAAGCGTAGAACAATCCTCTTTTATGGTATGCTGCCTTTATTCGTGATACCTTTTATCAGTGGATTTTTCTGGCTGATGGGTGGCGGCAGTCTGCCCGGTAAAGCGAATACAGCAACTGGTTTAAATTTTAAGTTGCCATCTGCCAGGGTTGAAAAAGACAGCATGAGGAATAAACTTTCCTTTTATGAGCAGGCAGGTATGGATTCGCTAAAAAGAGAAGAAGCATTGCGGAATGATCCGAATATTTTAAAAACTGCTGAGCCAGTTTCCGAATGGACTGATGAGGACTATACTCCTGTGAAGGAAAAATATTCTCCCCGGAAAACGTCGGTGCCAGTTGATGAAACTGTTGATGAGGCCATCTATCATCCGGTGAACAATTCAAAAAATGATATTGCACCTGACCCAGAACTGGAAGCCATCAATCAAACCATTGAAAAATTAGCAGCCTTACAAAGGCCCAGTATCAGCGTAGAGAAAAAATCAATGGGAAAGGAATCCGTATTTAGTGTCAGTGGGAAACCGATGCAGGACGAAAGTTATTTTGGTAAGCGCATGGTTTCACCGTCAAATGGTTTTTTAAGCGATCAGCGGGAAAATGAATCCGTTCAACATTCATTTGGTGCAAGGATTCCATTCAGACAGGTGTTACAATCCGGGTCGGCCATACAATTATTACTGAACCAGCCGCTCTATATAGCAGGTGTAATCATTCCTTCCGGCCATTTATTACATGGCATTGCTTCGATACAACATGAACGGTTACAGGTATTGATTCCCTCTATTCGTATTGACAAAAAAATATTGCCTGTTTCACTGTCGGTGTATGATCTTGATGGGATCGAAGGTATTTATATGCCCGGATCAGCACCAAGGGAAATACTCAAATCCGCAGCGGATCAATCTATTCAATCGGTCAATGTCCTCTCACTTGATCCATCTATCAAAACACAGGCTGCCATGGCCGGAATCGGTGCGGCAAAAAACCTGTTATCCAGAAAAGTTAAAAACCTGCAGGTGACCGTTGAAGCCGGTTACCAGGTTTTATTGCGGGATACAAAAGAGCAATAGTTATGAGAAACGGAATTGTGGTGCTTTTGTTTTTTTTCTGTTTTGGCGCGAAGGCGCAGCAGGCTGACAGCGTCCGTTATATTGCTGTTTCGTCCAATAAAACGACGAGCGTGATATTCCCTTCCACCATTATTTCCATTGACCGGGGAAGTGAACGGATTGTTGTGCAAAAATCTATCCATAATATTCTGCGGGTAAAAGCTGATTCTGTTTTCACTGATACCACCAGTCTTACTGTGATCACTTCAGACGGAAAACTCTATGCATTTCTGGTTCATTTTTCTGTTGTGTCTTCTGATCTGACGATTCATTTAAGTAAGGGTGCGCAAATACATAAGGATACTTTTCTTCTGGCGTTGTCACAAAGGGTACAGCAGGCGAAAAATTTGTTGCATGGGATTGGGAATACGGAAGGGGGCGTGCGCGCTTCTATGCTGGGGATCTATACAACGGGTGAACTGATCATTTGTAAACTGAAGCTGGAAAACAATTCTTCTCTTTCTTATGAAATAGGCGGTGTACGTGTTTACTCAAAGGAGCGTGTTACTGCCAAGCGCCGATCGTCCCAGGAGCGGGTCGTGGAGCCACTACTGTCCCTTTCCCAGCAAACCATTGTGCGGGAAAAGGGTGTGCTTGTCTTTACACTTATCATTCCCAAACCGTCACTGACCAACGCAAGGTCGCTTCGAATTGATATTGCTGAAAAGGATGGTGAAAGAAATCATTCGCTCTCCATCGTCAACAGGTACCTGGTGAATGCCATTCTGATTCATTAAAATAATTTCCATGCACATTCAATTCAGTGAGTTGCCAGCAGTGGTGAATACTTTGCAACGTTTTGCGGAGGAGGGTAAAGCATTTGTAGCCATTCACCTGAATGTCGATCAACTCTCCGTGGCTGATTTGCATGCTTTCAAACTCAGAGAGGAGGGGCTCAATTTTGTCGAGTTCAATGAAACGCAATCAAAGGAAGTATACCTGTTTCCAACTGCTGCTGTTCATGATATGATTCAGGAATTTGCTCGGCAAAGACTGGTCATGAATCCTAATGCAACAAGTACATTTTTAGCATTAAGGGATCAGTATGAAATCAATCTTCGTGAACGGATGGGTGATGCTTTTAATCAATTTGTGTATGAACTCGATAAGGTTGACTGGAACCGCATTGATTACAAAAGAGGGCGACAGGAATTTGATACTATCGAATCAAAAATCGCCTATAACAGGATTGACTGGCTCATTGACCAGCTCTCTCTTTTTTGTCTTACCCATCTTTCAGGCAAAGAAATTATGGCAGATATATTATACGGTTATTGGCATCATACGCCTATGGAGATGCATATGAACCCTGTCCTCACCGGGCAATATGCTGCCGATCAAATAAAAGCATACAAGACATTGCCGGAAGAAAGTACTGCGACACTCAAAGAAAAAGAGGGGGATTCCTATTTACAAATTAATAACAAACAAAACAATACAAACATGAACGCAGAAAATTTGGAATACCTGCAAAAGCAAATGCTTTATTCAGGTTTTGGGGAGGGTTTGAACGCTCAACTGGAAAAGAAACTGAAAGAGGGGCATCCTGATTTTCAGATACAGGCCAGCCATGAGTTTGGGCGTGATACAATGGAAGCTGTACTTTATTTTTCCCGGTCGAAGCAGGATGGAAGCGATAAGTATTTCTTCAATAAATATGATGCTACACTAAATAATGACCATGGCAAGTTTCAACAAACTTTTTTTATCAATAACAAAGGGCAGAGCATCACATTCCGGGAGGCCTGTAATCTGCTGAACGGCAGAAGTGTGTACAAGGAGTTAACGCCCAAGGAGGGCGCGCGCTACAAGGCCTGGGTTAAACTGGATTTCAGCAAGCGAGATGAATTCAACAATGCCAAGCTGAATATTTTCAATGAAAAGTATGGCTTTGATTTAAAGGAGGCACTGTCGCGCATTCCACTTAAAGAACTGGGCGACCCTGATAAAATGGCGACACTCTTTACTTCCTTACAGCGAGGTGATATGGTACAGGCTACCATGGTGAAACCAGAAAAAGAAATGGCTGTGCAAATTGCTGCTGATCCCAAGTTTAAAACGATCCGGATGTTTGATAAAGAAGGTACAAAGTTGTACGTGCCGGCACCTAAACAGGAAGTGCAGTATGGAAAGGCTCCTGTGGACGAGAAGCGTGTGGAACAGGGGGCAGTGCTGGAAGTGGGTGAACCGCTGAACGCGGGTTACCAACAAAAAAACGACAAAGGCCTTCCACTATCCGAAAATAATGGATCAAAAGCTAAGCGCCACAACCGAGGTGAAGTTCAACCCAGGCAAGGAGTTAAACTCAATAAAAACAGAACCGGTAAGAGTAAATCAAGAAATATTGGATAAAAGGAAGTGCTATGAATCGTAAAAATATGGACATGCTTGCCGGAAGGCTTCGGCAGCTTGGGTTTTCAGAAGACATTCAATACAGGTTACTGGCCAATGTTTGTTTTGCGCCCGCACATTTTGAAATAGAACATCAAATGTTGGTTGGAGCAGATAGATGCAAATTCAGCGTTCATTGTGTGCGTGGCGATCAGGATTTATATGATGCCATTTACTTTATTGCCTGTTTGCGTAAACTCCCTGAAACGCCTTCAGACCTATCAGGAATAGATGCATCGATGCACAAGATTGACTGGCAGGCATTGTATCAGGGAAAAGAAGGTTTGGTGTTAGGCGATCCTGTTCAGGACACATATATTATTGCTGATCTATTGCAGGAAGCCATCAATTTTGATAAAGATGGATTGGTGCGATATAAGCATTGGTCAGGAACATCCCTGGAGGAAATGGTTCCAAATCTCGGCTACCTGAAAACTCAGTTTGAAATCAGTCAGCGGTTTTACCTGATCGACCAACAGTCACCCATCAATTTTGGTGATGCCATGCGTTTTTTGCAAAGCCGGTGGCTGGAGCGAAGGATGAACGCTGATAGAAAACTGTTATTGAAAAGCAATAGCGGAAGACAGGGTGGTCATCTGCTAAAGAAACGGCTTCGCCATAACCGTCGTCTAAATACAAACAATTCATGAATGCGGATTTCAAACTGCAGGACTTTTTCTCGGTAGTTTCTGAGGATACGCGGATTACTGTTACCCATATCAGCCTATACCTTGCGTTAGTGAACGAATGGCAGACCCTGGGGTGCCCCATTGGAATACCCGTTGACAGAACAAGGTTGATGTATCTCGCTAAGATAAACGCCCGGCAGACCTATGATAAATGTATGCATGATCTCCACGCTTTTCGCTATATCAACTACATTCCTAAAAGAGCGAAGGGTGAAAGTTGGTTAGAGTTTAAGCGGCTGGTATAGATTTTCTTATGAGTATTTCTGGAAATAAAAGCCGGTGATTTTTTGCCGGTTTTTTTGTGAGTATGAAAAGTGAATTGTATGGGAAACTTTATCTACATGACCCCTGAAAAGGTTATGGAAATTTTAGCTAAAAATGGTAATTTTGTTACCTTATCCGAGGCGGAGATAATTCTATCATTCCTTGCCAATTTGGCCTCTATTTCTTTACAGAAAATTGTAGAAAATGAGGGCAGATCTATACATCCGGGTGAGCACGGATGAGCAAGCCGAAAAAGGGTATTCCCAAAGAGACCAGGAAGAAAGATTACGTAAGTATTGTGCTTACAAGAATATCCAGATCCGCGACGTTATTTACGAGGATTTTTCTGCCAAGACATTTCAGAGACCAGCATGGAAAAAGATTCTGGAATCCTACCGATCAAAACGTGGTCAAGTCCAGCAGATTTTATTTACCAAATGGGATCGGTTCAGCAGAAATGCAGCGGATGCTTTCCAGATGATTAATCTACTTCGCAAATTAGGCGTTGAACCCTGTGCTATTGAACAACCTTTAGACCTTGATATTCCTGAAAACAAAATCATGTTGGGCATTTACCTAACATCACCCGAAGTAGAAAATGACAGACGTGCAATAAATGTTCGTAACGGTATGCGAAGGGCGGTAAAAGAGGGTAGGTATATGAATGGGGCACCTATTGGATACATCAACAGAACCACACCTGAAGGGAAAAAATACATTGCGGTTGATCCTCCAAAAGCAGAAATCATTAAATGGGCATTTGAAACGATTGTAAACCGTCAGCTCCATATTGAAGAGGTATATAGGTTAGCAAAAGAAAAGGGGCTGAGCTGTGGTAAGAATCATTTCTGGAACGTATTGCGGAACCCGGCCTATTATGGTAAGATTTTTCTAAGGGGCTACAAGGATGAGCCGGATTGTATCGTGAAGGGTAATCATGATCCAATTATTTCTGAGAAACTTTTTATTGATGTTCAGGATAGATTAAATGGGGGTAAGCGGGTTAGAAAAACCAGTGAAGAAACTCCTGAGAGGTTTTTCCTGCGTGGATATTTGGAGTGTCCCCGTTGCAGAAAAAGTCTTACTGCCAGTTCTTCAAAAGGCAGGTCATCTTATAGTCATTACTACCATTGTAATAGTAAATGCGGAATAAGATTTAAGGCACTGGAAGTAAACGAAAAGTTTAATTCTGAATTAAAAAAGTTCATTCCTAAACCTGGAATGGCAGACATCTATGCTGAAGTTGTCAATGACTTGTTTAAGAAAAATTCATCTTCAAATAATATTGAGATACAAAAATTGAATACCCGTGTTTCGGAATTACAGGATCAGATAAATAAGGCAAGAGGCAAATTTATTATTGACGAAATTGATAAGACAGATTACCACGAAGTAAGAAAAGGGTGTGAAACTGAAATAGAACGACTGGAAGCTGAAATTTTTGAGCTTTCCAAGAAGCGGATTAATATCAGTAATCAAATACGAAAAGCGATTCATAACCTGTCTAATTTGAATGAGATTTTTGAGAATGGAACTATTTCTAACCGCAGAAAGGTCGTTGGTTCGATATTTCCTGAAAAATTGGTTTTTGAAGGTTCGGATTTTCGAACCACAAAAGTGAACGAAGCTGTTCAGTTAATATTCAATATGGGAGAGGGTTTTGGAGAAAAAAAAAGTGGACAAACCGATGAGAAAATCGATTTATCCACTTGGGTGAACCGGATTGGATTCGAACCAATGACCTACTGCTTAGAAGGCAGTTGCTCTATCCAGCTGAGCTACCGGTCCTAAAATGAATAGATTCATCCATTTCAGAGGCGCAAAATAAAGGAAAAAATCGTAACCGATCAAAAGAAGCTCAATACTCTTTTTCAAACCCCAAATCCCCTTACTTTGTAGCAAAGGATTGCTTTCATGAGTTATAATTATCTCCCCTTAGACCAAAAATGGCTGCATTTCAGCCAGGTGAAGAACCTGTTAGACTTTAACCAGCATATTTCTATCACTTTCGATGCCCATGAACGTATCCTTGCCTGCAGGGAATACCTAGACCGTAAAATGGCCGAAAAAGACCGTTCCTATTATGGTATTAATACCGGTTTTGGGTTTCTCCAAAATGTAAAAATAGATGCAGGCCAGATAGGTCAGCTTCAATATAACCTGCTCGTCTCACACGCATGTGGCCTCGGTGAAGAAGTGCCCCATGATATTGTAAAACTGATGCTGATGCTAAAAATTAAATCGCTCAGTTATGGTCATAGTGGGGTACAGATCGACACGGTAAAACGACTCATGGAAATGTATAATAACGATGTGTTACCAGTTATCTATACCCAGGGATCACTCGGTGCATCGGGTGATCTGGCTCCATTAAGTCATTTAAGTCTGCCTTTAATAGGATTAGGAGAAGTATATTTCAAAGGCGAGCGTATGCCGTCTGCTAAAGCGCTTGAACAACTTAACTGGAAGCCTATTCAATTACAAAGTAAAGAAGGATTGGCCCTCATAAATGGCACCCAGTTTATGAGTGCCTATGGGATGTATTGTTTAAAGAAAGCAGAACACCTGTTGGAAATGGCTGATCTGATCAGTGCAGTTTCATTTGATGCATTTGCCTGTACTACAGAGCCGCTTAATGAACGGATTCATGCTATACGGGCACATGAGGGACAGATAAATACTGCCAATAAACTGCGCAATTATCTGGCTGATAGCGAAATAGCACAACTTAAAAAAGAACAGGTTCAGGACCCATACTCATTTCGTTGCATTCCCCAGGTGCACGGTGCTTCCAAAGATGCATTTAAACATATTTTGTCCGTCTTTCTTCGTGAAATAAACGCCGTAACAGATAATCCCAATATTTTCCCCGAAGAAGATATGATTCTCAGCGGGGGCAATTTCCACGGACAACCCCTTGCTTTATCTCTAGATTATCTGGCAATTGCTATGAGTGAAATAGGCAATATCGCTGAAAGACGAACTTACCAGCTAATCAGTGGTCAGCGTGGCTTACCGTTATTCCTGGTTAAAGACCCAGGCCTGCATTCCGGCTTTATGATTCCCCAGTACACTGCTGCCGGAATTGTAAGTGAAAACAAACAACTCTGCACCCCGGCATCTGTAGATAGTATTTCATCTTCCAATAACCAGGAAGATCATGTGAGTATGGGGGCCAATGCTGCCACAAAATGTTACCGGGTAATTCAAAATGTTGAAAAACTATTGGCCATCGAATTGCTGAGCGCTGCCCAGGCCCTGGATTTCCGACGTCCTCAAAAAAGTAGTACTGCTGTAGGAAAAATAGTACAGGCTTTCCGTGAAAAAGTAAGTTTTAATGAACAGGATCGTGTTTTGCATGATGATATGAAGATGGCGATTGACTTTGTAAATAGTTATGGCGTATAGGTAAGATGGTATTTTAGCCACAGATTCACAGATTTTGAATGAATATCTGTGAATCTGTGGCTAAATCGTCACAACAACAGAAACGAGGTTAGTGCACAAGCCTTAACTTTGTGCCCCTAATAGCGTAGTATGTCAGAAGAAAAAAGCCTGAATTTTATTGAAGAAATCGTAGAAGCAGACCTGAAATCAGGGAAATATAGCTCTATTGTAACCCGTTTCCCCCCAGAACCCAATGGTTATTTACATATAGGCCATGCAAAAAGCATCTGCCTGAACTTCGGTTTAGCCCTTAAATATGGCGGAAAAACCAATCTTCGTTTCGATGATACCAATCCTGTTACAGAAGATACCGAATATGTGGAAAGTATAAAAGATGATGTTCGCTGGCTTGGTTTTCAATGGGCGGAAGAACGTTATGCATCCGATTATTTTGAGCAATTATATGGTTTTGCATTAAAACTAATCGAAAAAGGACTGGCCTATGTCGACGATAGTAGCAGCGAAGCCATCGCCGCACAAAAAGGTACGCCAACCCAACCCGGCACTAATAGTCCATTTCGCGACAGAAGTATAGCAGAAAACAGTCACCTGTTTGCAGAAATGAAGGCAGGTAAATATAAAGACGGTGAGAAAGTATTACGAGCTAAAATTGATATGGGACACGTAAACATGCACATGCGTGATCCTATTATCTATCGTATCAAACACGCCGATCACCACCGTACAGGCAGTAAGTGGTGCATTTATCCAATGTATGATTTTGCACATGGACAGAGTGATGCTATCGAAAATATCACGCACTCTGTTTGTACACTGGAATTTATACCACATAGGGATCTCTATAACTGGTTTATTGAACAACTTGATATTTTTCCTTCCAAACAATATGAGTTTGCGCGCCTTAACATGACCTATACCGTTATGAGTAAGCGTAAACTGCTTCAACTTGTTAACGAAAATTATGTAAATGGGTGGGATGATCCTCGGATGTCTACCATCAGTGGTATGCGCAGAAGAGGGTATACGGCTCCTGCTATTCGTGATTTCTGTGATCGTATCGGAATAGCAAAAAGAGATAACCTGATTGATGTTGGTTTGTTGGAATTTTGCGTAAGGGAACACCTTAATAAAATTGCTGTTCGTCGAATGGTTGTTTTCGATCCGTTGAAAGTGATCATCACCAATCATAATGGTGAAACAGAAATGTTAAGCAGTGAAAATAATCCTGAAGATGCCAATGCAGGTAGCAGAGAAATACCTTTCTCTAATGAATTATACATTGAGCAGGATGACTTCATGGAAGTACCCACCAAAAAGTATTTCAGGCTTGCGCCCGGACAAATGGTTCGATTAAAAAGTGCATACATCATCCGTTGTGATGAAGTTGTAAAAGACGAAAGTGGTAAAATAACAGCCTTGCATTGTACTTATATTCCCGAAAGTAAAAGTGGAGAAGATACTTCAGGTATCAATGTTAAAGGCACCCTACACTGGGTAAGTGCCAAACATGCCGTAAAAGCTGAAGTACGACTTTATGATCGTCTGTTCAAAGTAGAAGATGTTGGTAATGCAGAAGGAGATTTTAAAGATCATATCAATACAGATTCTTTGGAAATTGTAGCCAATGCATTCGCGGAACCTGCGCTGGCAAAGGATTCTTCTGATGACCGATACCAGTTTTTACGCAAAGGGTATTTCTGTCTCGATAAAGACAGTACCCCTGAAAAATTGGTTTTCAACAGAACCGTAACCTTAAAAGACACCTGGGCCAAGGAGCAGAAAAAAGGTAGTTAAGAGGAGGTGGAAAATAAGAAATAAGGAATAAGGAATAAGGAATAAGAAATAAGAAATATGGAATAAGAAATAAGGAATAAGAAATAAGGAATAAGAAATAAGGAATAAGAAATAAGAAATGATTTTTTTTAACCTCACCTAACGCCTAGTACCTAGTACCTAGCACCTAATACCTAGCACCTAACACCTGGCACCTAGCAACTAATGCAATTATCTCAAAACTTTATATTACACTGGTGGAAACAGCGATTCCAACATCTGCCTACAGCTAATGCACATTTACTATTAGCAGTAAGTGGAGGGGTTGATAGTGTTGTTTTGACAGATTTAGTTGCAAATGCAGGTATTGATTTTTCCATACTACACTGTAATTTTCAATTGAGGGGTGAAGAGAGTAATGATGATGAACAATTTGTAAGAAAACTGGCTGTTAAGTATGGAAAGCAGATCGAAGTAAAACATTTTGATACAGAGCAATTAGCTGCGGAAAGAAAATTATCTATACAGGAACTCGCGCGGGAACTTCGCTATAAATGGTTTAGAGAGATAAAATCTTCTCTTGAAACGACACATCCAGATAAGATCTATAAAATTGCAGCGGCTCACCATGCGGATGATAATATTGAAACGGTACTCATGCATCTGTTTCGCGGAACAGGGTTAAATGGATTGACAGGAATGGATGACTGTCGAAATGATTTAATCAGACCCTTACTCAATTTTAGAAAAGAAACCCTGGTTGCTTATGCAGAAGCGAATCGATTAACCTATCGAGAAGATAGTTCGAACCTGAAGAGTGATTATACGCGAAATTATTTTCGTAATGAATGGATTCCTGCTGTAAAAAATATATTTCCGAATGTGGAGGGTAATTTGCTTCACACAATCGCCCGACTTAAAGAAACGGATATTATTTACCGGAATGCTATAAACGGGATCATTCAAAAGATGGTTACCGTAAAAGGAGAGGAGCTGCATATTCCGGTTTTATTATGGAAGAAAGCAAATCCGATTTTTACTATAACTTTTGAAGTGCTGAAAGACTATGGATTTAGTGCAGCTCAAACCGCTGAAGCGATTAAATTATTAGATGGGGATAATAGTAGCTACATTCATTCTTCAACACACCGTTTAATCAAGAACCGTAACTGGATGATTATTGCACCACTGGCCGATACTTATGAGCCTGTATTGATACCCATTGAAAAAGGTTCAGATAAGGTTGCATTTTCATTGGGTAGTTTGCAGCTTTCAGTAACCAATAATCCGGCAATTAGTGCAGAGCCTGATAAGGCAGTCATCAATGCTGCATTACTCACCTTCCCTCTAATACTGCGTCCATGGAAACAGGGAGATTATTTTTATCCCCTTGGAATGAGTAAGAAAAAAAAGATCAGCCGCTTTTTAGCTGATTTGAAATTATCTAAAACCGATAAGGAAAAAGTATGGGTGCTAGAGTCCAATAAAAAGATTGTTTGGGTATTGGGCATGCGTATAGATAACCGTTTTCGAATAACAGATTCAACCACTGATTTCTTGTGCATTACTTATTTAAAGTAGCCCGCAACAGCATCAATAAAATTAGTGATCGGATTAAAGTCGGTTAACAAAAGACTACTTACAATAATAAACACAACACCCCAAATAGCCCCCCAAAAGTGGGCGGAGTGATTAACATTGTCGCCACCTCTTTTAGCCATATAAACAGATAAAAAGAGGTATAAAGGACCAAAAATAAACCCAGGGATCACAGGAGGTAAAATAAAGAGCCCGATTTTTATCGTAGGATCCAGGAATATGCCGGCAAATACCACAGCCGAAACAGCACCCGAGGCGCCAAGACTTCTATACTGATAATTATGCTTCTGTTGCAAATAAGTTGGAACCAGACAAATGATTAATCCGGTCAGGTACATCGCTAAATATAAAGCACGTCCTTTTTCTTCAAAATAATAATTGAAATATTTTTCTACAAAATCACCAAACAGGTATAAGGAAAGCATATTAAATGCCAGGTGGGCAATATCGGCATGAATAAATCCATTGGTTACAAAACGATACCATTGGTTACGTTCTGAAATGGCCGGCGGATAAAATATCAGGTCATCGATTACTTTTTGATTAGAAAATGCGGTAAAAGAAACGACACAGGTAACGATAAGGATGAGGAGAGTAATGCTTAACATAGAGCCAAGTTAGTAAATTCTGCTAAACAGGCTCTAAACATGGTGGTATTTTTCGTTTCGTAAAATGGTACAGGCACGGTACAATTGTTCCGCTAAAATCAAACGAACAAGCATGTGCGGAAATACCAGTTTAGATAAGCTCCAGGTTAGATTTGCACGGTTGGTGATACTTTGGTCTACCCCAAATGCACCGCCAATCAGGAATACAATATTACGGGTACTTTCATTGGCTCTTTTTTGAATAAAGTCAGCTAATTCTGTGGAACTAAATTGTTTCCCTCTTTCGTCGAGTAGTACCAAATAATCGTCTTTATCTAAAAGAGATAAAAGTTGTGCAGCTTCTGCTTTTTTCAAGGCTGTTTCGTTTAAGGAAGCAGCCTGTTTAGGTGGTGCAATGATCTGCCACTGAGCCGGGAAATAGTTTCCGATTCTTTTGGTGAAATCCTCAATTCCCGATTTTACATAAGTTTCATGCGGTTTTCCGACAGACCATAGTTGCATTTTCATTTGATAAAGTTACTACAGTCCTTTAAAAAAATGGCCGGAGCTGCGAACTCCGGCCCTAAACCTATAAACCTTGAGAAAAACCTACACTATTTTGTTCCATCCGGCTGACTAGCTTTCATTTTTTCCAATATCTCTTTATACTTTTCTGCATCGTCGTTTGCCGGATCGAGGGCTAAAATTTTATCGTAAAGTGCCAATGCGTCGTCGTATTTCTTTTCTGCATTTACCCTATATGCTGCGATATATCCATATGCCTGAATCAGCCACTTTTTATTGTTAGCGTTGCTGGTGTCTTTTAAGGCAACTTCAATCATGTCTTCATAGTGAGGAATGGCAATGCCCATTTCCATTGCGGTATCGATAGCAGCGTTACAACGGGCTCTCCAGTAGTATCCAAAAGTCTGATCGGGGTATTTTTCTGCATAAATACCAAAAACGCTGTCGGCCATTGTATAGTCTTTGGCATTATAATACGCTACCCCCCAGTTAAAAATATCTACATTGGTAAAGGCCGATTTAGTGAGCTTATATTGCTCGCCAGTCCAGGCGGCCTGTTCTGCATAATTTTTTTCCTTTTTATAAAAGGCAGTAATGTTTTTCAGGTATCCAAGTCTTGCGATTGAATCCTTTTCTATTTTAAATGCCTTTTCATACCATTCAGGAGCAGTAGCAGGCGCATTTTTGGCGGCAATTTTAGCCATCAGCTCATAATCTTTTGAAACATAATTACTGTCCGCCTCATTCGAAAAATAGTCTTTCATCCATTTTTCCGCGTTAGTATAATCTTCAAGTCCTTCGTAACTATATGCTAGTAATTTATACAGTCTGGGCTTGGTAGCATCTTCGCCTTTCGCCATGATTTTTTGCGCGGTTTGAATGGCTTCATTGTATTTTTTTGAAACATAATATAGATCGGTAAGCATATAATCATGCTCAATGGTATAATCAGATTTGGCAATATATGTTTGCAGGTATTCCATTGCCTTATTTACATCTCTGAAATAGTAATAATAGTAGAGAGGATAGTAGACAGGCGCAAAATCGGGATCTGCAGCAATCGCTTTATTGAAATATTCTGTGAATACAGATACATTATTCTGTGTTTGGTAAATTTTACCAATCATATAGTAAGGGTAGGCCAGTTTTGCATTATAGTCAATGGCTTCCTGATAGGCTTTTACTGCAGAAGAGCCATCATATAATTTCCTATAAGCATCGCCGGCTGCTATCGCATGGGCGGGGTTCTTTTTGTCTCTTTTTGAGGCTTCTTCCAGTAAATTGAGGGCTTGTATAAGATTACCTTTTGGGGCATCTATCAAAGCCCTGGCAACGGCCCATTGTATAAATGGATCTTTCTTTCTTTTTGTACCAATGGCATCATTAAACATTGTCCAGGCAGCAACGGAATCGCCTTTATTCAATAAGAGCTCTCCTTTAATTACTTTGGCCAATGGCTGTTCTGCAATAGTTTGAGGCAATTGCTGAATAGTTAAATTAGCACTGTCTGCCTGATCTGCTGCGAGTTGCGATTTGCTAAGCCAATACCAACTGGTTAGATCAGCAGGGTTTTCAGTGATGCTTTTTTTCAGGGTTTGAATGGCACTGTTATATCTTTCATAGTGATACAGTGTTTCTCCTGATTTTACATCCTGAGCAAATAAGCTGCCAGCAGCAATCAGTAGTATTGCTGTTACAATGGTTCTTTTCATATCTATCCTTTTAAATGCTTCTTCTTAAATACGGTTTCAAGGTGAGGATGTGCAATGCCGATAAAGGCTGCATCATATCCGTAATTTTTCCCTGGAAAAAACCTGGTATCATTTTTTTCTTTTCCGGGTTTACTAAAATCATATCTGCTTTTACCTGGTTTGCATATCTGACTAATGACATATCGGAATCATTTCCGTGCAATATTTTGTATTGCGGCGAATGGCCTAGTTCTGATAGTATTTTATAGGTCAGGTAAAAAGCATCTATTCGAATTTTTGTATTTACATCGTTGCTGTCTAATATGGTTACCAGATGTATATGGGCATTGAATTTTTTTGAAAAAGCCAGTGCCATATGTATTTTTCTTTCTGGAACAAAAGAAGTGACAGGCAACACAATCGATTTTATTGGATGGTTCAGGCAACCTTTTGTTACCGTGAGTACCGCAAGGTTTGCTTTTACGGAAAGGTCTTCATGTATACTTTTCCTAAAAAATGAGAACCCGGTTTTTTGTTGTTGATTAGTAGCGATTACTAAATCAATTTCCTGCTCCTGCACAAACCTCAATAAATTATTGCTGATGGTTGTTTCAGTAATAACAATTGTTTTTACCACTATCTGCGGCACTAAATCATAAATTTTATCACGCAGTGTCTCCAATTTTTTTCGGGCCAGCTCCTTTTTTCGGTTTAGTCTGGGTTGTTTTTGCGTGTTGGTATAAATCAATTTGTGCCAAAACGATTCATACTTGATAATGGCTACCAGGTAAACAGTTGTTTCACCGGCTTCAGATAACTCAAGTGCTTTATCAACCGCAATTTGAGCATTGTAAAGAGAGTCGACCGGGATCAATATATTTTTAAATGGCACCATTTATTAAATCAAACCTACAGTTCAGTAATTAGTGTTTAATTAAACTCGTATTAAAAGCATATTAGAATCTAGTGCACCGCATAAGCCAATACTGGATTAAATCTGGGCTCTTCTATCAATAAATCCGCTGTTTGTTTGAGGTATTCATTCTTAGAGCGGAAAGCCACACCAAATCCTGCTTTTTTTACCATGCAGATATCGTTCTCACTATCTCCTATGGCCATACAATTACCTTCATCTATATCGTATTTTCTCAAAATATGATCCAGTGCATTTGATTTACAAATGGTATGCAGGCATGAGCTATTGTTGTGGTGGAAGAAGAAGGACGGAATTTTTACTTCTCCGGTTGCTATGCTGTTAGAAAACTCAAGCTCATTGGCAAGGTAAAAATCTGCACCGATTTTATGTTTTACATGATTGGCCACAAAATCATAGCTATCCGTAATGATACCTACCACATAGCCTCTTTCATGTAAAATATTAACAACATCCTTTATGTCTTCAATGATTTCTATAGAATTAACCGTATCTATTAATTCACCAAAATGTTTCCCTTTAAATAATTTTGCGATGGCTTTTGTTCTGAGGGTACTGTCAGTGAGTTTTTTTCTGATTTCTTCTAACTCGTCTGTAAGTCCAAACTGCCTTGCATAAGTATCAACAAATCGTCCTAATAGAATGGTATCATCCATGTCGAATACCACCATTTTCTTGGCATCTTTCAATTGTTCGCTAAATGCTATTTCCATTTGATCCCTGATTATATTTATAGATTGAAATTCCTCCATCGATACCGCCTTGCTATTTTGAGAGAATGCTTTTTTAATAATGGCACTAGCCACTTCTTTACTCATTTTCCCCAATTCATGTAAAGGCTTACTATCGTTTTCTATATATCCAATATTTATTTCGGTTATCCTGGCATGTTGTGTATGCATGTCAATAAGAATTCCAACATCTACGCCATAATCGTTGAAGAATTCGATTTTCTCAAAAAATGGCTTCTTTCCGGCAATCATGCCACTCAGTGGTTGCGAATAATGCGATAACCCGGGGAAAAACATGGAAAGTAATGGCTTGGCTACCAATTCAGTTACCCTTCCGCTGTTTCTGGCAAATGTGGCTTTTACAAAGTCGTATTCATTGTTTATAAGGGGGGATGACATCTGCTCTATCATTTGATCGGGGTAAGGGTTAATGTCTCCGTCAATAAAAAGGATGATTTCATTGCTTGCGCAGAGCATACCATCTTTCATAGATGCCCCCTTGCCAATTTTGGTACTGGTTATTACTTTAGCACCAGCCTCCGTGGCGAATTTTACAGTATTATCGAAAGATTGATCATCCACCACAATCACTTCAGAAACATTGGGTTTCGACCAGCAATATTTCACCACACTTGCGATGGTTTTCTCTTCATTTAAAGCGGGTATTATAACAGTAATCATATAAGCAAAAGTCGGAGGGAGGCCTTAGAAAGGCATTAACATGATATTAGAAGCGTATTATAAAGCCAAAATGGCTTAAAAAAACAAAGCCACTCTTAGAAAAGAGCGGCTTTAAACTAAACCCTGAGCAAATAATAACAGTGTTAAATTATTTGCATGCAATATGTTACCGTGCTATTAAGCATGGATTAATACAAGATTAGAATGAGATTAGAAAAGGATAGAAGGGCTTTAGGAGAGAAACTATGACTAGATCAGGTGAAAATGTCTGGCTATAGGCAGGGTAATGGTGAAGCAGCTGCCATGCGGGATTACTTCCGTATATAAGATATCCCCTTTATGCAATTTTATAATTCTGTAAGCCAGTGACAAACCTAAACCAAAACCCTCAGAATTTGAATCTTTTTCACTTCGGAAAAAGGGTTGAAAGATCATTTCCTGGTGTTCTTTTATTATGCCGGGACCGTTATCCGTGATTACAATATATAAGTGGTTATCGGAGAAGTTGAGGGCTACATTTGCAGTATGATTGTTAGAGTATTTACAGGCATTTAAAACCACATTTTTAATGGCACTCTCCAGCAGATCGCCGTTTCCAAATACCAGCAGGTTATCTTCATTTTCAGGGAAAGTTTCGAAATGCAATTCTACCTTATAAAGACTCTTTGTTTTATGCATATCTGCCGGTAACCTCATTAACAACTCATCTATTCTTACCAGGGTTAATTCCATTCCGTCAGAAGTTCCACTGGCTTTCGCTAGTTCAAGCAAACTTCGTGTTAACCTGTTCAGGTTTTTTACGTCTTCATAAACCGATTGAATGATTTGTCGGTATTCATCGGCTGTCCTGTTATTTTGCAGGGTTATTTCCAACTGACTTGAAATAGACGTAAGTGGGGTAGATAACTCATGGGAAGCATTGGCAATAAATCTGCGTTGTATTTCAAAAGATTCCTGTAAGCGGGTTAATAATTGGTTGAAGGTAAAAGAGAGTTCGTATAACTCATCTTTTGTGGAGGTCAACAAGATTCTTCTGGAAAGATTCTGGGAAGAAATCTCGTTTACTTCATTGGTAATTTTTTTAATAGGGCGTACAAGTCTGGATGAAAAAATCAACCCGGTTAATAAGGTAATCAGCGAACCGCTGATAAAACTGACTAGCAGAATAAATTTCAACTGTTCTAGTTTATCCAGACCAACATCATCGTAGGCTGCCGCAACTGAAACATATTGATGATCACCGGATTTAAGTGCAACAGCGATCACGTCGCGGTGCCCACTACTATAAATGTACTCGCCTTTATCCCTTGCGCTTTGTAAAATGGTCAGGGTTGGTCGTTCATAGTTGGCTCCCTGATCTCTGTACCGATAAATTTCCTTGTTTTGTCCATCGTACACTATCACACTTTTTTCCTTCAGTGAAATAAGTGTGTTTTCATCGATACGTTTTAATAGGGCTTGATCCATTCCTTCCACTTTAACAAGCAGACTAATGGTCGAGAGTGCCCTGTTGCGTAAGCGTCTTTTAAAATCTAATTCCCTGTTAAGGTTCGAAAAATAGTATATGGAAGCGCATACAAAAAATAAGATGAGCGTAACCAGAATGGTAAATAATATGGCTATCCGATACTTAATTTTCATTAATAAGGTTCTTTCATGATATAGCCCATTCCAACCTGGGTATGAATTAATCGGGTTTCAAATTTTTTGTCGATTTTGTTACGCAGATAGTTCACATATACGTCTATCACGTTTGTTTGCGTATCAAAATCGATTTCCCAAACCCTTTCTGCAATATCGGATCTTGATAATACCCTGTTTCTGTTACGCATGAAGTATTCTAATAATTGAAACTCTTTAGCGGTAAGGGTAATAGACTGGTTTGCCCTGCTTACTTCCTTTGTGTCAAGGTTCATTTCGAGATCTGCTACCTTTAAAATATTACCAGTGGGTAACTGCTGATTCATGGTTCTTTTCAACAATGCCCTTATTCGAACCAGTAATTCCTTAAACTCAAAGGGTTTAATCATGTAATCATCTGTGCCAGTATCGAAGCCTTCAATTTTGTCTTCCGTAGTATTCATGGCCGTTAGCATGATAATAGGGATTTGTTGGTTATGGTTACGGATGGCCTTACATAACTCAAAACCATTCATGCCCGGCAGGTTGATATCAAGGATGATTAAATCATACTCATTAGAATCGAATAAACGTTTCCCAATATTGCCATCAAATGCAAGATCAACATGGTAGCCGTTTTCAGTTAACCCCTTTTTTAGGGTAGTAGCAATCTTTTTTTCATCCTCAATGATCAATAATTTGCGTTCTTCTGACATATTTCAACAATTGAATACTGCGGCAATTTAATGAATAGAGCTTACTGAAGCTTTTCTATTTTCTAATTTAATCAGGTACGAGTTCTGACTTACAGAATACTTAAATTTACAAAAAAGGCGTATTTATTGCTATGACTGACCAATCCAGACGTAATTTTATCGAAAAGGCAACAATACTTGGTATTGGATCTATTACAATGCCAATTGCACATTCGTTCAATCAAAATGAGAAAACCTTGGTACACCATGTATTTTTCTGGCTTAAGCAGCCTGGTTCAACCGTTGACCGTTTGAAATTGGTAGAAGGACTAGAAACATTAAAAGCCATTCCTACTATTCAACAATTGCATATTGGCTTTCCGGCTAGTACAGAAAAACGGGATGTGGTTGATAATAGTTGGGATGTTTCTGAGCTCATGTTTTTTGCGGACCTGGAGGGACAAAAAATCTACCAGGATCATCCGATTCACCAGGAATTTGTAAAGAACTATAGTCATTTGTGGTCCAAAGTGTTGGTATATGATATGGGTATACATGTAACAGCAAAATAACAGGTTCTTTAAAGTCAGTGCTGTTTAGGAAATTAGGCTGCTAGCTGCTAGCTTCTAGCTGCTAGACTTGAATGGTGATTAGTTAAGGTTTTCTGCTTTTATAGAATAAATGACAGGGTTTGCGAATTTGTTTTGTAATAGCCCTACTTAAAATAATAGCAAAAAATGCTAGTAGCTAGCAGCTAGTGGCTAGAAGCTGTTTTTTCCGGAATGCAATAATTGAAATTTTAAATTGGTCTTTTACTCTTTATACTATTTCTATGCGTGTAATATTTATTTTTTTGTTTTTAACAGTTTGTGTGGGTGTATCTGCTCAGGATAATCCATCCTTAAAGAAATATTATGAACAGGTAAGGAAAGCATTTCAGGAAAAAAGCGCTTTTGAAACAGTTGCTTTTGTGGAGCAACGCTGGCGTTTACCGGGTAATAGTGGATTTAATGAGAGTATTTATTATGTTGAGAAAATACTCCGGAATGCCGGATATGTTCAGGAAAACATGGCCAGTCCCGATGATAAATTAACTTATCGGATCGAGAAAAGACCCATGCGTAGGAAAACCTGGGAACCGGTTGATGCACTTGTTGAAATAGTAGGAGAGAAAGAGCCCTTGCTTTCTTTTAAGACCAATCGAAATATGCTGGCTATTAATTCTGCTTCAACTCCTGAAGGAGGTTATGAAGCAGAAGTTTTGTTCTTGCCAAAAACATCTGCTGATGTACTTGCTACACAGGATTTACAGGGAAAAATTCTTTATGCTGATCAACCAGTTTCTATGGTAGATCGTGCAGTATCAGGAAAAGGTACAATTGGTGTAATAGGATATTCGCTTCCTTCCTATACACAACCGGAGAAGCATACGAATTCAATTCAATTTTCATCTATAACGCAGGTTGATAGTACCAAAAAACAAGGTTTCGGTATTTTGCTGTCAACAGCAGCAAGGGCCAGATTAAAAAATGCCTTAGCGAAAGGATCAGTAAGATTAAGGGTGAAAATTGAGACTAAGTCATACATAGCTGAAGAACTTACCCTGGTCGCAGACATAAAGGGAAATGCAAAGCCCACAGAACGATTTGTATTTTCTGCACATGTGCAGGAGCCAGGGGCTAATGATAATGCATCAGGTGTGGGAACCCTTGCAGAAATGGCGAGTGTAGCTGCCAGGTTGTTTAAAGAAAAATCCGTTATACCTGCACGTACGATTAGTTTTTTATGGGGTGATGAAATAAGCTCAACCAGGAGATATATTGTAGAAGATACAGTAAGGGCCAGGGGAATAAAATGGGGCATGAGTTTAGATATGGTGGGAGAAGACACCAAAAAAACCGGCGGCACATTTCTGATTGAAAAAATGCCTGACCCTTCCGCTGTATGGACCAGGGGGGAAGAGAAACATACAGAATGGGGTGGAAGTCCACTACCGGAATCTGCCATTGTACCACATTATTTCAATGATTTTATGTTGAGCCGTTGCCTTGATCAGGCAGCAACAAATGGTTGGGTCGTAAAAACAAATCCATTTGAAGGAGGCTCAGATCATACGCCCTTTCTGAATGCGAAGATTCCGGGATTATTATTGTGGCATTTTACAGATGTGTTTTATCATACCGATGCAGATCGGATTGATAAAGTTTCTGCGTGGGAGATGAAAAATGTAGGCGTATCTGCATTGGTCGCAGCTTATTCATTAACAGCCAACAATAAGTCGATGGTTGAATATTTAATAAAGGAATATGAACAATCGGCCATTAAACGCTTAAATATTGAATTTGCTCTTAGTAAAACTGCTATCGAAAAAGGAGGGAATAAAGAAACGGAAATACATATTCTGGAAGTGTGGGCTAAATTTTATATGGATGCATTGGGGAAGATGAAGGAGGTTGCTTGTTTTCCTATGGATGTTTCAAATTTTATTCAACTTGCCCAAAAGAATGTTTCAGATAGGTTAAAGGAGTTGATGGTAACAATAAACTAATGAAATTATTAAAAACGATTCAGCGGAAATAGCTGAGTTTAGAATCGTCTGTACAAATCGGAATTAGCCTATAGTTATTTCAAATCATTTTTGCAAGAAACAGAAGAAAGAACCACCTAATAATGCGAATCAAGGGTTGAAATCAGCCAAAAATGAAAAAATCATCGATAGAGGACTCATTTAAAATCATTAATGTAGGCTCCTAAAAAATATTAGCACCTAATCTTATTTGGCTGCTTAGATAGAACACGGATTTATCATGATCTATCATGATAATCATGATAAATCTGCGTTCCATTGCCCGCTCCTATGAAATTTCAACCCTTGATTCGCATTAGTAGTTAACTTTTTCTTCTGAGTGACCTCATCCTCATCCTAATGCGGAAAACCTGAAACCTTCTGATCCGTATTCAGATGCTTCCGCCTGGGGCGGATTGAGCTACGAGTTAACATTGTATTTTTTGAAAGAACTTTTTGAAAATGATAAGCATAAAAAAAGAGTTAACTATTTAGTAGTTAACTCTTTCTTCTTGGTGACCTCGTCATCCACCTGAGGCGGAAAACCTGA
>QFCS01004862.1_pt1 | contig 197608 bp, 185 predicted proteins | sample 3576561 | NCBI WGS metagenome assembly QFCS01
AGCCGAACAAAACTGAAAAGTTCATCCCCGCTACCACCATGCCCCCGCATCGATCCAACCCCGCAAATCAATGCAAGAAGTGAATCATAAACCCAGCCGTGTGACGAGGAATTTTGCAGCAGCCTGCTAGAGCATTTCCGGCGAACTCCGGTTCACCGGAAATGCTCTAGATTCTTGTTTTTACCGCATTATCCGACGTCGAAGCGACCTCGCTTCGACTGGAAATGCTCTATCGCGGCAAGGGCGGAATGGCGCCTGGCAGATCCTCCGCCGTCAGGCCCTCGCCGGCGACCCGGCCCGCCTCGCCGTGGCGCCAGACGGCGCTGGCGGCGGCTTCGAAGGCCGGCATGCCCTGGGCGAGATGCGCGCCGACGATGCCGGCGAGCACGTCGCCGGAGCCGGCCGTGGCGAGCCAGGGCGGCGCGTTCGCGTTGACGAGGACCCGGCCGTCCGGCGCGGCGATCACCGTATCGGCGCCCTTGAGGATGAGGATGCCGTTGCTGCGCGCGGCCGCCTTGCGGGCGCGGTCGATCTTCGACAGGGTTTCGTCCGCCGCAAGATCCGGGAAGAGACGGGCGAACTCGCCGTCATGCGGCGTCAGCACCAGCCGCGGGCTCCCCCCGGAAAACAGCCGGAAGAGCGCGGCGGGATCGTCGCGGAAGGCGCTGATGCCGTCGGCGTCGAGCACGAGGCGGCGGCCGCCCTCGGCGAGCAGCCGCACATGGTCCCGCGCCCGCCTGCCGTCGCCGAAGCCGGGGCCGAGCACGAAGGTCTCCAGCCGTCGATCCTCCAGCAGCGCCGAAAGATCGGCCTCGCCGTCGACGGGCTTCAGCATCGCCGCGGTCAGGTGCGCGGCGTTGACGGAAAGCGCTTCGCGCGGCGAGAGCAGCGTGACGAGCCCGGCGCCGGCGCGAAGGCCGGCATCGGCGGAGAGGCGCGCGGCGCCCGTTGCCGCCGCCGGGCCGGAAAAGACGGCAAGATGGCCGCGCCCGTATTTGTGGGTCCCGCCGTCCGGCGCGGGCAGCGCGAGGCGCCAGATCGCCGGCACGTTCACCCGCATGTGATCCGCGTGGCGGGCGAGCAGGCGCGCGGGGATGCCGATGTCGAAGACCTCGAGATCGCCCGCAAGGCTGCGGCCGGGCAGCAGCAGGTGGCCGGGCTTGCGGCACATGAAGGTGACCGTCGCGGCGGCCTCGAAGGCCGCGCCCCGCACCTGCCCGGTCCGCCCGTCGACGCCGGACGGCAGGTCCACGGCAAGCACGGGCAGGAGCGCCTTGCGGCACACCGTCTCGATGAGGTCGGCGACGGCCGGCGGTAGGTCGCGCGACAGGCCCGCGCCGAACAGCGCGTCGACGACGACGTCGCCCGGCCGGGGCGCGTAGGCGGCAAGCGGCGCGACGACGCCGGAAAACCGGGCAAAGGCGGTCGCGGCATCCCCCGCCAGCGCCGCGGTGTCCCCCAGCGCATGGACCGTGACCGCAGCCCCCGCGGCCTGCAGGGCGCGGGCGGCGACATAGCCGTCGCCGCCATTGTTGCCGGGGCCGCACAGCACGGCAAAGCGCAGCGCGCCGGGAAAGCGGCGCAGCGCGGCGGCGGCGACCGCCTGCCCCGCCCGCTCCATCAGGCCGTAGCTTAAAAGGTCGAGGGCGGCGGCGCGGTCGATGCGGCCCATCTCCTCAGGTGTGACGATGAGTGTGTCGAGGTCCTTGTGCATGGTTCCACCATGCGCGCAAAGCCATGGCGCAGACAAGCCCGGGGACCGATCCGGCGCAGAGCCTGTTTTTTAAGCATATGCACATTCGATATGCTCACATTTGCAGCTTTAGGCGGCAGTTCCGCCGGCCCTGCCCTATGCAGCCGCCGGCCGGCGTTGAAAGTGACAATTTTTAGGCAAATTCCGCTGGCCCTTTTGCCCGGAAAGCCGCATCATCCGCTGCGTGAGGACGGGCAGGATCGCAGGAGACGCGGATTTCATCCGCGACGGCAGGCATCCTGCTTCAAGTTGGCATGATACATGCATTTAGGTAGGCAGCGCGCGCAAAACGGGCGCAAACGGGAGAAGCGGAGAGACATTTCCTCATGAAAAAGATCGAAGCGATCATCAAGCCCTTCAAGCTCGACGAAGTGAAGGAAGCCCTCCAGGAAGTCGGCCTGCAGGGTATCACCGTCACCGAGGCGAAGGGCTTTGGACGCCAAAAGGGTCACACGGAGCTTTACCGTGGCGCCGAATACGTCGTCGACTTTCTGCCCAAGGTGAAGGTCGAGGTCGTTCTGGCGGACGAAAACGCGGAGGCCGTCATCGAGGCGATCCGCAACGCGGCCCAGACGGGCCGCATCGGCGATGGCAAGATCTTTGTCTCCAACGTCGAGGAAGTCATTCGCATCCGCACCGGCGAAACCGGCGTCGACGCCATCTAATCCCGCCCGGCCACCCGGCCGCGGCTTTAATCTCGTCATCTCACACAGGGACTCCATAAAATGACGACTGCCAATGAAATCCTCAAGCAGATCAAGGAAAACGACGTCAAGTTCGTCGACCTGCGCTTCACCGATCCGCGTGGCAAGATGCATCACGTCACGATGGACGTCGGCTGCGTCGACGAAGACATGTTCGCCGACGGCGTCATGTTCGACGGTTCCTCGATCGGCGGCTGGAAGGCCATCAACGAGTCCGACATGGTGCTGATGCCCGATCCGGCGACCGTGCACATGGACCCGTTCTTCGCGCAGTCCACCATGGTCGTCATGTGCGACATTCTCGACCCGGTCTCGGGCGAGAGCTACAACCGCGACCCGCGCGGCACGGCTAAAAAGGCGGAAGCCTATCTCAAAGCCTCGGGCATCGGCGACACGGTCTATGCCGGCCCGGAACCGGAATTCTTCGTCTTCGACGACGTCAAGTACAAGGCCGACCCGTACAATACCGGCTTCAAGCTGGACAGCTCGGAACTGCCGTCGAACGACGACACCGACTACGAGACCGGCAACCTCGGTCATCGCCCGCGCGTCAAGGGCGGCTACTTCCCGGTTCCGCCGGTCGACAGCTGCCAGGACATGCGCTCGGAAATGCTGACCGTCCTCACCGAGATGGGCGTCACCGTCGAGAAGCAGCACCATGAAGTGGCCGCCGCCCAGCACGAGCTCGGCGTCAAGTTCGACACGCTGGTGCGCAGCGCCGACAAGGTGCAGATCTACAAGTACGTCGTGCACCAGGTCGCCAATGCCTATGGCAAGACGGCGACCTTCATGCCGAAGCCGATCTTCGGCGACAACGGCTCGGGCATGCACGTCCACCTGTCGATCTGGAAGGATTCCAAGCCGCAGTTCGCCGGCGACGAATATGCCGGCCTGTCGGAATCGTGCCTCTACTTCATCGGCGGCATCATCAAGCATGCCAAGGCGATCAACGCCTTCACCAACCCGACGACGAACTCCTACAAGCGTCTCGTGCCGGGCTATGAGGCACCGGTCCTGCTCGCCTACTCGGCCCGTAACCGCTCGGCCTCCTGCCGCATTCCGTTCGGCACGGGTCCGAAGTCCAAGCGCGTCGAGATCCGCTTCCCCGACCCGCTCGGCAACCCCTATCTCGGCTTCGCCGCCATGCTGATGGCCGGCCTCGACGGCATCAAGAACAAGATCCATCCCGGCAAGGCCATGGACAAGGACCTCTACGACCTGCCGCCGAAGGAACTGAAGAAGATCCCGACCGTCTGCGGCTCGCTGCGCGAAGCGCTCGAAAGCCTCGACAAGGACCGCAAGTTCCTGACCGCCGGCGGCGTGTTCGACGACGACCAGATCGACAGCTACATCGAACTGAAGATGGTGGAAGTCATGCGTTTCGAAATGACCCCGCACCCGGTCGAGTTCGACATGTACTACTCCGCCTGACAAGCGGCGTTTTCAAACGAAGAACCCGGCCTCAGGCCGGGTTTTTTGTTTGTCGGAGAGTATTGTGGGTGGCGCTTGGATCCTCGGGTCGAGCCCGAGGATGACGCAGGAAGGGATGTCGGGCAAAACAGGCGGAGATGCCCTATGCCGCACCGTTCGATAGGCGGCCAGCCTCTCCTCCTCCGTCATCCTCGGGCTCGACCCGAGGATCCAAGCCGCATGGGATGCCCGAAGCGAAGAACATTCGTCTACGGCTGGAGCCGCTGCTTGAGCAGGTTGAGATATTCCTCGTTGCTGTCGTCGGCGGCGCTGGAGGCGGCGGCGGGCGCCTTGCAGGCGGGCTTGTAGTCGAGCGCCATGCCGGCCTTCACGCAGACGCCGACCTGCCAGCCGGGCGGCAGCGCGGTGAGGTCCACCGTCTTCCACTTGGGATGGCCCGTCGTCTTCAGCTTGTCGAGGCCGGTGACGATGAGGTTGGAGAAGTCCGCCACCGTCTTGCAACTGTCGCGATGGTAGGCGTTGCGCTTGGTGTCGTAGTCGTAGGTCATCATCACGGCCTTGACGGCGATGAGGTCGACCGGCTTGTCCTGGAAGGAATAGGTGCCGGGCTCGATGCGCGAGGGCGTATAGGTGGCGAGCAACGGCGCCTCGGTGATCGGCACGAGGTGGAATTTCGCCTTGTCGATCGTGTTGCCGGTGAAGAGCGAGGCCGGCGCGCCGGCGACATAGAAGAAGGCGTCGATCTCGCCGGAGAGAAGTTTTGGCAGCGCCTCGTCCGGGTTGATGTCCAGGCGCTCGCCGGCTTTGACCTGCAGGATGTCCATGATGAGCGTGGCGGTGAGGAACGTGCCCGAATCCTTCTTGCCGACGGCCACCTTCTTGCCCGCGAGGTCCTTCAGGCCCGCAATGTCGGTGCGGGCGAGGACGTGGATCTCCTCGTTATAAAGCGGGAACATGATGCGCACGCCCTTGACCGCCTTCTGCACCTCGGGGTCGTTCTTCTCGAAGGTCTTCAGGTATTCGAGCACGTCGCTCTGCACGATGCCGAACTGGGTGTTGCGCCGGTTGCGCACGCCGACGAAGTTTTCCAGCGAGCCGGCGCTTTCCAACACATTGAGCGTCTGGCCGCATTCGGCGCCGAGCGCGGCGATGTCGCGGCCGATCTTGATATAGGTGCCCTGCGGGCCGCCGGTCATGATATTGCGCTCGAAATCCGCGGCGAAGGCGCCTGCGCCTGAAAGCGCCAGGCCGAGCGCGGCCAAAAGAACAGATCGCTTCATTCCTGGTCTCCCTTGGAGGACGGGTTCACGGTTAGGGCTCAGCAGTCGCTGTCGAGGTCGCGCATCAGGTTTCGCAGCGCGAGGACCGGAACGCGCCGGAAGACGCCGCCGAGCGCGCTCGTCACGCATTCGCCCGCAGCAAGCGAGCGTTCGAGCTGGTCGCGCTGCACGCTGGTGAGGGTATCGAGGCCGGGCGTCTCCCGCATCGCTTCGGCTACGCGCGCGCCGTTGCGGGGATTGAGGGGCTGGATGGCGACGTCGCGGGCGGCATCGCCGGTCGCCTCCTTTTCCGGCACCACCTTCCTGCCGTTGTCGTTCGGCTCCTTCGGCAGCGCCATGCAGCTTGCCGCCTCCAGCGCCTCGACCTGCCCCGTCAGCGCCTTGGTCCGCTCGCCGAGGGCGGCGATCTCCTTGTCCTTGCGGCCGATCTCGTCCTCGAGCGCCGGCAGGTCTTTCTTGCGCAGCGTTTCCTCGGCTTTACGCGCCTTGTCGAGTTCCGCGCGCAGGCCAGCTGTCTCGGCTTTCAGGTCCTCGGCCTCCGCGCCGCGCGCGGCGGCCTGCCGGGTACAGGTCTTTTCAAGGCCGGCGAGCCTGTCGGCCTGGAGCGAGAGCTTCCGTTCGCGGTCCTTGACAGCCTCCTCGGCCGTCTTCCGCCCCGCCTCGGCATCCGCGACGCGCTGGCCGAGCAGCTGGAGCTTGTCTTCCAGCGCGGGCACGATCTCCTGCGCAAGTTTCGTGCGTTCGGCGGCGATCACCGCGACGTCCGAGCCCGACGCGCCCGCATCCTTGCGCAAGGCGTCGACCTGGCGCTTGAGCGCGTCGTTCTGCGCGACGAGCGCCTGCGTCTCGCCGCTATTCTCCTCGACCTGCGCGGCGCGGGCGTCGAGTTCGCGCGCAAGGTCGGCAATGCGCCTGTCGCGCGTGTCGAGTTCGCTTTGCGGGATTGTGTCGTCCATCAGGCGGAAGGCGCCGTAGCCGCCGGCCGCGCCGAGCGCCAGGCACACCACGGAGGCAAACAGGATGCCTCCGATGCCGCTGCCTGCCGACGATCCGCCGCCGCTCCTGCCCCATTGATTGTTCATGCCATCCGATCCAGCTGAGACGCCCCTTTCGGGGTACGCCGAAACCACCCGTGGCGCAAGCGCGCCACCTCCCCTGATAAAGACGTGCGAGGCCGCCGAACTATTGATGTTTCGGCGTATTTACCCAAATATAAGTGGAAAGGTAGGTACGCCATGAAAATGCGTAACGCAAAATTTGCCATTGGCGACATTGTCCGCCACCGCGTGTTCCCCTTCCGTGGCGTGGTCTTCGATGTCGATCCGGAATTCGCCAACACGGAGGAATGGTGGAACGCCATTCCCGCCGAGATCCGGCCGTCGAAGGACCAGCCGTTCTATCATCTGTTCGCGGAGAACGAGGATACGGAATACGTCGCCTACGTCTCCGAGCAGAACCTCGTGCCCGACGAGAGCGGCCAGCCGATCCGTCATCCGCAGGTCCGCGCCCTGATGGATGTGGAACAAGGGCACTACCGCTGGAAGGAACAGAGCGGCATCTTCCACTAACCACCAATAAAAAACCCGGCCTCCGGCCGGGTTTTTCGTGATCTTGCGAAGCGTGGCGCTTACTGGCTCTTGGCGGCCTTCTGGGCCTCTTCGAGCTTCTTGCGGGCTTCTTCCGCCTTCTTCTGCATTTCTTCCTGCAGCAGGCGCTGGCGCTCTTCGAGCTGCGACTGTTCGATCGGCTCGCCGTCGAAGACACCGGTGAAGCCTTCGAGCGAAATCTTGATCGGGTTCGGCGCGCGCTGGAAGTTGACCGAGGTCAGGACGAGCTCGCCGCCCTTCTTGAGGCTGGCGATCATCTGGTCGGTCAGCGGCACTTCGGCGACGCACTTGTCGGGCATGCAGATGGCGTAGTCGAGCTTCTGGCCCTTGCCGCCGTCGATCTGCATCTGGACGCCCGGCGGGATCAGGCGGGCGCTCGGCACCGAGACCTGCATGATCTTGCGGTTCGTCTTGCCGGAAACGGTGATGAGGCCGACCGCGGTGATGAGCTGGCCGCTGTTGGCCGCCAGCAGGTTCTGCACGATGCAGACGTCGTTGTCTTCCTGCTTGGTGCAGACCTTGAACCAGCCCTTCGGCGGCAGCGCCGACTGCTGCTGTGCCAGCGAGGCGGAAGGAGCAGCCGCCAGGGCAACGGAAGCAGCAAAGGCGGAAAGCACGGTCCGCTTGATGAGGTGCGATGTGAAGATCATGACGATTTCGGTCTCCTGAAAATCCGGTGCCGGAGCGACAGCGCCCCTTTGGGTCCCTTTCGGGCGATTTGGTCAGCCGTGCGCTCTCCTGTCGGCGAAATGAGGCATTTGCATGACCCGCTTCGGGGAACCCTGTTACAATGGGCCGCGCCGGATATCCAGCCTTTCTTGACGAAATTCCCGCGCACATTCGATTTCGCCGGCCCGCCACGCTGCCGTCCCGTTCCGAGCGCGTATAATAGAGAAGAATCATCCGGACCCCACGAGGAGACCCCGTTGCGCCCCTTCCTCACGGCCTTTGCCGCCTGCCTTTTCGCCCTGCCCGCCAGCTTCGCCCAGGCAGCCCCGGTTCACGGCATCGCCATGCACGGCGAACCGGCCCTGCCGGCGGACTACAAGCATTTCAGCTATGTCGATCCGGACGTGAAGAAGGGCGGGCGCATCTCCTATGGCGTCGTCGGCACCTTCGACAGCCTCAATCCCTTCATCCTGAAAAGCATGCGCACCACGGCCCGCGGCATGTGGGACCCGGAATTCGGCAATCTCGTCTACGAATCGCTGATGGTGCGCTCGCGCGACGAGGCCTTCACCATGTACGGCCTTCTGGCCGAAAGCGTGGAGTGGGACGACGACCGCAGCTTCGTCGAATTCCATCTCAACCCGAAGGCGCGGTGGGCGGACGGGAAGCCCGTGACGCCCGAGGACGTGATCTTCACCTTCGAACTGATGCGCGACAAGGGCCGCGCGCCCTTCAGCCTGCGCCTGAACAGCGTGGGGAAACTGGAGAAGACCGGCGAGCACAGCGTCCGCTTCACCTTCAACGAGAAGGGCGACCGCGAGGCGCCGCTCCTCATCGCGCTGTCGCCGATCCTGCCGCAGCACGCGACCGACGTGGAGAGCTTCGACCGGTCCTCGCTGGCCTTTCCGCTCGGCTCCGGCCCCTACAAGGTCAAGACCGTGAAGCCCGGCGAACGCATCGTCTACGAGCGCGATCCGAACTATTGGGGCAAGGACATCCCCTCGAAGATCGGCTTCGACAATTACGACGAGATCTCCGTCGAATATTTCCTGCAGGACAATTCGCTGTTCGAGGCCTTCAAGAAGGGGGCGATCGACGTCTACCAGGAAGGCAATCCGACGAAATGGGCGCGCGGCTATGATTTTCCCGCGGTCCAGTCCGGCACGGTCATCAAGGATGCCGTCAAGTCGAAGCTGCCGCCGGTCATGTTCGGCTTCGTCTTCAACACGCGGCGCCCGGTCTTCCAGAACGTGGAACTGCGCAAGGCGCTGCTCTATGCCTTCGATTTCGAATGGGTCAACCGCACCCTGTTCGAGAACGCCTATACGCGCACGGAAAGCTTCTGGCAGAACACCGAACTGTCGTCGATGAACGCGCCGGTCGACGCGCGCGAGCGCGAAATCCTCGGCGAGGCCGTGAATCGGATCGATCCGGCCATCCTCGACGGCACCTACCGTCTGCCGGTGACCGACGGCTCGGGCCGCGACCGCAAGGTGCTGCGCGAGGCGATGAACCATTTCAAGGCTGCCGGCTATTCCATCAGGGACGGCCGCATGGTCGACGCCGCGGGAACGCCGCTCGCCTTCGAGATCATGACGCAGAACGCCGACCAGGAGAAACTCGCCCTCGCCTACCAGCGCTTCCTCGCCGCGCTCGGCATCCACATCACCCTCAGGACCGTCGACGATTCGCAGTACCAGAGCCGCAGCCAGACCTTCGACTACGACGTCATCATGAAGGCCTTCCTGTCCTCCCTGTCGCCGGGCCTCGAACAGGTGCGGCGCTGGGGATCGCGGGCCCGCGACGCGGAAGGCAGCGAGAGCTTCGCCGGCGTCGCCGATCCCGACCTCGACCGCGTCATGGCCGCCATCCTGTCCGCGCGCACGGCGGAAGACTTCCGCTCGGCCGTCAGGGCCCAGGACAGGATGCTGCTGTCCGGCACCTATATCGTGCCGCTCTACCACCTCGGCGAGCAGTGGATCGCGCGCAACAGGCACATCGGCCGGCCGGAGACGACGCCACTCTGGGGCTTCCAGCTTCCCGCCTGGTGGGATGAGAAGGCGCAATGAAAAGGGGCTATCCCCAGAATTGGGGTTACCTCCGTGTAACCTGTTGAAAGCAGCGGCAAGCCGGCCTATCTCGACGGTAAGATGTGACACTGCCGCGCAGCCCGCCAGACGCGGCCGTGCGGCGGCCGGGATTGTCCGGCGCTTGAAAGGAAATCCGGATGGAAGCCATAACGATCGATGTCGTCTCCGATGTCGTCTGCCCCTGGTGCTACCTCGGCAAGAAACGGCTCGACCAGGCGATCGAAGCCGTCAAGGACGACCTCGCCGTCGCCGTGACGTTCCGCCCCTACCAGCTCAATCCCGACATGCCGGCCGAAGGCGTCGACCACAAGAAGCACCTTGCCGAGAAGCTCGGCGGCGAGGAGGCCGTCACGCGTGCCCATGAGATGCTCGCCGGCCTCGGCCGGGAAGCCGGCATCGATTTCGATTTTCCCGCCGTGAAGATCAGCCCGAACACGCTCGATGCCCATCGCCTCCTGCGCTGGGCGATGATCGAAGGGCCCGAGGTGCAGAACCGCGCCGCGGTCGCCCTCTTCAAGGCCTATTTCGAGGACGGCCGCAATGTCGGCGACCGCGCCGTCCTGCTCGACATCGCCGAAGCCTGCGGCATGGATCGGGCCGTCGTCACCGCGCTCTTCTCGGCCGGCGCGGACGTCGATTCGGTCAAGGAGGAGATCGGCATGGCCCGCGACATGGGTGTGACCGGCGTGCCCTGCTTCATCATCGACAACAAATATGCCGTGATGGGCGCCCAGTCGGTCGACGTGCTGGCCAACGCCTTCCGCGAGATCGCGGCCCTGAAGGCGCAGGAGCGCATCGGCAAGAACTGAGGCGGCAAGCCCCCTCCTTCACGCCCCGGTGGCCATGAAGGAGGGGCGGGCCTTGATCCGCTCCCACCAGGCCAGGACCTCTGGAAACTCCGCCATGAGCGCGGCCCCTTCCGGTGCTCTCTCGAACAGGGCGAACATCGGCGCGGCGTGAAAATCGGCGAGCGACGGCTCCGCTCCCGCCAGCCAGTTTCCCGCATCGAGCAGGCTCGAGAGCGCCGCAAGGAAGATGCGCGCCTTTTCAAGGGCCGTGGCAACGAGTTCTTCGTCCGGCGACCTCGTCTCCACGCGCTGGACATAGACGTCCCACACCATCGGCCGATAGGCATAGTTGTCCAGCATGGCGATGATCTGGTTCATCCGCGCCCGCTCGCGCACGCCGCGCGGCTGGAGCGACGGACCGGAAAAGGCCTCATCCACATAGCGGGTAATGGCGCTCGTCTCGTAGAGGCAGAACCCGTCATGCTCGAAGGCGGGGATACGGCCGAAGGGATGTCGCGCCCGATAGTCCGCCGGCATTCCCTCCTCGGCGAACACGTCGACCGGCACGAGATCGTAGGGCACGCCCTTTTCGTGAAGGGCGATCCGCACGATGCGGACATAGACGCTGTAGGCGGCGCCGTAGACGGTGACGGCAGACATCTTCATCCTCCCGGCGCGAGGCCCCTATTGCTTCGCCAGCCCCGCAAGCTGCGTCATCACCTGCGCCGCGCCCGTCAGGCGCTTTTCCGGCGTCGGGTAGTCGCGGGAGAGGAACAGGCTCTGGTCCGCCCGGATTTTTACCAGCGTGCCCTGCTTGGCGATGTAGCCGACGAGAGCCGCCGGGTTCGGGAACTCCTTGTGGCGGAACTGCACCACGACACCCTTTGGCCCTGCATCGAGTTTCTCGACATTGGCCACCCGGCAGAGCGACTTGATGTAGACGATCTTCAGAAGATGTTGCACCTCGACCGGCAGCGGGCCGAAGCGGTCGATGAGTTCGGCGCCGAAGGCGTCGATGTCGCCGAGCTCTGTGATCTCGCCGAGGCGGCGATAGAGGCCGAGGCGCAGGTGCAGATCCGGCACGTAGTCGTCGGGGATCATGACCGGCGTGCCGACGGAAATCTGCGGCGACCAGCCGGTGTCCGCGACCTCCTCGTCGCCCTTGATCTCGGCGACGGCCTCTTCCAGCATCTGCTGGTAGAGTTCGAAGCCGACCTCCTTGATATGGCCGGACTGTTCCTCGCCGAGCAGGTTGCCGGCGCCGCGGATATCGAGGTCGTGGCTGGCGAGCTGGAAGCCCGCGCCGAGCGTGTCGAGCGATTGCAGGACCTTGAGGCGCCGCTCGGCCGTGCCCGTCAGCGTGCGGTTGACCGGCAGCGTCAGGAGCGCGAAGGCGCGCACCTTCGAGCGGCCGACGCGGCCGCGCAGCTGGTAGAGCTGGGCAAGGCCGAACATGTCGGCGCGGTGGATGATCATCGTGTTCGCCGTCGGCACGTCGAGGCCCGATTCGACGATGGTCGTCGACAGAAGCACGTCGTAGCGGCCCTCGTAGAAGGCGTTCATGATGTCTTCAAGTTCCGTCGCCGGCATCTGGCCGTGCGCGACGGCGACCTTCAGCTCCGGCACGTCCTGGCGCAGGAAATCGTGGATTTCCGCCAAATCGCTGAGGCGCGGGCAGACATAGAAACTCTGGCCGCCGCGATAGTGCTCGCGCATCAAGGTCTCGCGGATGACCAGGGGATCGAAGGGCGAGATGAAGGTGCGCACCGCCATGCGGTCGACCGGCGGCGTGGTGATCAGCGACAATTCCCGCACGCCCGTCATGGCAAGCTGCAGGGTGCGCGGGATGGGCGTCGCCGAGAGCGTCAGGACATGCACGTCGCTCTTCAGCTCCTTCAGCCGCTCCTTGTGCTTGACGCCGAAATGCTGCTCCTCGTCGATGATGAGAAGGCCGAGATTGGCGAACTTGATCGACGAGCCGAGCAGCGCATGGGTGCCGACGACGATATCCGTCTTGCCCTCGGACAGTTCCTTCTTGGTGAGCGCCAGTTCCTTGGAACCGACGAGGCGGGAGGCCTGCTGCACGCGGATCGGCAGGCCGCGGAAGCGGTCGGAGAAGGTCTTGAAATGCTGGCGGGCGAGCAGCGTCGTCGGCACGACGACGGCGACCTGCACGCCGTTCATCGCCGCGATGAAGGCGGCGCGCAGCGCCACCTCCGTCTTGCCGAAGCCGACGTCGCCGCAGACGAGCCGGTCCATCGGCCGGCCGGCGCCGAGATCCTCGCGCACGGCGTCGATGGCGTTCGCCTGGTCGTCGGTCTCGTCATAGGGGAAGCGGGCGGCGAATTCATCGTAGACGCCCTCCGTCGAGACGAGCACCGGCGCATGGCGCACGAGGCGGGCGGCGGCGATCTGGATGAGCCCGCCGGCCATGTCGAGCAGGCGTTTCTTCAGCTTGGCCTTGCGCGCCTGCCAGGCGACGCCGCCGAGCTTGTCGAGCAGCGCATCGGTGCCCTCGCCGCCGTAGCGCGAAAGGAGATCGATGTTTTCCACCGGCAGGAAGAGTTTTGCCTCGTCCGCATAGACGAGTTCGAGGCAGGCATGCGGCGCGCCGGCGGCCTCGATGGTTCTGAGGCCGACGAAACGGCCGATGCCGTGCTCGGCGTGGACGACGATCGAGCCCTCGTCGAGACCGGCGACCTCGGTGAGGAAATCCGTGCCGCGCTTGCGGCGTTTCGAGCGCCGCACCATGCGGTCGCCGAGAATGTCCTGCTCGCCGATGACGACGATATCGCCCGCCTCGAAGCCGCTTTCGAGGCTGAGTACGGCCGAACCCGCCTCGCCCGGCTTCAGCTTGCGAAGATCGGAGAATTTTTCGACCGGCACGACATTGCCGAGGCCGTGTTCGGCCAGCACCTGCAGGAGGCGGTCGAGCGAGCCTTCCGACCAGCCCGTCACCAGCACTTTTGCGCCGGAGGCGCGTTTGTCGGCGATGTGCTTCACCGCCTGGTCGAAGACGTTGACGCGGGCGCTGTCGGCATCCTCGCTGCCGGAAGGCCGCGCCCAGCGCATGCCGGATCGTGCGGCGACGGTCTCGACCTGCCGCGCCTCGCCCTCGTGCTCGTTGAAGGGCGAGAGGCGGATGGCGGCGCGCTCGTCGAGATCGCGGGCGAAGCGCTCCGCGTCGAGATAGATGAGGCCGGGCGGCACCGGCTTGTAGGGCGTCGCCTGCGCCACCTGGCCTTTGCCGGGCGTCGCGGAGGCCACGCGGGCGTCATAGTAGTCGCGCACGAGGCGGGAGCGCTCGACGGCCGCCTCACGCACCGTATGGTCCGTGACGATACGGAAGCCGGCGAGATAGTCGAAGGCGGTTTCGAGGCCGTCATAGAACAGCGGCAGCCAGTGCTCCATGCCGGCATAACGCCGGCCCTCGGAAACGGCCTGGTAGAGCGCGTCGTCGCGCGTCGCGGCGCCGAAGGAGGAGAGATAGTGTTTTCGGAAATGCGAGATCGTCTCCGGCGTCAGCGTCACCTCGCTCATCGGGTTGAGGTCGAGGGAGCGCGCCTGGCCGGTCGTGCGCTGGCTGGCGGGATCGAAGGAGCGGATGCTCTCCAGCGTATCGCCGAAGAAATCGAGGCGCACGGGCTCGATGCTGCCGGGCACGAAGACGTCGAGGATGCCGCCGCGCACCGCATATTCGCCGACCTCGCGCACCGTCGCCACGCGCTCGAAGCCGTTGCGCTCCAGCCGGGCGGCAATGTCGTCCATGCGCACCTGGTTGCCGGGGCGGGCCGAGAAGGCAAGGCCCTCGATGGTGCCCCGCGGCGCCGTCTTCTGCAGCATGGCGTTGACGGTGACGAGCACGATGGCGGCATGCGGCTTCTTCTGGTGCGCGATCAGCGCCGAGAGGGCGGAAAGGCGCCGTGCGGAGACTTCTGCGCTCGGCGAGACGCGGTCATAGGGCAAGCAGTCCCAGCCCGGCAGCGTCAGGACCGGAATGTCCGGCGCGACGAAGCCGAGCATCTGCTCGAGATCGGAAATGCGCTGGCCGTCCGACAGCACATAGGCGAGCGGGCCGCCGGTGCGGGCAAGCTCGGCAAGAATCAGCGGCTCGACACCGGACGGCACGGCGCCGATGGTCATCGGCCGGCCGGCGGCCGTAATGCGTTCGGGGGAAAATCCGGGAATCATGCGCGGTCGTCTTTGAAGAGCGGCGAGAAATCGGGGCGATAGGCGGCAATGCGCGGGAAGAGGCCGTCGCGGAACGCGTCGGGCACCGGCTTTTCACCCGTCACCCATTTGATGAGGTCGTTGTCCTCCTCGGCCATGATGCGCTCCAGCTCGTCGAGCTCGACCTCGGAAAGCGTATCGATCTCGGCATCGGCAAAGCCGCCGAGCACCAGGTCCATTTCGCGGATGCCGCGATGCCAGCAGCGGAAGAGGATGCGCTTGCGGCGCGGGTCGATCTCGGCGCTGGAGCGTGTCGTGCCCGTCATGATCGTGCTCGCTTTTCTTTCACGGAGATGTAATTCCGCGTTTCTATAGACCGGCAAAAGCCGCTTGTCAGCCTTGCCAAAGCGTCCCGGTCCGGCGATTTTGGCCGCCATGAGACCTGCATTGCTCGATCCGCTCTTCGCTCCCCTCTCCTCGCTTCCGGGCATCGGCCCGAAGCTCGGCGATCTCTTCGCGCGCCTGCTCGGCCAAGAGAGCATCGAGGACTGCCGGGTGATCGACCTCGTCTTCCATTTTCCGCACTCGATCGTCGACCGGCGCAACCAGCCGGGCATCGCGCACGCGCCGCAGGGCGTCATCGTCACCGTCACCGGCCGCGTCGACCGCCACCAGCCGCCGCCGCCCGGAAAATCGAGCCAGCCCTATCGTGTCTTCCTGCATGACGAGACGGGGGAACTGGCGCTCACCTTCTTCCGCGTCAAGGGCAACTGGCTGGAAAAGGCGCTGCCGATCGACGAGACGGTGGTGGTGAGCGGCAAGGTCGACTGGTTCAACGGCCGCCCCTCCATGGTGCATCCGGACTATATGGCGCGGCTCGGCGAGGCGGACACGGTGCCGCTGGTCGAGCCCGTGCACGGCCTTACCGCCGGCCTCACGTCGCGCGTGCTGCGCAAGTCGGTGGAGGCGGCCGTCGCGCGCGTCCCGCACCTGCCGGAATGGATCGAGCCGACCTTGCTGCAGCGGCAGGGTTTCTCCTCCGCCTTCGACGCCATCCACCGCCTGCACGAGCCGCGCGACGAGGCGGATCTCGATCCGCAGGCGCCCGCCCGCCGCCGGCTCGCCTATGACGAGTTCCTGTCGGGGCAGATCTCGCTCGCCCTGGTGCGCCAGCGCCTGCGCAAGGTCGCCGGCCGGCCGGTGATCGCGACCGGGGCGCTGAGCCGCCCGGTCATCGACGCCCTGCCCTTCTCGCTGACGGGGAGCCAGCAGGCGGCGATCGCCGAGGTGCTGAAAGACATGGCGGGCGAGCAGCGCATGCTGCGGCTCCTCCAGGGCGATGTCGGCGCGGGCAAGACGGCGGTGGCGCTGATGGCGATGCTGGCGGCGGTCGAATCGGGCGGCCAGGCCGTACTGATGGCGCCGACGGAAATTTTGGCGCGCCAGCATTTTTCGACGCTCTCGCGCATGGCGGCGCCGGCGGGCGTTACCATCGACGTCCTGACCGGGCGCACCAAGGGCCGCGAGCGTGACGCCATCCTCGAACGCATCGCCTCCGGAGAGACGCAGATCGTCATCGGCACCCATGCGCTCTTCCAGGACAACGTGGCCTACAAGGACCTCGTGCTCGCGGTGGTTGACGAACAGCACCGCTTCGGCGTGCACCAGCGCCTGCGGCTGACGGCCAAGGGCATCTCGCCCCACATGCTCGTCATGACCGCAACGCCCATCCCGCGCACGCTCGTCCTCGCTGCCTTCGGCGACATGGATGTGTCGAAGCTCACGGAAAAGCCCGCTGGCCGCAAGCCGATCCAGACCGTCGTCATGCCGCAGGAGCGCCTCGGCGATATCGTCGAGCGCCTTCGCACGGCGCTTGCCGAGGGCAAGAAGGCCTACTGGATCTGCCCGCTGGTGGAAGAGACGGAAGAAAGCGAGCTGATGTCCGTCGAGGAGCGGCATGCGACGCTCGCCGGCGTCTTCGGCGAGGCGGCCGGGCTCGTGCACGGGCGGATGAGCGGGCCGGAGAAGGACGCTGCCATGCAGGCCTTCAAGACCGGCGAGACGCGGCTTCTGGTGGCGACGACGGTGGTGGAGGTCGGCGTCGACGTGCCGGATGCCTCCATCATGGTGATCGAGCATGCCGAGCGTTTCGGCCTTGCCCAGCTTCACCAACTGCGCGGCCGCGTCGGGCGCGGCGAAGAAGCATCCAGTTGCATCCTCCTCTACAAGGGGCCGCTCAGCGAGAACGGCCGGGCGCGGCTTTCGATCCTGCGCGAGACGGAGGACGGCTTCTGCATCGCCGAGGAGGATTTGAAGCTGCGCGGCGAAGGCGAGCTTCTGGGCACCCGCCAGTCCGGCACGCCCGGCTTCCTGGTGGCGAGCCTCGAAGCCCACGGCGACCTCCTCGAAATCGCCCGCAAGGACGCCGCCTATGTGCTGGAGCGCGACGCGGACCTGACGAGCGAGCGCGGCGAAGCGATCCGCACGCTGCTCTATCTCTACCGCCGCGACGAGGCGATCCGGTTCCTGCGCGCTGGCTAGAGCATTTCCAGCCGAAGCGAGATCGCTTCGGCGTCGGATAATGCGGTAAAACAAGAATCTAGGGCATTGCCGGTGAACCGGAGTTTGCCGGAAATGCTCTAGATACCGCAGCCACAAAAACGTGATTTCGCCGAGACTGGGCGTGAGCGCATACTCCCCTTCGCCTCAGCGGAGAAGGAGAAATGCCATGAAGACAGTTCTCGTAGTCGCAGCGACGCTCGCCCTTTCGGCATCCGCCGCCCTTGCGGATTGCGCCTGGCACAGCAAGGTCAATGCGGAGGCGAAGGTCGACAGGACCATCACCACCGCAAGCGTCACCACAACCGAAAAGCAGTCCCGCCTGCCCGCCGAGGAAGGCAAGATCATTCTGGAAGAGCAGACGGACGCAGCCGTAACGGAGTAATCCGTTCGAACCGCCTCATCTTTGAGGCGGTTCGAAATGCCGATATCCTGCACGAACCTCTCCTCCGTCATCCTCGAACCTCTCCTCCGTCATCCTCGGGCTTGGCCCGAGGATCCCTGCCACAAGGAAGGGCGCGCCGTGATGCGTGGATCCTCGGGTCAAGCCCGAGGATGACGTCGGGGGTGGGATGTAGCTCAGAGAGCGGTCCTTACGCCCTCCCTCAGCCCTTCTTCTTGCCCTTCGCCTTGCGCTACTCTTCGCTCTCCCTTCGTATCCGCGAATCTCCGGAGGCATCGTCAGGCTTCCCCCGGAATGTCCCCAAGCTTTTCCTGGGTCATCCTCGAACCTCTCCTCCGTCATCCTCGGGCTTGACCCGAGGATCCATGCCACAAGGAAGGGCGCGCCGTGATGCGTGGATCCTCGGGTCAAGCCCGAGGATGACGTCGGGGGTGGGATGTGGCTCAGAGAGCGGTCCTTCCACGCCCTCCCTCACCCCTTCTTCTTGCCCTTCGCCTTGCGCTGCTCTTCGCTCTCGACGAGCTGCAACGTCTTTTCCGGCGGCGTGACGAGGCCGACGGAGATGATGAGCTTGGCGGCGTCTTCCGCGCTCATATCGAGCGGCACCAGTTTTTCGCGCGGCACATAGACAAGCCAGCCGGCTGTCGGGAAGGGCGTCGGCGGCAGGAAGCAGGCGACCATGTCCTTGCCCATAGAGCGGAACTTCGTCGCGATTTCGCCGCGCGCATCCGTCGCCACGAAGACGATCGCCCAGAGGCCGGGGCCCGGATATTCGATCATCGCCGCCTTGTTGAACGACGTCCCCTTGTCCTTCAGAACCGTCTCGAAGATCTGCTTCAGGCTCTTGTGCACCGTGCGCACCAGCGGCGTGCGGTTGAACAGCCCGTCGCCGAACTCCACGATGGTGCGGCCGATGAGGTTTTTTCCGAGGAAGCCGACGAGCGTGATCAGCACAAGCGCGGTCAGGAGGCCGAAGCCGGGAATGGCGAACTGGAGATAGCTCTCCGGATTGTACTGCGCGGGAATATAGGGTTTTACCCAGCTGTCGGCCCAGCGGATGAAGGTCCAGGTCAGCCAGATGGTGATGGCGATCGGCGCGCAGATGACGAGGCCGGTCAGGAAATTGTTGCGCAGCCGCATGGCAAGCGACTGCCTCGGGACGAGGTCGGTCATCGGGTATCCAGCACCTGGCGCATTTCCAGCAAAAGTATGCAGCGATTTTGCGTTCGGAAATGCGTAAAAACAAATGGATAGAGCGTTTTCGCGATTCGGGGAAAAGCGGAAATGCTCTAGCGAGCCTGGGAGGGCGCTCAGCCGTAGAAGGCCGGATGATAGGAAACCGTTCCCTCGCCGTAAACCGGAGAAAACGCCACACGCATGAAATACTCCGGCGGCACGCCGTCGAGCACCAGCTTCGGATCGGTCGCAAAGCCGAACCGGGTGTAGTAGGCGGGGTCGCCGAGCAGCACGCAGCCCGTCGCGCCGAGGGCCTTGAGGCGTTGCAGCCCCTCCCCGATGAGCCTGCCGCCGATGCCCTCGCCCTGCCGCGCCGGATCGACGGAAATCGGGCCGAGGCCGTACCAGCCCGCGCTGCCGTCGGAAACCGTGACCGGCGAGAAAGCGACGTGGCCGACGATCGCGCCATCCGCCTCCACCACCAGCGAGAGCGTCAGGGCGCCGGCCGTGCGAAGACGGTCGATGATGATGTGCTCGGTGCCGTCGGCATGGGGCGCGGTCCTGAAGGCCGTTTCCGTCAGCGCGCGGATGGCGTCCGCGTCATCGGATCGTTCCGGGCGCAGAAGGATCATTCGACGGTGACCGACTTGGCGAGATTGCGCGGCTGGTCGACATCGGTGCCCATGAAGACGGCGGTGTGGTAGGCGAGAAGCTGGATCGGCAGCGAATAAATCATCGGTGCGATGATCTCGTCGACATTCGGCAGCACGATCGTCGCCATGGTTTCGAGCTTCGAGGCGGCGGCGCCCTTCTCGTCGGTGATGAAGATGATCCGCCCGCCGCGCGCGGCGACCTCCTGCATGTTCGAGACGGTCTTTTCGAAGAAGCGGTCGTGCGGGGCGATGACGATGACCGGCATGTTCTCGTCGATCAGCGCGATGGGCCCGTGCTTCAGTTCGCCCGCGGCATAGCCCTCGGCATGGATGTAGGAGATCTCCTTGAGCTTCAGCGCGCCTTCCATGGCCAGCGGATAGCTGGTGCCGCGACCGAGATAGAGCACGTCCTTGCATTTGGAGAGATCACGCGAAAGCTGCTCGATCGACGGCTGGATCGTGTTGAGCACGCCCGCCATGATGCGCGGCATCTCGACGAGATTGCGCACCAGCGCCTTCTCTTCCTCCGCGCTGATCGTGCCGCGCGCCCGGCCCGCGCCGACGGCGAGCGCGGCCAGCACGGCGAGCTGGCAGGTGAAGGCCTTGGTCGAGGCGACACCGATCTCCGGGCCGGCGAGGATCGGGAAGACGGCGTCCGATTCGCGGGCGATCGTCGATTCCTTCGTGTTGACGACCGCGCCGATCTTCAGCCCGTTCTCCTTGCAGTAGCGCAGCGAGGCGAGCGTGTCGGCCGTCTCGCCGGATTGCGAGATGAAGAGCGCGGCGGAGGCCGGGTTCAGCGGGATCTCCCGGTAGCGGAACTCCGAGGCCACATCGATCTCGACCGGCAGGCGGGCATAGCGCTCGAACCAGTATTTGCCGACGAGGCCGGCGAGATAGGCGGTGCCGCAGGCGGAGATGGCAAGGCTCGGCACCGTGGCGAAGTCGATTCCCGAGGCGACCGGCCGCACCCTATGGCCGAGGAAATCGACATAGTGGCTGAGCGCGTGCGAGATCGCTTCCGGCTGCTCATGGATCTCCTTTTCCATGAAATGCCGGTGGTTGCCCTTGTCGACCAGATAGGCGGCGGCGGACGAGACCTGGCGCGGCCGCTCGACGCGGTTGCCGTCAATGTCGAAGACGAAGGCGCCGTCGCGGCCGAGCACCGCCCAGTCGCCGTCGACGAGATAGGTGATCTCGCTGGTGAAGGGGGCGAGCGCGATGGCGTCGGAGCCCAGGAACATCTCGCCGCGGCCATGGCCGATGGCGAGCGGCGGGCCGCTGCGCGCGGCCATGATGGTCGACGGGTCGTCCTCGAAGATGACGGCGAGCGCATAGGCGCCGGTGACGCGGCGCAGCATGGCATGCATCGCCTCGCGCCGGCCGAGGCCCTCGCGGCGGTATTTCGCGACGAGCTGGGCGACGACTTCCGTGTCGGTCTGCGTGGCGAAGGTCGCACCGCCCGCGGCAAGCTCGTCCTTCAGCTCGGAAAAGTTCTCGATGATGCCGTTGTGCACGACGGCGACGCCATCGACGAAATGCGGATGGGCATTGGTCTCCGTCGGCGCGCCGTGCGTCGCCCAGCGGGTGTGGGCGATGCCGGTCGTGCCGGCGAGCGGCTCCTCGGCCAGGCGCTTTTCGAGGTTGAAGAGCTTGCCTTCGGCACGGCGCCGCGCCAGCTTGCCGTCAACAATGGTGGCAACGCCGGCCGAATCGTAGCCGCGATACTCAAGGCGCTTCAGGGCATCGACAAGACGATCCGCGACCGGCTGGTTTCCGACGATACCGACAATTCCGCACATGGACCGCTCCGCAGGTTCGCTTCGTTCTATTGCCTTCGTTTCGTAGAGATTTTCCGCCGCGGTGCAACACGACGGCACTCACTTTCGATTGCAAGCGTTAACGCGGGCAGCGACTATTCGGCGACTTTGCTCTTCGCGGCCTTGATCGCCTGGTTGCGCTCGCGGACGAGGACGGCCCTGCCCTCCTTGTTCTCCTGCCGGGCCCGGCCGAAGGCGACGGCATCATCGGGCACATCGACGGTGATGACGCTGCCGGAGGCGATATAGGCGCCGTCGCCGATCGAAACGGGGGCGACGAGCGACGTGTTGGAGCCGATGAAGGCGTGGCCGCCGATGCGGGTCAGGTGCTTGTTGATGCCGTCATAATTACACGTAATGGTGCCCGCGCCGATATTCGTCTTTTCGCCGATGATGGCGTCACCGATATAGGTAAGGTGGTTGACCTTGGCGCCCGCGCCGATCTCCGCTTTCTTCACCTCGCAGAAATTGCCGACCTTGGAATGCGGGCCGAGATTGGCACCCGGCCGCAGGCGGGCATAGGGACCGATCTCGGCGTCCTCGGCGATATGCGCCCCCTCGATATGCGAGAAGGAATGGATGAGCGCACCGCTCTCCACGGTGACACCGGGTCCGAAGAAGACGTTCGGCTCGATGGTCACGTCAGGCGCGATCTTCGTGTCATAGGCAAGGAACACGGTCTCCGGCGCAATCATCGAGACGCCGTCCAGCATCATCCGGTGACGGCGACGCTGCTGCCAGAGCCGCTCGATGACCGCAAGTTCGGCACGCGTGTTGCAGCCGGTCAGCTCCTCCTCGGGGGCCTCGACGGCAATCGCCCGGCCGCCTGCCGTGCGCACCACCTCGACGATGTCGGTGAGGTAATATTCACCCTTGGCATTGGCATTGCCGATGCGGCCGATGAGGTCGAGCGCCTTGCGCCCGTCGATCGCCATCAGGCCGCCGTTGCAATAGGTGATGGCGCGCTCTGCCGCGCTCGCGTCCTTCTCCTCGCGGATCGCCAGCAGCGCGCCGTCTTCCACGATCAGCCGGCCGTAGCCGGTCGGGTCCGCCGTCTCGAAACCGATGACCACGACGTCGGCGCCACCGGCAAGACCCGCCCGGGCGGCCGTCAGCGGCGTCTCGGTAACGAGCGGCGTATCGCCGAAGATGACGAGCACGTCGTCATAGCCCTTCGCAATCGCCTCGCGGGCGGCCAGCACGGCATGGGCCGTGCCGAGCCGTTCGGTCTGGATATGTACGGAACTGGTGACCGCCGGGTTCCGCGCCGCCGCCTCGACCCTGTCCGCATCGCGGCCGAGCACCAGCGCGATATCGGCAATGCCGGCGCCGGCAAGCGCATCGACCACATGGGCGATCATCGGCCGGCCGGCCACGGGATGCAGCACCTTCGAACGGGAGGATTTCATCCGCGTGCTTTCGCCGGCAGCCAGGATGACGGCCAGGCAGGTGCGCTTCGTTGCAGTCATGGGAATCCTCGTTCACCCGAAATCGACGCCGTTCCATAGCAAAAACGGAGCGGAGGAGACAAAGGGATTTCTCAGGAGCCGGCGGGCGCGTCCCGTCCGCCCCGTTTCAGCCGGCGGTGCTGCGCAGGCGGCTTTCCGTCAGAAGCCCGCTCTCGTCGAGGATCGGATAGGCGACCGAGACGAGATGGGCGTTGACGCGCTTGAGGTCGCGCAGCATGTCGAGATGCAGCGAACTCGTCTGGAGACTGTCGAGCCGGCCGTCGCGCAGGCGCGCCAGGTGACGTTCGGACGACTGTTTCTCCATGCGCCGCACATCCACCTTCACCTCGACGAGCTGGCGGGCGAGCCCGGCGTCCCGCGTGACGAAGATCGTCTGCGCGATACGCAGGTTCTCGATCGTCAGGTTGAAGAGGTTGGCGAGCTCCTTGTAGCCGTCGTCGGAGAATTTCAGGCCGCCCGCGATCTTCTTGCGCACCTGTTCCTGCAGGCCCTTCTCGATGATGTCGCCGATATGTTCGAGGTTGATCGCATAGTCGATGACGACGATGGAACGGGCGGCGCTTTCGCCGGTGATGCCCTGCCGGCCGAGGCGCGAGAGGTAGATCTTCACCTCCTGCTGCAGGGCGTCGACCTGCCGCTCCAGTTCGCCGACGTCCTTCAGCGGCGCCAGGTTGTTGTCGTTGAAGGCCCGCATGGTGCGGATCAGCATGGATTCGATGATGTCACCGACGCGCAGCACCTCGCGCGTTGCGCCGGAAAGCGCGACGACGGGGTTCGAAAGCGCGGAATCGTCGAGATATTTCGGCCCCGTCTCCGGTTGCTTCTCCTCCGGCACGAGCTTTTCCATCAGGCTGGAAAGCGGCCCGGACAGCGGCCAGAGGACCAGCGCCACGACGAGGTTGAACGCCAGGTGCACGTCGACGGGGAGTTTCGCGGCCGGGATCGGCAGGAGGGCCAGGAGGTCCGCGACATGGCCGGCAAAAGGCAGGACGGCAAGGCAGCCGACCCCGCGCACGATGAGGTTGCCGAGCGTGACGCGGCGGGCCGAGGCCGCCGCCTTCATGGTGGCGATGACCGGCGGCACGGCGCCGCCGAGATTGGCGCCGAGCACGAGGATGACCGTCAGCGCCGGCGACAGGATGCCCATCGCGGTCAGCGAGATGATGAGCACGACGACCGCAAGGCTGGAGGACGAGATGATGGCAAGGACCGTCGAGAAGGCGAGCGCCACCGGCCAGGCGCCGTCGAGCAGCGTCAGGAAGGCGCCGAGCGCCGGCGACTGGCGCATCGGCTCGGTCGCAAGGCTGAGGAGGTGCAGCGACAGGAGCATGAGGCCGATGCCGACCAGCGCCGATCCGAGGCCCTGCCGGGCCGTGGAACTGCTGGATTTATAGAAGACGATGCCGATGAGGATGATCAGCGGGGAAATCGATTCGATGCCCGTCGCCACCAGCCAGGCGGTGACGGCCGTGCCGACATTGGCGCCGAGCAGCACGATCTGCGCCATGCGTGCCCTGACGAGGTTGCGCTCGACGAAGGAGGCGATCATCAGCGCCGTCGCCGTCGAGCTTTGCAGCGCGACGGTGGCGACGAAGCCGGCAAAGAAGGAGCGGAACGGCCCGCGCGTGCCGAGCGCCAGGCCCGAGCGCAGCCGCACGCCGAAGGCCCGCGTCATGCCGTCCTTCACCTGCGCAAGGCCGAAGAGCAGCAGCGCGACCGCGCCGAAAAGATTGATCATGACAATCGTGGATTCCACGGTTTCGCCCCCTTCCTTCCGGTGAAAACGGGACTCACCGGCCCGATCGCGCATCCGAGCACGAAGTCTCGTATCGTGATAGGCCATTTTGGCGGCATTCCGTCAATAATTTCAAAAAACTTTTGTTTGCCGGCAAAATAAATCGGCACCCCTTCGACACATTTGCGGCAGGGCTGGATTTCCCAAGCATTCCAAGTGCCCGCCGGACTTCAATTCCCGCGAACTTTCCGTTAAGAGACGGTTTCCGGCCACACGGCCGCCGAGATTGAGGAAATTTAGACGATGCTCGAATCCCTGAGACGCGCCTCCCAGACCTGGGTGGCAAAAGCCCTGCTGATCGTTCTGGTCGGTTCCTTCGCTGTCTGGGGCGTTTCGAGCTCTCTCGTCACCGGCACGGCCAATTCCGTGATCACGGTCGGCGATGTCAGCGTCTCGCCGACGGATTTCCGCCTTGCCTACGAGCGTCAGGTCGCCACCATGTCGCAGCGCTTCGGCATGCGGCTGAACGCCGAGCAGGCCCGTGCCTTCGGCATCGAGAATCAGGTTTTCGCCGAACTCGTGGCCGGCGCCGCGCTCGACCAGCTGTCGCGCGACATGAATCTCGGCCTTTCCGAAGGCCGCCTCGCCCGGTTGATCGCCGACGACCCGGCCTTCCGCGGCGTCAACGGCCAGTTCGACCGCATGATCTTCTCTTCCGTGCTGCGCAATGCGGGCCTCAGGGAAAACGACTACATCAACAACCGCAGCCAGGTGGCCGTCCGCGCCCAGGTCGTCGAGGCGGTGTCCGACGGCTACAAGGCGCCCGACGTGCTGACGGCGGCGCTGCGCCAGTATCGCAACGAAGCGCGCACCATCGACTATCTCATCCTCAGCAACGCCAATATCGACCCGGTCAAGGCGCCGGGCGACGACGTGCTCGCCCCCTGGTTCGAGGAGAACAAGGCCAAGTACCGCGCGCCGGAATACCGCAAGGTCGTCTATGTGTCGCTGGAACCGAAGGACATCGTCGACACGGCCGCGATCACCGACGAGGCGCTCCAGGCCGACTATGACAAGAACAAGGAAAAGTACCGCACGCCGGCCACCCGCACGATCGAGCAGCTGACCTTCGCCGACCGCGCGAGCGCGGACGCCGCCGCCGCCAAGCTCGCCTCCGGCACGACCTTCGACGCCATCGTCGCCGAACAGGGCAAGACGGCCGCCGACGTGCTGCTCGGCGATTTCACGCAGGCGAACGTGCCGGACCAGAAGTTCGCGGAGCCCGCCTTCGCCGTCGCTGAAAACGGCGGCACGACGCCGGTCATCGACGGCACCTTCGGCCCGATCATCCTGCGTGTGACGAACATCCGCCCGGAGACCGTCAAGACCTTCGACGAGGTGAAGGAAGAACTGCGCAACGAGCTGGCGCTGAGCGAGGCCGCCGACGGCATCCTCGCCGTGCACGACCGACTGGAGGATGCGCGCGCCGAGGGCCTCGGCCTTGCGGAGGCCGCCGCCAAGAACAACCTGAAGGCCGTGACGATCGACGCGGTCGACGCCCAGGGCAACGACCAGAAGGGCGAGGAGATCAACGGCCTGCCCGAGAAGGCCGCCCTTCTCGGCGAGATCTTCAAGACGGATGTCGGCACGGAAACGCAGCCGATCAATGTCGGCCGCGAGGGCTATGCCTGGTTCGAAGTGCTCGACGTGATCCCGGACCGCGACCGGACGCTCGACGAGGTGCGCGAGCGCGTTGTCGCCGACTGGACTGCCGAGCAGCAGCGCCAGACGCTGGCCAAGAAGGCCGAGGAGCTGGCCGAGCGCGTGCGCAAGGGCGGCGATATCGCCGCCATCGCAGGCGAACTCGGCATGGCCGTCGAGAACAAGGCGGGCCTCAACCGCGGTGCCCAGGATCCCGTGCTGAGCCCGGTGGCCGTTGCCGCCGCCTTTGCCGGCCCCGTCGGCCACGTCGCCAACACGCCCGGCGTCGACGGCGAAGGCCAGATCCTCCTGAAGGTGACGGAAGTAAACGCCGAGGCCGCCACCGACGCGCTTTCCGGCGACGAGCAGCAGATCGCCGCCGTCGCCCGCGCCAGCGGCGACGACATCCTCGACCAGATGGTGAGCGCCCTGCAGACGTCCTACGGCGTTTCGATCAACCGCGCGCTCGCCGAGCAGAGCATCGCCCGATAGGAAGGGAGACGGGAACCGCATGTCCGACCTGAAACCCTATATCGCCAAGGTCGCCGGCGGCGGCACGCTGGATCGCGAGGAGGCCCGCGGCGCCTTCGAGATCATCATGTCCGGCGCCGCCACGCCCTCGCAGATCGGCGGCTTCCTGATGGCGCTGCGCGTGCGCGGCGAGACCGTCGACGAGATCTACGGCGCCGTCGGCTCGATGCGCGCCCGCATGCTGCCGGTCGCTGTTCCCGCCGATGCGGTCGACATCGTCGGCACGGGCGGCGACGGCGCGGGCACCTACAACATCTCGACGCTCGCGGCGATCATCGTCGCGGGCGCCGGCGTTCCGGTCGCAAAGCACGGCAACCGGGCGCTGAGCTCGAAATCGGGCACGGCGGACGCCCTGTCCTGCCTCGGCGTCAAGCTGGATATCGGCCCCGCGGAAATCGCGCGCTGCGTGCACGATGCCGGCCTCGGCTTCATGTTCGCCCAGCTCCACCATCCCGCCATGAAGCATGTCGGCCCATCGCGCGTCGAACTCGGCACGCGCACGATCTTCAACCTGCTCGGCCCCCTTTCCAATCCGGGCAGCGTCAAGCGCCAGTTGCTCGGCGTCTTCTCGCCGCACTGGCTGCTGCCGATCGCCGAGGTGATGCGCGATCTCGGCTCGCAGAGCATCTGGGTGGTGCATGGCGAAGGCCTCGACGAGATCACCACGACGGGCACGACGAAGGTTGCGGCGCTCGAGGACGGCAAGATCCGTACCTTCGAGCTGACGCCCGCCGATTTCGGCCTTCCCCAGGTGACGCTCGACGACCTGCGCGGCGGCGACGGCGCGCACAATGCGGCCGCCCTCCTCTCCGTGCTCGGCGGAGCGCACATGCCCTACCGGGACATTTCGCTTGCCAATGCCGCCGCCTCGCTGGTCGTCGCCGGCAGGGCGGAGACGCTGAAGGACGGCATGCGCCTCGCCACCGAGGCGCTGGAAAGCGGCCGCGCCCGCACCGCGCTGGAACGCCTTGTCGCAGTTTCCAACGAAGGCCAGGCGGAGTAGGATTGTCCATGACCGATATCCTGAAGAAGATCGAAGCCTACAAGCTGGAAGAAATCGCCGCCGCCAAGACGCGCGTTTCCCCCGTAGAACTTCGCGCCCGCATCCGCGACCAGGAGCCGCCGCGCGGCTTCTTCGCAAGCCTGAGGGCAAAGAAGGCCGAAGGCCGCTTCGGCCTCATCGCCGAGATCAAGAAGGCGAGCCCCTCCAAGGGCCTCATCCGGCCGGATTTCGATCCGCCGGCGCTGGCGAAAGCGTATGAGGCCGGCGGCGCGGCCTGCCTTTCCGTGCTCACCGACACGCCGAGCTTCCAGGGCGCGCCGGAATTCCTGACGGCGGCGCGTGCGGCCTGCGCCCTGCCGGCGCTGCGCAAGGATTTCATGTTCGACAGCTACCAGGTGCTGGAGGCGCGCGCCTGGGGCGCGGACTGCATCCTCCTCATCATGGCCTCGCTCAGCGACGACGACGCGAAGAAACTCGAAGACGCCGCCTTCTCGCTCGGCATGGACGTGTTGATCGAGGTGCACGACGCCCCCGAAATGGAGCGGGCGCTGAAGCTCAAGTCCAAGCTCGTCGGCATCAACAACCGCAACCTGCGCACCTTCGAGGTGGATCTCGCGGTATCGGAAAAGCTTGCCGGCATGGTGCCGGACGACCGGCTGCTGGTCGGCGAGAGCGGCATCTTCACCCATGCGGATTGCGAACGCCTCGGCAAGGTCGGCATCTCGACCTTCCTCGTCGGCGAGAGCCTGATGCGCAAGGACGACGTGGCGGACGCGACGCGCGAACTCCTCACCGGCTCGGCCGGCATGCTGGCCGCGGAATGATGGCGATCCCGACATGACGGGCGAGGTCCGCACGCTCACCCATATCGACGCCTCCGGCAAGGCCGACATGGTGGACGTCGGCGACAAGGCGGAGACGGTGCGCATTGCGCTTGCCGAAGGGTGCATCCGTATGGCGCCGGAAACGCTGGACCTCATCCTGACCGGCAATGCCAGGAAGGGCGACGTGATCGGCACGGCGCGCCTTGCCGGCATCATGGCCGCCAAGCAGACCGCCAGCCTCATCCCGCTCTGCCATCCGCTGATGCTGACCAAGGTCGCCGTCGATATCCGCGAGGACCGCGCCCTGCCGGGCCTGCGCGTCGAGGCGATGGCCAAGCTCACCGGCCGCACCGGCGTGGAGATGGAGGCGCTCACCGCCGTCAGCGTCGCCTGCCTCACCATCTACGATATGGCGAAGGCCGCCGATCGGGAGATGGAGATAGGCGGCATCCGCCTCGTGGAGAAATCCGGCGGCCGCTCCGGCGACTACCGGCGCGGAGAGGCCGGCTGATGGCGTTGCTGCCCGTCGAAGACGCCCTCCAGCGCCTGCTTTCCACCGCCCGGCCGACGCCCCGCATGGAGACGGTCCCGCTGCACGAGGCCGACGGCCGCGTGCTGGCCGAGGACGTCGCCGCCCGGCTGACGCAGCCGCCCTTCGACAATTCCGCGATGGACGGCTATGCCGTGCGCCATACGGATATCGCCGCGCTCGGCTCGATCCTGACGGTAGCAGGCATGTCTTCCGCCGGCCACGCCTTCGAGGGCACCGCCGGCCCCGGCGAGGCCGTGCGCATCTTCACCGGTGCCCCCTTGCCCGCCTTCGCCGATACCGTGCTCCTGCAGGAGGATGCCGCGGTGCTGGAAGACGGCCGCATCCGCACCACCTTCCTCACGCCGAAGGGCCGCCATATCCGCCCGCGCGGCCAGGATTTCTCCGAGGGCGAGGTCGTCCTGAAGGCCGGCGACGTGCTCGATGCCGGCCGCCTGACGGTCGCGGCGGCCATGAACCATGCGGCGCTGTCCGTCCATGCCCGCCCGCGCATCGCCGTGCTCGCCACCGGCGACGAACTCGTGCCGCCCGGCACGCCGCCCGGGACCAGCCAGATCATCGCCTCCAACAGCTACGGCGTCGCGGCCCTCGCCCGCGCGGCCGGTGCGGAAGTGATCGACCTCGGCATCGTCGGCGACGACAAGGAGGCGATGCTTCAGGCCGTGCACCGTGCGCTCTCGCTCGATATCGACGTGCTCGTCACGCTCGGCGGCGCCTCCGTCGGGGATTTCGACCTCGTCCAGCCCGTGCTCGGCGAGGCTGGCATGGAGCTCGACTTCTGGCGTATCGCCATGCGGCCCGGAAAGCCGCTGATGGTCGGCCGCCTCGGCGCCGTGCACGTCGTGGGCCTGCCGGGCAATCCCGTCTCGAGCCTCGTCTGCTCGCACCTCTTCCTCGCCCCCCTGGTGCGCCGCCTCGCCCGCCTGCCCGCAGTAAGCCGCGAGTATCCGGCCATTGCCACCGTGCCGCTCAAGGAAAACGACCACCGGCAGGACTATGTCCGCGCGCGCATCGCCCGCGGCCCCGCCGGCGAACTCCTCGTCACGCCGCTGGACAAGCAGGATTCCTCCATGATGAAGGCCTTCGCCGCCGCCGAAGGCCTCCTTATCCGCCCGCCGCATGCCCCCGCCGTCCCCGCGGGCGCGCCCTGCACGGTCCTTCTCCTGCGCGAACCTTCCGCCTGAACAGTATTATTATTGTTTCAGCGGCCTCTTGCAGAACACATATGGAACAGATAGTGTCTGTTCTGGATTTGTTTCACTCGATTCTCGGTGGAGGGGCTATGCTCACGCGGAAACAACAGGAACTTCTCCTGTTCATTCATGAACGGATGAAGGAGTCCGGCATTCCCCCCTCGTTCGACGAGATGAAGGATGCGCTGGATCTCGCCTCCAAGTCGGGCATCCACCGCCTCATCACGGCGCTGGAGGAGCGCGGTTTCATCCGGCGCCTGCCGAACCGGGCCCGCGCGCTGGAGGTGATCAAGCTTCCCGAAGCCTACGCCCAGAGCCTGCAGCCGCGCCGCGGCTTTTCGCCGGCCGTCATCGAGGGCAGCCGCGGCAAGCAGCCGCCCGCCGCCCCCGTCGCCGCCCCGCCGCAGCGCACGCCCGTGGCGGAAATGTCTTCCTCCGTCTCCGTTCCGGTCATGGGTCGCATCGCCGCCGGCGTGCCGATCTCCGCCATCCAGAACAATACCCATGACATCACCGTGCCGGCCGAAATGATTGGCAACGGCGATCACTATGCGCTGGAGGTCAAGGGCGATTCGATGATCGAGGCCGGTATCCTCGACGGCGACACGGTCATCATCCGCACGGCGAGCAGCGCCAATCCCGGCGAGATCATCGTCGCCCTCGTCGACGACGAGGAGGCGACGCTCAAGCGCTTCCGCCGCAAGGGCGCCTCCATTGCGCTCGAAGCGGCAAACCCCGCCTACGAGACCCGCATCTTCGGGCCGGATCGCGTGAAGATCCAGGGCAAGCTGGTCGGCCTCATCCGCCGCTATCACTGATCCTTCGGAGGATCGAAGCTGCCGGTGCGCCAGTCATAGGTGCGGTGGCGGGTCCAGGGCCGGTCGAGGCTTTCCACCGCGGGCGTCATGTGTGCCTTGGAAAAGGTGCCGGAAGCATCTCCGGCGGCCGGGCGGATTTCGAGGGCGCCGGTTCGCCTGAGGTGACGCGCCGTTAACAGGCGGGCGCCGGAACGGCAGGCTTCCAGCCGCAGGGCGAAGGGCACGACGACGAGGTCCGCGGCATCGCAGGCGGTTCCGAGGAAGGCGACGTCGTCCAGGGTGACGATCCGCCAGCCGCTCGGCGAGACGGCAGCGCAGAACGCCTTCGCCTCGCAGACGAAACTTCCGCCGGTCCGGGCGGCCGCAAGCGCGGATGCCATCGCCTCCTTCGCCTTCTGCCGGTCGGCCTTGCGCCGTGGCCGTTTCCCGCTTGTCGCGGTATCGACCGTTTCCTCCAGGGTCAGGCCCGTGCTCCTGCGCGTTTGCGGTTTTGCAAGGTCGCCGAGGCGCAAGGCCCGCCGCCACTGGGAATAGATGAAGTCGGAGGGCCTCGCACGGTTGGTCGCGACGGTTTCCCCGCGCAGGATGGCGACGAGGCGGCCATCCTCGGATACCAGCATTTCCGGCCCGGCGACGGTGGCGGGAAGGCAGGCGATCGCAAGGCCGAGGGCCGCAAGCAGCGTTCCGGCATGGCGCAGCCGCGTGCGCAGGATGCAGACGAGCCCGCCGCCGAGGCCGATCAGCAGGAAGGCGGCGGGCTCGATGCGGCCGGTGACGATCTCGCCCTTCCAGCCCGCCACCCACATCGAAAGCGCGATCATCCACTCGATGCCCTTGCCCATGATCGCGAAGGGCACGGCGTCGAGGCCGAGGGGCATCAGCAGCACCGCGACAAGGCCGAAGGGCATGACGATGGCGCTGATGACGGGCATGGCGAGCAGGTTGCCGGCAAGCCCGTAGGCCGGGATGCGATGGAAATGGCCGACGGAGTAGATCAGCGTCGAGACCCCGCCGATCAGCGAGGACAGCATGAGCCCGCCGAGGAAGCGCCCGAGAGCGCCGCCGAAGCGTTTGAAGCGCCCTTCCCCGCCCTCCCGCCGGACCGGACGCTCGCGCCAGGCGGCATAGCCCGCGACGAGGCCGAGCGTTGCGGCATAGGACATCTGGAAACCCGGATTGGTGACGGCGGAGGGAGTGATGACGAGGATGACGATCGCCGACAGCGCCACGTTGCGCAGGCTGATCGCGGCGCGGCCGAACAGCACCGCCACCAGCATGATGCAGATCATGATCCAGGACCGCACGGCGGAGATCGCGCCGCCCGAAACGAGGATATAGAGCGTCACCATGACGAGCGCGCCGGCAGCGGCGATCTTCTTGGCGGGATAGCGCTCGCAAAAGCCCGGGATCAGCGCCATCAGCCCCCGCGCGCCGACGAGGAACGTGCCGGCCGCGAGCACCATGTTCAGCCCCGATATGGCGAGCACATGGGCAAGCCCCGCCTGCCGCAACGCCTCCACCGTCTCATCGCCGATCGCCCGCTGCTCGGCCGTCACCAGCGCGGCGGCGATCGCGCCGGCATCCCCGCCGATCCGGCCGCGGATATGCTCGGTGAGGTTGCTTCGCCAGCTCGCGACCTCCTGGCGGATCCGGTCCATGACGCCCGGCGCGGCCACGACAACCGCGGTCGGGGCACGATAGAAGTAGCCGACGGCGCCGGTGCCGGCGAAATAGGCGTCGAAGGCGAAGTCGTTAAGGCCGGTGAGCGCCGGGCCGGAGGCCGGCCCGAGCCGTGCCCGCCCGGTTATGCCGCCGCCGATCGCAATGGGCGCATGCCGGCTGCGGGCCAGCACCGTCACCACGCCGGGCGGCCGCTTCAGCACCGGGTCGCGCGTCGTGTCGAGTGCGACGCGGTAGCGGATCGCGCCCCTGTCATCGCTTTCGCGCGACAACACCCGGCCGCTGATCTCGGTGGTGACCGGTGCATCGAGCATGATCGTACCGAGCTGCGCGCTTTCGAACGCCGCCAGCAGCATGCCGACGGGAACGAGAAGCGCGGCGCCGGCCGCAAGCGCGGTCCAGTCCTCGCGATGGCGCAGGCGCCATGCCGGCCAGAGCGCGAAGGCGGTGAAAAGCAGCACGGCGGCAAGCGGTGGATCGGCGGCGGCAGAAAACCAGAGCGCCGCCCCCGCGCCGAGGAAGACTGGCACGAAGAGGAAGAAATGGCCATGCGCCCGCTCCTGCGCGAAGGCTGCGGCACAGGCCTGCCGCGCGGCGGGCCATCCCGTCAGGTAACCCGCCGCCTGGCGGAGGGGGGCAAGCGCGCCCCTGCGGGCCGCATCGCGCGCCGGCGCCGGCAGGCGGACGTCATCCGGCGCTGTCCGCCAGGCATGGGCCTCGGGCACCTCCCGTCGTTCCGCGACGTCGAGCTTCTCCATGGTCCCGGTCCCGCCCGCTCACACCACCATTGTGCAATCGAATGACGGAAACTTCAATCAGGGGTAAGCGCGGCAAGTACTAAGCCAGACAGAAAGGATGCCACCTCCGCATTCCGCGAAACACGCGTAAAAGTTGCTTGAAACTTGCGGGAAAGGGTAGATATTGCGTTGCCGGAACGCCTATTTCCGCAATGCACAATTTGCCTTTCGTCTCGCTTGGCAGGCAGGTGCAAATGGGCTAGCAAAACGAGCATGTTCATGGCCCGGCACATCTTCGTGCCGCCATTGGAAACAACGGAGGATCGTTATGACAGGAACAAGCGCAGGTGTATCGATCGGTGGCAAGACAGTCGAGCTGCCGACGCGATCCGGTACGATCGGCCCCGATGTGATCGATATCGGCACGCTGTACAAGAATACGGGCGCCTTCACCTACGATCCCGGCTTCACCTCCACGGCGTCCTGCGAATCGAAGATCACCTATATCGACGGCGACGAAGGCGTGTTGCTGCATCGCGGCTATCCCATCGAGCAGCTGGCCGAGCACGGCGACTTCCTCGAGGCCTGCTACCTGCTGTTGTACGGCGAACTGCCGACCAAGTCCCAGAAGGATGACTTCGACTACCGCGTCACGCACCACACCATGGTGCACGAGCAGATGAGCCGCTTCTTTACCGGCTTCCGCCGCGACGCCCACCCGATGGCCGTCATGTGCGGCTGCGTCGGCGCGCTCTCGGCCTTCTACCACGATTCCACCGACATCACCGATCCGCACCAGCGCATGGTCGCCTCGCTGCGCATGATCGCCAAGATGCCGACGATCGCCGCCATGGCCTACAAGTACCATATCGGCCAGCCCTTCGTTTACCCGAAGAACGACCTCGACTATGCGTCGAACTTCCTGCGCATGTGCTTTGCCGTTCCCTGCGAGGACTATGTGGTCAACCCGGTGCTGTCGCGCGCCATGGACCGCATCTTCATCCTGCATGCCGACCATGAGCAGAACGCCTCCACCTCGACGGTCCGTCTCGCCGGCTCCTCCGGCGCCAACCCGTTCGCCTGCATCGCGGCCGGCATCGCCTGCCTCTGGGGTCCGGCGCATGGCGGGGCGAACGAAGCTGCGCTCAACATGCTCGCCGAGATCGGCTCCGTGGAGCGTATCCCGGAATATGTCGCCAAGGCGAAGGACAAGAACGATCCGTTCCGCCTGATGGGCTTCGGCCACCGCGTCTACAAGAACTACGATCCGCGCGCGCGCATCATGCAGAAGACGACGCACGAGGTTCTCGGCGAACTCGGCATCAAGGACGATCCGATGCTGGAAGTCGCGATGGAGCTGGAGCGCATCGCGCTGACGGACGAATACTTCATCGAGAAGAAGCTCTACCCGAACATCGACTTCTACTCGGGCATCACGCTGAAGGCGCTGGGCTTCCCCACCACCATGTTCACCGTGCTCTTCGCGCTCGCCCGCACGGTCGGCTGGATCGCCCAGTGGAACGAGATGATCGAGGATCCGGAACAGCGCATCGGCCGCCCGCGCCAGCTCTATATCGGCGCCCCGAAGCGCGACTACGTGCCGGTTTCCAAGCGCTGATTTCGGCAGATACCCATGAAAAAGCCCGGTCAGTTTCGACCGGGCTTTTTTGTTGCGAGAAGGTCGAGGATGACCGCCGCGCCGGTTTCGCCGGGCGGTCTTTCGGTCTCCATGCGCCCGTGCACGAGGTCGTAGCCTTCCAGCATGGCGCGGCGCTGGGCGGTGTCGGCCGAAAGCCGCTCGAACCAGCGTGTCAGGCTGCCGGGGCGCACCATGTCGTTCAGGTATTCCGGCACGACGGGATAATCGGCGATGATGTTGGGGATCGCCGCCGTCCAGATCTTCACCTTGCCGAGGAAGAGATTGGCGAGCCAGTCGAAGCGATAGGTCGAGACGACGGGCACGCGGGCGAGCGCCAGCTCCAGGATGACCGTACCGGATGCGGCGATCGCCGCGTCGGCCTCGGTGAAGGCCTGCCACTTCTCCCCCGTCGAGACGGTGATCCCGGGCTTTACCGGCCAGTCGGCCGTGAGTTTGCGCACCAGCGCTTCCTGCCGCGGCACGGTGGGCAGGAGGAAGCGCGTGCCGGGGGTCCGGGCCGTGATTTCCTGCACCGCTTCGCCAAAGACCGGCAGCAGGCGGGTGATCTCGGTGCTGCGCGAGCCGGGAAGCAGGAGGCAGCAGCGCCCGCCGGCCGCCTCGCCTTCGCGGGCAAGGCGCGCGGCGCGCACGCGCCGGATATCGGGATCGTCGATCAGCCGGTGACCGACATAGGTCGTCGCCGGGCCGCCGAGCCGCGCCATCACGGCAGGCTCGAACGGCAGCAGCGCGAGGACATGGTCGACATAGGCGCGCATGCGCGGCGCACGCTCTTCCTTCCAGGCCCAGACGCTCGGGCAGACATAGTTGACGACAGGCAGGTCCGGCAGCGCCTTGCGCACGCGACGCGCCACGCGGTGGGTGAAATCCGGGCTGTCGATGATGAGGAGCACATCCGGCCGTGCGGCGATGAGGGTATCCGCCGTCTGGCGGATGCGGCGGATGAGCGACGGCAGACGCTTCAGCACCTGCGAGATGCCCATGATGGAAAGTTCGGAGAAATCGAACAGGGATTTGAGCCCCTCCCGCTCCAGCACCTCGCCGCCGACCCCGACCAGCGCCACCGGCCCGGCATGGGCGGCCCGCAACGCGGCGATCAGGTCGCCGCCGAGAAGATCGCCGGACACCTCACCGGCGATGACGCCGATCGTCAGCGGCCTTTCCGTCATCGCGGCGCCTCCGCCCTCTCCGGCGCGATGCCGGTCACGAACAGGCCGTGCGCATCCGCTTCGGCGACGAGCGCGGCGCGTTCCAGCACCAGCGAGCGCCCCGCCTCCACCGCGATGCCGGCAAGGCCGGCGGCGCGGGCGCGGCGCAGAGTTTCCATGCCGATCGACGGCAGGTCGGCGCGCAGGTCCTGCTCCGGCTTGCACAGTTTGACGAGCACACCCTTGCGCCGCGCGGAAATGCGGCCCGCCGCGCGCAGCTCCGCCACGCGCTCCAGCATGGCGTCGGTTCCCTCCGCCCCCTCCAGCGCCACCACGCGCCCGCCGAGCGCGACCGCGCCCTGCCCCACATCGAGGCGCCCGAGCGCCAATGCAGCTGCGGCCGCGGCGGCGATATCGGCTTCGGCGGCGGCATCCGGGGCGATCGCGCCGAGCGGGCCTTCGCTGCCGAGAAGGTCCGGCACGATCTCATGCGCGCCGACGACACGCACCCCCTCGGCCTCGATCAGCCGGATGACCATTTTCAGCACGGCGTCGTCGCCGCCCTTCAATAGGGTGCGAATGATGGCTGGAATGGCGGCCAGCGCCTTCAGCGGCGCATGGATATCGCGCCATTCCGGCCGGCGGCGGACGGAGCCCGACAGCACGGCGCGGCCGATCCCCTTCGCGCGGAAGGTGGCGCCGATGCCCGCATAGTCGCCGATGGAGATGACCTGATGGTCGAAGCCCGACCAGTCCGGAGCGGCTTCATCGCGCAGCGCGAGGATGTAGGGGTCTTCGCCGCGGGCAAGGGCCGCATCCGCGACATAGCGCGGCAGAAGCCCGCCGCCGGCAATGATGGCCAGCCGGTCGCGCGCGAGGGGCCGGCCGTCCGCCACGCCGTTCAGCCCTTGCCGCGGTTCGGGGAAGAGAGCGCGCGGTCGCTTTCGGCGGCGATGAAATCGAGGATGTGCATGACGGGCACGCTCTCGGTGTAGTCCGCGCGGATCGCCGCCGCGTTGGCGCGGATCGAGCCCTCGCCCTCGAAGATCTGCTTGAAGGCGCGACGCACCTCGTGGATCGTCGACTTCTCCATGCCGGCGCGGCTCATGCCGACGACGTTGAGGCCGCCGAGAATGCCCGGATTGCCGTTCAGCATGCCATAGGGAATGACGTCGTAGGCGACCGCCGAGAGGCCGCCGATGAAGGCCTGGCGGCCGATGCGGGTGAACTGGTGCACGGCCGAGCCGCCGCCGAGGATCACCCGGTCCTCCACCGTCACATGGCCGGCGAGCATGACATTGTTCGACAGGATGATGTGGTCGCCGAGCCGGCAATCGTGCGCGACATGCGAATTGGCGAGGAACAGGTTGTGGCTGCCGACGACGGTCTTGCCGCCGCCCTCGGTCGTGCCGGCGTTCATCGTCACGCCTTCGCGGATGACGCACATCTCGCCGACGGCAAGCGTCGTCTCGGCGCCGTCGTGATGCACGCTCTGCGGATCGCCGCCGATGACGGCATTGGCGAAGATGCGCGTGCCGCGGCCGATCTCCGTGCGCCCGGTCACCACCACATGCGTCAGAAGCTCCACGCCATCGCCGAGAACGACCTTGGGCCCGACATGGCAGAAGGGTCCCACGACGACGTTCTCACCGATGACCGCTCCGTCCTCGATGACGGAGAGCGGGTGAATCTTCGCACTGGCGGCAATCATGATCAGGCATCTTCCTTCTTGACGATCATCGCGCCGATATCAGCTTCGGCGACGAGTTGCCCATCAACTTTTGCATCGCAATGAAACTTCCAGATATTGCCGCGCTGCTTCTGCTTGACGACATGGAACTCGACGCGGTCGCCGGGCACGACCGGCTTGCGGAAGCGCGCATTGTCGATCGTCATGAAATAGACGAGGTTGGAGCCCGAGCGCGTCTTGCGCGCGCAGATGGCGCCCGCCGTCTGCGCCATGCCCTCGATGAGCAGGACGCCCGGCATGATCGGATGGTCGGGGAAATGGCCCATGAACTGCGGTTCGTTGGCCGTGACGTTCTTGATGCCGACGGCCGAATCGTCGCCGTCGATGTCGACGATCTTGTCGACGAGCAGGAACGGATAGCGATGAGGAAGCAGCGTCAGGATCTCACGCAGATCAGCCACGCCGAGCGTCGCCTTGGTCTCTTCACTCATCGTTGCCCCCCTTTTTCTGGACTCGAGTGCTGGAGCGCATGGCGATCTCCGCCATGTCGCGCAGGAAATCGCGCATCGGGCGCGCGGGAATGCCGCCGTATTTCTCGCCCGGTGGAATATCGGCGACGACACCGCTCATGGCGGCGATCTGCACGCCGTCGCCAATGGTGATATGGCCGTTGATGCCGGCCGCCCCGCCAATCATCACGCCGTCACCGATGCGCGTGCTGCCGGCGATGCCGACGCCGCTGACGATGCCGCAATGGCGGCCGATGCGCACGTTGTGGCCGACCTGCACCTGGTTGTCGATCTTGGTCCCCTCGCCGATCACCGTGTCGTCCATCGTGCCGCGGTCGACCGTCGTGTTCGCGCCGATCTCGACATGGTCCTGGATGATGACGCGGCCGATCTGGACGATCTTGATCATGCCGGGCTTGAGGCCGGGCGCATAGCCGAAGCCGTCCTGGCCGATGCGGGCGCCGGGATGGATGATGACATTGTTGCCGATCAGCGCGCACTGGATCGTGACACCCGCGGCGATCGTGCAATCACGGCCGATGCGCACGCCCGCGCCGATGATCGCGCCCGGACCGATGCAGCTGCCCTCGCCGATCTCGGCGCCCTTGCCGATCACCGCCATGGGCTCCACGGACACATTGTCCTCGAGGCGCGCCTGCGGATCCACATAGGCACCCGGCGCGATGCCGGCCGGCGCCGAGGTCGTCGCCTCCGGGCGCATGGCCGATGGGTACAGCATTTCGCCGGCACGGGCGAAGGCGGTGTGTGGCCGGGCGGAAAGCAGAACGGCGATCCGCGACGGGATGAGGGAAGCCAGCGCGCGGTCGCACAGGATCGCGGTCGCCTCGCTCGTCTCGAGTTCGGCGCGGAACTTGCGGGAAAGAATGTAACAGAGGTCGCCGTCTTTCGCCCGGTTCACCGGCGAGACGCTGCGCACGACGCGATCGGCATGCGCGGGATCGGCGAGTTCCGCCCCAAGCCTTGTGGCAAGGTCACCCAGACGAATGCCGTCATGGGGCGGAAAAAACCAGTTATGCTCCATAGGCATGACTCCAGAACGTCCGTTTTCTCGCAGTTCTGGACTGCTTACCTCAGAACTGGGTCGCGATGCCGAACTTGAAGCGCTGCACCTCGTCGAAGGATTCCTTCTTGATCGGAACCGCATAGTCGACACGCAGCGGACCGAACGGCGAAGCCCAGATGATGGACGCACCGACCGACGCACGCAGGCTCATGTCCTCGCCGCGGACCTTATCGGCCGCCACCGTCTTGACGTCGTTGCCGTAAAGCGTGCCGGCATCGACGAAGACAGCACCGCGGAAGCCCGAATCCCGTGCGATGAACGGCAGCGGGAAGGATGCTTCGGCGGACGCCGTGAAGTAGGTCGTACCGCCGATCGAATCGCGCGTCGAGGTCGCCCGCGGGCCGATGCCGGCAGATTCGAAGCCGCGCAACTCGTTGGCCGAAAGCGTGAACTGGTCGTAGACCTTCACGTCGTTGCGGCCCCACATGTGGCCGCCGCTGACGGCGATCGAGCCGATGATGTCGGCATCTTCCATGATGGTGTGGAAGTAACGCGCCTTGCCCGAGATCTTGTAGAAGTCCGAATCGCCGCCGAGGCCGGCAAATTCCTGGGTGACCTGAGCGAAGATGCCTTCGCGCGGCAGCGTCCGGTCGTCGATCGTATCGTAGGTCAGGCTGTGCGAGATCGAGGAGCGAACCCACGGGCCGTTGACCACGGCATGCTGGTAGGGCGACGACAGCTCGCCCAGATCGCCCGAATTATAATCGAGCTTCGTGTAGTTATAGCGCAGCGACGTCGACAGGTCTTCCGTGATCGGAGCCGTCACGCGCAGGCTGAAGCCCTGCGTGTCGACGCTGTAGTAATCCTCGCTGTCGTCCTCGTTCTTGAAGACGTCGAAGCCGGCCGCCAGGCGGTAGCCGAGGAAATAGGGCTCGGTGAACGACAGGTTGTAGTCACGCGAATGCTCGCCGCCGCCGGCAGCGACGCGGATATACTGGCCGCGACCAAGGAAGTTCTTTTCCTCGACTGAGGCTTCCAGCTTGAAACCGCCCTTGTCGCCCGTCTCGTAACCGGCGCCAATGCCGAACGAACCGGTCGACTGGTCCTGCACATCGACAACCAGGACCACCCGGTCGGGCGAACTGCCCGGCGCCGTGGCGATGTTGACCGTCGAGAAATAGCCCAGCGCTTCGAGGCGACGCTTGGCGCGTGTGATGACTTCCTGGTTGAAGGCGTCGCCTTCACCAATATCGAACTCGCGACGGATGACGTAATCGCGCGTGCGGGTGTTGCCGCGGATCTCGATGCGCTCGACATAGGCACGTTCGCCCTGATCGACGAGGTAGTCGACGGCGATCGTGCCGTTGCCGAGATCGCGGTTGCCGCGCGGCGTCACGCGGGCGAACGGATAGCCGTTGGCAGCAACGCGCTTGGAAATCTCGGACATCGTGTCCTGCACGTCGCGGGCGCGGTAGATCTTGCCCGGGCGCGATTCGACGAGGCCCTGCAGCTCTTCGCCGTCGATGCCCTCGACGGTCGATTCGACGTTGACCGCGCCGAAATCGTAGCGCTGGCCTTCCTCGACCGTGAAGGTCACGACATATTCGTTCGAGGCTTCGTCGAGGACGGCTTCGGACGAGACGATGCGGAAGTCGGCATAACCGTTGTTGAAGTAGAACTGGCGCAGCGCCTCTTCATCGGCGCGCAGCTTGTCCTCGCTGTAGACGTCCTTGCGGGTCAGGAAGGACAGGAAGTTCGACTTCTTGGTGACGATGACGGCCTGCAGGCGGCTGTTGCTGTAGGCCTGGTTGCCGACGAAATTGATCTGCGAGATCTTCGTGCGGTCGCCTTCGTCGACCACGAAGGCGACGTTCACGCGGCCATTGCCGAGCGGATAGACCTGCGTCGTGACGGTGGCGTCGGAACGGCCGATCGAAGCATAGGCATCGCGGATGGCCTGCTTGTCGGCCTCGATGGCGGTCTCGCTGTAGGGCCCGAGCGACTGCGAGCGCAGAACGGGCGTCAGCTTCTCGTCCTTGATCTTGCGGTTGCCGTTGATGACGACCTGGTTGATCAGCTGGTTCTCATCCACGGTGACGACGAGGGTGCTGCCGGAAACGGAGATCTTCACGTCCGAGAAATAACCGGTCGCGAAAAGACGGCGCACGGACGCGTCGATATCGGCGTTGGAGAAATTCTTGCCGGGCGTGATGGTGACGTTCGCCTTGACCGTATCGGCGCTCACACGGCTGGCGCCGCGCACCTGGATACTGCGGATAACGGCTGCTTCCGCGGCGCTGGCGGAGACAAGCGTGGCAAAAGAGCCGCCCGTGACGACCATACTGGCCGACAATGCAACGGCCGACACGGCGTTCAAAAAGTTTGAACCAGCTTTCATCTTCACTACTTACCTTCGTTTCAACGTCCCGGCAGGCGCGCGCCCGACTCCGGTCACGTTTGCCGTTTTAACCGCTTTTGCCATACAAGCAAGGTCACGCGTTAATTTCTGTTTACTTCAATTCAAACCGTGGCCCGAAGGTCACTACATCCGTTTCATTACGGTAAACAGAGCGTTAGCGCGACAGCTCCAGAAAAAAACGGCTCCCCTTTTCGATTCCCGCCGGCGTGCCGGCAAACCTTAGCCGAGAAGCATGGAAATGTCGTTCCAGGTCGCGAAAACCATCAGCATGAGCACCAGCGCCATGCCGATGCGGAATGCGATCTCCTGCGCCCCGGGCCCGACAGGCCTGCCCCGGATAGCCTCCACCGCATAGAACATCAGATGGCCGCCATCAAGTACCGGAACGGGCATCAGGTTCAAAAGTCCAATGGAAACAGACAGAACCGCCGCAAGCTGCAGCAGAGCGGCAACACCGAGCGTCGCCATCTGGCCGGATGCCTGCGCCACGCGGATGGGACCGCCGAGCTGATCGGCCTTCATGCGCCCCGTGACGAGGTTGGACAGGTAGTCGAACGTACCCGTCACGATGTGCCAGCTCTGCAGCACGCCCTGCCCCAGGGCCTCCACCGGGCCGTATTCGACGACGCGGAAATTGCCGCTTTCCTCGTTGGTCGCGATGCCGATCAGGCCGAGCTCTATCTTGTTGCCGAACTGGTCGGTGATCTCGGTGCGCTTGGGCACCATGGACAGGTCGATATCCTGGCCATCGCGGCGCACCGTCACCGTGATCGGCAGTTCGGGCCGCACGCTGACATAGCGGCGCACGTCGTCGAAGGTCACGACCGGGTTGCCGTCGAGCGCGACCAGCAGGTCGCCCGGGAGCACACCGGCTTCCTGCGCGGCGCTGTCCGGGCGCACTTCCGCGACGATCGGATCGGCGATCTGGCGGCCGTAGATCGCGAACATCACGGCGAAGATGGCGATGGCGAGGATGAAGTTGGCGATGGGGCCGGCGGCGACCGTGACGGCCCTCTTCCAGAGCGCGGCGCCGAGGAAGGTGCGTTTGCGCACCTCGTCCGGCAGCGCGGCGACGGCGCCATAGTCCGGAATGGAGGCCGGGTCGTCGTCGCCGAAGAACTTCACATAGCCGCCGAGCGGGATGGCGGAGAGCTTCCAGCGCGTGCCGTGGCGATCGGTGAAGCCGAAGAGCTCCGGCCCGAAGCCGACCGAGAAGGCGGTGACGCCGATTCCGGACCAGCGGCCGGCGAGGTAGTGGCCCATCTCGTGCACGAAGACGATGAGCGTCAGCACGACAAGGAAGGGAAGGATATAGCCCGTCACGAATCCGACGGAGCCAGCCAGCATGTCCATGAACCCAATCCCCAATATGGCGCCGCTACGGGCCGAAAAGGAACACGCCGGCCGGCGTGCCCGCGGTGCCCGACATGATCTCGTTCCCAAGCATGATGAGGAACGCGGCGAAGCAGGCGAAAACAAGGCCGTCGACCCGATCCATGACGCCGCCATGTCCCGGAATGAGGCGGCTCGAATCCTTCACGCCGAAGCGGCGCTTGATGAAGGATTCGAAAAGATCGCCGATCTGGCTGAACACCGAGAGCACCAGCGCGATCGCCGGCACCCAGAGGCCGTTCAGCGGAAAGAACGCCATGTGCAGGAGCGTCCCGGCGATGACGGCGGAAACCGCACCGCCGATGGCGCCCGACCAGGTCTTGCCGGGCGAGATGGGCGGGGCGAGCTTCGGCCCGCCGATGGCGCGCCCGATGAAATAGGCGAGGATATCCGTCGCCCAGACGACGGCGAAGATGAACAGCATCGCGGCAAAGCCGTCGGCCCTGTCGCCGCGGATCGCCGCAAGCGATATCGCCGTCAGGCCGGAATAGACGATGCCGCCGGCAAGCCAGCCGCTGCCCTTCAGCGCCAGCGCATAGGCGATGCCGATCAGCGCCGCGCCGACAAGCACGGCCAGTGCCTCGTCGAAACCGAAGAGCACCAGCGCGGCCACAAGGACGACCGACAGCCAGCCGAAGGCATTGGCGCGAAAATCGGTTTCCGGCAGGCGGGTGATCGTCGACCACTCGTAGTAGACGAGCAGCGCAATGGCCGCGGCGAGCACACGGAAGGTCAGGCCGCCGAGCCAGGTCGCGACGAGCACGACGGCGGCGAGCACGATGCCGGAAAGGATGCGCAGGCGCAGTTCACTGCGCATTACGAGCCCACCGCCAGCGACTTTGCCGCCTGAAGGCCGCCGAAGCGGCGCTCGCGCATGCCGTAGCGCGACAGCGCGGCGATGAAGGTGTCGCGCGAAAAATCGGGCCAGAATTCGGGTATGAACATCAGTTCCGCATAGGCCGCCTGCCAGAGCAGGAAATTGGAGAGCCGCTCCTCGCCGCTGGTGCGGATGATGAGGTCGGGGTCGGGAATGCCGGACGTGTCGAGCGAGGCGCCGATGCGCTCCGCGGTGATCTCGGACGGCGCGAGGCGGCCAGCGGCGACGTCGGCCGCAAGCCGGCGCATGGCGCGGGCGATCTCGTCGCGCGCGCCGTAATTGAAAGCGATGACGAGGGTGATTCCGGTGTTCGCCCGGGTCGTGTCCTCGGCCTCCAGCAAGAGCGGCAGGATGTCGCTCGACAGGTTCGTCTTGTCGCCGATGACGCGAATGCGCACGTTCTCGCGGTGCAGCAGCGCAAGGTCGCGCCGGATGAAGGTCTTCAAAAGCCCCATCAGGTCGGTGATCTCGCTCTCCGGCCGGTTCCAGTTTTCCGAGGAGAAGGCGAAGAGCGTGAGATAGGCGACGCCGCATTCCGCGGCGGTGCGCACGGCTTCACGTACCGCTTCGACACCTTTGCGGTGCCCCATGGCGCGCGGCAGGCCGCGCGCGTTCGCCCAGCGTCCGTTGCCGTCCATGATGATGGCGACGTGGGCCGGTGCGGTGCTGGGCGAAAGCTGGTTCATGGGCAATCCGGAAAAGAAAAACGAATGCAGGTGGCGAATGCCTTAAACCTGCATGATTTCCTTTTCCTTCTCGGCAAGCAAGCGATCGACGTCCAAAATCGTCTCGTCCGTCATCTTCTGCACCTTTTCAGACTGGCTGCGGGAGAGGTCCTGCCCGATATCGCCGTCCTTTTCGGCCTTCTTGAGGTCGTCCATGCCGTCGCGGCGCACATGGCGGATAGCGACCTTGGCCTTCTCGGCATAGTCATGGGCGACCTTGACGAGCGACTTGCGGCGCTCCTCGTTGAGTTCCGGCAGCGGAATGCGCAGGTTCTGGCCGTCGATGATCGGGTTGAGGCCGAGGTTCGATTCGCGGATGCCGCGCTCGACGGCGCCGACCATGCCCTTGTCCCAGACGGAGACCGACAGCATGCGCGGCTCCGGAACGGAGATGTTGGCGACCTGGTTCAGCGGCACGCGCGAACCGTAGGCCTCGACCTGCACCGGGTCGAGCACGTTGGCCGAGGCGCGGCCAGTGCGCAGCGACGCGATGTCGTTCTTGTAGGCCGTGATAGCGCCGTCCATGCGGCGCTTCAGTTCCTTCAGGTCAATACCTTCGCTCATCGGATACTCCCGTTTTCACAGAGCGGCTGCACGCGGATGCGCGTGCGCGCCTCAAGAATCAGTTGTCGGTTACGATGGTCCCGCGTCCGCCGCCGGTCAATATTTCGGCAAAACCGCCCTTCTCATGGATGGAGAAGACAATGATCGGGATGGAATTTTCACGGGCCAGCGCCACGGCGGCGACGTCCATGACGGCAAGGCCCTTTTCGAGCACTTCGCTGTGGGTCAGGCGGTCGAAGCGGGTGGCCGAGGGGTCCTTCTTCGGATCGGCCGAATAGATGCCATCGACCTGCGTGCCCTTGAAGATCGCCTCGGCGCCCATTTCGGCGGCGCGCAGCGCGGCGGCCGAATCGGTCGTGAAGAACGGGTTGCCCGTGCCGCCGGCGAAGATCACCACGCGGCCGAGCGAGAAATGATGGAGCGTCGCGCGCTGGGAGAAGCTTTCGCAGATCTCCGGCATGGCGATGGCCGACAGGACGACGGTGTCGATGTCGAGCTTGCGCAGCGACGTGGCGAGCGCCAGCGCGTTGATGACGGTCGCCAGCATGCCCATGTGGTCGCCGGTGACCCGGTCGCCGCCCTTGGAGGCAACCGCCACCCCGCGAAAAATATTGCCGCCGCCGACAACGACGCCGACCTCGACGCCGAGCGCCCGGGCTTCGGCGATGTCGGAGGCGATGCGATCGGCCACCGCGACATCGATTCCAAAACCCTGCGAGCCCATCAGCGCCTCGCCGGAGGCTTTCAACAGAACACGTTTGTAGATTGGCTTGGCCGTCATGGTCGCTCCTGAACTCGTGGCCTCGTCACCCGAACCGGCAGCCGGGCAGAACCGAGGCGGTCCCGCTTGAGGGCAGCCATCGCCGCAGAAGAAATTTCGGGGCAGGCATTTCGGCAAGCCGGATACACGAAGGGCGCCGCGTTGTCACGCGGCGCCCTGTTCTTTTCCCAATCGCGATTAAGAAAATCAGCCCTTGGCGACGGCTGCGACTTCGGCGGCGAAGTCGGTTTCTTCCTTCTCGACGCCTTCGCCGAGCAGCAGGCGGGCCATGCCGACGACTTCGATCGGCGCGCCGACGGTCTTTTCAGCTTCCTTGACGGCAGCGCCGACGGTGAGGTCGGGGTTCATGACGAAGGCCTGCGAGAGCAGCGCGACTTCTTCGAAGAACTTGCGCATGCGGCCTTCGACCATCTTCTCGATGATCGCGTCCGGCTTGCCGGAAGCGCGCGACTGCTCGATGAAGACGTTGCGCTCGCGCTCGGCGACGGCGGCATCGACTTCCTCGGCGCGGATGGCCAGCGGCGCCGTTGCGGCGACGTGCATGGCGACCTGGCGGCCGATGGTGTTCAGGGCTTCCTTGTCGCCGGTCGACTTCAGCGCGACGAGAACGCCGAGCTTGCCGAGGCGGTCGGCGGCGGCGTTGTGGATGTAGGTCGCAACCACGCCGTCCTCGACCGACAGCAGGACCGAGCGGCGGAGATTCATGTTCTCGCCGATGGTGGCGACGGCGTCCTTGATGGTGTCGGAGACCGACTTGCCGGTTGCCGGATAGGTGGCGGCGCCAACAGCCTCGATGGTGCCGTCGGTGGTCAGCGCCACGTCGGCAACGCCGCGAACCATGGACTGGAAGGCATCATTGCGGGCGACGAAGTCGGTTTCGGAGTTGATCTCGACGACGACGGCCTTCGTGCCGGCGCTGGCAATGCCGATCAGGCCTTCAGCCGCGGTGCGGCCGGACTTCTTGTCGGCCTTGGCGATGCCCTTGGCGCGCAGCCAGTCGATTGCCGCTTCGATGTCGCCGTTGTTCTCAGCCAGCGCCTTCTTGCAGTCCATCATGCCTGCGCCGGACTTTTCGCGCAGTTCCTTCACCAGTGCAGCGGTGATTTCAGCCATTGTGAGCCTCTTGTCGGTTCTTGTTGCGTATCGCCGGAAAACCTCGGCGAACTCAAGGTTTTGGGAACGAATGTACCCGGAAGTGTGACAGGGTGATGAAGATCACCTCAGACCTGTCGCCGCAAAGGCGATCCTTCAGGATCGTGGCAGACAGGGTCTTCAAAAACGCCGAGGCCAGGGATCGTCTCTCTGGCCTCGGTCAACTGGAAAGCGGGAGCGAAAGACGTCGCTCCGGCCTTGGCCTTATGCCTCGGCTTCGAGAGCCGGCTCGACCGGAGCCTCGGCGGAGGCGCCGAGATCGCGGCCCGAAGCACCCTGCTGGCGGGCGATGCCGTCAATGGCGGCGCGCGCGATCAGGTCGCAGTAGAGGGCGATGGCGCGCGAGGCGTCGTCGTTGCCGGGGATCGGGAAGTCGATCGGGTCCGGATCGCAGTTCGAATCGATGATGGCGACGACCGGGATGCCGAGACGCTTGGCTTCCTGGATCGCGATCGACTCCTTGTTGGTGTCGATGATGAACATCAGGTCCGGCGTGCCGCCCATGTCGCGGATACCGCCGAGGGCCTTTTCAAGCTTCTCGCGTTCGCGCTCGAGGGTCAGGCGCTCCTTCTTCGAATAGCCGGAGCCTTCCGAAGCCAGGATCTCGTCGAGCTTGCGCAGGCGCTGGATCGAGTTGGAGATGGTCTTCCAGTTCGTCAGCATGCCGCCGAGCCAGCGGGCGTTGACGTAGTACTGGGCCGAACGCTTGGCGGCATCGGCGATGATGTCGGACGCCTGGCGCTTGGTGCCGACGAAGAGAACGCGGCCGCCGCCGGCGACGGTGTCGGACACGACCTGAAGGGCGCGCGAGAGCAGCGGAACGGTCTGTGCCAGGTCGATGATGTGAACGTTGTTACGGTCGCCGAAGATGTACGGCTTCATCTTCGGGTTCCAGCGGTGCGTCTGGTGGCCGAAGTGAATACCAGCTTCCAGAAGCTGGCGCATAGAGAAATCGGGCAATGCCATGCCTAGTCATCCTTTTCCGGTTGAACCTCCGCAAGGCGAACAGCACTTCCTACGGAAGCGCCACCGGGCGGAACGGTCCGGATTTCTCCCGGACGATCCCATGCCTTACGTGTGGAATGAGCGGCCCTTTAACCGCAGTTTCCCGGCAAATCAAGGGCCGCGGGGTAAAAAAGTGGATATGCAGGACGTTGCCCTTGGCATTTGCGCGGCGGTCGGCGCCCCGTCCGTGTCTCCAAAGAGGCCACATCGACAACGAACGCCGCCCCACCCACTGTCGTCATCCTCGGGCTCGACCCGAGGATCCACCTGGCGCCCGCGGCGTGGATGGTCGGGGCAAGCCCGATCATGACGGAGGAGAGGTTGAGCGGACGCCCTTCGCCCGCAGCCTACTTGCATTCCTGCGGCTTGAACATCTCCAGCTTGGCCAGCTTCCCGCTCAGCACGAACTCGCCGTAATCCATGGTGAGGTCACGGGTGATTCCGTTCTCGTAGAGCTTGAAGGACATGCGGTAGACCGGCAGCGCGTCCCCCTCGCTCGTATCGTTGTAATAGGCGATGGAGACCGGCCAGAAGGCCTCCTTGGAGAAGGAGCCGGCCTTGTCGGCATCCGGGTCTCCCGCCTTGGGCGTTTCCTTCTTGCCGACGACGGCGGTCGTCATCAGCGTCTTGTCGCCCGCATCCGAGCCGTCGAAGAGGCGCGCCTCGAAGAAGCGATCGCCCTTCCTCGCGTGCTCGATGACGTCGAGCATGTGCTCGGTCGGGAATCGGCTTGCGGCAAGTTCCACCTGCCTCGTATCCGGCGCGGTCAGGTCGACGCTGACGCCCTCCTTGTCCTCGCGCGCCGTGCCGCGCACCTCCTTGTCCAGCTTCTCGTCGGTGAAGGAGCGGGTGAGGAAGCGGAAGCTGCCGGTCTTCAGGTCCTCGTAGGTCGTCGTCTGCTGGTCCGTGAGACGGGTCTCCTCGCCGGTATTGACCTGCGTGACGAAGCGGAAGCTCACCGTATAGCCATCGCAGGGGCTGCCGTTGAACTCGTAGACCATGCGGCCATACATGCCGGCGATGCCGGAGCGCTCGGTCGCGTCCTTCAGCTTGAGGTCGTAGACGGCGCGGTGCGGCGCAAGCCCGGTCGCCGGCGTGGCAAAGGCGCTCGACACGCCGCTGCCGGCGAAGCATGCCCCGGCCGCAAGGGCCGCGACAAAGGCTGAACGAAACATCCGTTTCCTCCTGTTGAAGTCGGTCGCGATGTTATATGAACTCTTCCGGCAAAAGCGAGGCAATATCCACCTCTTGCCAACTTCATTTCCACCGTTGCGACGATCCGCGCCGTAACGCCCCTCACAGCCGCCCCCTGCCGACCCTATATCTATGGATCGGCGACAGAAACGGAGACCGGAATGTCCGCTGAAATCGAAAATCGCGTCAAGGAACTGGGCTACGACATTCCCGTGGCGGCGGCGCCGGCCGCCAACTACGTGCCCTTCGTCATCAGCGGCAACATCCTCCACATTTCCGGCCAGTTGCCGATGCTCGACGGCAAGCTCGCCGTGACCGGCCATCTCGGCCGGAACGTCGACGTCGCCGGCGGCCAGAAGGCGGCGGAACTGTGCGCGCTCGGCCTTCTCGCTCAGGCCAAGGCCGCCCTCGGCGACCTCTCGCGCATCAAGCGCATCATCAAGATCAACGGCTTCGTCGCCTCGACGCCCGATTTCGTCGAGCAGCACCTCGTCATCAACGGCGCGTCCAACTTCCTCGTCGGCGCCCTCGGCGATGCCGGCAAGCATGCCCGCGCCGCCGTCGGCATGGCAGCCCTTCCCCTCAACGCGGCCGTCGAGATCGACGCCATCATGGAAATCGCCTGATGCAGAAATTCCCCTGGCTGACGGAGCGGCCGATCGCCCATCGCGGCTATCACGATCTCAACCGCAAGGTCTGGGAAAACACGCTCTCCGCCTTCGCCCGCGCGGCCGATGCCGGCTTTGCCATCGAATGCGACCTGCAATATGCCGCCGATGCCATTCCCGTCGTCTTCCATGACGACGATCTGAAGCGGCTCTGCGGTATGGAGGGGGACGTGCGCCAGCGCACCGCCGCCGAACTCGGCCTCCTCAAGGTCGGCGGCACGCAGGACGGCGTGCCGTCGCTGCGCCAGTTGCTCGACCTCGTGAAGGGCCGCGTCCCGCTCGTCCTGGAACTGAAGGGGCGCGAGGGCGACGACGACGGTTTTGCCATGGCCGTGCTCGACACGCTCGAGGCCTATGACGGCCCCGTCGCGCTGATGAGCTTCGACCATTGGCTCCTGAAGGACCTCAAGGCGATCGGCACCAGCCGCCCCGTCGGCCTGACGGCGGAAGGCGCCCGGCCGGAAAATTTTGCCGTGCACGAGGAGGCCATGCAGCTCGGGCTCGACTTCATCTCCTATCACTACGGCCACCTGCCGAACGCCTTCATCGCCCGGCAGCGCGATCTCGGCCTTCCGGTCATCACCTGGACCGTGCGCGACGACGAGGCGCGCACGATCACGGCAATCAACGCGGACCAGATGACCTTCGAGGGTTTCGATCCGCGCGAGGCCCTGACGGCGTAGCATGGACGGGACGGTGCGCATCCGTGTCGAAACGAGCTTCGCCGACATTCCGGCGGACGACTGGGGGCGCCTTGCGGGCGCCTCCAGGGGCGACGCGCAGGTGCCGTATAATCCGTTCGTCAGCCACGCCTTCCTTTCCGCGCTGGAACAGTCGGGCTGCGCCATCGCCGAGACCGGCTGGCTCGGCCAGCATCTCCTCATGGAGGGCGACGACGGCGCCCTTCTCGGTGCCCTGCCCGCCTACCTGAAGAACCACAGCCAGGGCGAATATGTCTTCGACCACGGCTGGGCCGACGCCTTCGAGCGCGCCGGCGGGCACTATTATCCGAAGCTGCAGGCCTCCATCCCCTTCACGCCCGCGACCGGCCCGCGGCTGCTGCACCGGTCCGACCAGCCGGTCATCGCCACCCAGGCGGCGCTTGCCGAGGGGCTGAAGGAACTGTCGAAGCGCCACGGCGTCTCCTCGGCGCATGTGACCTTCGTGCCGGAGGCGGAGATGCCGGTCTTCGAGGCGGCCGGCTACCTGCACCGCACGGACCAGCAGTTCCACTTCCTCAACGAGGGCTATGGCTCGCATGCCGATTTTTTGGAGACGCTGGCCTCCCGCAAGCGCAAGGCGCTGAAGAAGGAGCGGCGCGCGGCGCTCGAGAACGGCATCGAGATCGACTGGCTGACCGGCAGCGACCTGACCGAGAAAATCTGGGACCAGTTCTTCACCTTCTACATGGACACCGGCAGCCGCAAATGGGGCCGCCCCTATCTCAACCGCCGCTTCTACAGCCTGATCGGCGAGCGCATGGCGGACGACGTCCTGCTGATCATGGCGAGGCGCGAGGGCCGCTACATCGCCGGCGCGATCAACTTCATCGGCGGCGACACGCTCTTCGGCCGGCACTGGGGCTGCATTGAGGACCATGCCTTCCTGCATTTCGAGGTGTGCTACCACCAGGCCATCGACTTCGCGATCGCGAAGGGGCTGGCGCGCGTAGAGGCCGGCGCGCAGGGCGAGCACAAGCTGGCGCGCGGCTACCTGCCCGTCACCACCCATTCGGCCCATCACATCACCCATCCGGGCCTCAGGCGCGCCGTCGCCGACTATCTCGAGCGCGAACGCCGCGACGTCGAGGCGACGGGCGAATATCTTGCCGAACACGGCCCCTTCCGCCGCACGAACGACAACGACTGAGCAATCGGAGACGAGCATGACCGCCTACGACACGAACAATATCTTCGCCAAGATCCTGCGCGGCGAGATCCCCGCCCACCGCGTCTACGAGGACGACGACGCCGTCGCCTTCATGGACGTGATGCCGCAGGCGAACGGGCACACGCTCGTCATCCCCAAGACGCCGTCGCGCAACCTCCTCGACGCCGCCCCGCAGACGCTGTCGCGCCTGCTGCCGGTGGTGCAGAAAGTGGCGGCCGCCGCCAAGGCGGCTTTCGAGGCCGACGGCGTCAGCGTCATGCAGTTCAACGAGCCGGCCGCCGGCCAGACCGTCTACCACCTGCATTTCCACATCATCCCGCGCGTCGAGGGCCAGCCGTTGAAGCCGCATTCCGGCACGATGGAAGACCAGGGCGTGCTCGCCGCCAATGCGGAGAAGCTGCGCGCGGCGCTGAAGGGCTAAGGTCTCGCGCGACCCCTCATCCGGCCTGCCGGCCACCTTCTCCCCCATGTGGGCAGGGCACTCGCCTATGGCTGGAAACCCCTCCCTAAATCCCTCCCCACAAGGGGGAGGGACTTACCCGCGGCACCCTCGATGGCCAAAAGGACCGGAAAAGCAAGCGCCTTGCTTTCTCCCCCCTTGTGGGGGAGATGCCGGCAGGCAGAGGGGGTTTTCCATATGCGATTGCCCTGCCCACAAGGGGGAGAGCGGTAGGGTTGAGGGGCAAATCCTTATAGAATCGCTTCCTCAAACACCCAGCAAGGCCAGCCCCACGGCAAGGAAGGCGATGGCCCCGGCGATGCCAGCGATCTGGCGGAAGCGGCCACCGATGAAAAAGCAGAGGCAGCCGAACACCACGGCGGCGAGCCTGAGCCACAGGGGCGAAGCCTCCAGCGTGCCGGTCGGGAAGAAGATCAGCTTGGCGATGACGGCTGCCACCAGCGCCGTCGCCACCGCCCTCACCCAGTTCAGGACCTCCGACCGTTCGTCGAGGCGATTGCCGGCGATGACGCCCGCCCAGCGCCAGAGATCCGTCGCCAGCCAGCCGGCGATGGCGATGTAGAGATAGGGCCACAGACCGTCGAAACTCATCGCGCCGCCTCCCGGCGGCGCAGTGCGCGCTCGCCCCACCAGGCCAGCGTGCCGCCGACGAGGCCGGTCAGAAGGATATCGTATTGCGGTGCGATGACCGCGAAGACGTAGCCGAGCACGAGGCCGATGCCGAGCGCCCAGTAGATCACCCGGTGGCGCGCGGAAATCCAGATCGAGGTGAGGAAATAGACCGGCGTCAGGAAGAACAGGCAGCCGGAAACGAGCGGCGGGAATTCGGAGACCGCGCCATAGGCGAGGCCGACGAGCACGACGTTGCTGAGCGTCAGCGTCACGCCGAAGCCGGCGAAGAAGGCGACGCGGCCGCCGCGCGGCACCTCCTGCACCTTCTGCATCGCAAAGACCCAGGCCGTGATGGCGACGAAATGCGAGATGACCAGCAGCAGCCAGGTCGGCGTGCGCTGCGTGCGGATTTCCGGGACGAGCGCGGCGACCATCGGCATCATGCGCACGGAGGAAAGCGTCACCGCGAGGAACGCCGTCGCCACATGCGCGCCCGACAGCATGGAGCCGACGAGGATCACCTTGGCCGGCAGCGCCCAGACGATCCCGGTCATGAACATCACCTGCTCGACCGGCACCTTCGCCTCCGCAGTGAAGGCCGCGAAACCGACGAAGGACAGCATGAGGATGATCGCCGGCAGGCTGAAGATGCCGCGCATGCCGAGGAGGAACCAGTGGATCTGGGATTGGGGGTCTGGTTCGGCCGTCATGATGTTCTCTTGCAGCGAAAGAATGCAGGGCGATTCGTTGCTCAGCCCGGTCCCATACGATCGCAAACCGCGCCCCGCTCTTCTCCGTCATGGTCGGGCTTGACCCGACCATCCACGCCACACCCGCGGCTGTGAATCCTCGGCTCAGGGCCGAGGACGACGACAGAGAGTGGGGCGAGGTTTGCCCACGTCCTCAACAATATGGGCCGGGCAGTCGCCTGCCCGGCCCATTCATTCATCAAACCGCTATTTCTTGCGCGGCACCTTGGGAACGGCGCCGGAGGCCTTGCGCGGCGGCTCGTCCTTCGGCGTGTCGGCCTTGGCTTCCGCCGCCTTCTTCGAAGAGCGTGCCTTGGCGGGCGCGGCCTCGGCGGCGACGGTCTCCTTCGCCTTGCGCGGCTTGGCCTTCTTGGCGGCGGCCTCCTCGACCTCGGCCTTCGGCTTGATCGGCGCGGTTTCCGGCACGGCGTCGAGGATGAGGCCCTTCGAACCGTCCTCCTTCGTGCCGACGGAGACGCGCACGACGCCGCCCTTCTTGAGCTTGCCGAAGAGGATCTCGTCGGCGAGCTTCTTCTTGATGCTCTCCTGGATGACGCGCGCCAGCGGGCGGGCACCCATCTTCTCGTCGTAGCCCTTCTCCGCCAGCCAGGCGATCGCTTCCTGCTGCAGGTCGAAGGTGACGTTGCGCTCGGCAAGCTGGGTTTCCAGCTGCATGACGAACTTCTGCACGACCTGATGGATGACCGGCGTCGGCAGCGAGCCGAACGGGATGATCGCATCGAGGCGGTTGCGGAATTCCGGCGTGAACAGGCGGTTGATCGCCTCCATGTCCTCGCCCTCGCGCTTGGATGAGCCGAAACCGATGGCGGCCTTGGCCATGTCCGAGGCGCCCGCATTGGTCGTCATGATCAGGATGACGTTGCGGAAGTCGATCTTCTTGCCGTTATGATCGGTCAGCGAGCCGTGGTCCATGACCTGCAACAAGATGTTGTAGAGGTCCGGATGCGCCTTCTCGATCTCGTCAAGCAGCAGCACGCAATGCGGATGCTGGTCGACGCCGTCGGTCAAAAGGCCGCCCTGGTCGAAGCCGACATAGCCGGGAGGCGCACCGAGCAGGCGCGAGACCGTATGCCGCTCCATGTATTCCGACATGTCGAAGCGCAGCAGTTCCACGCCGAGCGACGATGCGAGCTGCTTGGCGACTTCCGTCTTGCCGACGCCGGTCGGGCCGGAGAACAGGTAGCAGCCGATCGGCTTGTTCGGCTCGCGAAGGCCGGCGCGCGACAACTTGATCGCCGAGGACAGCGCCTCGATGGCGAGATCCTGGCCGTAGACGACCGAGCGCAGTTCCTTGTCGAGGTTGGCGAGCACCTGCTCGTCGTCCTTCGAAACGGTCTTCGGCGGAATGCGGGCCATGGTGGCGATCGTCGCCTCGATCTCCTTCTCGGTGATCAGCTTGCGGCGTTTTCCGGCCGGCAGCAGCATCTGGGCCGCACCGGTCTCGTCGATCACGTCGATCGCCTTGTCCGGCAGCTTGCGGTCGTTGATGTAGCGCGCCGACAGTTCCACCGCCGTCTTGATCGCCTCGTTGGAATAGCGGAGCTTGTGGTACTCCTCGAAATAGGGCTTCAGCCCCTTCATGATCTCGATCGTGTCGTCGATGGTCGGCTCGTTGACGTCGATCTTCTGGAAGCGACGCACGAGCGCCCGGTCCTTCTCGAAGAACTGGCGGTATTCCTTGTAGGTCGTCGAGCCGATGCAGCGGATCGCGCCGGAGGAGAGCGCCGGCTTGAGCAGGTTCGAGGCATCCATCGCCCCGCCCGAAGTGGCGCCGGCGCCGATGACCGTGTGGATCTCGTCGATGAAGAGAACGGCGCCCGGATAGTCCTCGAGCTCCTTGACGACCTGCTTCAGGCGCTCCTCGAAATCGCCGCGATAACGGGTGCCGGCGAGCAGCGTGCCCATGTCGAGCGAGAAGATCGTCGCGTCGGCGAGCGCTTCGGGCACCTTGCCCTCGACGATGCGCTTGGCGAGCCCCTCGGCGATGGCGGTCTTGCCGACGCCGGGATCGCCCACATAGAGCGGGTTGTTCTTGGAGCGGCGGCACAGGACCTGGATCGTCCGGTTGACCTCGGCGTGGCGGCCGATCAGCGGATCGATCTTGCCGCCCTTCGCCTTCTCGTTCAGGTTGACGCAATAGGCCGTCAGGGCGTCCTGCTTCTTGGCGGGCTCTTCCTGCTCGTTGCCGTTGCGGGTCTGCTTCTGTTCGTTCTCGCTCTCGTCCGCCCCGCGCACCTTGCGCTCTTCGGTCGAGCCGGGGCGCTTGCCGATGCCGTGCGAGATGAAGTTGACGGCATCGTAGCGCGTCATCTCCTGCTCCTGCAGGAAATAGGCGGCATGGCTCTCGCGCTCGGCGAAAATCGCGACGAGCACGTTGGCGCCGGTCACCTCCTCGCGGCCGGAGGACTGGACATGGATCACCGCGCGCTGGATGACGCGCTGGAAGCCGGAGGTCGGCTTGGAATCCTCCTCGTAACCCGTCACGAGGTTGGCGAGGTCATGGTCGACATAATCGGTAACGGTCTTGCGCAGCACGTCGAGATTGACGTTGCACGCGCCCATCACGGCGGCCGCGTCGCCGTCGTCGATCAGGGCGAGCAGAAGGTGCTCGAGCGTCGCATATTCGTGATGGCGCTCGTTCGCGTAGGTCAGTGCCTGGTGGAGCGCCTTTTCAAGGCTTGCAGAAAATGTTGGCACGTTCGTTCCTCATTTCTTTTCCATGACACATTGCAGCGGGTGCTGGTGCTGGCGGGAGAAATCCATCACCTGTGTCACTTTGGTTTCGGCAACCTCGTAGGTGAACACGCCACACTCGCCTACGCCATGATTGTGCACATGGAGCATGATCCGCGTGGCCGCCTCGCGGTCCTTCTGGAAGAAACGTTCCAGGATATGGATCACGAACTCCATGGGCGTATAATCATCATTGAGAAGCAGGACGCGGTACAGGCTCGGCTTCTTCGTCTTGGGTTTCGTGCGGGTGATCACGGAGGTGCTGCGACCGGGAGTGTCGCCGCCGCCTTCGCCATCCTGCATCCGAACCCGTCTCACATCCATTTTCGTCTTCATTTCCCTGATTGCGGGCGGTTCATCCCGGTGGCCTGCCCGTGGCGCACCGTGTGTCCGAGGTTACTTGCGGACCTGTTATCTAATGTCTCGGCCCACGATTGTAAGACCCCCGCTTCGCACTGCAATCATAATCGCGGGTCATCCGAAGGAAATAGCGAAATTTGCTGCCGCTGCGTCAGCCTCGCGCAATCCCCGCAACGCGCGAAGGCCGGCTGCGGTTGCCCGCAGCCGGCCCTTGAACGCTATGCGCGTATGCCGTCGTCGATGGGATCAGGCGGCCACGGCGCCCTTGGCAGCGGCAGCGGCCTTGGCGACCGGCGCTTCGTAGGGCTTGTAGGCGCCCTTGGCGAGGTCAGCATACATTTCGCCAAGCTTGGTGGCTTCGGCGACGAAACCTTCATAGGAGGACTTCACGAAGGCGTTCTGCAGCTCGAGAGCGGCTTCGACGCTCTTGACGCCCGAGAGCTTCTCGAAGTGGGCCATGCCGTTCTCGAAGGACTTTTTCGAATAGTCGGCGGTCTCGGTGGCGATCGCCTGCCAGCTCTGGGCGGCGGTCGTGTAGCTCTTGACGAACGTGTCCACGGCTTCCTTGCCCTTCTTGTTTGCCTCGTCGAAATTGAACATCGAAGTCTCCTTTGGATCCCGGTGATATGGCCGAAATCTATATGCAACGCACAAAAAAGTCAACGAATTGCTGCAATGCAATATTTCACAGGCAAAGCAAGACCTTGCGCGTCAGGTATGATCATTGGGGCTGACAAAAGCCTGTTCGTCGCAAAAGGATAATAAAGGAGGCGTGTTAGGCTTCCAGGGGCTTACAGGTTTGCCCCAACGCCCACCTCACCCTCCCTGTCATCCTCGGGTCAAGCCCGAAGATGACGGAGGACAGGCGGAGCCAGCAACAAAAAGGCCCGGCGCCATGGGCAGCCGGGCCTTGCTTGTCTGGACGTGCCGACCGATCACAGATCGATGTCGAGGATCGCCATGGAGAAGTTGTAAGAGAGTTCCCCGTCCTCGTCGTCGCGGAAGATGACGCCCAGGAACTCGTCGGCAAGATAGACTTCCGCGGACTCGTCCTTGCGCGGACGGGCCTTGATGACAATCTCCTTGTTGAGATTGCGCTTGAAGTAGGCCTCGAGCTTCCTGATTTCTTCCGGCTTCACGATAAGTCTCCGTCGTCGATTGATGTGCCGCGCTTCTCGCACCTGCTCCCGGCCGTGTAAACCCACGATTTCCGCAGGAAAGCGACTTTTCCCGCATTGGGATCGCCGATGCCGGGCCGCCTGCCGACCTTGCTAGAGATCGTAGTCGAAGGCGGCCAGGAGCTGGTCCATGGCGCGTGACGGCTCGTTGCAGCCGGCCTCGCCGATGACCTTGGCCGGCACGCCGGCGACCGTGGACTTCGGCGGCACGGGCTTGAGCACGACCGAGCCCGCGGCGATGCGCGAGCAATGGCCGATATGGATGTTGCCGAGGATTTTTGCACCCGCGCCGATCATCACGCCGTCGCCGATCTTTGGGTGACGGTCGCCGCCCTCCTTGCCGGTGCCGCCGAGCGTGACATTGTGGAGGATCGAGACATTGTCGCCGATGACGGCGGTCTCCCCCACCACGAGACCCGTCGCATGGTCGAGGAAGAAGCCCTTGCCGATGCGTGCGGCGGGGTTGATGTCCGTCTGGAAGACGCTGGAGGAGCGGCTTTGCAGATAGAGCGCGAGGTCGCGCCGGCCCTTCGCATGGAGCCAGCTCGCCAGGCGGTGAGTCTGGATGGCGTGGAAGCCCTTGAAATAGAGCACGGCATCCAGGAAGCGGAGGCAGGCGGGGTCGCGGTCGTAGACGGCCTGGATGTCGACGCGCAGGATGCCGCCCCATTCCGGCCAGTCCTCCAGCATCTCGTCGAAGATCTGGTGCAGCAGGTTGGCCTGCAGGTCCGGATGGTCGAGCCGCTCGCAGACGCGGTGGATCACGCTTTCCTCCAGCGAACGGTGGTTCAGCACCGTCGAATAGAGGAAGGCCGCCAAAAGCGGCTCGGCCTGGGCGGCAACGCGGGCCTCCTCGCGCAGGCTGTCCCAGATCGGATCCATGGCCTTGAGTTTCTCGCCGGCCCTGATTTCGTTCATCGCGACCATCGCCGCACTCCTTGTCGTCTGTCCCACTCTATATAGAGCAAATGGCGCCCGCGCGAAATGGCCGGCGTCCATTGTCGTGAACGGCCGGTCAGCGGTCGCCAATCTCCGCATAGAATTCCAGCACTGCGCGCTTGAAGACCTTGTCGCCGACGGCCAGCATATGGTCGCGGCCGGGAATGTCGAGCGCGCGCGCATCCGGCATCAGGTCGGCGAGCGGCTGCGGCGCGCCGGCAATGTCGTCCTTCGTGCCGACGCCGATCAGCGCGGGCATGTCGATGCGCGCCATGTCCGCCTCCGTCAGGAGATCGCGCGAGGTCATGATGCAGGCGGCAAGCGCCTGGCGGTCGGATTTCGTCTGGTCGGCGAAGGCGCGGAACATGCGGCCGCGCTCGTGCGTGACCACGTCGAGCGAGGGCGCCAGCAGCGCATCGGCGATGGGATCCCAGTCGCCGACGCCCTCCACCATGCCGATGCCGAGGCCGCCGAAGACGACGGAGCGCACGCGGTGCGGATGGGCGAGCGCCATGAAGGCGGTGATGCGCGCACCCATCGAATAGCCGAAGACATGGGCTTCGGGGATCGCCAGGTGATCGAGCAGCGCGGCGGCATCGCCCGCCATCTGCGGCGGCGTGTAGAGCGCGGGATCGTGCGGCCTGGCACTCTTTCCGTGGCCGCGATTGTCGAGCGCGATGACGCGGTAGCCCGCGTCCCCCAGCGTCTTCAGCCAGCCGGGAAAGACCCAGTTGACATTGGCGCTGGAGGCAAAGCCGTGGATCAGCAGCACCGGCGGGCCCGACGGGTCGCCCTCGTCGAAGAAGGCAAGCTCCAGGCCGTCATGGGTGAAAGCGGAAAAGGGCGGGGGATCGAGGTTCATCGCAGGCCGTCTTTCGTTTGCATGTCCTGCTCTTACCGTCCTTTGCCGGCGGAGAAAACGGCAGGCGTGCGGAAATCTCCCCGGGCGCGGCGGTTTTGCATCTACACATTTGCAGCGAAGGCGACTATGGTCCGCGCCAGAAAGACGGCATTCCAGGAGCATCGACATGGCTGGCCACAGCATTCCCCATTTCCAGAACGACGGCGGCCATAGCTCGATCGAGATCGGCGTGAAGGAATTCATGTGCGTCGGCGCCTCGGTGCCCTACGACCATCCGCACGTCTTCCTCGACATGGGCGACGACAACGAGAAGGTCTGCCCCTACTGCTCGACCCTCTACCGCTACAACCCGGCGCTCAAGGCCAGCCAGACCGATCCGGCCGGCTGCACCTTCACCAACCAGGTCGCGGCGTGACGGCCGGAAGGCCGCCGCAGACATGTCTTCCGTAAGATCCGTATGCATCGTCGGGGCCGGCATCGCCGGCCTGACGACGGCGCTTGCGCTCGCCCGCAAGGGCATCGCCGTGCATGTCCTGGAACAGGCCCCGGCGCTTGAGGAAGTCGGCGCCGGCCTGCAGCTTTCGCCCAACGCCTCGCGCATCCTCGCCGGTCTCGGCCTTCTCGACGCCCTCGCCGCGCGCTGGAGCGAACCGGACCGTATTCTCCTCTCTTCCGGCCATGCGCTCGCCCCGCTCGCCGCCGTCCCGGCCGGCGCTTTTGCACGCAGGCGCTGGGGCGCGCCCTATGGCGTACTGCACCGCGCCGCGCTGCAGGCCGTGCTGCTCGATGCCGTCCGCCGGGAAGCGCTGTGCACGCTGACGACGGGCCGGCGGATCGGCTCTACGGAGGAGGCCCTCGCCGCCGCGCCCGCCGATCTGGTGATTGCCGCCGACGGTGTGTGGTCAAAATTGCGCAAGGACGTGCCGGGCGCCCTGCCCGCGCGCTATTCCGGCACCATCGCCTGGCGCTTCCTCGTGCCCTTCGGCGCCGCGCCGCCCTTCCTCGATCCGCGCGCCGTCACGGCCTTTCTCGGCCCGCGGGCCCATCTCGTCGCCTATCCGCTCGTCGAAGCGCAGGCGTTCAACATCGTCGCCCTCCATGCACAGGGCGAGGCGCCCGACGCCGGCTGGTCGCGCACGGGCGATGCCGCCCGCCTGCTCGACGCCTTCTCCGGCTGGCATGCCGATATCCGCCGCCTGCTCGCCGAAGCGCGCGACCCGCTGATGTGGCCGCTCTTCGAATGCCCCGACGGGGCCTGGACGGACGGACGCAGGGCCGTGCTGATCGGCGATGCCGCGCATGCCATGACGCCCTTTGCCGCCCAGGGCGCGGCAATGGCGATCGAGGACGCGGCGCTACTGGCAAACGTCCTCGCCCGCGCATCCGGCACGGGAGAGGCGCTGCGGCAGTTCGAGGCGACCCGCCGCGAACGGATCGCCAGGGTGCGCCGCCGCGGCGCCTTCAACCGCTTCGCCTATCACGCCCGCGGCCCCGTTGCGCTCGGCCGCAATCTCGTCCTGTCGCTACGCGGCCCGGAAAGCCTCGCCGGCGATCTCGACTGGCTCTACGGCTACCGCATACCGGACTGATCAGGCCCCTCAGACCGCCCGCGCGGCCGAAAGCCCGCGTTCGATATCGGCCTTGATGTCCTTCACGTCCTCCAGGCCGATCTGAAGACGCAGCACCGGGCCTTCCTCCGGCCCCTTGGCGACGCGGCGGTCGCCGAGATGGACGTGCACGGCAAGGCATTCGAACCCGCCCCAGGAATAGCCGAGGCCGAAAATGCCGAGCGCATCGAGGAAGGCATGGGCCTTCGCCTTGTAGCGCTCCGGCGAACCGCCCTTGAGGACGATGGAGAAGATGCCGCTCGCGCCCTTGAAGTCGCGCTTCCACAGGTCGTGCCCCGGAAAGCTCGGCAGGCCGGGATGCAGCACGCGGGAGACGTCGTCGACGCCTTCCAGCCAGCGCGCCAGTTCCAGCGCGCTTTCCTGGTGCCGCTCCAGCCGGACGCCCATGGTGCGCAGGCCGCGCAGCACCTGGTAGGCGTCGTCGGGCGAGGCGCAGGTGCCGAGCGTGATCTGCGTCTCGTGCAACTGCTCCCAATGGGCCGCATTGGCCGAGACGGTGCCGAACAGCACGTCCGAATGGCCGGCCGGATACTTCGTCGCCGCGTGGATGGAGATGTCGACGCCGAAATCCAGCGGGCGGAAATAGAGCGGCGTCGCCCAGGTATTGTCCATGCTGACGACGGCGCCGTGCTTGTGGGCCACGGCGGCGATCGCCGGGATATCCTGCATCTCGAACGTGTTGGAGCCCGGCGCCTCCGTGTGCACCAGCTTCGTGTTCGGCCTGATCAACGCCTCGATGCCGGCGCCGATCGCCGGATCGTAATATTCGACGGTGACCCCCAGGCGCTTCAGCATCGTGTCGCAGAAATGGCGGGTCGGATGATAGACCGAATCGACGATGAGCGCATGGTCGCCCGCCGACAGGAAGGCCAGGAACGGTACGGTGACGGCGGCAAGGCCCGACGGCACGAGGATCGTGCCGGCAGAGCCCTCCAGCTCGTCGATCGCCGCGCAGAGGGCATCCGTCGTCGGCGTGCCGCGCGTGCCGTAGGTGTATTTCTGCGCGCGGTTTTCCATCGTCGCCGCATTGGGAAAGAGCACCGTGGAGGCGTGGACGACAGGCGGGTTGACGAAACCGTGATAGTCGGCCGGGTCGTTTCCGGCATGGGCAAGGCGGGTGTTCACGCCGGCGCCGGCGAGGATTTCGTCTCTGTTTTTCATGATCGGTCCGAGAAGATGCGAGGGGATTGAAGGAGCCGACTTTTGGACAGGCGCGGCGGCAGGTCAACCCCATGCGACGGGGTGGACGGGGCTTCCAAAGCGCTTCAAGTGGGAAAGACGCGAATTTTTTGAGCGGTTTACTGCACAAGTCCACGAGTTTCCGCCCAAAATCCCGTCAAATGCCGACAAATTTAGGTTACCGGACGGAAAATGGTCGCGCTCACTTGACCCTGTGAAATTTTGAGCATGAGATAAGCCACCTCGCGCCGGGAGGGTGGCGAGTTCCATGGGCGTGCCCATCACGGGTGCGGGTCCTGCGGACAAAACAAAGACAACAGAAAAAGGTTGTGAAAAAATGGCAAAAAAAATCGTGACGGCGCTCGTCGGTGCTGCCGTACTGGGGCTTGGCGCAACGGCGGCACAGGCGGACACGCTTTCTGACGTCAAGGCCAAGGGCTTTGTGCAGTGCGGCGTGAACGGCTCGAACCTCGCCGGTTTCGGCGCGCAGGATTCGTCGGGCAACTGGGCCGGCCTCGACGTCGATCTCTGCAAGGCCGTGGCCGCTGCCGTCTTCGGCGATGCCACCAAGGTGAAGTTCACCCCGCTCTCGGCCAAGGATCGCTTCCCGGCCCTGCAGTCGGGCGAAATCGATCTTCTTGCCCGCAATACCACCTGGAGCGTCAGCCGCGATTCGCAGCTCGGCTTCGATTTCCGCGCCGTGAACTACTATGACGGCCAGGGCTTCATGGTGAAGAAGGAACTCGGCGTGAAGTCCGCGCTGGAACTGTCCGGCGCCTCGGTCTGCGTGCAGTCCGGCACGACGACGGAACTGAACCTTGCCGACTACTTCCGCTCCAACAACATGGACTTCAAGCCGGTCGTCTTCGAAGCGCAGGACGAAGCGGACGCCGCCTACAATGCCGGCCGCTGCGACGCCTACACGACCGACGCCTCGGGCCTCTACTCGATCCGCCTGAAGATGGCCAATCCGGACGACCACATGGTCCTGCCGGAAATCATCTCCAAGGAGCCGCTCGGCCCGGCCGTTCGCCAGAACGATTCCAAGTGGTTCGACATCGTGAGCTGGTCGCACTACGCGATGGTCGCCGCCGAGGAATTCGGCATCACGACGGCCAATCTCGAGGAAATGAAGAAGTCCGCCAACCCGGACATCAAGCGCTTCCTCGGCGAAGAGGCCGATTCGACGATCGGCGCCGACCTCGGCCTGCCCAAGGACTGGGCCGTGCAGATCATCGCGGCCGTGGGCAACTACGGCGAATCCTTCGAGCGCAATGTCGGCACAGGCTCCCCGCTCAAGATCGACCGCGGCCTGAACGCGCTGTGGACGAAGGGCGGCCTGCAATACGCCCCGCCGGTCCGCTAAGCGGCCCGCGCGCAATCCTTACGGGAGGGCGGATAACCGCCCTCCCCTTCAAACAGAACGCCCGGAAAACAGGGCGAACCAACGTCAGGGGAAATGCATGGCTCTTGCGGATGCCCGAACAGGGTCCGGCGAACCGCCGAAGGTATCTCTTCTCTACAATCCGGCACTGAGAAGCATCGTCTATCAGGTCGTCACGCTCGTCGTGATCGTCGCGGCCGTCTGGTATGCGTGGAACAACGTCGTCCAGAACCTTGCCCGCGCCAACATGACGGCCGGTTTCGGCTTTCTGAACAGCCGCGCGGGCTTCGACCTCGCGCAGACCTTGATCGCCTATTCGAGCGATTCGACCTATTTCCGGGCGCTCCAGGTCGGCCTCATCAATACGCTGGTCGTCGCCGTTGCCGGCATCGTCACCGCGACGATCGTCGGCCTTCTGGTCGGCATCGGGCGGCTGTCGCACAACTGGCTGATCGCCCGGCTCTGCACGGTCTATGTGGAAATCTTCCGCAACATTCCGCCGCTGCTTGTCATCTTCTTCTGGTATCTCGGCGTCCTCGCCCTGCTGCCGTCGATCCGCACCATCTTCCAGCATCTCAAGGAAGATCCCGACGCCGTGTTCTTCATCTCGAATCGCGGCATCTACATGCCGGCGCCGGTTTTCGGCGAGGGTTTCGGGGTGGTGGCGATCGCGTTCGTGATCGGCGTCGTCGCCGCCATCGCCTTCACGGTATGGGCGAATGCCCGCCAGCGCGCCACCGGCCAGCGCCCGCCGGTGCTCCGGGTCAATCTCGGCCTCGTCGTGCTGTTCCCGTTCCTCGTCTTCCTCGTCATGGGCAGCCCCGTGACGCTCGACTACGCGGTGCCGGGCTCCTTCAACATGAAGGGCGGCATGGTCATCGGGCCGGAATTCCTGGCGCTCTATCTCGCGCTGTCGCTCTATACGGCCTCGTTCATCGCCGAGATCGTGCGCGCCGGCATCCGCGGCGTGTCCAAGGGCCAGTCGGAAGCCTCCTATGCGCTGGGTCTTCGGCCCGGCCAGGCGACCCGCCTCGTCGTGCTGCCGCAGGCGCTCCGGATCATCATTCCGCCGCTCACCTCGCAGTATCTCAACCTCATCAAGAACTCCTCGCTCGCGGTCGCCGTCGGCTATGCCGACCTCGTCGCGGTCGGCGGCACCATCCTCAACCAGTCCGGCAAGTCGATCGAGATCATCTCGATCTGGATGCTGATCTATGTCTCGATCAGCCTCGTCACCTCGCTGTTCATGAACTGGTTCAACGCCAAGATGGCCCTGGTGGAGCGCTGAGATGGCTGAAAGCATTACCTATGTCCGCGACCGGTTCCTCGAAGCGGAAAAGCCGCCGTCCTCCGACCGTTCCGCGATCGCCTGGATCCATCGCAACCTCTTCGCGTCCGTCACCGACGGGGCGATGACCATCGTCGCCATCCTGGCGATCGTCTGGTATCTGCCGGCGGCCCTCAACTGGCTGTTCCTTTCCGCGGTGTGGACCGGGGCCGACCGCACGGCCTGCCTCACCACGGAACAGGGCGGCCAGCTTCCCGCCGGGTGGAGCGGCGCGTGCTGGGCCTATGTGAACGACCGCTTCGTGCAGTTCATGTTCGGCTCCTACCCGCGCGACCAGTTGTGGCGCCCGCTGCTCGTCGTCGTCATGTTCGTCGGCCTGCTCATCCCGTTCCTGATGCCGAAGGCGCCGCGCAAGGGGCTGAACGCGCTGCTGCTGCTCGTTGTCTTCCCGGTCGTCTCCTTCTTCCTGCTGCTCGGCGGCGCGTTCGGCCTGCGCCACGTCGAGACCTCGCTGTGGGGCGGGCTGATGGTGACGCTCATCATCTCCTTCGTCGGCATCGTCGTCTCGTTGCCCGCCGGCATCCTGCTGGCGCTCGGCCGCCGCTCGACCATGCCGATCCTCAAGACGGTCTGCATCGCCTTCATCGAACTGATCCGCGGCGTGCCGCTGATCACCGTTCTGTTCATGGCGAGCGTGCTCCTGCCGCTGTTCCTCGAACCCGGCAACAACATCGACAAGTTCCTGCGCGCGCTGATCGGCGTGTCGATCTTCGCCTCGGCCTATATGGCGGAGGTTATTCGCGGCGGTCTTCAAGCCATTCCGAAAGGACAATATGAAGCGGCCGACGCTCTTGGTCTAAACTACTTCCACAAAATGACCTTCGTCGTGCTTCCGCAGGCCATCAAGCTCGTGATCCCCGGCATCGTGAACACCTTCATCGGCATGTTCAAGGATACCTCGCTCGTCACGATCATCTCGATGTACGACCTGCTCGGCATCGTGAAAGCGAGTTTTGGGGATTCGGGCTGGATCACGCCGGTCACGCCGCTGACCGGCCTGATCTTCGCCGGCTTCGTGTTCTGGATTTTCTGCTTCGGCATGTCGCGCTACTCGGCCTTCGTGGAACGCCGGCTCGACACGAACCACAAAAGATAACTGAGAGGAAACAACAACAATGGCAAATCAGGCCCAGGCGCAACAGATGACGGTCTCGGCGACGGATGTCGCGGTCGAGATCGTCAACATGAACAAGTGGTACGGCGACTTCCATGTGCTGCGCGATGTCAACCTCAAGGTCATGAAGGGCGAGCGCATCGTCATCGCCGGCCCGTCGGGCTCCGGCAAATCGACGATGATCCGCTGCATCAACCGCCTCGAAGAGCACCAGAAGGGTCGGATCGTCGTCGACGGCATCGAGCTGACCAACGACCTGAAGAAGATCGACGAGGTGCGCCGCGAGGTCGGCATGGTGTTCCAGCACTTCAACCTCTTCCCGCACCTGACGATCCTCGAAAACTGCACGCTCGCCCCGATCTGGGTGCGCAAGATGCCGAAGAAGGACGCCGAGGAAGTGGCGATGCACTACCTGAAGCGCGTCAAGATTCCGGAACAGGCGAACAAGTATCCCGGCCAGCTTTCCGGCGGCCAGCAGCAGCGCGTGGCAATCGCCCGCTCGCTCTGCATGAAGCCGAAGATCATGCTGTTCGACGAGCCGACCTCGGCGCTCGACCCGGAAATGGTGAAAGAAGTGCTCGACACCATGGTCTCGCTCGCCGAGGAAGGCATGACCATGCTGTGCGTGACGCACGAGATGGGCTTCGCCCGCCAGGTCGCCAACCGCGTCATCTTCATGGACCAGGGCCAGATCGTCGAGCAGAACTCGCCCGCGGAATTCTTCGACAACCCGCAGCACGAGCGCACGAAACTCTTCCTCAGCCAGATCCTGCACTAACGGCGTCCAAAGTCCACAGCACAGCCCAGGGCCGGAGCATCCCGCAAGATGCTCCGGCCCTTTTTATGTCGCGCAGCGATGGGAATACGCCTTGCGCCGCAAGGCGGCGCAGATTTCCAAGGCATTGATTTAATTATGATTTGGCGGAAGAGGTGGGATTCGAACCCACGGTACGGTCTCCCGCACGCCGGTTTTCAAGACCGGTTCCTTAAACCACTCGGACACTCTTCCATCCGGCTGAAGCGGCAGGGAAACCAGGTTTCCGAGCGCTTCGCCGCCCTTCGGGCGATGCGGCTTTTTAGCAGTTCTGGCCGCATCGTCAACGTGCGCGCGAGGGCTTGAAGCAGACTTCGTCGCCGACACCTTGTTTTGAACACAATGGCCGCCTATATACCCCTCATCGGCATTGCTGATGAGCGCTGGAAAGCTTCTGCCGCTCGCAATTGCCGCCATCACCTGATGCCTTTGACCACGGATGTACTGGCACTGGTGAAACGGGTGATGATGAGGAAGGTCGGTGCGTTTTCGCCCCGGCCTTTTTTGTTGCCGGAACAATCCCGGACCCGGCGCGGTTTCCCTTCCAAACCGCAGGAGACCGGTCATGGAACAGACAACCGCCGCATCGCTTGCCGCCGAATATCTGCGCCTCGGGGGCAGCCGGCGCGCCAAGATCGACGACAACCACGTCGGCGTCCGGCAATGGACGCAGGAGACGCCTGCCGCCGAGGCGTTCTGGAACGACCATATCGCCCCGCTCGACGACCGGCGCCGCGACGAGGTGATCACCCTCCTGCCCACCATCAATCGCTTATAGGCCTGCGGCCTCTGCGGACATGTGGTCGAAAAGCCGCGCCCGGCAAATGCCGCGCGGGCTTGCCGGCACAAAGTGTTATCAAACCGTTACCCGCCCACACTCCGCCACGATCTTCTCCATCAGATGGCTTGCGGCCGGGAACCAATGCACCGGATTCGCCATTATCGTGCCAGTTAGAAGGAGTGCACAAATGAACAAGAAGCTTGGAACTGTTCTTGCGCTGGGCCTTGCGCAGGCTTTCGCAACCACCGCTGGCGCGGCCGACATGGTGATCCGCGATCCCGCCCCGACCTATGTCGAGCGCGGGGGCGATCGCGACGGCGTGAAGATCGGCATGCTGACCTGCGATGTCGGCGGCGGCGTCGGCTATGTCATCGGCTCGGCCAAGAGCGTCGATTGCGTCTTCTCCTCGACCCGCGGCGAAGAGGACGTCTATAGCGGCGTGATCCGCAAGATGGGCGTCGATCTCGGCTTCACCACGCAGGGCCGCATCGTCTGGGCGGTCTTCGCCCCGACGGCCGGCTACCACCACGGCTCGCTCGGCGGCCTCTACCAGGGCGCGACCGCAGAGGCCACGCTCGGCTTCGGCGTCGGCACCAATGTGCTCGTCGGCGGCACGTCCGGCTCGATCCACCTGCAGACGATCAGCGTCAGCGGCCAGATCGGCCTGAACCTTGCGGCCACCGGCACATCGGTGACCCTCACGCCGCAGGGCTGAGACAGGAGACGGGCGGCTTCGGCCGCCCTTTTCCTTGCTGCACCGGGGCGTTCTGCTAGAGCATTGCCGGTTCACCGGAAATGCTCTAGATTCTTGTTTTTACCGCATTATCCGACGCCATAGCGATTTCGCTTCGGCTGGAAATGCTCTAGTGTCGCAAGGGAGGAGTTTTCACATGGTCCGTATCGTCCTTGCCACCTTCGCCGCGCTTTTCCTCGCCGCCTGCACGACGGACGGCCCCCGCGCCGTCGAGCCCATCCCGGGCAGCATCACCTATGGCGGCCAGCCGCGCACGAAACTCACCAAGGCGCCGATCGGCAGCACGTTCGAACACACCTTCACCGACCGTTATGGCCGCCCCGTGGTGGAAACCTACCGTATCCAGCCGGATCGTTCGCTTCTCCTCATCCACCGCTACGTGCGAATCGAGTATTTCTGAGGTGAGGCAGGCCATGGAGACGACAATGCTGGAAAGCACCGATATCGAACTGGAAGACGAACGGCTGCGGCTGCTCGACATCCTGGCGCAGGAGCGCGCCACCACGCCGCCGGAGTTGCTGTCGCACTATGCGTCCGGCTCCTTCGGCTTCCACGAGGCGGTGCACACCGCCTCCATCGTACTCGATCTCGTCGACGACCAGCTTCTCCACCACCCCGCCATCGCCGGCAATGACGAATGGTTCCGCCTGGCGGCCCGGGCAAGCGAGGCGCTGTTCAACCTCTACCAGTCGATGGGAGCGGCCCAGCTTGCCACCCGCGCGACCGACGAGGGCAAGCGGCCGGAAGAGCTGAACGCCAGCAACGACGACTGACATATCTCCGCCTTGCGCGGCGCGCTGCGCTATTTTCCCTCGCGCAGCGCCTGCACGACACGCTCGCGCCCGACCTTGATGACGTTCTCCATCGCCCGGCGCGCGCCGTCCTCATCCCGCTTGTCGATCTCCTCGACGATGCGGATATGGCTGGTCGAGACGTCGCCGATCTTACCGCGGTCGGCGGCGGGCGAGGAGAGCTTGAAGGCGCCGACGAGGCCCGCCTCGATAAGACTGCCCAGCGTGCGCAGGAAGGGATTGCGCGAGGCTTCCAGCACGGAGAGATGGAATTTCAGATCCGCCACGGCGAGGCTTTCGGCCGTATGCTCCGGATCGCCCATGGCGACGGCGAGCCGCATCATGTGGCTGATATCGGCCTCGGTGGCGTGCTGCGCGGCGAGAGCCGCCGCCTGCGGCTCGAAGGCCAGGCGCACTTCGGACAGGTGCAGCAGGAATTCCTCGTTGACGCCGACGGCGAAGTACCAGGTGAGGATATCGCTGTCGAAGAGGTTCCACTGGGTGTTCGGCGTCACGCGCGTGCCGATGCGCGCGCGCGGCACGACGAGACCCTTGGCGGCAAGCGTCTTCATCGCCTCGCGCAGCACCGTGCGGGAAACCTTGAAGCGGGCGGCAAGCTCGGCATCGCCGGGCAGAGTGGCGCCGACGGGATAGTCGCCGGCGATGATCGCCCTGCCGAGCTCGTTGACGACCTGCGCGTGGCTGGTACGCGCGTTCACGCCGCTGATGACGGTTTCAAGCAAGCCCCTGCGCAACGATAGTCCCTCCTCCGCCAGGGACCCTCCATTCCGGTCCAAGGCATCCGGCAGGTATAGAGCGCGCCGCCGATTCCGCAAAGGCCGTTCGCGTCATCGAACCTTTACAAACGAAAAAAGCGCCCACAGGGCGCCTGAAAGGCCGGCAAGCGCCTCACTCCGGTCGAAACACACCTCGACAAGCGGATTTTGGCGACCCCTGCAGGGCTCGAACCTGCGACATTCTGCTTAGAAGGCAGATGCTCTATCCAGCTGAGCTAAGGGGCCGTAGGCCGGCGGGCGCCGGCGAAACCTCAATGGGTCCAGGGCTGCATGCGGTTGAAGCGGAAATTGTCCGGATAGGCGACGCGCTTGCGGGTCGATTCCTTGGGCTCGATCACGCGGTAGTCGATGCCCTTGCGCGTCGCATAGGCGATCGCTTCCTCGCTGGTCTCGAAGGTGAGCTTGACCTGCTGGTACATGTCGCCGGAGCTCGTATAGCCCATGATCGGGTCGATCGTCCGCGGCTTTTCGGCGTCGAATTCCAGAACCCAGAGATGGGTCTTGGCCTTGCCAGATTGCATGGCGGTCTTGGCGGGACGATAGATCTTCGCGGTCATCGAAGCGGCTCCAGAATTCTCGCATAAAGGCGCGCCGATCCGCCGGCGCGCGTTCGAAAATGCATAACCCGGATTCCGTAAAGGGGGAATGACCGGAGGAGCATTTTGGCATCGAAACGCCCGCCGGACTGGTCGGAGTGGAGAGATTCGAAATCGTATATATCGTTGATTTTCAACGATAATTTCCACTCTTTGTAACCTTGGACCGGCTTGCTTTTTGTTACAAATTTCAGTGTCGCTATAGCCTCAAAAACACGGCACCGCAATCTTCAAAATAGCCCTCACCTATAAATTGCTTACCTCCCCCTTTCGCTCGCATTCCGTCATCGGCTAGATGGTGACAAGTTGGAGAGACGAATATGCGGATAGCGCCTGAGCACCCTAACAAGCTCGCACGGATTGGAGCGTGCCTGACGGTCATGGGTTCCCTGATTTGGGTTCAATGGCCGATCAACTTGCAGGACTTCAATTTTGCCGCCGGCATTCTTCTGCTGGCGTCATTCGTGAGTTGGGTCAGCATGGAGCTAGCCGATCTTGGTTCTCAAGACGTTGGCAAAGACAACACCCTGAACGACGACGTTCACAAGATGAATGCACTATTAAAGATTATCGACAGGAGGCAAGCTTACATCTTGCGGGAGCATGCTATCGAGACATACATAAACGATACGGACTATGACGGGCTTCGTGATCTTCAGTATTATTTTAGCGATGATATATTTCCGTTCCATAATGCGAAAATTCAGTCCGCTTATGAGAAATTTTGTAAAGACTCCGACTTGTTCCTTCACGATTTCTACAATCTGTATACTTCTGACGGTCGTGGCCGCATGACTTGGCGAACGGCCGACGAACGCTGGCTACCGGAAGAACAATACAACAGCGTAATGGAAAAGATTTCACGGTTAAATCGTCAGACTACGTTATTGAGCAAATCTTGGGAGGCTCTGGTGGCGCTTGCTCGACAGGAGCTCAAAGACGCTCCTGTGCGGATCGATCCTTATGAGCAATAGCGGTGCGGGCGTTCTGCTTAAAAAAGCGGAGTGAGCACCCACCTATTAAAGACGCCAAATTCTTTTTCGCGAGAAGAAATGAAGCTTGCAACTTAGACGTTGATCGCATTGTATTCTTCAAAATGGAGGAATCAAATGGCTAGATTCAGCGTAGTTTTTCGTCTTCCCAACAGTCAGGCAGCACTGGACTTCGTTGACGTCGATCTTGCCACGGACACGCCGCTATACATCGATCCGTATGCCATCCAAATTCGAGAGGACGAGTGGTCGGCGAAATGCGGTGATGCAATACGCTCCTTCTTTACGGAAGTGCTTTCAGCTCTGCGAGCGAACAATCACGGTCGCGTCTCTCACCTAATGAGCCGACTTGGAGAGCCAAATGAGACCTACCTTGGTCAGTCCGTTGGCACACCAAGCGGGCGTGGCGTCGGTCGCGACAAAGCATCTCGTTTTGCAACGGCACTTCGGAATAGTCGCGCTTTTAGAACGGGAGTTATCGGCGATATTTCTGAAGCCGAGCTTTTCATTCATGGCGTCGGTCCTGACATGATCTCCGATCTCACCACAAACATAATAAGAGGCCATTTAGCGGACTACACCAAGCAACAGTGCGAGCTCTATGGAATAGCCACAACACCAGTTCTAAGCCTAGGTCCTGCTTGGGATGCAGCTAGGAGGGACTGGGTGTCGTCCCCCCTGCAGCTTCCGGCTCATCGGGGCAGGCCTATACTTCTTGTCCCGAAATTCAGCGTGCGATTTGGCCTTTCACTGAACAGCCAAGAATTTTACAATCATCACATGATTGAATTCCTTAGAAGGGAATACTTAAACTCTAATAGTGCGCTAGTTCAAACATTGCAGAACGGCGAGAGGCGCGTGACAAAAGTGTCCGTCAAGAATCGCCACCCATTCATAAAGGATGATCTAGCAAAATTCGCTCTTGAACACCCGGAGGTGTTAGAAACATACAAAAGAATAAAAGGTGCATCTGGTCCTATACCACCAGATATGCTTGAACAATTCTTCGATGAATCAGCATTTTCCCAAGCTCTCGCTGAGACGCTTCCGACAATTGCGCCGGGAGGTGATGAAGCGACTAGGTATCATAGGCATGCCTTGGCGATCTGCACATTCCTCTTCCATCCTCAGCTCATTACTCCTGTCTTAGAGGCAGAACTGCATGAAGGTAGGAAACGCCTCGATATCCGCTTCACAAATGCCGGCGACGAAGGCTTTTTCAACGCAATGCTGCAATCGCCTCAAGCCCGAGCAATAAGCATTCCGGTTGAATGCAAAAATTATCAGAAGAACATGGCAAACCCTGAGCTTGATCAACTGGCGGGTCGGTTCGGGCATCAGAGAGGCTTCTTGGGGTTGCTTCTTTGCCGCACCATGGACAATCGCGAACGCATAGTCGCTGGCTGTAGAGATACCGCAAATGACAGGCGGGGCTATATGATCGTATTGGAAGATGCGGACCTAATTCGTATGCTAGGTTTCGTCCAAACGAATAGTCGTTGGAGGATCGATGAATTCCTTCACCAACGATTTGCGGAGATCACGAACTAGATGCAGCCTATTCTATTAGCTGCGGCAAAGTCCCGTCGGGTTGGAACTGGCGAGGCCGTAACCCCGCTAGTCGTGCAGCGCGTCCCGGCGACGGACGGCGCTATGCTTTGCGCTTCTTCCAACTCCCTATCATTGCATTCACCTTCGGTTGCACCCTTCGCCGGGCCTCTTCGCGATCCACGCCGCACAGAATCATCTGGTCGTAGTCGGTCATCATGTGCCGAATTGTAGTCTGCATAGTGATGCCGGCTGCTTTCCCTATCGACACCCCTTTCCACTCCTTGCCTGCGATTTCGCCGACAAAGAACGCTACGGCGAAATCAGGGCATCCGGGGTGCTTGCGGCGAATGTGCTTCTCAATGGCTTCCGGCGCGAACCGCGTCACGGCGCACCCCGTCGCCGGTTCTCCATGGCGTAATAGATCGCGCTGGCGATTCCATGGGACCACCGGAGGATATCGCGCTCATCCCATTCTTCCGGCGTCATGTTGCGGGCTGCAACAAGTTCCTCGCAAACGATGCTGCCTATTGTGCCGACCATAAGGTCATCAGCTTCCTTCGGCGTGAGGCCGGCATATTCGTTCAACATGGTAGCTCCTGAAACGAGAAAGGCCCGCCGTGATTGGCGGGCCTTGTGAATGGGCGGTTAGGCGGCTTCTCCGCGCTGGCTCTTCTCGTGTTCCAAAAGCGCCATCAAAAGATAGTTGCCTGCTTCCAGCATATTGTGAGCAAGCATCTCAACATTATGCTGAAGCTCACCATCGCTCGCCGTGCCCACCGAAACGGCTTCAAGAAACTCCGTCGCCGACGCCGGGAATTCAAGACCATGATCACCCATGGCGGAATGGAAGTTACCAATTTCATCATTCTTGCCGTTTCGGTCGATCAGAAATTGGGCGAACGTTGCAGCCGGCATCTTCGTCGTGATAGTGACGGTCATAAGAACCTCTTTCGTCGTTGTTTGGGGTTTTCAATCTGCCGGGGCGGCTGCAACCGCTTCCGGCAGTTTTCGCTTAAGCTTCAAATCGAGTTACTTTTCAATAGGATTTCATAGGTTAATGATAAGCCTTTGAAATTGTTAAGCGACGAGGCGAACTGCTTGTAGTTCGCGGCGTCCAAGGCACTCGTCCGGCCAAATTCCAAGCTCCTCGCCGAGAATCTGAATAATGGCGCTGCGCAGCATGTCGGGCGCTGCCGGGTCGAACGCCCGTGCGATGGCCTCAAACTTGTCGATGGCGTGGTGGTAGGTGTCCGGCTGGATGTATGCGGATGCTTGCATGTCATGAATTCCCTGCCCGTGATTGAGCGTCTCTTATCTGAGTCAGGGAAACTGATTTGGCAAGAGGAAAAATCTCTGTAACTTATTGATTATAAATCACTAATCTTAAGTAAGTGATTACTTATGCTTCATGCATAAACCGCCCCGCATGGCGAGAAAGAAACCGTGCGGGGCGGCCCAAGGAGGCCAGCCGGAATGCCTGACCGGCTGACAATGAGACATATAGCGGGATCGCTGGGCGAGCGCGGCGGATCGTGTGAAAAATGTGAATGGTCGCAGATGATGGGAAGAGCGCAGGACCGGAAGCTGTCGGTCAGACACTCGCCGCTTGGCGGCTCCCTGCGCGGCCTTCAGCCTTGCCTGCTCGCTTACACTCGCTGACGTTGTTTTGGACGAGTATGGCTTGCTTTGGTGAATGCGGAAGTAGAAGCAAAATAGCCTTAATAACCATAATGCTCATCTAGGAATTGGACATAGCTTCACCTAGCACATAAGAAAGGCGTAAAGACCTATCGGTAAGCGCCTTTCTTATGCTCTAGGTGAAAGCCAGTCCAAAATCTCAAATTCTCATCTGAGGCCACCACAGAACCACCATATGACGGGGTGCTGGGGGAGAACATACTAGACTTCGGCAACCTTGTTAAAGGTAAGCGGGGGTCAGCCTGTCCGCTTTTATGCCTAGCTTCATGATCCTTGCGGGATCAACTGGCGTAAGAAACATTGAACCAAGCCTAGCGATCCAATGCCCTTTGCAGGTTGTAATGCTCAACAGAGCCTGCACCTACGGTCCTGATCTTTATGGCTTGAAATCATCGGCGGCTATGCCAGCCTATTCAGAGAGCGAAATAATCAGGATCGCTTTTAATCACCCATCTCTGGGCGACTTGTTCAATATAGCAAAATCAGTCAGAGGCAGCAAAGAAATTTTCTGAAAAATTATGTGCAATCGCTCACGAAATCCGCTATAAGAGTAATTGCAAGCGTTGTTATCAGAGGCGGCGAATGCACAAACCCCCGGAGAGATCAGGCTCCGGGGGTTTTTACGTTTTAGACCCTCAATCGTCTGGAGTATCTTTCCGCGTGGACGACGCCAATGCTTCGATAAATAGAGAGAATATTTCGGAACCATTTCGCCATAGCGAGTCACTGAGAGGCATTCCGGGTGCCGGACAGGGGAAAGGACTCGCCGGCACACAAAACGCGCCGGCGACTCGCTATGGGCGATTAGCGATTCCTCGACATGTAGCCGCCCGGTCGGGTGGCCTTCTGAAGCTCTTGATGCACCAAGCCGCGAAGCTGGGCGTCCACATGCGCACTGATCTTCCGCGCCATGTCGTCATTCTGTTCCGGCGTGCCACCTGAAGCCGTAACGTTGATCGTGGAATTGACCGAGACATTTTGAACGGGCGTCGTGCGCGCGTTGCTATTCGCGGCCTTGAGGTCCGGCCTGCGAATGGTCGGCGCGCTCCCGACGTATCCACCCGCCGAATATCCCTTGAGGTTCGCATGCAGCGCGTCCAGATTGGCAATGCCTGCCCGGCGCGTGGCCTCCTTCGAAAGCACGTATTCGCCCTTGTGGACGATACCGGCAGGCTGGTGCTTACCACCGGGGCCGGTATAACCGCCCTCGCTGAAGCCGAACAGCGCACCGAAGATGCCACCGCCCATTCCGCCAAAGAGGCCGGCGAGCGGACCATTGCCGAGAAGTGCGGCCTGCAATGTCGCATCAATCAAGCTGTTCAACAGGTTTTTCACCGCGTCATTGAGCGTCGTGGTGCCGGTCAACAGGCCGGAAAGCGACTGCGTGAAGGACTCCGCGAAAAACTGTTGCGCATTCTTTAGGCCCTCTGCTGAAGCTGCAACTTCCCGGTTCTTGCCGTCAAGCTGCGCGGTCAGCGTGATCTTCTCCCGCATCTTCTGAAGCTCGGCGTCAGAGAGGGTGATGCCGTTGCGGCGGGCCTCTTCCTGAAGGCGGTAAAGCTCAAGTTCAATGCGCTGCTGTTGTGCCGACATGCCGGAAATCGACTGCTCGAACCGGGCAAGGTCCAAGCCCTCTTGCACCGATTGATTCAGGCTCCTGCGCGCGGCTTCCTGTTCCCTCAGAAGGGCGGCGCGCTCGCGTTCACCTTCGGTCGGCGGAAGCGCCTGCGCACCGGTAGGCGTGCCATCGTAGGCATTGCGGATGGTAGAATCGTCTACACGGCGCAAGCCCTCCCATTCATTGCGCAGGCCCGCCGGATCGTTGCCGCGACGGCGCAACAGCGCGCGGGCAAGCTCGTCCTGGGTGGCCTCATCAAAGAGGCGATCACCGGACAGGCCAAGTTCCTTGATAAGTCCTTCAAGGGTGCGGCCCGTGATCTGGTAACGGCCGAGGGCCGAGGACCCCTTCCCGTCTCCATACATGGCGCGGTTTGCCGGGTCGGCGAGCATCTGGCGCTGAAGCGCGCGGACCTGATTCAGCGTCATGCCGACAAGATTCTGCGCGCCGCCCGTCCAACGGCCATGGTCAAGTGTGGCATTGTAATCGCCACCGCTTTCGACGGACGCGATCAAGTCGAGAATATTGTCGTGCTTGCCGAAGCGGGCAATGCTCTTGGCGCGCTTGGCAAGGTCCGTTGCCTGCATAAGCTCGCCCCACGAGCGGGCGTTCTTTGCCGCGTTCTGATAGGCCGCATCGATATTGCTCGACTCTGCGAGCGTGTCGAGTTCAGCCTTCAGTTCCGGCACAAGGTTTTTCAGTTCCGTGAGCGCCGCCTTGAAGTTCGCCGCTGCGGAGACGTTGCCGCCGAATGCGCCGGACAGGCTGTTGCTCGCGTCCGAAAGCTCCTTAAGTGACCGCTTAAATTCATCGCTGCCGCCCGTCACGGCATGAATCTGCTCGTCAATAGCCTTCAGGGACGTTTCGAGGTTCCGAAGTTCGGCCTGCTGAAGGAAGTTGCCAGTGTTCTTCTTCTCCCGCTCGATGGCCGCGACGATATCGGCGCGCTGCTTCTGCAACCGCTTCAACTGCTCTTCCGGGCTGTTGTAGCGCTCGACAAGCCTATCGTATTCATCCTTGCCGGGGTTCAGGGCATCGCGGACCTGAGACAACACCCCCACGGCGTCGATGGCGAATGCCTTCATGCGCACGGTCGCATTCCGCCACATGGTCGCAAATTCGGCATCGATCTTCTTCGCGGCTTCAATCTGCTGGTCGCTGAAGGTCGCGGCCTCGCTTCGTAGCTTCTGGATTTGCGTTACGGACAGGCCAAGAACCTTCGCCATCTGTTCCGCGCCCGTCCCGCCGAAAATCTCGTCAAGGATGCGGGTTTGCGCTGCGGCGTCCAGCTTCTGGAGCTTGCCGATAATCTCGTCAAGAAAACGGTTCGGATCGCGCAGGCGTTCGGCAACGTCGGTCGCGGAATAGCCTAGACGCTCGAAAGCCTCCTGCGCGCTACCCTTGCCCGTTTTGGCGAATTCGTCGCCACGAATATTGAGTTCTTTCAAAGCATCGGTGACGCCATCGATAGACATGCCCGTTGCCGTAGCGACATAGGTCCACTGGCTCCAGAGCTTCGCCGTCACACCTGCCTTCCGGGCCTCGCGGTCCACTTCGGCAATCGAGCCGGCGATTTCGCGCACGGCGACGGCAGCGCCGCCGACTGCGGCAACTAGCGCGCCGCCCTTAGTGAAGACTGAAAACGCCTTTTCTAGCTTGCCGCCCAAGTCGTCGGCGTCCTTCTGGATCGCCCGGAAATTAGTGCGACTCTTGCTCTTGGCGCGGTCAAGGTCACGCTCATACTTGTTCAAGCGGGCTTCGAAGGTGACTAAAAGGCGTTGGCCTTCATCCATGGCAGATATCCTTATGCGGCTTCGGCTTCATCCCGAAGCCTATCGAATTCGTCGGGGTCGAGGTCGAAAATGGAGCGCTGGTTGTCGTTCGCTGCGGCCCGGAAGACGGAAAGCGCCGACGCAATCGCGCCGTCGATATGGTTGGAGTGCCGCGTGCCCTTGTGCATCGTCGTCAGTTCGCTAGCGCTGGTCGCGCGCTTCACCACGACGCTTTCGAAGTGGTTGCGAAGGATCGGGTGCGCGCCGTGCCGAATGCGCCGGCCGTTCACGATGCGCTCTAGGTCGCAAATCGGGCCGTGCATGTGCTTCGCGGTTTGGGGAAGCTGAAGCACGGTAATACCTGCATCCATTAGCTTCGCCATGAGCGGGCCGGCAAGCGACGGGTCGAAGATGACTTCTCGCACGTCATAGGTGCCGTAAAGGTCTATGATGCGGCCGGCGATAACGTCGGGCTCGATCACCGGGCCGTCAATGACGGTCAACAGGCCATCGTCGCGCCACCGGAGATAGGGAACCTGTTCAACCTTGGCCTTTTCCTCCAAGCCTTCGGACGACAGGAAGAACCACGGCGCAACCGTGATCCGGCCATCATCATGACGGAACGCGCCGACGATAGCGGTCAGGTCGCCGGAACGGGACAGGTCCACGCCGAGCCAGCACGGCAGGCCCTCAAGGTCGGCAAGGTCAAAGTTCGGATCGCGGCCGGCGTCATAGACGGCCATATCAAAAAGAGGATCGCGGGAGGCGGCCTGCCAGATATTCAAGTTCAACTGCTGGAACGCGAACCGTTCAGCGGGACGGTGTTCGGCCTCGCGCGCCGTCTCGCGCAAGCCGACAAGATCGGGGAAGCCATGCGCAAGGCCGGGATTGACCCTGTGCCAAACGGCTTCATCGCGCCAGTCGTCGCCGGGTTCGGCCTCAAAGATGATCGGCAGGAAAGCCGGATTGATGATTTCTCCCGTCGCAACCTTCCGGGCGTAATCGTAAAGCTCGAAACCGATATTCTCCTGTCCACGGCCGGCCGTCGTGGCGATAATCATGAGGGTATCCGGCACCTTCGCCATGCCGGACTTCAGGGCTTCCCAAAGGTCGCGGCCCTTCCAAGCATGGATTTCGTCCACAAGCACAAAGGAAGGCGTCTTGCCGTGCTGCGCTGCCCCGTCGCTGGATACGGCGAGCAATTCGGCCTTGTTCGGCCGGGACATGATCTTTTTCGCCGAGTTATGGGCGTCATAGATGCGGGTCGCGGCAACAAGGCGGCGATCCTCGCGCACGATGTTCGCGGCTTCCTTGAAGCCAATGCCGGCCTGTTCGCGGTCGGACGCGGCAAAGATCGCCTGCCCGGCCGGGCGAGCTTCCGGGCCGATGGTATGGAGAAGCGCCCACGCTGCCGCGATACTGGTCTTGCGGTTGCCGCGCGGCAGCATGAGAAACACGGTGCGGACGATGCGGGAGCGGTCCGGGTTGCGCGGGCCGTAGATGCGGCGCGTCATGCGCTCCTGAAAGTCATAAAGCTGGAAACGCCCCTTCGGCGCGACACTGGCCGGGTGCTTCAGCGCCCGGATGAAGTCAACGGCTTCCTGTCCATAGCCGAACGGGTCGGCGATGGCGCTGCCGTCATAAATCCAGTGCGGGAATGCGCTCTTGCTCAAGGGCGGTTCCTGCCGATCATCATCGGGTTGTCGTCGTCATCGTCGGCCGCTTCCATCATGGCCGCACGCGACCGGGCGGCCGGCGTAAGGCCAAGCTCGCCAGCGGCGCGAAGCTGCTGCTGCTGCATTTGCAAAAGGATGGTCGAAAGCGGATTGCGCTTCCCGCCGATAAGCAAACCGGTCGCCTGAAGCTCACGGTGCGCCTGCCGCATGGTGGCGACGGCGATCACATAATTCTCCAGCGCTGCAAGGTCGGCTTCGGTCAGCACCTTCCGGTCAGCAACAAGGATCGGCGCGACGCGGCGCCATTCCGCCTTGCCCTCCTTGGACAGATAGGAAGGCGTCTTCGGCACGAAGGTAACGGGATTGGTCGCCGGGACGATTGCCGGCTTCACGCCACGGGTCACTTCAGCACCTCGCCGCGAAGTTCCAGCGCATCGCGCCTGCCGAGTTCCTTGATTTCCTTGATGCCGTAGGCCGTGCCGGCATAGGTCACGCGATCTACCGTGGTGATGCCAGGACGATACCGGACACGGAAAATCACGGTGCCGGTTTCGGCCTCGCCGTAGCCGGTGAAGAATTCGCTGGCCGTCTGCTGAAGGACTTCGGCCCATACGGTCGCAACCGGCGTCCATGCCTTCACGACACTGCCGGACGGCTTCACGGTTTCGGTCTCGCGTTCGATGGTGATGCGGCGATCCATGTTCCCGATGTTGAGCATTAGACCGTCCACCGAATGAGGGCTTCGACGGACAGGACGCCGTGCCCATAGGCCGGATCGGGATCGCGCGGGAACCGGGATGCGGTGACGCGAAAATGATCGCAATCGCAGCCGTCAAAGGTCAGGGGCTTGTCGAGCGCGGCAAAAGCAGTGCCGGCAATCTCCTTCGCCGCGTCCTCGCCAGCATTGAGCGTCCAGACGTGCAAATCCATGAACACCCATGCGGTGCGCTGCGCGGTGTAGTCGTGGCCGTGCAAGGCCGTGGTGCCGTCGCTCATGATGATGGCCGGGGTCTTGTCGGGCCGGGTGCTGCCGGAACGGATATGGCCGGCAGGCACGAGCGCGGTCACGGCCGGCGGGCCTACAAGGGCGGCGCGGATTGCGGTCTGAAGGGCAAGGGTCGGTTCAATCATCACTTATCATTCCATGCGTCCCGGACGGCCTTGCGGCCGGCGCGGTCAATGCGGCCCTGAAGGCGCTTGCGGAGAAGGCGGAGTGCGGGCCAGAAAAACGGCTGGGCTTCGGCGTGCGCGGTGCCGTATTCGACAAGGTGCGGATACCGCACGTTGGTATTGCCGGCCGTCACGATCACCTCATGTTCGCCGGCAACGCGGGAACCGCCCGGCTGACTATAGGCGGGCGTGGACTGACCGGGGCCGGTCACGGCAATGCTGCCCTTGAGTGCGCCGGAATCTTCCGGGGCAAGGTGCGCCTGCGCGCTCGCCAGTTCGTTCGCCGACGACAAGAGCGCCTTCGTGATCTGCTGGCGCGGCGCGGCCTTCGCCCTGTCAAATGCCCGCATGAGGTTGTCGAGGCCGTCCTTATTCGCCATCGGTGAACCACCGATCACGATAGGAATCCAGGATCGCGGCGACGTTCTGCGGCGCAAGCTGCATGGAAAGGCCGAAGGTGGCGATGTTCCTGCACTCGAAATAGAAGGAAACAAGCCGCAAAATGGCAAGCTTCACGTCTGCCGGAACGGGGTCGAGGTCGGCAATCGGCTTCCCGATGTAGTTCCCCGCCCACTGTTCTGCGGCGTCGATGTAGAACGCAATAAGCTCATCTTCGGCGGTTCCATCCACTTTCATATGAGCCTTGGCGAGGTCGAGGCTAACAGCCGTCATGCTTCAGTTCCTGAAAAAGTTAAATTCGGGGTCTCTTGCGCGGTGCTCCCCGCGCCGGTCCCATCTGAAGGGGCAAAGTCGGAGACCACCCCCGGCTTGCGGTGCGACTGCACGGCGCGCGTCAAAGCGTCCTCTAGCGTCCAACCAATGGTGAGCCGGTTGCGGATCGTATTGCGGGACATGCCGGTTTCTGTCGCCCATTCGGTCAGCGTGCGAGTGTGACCAAAGGCGGTATAGGGCTTGGCGTTGGCGGCGTGAGCGCGGTTCGCGTTCCTGACTGCGTTCCGCACGTATCGCGGCCTCATGCTGCCCTTCGGCTCTTTCCGCTTGATCCATTGATCTATGCGAGCTTCACGCTCGGTCATGCCAACCCGTTCGTAAGCGCGCTGCCGGATAGCTGCGCACTCTGCGGCAAACTCTTCCCTGTCGATCTGGCGGGCGCGTTCGGCGGGCGTCATAGGTTGCGCTCCTGCCGCTGCTTCACGCTGTCGTGGCAAGGCTTGCAAAGCGGTTGCCAGTTGGCGCGGTGCCAGAAAAGGTTCCGGTCGCCACGCCACGGAATGATATGGTCAACTACAGTAGCGAGACGGGTAACGCCGTCCTTGCTGCATTCACGGCAGTGCGGATGCATAGTCAGATATTCAAGACGGGCCTTGCGCCACTCGCGCGGATAGCGAACGCTACCGGATGGGCGCTTGGCATCGTGGCGCGCATTGCGCTCCTGCCTCAATCGTCGCTGGCACGCGCAAAGCTCGCCATACGGCACGACATTGCCACAAGAACAGATACGGGGCGGAAGGCTCATGCGCGGCCTCCTGCTATCTTCATCTTAAGGGCGCGAAGGCCATCACGATCAAACTGAGGATCAAGGCCAGCGGCTTCGTTGCGTGCGGCCTGCTCAGGGTCGGGTGCGGTGCCGGTCTTTTCGGTGCGCGTGAGAACGCCCGTCATCACAAGCCGGTCGATATGGGCGGCATGGGCGCGGGTGATCTCGGTCGGCGTGGCGTTCCATGCCGTTTCGGGCGTCCAGCCAAGCCAGCCAGTCGCAACGTCATAGAGGTCGGCATAGAATTCCGGCCACGGCATGGGCTTGCCCGTGTGCGGTGCCGTGTCCAACGATTGGACAGGTGCCGGAATAAACATGGAAACGAGTTCGGCAAGCGGCTGTTCCACGGCGTCGAAGAAAGAAGATAGCGGCCTTCCCGGTATGCCGGACAGGAAGGCCGCTGCATCCTGCCGAGACGAAGCGGTCAGGATGATTTCTGAAATGAGCGTGAGATTGGCATCTTCAAGCGCTTGCCAGATCGCCGGAAAGCCGTAGCGCTGCTCAAGCATAGCTGCGGCCCGCAACGACGGGCGAAGGGTCACGGCATGGTCGCCGTGCGCAATCGTCACCTGTTCGTATGCGGGCCGCTGGTAGGTCATGGCTTAGGCGGCAACCTTCAGCTTCAGGAAGCGGTCGGGGTTCGTCACGTCGCCGCCGACACGCTTGCGGGCGTGGAAGCGGACGGTGCCCTTCGTCGCCTGCGAATAAGGGTCGCGGAGAACGGACAGGCCGACGCGATCAATGATGCGGTAGCCGGACAGGTCACCGAACATGATCGGGAAGGCGTTCGCGGCCACGTCCGGCATATCGACCATTTCGACAATCGGACGGCCGAGAAGCGTAACGGGTGCGCCGGCCGTGATCGGGTCGAGCATGATAAAGCGGCCGGTGCCATCCTTCAGGGTGCGAAGCGCACCGAGCGTCTTGCGGTTCATGAGCCAGACGCCGTTCTGTGCAACGACGGACGGGACCGAATGGAACATGCCGATGATGGTCGAAGCCGGATCGGTGCCAAGGGTGGCAGCGTTGCCGGTCTTGACTTCGGCGATGCCGGTTGCGGTCAGAAGGCCCTTCGGCTTGCCGGTGCCATTGCCGAGCACGAAAGCCGTCGCTTCGGTCTTGCCGAAGGACTCGCCAAGATCGGCGGCAAGCTCGCCTTCCAGATTGTAGGCGTTGTCTTCGAGAAGCTGGGTGGACACGTCCACATAGGTTGCCAGCTCGTAGGGCGTGAACGTCGCCTGTTCGAACGTCATGTCGGACTGCTCGCGGTCGTCGGTCTCGCCAACCCACGTTGCCGCCGTGCCGGTCAGCTTGCGGGGCAGCTTAATTTCCGGCGCGGCAATGGACATGACGCGGGCATAGGAACGAACCGGCGAGAATTCGACGATCTTCTTCAGGATTTCCGCGCCGAAGGCTTCCGGGGCCAGATAGCCGCCCTGCGAGTCCGTCGATACGGTCAATGCCGCGACGGCCTTCTGTTCCATGCGTTCGACACCACGGCGGGCGAAGTCAACGAACGCCTTGCGCTCAAGGCCGTTGTCGTTTGCGCCGTCCGGGTGATTGTTGTTCGCGGCGGTCGGGCGGTTGAGCTTCGCCTTGATGGTGGCAACGTCGGCCTTCAGGGCCTTGAGTTCGTCCGGCGAGACAACCGGGTCATTCTTCAGTTCGAGTTCTTCGTTTTCCAAGATGGTTTCCTTCTGGTCTGCCGTGCCATCGGCGGCCTTGATGCTGGTGATTTGCGCGCCCGGATGGCTCGGAACGGCGACAACGGAAATTTCGTGAAGGTCGAGGGCGGTAATGATGCGCCCGCGCTGGCGGGGCTTGCTGGTCTTCGTGCGGAAGCCGATAGACAGGCCGGAAACGGCCTTCGTGCGGATCATGGCGCAAACCTCGCGGGCGCGCTCCACGTCATCGACAAGCAAGCGCCCCTTGACGGTGAGGCCGTCCGGGGTCTCGCTGATTTCGTCCCAAACGCCGATAACCTGCCCCTGATCATGAGCGAAGAGCATCGGCAGGACTTCCGGCGAGGCGAACGCGCCCTTTTCGATCACGTCGCCGACACGATCCGGCGAACCGAAGGGCCATGCAATGCCAGTGATTGTGCCGGCATCGTCAACCGTGAGCGCGGCCTTAATTTCGAGGCGTTCCGTCATTCGGCCACCTGCTTCAGGGCGTCATTGATCGCTGCGGAGAGGTCGCCGGACGCTGCGGCCTGTCGCTTTTCGTCCTGGGCCTCGTCTTCACTGCCGAAGAACAGGGCGGCAAGCACGCCGTCCGCGACCGTGAGGCTTTCCGCGAGCGGCCGGCCGATGGCATAGAGCGCAACAAGCTGGTCGGCATCTGCGGGCGCGGCGCCACCACCGATAAGACCGAGGCGAAGCACCTGAAGAATGTCGAGAAATGCGAAGTCGCGGGTGCTGAAGCGCCGGAACAAGGCACCGACGCCGTGGCCCGTCTTGCGTTCAAGTTCTTCGATGAGGTCGCGGGTCGGGAAGGCGAACGTCTTCACCCCGTCGCCGAAAAAGGCGGTATGCTGGATCATGCGGGTTCCTTCGCCGGAACCGTGGCCGGCCCGGCGCTGCTGGTCGTGTGCGGATTGGTGAGTTCGTCGCCGCCCGGAAGCGGCTGAAGATTGAGGATCGCCCGAACCTCGTTCGGGGTCATGATGCGGTTCGTCACGAGTGCGGTCATGTTCGCGGTGCGGCTGGCCGCATCGGCGCGCATGAGGTCATCGGTGACAAACTCCAAATAGTGGGTGTCCTGTTCGTCCTCGCTGAGAAGGACGGTCGTCATGGCTTCCGTCCAACGGTCCAGCCACGGCCGAAGGCAAAGCTGAAGGAACTGCGCGCCCATCTGTTCGGTATTCGACCACGTTCCGCGCGTAAGCTCGAAAAGCATGGCCGGCGGAACGCCGAAGATGCGGGCGATTTCGCGGACCTGTTCAAGCCGATGCTCAAGGAACTGCGCATCGGTCGAGGTCATGGCCGGCTGGTCATACTTCCACCCGGCATCGAGAATGAGCGGATCGCCGGAAGCGCCCTTCTGCCATTCGCGGAAGGACTTGCGGATATTACTGACTGCCTGCGCGCCGGCTTCGCCACCCTGCGGCTTCTCATTGGAAATGATGCCGGTCGGGCGAGCGCCGGAACCGAAGAACTGCGCGCCGTGGCGCTCAAGGATCGCAGCAAGGCCGATGCCTTCCTTGCCGAACGCAATCGGCGACGTGCCGAGGAAGGACGGAATGTGCAGAATTTCGGTATGGGGATAATCGCGGGTGCCGCTGGCTTCCTGCACGCGATAGACGGGTGCACCCGTCACGTCATCCTCAAGGATCGCGACCCTGCCGGGCTTCAGCCGGTGAAGTTCGAACGGTCGGCCGTCTTCGAACCGAACCACCCGCGCAAAGCCGTTGCCATGAATGAGGGCGTCGGCAGTCAGGACGGTGCGAAGCTCGCCCGCCCCGGTCCATTCGTTCGCCCGGCGATGGACGATGCGATATGCGGAATGATCCTTCGCGGCTTCCTTGCCGGCTCCAATTTCCCGATAGACCTTGCAGGGAAGTGATCCGATAGTTTCTGCGATAAGGCGCACGGCCTGAAGAACGGCAGGAACATAGAGCGCCGAACTTCCACCCATGTTCATGCCTGAGAAAGTAGGCCGGACGCCGAAAATTTCGGCGATACTGGCGTCACTCAGGGAATATGCCTTCTGTTCAACAGGAAGGCCGATGGCCTTCTTCAGACTCGAAATAACGTTATCTAAATTCAAGCAATCCGTCCTCAATTCAACTTGAGGACAGAATCTCATATCAGGACTCTCTTGTGAATCCTTTATCTAACAAAATTTGATGTTTTTCGATGAATAATCAAATTTCGTTATGCATTTTAGATATCCACTATCTTCCGCACCTTCTTCATCTGCGCTGCTAGCTCCAATAGCTTGAGATCACTACCGCCGTAGTCGTCGGCCGACGAACCGGAAGACCGGCCGGCGATATAGAGCGCGGCCTTGTGGTTCACGTCGCCGAATAGAGCGTCCTCGAAGAGGTGTCGGAAAGCATGGTTCGGCGGAGGGGTATCGTCATAGCCTTTCAATGGGCCTTCCTTCAGCCATTCGCGGATTCTCTGGTCTTGGAAGGTGCCGGGAAAGAGCTTGCCGGCCGGCCGTGACTTCACAAATTCGATGAAGCCTTCGGCAATAAGTGATTGATGAATAGGCACCTTGCGGCCCTTGCGGGTCTTAGTTGTTCGGCCCTCACCTACGCGGATATGAACGAACCAATTGCCTTGAAGTTCGAAGAGGTCGGCCTTCTCCAATTGCAGCGCCTCGCCGACGCGCATTCCGCTATAGGCGAGCAACCACGGTATCCAGCGGAAGTTCGGCCGGTCTGTCTGCTGCCGCGCAGCTTCAAGCACCTTGCGGGCCTGTTCAAGGGTATAGGTGCGCGTGGCGCTGTCGGTCACTTCGGCCACGGGCAATTCGAGGAAGTCGAAGGGCGTTCCCTTCGGCGTGGCAGGGAAGAGCTTGCCCCGGCATTGCTCCTGTCCCCATGTGAGGATTGCCCGGATCGCTGCCAGCTTATCGCGGACGGTCTTGCGGGACAGCTTGCCCGCCTCAAGCATGGCGTTGCGCCACGCCTCGCCTTCCTCAAGCGTGACTGTCGCAACTTTCTTGCTGCGGCGATGATGCTCGAAATCATAGACCGTCTGGCGATACTTCCCCAAAGTCGAAGCAGATTTCTTGTTGCCGCCTAGCCCCATTCCGGTCAGGCGCTCCTTCTCTTGAATCACGGCCTCAAAGGTGAGGTTGTTAAACTCTGCCGCCGACACTTCCTCCGCGACCGAATCGGCTTCGACGGCTGCGGCAAGCATCGGGTGTTCAGGCTGGCCGGTGAAGTCTCCTTCATGGCGCTCCATCGCCCGGCCGAGCGCTTCCAGTTCCGACACACAAAGGGCGCGCGCCAGCGTTCGCCATTCTACCGTGCCGAAGACGACGGTCGTGTTGCCTAGCCGGCGATAGCGTTCGATCCGATCACCGACGAGGGTTTCGAGCGCGGTATCATCCAGCGCGCCGGCTATACCTTCACGAAGCAGTTCAATGAGCCGATCATCAATGCCGATCCGGGCATAGGCCGGCTTGGTGTCCCGAAGCTCCGTATCGAAGGCCAGACGCTCGTTGTAGTTCCGCAAGGCGATCTGATCGACGGGCAGCGGATAGCGGCCCGGCATGATCGCTTCGCCGTTCGCCAGTGCCTTGCGACGTTCGGCAACGGCCATGCGCGCCTGAAGCTCCGCAACGGCTGTATGAAGCCGCGCCAGCGCCGTGCGGCGATCAGCCCCGAGCGGTGCGCGAAGTTCGGTCTTATTGTCGAGAAAGGGCCGAAGATCGGCAGGAATCACGATTCGGGCGAAGTAGCGTCCGTCGCGGTTGAGAAGGTATCTGGTATTCTTGGCCATCTGTTAGCACCCGTTTTGTAACAAGGTTTGCAACAGAAAGCTGGCCTGAACCTACTGGAAACCCTGAGTTTCCGGGCTTTTCAGCCCGCCGGACTGGTCGGAGTGGAGAGATTCGAACTCCCGACCCTCTGGTCCCAAACCAGATGCGCTACCAGACTGCGCTACACTCCGTCCGTCCCGGCGATGGGGAGATACACGCATCCGCCCCCCGCCGCAACAGGGTATGGGCGTTTTCAAGCGTTTGTCGCGGGAAATGGCGGGCTTACTTCGCCTTGCGCAGCGATTCCATCAGCTCGTTCTCGACGCGGTTGCCGGCGCGGATACCGAGGCGCTTCACGGTGCCGCCGTTCAACTCCAGGACGTAGTCGATCGGCCCCTGCGAATCGATGATCGATTCGGAATGCGGCTCGGCGTTCTCCTTGATCGCGCGGACCTTGCCGTCCTTGGCGATGAACAGCATGTCGAGCGGCAGATAGGTGTTCTTCATCCACATGAAGACCTGCCGCGTCTCGCCGAAGGCGAAGAGCATGCCGTGGTCCGGCGCCATTTCACGGCGGTGCATCAGCCCCTGCTCGCGCTGGCGCGGCGTGATGGCGAGTTCCACCGTGAAGGCATGGCTCTTGCCGTCCTTCGTGACGATCGCCAGCGGCTGGGTGTCGAACGTCTCCGCCGCGAAGGCGGAGAGGGAAAAGCAGAGGAAAAGCGCCACGACGGCGCTCGCAAGGCGCGCGAAACCGGCCGTCCGCGCGAAAAGGCCCATCAGTGGGCCCTGTTGCCGGGAACCGGCATGTCCGGGTGGATTTCCGCCGCCATCAGGCCCTTCTCGCCGTCGCCGAAGCGCACGAGCACGACCTGTCCGGGACGCAGTTCCGTCAGGCCGAATCGGCGCAGCGTCTCCATATGGATGAAGATGTCTTCCGTGCCCTCGCCGCGCGTCAGGAAGCCGAACCCCTTGGTGCGGTTGAACCACTTGACCAGCACCCGCTCCAGCCCGCTCGACGGCGTGACCTGCACATGGGTCTTGACCGGCGGCATCTGCGAGGGATGCACGGCCGTCGTCTGGTCCATGGAAAGGATGCGGAAGGCCTGGTAGCCGCGGTCGCGCTTCTGGATCAGCGCGACGACGCGCGTGCCCTCCAGAACCGTCTGGTAGCCGTCGCGGCGCAGGCAGGTGACGTGCAGCAGCACGTCCTGCGTGCCGTTGTCCGGCACGATGAAGCCGAACCCCTTGGCGACGTCGAACCACTTGATGACGCCGGTGATCTCGACGAGATCGACGGCGTCATTGCTCTGGTCATCACGATCCGTGATTTCCCGTGAAGACACCCTGTCCGCCATGACCTGCCAGCCCCTCGTTTACGCGTCACATGAGTTACGGTTAACTGATTCTTGATAACCAGAATAACATTGTCCCGATGCGAATGCGCAAGCCCCTTTGAAAGTTTTGCCGGCCCCATTGGTAGGCCGCAAGGCTTGCCTGAGGCTGACAAAACCCTACTCTTCTGCACGATTCCACATTCAGAGGATATTCCAATGCGTTATCTCCATACGATGGTCCGCGTGAAGGACATCGACCAGTCGCTGCATTTCTATTCGACGCTGTTCGGCCTTCAGGAAGTGCGCCGCATCGAGAACGAGAAAGGCCGCTTCACGCTGATCTTCCTCGCCGCCCCCGGGGATATCGACGCCGCGCGGGCGAACGCCGCGCCCTGCCTCGAACTCACTTATAACTGGGACAGCGAGGATTATGCCGGCGGGCGCAATTTCGGCCACCTCGCCTACGAGGTCGACGATATCTACGCGATCTGCCGGAAACTGATGGACAACGGCGTCACCATCAACCGCCCGCCGCGCGACGGCCACATGGCCTTCGTGCGCTCGCCGGACGGCATTTCCATCGAGATCCTGCAGAAGGGCGGAAGCCTGGCACCGGCAGAACCCTGGGCCTCGATGGGCAATACCGGCGCCTGGTAACCGGAGCGGGACGCAAGCTCCGGGCAAAGCTTGCGTCCTATGCATGCCTGCAACGATCATCGTTCCGCCGTATTTGACCGGAAATCTCTTGCCCGTCCGGTCGATCGCCAGCGAGAGGGGTATTTTGGCCGGCCCGCGCCGGCTGCCTCCCGTTCCGCGTGCACGGCCTCGCATGCTTCGGCCTTTACACCAACGGCCGAAACGCTAACATCGCAGCAACCGCAGCCTGGCCCGACGGCTTTTCTCGATTGCGGTTGCGACTGTTTGAAGAAATGGCCCTATCGGCGGCAAGACCGAGGGCACGAACGTCGAAAGCGGGGGAAAGCCTTTGCAGGACATGCAGGGAAAGTGGCCAGGCCTGAAGGCGCTGCGGTATGGATTGCTGCTGGCCGTTTCGGTCGCCACGCTCTCGGGCTGCGTTTCCGCAGTCTCCACGGACATGCGCGCGGACAACAGGGCCGCGCAGGAAAACGAGGATACGGTCGCCGAAGGCGGCACGGATGAGACCACCACGCCCGTGGTGAGCGCCGGCGCCGCCGGTGGAACGGCCGGCGATGCCACCGCGGACAGCTATGCCGTCGCCGATGCCGCTTCGGCCGTCGCGACGGACCAGCAGGCCGCGGGCGATGCGGCGGCCGACCGGGCGGGCCTCGTCATGCAGCCGACGACGCTGAATGCCGGCAAGGCCAGCATCTACGGCAATGGCGGCGGGGCGGTCGCGACCGGCAATGCCTATGCCACGCCGACCGCCGGCGGCAATGCCGCCGTCAACAACCTCTATGCCAATGGCGGCGCGGCGCAGACGGCCGACCAGTCCGACCGCCTGCCGGTCGAGGACATGCCGCCGGTCGCCACGCTCGGCGACGAACAGGCCGAGGTCACGCTGCCGGAGAACGGACCGATTCCCAAGACGGCACGCACGGCCCTGGCCGCGGAGGCCGCTGCCGGCAACGCCGCGGACCTCGCGCTCGCAACGCCGGCGGAGGAAGACGTTGCGGAAACGCGCACAAAGAAAAGCGAGCCGCGCAAGACGATGACGCTCGCCTCGCTCTTCGCGAACAAGCGCGAGGCCAAGCAGCAGTTCGACGGCGACCGGTTCGCCGAGCAGCCGCGCCGCGTGCTCGACCGGCAAAGCGCGGGCACCACCCGCAAGGCCTCACTCGGCACGCTGCCCGGCGTCTCGATGGCCAGCGCCATGTTCTCGACGGATCATTCGGAAGCCGACGAGGTCGAGGACGACGGTCCGCAGTTCAAGGAAGTCGCCTCGCTGGCCGGCCTTGCCCGCCTTGCGCCGAACGGCCTGTGGCTGCAGACGGAGAAGGTGCGCACCGGCTGTTTCAAGCCGGAACTGCTGCAGGTGCTGAAGACGATCGAGAAGCATTACGACAAGCCGATCATCGTCACCTCGGGCCTGCGCGACATCAAGGTCAAGCGGGCGAAGCAATCGCTGCACACGCGCTGCGAGGCGGCGGATATCCAGATTTCCGGCGTGACCAAATGGGAGCTTGCCGAATATCTGCGCTCCATGCCGGGGCGCGGCGGCGTCGGCACCTATTGCCATACCGAATCCGTGCATATCGACATCGGCCCGGAGCGCGACTGGAACTGGCGCTGCCGCCGGCGCAAGTAAGGCCTTGGCCTAACCCTTTGCGATGGATACCTTTTCACGGGAAGAAGCCGCCTCTGGGCGGCTTTTCATTTTTTTGTCATGACAGGCTTTTTGCGGCTTGCGGAAGGCCGGAGGCCCTTCTATAAGACGCCCACCGCACGCGCCCTTCGTCTATCGGTTAGGACGTCAGATTTTCATTCTGAAAAGAGGGGTTCGACTCCCCTAGGGCGTGCCACCCTTCCCCCGATACATATGCGTTAAGAAACGTGACGGCATGGTCCGGCGCAGGCGTTTGCGCGTGTTTTTCGGAACGATGCTCGGCGGGGGACGTTTACCCCTTACGGCTGCCATCTTGCGCGGTCGGGAGAGAGGCCCCGTCGAGCTTGGCCCAGCGCTCCGGGGTCTCGAACCGCGCCGCCCGCCCGGCCCAGCTTGCCGGACGGGGGCTGCGTGTTGCCGACAGGGCAACGAGCCGAGCCAACGGGCGCCGCCGGGAGGGTCGAACAGCGGCAGTCTCGGGTCCTCAGCACCAAGGGTATATGGGAAGGCACAAGCCGAATTGCCAGGGGTCAAATCCGGCCGGACGGCGGGGCCGCCTTGCTTGTGAAAAAGTTGCCCTGCCCGCGATTTTCCGTCTTGCGAATCCGCACGGCCCCGACTAGATAACGCCCACCGCACGCGCCCTTCGTCTATCGGTTAGGACGTCAGATTTTCATTCTGAAAAGAGGGGTTCGACTCCCCTAGGGCGTGCCACTTCTCCCCCTTTGTAGCAACCCTCAGCCTCGTTCGAGGTAGATCTGGCATCTTTGCTGGGTTGATTTGCCAGTGATCCTGTTGCCGTCGACGGCGACGATATAGTCGAACGTATTCGCCTTGGCGGTGACGATGGTGTAGGCGTTTGGGGTCTCGTCTGTCGGCATCGGACTGATCTGGGCGTCGTCCACACCGGTGGCCGCGCCGGAAAATTCCCATTTGCCCTTTCCGACCCGGCCGAACTGTTCGCTGACGGAAAAGGTGATGGTGAACTGGCGTCGGCCGCAGGAAACGTTGCCCACCCAGACACCCTTCAAATCCTCCTTCCCCTCGGAGGCTTCCGGCACCGTACCCGCCTTCCGGAGGTCCGAAATTTCGCCTTCGAGTTCGCGGATGATGGCGCGCAGGCGCTCGATCTCCTTTTGCGCATCCTCCTGCAGGGTTCTGGGAACATCCGGGCCGCCGACCTCCTGTGCCATGGCGCCGGTGACGGCGGACAGGGCGGCGAAAATGGCGAAAAGACCAGCAAGGCGCATCGGCTTGCCCTCCAGGAGCAGCCAAGATTGACGCATCCGCGCCGGCAAGTCGATCCTCTCCGAAAGCATGAGCCTACCTCCTAAAGCGAGCTTGTCTCCCGGTGGCATTGCGTTACCCTCAAGGGCAGTCGGGCACCGCGGATGGACCGGGCCCGCCCTATTGCGAAGGCCGGGATCGTATGCCCGGCCTTTCGCTTTTCACGCCGGTAAACTTGCGCGCGTAAGCCATTTGGTGAGGATTGAGACCCTTTCAGCCGCGTTGCCTCGCCGGGCCAGAGCCCTACGATAGGAGCCGTTCAGTGATCTGGCCCCCTTGTCAGAAATTCGGCTGAGCAGAGCTGCACCGGCATCCCCTGGTCCCCATCCTTGCCGGCGCGGTGGAGACCCGGAGGCACCCCTGAACTCGCCTTCCGGGTCTCTGTGTATTCCCCCCTACGCCCGCCTCCCCCAAGGTGGTATGCCGGACGCCACCCCTCCTCCTCTTGTCCGGCTTTCGAATCCGGCCGGAAGGTTCATCCTGTTGCGGATGGAGGTGCCTCTCATGGAGAAGAAGAAGCAGCACAAGGCCGCCTGCCCGCATGAACAGGGCGCGGCCGACGGGGCGATGGAAAAGGCCGACAAGGGCGCCGCGACGCTGGCGGACCTTTTCCTGCGCTACCGGCGCGAAGGCTGGAGCGACGGCGAGATCGAAATGGGCTTGGCCGGCCAGTGACCGCCTCGACCGCCTCACCGGCGCGCCCGCACGAGAAGGAGCCAGTCGCTGGCCCCCGACGCATTGTGCAGGGACGGCGGGTGTAGCGTCCGGACGTCTGCCCCCAGCGTGGCCGAAAGGCGGAGGCGGCCGGTGGAAGGGTCGTACCATTCGACGAGCGGGTCCGCGACCGTGATTTCGCGCCTGTATATCTCCACGGACGTCGCATCGTAGAGATAGGCGACGGCAAAGGATCCGTCCTCGGCGATGGCGGAAATCGCCGTCGCCGTCGGCAGCCCCCTCGCCCCGAAGACGGTGGCGGGCCTGAGCCGCCACCAATCCAGACCGGCGAAAAACCCTGCGAGATGGCCGATGCTCTGCGCGCCGTCACTTGCCAGCGCTTTCCGCCAGTCCGATGGCGCGTCGAAAAGCCCCGGCCCGCTGAAATGCCAGACGGGATTGTTGCCGTAGACCTGCCCGCTCGCCCCGGAGAGCAGCGCGCCATAGGCCATCTTGCGAATTTCCGACGCCCCGACGCCGTGTTCGTTTTCATAACGGGATTCGATGAGGAAAAACGGCCGGCGCGGGCCGGAACGATAGCGCGCCAGCGTGGCGATGGCCGTGTCCTCATAGGTATAGACGGTGTCGAGCTTCAGCCAGCCGGCGTCGCCCCAAAAGACGTCCGTCACCGTGTCGCGAATGCCGTGCACCGTCTGGAGCGCGCGGGGGTTGGTCTCCTCGATCCCGGCCGCCAGCGCCTCGACCAGGCCCTTGTCCGGCGGATCGTAATCGCCGCCCTGCACCCAAACGATATTCGGGTAGCGGGCAAACCGTTTGCCGAGATAGCGACCATAGGCCTTGAGCGCGTCGGGACCGGCAGCGGCCATTTCACCATACCAGCCCTGCGGGCCGCCATTTGCGCCCATATAGGCCGGAACCAGCAGGACCAGCATGTCCGCGGCAAGGGCCTTGTCGAGGATACGTTCGGCCGCGGCGAAATAGCGATCGTTCGGCTTTGCGAAATTCCCCGGTTCGAGGAAGGGGGCGTCGCCTTCGATGTTGCGGGGGGCGTTGCGGGCGAATTGATGCTCGATCAGCGAGACCAGCAGCGTGTTGAACCCCCGCGCCTTCCGGTCGGCGATGTAAAACTCCGCCTCGTCGGGTGAAAGCTCCGCGATCATCGACCAGGCCGAATCGCCGGTGATGAGGAACGGCTTTCCCGCATTGTCCCGGAGATACCGGCCATCGGGTGCGATGGCGAGGGGAAAGCGCGCGCCCTGCCCGCCCGCGCTCCCCGGCAGAAGCAGGCAGGCCAGCAGGCAGGCACTGAGGGCGAGGCGGAGGCGATGCATGGCGTTCTCCTTCGGCGGATGACGTCAGACCGGCAGCCGCTCGCGAACCAGGCGCAGCCAGTTCTTCACCGGACCGGGAAGATAGGTCCTGAGGCCCGGACGCAGTCCCTGCGGCAGCGACCAGGCCTCGATCGGTAAAGCCGGCGCGGTGGGCGGCGGGTTCGCCGCCGTCCGGCGAAGCACCTCGGCATAACGCATCGCCATGCGCGCCACCGTGAAACTCCCCGCCACCTTTGCGCGGGCGGCAGCGGACAACCGGCCGAGGCGGGAGCGGTCACCGTCCAGCGCGCAGATAAGATCGCCGGCCTTCTTCCTGTCGCCGACGGGAAACAGCAGGCCATCGAAGCCATCGTCCACGACCATGTCCGTGATCCCGCGAAGGGCGGAGGCGACCGGCACGCAGCCTCCCGCCATCGCCTCCACCAGCGCCATGGGCGATCCCTCATAGCGTGACGGCATCAGGAAAATGTCGTGGCCTGCCATCAGCGCAGGCACCGCGCGGGGACCGACGGCACCCAGGAAGGTGATCCGCGGCGAGGCGGGCAGTATAGCTTGCAGGCGCGAAAAATCCGGCCCATGGCCGACGACCGTCAACGTCGCGGTGTCCGGCGCGCGGGCCAGGATCTCGGGAAGCCAGAACACGCCCTTGGACGAATCCTCGATACGGCCGAGGAACAGCAGGCGAAGCCCTTGCGTGCGCGCCGGGCGCTCCTCGTGCTGGAAATCGTCGAGCGAAACCGCGTTCGGGATGACATGGGTGCGGCCAGCCGGAAATCCGTGGCGCTCGACAAGATCGTCACGCGCCCGCCGGCAGACGCAGATGGTCGCGTGCACATACGGCGCTATCGCGCACGCGGCGGCATAGGTGCCCGGCGTGATGCTGTGCACGACCATGAAGCGCAGGATTTCCGGCGGCAGATAGCGCACGATATTGGTCTGGACCCTATCGCTGAGCACATTGACGACGACCCCGTCGAACCCTTCGGCCAGAAGGATATCCGCAAGACGGCGGACCATCTCCCGCTCGTCCGGAAAATCAGCCATGTCGAGGCTGGTGCCGAGCGCCGCCTCCCCCGCCAGCGTCGGATCGAGAGCCCCCGCCTCGTGGCGGAGCCCGAGCCAACGCAGGTCCACGTCATAAGGTGCCAGTCCCCGGCGCAGTTGCCTGAAGACGGCATAGGTGCCGCCGAGATGCGGGAGGACGAAATAGGCAAGCTTCATGGCCACCTCCATTCCCCTGTTCTCAAGCCTCGGGGGCGGCTTTGAAATCCGCACCTTCGGGCCGTTGCAACCCTCTTTTGCAAAGGCCTCCCAGCGCCCTACCCCTTCCGGATGAGGCCGGGGGACGAAGAGCGACGTTTTCCGCTCTCTCTGCGGGCGCGATAATCCGGCCGCTATCGCACTCCGGGTGGGACCTGCGGATGAAGATCGGCCTCTTGGGACAGTTCGGATCCGGCAACTCCGGCAATGACGGCTCGCTGGAAGCCATGGTGCGTTTCCTGCGCGAGGCCCGCCCCGAAGCCGAACTGCTGTGCATCTGCTCCAATCCCGCGAAGGTCCGCAACGACTTCTCGCTCCAGGTCGTCAGCATCCGCGGAAAAGCGCTCGATCGCGCGGCCCGCAGCAGCAGGCTCTGGCGCCTGCCGGCCAGGCTCGCCAGCATGATCTCGGTCTTTCAGGCGCTGGCGGGCACCGACATCCTCGTCATTCCCGGTACCGGCATCCTCGACGATTTCCAGGAAACGCCCTTCGGCTGGCCGTTCATCCTCTTCTGGTGGTGCCTTGCCGCCCGGCTGCGCGGCATCCGCATCGCCTTCGTCAGCATCGGCGCGGGGCCGATCCACAATGCGCTGAGCCGCCGCTTCCTGAAGGCGGCGGTGGAGATGGCGCAATACCGTTCCTATCGTGACGATTTTTCCCTGAACTATGTCAGGGACATGGGCGTCGACGTTTCGCAGGACCTGCGTTTTCCCGATCTTGCCTTCAGCCTGCGCACCCCCGTGCACGATCCCGTGCGGGATCGCCGGCCGGCCCACGCAGCCATCGGCATCGGCGTGATGCTCTATCGCGGCTGGAAGCGCGACCAGGCGGACGGTGACGCGATCTATCGCACCTATATCGACAAGATCTCGACGGTCATCATCCGGCTGCTGGAGGATGGGCATCGGATCCATCTGTTCATGGGCGACAAGGCGGACGAGAAGACACTCGACGACATCTGCAACGGCCTGCCGCCCCGCCGGGCGGGCGCAAGCCACGCCTTCGTCTCGGCTGCACGCACGGCGTCGCTCGAAGAGGTGATGGAGGAGGTGAAGAAAGTCGATATCGCCATCGTCTCGCGCTACCACAACCTGCTCTGCTCGCTGAAGACCGGCCGGCCGACCTTTTCGCTCGGCTATGCGCAGAAGAACGACGAGCTGATGGCGGAATTCGGCCGCGGCGCCTTCTGCCAGCATATCGAGAATTTCGACGTCGCCGTCCTCATCCGGCAGGTGCGCGACGCCCTTGCCGATCTGGACGGCGCCCGCGCGGCAATCGAGCGGCACAATGCATCGATCCGGCAGGCGCTCGCCCGCCAGGAGGAATTGCTGCTGTCGGACCTGTTGCAGGAGCGGCCCATCCGACACCGCACGACGGTGAGAACATAAACCCGCCGGCAGGCCGGGCCTGCCGATACCAGAAAGCGTGACACGCATGGTTCGCCGCGCCTATCTCATGGCCTCGCTCGAGCAATATCTCGCGCTCATCATCAACTTCGCGGTGCTGGCATCCGTGGCACGCATCCTGACGCCCGGGGAGATCGGCGAGGCCGTCACCGGCCTTGCCATCGCGGTGGTCGCCTTTTCCACGCGCGAATTCGTCACGGCGGAATTCCTCATCCAGCGTCACGCCATAGACCGGGCGGCGCTGAGCACGTCGCTGACGCTGCAGGTCCTCTCCAGCACCGCCGTCGCGCTCGTCCTCGGCCTTGCCTCGGGCGTCATCGCCCGGTTCTACGGCACGCCGGATCTGTCCTTCTTCCTGCTGCTCGCGGCGATAGCAGGCCTCACCGAGGCGGTCGCCCAGCCCGTGGTCGCGATCCTGCGCCGCAACCTCGATTTCGGCGCACTCGCGGGCATCCGTACCGGCGTTTCCCTGGTCAGCGGGGCGACCACCATCCTGCTGGCCGCCCTCGGCTTCGGGCCGATCAGCTTTGCCTGGGGCATGCTGGCGGGGGCGGTGACGCTCGCCGGCCTGTCCCTCACATTCTCGCCGGTGCCGACCCGCCAGTTCCTTCGCCCGAACCTGGCGCGCTGGCGCGAGGTCCTGGCCTTCGGCGTGTTCAAGGGCGCAGCGCTCATGGTGGAGCGCATCCAGGAGACCGTGCCGCAACTCATCCTCGGCCGGCTCACGTCGATGACATCCGTGGCGCTCTACAACCGCGCGAACGCGTTGTGCGGCGTGCCGGATCGCATCATCATGTCCGCCTTCTACAGCATGGCCTTTCCGGCGCTGGCGAGCTCCGTGCGGGAAGGCCAGGACATCGGGAAGACCTATTTCGGCGTGCTCGCCTATCTCTCCGTGCTCTACTGGCCGGCCGCGCTGATGGTCGGCCTCATGGCGCCCGAAATCGTGCTCATCGTGCTCGGCCCGCAATGGGAGGCAGCCGTTCCGGTCGTGCGCATCCTGTCGCTGTCGGCGGTTTTCTGGGTGCCGGCGATCGTCACCGGACCGCTTCTGCTGGCACTCGGCCACAACCGCGATTCCTTCCTCGCCAGCCTGATCTCCCGGGTGCTTGCCGCCTCGATCCTCTGCGCCGCCAGCCTCTACGGGGTGATCGCCATGGCGCTCAGCCAGTTCATCGCATTGCCGCTGCAAATGGCCGTCGCCTTCGCCTTCGTGCATCGCCATGTGCCCTTCTCGTTTCGCGCCTTGCTGTCGGCGCTGGCGCCGAGCGCCGTCGTGACGCTCTTCGCCCTTGCCGGCCCCGTGGCGCTGCTGGCGCTGAACGAACAGCCCCAGTCGGCGCTCCTCACCTTCGCCGCATCGGCCGTTCTTTCAGCCATCGGCTGGCTCGCGGGCCTGCACATCACCCATCACCCCTTCCTGGTCGAAACGCAGATCGTGTTCCGCCTCGGCCGCAACCGCTTCGATCAGCTCCGGCGGTTCCTCGCCGCGGGGGCGTAAGCTATGGTCAGCGTCGATATCGTCATCCCGAACTACAATTACGGCCGCTACCTCGAAGCCTGTGTGACGAGCGCCCTGTCGCAGGACGTCGAGAACCTGCGCGTCCTCATCGTCGACAACGCTTCGACGGACGACAGCGTGGCCGTCGCCCGCCGCCTTGCCGCCGCGGATCCGCGCGTGGAACTGCTGCTCCGGCCGGAAAACCTCGGCCCCCATGCCTCCTTCAATGCGGGCATCGACTGGGCTCGCGCCGATTATTTCCTCCTGCTCTTCGCGGATGATTTTCTGGTGCCGGGAGCGCTCCGGCGGGCGACGGCGGTCATGGAACGGGACCGGACGATCGCCTTCTGCTACGGCCGCGACGTGCCGGTCCGCGATGACGCGCCGCTGCCCGATCTCCCGGCGCAGCCTGCCCTACCGCCGGTCGCGCTCTCATCGGGCCGGGCCTTCATCGAGCGGTTCTGCGATCTCGGCGTCTTCCATATTCCCGGGCCGTCCATTCTCGTGCGCACCAGCGTGCAGCACCGCGCCGGCCACTACCGGCCATCGCTTCCCCATAGCGACGATTACGAACTGTGGCTGCGGCTCGCCATGCACGGCACCGTCGCCGCGCTCGATTGCGTGCAGGCCGGTATCCGCACCCATGCGGAAAACCGCTCGAAGGACCTGTGGACGCATCAGAGCCTGAACCTCCAGCATACGGCCGCCGCCGCGGAGAGCTTTTTCCACCACGAAGGCCGCTGGCTCGACGGTGCCGAGGCGCTGCGCAGACGCGCAAGGCGGGGCATCGCCCAGCGCGCCTATTGGTCGGCCATCTCCCATGCGATGCGGGCGAATCCGGAGGCGTTCCGGTTGCTCGGGCTCGCCTTCCGGCTTTCGCCCGCGACGATCTTCCTGCCGCCGCTCGGCTACCTGTTGCGCCGGCGGGACCGCATGCCGCGTCTCATGCTGCGGTGACGGTTATCGACGCGCGATCGCTTCCTCCGCAAGCACGATGCTCACACGCAGGATATCGCCCGCCAATACGGGATCGGTCTGGCCGACCTCGTCCTCCTGGTATTTGCCGTCGACAAGCCGGATGGCGGAGAAGCGGAAGGCAACCTGGCGGCTGCCGTCCTTCTTCTGCAAGGCGATCCCGGCTTCGGCCATGGACTGCACGGTATAGGCCATCTTGCGGCGCAGGCGCAGGATATCGATGTTCACCTCGCGCAATTCGCTCGCCGCATCGCCGCGGCGCTGGCCGCGCAGAGAAACCAGCCGGCCGTCGATGACCGTCAGGTTCTGCCGCGCCCGCGCCAGGAACGAGCCGAATTCCAGGACGTCGCGATTGGTCGAGGAGATTTCCCGCTGTTTTTCGCGAAGCTGGGTTTTCGAGGTGATGCCACGCTCCACCATGGCGCTGGCGACCTTGACGTCCTCGTTGAGGAGGGCGAGTTCCCCGTCCCGCAGCTTGCCGCTCTTTTCCAGCGTGTCGATCTCCTCGACGAAGCCGACCCTTTGCTGTTCCAGGCTGTTCAACTCGGTCTCGACCGCCTCGCGCCTCAGCTCGTACAGCGTGCGCTCCGCCTCCACGACCTGCTGGACGATGCGGGCATCGGGCGTGCCGATCTCGTCGCGCGCCACATAGGAAAACGGCCGCCCGTCGAGTTCGGCCTCGAGCCGCGCCCGCTTGACGTCCTGGGCAAGGAGCTGCACGCCGAGATCGGCATATTCCTGCCGGAGGCCGGCAAGGCGCGCGGAGCCGCTTTCGCCCTCGGCGATCGCCTCCTTCTGCCCCCCGCCGAGCGCGAACAGTTCGAGCGCGATCATGCCGGGGCGGAATTCGTATTTGCCGGGCTTCTGGACCTCGCCGACGATGTAGACCGGCGCATAGGTCTCCACCGCCACGGCGACGGACAGGTTGGCGACATGCACCTTCAGCCCGTCGTCGATGACCTTGCGGATGTCTTCGATGCCCTTGCCGGCCACCGGGAGATTGCCGAGCAGCGGGTAGCCGATCGTCCCGTCCGCTCCGACGGGGAAGGAGCCGCTGAGGCCATTGTCGCCGTAGACGGTGATGCGCAGCACATCACCGCTCGCCACCGGATATTCGCCGCCGTGCGCTTCGCCGGCCAGAGCGAGCAGCAGGGCACCGAGGACGGCGGCGAACCGCAACGCGCCGCGCCTCGATCCGGCAGTGGGAATAGCCTGTTCCATCTGTTTCAAGCCTCACAATCCCGCAATCGACGGCATGTCGACGGATGCATCGCTTCGTTTCCTGCTTTCATTCGCGGCGTAAAGATCCGCCGTCGTGCTCGCTCGCCGGTTCAGCGTGCTGCGCGCAGCCTCGTTGACCACGATACCGTCGACGGCGACGCCGGCCGCCGCCAGCTTGCGCAGCGCCGCGGTGGTCTGCAAAGGCTCCCCGCCGGCGGGAATGACGAAGACCGTCGTGCCGACCAGCGCGGACACGAGCAGCGCACCCGATCCGCTCGACACCGCCACGGAATCGACGACGACGGCGTCGTAATTGCGCTTGAGCGTGGTGAGCAGCCGGGCAAAGGCCTCATGGCCGAGAACATGCTCGACCGGCCCTTCCGCCACACCCGCGCAGACGAGATCGACGCCGGAGACATCGCAGCGCACCACATCGTCGAGCGACGTGCCGTCCCGCCCCGCGACGAGATCGACGACGGTGCGGACCGGCTGGATCGAAAATTCCCGTGCCACCGCCGGAGCGCAGAGGTTCGCCTCCAGCAGCACGGTGCGCAGGCCCGTCGCGGCCAGCGAGCGGGCAAGGCAGGCGGCGATGAACGTCTTGCCCTCGCGCGGCCCGGCCGAGGTGACCGCAACCGTCAGCACATCGCCGGTGCGGGCGGACAGTCTCAGGCGCCCCTGAAGATCGGCGACGGCATGGGCGAAGGGTGCATTGCCCTGGCAGATCAGCTTGGCGATGCCCGAGCGCTGGTGCTGCGACACTTCCGGAATGCGCCCGATGATCGGCACGCCCGCAGCCCCCTCATCGGGATGCGCGCGACGCAGGAGGAGCGAGCGCAGTTCGAGAAGGACAGTAATGAACAGCCCTGCGGCAAGACCGAGCACACCCCCGCCGAGCAGCCAGGCCGAGCCATCCGGGCTCGTGCGCGAGGAGGAAGGCATCGCCCGCGAAATGACCCGGGCCTCTGCCATGGCAATGCCGTCCTGCTCGATCGTCTGCTTGTAGCGGGCGAGATAGCTTTCATAGATCGCGCGGTTGGCGCTCGCCTCGCGGTCGAGCTGGTCGGCCTGGACGATCGCCCCGTTGGCGGCGGACATTTCCTTCTGCATCTGCCTGAGGCTCGCTTCCAGCCCGGCCTGCTGGCGCTTGGACACCTCGATCTCGTTGCGCAGGCTCTCGACGATCTGCGACACCTCCACCGAAATCTGCGCCTGGATCGTTTCGAGCTGCGACGTCAGTTCGGGGATTTGCGGGTTCTTCACCGCGCCGCTTTCGCTGATCGTCGCAAGCGCGCGCTTGAGGCGCGCTTCTTCCGTGCGCAATTGCTGGATCGCCGCCGAATTCAGGACTTCCGAAAGGGCAAGGCTGCTTTCGCCCTCGGATACGTCGAGCGCGGTTTCGAGCCGTGCGGTGGCGCCGGCAACCTGCGCCCTGAGCTTTGCCAGTTCCGTGTTGAGGCCGCCGATCTGCTGCGACAGCAGCGTCGTACCGTCCGATTTGACGATGCCGGATTTCTCGCGGAAGGCTGTGGCGGCGTGTTCGGAACGCTCCAGCTCGCTGCGCAGGCTGACGAGGCGCGTGCCGAGCCAGTCGCTGACATGCCGCGTCGCCGTCGTCTGCACATCCACCTGGTAGTCGATGTAGGCTTCCGCATAGGCATTGGCGACAACGGCGACGAAATCCGGATTGATGCCGGTGAACGAGATATAGATCGTATAGGACCGCCCGTCATTGTTGACGCGCACGCCCGACAGGAGCTGTTCGAGCAGGACGCGGTCATCGATGGCCGGGTGGGCCGTCGATTTCGCGCCGGCGCCCGCCTCCCCGGTCAGGCCCAGCCCCCTGGCGACATCCACGCCCGCCTTCCGCAACAGCAGCAGGACCTTTTCGCCCATGGAGCGCGAGGTCATGACGTCGATCTCCGTGCGCAGCGCCGGGCTTTCCTGCGGCAGGGGCGAGATGACCGATTCCGTCGGAAGCGCCTGGAACTTGCGCACGTCGAGCGCCAGAACCGCCTCGGAGACGTAGCGCGGCGTCTGGTCGAGATAGCCGACCGTCGCGGCGGCAAGGCCCGCCGCGACGCAGGCGAGGATCAGCCATTTGCGATTCAAGATAGCCGCTATCGCCCGAGGAACGGCAAGTTCCTCGGAGAAGCCCGGGTTCCCCGACACGATCATGACACACGTCCTGTTGCGGGGCGCTAGACCCCAGCGAGATGGCGCCCGGCGTTAGGCAGGAGTTCGCCGACCTTGCAGGCGACCTCCGTGCGGTTTGTGGCGCCAAGCTTCTTCATGATGTTGCGAATATGGACCTTGACGGTGCTTTCGCACAGATTGAGTTCGCGGGCGATCATCTTGTTCGCCTTGCCGCGACGCAATGCCTCCGCCACGGCCGTCTGGCGCACGGTAAAGGCAGAGCGGACCGCCTTGCGGGCGGCGAAGCCGCCGAGCAGGCCCCGCATCGCGAGAACGCTGCTGGCCGGCACGAACTGACCCCCGGCAATCGCCAGTCCGATCGCCTCGATGCACACATCGACATCGACGGAACTGGGAATGAAACCGTGCACGCCGAGATCGATGGCCTGCAGAACGTGGTCGAGGGTCTGGCTGTTGGAGAGCACCACGACCGGCACCGGCTCCAGCGTCGTCACCAATTGGGTGATCTCCTGCCGGATCGCCGTATCCGTGATGTCGGTGCTACCGATATTGATGATCGCGACACGCAGGGTGCCGAGCGTCGCCTTGCATTGTTGCCAGCTTGCAAGACTGGAAAACGTAAAGATACTGATGCCAATATGATGCGAAACAAGACTGTTTGCGAGGCATTCCCTGTCTAGATTGCGCTTGTCGAATATAGCCAGGTAATCATTTGCTGCGTACCTTTGTGGTGGATCTTCAACCCGCTCGTTCACGGCTTCCCGCCGCTCGACGCCGAGCGAGTTCCGCGATCGAAAGATATCGATTGACTGCCTCTCAAAACTTTGTTCGTCTTTCGCCATGACAACCCCTCACTACTCTCGGTTCGATATATTTGTCCTGCTCTGACGTAACTCCGGCTTATTTTTTCAAGCTTTATTAGCGTTAACGTTTCACACCAGCAAATCAATCTACGTGATCGCCAGTTTTCTTGCCGTGAAAGCCTCCGCGAAGAACGAGGGCGACCGGCACTCCATTCCGCGGATGCGGGCAAGCCCCCGGAAAACATCCGCATGAAACCAGTCCTTTGATCTCTGCGTCGCAAAATGCTCCATGAGCAGATCGATCTTCCGCTCGATCATTCCCGGCAGGAGCGGCACATAGGTATTGCGCTCGCAAAGGTCGCCGTCCCATTTCGGGATTTCGTATTCCAGTACGAAATGATCGCGAAAGACGGTCGTGGTCAGCGCATTCAGCTCGCGATGATCCTGATGGGCATCGAGGCGGCTGTGCGTGAAAATCACGTCCGGCTCCGCCCGGCCGCGCAGGCCGAGGAGGAACTGCTTGATCTCCCGGCTCTGGCTTGGGAAATAGCTGTCCTCGAAGGTGCAGACCTCCACCGTCGTGGCCGCCGCCCCCTTGAGGAAAGCCACGGCCGACCGGCGCGTCTCGGCTGCCCGCTCGGGCGTCCCGCTCATGACGCACCAGTGGACGTCGAGCTTCACGCCGGCTGCGATGAGCCCCAGGATCGTGCCGCCGACGCCGATCTCGATGTCGTCGGCATGGGCGCCGAGGCAAAGGATGCTCAACGGTTGCCCGACCGCGGCCATCGATAGCGCTTTCATGAGCGGCCAGCCCTTCGAAGGCTGGAAACCTGCCCGCCCGGCACGCGGCGCACCCACGGCAACTCGCCGCGCTCGACCATTTCCTCCAGCATCTGCCAGTCGCGCAGCGTATCCATCGACCGCCAGAAGCCTTCATGCTTGTAGGCCATCAGCATGTCGTCCTTGATGAGCCGCGCGAAGGGTTCGAGCACCAGCTCCTCGCCTTCGCGCATGTAGTCGAAGATCTCGCTCTTCATCAGGAAGTAGCCGCCGTTGATCCAGATCTCGGACGTATCGGAGGAGCGGAACTCCACCACGCGGCCCGACCCGTCGATATCGGCGAGGTGATAGGTCAGCGGCGGCCTGACCGCGAGGAAGCAGGCGATCTTGCCGCTGGCCTCGAAGCGGGCGACCATGTCGTCAAGATCGACATCGGTCAGGCCGTCGCTGTAGTTGGCGAGGAACATTCGCTCACCCCTGACGTGCTCGCGCACGGCCCACAGGCGCTCACCGATATTACGCCAGATGCCTGTGTCGATCAGGGCGACGCGCCACTGCTCCTGGACCTCGCCAAGAAGTTCGACCCGCTCGCCCGAGACCACGCAGTCGGAGAAGGTTTGCGGGCGGCAGTTCAGGAAGAAGCCCTTGATCACATCCGCCTTGTAGCCGAGGCAGAGCGTGAAATCGTCATGGCCGTAGGACGCATAATACTGCATCACATGGCGCAGGATCGGCTGCGTGCCGAGCGGGATCATGGGCTTCGGGATGCTTTCGGAATATTCGCGGATGCGCGTTCCCCGGCCACCGCAGAAAAGCACGACTTTCATGACCAGGCCTCCGAGGGATCGACGATGCTGACAGCGGGGATGGGGACGATGAATTTCGCACCCCAGTCGCCGACATGGCGCATCTGGGCGACGATCTCGTCCTTCAGGTTCCAGGGCAGGATGAGGATATAATCCGGCTTGTGCCGGTCGATCGCGTCGACGGGCAGGATGGGAATGTGCATGCCCGGCGTGTAGCGGCCATGCTTGTAGGGATTGCGGTCGACGGTGAAATCCAGGAAATCCGTGCCGATCCCGCAATAGTTGAGCAGCGTGTTGCCCTTGCCCGGCGCGCCGTAGCCGCAGATCCGCCCGCCCCGCTCCTTCACGCCGATGAGGAAGGACAGAAGGTTGCGCTTGGCCTTGCGGGCCCTTTCGGCAAAGGACGTGTAGGCCTCGACGGTGTGCAGGCCATCGCGCCGTTCCCGGCCCAGGAGCTCGGCCACGCGGGGGCTGGTCACGCCGCGCGCGCCGGCATGGCCGAGATAGACCCGCAGCGAACCGCCATGGGTCGGCAGTTCCTCGACGTCGAACACTTCGAGGCCATGCAGCCGCGCGGCGATCTGCACCGTGATCAGCGAGAAATAGGAAAAATGCTCGTGATAGATCGTGTCGAACTGGTTATACGCCATCAGCGTCGCGACATGCGGAAACTCCAGCGTCACCACGCCGAGCGGCTTGAGGGCGCGTTTCATGCCGGCGAGGAAATCGTTGAGGTCGGGCACCTGCGCCAGCACGTTGTTGCCGACGATCAGGTCTGCCGTCTCGTGGGCCGCCACCATCTCGTCGGCCAGACGCTGCCCGAAGAAGGCGATCCTGGTCGGCACGTTGCGGGCGATGGCGGCCTTGGCCACATTGGCAGCCGGCTCGATGCCGAGCACGGGAACGCCGCGCGCGACGAAATGCTGAAGCAGGTAGCCGTCATTGCTGGCGACCTCCACGACAAAACTGTCGCGGCCGAGGCCGAACCGGTCGATCATCTCTTCGCAGTAGCGTTTGGCATGCGCGACCCAGCTCGTGGAGTAGGACGAGAAATAGGCATACTCCTCGAAGATGCTTTCGCGGCTTACATACTCCTCCAACTGGACGAGCATGCACTCTTCGCAAACGCGCACATGCAGCGGATAGTATTCTTCCATGCGGCCGAGGTCGCTTTCCTGACGAAAACTCTCGCACGGCGGCGACATGCCGAGATCAACAACAGTATGCCTCAGCGACGTTCCGCATAAGCGGCAAGTCGGCTTCAGGGAAAGATCGGACGAATAGGCAAGCGAAGGACTGACCTGAGAGTTCATCTACCGTCTCCACAGCACAGTTCGTTCGGACCTTCATGAAGATCCGAGCAGGGATAACTTTTCAAATTGAAATCGTTTCTTGGCCCAGTGTCAGATTAGGCGAGCAACCCCACACTTACGATACTGCTATGCGAACACGCCCCCTGTCTGAAAGGCGTAGCATTGCGATGCGGTGGTAAGCTCATCTTAACTATAAACAACTTGGGCCGGAAAAATACGTCGGAAGCAGCACTTGGCAGCGCCGCCTCAGAAGGCAGGATAACGGCGAACGGGGAGGTTTTCCGTGATGCAGTTCACCCAGACTGATCTCGAAGGCGTATGGTTGATCGAATGCGCGCCGGTTGCGGACGAGCGCGGCTCCTTCGCGCGAACCTTCTGCTTCGACGCGATGGAGCGGCACGGGCTGGAAAGCCGATTCCTGCAGCACAGCCTGTCGCGCTCGCGCAGGAAACACACGCTGCGCGGCCTGCATTTCCAGAGCGAGCCGCATGGCGAAGGCAAGCTGGTCTCCTGCCTTGCCGGCGCAATCTGGGATGTCGCCGTCGATCTCCGCCCGCAATCGAAACACTATCTGCGCTGGACGGCCGCCGAACTCAGCGCGGAAAACATGCGCCAACTCTACATACCCAAGGGCTTTGCGCATGGTTTTCTGTCGCTGACCGAGGATGCCGCGGTCGGCTACCTGATCTCGACGCGCTACGAACCGGAGGCAAGCCGCGGCGTGCGCTATGACGATCCGAGGATCGGCATAACCTGGCCGGCGGAACCGGCTGCGATGTCGGAAAAAGATCAGGCCTGGCCGCCGCTTTAGCGCGCCTCGGCGAGCAGCCCGCTTTCCTTCAGCCGCGCGGCGGCATGGGCGATATCGCGGAAGGAAAGACCGGAACGGCGGGCGATATCGAGCAGGGAATGCTCGCCATCCGCCAGATTGAGGACCCAGAGGTAGCCCATCGTAACGTCCGAGGTGAGCGTATGTCCGCCGGTCGCCGAATAGAGCCCTCGCCGCCCGAGCTGAGGCTCTCCCTTTGGCGAAAGGTTCAGCGGCACCCAGTCCGCCTCCAGGGCATCGACAATATCGAGCATCATCCGAAAGGAGGAAGCAAGGTGCTCCGGCCGCACGAAATCGAGATTGTCGGCAGAGGTGTGATATTGCGCAAAGGTGCCGAAGGCGCTGCGTTGCAGGAGACCGACGGGAAGGTTGAAGCCCGGCGAACAGAACTGCCGTTCGTCGTAGCCATAGGGGCTGAAATCCACCATCGCCGCCCGCCGTCCGTCACAGCGCACAGCCTCCAGGACACGGTCGATCGTCGCATCGCCGCGCCGGCTGCGCTTGTAGACCGGCCCGCCGCCATCACCGATACAGGAGACGACGAGGCCGTGGTCGATGCGGTGAACCCTCTCCTCATTCGCCGCAAGCCAGCAGAGCGCCCCGATCGTGCCGGGCGCGAAGAGGAAGCGGTAGCTGAAGCGATTGCGCCGCCGCGACAGAATTTTCGCCAGCATCGTCAGCACGGCGAGGCCCGAGCAATTGTCATTGGCAAGCGAGGGGTGGCAGACATGGGCGGAGAACAGCACCTCGCGCTCCGTTTCCCCCGGGAGGAAGACCTCGCCATAGGTAAGCGCGCCATCACACAGGTCCGTGTCGATGAAGACGTCATAGTCCTCGTCGGGAAGCGCCAGGTAATCGCGATGCCTCAGGCAGAAACCCCAGTCGCGGCGATAATAGCTGGTGCGATAGGGAATGAGGTCCGGCTGGTCCGGCAGCGTGTGCAGGTGCGGCTTCAGTTCTTCGAACGACAGGCGTCGCGAGACCGGCTCGCTATAGTTCACGAGATGGAGATTGCACGCGGCAAAATCCGCAACGGTCCGGCCGCTCGCCGTGCGCAGGGTGGCGCCGCGCACGGTCCATTCCTGCGGCACCGTCCAGTCGAAGACCTGTGTGCCCGTCGGCACCTCCCGCACCGCCACATCGACATGCTCACGAAGGATATCGAGGGTCTGGCGTACCCCCTCGCCGGTAATGCTGCGGCAGATCGGAAAAAGCCGGACGACGAGCGCAAAAAGCGCCCGGCCGGGATCGGCCGTGTCGTCCGGCAAGGCTCCGGGGCAAAATCGTGTGGTCTCGTCCATCAATTGTCTCAGGCCCGCGCCGTCCGGGGCGCGGCGGCATCGGAAACCTCCGGACGCCACCTGAGATCCGCATCGATCGCGCCGGTTTCGAGGAGGTCGCGGATCTGGCCGATGCGCTGGTAGCGCGGCCCTTCGAACTCCGCCAGGCTGAGGCCGGCGCTGGAATAGGCGGCATAAAGCTGGCGCGCGCCGGCAACCACGTCCCATTGCGGGCGGAACGCCGGAAGCACGCGGGCGATCTTGCCGAAATCGACGCGATAGGAGCGCGCATCCGGTCCCGCCTCCGCCGCATATTCCAGCCGGCAGCCGGGAACGATCCTTGCGACGACGTCGGCGATTTCACGGATCTGGTAATTGTGCGCGGTCTGGCCGACATTGAACGCCTCGTTGAAGACGCTCTTCACGGGGGCTTCCAGCGCGGCGAGGAAGGCGCGGGAAATATCCTCGATATGCACGATCGGCCGCCAGGGCGTGCCGTCCGATTTGAGGAGGATGAGGCGCTGCGTCACGGCCCAGGCGACGAGATTGTTGAGGACGATGTCGAAGCGCAGCATCGGCGACAGGCCGTAGGCGGTCGCCGGCCGCAGGAAGACCGGGCAGAACCGGGCGTCCCCAAGCTCGGCGATATCGGCCTCCGCCCGCACCTTGGAGATGCCATAGGCCGAGACCGGGTTGAGCGGCGCGTTCTCGTCGACGAGATCGGCGCCGGCGAGGCCGTAATTGCTGCAGGAGGAAGCGAAGAGGAAGCGCGAGACGCCCGCCTGCCTGGCCGCCTTGGCAACCCGCACGCTGCCCCGATGGTTGATGTCGTAGGTGACTTCGGGATCGAGATTGCTCAACGGATCGTTGGACAGCGCGGCGAGATGGATGACCGCATCGAAACCGTCGAGGTCGCGCGGCGAGATATCGCGCACATCCTTCAGCATGGAAGGCACATCGAACATCGCCCCGCCGGGCGTATAACTGCAACGGCGGTAAAGCCGGCTGTCACAGCCATGCACGTCGTGGCCGGCGCGCAAGAGGAAGGGCACCATCACGGCGCCGATATAGCCCTGATGTCCGGTCACAAGCACTTTCATGTCCAAATCCCCCATCCGGTGTGGTGAAAATGGTAGGCGCGGGGGAATGGGATCGCGATTGAGGACAAAGACGACCTGCCCTGCCGGAACGGTGCAGCCGCCGCAGCGCCCTACGCCTTTCGGCCGATCAGGCCTCCGGCGCGGGGCCGTTGTAGCGGCGGAAGACGACCGCCGAAGGCCGGCCCACGAGGTAGCGCTCCACTCCGTCCTCCAGCGCCTGGCGATAGACGCGCAGCGCCCCGTCGAAGGCATCGACGGTCTGGTCGATGTCGTCGTCGCCGTGCGAATAGCTGACCACCAGCGAGGGAGCGAGGACGCCGCGCCGGATCGTTTCCTGCAGCAGCAGGGTGCGGAACGCCTGCGAGGGGTTTCCCATCCTGTCCCGCGTGCCGTAGGACAGGCAGGCCGGGTGTCCGGCGACGTTGACATGGCGCTCGAGGCCATGGCCGGCGATGACCTGGTCGAGTCCCGCCTTCAGCCGCAGGCCCTGGCTGCGCAGATGCTCGATGACGGGTTCCTGTGCATAGACATGCATCGTCGCCACCGCCGCGGCCATGGCGTGCGTCTCGGCGCCATGCGTCGTCGACAGCAGGAAGACGCGCGGCTTTTCCACCTGCTCGATGCCGCCGAGCATCATATATTCCCGCTTGCCGGCAAGCGCCGAAATGGCAAAGCCGTTGCCCAGCGCCTTGCCGAAGCAGGAAAGATCGGGCTCAACGCCATAATGCGCCTGCGCGCCGCTCCGCGCCCAGCGCATGCCGGTGATCATCTCGTCGAGGATGAACAACGCGCCGTTCTCATGGCAGAGGTCCCGCAGGTCCTGGAGATAGCCGGGCGCGGGATCCTCGCCGCGCGAGGCTTCGAGGATCAACGCCGCAATAGTGCCGGGATGGCGGGCGAAAAGCGCACGCGCATCGTCGAGATCGTTGTAACGGAAACCGAGCGTCAGATCGCGCACGGCCTGCGGGATGCCGGCATTCATCTCCGTCGTGCCGATGAACCAGTCGTCCGTCGAGAAGAACGGGTGATCGCTGCAGCGCGCGATGAAATCCCGGCCCGTCACGGCGCGCGCAAGCCGCACCGCCCCGGACGTCGCATCCGACCCGTCCTTGCAGAATTTCACCATGTCGGCGGTCGGGATCATGTCGAGGAAGGTCGAGGCGCATTCGACCTCGATATGGGAGGGCCGCGTGAAATTGCAGCCGAATTCGAGCTGCCGCATGACGGCATCGAGCACATGGCGATAGGCATGGCCGAGGCCGACCGCCCGGTTGCCCATGCCGTATTCGATATAGCCGTTGCCGTCGACATCCCAGACGTGACAGCCGTAGCCGTTGACGATGAAGCCGGGGGAAAGAACCGGATACTGGTCATCGCCCTTGGCATAGGTGTGGGCGCCGCCCGGGATCATCGAATGTGCAAGATCGCGCAGCCTGTTCGAACTGTCGAAATTCTGGATGAACCCGGCCATTGGCTATCCCCCGCTCGGTTCTCAAGACCTATCACCGCAGGAGGAGCGCGCCATCGGGGCACTTGGGTTAGACGGGCTGCCCGATAGGAGTAGGCCTATTCTACTTCCGCAATTGCGGACAGGACCGCTTTCGCACTCTGCTCCAGAGTTTGTCAGGGAAAAGTGGGAACCGGTTTTCCCGAAGAGACAAACGAAAACAAAGAAATCCAGAGCCCGGCTGATTCAGAATGAACCTGACGGACTCTAGGCTCTTGTGTTTACCGCATCATCCGACGCCGAAGCGATCTCGCTTCGGCTGGAAACGCTCCTAGCTGAACAGTTCGTTCAGCTTGAAGATGACCTCCGTCCGGTTATGGACCTTCAGCTTCTTCATGATGTTGCGGATGTGCACCTTGACCGTGCTTTCCCTGAGAGCGAGCTCATAGGCGATGATCTTGTTGGCCTTGCCCAGCTTGAGCATGGAGATGACCTCCTCCTCGCGGCTGGTGAAGACCTCGGCGCGCTTGCGCTCCTGCTGGTCGGCGACCGACATCAGCCGGCGCAGTTCCGGCAGGCTTTCGGTGGAGATGAAGATGCCGCCGGACAGCGCCAGCGAAATCGCCTTCACGCAGACCGCGATGCCGACGGCCGAGGGGATGAACCCCTTGACGCCGAGGTCGAGCGCCGTCAGCACCTGGCGCAGGTCGTGATTGTCCGAAAGGATGATGACCGGCAGCTCGGGAAATTTCGCCACCAGCAAACGGATGGACTCTTCGATCCCGGTCTCGGTGAAATCATGGCTGCCGAGGCTTATCAGCAGCCCGCTCGAGTGCCCGGAATATTTCGCCATCCACGCTTCGATGGAATTGAACAGCACGATCGTCATGTTGAGACCGTGCGAGACGAGGCTTTGCGAAAGGCATTCGCGATCCAGTGCCCGCTCATCGATGATATCGAGCACGGGCGCCCGGTTGAGCACCGGCCTTATGGTAACAGACGAGGGAAAAGCAGATGACGGGACCAACCCGTTCACGCCTTTTCCGGCACCTGACCCGATTATTCCCCTGACATCAGCCACAGTGAAACTCCTGGTACACTACGCACACGTCTTGGTTTTTTCCGAGCGCCCCGAAGGGCGCATTCAAAAGCGTGTAAAACGTCCAAGGGCGGCATCATAAAGCAACCCACCGGCATCATCCGCCGCCGCCGGTTCCGGGGCTTTTCCATTCTCGACTATACACCGACAAAATGCATTCGAAACAGATTCGGAAAATACTTAAAGTCACCGATTTCTATTTGCCTTGATCAACGGCTCCGTCGCTGCCGGCTTGCAACAGCCGACGGCATATTAAGGATAATCATACCGCCCTTGCACACTGCGGCTCGTCCGCTTCCAGCGGTCGTACAACTCCGCGATTCCTGCCCTCAGTCCGATGCGGTGCGCCCATCCCAGGGCATGGATCCGCGTGCAATCGAGCAGTTTTCGCGGGGCGCCGTCCGGCTTCAGCGCGTCGAAAACGATGTGGCCGCGAAAGTCGACGATGTCGGCGATGAGGAAGGCAAGTTCGCCGATCGTGATTTCCTCGCCGGAGCCGATATTGATCGGTTTCGGGCTTTCATACTGTTTCATAAGGAACACGCAGGCATCGGCGAGATCGTCGACATGCAGGAATTCCCGCCGCGGCGTGCCGGTGCCCCAGACCACGACGCTGTCGCGATGGGCGATCTTCGCGTCGTGCATCTTGCGGATGAGCGCCGGAATGACATGGGAATGATCGAGATCGAAATTGTCGTTCCGACCGTAGAGATTGGTCGGCATGACCGAGATGAAGCGGCTGCCGTACTCCTCCGCATAGGCGGCGGCGAGTTTGATGCCGGCGATCTTGGCGATGGCATAGGCCTCGTTCGTGGGCTCGAGACTGCCGGTCAGCAGCGCGTCCTCGCGGATCGGCTGCTCTGCATGTTTGGGGTAGATGCAGCTCGAGCCGAGGCACATGAGCTTCTCGACCCCGAGTTCCGATGCAGCCTTCAGGATGTTGACGAGGATCAGCACGTTCTCCACGAAGAATTCGGCGGGATAGCGCGCATTCGCGCCGATGCCGCCGACCCGCGCGGCGGCGATGAACACCGCTTCCGGCCGCGCCTTGCGCATCCAGCTTTCCGTATCGGCCTGGGAGGTGAGGTCGACCTCGCTGCGCGAGACGGTAAGGAGATCGCAGTTTTCCGTCTGCAGGCGGCGCATCAGCGCCGAGCCCACCATGCCCCGGTGTCCGGCGACCCAGACGCGCTTGCCGCCGAGGTCATAGGGCATCATCGCTCCTTCATCCATGGAGGTCATTGCGGCCCCTCTCCCTCATCATGACATTGACATCCGACATCACCATTTCCGTCACGAGATCGCTGAAGGAGATGGCCGGGCTCCAGCCGAGCCGGGCCCGGGCCCTGGACGGGTCACCGAGCAGGAAGTCCACCTCGGCAGGCCGGAAGTAGCGCGGATCGATCTCGACGAGGCACTGGCCGGTCCGGCGGTCGTAGCCGACCTCCCCGACCCCTTCGCCGTCCCATTCGATGGTGCGCCCGACGACATCGAAGGCGCGCTCCACGAACTCCCGGACGGTATGCACCTCCCCCGTGGCCAGCACGTAGTCGTCGGGCACCTCCTGCTGCAGGATGCGCCACATGCCCTCCACATAGTCCCTGGCGTGGCCCCAGTCCCGTTTCGCGTCGAGATTGCCGAGATAGAGCTTGTCCTGCATGCCCCATTCGATCGCCGCGACGGCGCGCGTGATCTTTCGCGTGACGAAGGTTTCGCCGCGCCGCGGGCTCTCATGGTTGAACAGGATGCCGTTCGAGGCGTGATAGCCGTAGGCCTCGCGATAGTTGACCGTCATCCAATAGGCGTAGAGCTTCGCCGCGGCATAGGGGCTGCGCGGATGGAAGGGCGTATCCTCGCACTGTGCCGTTTCACCCAGACCGCCGAACAGCTCGGAGGTCGAGGCCTGATAGTAGCGGCAGCGCCCTTCGAGCTTGAGGATGCGCATCGCCTCCAGGAGACGCAACGTGCCGAGGGCATCGGTATTGGCCGTATATTCCGGCGTCTCGAAGCTCACCTGGACATGGCTCTGCGCACCGAGATTGTAGATCTCGTCCGGCTGAACCTCCTGGATGACGCGGCACAGATTGGTCGCATCGGTCAGGTCGCCGAAATGCATCTGGAAGCGCACACCGGGCGTGCGCGGATCGACATAGAGATGGTCGACGCGGGCGGTGTTGAAGGACGATGACCGGCGTTTCAGGCCGTGCACATGGTATCCCTTTTCCAGCAGCAGCTCCGTCAGATAGGAACCGTCCTGGCCGGTTACACCGATGATAAGGGCTGTCTTGTCGCTCATGGTTCGCGTCTCCCTCTGCATGCGACAGTCGGCGACGGGGCGCCGGATCACAAGGTAACCGTTCGAGCAAAGGAACCGGTTCGCCCTCCTCCGATCAGACAGGGCGGCGCGATTGAAAGCCGAAGGGCTATGCACCCTCTCAGGAAGGCGTAAGGCGGATAGGGGGCCGGCATGCTCCCTAGCGCCTTTGGAGAGCTTGCCGGATGCGCCACGGCTGGCAGGATCGTCTCCAAACAGGGGCGGCGCCATGCGGGTGATCTTCGTCAATCGCTACTTCCATCCGGACCAGTCGGCGACCAGCCGGATGGTGTCCGCACTGGCCTTCGGCCTTGCGAAACACGGCACCGACGTCGCGGTCATCGCCAGCCGCACCCGGCACGACGCCCCGGAAAGCCCGCTTCCCGCCGCGGAAGCCTGCGCCGGCGTCAGGATCGCAAGGCTCGCCACCACCCGTTTCGGCCGCCACACCCTGCCGGGCCGCGCGCTGGACTACCTCTCCTTCCATGTCATGGCCTTCTTCTGGCTGCTCGGGCATGTCGGGCGCGGCGACATGGTGGTGGTCTGCACCGACCCGCCGCTGATTTCGCTCGGCTGCGGCCTGCCGGTCCGCCTGCGCGGCGGGCACATGGTCAACTGGATCATGGACCTTTTCCCCGAAACAGCGGTCGAACTCGGCCTTTTCCGCAAGGTGCCGTTGCTCGGCCGGCTCGCCGCCACGCTGCGCGACCGGTCCATAGCCCGCGCCCGGCTCAGCATCTGCCCGACCGAGAAGATGGCTGATTTTCTGCGCGCACGCGGCCTGCCGGCCGAGCGCATCAAGGTGCTGCATCATTGGTCGGATGCCGCCGAGATCCATCCGGTCGCCAGGGACGAGAACCCTCTGCGCATCGCGTGGGGCTACGGCGGGAAATTCGTGGTCGGCTATTCCGGCAATTTCGGGCGGGCGCACGAATTCACCACGCTGATCGATGCTGCCACCTTGCTGAAAGACAGGACGAACATCGCCTTCCTGATGATCGGCGGCGGTTACAAGCTGGCTTCGGTCGAGGCCGCCGTGCGTGAGCGAAATCTCACCAATGTGGTGTTCAAGCCGCTTCAGCCGGCAGACCGCATCGCCGAAAGCCTCGGCGTGCCGGACCTGCATGTCGTCTCGCTGCTCCCCCATCTCGAACATTGCATCATCCCCAGCAAGTTCTACGGCATCCTCGCCGCCGGCCGGCCGACGCTCTTCATCGGCGACCCGAAGGGCAGCGTCGCCGCCGTCGTCGACGCCCATCGCTGCGGCGTCACCGTGGAGATCGGCAAGGCCGGGCAGCTCGCCGAAACGATCGCGGCGCTCGCCGCAGCGCCGCAGCGCGTGGCGGCCATGGGCGCGGCGGCAAGGGCGGTGCTGGAGGCGGACTATGCCTATGAGCGCGCACTCGCGAGCTGGCGCAGCCTGTTTCTCGCGCTTTCCGGTGGCGAGCCGCTGCCCGTCCGCCCGCGCCTCGTGGAACAGGAGCCGTCATGAACGAGACGATCGTCGTCAGCCAGCTCGGCGCCCGCATGCACTATGCCGTGCCAAAGATTCTGGCGCGGGAAGGCCGGCTCGGCCATTTCTTCACCGATATCTGCGGCACCAAGAGCTGGCCCGCCCTCCTGCAAAGGCTGCCGCCCCGCCTGTTGCCGCAGGCGGTCAAACGCCTCGCGGGGCGGGTGCCGAGCGGCATCCCGTCGGAACTCATCACGGACTTCCCGCTGTTCGGCCTGCGCTCCGGCATCCGCCGCCTGCGTATCGAAAACGCCATCGAGGAGACCTCGCACGCCGTCTGGGCGGGCAGCCGGTTTTCCAGCCTCGTCGCCAGCCGCGGTTTTCACGACGCCGCCGGCCTCTACGCCTATAGCGGTGACGCGCTGGAGCAGATGCGCATGGCCAAGAGCCAGGGACTGTGGACCGCCGTCGAGCAGATGATCGCACCGCGAACCGTGGTGGAAACGATCATGGCGCAGGAGATGCGGCGTTTTCCCGACTGGGCCGGCCCGCCGGCGCGCAATCCCTTCGCCGACGTCTTCGCCGAGCGCGAGCGCGCCGAATGGCAGCTCGCCGATTGCATCGTCTGCCCCTCTGAATTCGTGCGCGACCATGTCGTCAAGGAAGGCGGACCGGCAGAACGCTGCGTCGTCGTGCCCTATGGCATCGATGCGGAAGAGCGGTTCGGTCCGGCGGGCCGCACGCCGGGTCCGCTTCGCGTCCTGACCGTCGGCGAGGTTGGCCTGCGCAAAGGCTCGCCCTATGTGCTGCAGGCCGCCGAACGGCTCGGCGCCAGTGCCCGCATCCGCATGGTCGGACCCGACCGCCTGCCGCCGCCGCTGCGCCGCAGGATGGGCCGCTCGGTCGAATTGCGGGGTATCGTGCCGCGCCGGGAGATCGCCGCGGAATATCATTGGGCCGATGTCTTCCTGCTGCCCTCGCTCTGCGAAGGCTCGGCCACCGTCGTCTACGAGGCGCTGGCCGCCGGCCTACCCGTCATCACCACCTACAGCACCGGCAGCGTCGTGCGCGACGGCGTGGAGGGCCTTGTCGTGCCCGAGCGCGATCCGCAGGCCATCGTCGAGGCCATCCGCCATCTCGGCGAAAACGAAGACCTCCGCGCGCAGCTTTCCGAAAACGCCCGCCGCACCGCGCGGGAGCACACGGTCGAAAAATACGGCCGTCGGCTTCTCGACGTGCTCATCCGCCTCCATCCCGGCGGCACGTCATGAAGATCGTGCACGTCATCACCACGATGGATCCGGACAAGGGCGGGCCACAGGCGGTGGTGATGCGCCTTGCCGCCGCGCAGGCCGATCTCGGCCACAGCGTCCATGTCGTCAGCCAGGTGGATAGCAGTATCGCCGCCCGCATGGTCGCGCTCGGCCGGTTCATTCCCGGCTTCGAGCAGATCCGCTGGCACCTGCTGCCGCCGCCGGGGCGCGTCGAGGCGATCCTCTGCCGCCGGGCTCGTCCCCTCATGGCGCGCGTCTTCGCCGATGCCGACCAGCTTCACCTGCACGGCGTCTGGGAACCCATCCTCGCCTCGGCCGCATCGATCGCAAGGCGCATCGGCCTGCCGTACTGCGTGTGCCCCGCCGGCATGCTCGACACCTGGAGCCTTGCGCAAAAGCCCTGGAAGAAGAAGCTGGCGCTGGCGCTCGGCTGCCGGAAGATGCTTGATAACGCCGCCTTCATCCATGCATTGAACCACGACGAGGTGGAGCTGATGCAGCCCGTCGGCCTGCATGCCCCCGCCGAGATCATCCCCAACGGCGTCTTCGTGGAAGAGTTCGAGCAGCTTCCCCTGCCCGATCCGTTTCTCGACCTGATCGCCCGGCCGCCCGGCCGGCGCTACGTGCTCTTCCTCTCGCGGCTGCACTACAAGAAGGGATTGGACCTCCTGGCCCATGCCTTCCGGCAGGTCGCGGAGGAATGCCCCGACGTCGACCTCGTCGTCGCCGGGCCGGATGGCGGCGCGGAAGACGATTTCCGCACGCTGGTGCGACGCTTCGGACTGGAGAAACGCGTGCTGATGGTCGGCCCGCTCTATGGCGAGACGAAATTGCAGGCGCTGGTCGCCGCCGCCTGCTTCTGCCTGCCGAGCCGGCAGGAAGGGTTCAGCATCGCCATCACCGAAGCGCTTGCCTGCGGCACGCCTGTCGTCATCACCCATGCCTGCCATTTTCCGGAAGTGGCGGCCGCCGGCGCTGGCGCCGTCGTCACGCTGGAGCCCGCGGATATCGCGGGCGGCATGATCGGGATCTTGCGAAACCGCGGCATGGCCGAGACCATGGGGCGGAACGGCCGCCGGCTCGTCTTCGAGAATTACACCTGGCCGCGCATCGCCCGCCTGACGACCGGTCTCTACGAGGCCTATTCCCAGGCCGATCCGCACGCCGCCGCCTGATCAGGCATCGCCCTCTTCATGCCGGCGGCCGGCGACGGCGCGGGCGGGATTGCCGACATAGACCGTCCAGGGCGCCAGCGGCTTTGCCGCCACGCCCCGCGCCCCCAGCACCGCCCCCTCGCCCACCACCGTCCCCGGGCCGACGAAGGCTTCGGCAGCGATCCAGCTCCTGCGTTTGAGAACGATCGGACGCGAGACCAGCGGAAACGCCGCGCGATGGATATCGTGCGTGCCGGTGCACAGATGCGCGCGCTGGGAGACGATCGCCAGCGCCTCCAGCGTCACCGGCGCCACATTGTAGCAGATCACGCCCGGTCCCATCGAGGCGTTCGCCCCCATGGTGAGGTTGCCCGGCCACCAGATGGTCGTGGTGCCGTGCACGACGGCCGTCGGATCCAGCTTGGCGCCGAAGAGGCGCAGCAGGAGGTTTCGCCAGGGATGGAACGGCGACGGCGTCCAGGCCGCAAGGCACCGCCAGGCGACAAGCCAGGCGAGCCGCATCAGCCGGAACCGCAACGCAAAGGTCGGCCCTCCGAGCAGCGGAGACGCGCGGGCCGCATCGTCGAAGCCGGGATCGTCATAGCGGGATTTCATGGGCGAACGCGCCTCCTCAAAAAACGCGACCGTCGGGAGCCGGAGCCTCGTCCTTCCCACTCCCGACGGCGGCCATAGGAGGCGCACACCTCCCCTGACCTTGGAGCATTTCCGGCAAAAGCGCGAAGCGGGTTTGCCGGAAATGCGGAAAACAGAAGGTCAGACCGGAAGGCCGCTTTCCCGCCGCCGCAGTTCCTCGGTCTTGATGACGATCATGTATTCGTAGGCCGCCAGCAGCCGGCAATAGTGGTAGCCTTCCTTGCCGTCGAGGAAGCCGCCGCGCACGACATACATGTAGACGAAGCGGGCGGCCGGGCGGAACGGCAGGCGCATGGCGAGTTCCTTCAGCGCCCGGCGGCGCGTCTCCGGCACCCGGCTCAGCACATTGCGCCAGGGCACGCGCTTTTCGCGCAGGCTGATCACCGTCTCGCGCGCCTCGGAGGTGGAGTAGCGATTGTGCTTCTCGTACCAGGCGGTCATGCCCTTGTTGAAGCTGTAATGGATGAAATGCGCGGTGACGCGCCCCTCGGGCCCGTCGGAAAAGCAGCGCGAATGCGCCTCGCGCTCGTAGCGCACGCGGTCGGGCCGCACCAGCCGGGTGATCCAGGTCGGGTAGAGGCTGCTGTGCTTGATCCAGCGGCCCATGAACATGTTCTTGTAGCGGATGCGGAACGAGGCCTCCGGCCGCGTCGGATCCCGCGCGATCGCCAGCATCTCGTCGCGCAGGTCCGGCGGGGTGATCTCGTCGGCGTCGGGCGTATAGACCCAGGCATATTTGTAGTCGATCTCCTTCAGCCCATAGGTCCGCTGGCCGGATTCCGTATCGTGCACCCGCTGGTAGACCCGGGCGCCGGCGGCCCGGGCGATCTCCACCGTCCGGTCCGTGCTGTAGGAATCGAGCACCACGATATCGTCGCACCAATCCAGCGAGGCGAGGCAGGCGGGCAGGTTCTTTTCCTCGTTCAGCGTCATGATGAGCACGGAAATCGACATGGCATGCCCTCACAGATTGAGGTTTATCGAGGGCCGCGCGATACGGTGAAGGCGATGGCGCGCGGAGGCTTCGACGGAAAGCACGAAACCCGTATGGCCGAAGACGACGAAGATGAGGCCGACCGTCATCACCGAAGCCGGCAGGCCGGCCATGACGCCGAGATAGCCGACACCACCGCACAGGAACGACACGGCGATGATCGTGTAGCTCGCCGTAGCCGGCGAAAGACCTGCATCGATCAGGAGGTGATGCAGATGCCGCCGGTCGGCCGACATGGGGCTTCGATGGTCGAGCAGGCGGCGCGCCATCAGGCTCAGCGTATCGACAACCGGTACGACGACCAGCCACAGGAGGACCGGGAACGGCACCCCTTCCGCCCCGTCCGAAAGGCGCAGGATCAGATAGGCGATGACCGCCCCGAGCGTCGTGCTGCCGGCATCGCCGAGATAGACCGACGCCTTGGCGCACCATGGACTGCGCGCATTGAAGATCAGGAAACCGCCGATCGCCGCAACCAGCATGGTGACGGGATAGACGAGCCCCTCCTCGCCGAGATGAAGCGCGAGCAGGACGATCCAGATCAGCGTGGCGGCGGCACTGCCGCCGGCAAGGCCGTCAACGCCGTCCAACATGTTCCAGGCATTGGCCAGCCCGACGATGAAGGTCGTGGAGAGAATGAAGAGACCGACCGCCCCGCCGATCGCCTCCGCCGGCAGGAGATCGCCGAGAGCAAGTTGCTCGAGCCCCTCCGTCAGAATGAGGGCGAGCGCGATCAGCACCTGCGCAAGGAAGCGGACACGCGCCGGCAGGGCAAACCGGTCGTCGGCTATGCCGAGACCGATGATCAGGACAATGGCCATCCAGAAACCGGGCCCGAGGCTCATCGGGCTGCCGAAAAGCGTGATCCCGGCAAAGGACAGGAAGATTGCGATGCCGCCGCAAAGCGGTATGGCGCCTTCGTGGATCTTGCGATGATCGGGAAGATCGACCAGGTGCAAGGGAACCGCCAGCCGGCGCAGGAAAACGACAAGAAAGGCACTCAAGGCAAGGGAAGCTGAACTCTCAAGCAGCAGGAAAACCATCGGATCCCCCTCATTGCGACCATAACCTTTGGTCGCCGCGATTTTTGGCCGGAAACAAGCATAGCGAGAGAGCGCGGGCGCTGAACATTTGGGCAAAGGGGGAAGGAAAGCATGCGAAACGCGCGAAGAAGCCCGACCGTCTCCTCCCGTCTACCCCCGTTTTCCACGCGTTCTCCGCCTTTTGGGCGAAGCCGACGCCTGGACGGACAATGCGACGTAGGCGTGCCGCCCGGTCCCGCTGCACCCAATGGACAACTTGGCCCGTCCCGGCCGGCGAAAGCATGCTCCACGCATGGAAACGATCGAGAGCCAGCGCACCTTCTGGAACATGTGGAACGCCGAAAACCGCGAAGCGAGTGTCGGCGAGGTATCTCGTCGCCAGGCCGAGATCGTTCTCGACTGGCTGGGCGGCCTGCGCCGCAACGATCTCGACATCATCGAAGTCGGCTGCGGCACGGGCTGGCTGTGCCCGCACCTTGCCCGCTTCGGCCGGGTCACCGGAACGGACCTTTCCGACGACGTGCTGCGGCGGGCGCAGGCCCGCTGGCCGCATATCCGTTTCGTCGCCGGCGATTTTGCCGCCCTGCCGCTCGCCGCGGAAGCCTATGACGTCGTGGTGAGCCTGGAGGTGCTGTCGCATATCGCGGACCAGCGGGCCTTCATCGCGCAGATCGCAAACCTTTTGAAGCCGGGCGGCCTCCTGCTGCTCGCCACGCAGAACAGGCCCGTGCTTGCCGGACACTGCCGTATCCCGCCTCCCCAACCCGGCCAGTTGCGCAACTGGGTGGACCGGCGTGAGCTGCAGGAACTGCTCGAAACCCGCTTCCACGTCGAGCGCCTCGTGTCCGCCAGCCCCGTCGCCCACAAGGGCCTGCGGCGCCTTCTCACCGGCCAACGGCTGAACAACGCCCTGCGGGGTATCGCCGGCACCCGCTGGCGCGATGTCATGGAACGTCGCGACTGGGGCTGGACGCTGATGGCAATGGCCCGCAAGCCTGCACCTCGCGATGCCGGATAACGAGATGGCCTGCCGTCTGCGAACCAGCGCGCCTGTGCCTCCCGCGCCAGGGCTCATCCAGTCGGCAGACCACCGAAATCATACATCCGCCAATAGTATTAGAGTACTTCAAAGAGTTACACCGCTTACCCGCTTATCCAATTGACCAAAAATCAAAGTAAGCTCTGAATTGTTTCCAGTTACTACGTAGTAACAGGAGGAACACATGCCGACCTTTACAAGCGAAATTACCGGCTTTGCCGATGCAGGCGACTCCCGCAACAAGGTCATTTCCGACACCATCATCAATACACCTACGGCCACGGTCAGCGATGCGACCGTTTCGTTGGACTTCATCGGCGACTTCGGCGACGTGCATGGCATCGAAGCAACCGAGTGGTTCACCGTGTCCATCGAAGGATATGCGCTGGGCGGACAGTTCCAGGCTCTCGAGTACCAGCCGACGACGGTTCCGTTCACCATAGCGGCCGTCGATTGGGCCGCCATCATTGCCGACGGGAAAATAGAAGTGACCTATACGATGGGTCCGGAAGTCGACAATCTTGCCGCCGCCGCCGAAGAGTTTATCCGGCTTGCCTTCACCTGGGACACGCCTGTCATCCACCGTCCCCCATCGGAGCCCGACCCCGTCCTCCTGACCGGCACCGCCGGCAACGACGTTTTGCCGGGCACCGCCGGCGAGGACATTATCGACGGGGGGGACGGAAACGACATCCTTTTCGCCCGCGGCTCCGGCGATACGGTGAAAGGTGGGCTGGGTGACGACAAGATCGGCGGGGGAGAAGGCGACGACGACCTGTATGGCGACGACGGGAACGACCTCCTGTTCGGCGGCAACGGCGCGGACGAGATCCATGGCGGAGCCGGCAATGACGCCATTTTCGGCGGCCTCGGCGACGACATCATCTATGGCGACGAAGGCGATGATCAGGTCTGGGGCGCCGGCGGCAACGACCAGCTTAAAGGCGCCGGTGGAAACGACATGCTCGGCGGCCGTGCCGGGAATGACAGCCTCTCCGGCGGAGCCGGCAAGGATGTGCTCTACGGCGGCGTCGGCAATGACCGACTTTTCGGCGATCAAGGCGGGGATATCCTCTTCGGCGGCGCGGGAAGAGATATTCTGAGCGGCGGTACGGGCAACGACAGCCTTTCCGGCGGGGCCGGTGTTGATACCTTCATCTTCGCGGCAGGGGACGGCAACGACGTCATTACCGACTTCGAGGTGGGTATCGATCGCATTGAGCTCAGCGGCCAGACATATAGCGTCTCGGCGAATGCGGACGGCTTTGCCCTGCTGACGCTGTCCAGTGGCGGCACGGTCCTTCTCGAAGGCATCGTCATGGAAAACCTGAGTGACGACTGGTTCCTTCCAGCCTGACCCCTGGCCTCCATGACCTCGTCGCATGGCGGAACCGAACGAGGCTTCGCCATGCGGGTCAATGCAGCCGCACCGCAAAGAGCATAAGGCCCTATCCGAAGGGATGCGTCAAAACCGCCGCGGAACGGCCATAGGATACGGAAGAGGCGGCCGGCGACGGGCGGGGGACAATGCGGATCGTCAACATCATGCAATGCACGGAACTCGGCGGCATGGAGCAATCCTCCTTCCGGCTCATGGCCGGCCTGCAGGGTCGAGGACACCGATGCTCCGTCGTGTCCCTCACGCCGCTGGGAAAACTCTCCCCCTATCTGGAGGCGGAGGGCATTGCGGCGCTCGGCCTTTCCTATCGCGGCAAACTCGGCTGGCGCAGCTTCCCCGATCTCCGGCGCGCCTTGAGAAAGGAGAACGCGGATGCCCTGATCATGACCGGCAGCAATCTCCTTGCCATGCTCGCCCTCGGGCGTCTTGCGGCGGGCAGAAGGCTGTTGGCCATGCACTTCCACCACGGTGTCCGTCCGGCCTGGCAATGGCGCCTGTTCTATCGAATAGCCTGCCGTCGCTTCGACGCGATCAGCTATCCGTCGGATTTCGTTCGCACGGAGGCCGAGGACATCGCCCCCTTCGCTTCTCCCCTCTGCCACACCGTCCGCAACCCTCTCGCCGCCCCGGCACCGCCGGACCGGACGCAGAAGCAGCGCGCGCGCGCGGCCCTCGGATTGCCCGCCGACCAGCCCCTCGTCGGCAATGCCGGCTGGCTTATCCCGCGAAAGCGGTTCGACGTCTTCCTTGATGTCGCCGCTGGCGTTGCGAAGGCAATGCCCTCCGCAAGATTCGTGATCGCCGGAGCCGGCCCGCAAGAAGATCGCCTGAGAGCGCAGGCCGAAAAACTTGGCATCGCCGACCGGGTGATCTGGCTCGGCTGGGTGGAGGACATGCAGAATTTCCACCTGAGCCTCGACACGCTCCTCTTCAATTCGGATTGGGATGCCTGGGGCAACACGGCCGTCGAAGCCATGTCCTTCGGCGTGCCGGTCGTCGCCTCGGTGCTGAATGGCGGCCTGAAGGAAATCATCGACCAGCCGGCCTACGGCACGCTTCTCGATGCCCATGACATCCCCCGCCTCACGGATGCCGTGCTCACCCAGCTTCAAGGTCGCGGCGACCACACAGGCGCCAACGGCCGAAAACGCTCGATCGACATGAGCGATCCCATGCATATCGTGGATCAGGTCGAGACGCTGCTCAGGCTCGCCCGCTGAGGAAGCCCCCCGTCACGCGTCCGAATGCGCGCGAAAAGGAGGCCCGGTATCATGAAGAACGAGATATGCACCCAGGCGATGAGGATCTCGTTGGTGAAATGCGTCACCACCAGCATGGCCGGCATGACGGAGAGCATGTACAGAAGTTGCATGACGGTATTGCCACGCATGGCGCGGGTATAAATACCGGCGAGCAGGGCCGCGACCAAAGCAAATTTCAGACAGCCGAAATAGGAGAACGACGAAAAGGCATCCATCATTCCCGTCGGCGTGGTGCCCGGCGCCGGCCTGTAATCGAGCGAATATTGCGCGGGCGTGCGGATATAGAAGGACTCCTTGAACGCCGAGCCGATCAACTGCGCCGGGACATAGGAATGAACAAGCGTATTCCAGTGCGTCGCGCCGAAATCATAGGCATTGTTCTCGGAAATATAAGACAGGGAAAAAGCGAGATTGCGGAATTCCGGACCGCCTTCCCTGAGCAGCTTGCGCCAGTTTTCCGCCGGGTTGATGTTGAGAACCGCCTGCCAGTCCGGCCGCCCGCCGCCGTAATAGGTCGCGTTGCGATATTCCCCGGCAGTCAGCAGGCCGATGACGGTAAAAAACAGGCTCACGGCAACGACGAAGCGGGGCACGACGTAGCGCCGCTGAAACCACAGCGCCAGGGCGACCATCAAGGCCAGTTCCGCGGCATCGCCGCGCCGTCCGGCGATCACGATTCGGTCGAAATAGAACACGCCGTCGAACAGGATGATCCAAAGCGCCATCCACGAACGGCGGCGCGCAAAACACAGAAGCGCGATCGCCAGCCCATAGGTGAGCAGCTTGGCGAAGAAGAGATAAGCGACCGCGGTGCCGGTCAGGAAGCCGCGCAGGCGCTGGTCGTCGTCGAGCTGGCCGAACTTGTGGAAGAAATAAGCGCCGGTCAGCGACAGCACGGCCGAATAGGCAAGCAACCGCCCTTCGCTGAATGAGAAGTCCCGGCCGGTTCCGGACTGCCGGCCGAGCGCCCAGCCGGCCGCACACATCACGAGGCACAGCCAGGAAAAGAACACCGCCCGCGTCAAGGCACCGTCCGGCGGCATGAAACGATCGCCGATGAGGCCGGGAATCTGCGGCAGGACGAAGGTCAGGAACATGGCCGCAGCAAGAAACGGAAAGCTGTAGAACCCGCCGCGCCGCCAAAACCCGCCGCCCAGAAGGACCAGCGACGTCACCAGGAGAAGCACTGTGCAGATCCATACCATGGCGGACCTCCGGCCGTTGGCATGCACATGATTGCGGGAAGGCCGGGCCGGCACAACACAGCCGTTCGACGTAGCGCCCGCATGCCCGTCCCCTGTTGGAATATCTCTACTTTCCTTTAATGCCCTGTCGGCTATATCGTTGGCACCGATCAAACCTGTCCTCCCGATGACGCCCGGGCTGGCGTCCCGATAGGAAAACCATGCCGGCGCGCGACATATCCGGATTCCAGGGACGCCTCCTTCAGGCGATCTTTTCGCGTCGCTTCGAAGGAAGGGCCGGGTACAGTCTGGCGCTGATATCGGTTGCAAGCATTTTCGGAATCCGCTGGCTGCTTCAGGGCGTGCTGGGCAATATCGCCACGTTCATTCTCTTCATCCCCGTCATCCTCATCGCCGCAATCGCCGGCGGCATGGGGCCGGGTCTTCTCGCCCTCACGCTTTCGCTCGTCAGCGCGACCTTTATCGCCGGCGCTAGCGCGACAATCTGGCTTCAGGTCGGGGTCTTCGCTCTGGTGGGGTTGGCGATCACATGGATGGGTGAGATGCTCCACCACGCGCGCCGGACCCTGGACCGGACGGAAAGGGCGCTCAGGACACGCGAGGCGCACCTTCGTTCGATCCTGGATACCGTGCCAGACGCGACGGTCGTCATCGACGAACAAGGCCTGATCACCTCCTTCAGCGCCGCGGCCGTGCGGCAGTTCGGCTATACGGAGACCGAGGTGCTTGGCCGCAACGTCAACATGCTCATGCCCGAGCCCTATCATCACGAGCACGACGGATATATCGAGCGCTACATCAAGACCGCCGAGAAGCGGGTCATCGAGATCGACCGCGTGGTCGTGGGCCTGCGCAAGGACGGTTCCACCTTTCCCATGAAGCTCGCGGTCGGGGAGGTCCGGTCGGGGAGCGGCCGGTTCTTCACCGGTTTCATTCGCGACCTGACAGAACGCGAGAGGTCGGAGGTCCGGTTGAGGGGGATCCAGAACGAGCTGGCGCGGCTCGCGCGCCTCAATGAACTGGGGGAGATGGCCTCCACACTTGCGCACGAGCTCAACCAGCCCCTCGCAGCCATTGCGAACTATTCGCAGGGCTGCGTCCGGCTGCTGGAGAACATGGCGGAGGGGCCGGCGGTCCAGATGCGCGAAGCCCTGGAGGATACCGCAAGGCAATCGCTGCGCGCCGGGGAAATCATCCGCCATCTGCGTGAATTCGTCACCCGCGGCGAAACGGAGAAAGCCCCGCAAGATCTGCGAAAGCTGATCGAGGAAGCCGGCGCTCTCGCGCTTCTCGGCTCCAAGGAACTCGGCGTGCGATCGGTTTTCGCTTTTTCCCCTACTACAAAAGAGGTTCTTGTCGACCGCATCCAGATTCAGCAGGTTCTCATCAATCTGATGCGCAACGCCATCGAAGCCATGCGGGATGGCGAGCACCGGGAACTCATCGTCCGGACATTGCCGGATGGCCCCGATCAAATGGTCGTCGAAGTCGAGGATACGGGACCGGGCATATCCGACGAGATCGCGGCCCGCCTGTTCCAGCCCTTCGTCACCAGCAAGGCGAGCGGCATGGGCATAGGGCTATCAATATCCAAACGTATCGTGGAGGCCCATCGGGGCGATATTTCGGCACGCCGGAACGAGAATGGGGGAACGACGTTCCGGTTCACGTTGCCAATCGCCGGCCAAGGGATGCAGCATGAAGCCTGAAAGTTATGTCGTACATATCGTCGATGATGAAGAACCCGCACGCAAGTCGCTGGCCTTTCTTCTCAGCGTATCCGGTTTTACCGTGCGAGTGCACGAATCCGCCACAAGCTTTCTCGCTGCCGCGCCGACGCTTGCCGATGCCTGCCTCGTAACAGACCTGCGCATGCCCGACATGAGCGCCGTCGAACTGCTGGAAGAGCTTGGAGCAATCGGCGCCCTCCCCCCCACGATCATCATCACGGGGCACGGCGATGTGCCCATGGCGGTATCGGCCATGAAGGCAGGCGCCGTCGATTTCATCGAGAAGCCGTTCGAGGACCGGACCCTGATTGATGCAATCACACGGGCCGCGAGCCGGCTCGAGGGCACGGTCGAAGTCTCCGCCGACGATAAACTGCTGCGCGCGCGTCTGGACAGCCTTTCGGATCGCGAGCGCCAGATTCTGTCCGCGGTGGTTTCAGGCCTGCCCAACAAGACGATCGCCTACGATCTCGACATCAGCCGGCGGACCGTAGAGGTTCATCGCGCGAATATCATGTCAAAGATGCAGGCCAAGAGCCTGGCGGAACTCGTCCGCATGGCCATTGTCCTCAAGGTCGCCAACGCTCGTCCCTGAGACCTGCGGTGGGGCAAATCACCGCGTCCGGCGGCCGGCGCCGCCGCATCCGGCGCAATTTCAGGTCGAGGGAAAAAACTGGAAATTCCTGCATTTAGGGCTTGCGCAAATCGGCGCCCCCGACTAGAAGACGCCCACCGCACGCGCCCTTCGTCTATCGGTTAGGACGTCAGATTTTCATTCTGAAAAGAGGGGTTCGACTCCCCTAGGGCGTGCCACCCCTTCTCCATGATGCAATCGAGACCGCCCCGTCAGAACGCCTTTGCGGCGTCCAGCACGCGGAACTGTATGCGCCTGCTGCCCTGCCAGCTATCGGCGGAAAGCGTGCCGGCGACATGCACCGCCTGCCCGCGCTGCTTCATCAGGAACAATCCGAGATCGGCTTCCGCCGCGCGGAAGGCCATGGCGCCAAGACGGCCGCCATCGGGACCTTCGAGCTCGAGGCGCAGGTGGTTGACGCCGACGGGCCGGACGTCGCGTATGCGATGCGCCGGCAGCGCGAAGATCGGTTGGGGATGGCCGGAACCGTAGGGGCCGGCCTGTTCGAGCTGGTCGGCGAGCGCCAGCGTCGCGCCGCTGGCGCTGAGCGCGCCGTCGATCTTCAGCGTTTCCACGGCCACCAGGTCGCGCACCGTGCGCGCGGCGCGCTCCTCGAAAAAGCTGCGCAGGCGGCCGAGCTTTTCGCGCTCCACCGTCAGCCCCGCCGCCATGGCATGGCCGCCGCCCTTGACGAGGATGCCCTCGTCGACGGCGGCACGCACCATGCGGCCGAGATCGAAGCCGCTGATCGAGCGGCCGGAACCGGTGCCCTTGCCGGAGGGATCGAAGGCGATGGCGAAGGCGGGGCGGCGGAAGCGATCCTTCAGGCGCGAGGCGAGCAGGCCGACGACGCCCGGGTGCCAGCCCTCGCGGGCCGTCAGGATGACGGAGGCGCTTTCGCCGGTGCCGTATTCCGCCTGCGCCTCGGCTTCCGCCTCGGCCAGCATGGCGGCCTCCATGGCCTGGCGCTCGCGGTTGAGGTCGTCGAGCTGCTTTGCGATTCGCTCGGCCTCGCCCGGCTCGTCTATGGTGAGAAGCCGGCTGCCGAGCGCCGCATCGCCGATGCGCCCGCCGGCATTGATGCGCGGGCCGACGAGGAAGCCGAGATGGTACGGCGTCACCGGCCCGCCGATGCCCGCCTGCTTCAGGAGCGCGGTAAGCCCCGCATTGCCGAGATGACGCGCAGCGACGAGGCCCTTGACCACATAGGCACGGTTGAGCCCCTTCAGGGGAACGACGTCGCAGACGGTGGAGAGCGCCACGAGGTCGAGCATGGCGAGCAGATCGAAGCCGGCCGCACGCGCATCGCCGCGCGCGCGCAATAGCCGCTGCAGGGCCACCAGCACAAGGAAGACGACGCCGGCGGCCGACAGGTGCCCCTGCCCCGACAGGTCGTCCTCGCGGTTCGGGTTGACCAGCGCATGGGCCGGCGGCAGCGCCTCGCCCACCTGGTGGTGGTCGATGACGACCACGTCGATGCCGCGCTCCTTCGCCACGGCGAGCGATTCGTGGCTGGTCGAGCCGCAGTCGACCGTGACGATCAGTTCGGCGCCGCGCTCGATGAGCTGGGCGATGGCGTTGGGGTTCGGGCCGTAGCCCTCGAAGATGCGGTCGGGAATGTAGATTTCCGCCTGCACGCCGAAATGCGCGAGGAAACGATAGAGCAGCGCCGAGGAGGAGGCGCCGTCGACGTCGTAGTCGCCGAAGATCGCGACGCGCTGGCGCTTTTCGATGGCCAGCGCCAGCCTTTCGGTCGCCGCCTCGCAGTCCATCAGGCTGTAGGGTTCGGGCATCAGGCGGCGCAGCGTCGGGTCGAGGAATTCGAGCGCCGTCTCGAAGGCGACGCCGCGCCCGGCCAGGACGCGCGCGATGAGGTCCGGCAGGCCGTGGCTCTGGCTCATCGCCAGCGCCCGGTTCTCCCCCGCCTGGTCAAGCCGCGCCACCCAGCGCTGGCCGGTCACCGAGCGCTCGACATTCAGGAAGGCCCGGCTGACGGGATCGGCGTTTTCCAGCATGCTCATGGCGGCTCCGGCAAGCAGACTGCAGACAAAGTCGCGAAGACCTCTCCCTCGAAATCCTCTCCTTCGTCATCCTCGGGCTTGACCCGAGGATCCACCGTCGCCGGTGAGGCATGGATCCTCGGGTCAAGCCCGAGGATGACGGTGGTGGGTGTGGCGAGGGTCATCAATCCCTTGATACCACGCCACGCCGAAGAAGCGAAAAAATCAGGCCGTCTTCGGCCGCTCGATGCGGATCACCTGCGGTTCGCCGACGAGATAGCCCTCGCCCTTGATGGAGGCCACAGCCTTGCGGACGGAATCCTCCATCGTCGCGTGGGTGACGAGGATGATGGTCTTCGGGTCGGTCGATTCGGTCGTCGACTGCGCGCGCTGCACGATGGATTCCAGCGAGATGCCGTTTTCCGCCATGTGCCGGGCAATGCTGGCGAAAACGCCGGTGCGATCTTCCACCGAGAGGCGGATGAAGTAGCCGCCGTGATGCTTGCGGATCTGCGCGCGCGTATAGGGCTCGAGCGAGGCGGCCGGGCGGCCGAGCGCCGGCACGGTCTGCGCGCCCGGGCGGCTCTTGGCGATGTCGGCGATATCGCCGAGCACGGCCGAGGCCGTCGCATTGCCGCCGGCGCCGGGGCCGACCATCAGCAGTTCGCCGAGAATGTCCGATTCGATCGCCACCGCATTCGTCACGCCATCGACCTGCGCGATGACGCTGTCGAGCGGCACCATGGTCGGGTGCACGCGCTGTTCGACGCCGGTATCCGTCTTCTGCGCCACGCCGAGCAGCTTGATGCGGTAGCCGAGATCGGCAGCGGCGCGGATGTCGTCGATGGAAATGTTGGTGATGCCTTCGAGATAGATGTCGTCGGCCGAAATCTTCGTGCCGAAGGCGAGCGTCGTCAGGATCGACAGCTTGTGCGCCGTGTCGTTGCCCTCGATGTCGAAGGCGGGATCGGCCTCGGCATAGCCGAGACGCTGGGCTTCCTTGAGGCACGCCTCGAAGGACAGGCCCTCCTTCTCCATCTTGGTCAGGATGTAGTTGCAGGTGCCGTTCATGATGCCGTAGACGCGCGAAATCCTATTGCCGGTCAGCGATTCCCTGAGCGCCTTGATGACGGGGATGCCGCCGGCAACCGCCGCCTCGTAATTAAGGATGGCGCCGTTCTTTTCGGCGATCGTGGCAAGCTCGACGCCATGGGCTGCAAGCAGCGCCTTGTTGGCGGTCACGACATGCACGCCGCGCGACAGCGCCGCCTTGACGGTGGAATAGGCCGGGTCGCCCGATCCGCCCATCAGTTCGACGAAGACATCGATGTCGGCATCGCGGGCGAGTGCGACAGAATCGTCGAACCATTCGGCGGCCGAAAGATCGACGCCGCGGTCGCGGCCCTTGGAACGGGCGGTAATCGCAATAATCTCGATTGGCCGGCCGCACGTTGTCGTGAGCATGTCCCTGCGTTCGACGAGAATCTTCGCGAGCGAGGCACCAACGGTCCCCAAGCCCGCAATGCCGATCTTCAGGGCATCAGCCATGGTCATGTCCTAACGTTTTGGAAGAAAGCCCTCCGCAGAACGCGGAGGGCGGATTTTTCAGCGATGGGCGTTCAGCGAGATGACGTTGTGCATCGTCTCGTCCGCCGTGGAGAGGAACTTCTTGATGTTGCGCGCCGCCTGGCGGATGCGGTGCTCGTTCTCGACCAGCGCGAGGCGGACGTAATCGTCGCCCATCTCGCCGAAGCCGATCCCCGGCGCGACCGCGACATCCGCCTTCTCGACCAGCAGCTTGGAGAATTCCAGCGAGCCGAGGTGACGGAACTTTTCCGGGATCTTCGCCCAGGCGAACATGGTGGCGGCCGGCGGCGGCACTTCGAAGCCGGCCTTGCCGAAGGTGTCAACCATCACGTCGCGGCGGCGCTTGTAGACGTTGCGCACTTCCGAAATGTCCGAGCCGTCGCCGTTCAGCGCATGGGTGGCGGCGACCTGGATCGGCGTGAAGGCGCCGTAGTCGAGATAGGACTTGACGCGGGTCAGCGCGGCGATCAGCCGCTCGTTGCCGACGGCAAAGCCCATGCGCCAGCCCGGCATGGAGAAAGTCTTCGACATGGAGGTGAACTCCACCGTCACGTCGAGCGCGCCGGGTACTTCCAGCACGGACGGCGGCGGGGCGTTCTCGTCGAAGTAGATTTCCGAATAGGCAAGGTCGGACAGCACGATGATGTCGTGCTTCTTCGCGAAGGCGATGACGTCCTTGTAGAAATCGAGCGTGGCGACATGCGCCGTCGGGTTCGACGGATAGTTGAGGATCAGCGCCAACGGCTTGGGGATCGAGTGGCGCACGGCGCGCTCGAGCGGCGGGAAGAAGCTCTCGTCCGGCTCGACCGACATGGAACGGATCACGCCGCCGGCCATCAGGAAGCCGAAGGCATGGATCGGATAGGTCGGGTTCGGGCAGAGGATGACGTCACCGGGCGCGGTGATCGCCTGCGCCATGTTGGCAAAGCCCTCCTTGGAGCCGAGGGTCGCGACGACCTGCGTCTCCGGGTTCAGCTTCACGCCGAAGCGGCGGGCGTAGTAGGCGGCCTGGGCGCGGCGCAGGCCGGGAATGCCCTTGGAGGAGGAATAGCGGTGGGTGCGCGGGTCCTGCACCACTTCGCACAGCTTGTCGACGATCGCCTTGGGGGTCGGCAGGTCGGGGTTGCCCATGCCAAGGTCGATGATATCGGCGCCACCCGCTCGCGCGCTTGCTTTCAAACGGTTGACCTGTTCGAAAACATACGGCGGCAGACGCCGGACCTTGTGAAACTCTTCCATCTTCAACCCCGTTAGGCACGAAGCCCCTCCGGCGGCCTTGCCGGACGGCGCAAAACTCCATGCGAATCAAGAAACCGGATACGGACGAAAGCGTTCGAAATGAAGGCGCTCCGCCCGGCCGACGGCCAATTGGCCGTCATCCGCTTTGCTGCCAAACGGCAAGAAACGCAAGCGCTAATTCGTCTTCTCGATTTGCGAAAGCGCCGCCTTGCCGTGGCCGTCGCGCAGTGCCTGCAATTCGGCGAGCTTGCGGCGGTATTCGGCTTCCGAGATCGCGCCCGAGCGGCGGCCGTTGGAGAGCGCCGTCAGGCGCGCGCTGTAGCCGGCCGCTTCCTCGTCGCTCATCTGCTGCGTCTCGGCGCTGACGATCGCCGTGATGTCGGGATAGACGTCGGCCCGGTTCGCGCCGGCATTCACCGTCGCGGTCGATGTCGTCTCGCTCGAAGCGCAGGACGCGAGCACCGCCGCGGCGGCGGCCATGAGAAGAGCGGCGCGCAAGCGCCTGATTTCGAACGCCATGTGGCTGTATGCTCCTGTCGAAACGACCGGTTCCCGATATTGCCTTGTGCGGCTGTCAGGCCCTTGTAATCTGTTTCGTAGAGAATGTAAAAATACAAAAGTAACAATAAAATCGGGAGGGAACCATGGCCGACGAACGCAAGGCGAGCGAACGCGACGCGGCCGGAAACAAGCCCGGTTTCGAGCCCTTCGATCCTGCGGCGATCGAGCCCTATATCGTCAAGGATCCCGAGGCGCTGACGGTCAATTTCGCGCGCACCATCGAGCAGCTCGGCAAGGCCGCCTCCGCCTGGCTTGCCCCGCGCGAAAGCGGCGAGAAGGTCGACACGGTCTCCGAGCCGATGGTCGATATGGTCAAAACCCTCTCAAAGGTCTCCGAATACTGGCTGACGGACCCGCGCCGCACGCTGGAGGCGCAGACGCTGCTGCTCGGCAGCTATTTCAACATCTGGTCGCGCACGCTGGCGCGCCTTTCCGGCGAGGCGCCGGAGGCCGCGCCCGATCCGCACGGCAAGGACAAGCGCTTTTCCGACGAGGACTGGGTGAAGAACCCCTTCTTCGATTTCCTGCGCCAGGCCTATTTCGTGACCTCCGACTGGGCGGAGAAGCTGGTCACGGGCGCCGAAGGGCTGGACGAGCACACGCGCCACAAGGCAGGCTTCTACGTGAAGCAGATCGCCAGCGCGATCTCGCCGACGAATTTCGTCACCACCAATCCGCAACTCTACCGCGAGACGGTCGCCTCGAACGGCGCGAACCTGGTGCGCGGCATGAAGATGCTGGCCGAGGACATCGCCGCCGGCCGCGGCGACCTGAAGCTGCGCCAGACCGACACGAGCAAGTTCGCGATCGGCGAGAACATGGCGCTGACGCCGGGAAAAGTGCTGGCGCAGAGCGATGTCTGCCAGGTCATCCAGTATGACGCGACGACGGAGAAGGTGCTGAAACGCCCGCTGCTCATCTGCCCGCCGTGGATCAACAAGTTCTATATCCTCGACCTCAACCCGGCGAAATCCTTCATCAAGTGGGCGGTCGACCAGGGCCACACGGTCTTCGTCATCTCCTGGGTGAACCCCGACGAGCGGCATGCGGCCAAGGACTGGGAATCCTATGCCCGCGAGGGCGTCGGCTTCGCACTCGACACCATCAGCCAGGCGACCGGCGAAGAGGAGGTCAACGCCATCGGCTATTGCGTCGGCGGCACGCTGCTCGCCGCCACCCTCGCCCTGCACGGCCAGGAGGGAGACAAGCGCATCCGCACGGCGACGCTCTTCACCACGCAGGTCGATTTCACCCATGCCGGCGACTTGAAGGTCTTCGCCGACGAGGAGCAGATCGACCTCATCGAGCGCGGCATGAAGGCGACCGGCTATCTCGACGGCTCGAAGATGGCGACCGCCTTCAACATGCTGCGCGCCTCCGAGCTGATCTGGCCCTATTTCGTCAACAACTACCTGAAGGGCCAGGATCCGATGCCCTTCGACCTGCTTTACTGGAATTCGGATTCCACGCGAATGCCCGCCGCCAACCATTCGTTTTATTTGAGGAACTGCTATCTCAACAACACCCTCTCGAAGGGCGAGATGGAGCTGGCCGGCAGGAAACTGTCGCTGAAGGACGTCAAGATCCCGATCTACAACCTCGCCACCAGGGAGGACCACATCGCGCCCGCGAAATCGGTCTTCGTCGGCAGCAAGCTCTTCGGCGGCAAGGTGACCTATGTGATGGCCGGCTCCGGCCACATCGCCGGCGTCGTCAATCCGCCCGACAAGATGAAATACCAGTACTGGACCGGCGGTCCCGTGAAGGGCGAGTTCGAGGACTGGGTGGAAAAGGCGAAGGAAGCGCCGGGCTCCTGGTGGCCGCACTGGCACGACTGGATCAAGGCGGAGGACGACCGCATGGTGCCGGCGCGCAAGACCGGCGGCACGATGAATTCGATCGAGGAAGCGCCCGGCTCCTATGTCCGCGTGCGCGCCTGACAGCAGACGCCCATGATCTTCGATCCGCCGCTCCTTTCCGGCACCCTCGTGCAGCGCTACAAGCGTTTCCTGTTCGACGCCATCCTCGACGACGGATCGGCGATCACCGGCTCCTGCCCCAATACCGGCTCGATGCGCGGCCTGACGGCGCCGGGCTCGCGCATCTGGATGTCGCAGAGCGACAGCCCGACGCGCAAGCACCGCCATCGCCTTGAACTGGTGGAGGCGGACGACACCGTGGTCGGCATCAATACCGGCCTGCCGAACCGGCTGGCCGAGGAGGCGATCCGCGCCGGCCTCGTTTCCGATCTCGCCAGCTACCCCGTCCTCGAACGGGAGAAGAAATACGGCCGCAACTCGCGTATCGACATCCTTCTCTCCGGCCCGGACCGGCCGCTTGCCTATGTCGAGGTGAAGAACGTGCATTTCCGGCGCACCGCCGGCCTTGCGGAATTTCCCGACACGGTGACGGCGCGCGGCGCAAAACACCTCGAAGAACTCGGCGACATGGCCGAGGCGGGTTTTCGCGCGGTGATGCTCTACCTGATCCAGCGGGAGGATTGCGCGCGGTTCCGCATCTGCGCCGATCTCGACCCCGTCTATGCGTCCGGCTTCCGTCGGGCGCTTTCGCGCGGCGTGGAGGCCTATGCGGTCAAATGCGCCGTTACATCCCAGCAAATCCGGCCCGTGGCGTCGATCGCCATGGACGAACCCGGTCTGGCTGATCTATGAACATGCGGACAGACTAGCGAAAGTTCGACCATGGTGACCTATATCGACGCGACCTCCGCGCCGCTGAAGAACACGGGCGTGATCCGCCTTTACGACGCCGAGGCCTTTGCCGGCATGCGCAAGGCCTGCCAGCTCACGGCGCGCTGCCTCGACGCGCTCTATCCGCTGGTCAAGCCGGGCGTTGCCACCGACGTCATCGACCGCTTCGTCTTCGAATTCGGCATGGACCACGGCGCCCTGCCCGCGACGCTGAACTATCGCGGCTATACCAAGTCGAGCTGCACCTCGATCAACCACGTCGTCTGCCACGGCATCCCGAACGACAAGCCGCTGCGCGAGGGCGACGTCGTCAATATCGACGTCACCTTCATCCTCGACGGCTGGCACGGCGATTCGAGCCGCATGTATCCCGTCGGCGAGATCAAGCGCGCCGCCGAGCGCCTGCTGGAAGTGACGCATGAATGCCTGATGCGCGGCATCGCCGCCGTCAGGCCCGGCGCGCGCACCGGCGCCATCGGCGAGGCGATCCAGGTCCATGCGGAGGCCGAGCGCTGCTCGGTGGTGCGCGATTTCTGCGGCCATGGCGTCGGCCGCCTCTTCCACGACGCGCCGAACATCCTGCACTACGGCCGCGCCAACGAGGGGCCGGAAATGAAGGAGGGCATGATCTTCACCATCGAGCCGATGATCAATCTCGGCCGGCCGCATGTGAAGGTGCTGTCCGACGGCTGGACGGCGGTGACGCGCGACCGCTCGCTCTCCGCCCAGTACGAGCACACGGTGGGCGTGACGGCGGACGGCTGCGAGATCTTCACGCTCTCGCCCGGCGGCCTCGACCGCCCCGGCTTGCCTGCATAGGCCGCCCATGACGGGATCGCGCGGCCGAACGGGCAAGACCACCCCCGCTGATACGGGAAACGATCTGCCGACCGCCGACGACCTCTTCGACACGCTCGACGAGCGGGGCCACTTTTTCGAGCGCCCCGCCCGCGCGACGCCCGCCAAGGCCATCCCGGCAGCGGAAGACAAGCACTATCACGGCCACCGCGACCGGCTGCGCTTGCGCTTCCGCGACAGCGGCGACGGGGCGCTCGCCGATTACGAGATCCTCGAGCTCCTCCTCTTCCGCTTCATTCCCCGCCGCGACACGAAGCCGATGGCGAAAGCCCTGCTCGACCGGTTCGGCACGCTTTCCGGCGTCTTCGGCGCGACGCCGGCGCTGCTGCAGGAGGTCAAGGGCATCGGCGAGGCGGTGGCGCTGGACCTGAAGCTCATTTCCGCCGTCGCCCGGCGCACGCTGAAGAGCGAGATCCGCAACAAGACCGTGCTCGCCTCCTGGTCCTCCGTCATCCAATATTGCCACGCCGCCATGGCGCACGAGCCGCGCGAGCAGTTCCGCATCCTCTTCCTCGACAAGCGCAACGTGCTGATCGCCGACGAGGTGCAGGGCCACGGCACGGTGGACCACACGCCGGTCTATCCGCGTGAGGTGGTGCGCCGCGCGCTGGAACTGTCGTCGACGGCGATCATCCTCGTCCACAACCACCCGTCCGGCGACCCGACCCCGTCGCGGGCGGACATCGATATGACGAAGACGATCGTGGAAACGGCCCGGCCGCTTGGTATCACGGTGCACGACCACATCATCATCGGCAAGGACGGGCATGCCAGCCTCAAGGGGCTGAGACTGATCTGAAAAACCACGGCAACGTCCCGGGACATTGTCGAATCGCGTTACAAAACAACGAAATCGGATGCGCTTTCCTTCATCCGTTTGAAACGGTTTGCTGCCACATTCGGTTGACGAAAATTTGCACGGCGAAGACAATTGCTGCATCGCAATATGATTCTTCCCGCAAAAGGCTGGGGCCATCTTACATGCAGGACTATGATCTCGTCGTCGTGGGCAGCGGCCCCGCAGGCCGCCGCGGCGCCATCCAGGCGGCCAAGCTCGGGCGCAAGGTCCTTGTCATCGAACAGGGAAAGCGCGTCGGCGGCGTCTCGGTGCACACCGGCACGATCCCGTCGAAAACGCTGCGCGAGACGGCGCTCAACCTTTCGGGCTGGCGCGAGCGCGGCTTTTACGGCCGCGCCTACCGCGTCAAGCAGGAGATCAGCGCCGACGACCTGCGCCGCCGCTTGCTGATCACGCTCGACCATGAGGTGGAGGTGCTGGAGCACCAGTTCGCCCGCAACCGCGTGCAGCACATCCGCGGCAAGGCGAAATTCGTGACGGCCGACACGATGGAGATCGCCAAGGATGACGGCGAGACCATCCACGTCCAGGCGAAAAGCATCATGCTGGCCGTCGGCACGAAGCCGTACCGCCCGGAAAACATCCCCTTCGACGGCGTCAGCGTGCTCGACAGCGACGAGCTGCTCGACATCAAGGAACTGCCGCGCTCCATGGCCGTCATCGGCGCGGGCGTCATCGGCATCGAATATGCCACGATCTTCTCCGCGCTCGATACACAGGTCACAGTCATCGATCCCAAGGCGACCATCCTCGATTTCATCGACAAGGAGATCATCGAGGAGTTCGTCCACGATCTGCGCGACCGCAACATGAAGCTGATCCTCGGCCAGAAGGCTGACAAGGTGGAAAAGCTGCCCAACGGCAAATGCGAGATCACGCTGGACAACGGCCGCCACGTCACCTGCGACATGGTGCTTTATGCCGCCGGCCGCGTCGGCGCGACCGATAGCCTCAACCTTGCCGCCGCCGGCCTCACCGCCGATTCGCGCGGCCGCCTCAGCGTCAATCCGGAGACTTTCCAGACGGAAGTGCCGCACATCTACGCCGCCGGCGACGTCGTCGGCTTCCCGGCGCTCGCCTCGACCTCGATGGAACAGGGCCGCATCGCCGCCCGCGTCGCCGTGGGCGCGATTGCCAAGGAGCCGCCGAAATACTTCCCCTACGGTATCTATGCCGTGCCGGAAATCTCCACCTGCGGCCTGACCGAGGAAGAGGTGAAGGAACGCGGCATTCCCTATGAATGCGGCATGGCGCGCTTCCGCGAAACCTCGCGCGGCCACATCATGGGCCTCAATTCCGGTCTCTTGAAGATGATCTTCTCGCTGAAGACGCGGCGCCTGCTCGGCGTGCATATCGTCGGCGAAGGCGCGACGGAACTCGTCCATATCGGCCAGGCGGTGCTCAACCTGAAGGGCACCGTCGAATATTTCGTGGAAAACACCTTCAACTATCCGACGCTCGCCGAAGCCTACAAGATCGCCGGCCTCGACGCCTGGAACCGCATGGGCGACCTGTCGCAGGCGAAGTGATCCACTTCGCCGGCCAGGGCCGTTCCGGCAGATATGCGAAGCGGTATTTCGCCCACAATGGCGGAAGAACGGGCAGAAGGAACGGTTTGCATGAGGATCTTGTCGCTGAACGTCTGGGGCGGCATGCTGCACGCGCCGCTCATCGACTATCTCAGGGCTGTCGACGCCGATGTCTATTGCCTGCAGGAGGTGCCGCGCGCCATTGCCGCGCGATCGGAATGGCTGACCTACCGCGACGGCGCGGTGGAGCTCCAGCAGCGCGCCAATCTCTACCGGGATATCGCGACGGCCCTTCCCGGCCATGACGGTTTCTTCACGCCGGCCATGCGCGGCGAACTGATGGACGGCGAGCACCCCTGCTGGCAGGAATTCGGCCTCGCCACCTTCGTCCGACAGAATATCGCTGTTATCGGCCAGGCGCTCGATTTCGTGCACGGCGCGTTCTCCCCGCACGGTTTCGGCCCTCACCCCCGTCCCCGCAACGCCCATGCCTTCCGCCTCTACGACTATGCCGCGGACCGCGCGCTCACCGTCGTGCAACTGCACGGCCTGCGGACCGTCGATGGCAAGGGCGACACGCCGGAGCGCGAGGTGCAGGCCGAAGCCCTCGTCGACCTCATCGCGCGCCTGCACCGCCAGGGCGAAGGCCTCGTCCTGTGCGGTGATTTCAACGTGCTGCCGCAGAGCGATACCTTCAAGACACTCGCGCGGATCGGCCTCGCCGACCTCGTCACCACCCGCGGCTTCACCGACACCCGGACATCGCTCTACACGAAGCCCGGCCGCTATGCCGACTACATGCTGGTAAACGCTGAGGTAAGCGTTGCGGATTTCACCGTCGTGGAGGCGCCGGAAGTGTCGGATCACCGGGCATTGCTTCTCAGCGCCGGATAAAACCCGCCAAGCACGGTGCGTTGGATCCTCGGGTCAAGCCCGAGGATGACGGAGGGGAGGAAACGCCACCTGCTCTTCAAACGGCACGGCATGCCGCCCCCCGCATTTTCCGACGAGTTTCCTCTTCTTGCATCATTTTCCGGCATCATCCGGGGATGGCGGCGAGGAGGAAGCGGCGCAAGCCCCTCCCATGGCGCGGCACGCAGCCCCTTCGCCGATACCTCCAAACCTCTCGTCTTGCGTCATCCTCGGGCTTGACCCGAGGATCCGTGCCCCACGCCGCAGCTATTCCTCATCCCCGTTCCCACCGCACATTTTCCCCGCCACCTCCATCCATGCCTACAATGCTCGCCATCCCGCCGCGGATACACCGCGAGGCGTCGTGGCGAGGCGGGGTCGGCGCGGGGCTTGGGGGGAAGACGCAGAACCCCATGCATCGGGCCTGCGGAAAATGGTCTCCCTCCGGCGACACGGGGGAAGCGGCAGGCGTCGGACCCGGGCCTTCCGCTTCACGCCCCGAACGGCGCGCCGGGCGTGCCTGTGCGGCACACAAGGGGGCCGGTCTGGCGGATGCGTCGGCATCGTCCGCCGGGATGAAGACCCTCCGGAAAGGCTTGCCTTTCCGTCCGTCATCGCCAAGGCGCGCAATGGCGGATGCAAAAACGGAAAACGGCCTCATCCCGGAAACCGACGGGAAGCATCCTCCCGGCCCGGCCTTTGCAGAGAGGCCCAGGTCGCGGGCAAAAACCGCCGAACGGGGCGCTGAAAGGCGTCATATACATATTTCTGACCCGGCGACTTCCAGCGCCCCGTCCGATGCTCTTTGAAAACCCACGGGCGGAAACCGCCGCGTGGATGACGGTGCGAGAACAGCAGGGACGCGGTCTAACCGCGCCAAACAAAAAGGCCGCCCCGAAGGACGGCCTCTTCACATGATATCCGGTCGGACCGATTACTCGGCGTCGCCTTCGGCGGCCTTCTTCTTGGCCGGAGCCTTCTTCTTCGGAGCGGCTTCCTCGCCTTCCGCAGCTTCGGCCTTGGCGGCCTTCTTCTTCGGCGCGGCCTTCTTGGTTTCCTTCTCGGAGCCTTCGGCTTCGTCGTCCGCCATCAACTCGTCCTTGGAGACGGTCTTGTCCGTCACCTTGATCTCGCCGAGGAGGTGATCGACGACCTTCTCTTCGAAGATCGGCGCGCGGAGCGAAGCGGCGGCGCCCGGGGTCTTCTGGAAGTATTCGAGGATCTGCTTTTCCTGGCCCGGGAACTGGCGGAGCTGCTGGTAGAGCGACTGCTGCATTTCCTCGTCGCTCACCTGGACGCCGGCCTTTTCGCCGATTTCCGAGAGAACGAGGCCGAGGCGGACGCGGCGTTCGGCGAGCTTGCGGTATTCCTCGCGAGCGGCTTCTTCCGTCGTGTCCTCGTCAGCGAAGGTCTTGCCGGACTGCTGGAGGTCCGTGTTGATCTGACGCCAGATGTTGTCGAATTCGGCTTCGACCAGACGCTCCGGCGTGTCGAACTTGTACATCTCGTCGAGCTGGTCGAGGATCTGGCGCTTGACCTTCTGGCGGGTGACCGAGCCGTACTGGCTTTCGATCTGGCCGCGGACGATCTCGCGCAGCTTGTCGGCCGATTCGAGGCCGAGCGTCTTGGCGAGCTCGTCGTTGATCTCGACATCCGCCGGGGCGGCGACGTCCTTGACGTTGATGTCGAAGGTGGCTTCCTTGCCGGCGAGGTTTGCGGCCGGGTAATCAGCCGGGAAGGTGACCGTGATGACCTTCTCGTCACCGGCCTTCAGGCCGACGAGCTGCTCTTCGAAGCCGGGGATGAAACGGTTGGAGCCGAGAACGAGTTCTGCGTCCTCGTCCTTGCCGCCGTCGAAGGCTTCGCCGTTGACCTTGCCGAGATAGTCGATGGTGACGCGGTCGCCATTGGCGGCCTTGCCCTTCTTGGTCTCGTAGGTGCGGGCGCTTTCGGCGATCTTGAGGATCTGCTCGTCGACCTCGGAAGCGTCGACTTCGACGACTTCGCGGGTGACGGCGATGCCGGAATTGTCCTTCAGGTCGATCGCCGGGATCACTTCATAGGACAGCGTGAATTCGAAATCGGCCTGGCCGGCGAGAATCTTCTCCGCTTCGTCCTGGTCTTCGGTCATCGCGATTTCCGGCTGCGTCGCGGACTTTTCGCCGCGCTCGGAAAGGATGGCCGACGGGCGGTCGCGGACGATCTCGTTGACGAGTTCGGCCATGATGGACTTGCCGTACATCTTCTTGAGATGGGCGAAGGGCACCTTGCCCGGACGGAAGCCGTTGATGCGGACACGGCCCTTGGCGTCTTCAAGACGCTCGTTCATCTGAGCTTCCATGTCCTTGGCCGGGATGACGACCTTGATTTCGCGCTTCAGCCCTTCAGCGAGCGTTTCGATAACCTGCATGTTCAAACCTTCATTTCGAGTTGGCGGTGCTCAAACCGGCCTGCCGGTTATGGCGAACACCCCGCCGGTCCATTTGCCGGCAGTGGCTTTACTGAATTTCGTGGCCTTTTGGCAAGCAAAATGGCGCTCTCATATGTCCACAACCCGCCGAAACCTCCTGTTTCGGCGTTCGGTGGCTCTGGTGCGGGTAGAGAGACTTGAACTCCCACGCCTTGCGGCACCAGAACCTAAATCTGGCGTGTCTACCAATTTCACCATACCCGCGTCTCAGAAACCGCTTTGCCGCGGGCAGCGCATGCGCGCGCCGCGGCGCCTTCCGAGCGCGGCGTCTCTATATCACCCGTTTCGGGCGGATCAAAGGAAAAATGAGCCGTTTGCGGGCATTGCAGTCAATAGAGCGGCTCGTCATAGACGGGCTCGCCGCGAAGGACGAGCCGGGCGATCTGCGGCGTACCATCCTTCACGCGCGCCTCCACCTCCAGCTCCTCCTGGTTGCGGGCGTCCTCCAGCACCCTGCCCTCGCCCTCCGGCACGTAGTAGCGCTCCAGGCCGTAACTGACGAAGAGGGTTTCGGGCAGGCCGCCGTCGCCGGCGGAATAGTAGTCGAAGGGAAGCGTGCGCAGGATGACGCTGCCCTCCTCCGGCGCGAGATCGCCGAACCGCGCCTCGCTTGCCGTCCACAGGCCGTCCGCGCCGGGCTTTAGCCGCACGGACAGGCGCACGCGGCCGCTCGCAGTCGGCGCCTCGCCGGTGACGATCGCCTTCGGGATGGTCGAGATCGGATAGGACAGGATGACATAGTCGCCGCGCAGGAGATCGCGCGGATCGACCGGCAGCGTCTTCAGCCTGATGTCGGCGCCGCTGCGCAGGATCGAGGCGCGGCTTTCCACCATGTAGCCGAGCACGGCGGTCTGCAGCGCTGCGGCGAGGATGCCGGCGACGAGCGGCGGCACGCGGAAGGATCGGAATGTCGTCATGGTCAGGCCTCCGCCTTCGTTGCAGCCCGGGAAAAGCGCCGCTCCAGCGCGATCACCGCCCAGGCGACCAGCGCCACGACGAGGCCGGACACCAGGAAGAAGCCGGAGGTGCCGATGATCGAGCCGATCGTCTCGGAGGCGAGATAGAGCGTCTCGGCGGCGAAGGTGGCATAACCGAGATAGCGCACCGCGCCGTTCTCCTTGCCGGACAGCGCGATGCCGGCGATGGCCGCGACGAGCGTGACGATGCCGAGGACCAGGCGGTTCGCCATAGCGTCGAATTCGGCATGCAGCACGAGAAGGCCCACCACCAGCACCAGGTAGGAATAGAAGGCCGGCGCCGCGCCGGCGCTGCGGGCGAGCGCATGGAGCGGCGATTGCGGCGCGGCGGCAAGGAGATAGGCGACGGCGCCGAAGCCGGCGATCGCGATGGCGGTCGCAGGCGTCTCGTATTCGCCATAAATGAAGGCGAGCCAGGCGACGAGCAGCAGATAGGCGAGATGGCGCACCCGCGCCGCGCCGGTATAGCGCACCAGAAGGATGACGATGACCGCCATCAGCGGCATCAGCCAGAGCAGCACGGTCTCATCGGCATTGTAGGACGATGTCCAGTCGGCGCCGGACACGACGAAGGCAAGCAAACCGGCAATGGCCGTGACGGCGCCCGAACGGAAGAGCGCGGCAGCCACGACCGCGCCGGCAAACCAGACGAGCATCGCCTGGAACGTATCGCCGGACAGATGATACATCTGCCCGACCAGCGCGATCGCGCCGCCGAAGGCGAGCGTGCCGAAAACGAGGAAGGCGGCGGCCAGCCGCTCCGCACCGCGGACGGTCAGCACCGCGCCGGCAATGTAGGCGCCCCAGATCAGGCCGACGATACCGACGAGCCGGACAAGCCGCGGGATCGCCTCCCAGTTGGCCGCGACGAGCAGCAGCACCGCGGCGGAGACGAGCAGCGCCGCGATGATCATCAGCACCCGCCCGAGGCTGAAGGAACTGGGGCGGGAATCGTATTCCTGCAGCAGGCGCCCGGCCGTCGGGGCGTCGAGCAGGCCCTGTGCCGTCCAGTGTTTGAGGTCGCGCTCCAGCCTGCCTCTGTACATCCGTTCCCGCTCCGTTCGAAAAATGCCTGCGTTTCCTGCCGGTTCCCGGCATTGTCAACGGAACGATACAACGCGGCCGGAAATTCGCAATCGGAGCAAAAATCCGCAAAAAGAGCATTCATTGGCTGTTCCCGTCCTTGAAGACGAGGCTGCGACCACCAAGATTAACGGGAAATAAAGAATGCCCTGATAAAACTGGCCACGAAAGGCCGATTTTGACCGGTGGTTTCGGACATGCAGATGGCGCATATCATCCATGCTCATATTGCACTGCACAAAATCAACGGACGGGGCTATAGTCCAGACATCGGATCAGAAGCGATCCGGCCCGCAGATCAAGGCGCCGCGTAACGTAGGGCGACAGGGAAGCGGGAAGGCGGACTGGTCGAACGCCTGGCATGATGCCGAAGGACCCGAGCCCCGGAAACGGGGATCGACAGGAATTCGGAACGACGCACTCCTCCTCCCAAGTGTCGTTTCGATACGATTGGCAACACTCCTCCTCCCAGTTGCCAATCACTCTTAGTGACGCCCGCTGGATCTCCTCCCCCAGCGGGCGTTATTATTTGCGCCAGACGCATGGCAGCCCGCCCGAAGGCCACCAAACACCCTGAAAAGATCAGCCTTTCCGCCCAAAACCTGGGCACCCCCGTCCATGCATCGCATAATCCATGCATTAATCGCATAGGTGCCATTCCCATCGCGCGCTTCCGCGCAAGGCGGGCACGATCTATATAAGTCTCATCGGTCGGGCGACGATCTCCTCCTCCCAACGTCCCCGACAGGATTGGCGGCCCTCCCTCCTCCTCCCAAGGCTGCCAATCGATATCAGCAACGCCCGCCGGATCTCCTCCCCCGGCGGGCGTTGTTTTTTTGCACCGCACCCAACCCGTGATGCATAGCGGCTTAATTCTTGTGGCCGAGAGCCCGGATTTTCGCCAGAATTTTGCCGAAATTTCCGCTTGACATGCTCAAAACGCATAGGTGCCGTGCTGTAACAGCGCTGTTCTTTTCGGCGGTGCAGCGTATAGTCCTAGCCATCAGATCGGGGCGGCGCCAAGGACGAGCGGCCGCCCAGTAGGAAGCCCAAGAAAGGGGTAAGAACATGAACCTGGCACGCTCTTTCAACAACTGGCGCAAGTACCGTCAGACCGTCAGCGAACTCGGCCGTATGTCGGACCGGGAACTGCGCGACCTCGGCATCGGCCGCAGCGATATCCCCTATATCGCCCGCAAGGCTGCCAACTAAGCCGAACGACCTTCAACGGTCCCTTTTCGAACGCCCTCCGGTTTCCGCCGGAGGGCGTTTTCGTTTGCTCGTCTTTTTGCGCCGCACAATGTCGCAATTCTCTCCCAGCGACACGCGGCACGCCATCGACCCGGCCCGACGTTCTTCCCCTATCCGCCTGGAATATCGGCATTTTCTCCGAAAGGTGCCCGTGAGCGGACCATCTGCCCGATTGGCGGTCGTCTTATTGCACAAATGCATAGCAGATGCATTTTCTTTGCACTGCACATTAACAGAGGCATCGCTTATATAGAGCTCACACACCGGTGAGACAGACCTGCCGGCCAACACATCGAGGAGATGACCATGAACCCGATCCGCATTGCAAAGAACTGGATTTCCTACCGCCGCACGATGAACGAACTCGGCAACCTGTCGAACCACACGCTGTCCGACATCGGCCTGACCCGTTACGACATCCGCGACATCGCAGCCCGTTCCTTCCGCTAAGACATAGCCGGTTTCCACCGCAGCGGCCGGAAACGGCGACGCGCGAGGAACGCTTCAAACGGCACCATATGGTGCCGTTTTTGATTCCGGCTTTTCAATCTCCGCGATGGAAGTCGGTCCGCGGGCATGGTAACGAACCGCCCATGACAAAGACCTCTTCCCTCGCTCCCATCCACGTCATCGGCGGCGGCCTTGCCGGCTCGGAAGCCGCCTGGCAGATCGCCGAGAACGGCGTCCCCGTCATCCTGCATGAAATGCGCGGCGTGCGCGGCACGGATGCCCACAAGACGGACGGCCTTGCCGAACTCGTCTGCTCCAACTCCTTCCGCTCGGACGACGCGACCAGCAACGCGGTCGGCGTGCTGCACGCCGAGATGCGGCTTGCCGGCTCGCTGATCATGCGCTCGGCCGATGGCAGCCAGGTGCCGGCCGGCGGCGCGCTCGCCGTCGACCGCGACGGTTTTTCCGCCGCCGTTACCGCCGCGCTCGAAAGCCACCCGCTGATCACCATCACGCGCGAGGAGGTCATCGGCCTGCCGCCGGAGGCCTGGGACCAGGCGATCATCGCCACCGGCCCGCTCACCGCCCCCTCGCTCGCCGCGGCGATCCAGGAACGCACCGGCGCCGATTCGCTCGCCTTCTTCGACGCCATCGCGCCCATTGTGCACACGGCCAGCGTCGACATGGACATCTGCTGGTTCCAGTCGCGCTACGACAAGGTCGGCCCCGGCGGTACGGGCAAGGACTATATCAACTGCCCGATGGACGAGGCTGAGTACAATGCCTTCATCGACGCCCTGATCGCCGGCGACACGACGGGCTTCAAGGAATGGGAAGGCACGCCCTATTTCGACGGCTGCCTGCCGATCGAGGTTATGGCGGAGCGCGGCCGCGAGACGCTGCGCCACGGGCCTATGAAGCCGATGGGCCTCACCAATGCGCACAACCCGACGGTAAAACCCTATGCCGTCGTGCAGCTACGCCAGGACAATGCGCTCGGCACGCTCTACAACATGGTCGGTTTCCAGACGAAGCTGAAATACGGCGCGCAGGCAGAGATCTTCCGCCTGATTCCGGGCCTTCAGAATGCGGAATTCGCCCGCCTCGGCGGCCTTCACCGCAACACCTACATCAATTCTCCGACGCTGCTCGACCGCTCGCTGACGCTGAAGGGTCGGCCGGGCCTGCGTTTCGCCGGACAGATCACCGGCTGCGAGGGTTATGTGGAAAGCGCCAGCATCGGCCTGCTCGCCGGCCGTTTCGCGCTTGCCGAACGGCGCGGCGAAACGCCGTCCCTGCCGCCGGAAACCACGGCCTTCGGTTCGCTGCTCGGCCATATCACCGGCGGCCACATCGTTTCGGACGACGAGCCGGGCAAACGCTCCTTCCAGCCGATGAACATCAATTTCGGCCTGTTCCCGCCGCTGGAGCCGGGCGCGGTGACGAAGCCGGAAGGCATGAAGCGGTTCCGCGGCAAGGACAAGGCCCTCGCCAAGAAGCAGGCAACCGCCGCACGGGCGCTGGAAGACTGCGCCCGCTGGCTCGGCCGCTGATTTTCCGGGTGGCTACCCTTCGGCCGCAGCGTCAGAATGCGGGATACGCATAGGAGGCCGGGAGCAGGCCTCCTTTTCCCTGCGGGGAGAAGGAAAAGGAAGCAACGTCATGCCACAGGCGATTGCCCACGCTTTTTAGTTCTGTCGCCCTGCGGTCTCGGCCCCGCGCCCGGCCACGGCCGGCATGAAGCTGCCGAGCAACCAGAGCGATACCTCCGCGGCCTCCCGCTCGTCGCGGAATTCGAAGACGCCGCCCTCGAAGGCGGCATTGGCGAATTTGACGGCGAGGCGCCTGGGGCCGGCGCTCTCGACGCGCACCGCGCCGGGCTCGATCAGGTGGCAGGAATAGTGATGGCCATGGGCGTGCATGCAGCCGGCCTTGCCGTCATGCAGGCGCAGGAACACGGCGCGACCGTCCGCCGTGGCGATGACCTCGCGGATCGCCTCGTCGGGGAAGGCCCGGCCGAATTCCAGGATGGCGAGCCCCGCATCCTCGCCCGCCATTTCCTGCTCGTCCTCCCGGCGAAACACCTGGCGGAAGACGAGGCCGGCCAGAACCAGGCAGACAATGGTGACGGTCCAGAGCATCGGCGCGATTCCTCCCCGAAAAACATGCTGCCGCTGTAGCGGACAAGGCTTGCGCCAGTTTTGCGTCCTGCGAGGCGCCCAGAGTCTGTCCGGTTCATTCCGAACAGGACAGACTCTGGGTTTCTCTGCTTTCGTTTGTTTCTTCGGGAAAACCGGTTCCCACTTTTCCCTGACAAACTCTAGAGCATTCCCGGTGAACTCCGGTTCACCGGGAATGCTCTAGATTCTTGTTTTTACCGCATTATCCGACGCCGAAGCGACCTCGCTTCGGCTGGAAATGCTCTAGAACGGCCCGCGGCGCGATGCGCGCCACATCCACCATTGCCGCCGCCATTGCGCCGGCTGGAGGGAACGTTCGAGCACTGCCGCGCCAGCCTTCTCCGCTGCGTCCAATATAGGACGAACGAGGGCGATCGGCAAAAAGGCCGGCCGGTTGGCTGGCGAAACGCCGCCGGCGGCCCGCGCGCGGGCAAGATGCTCCCGGCCGAGGCCGACGAAGGCGTCCACCGCCCGCGCCGTCGCGGCCGCATCGTTGCCGGCAAGCAGCGCCTCCGGCATCAGGCCCGTGGCGGCGAGAAGATCGGCCGGCAGGTAGACCTGGCCGCGCCGCCGGTGGATCGGCAGCATCAGCAAGGTGCCCGCGACGGTCTGCGCCACGCCGGCATGTCCCGCGGCCTCGGCAGAAGCGGGCGCCCCCGCCGGATCGAGGATGAGGCTTGCGAGCTGAATCAGCGCCGAGGCGGTTTCTCCGGCATAGCCTTCGAAGGCCGCGCGGCTTTCCATCGGGTCGTTGTAGACGTCGAAGATGCGCGCCTCGGTCATGTCCGTCAGCACGGCGACGGGCAGCCGGTGTTCCTTCACGCAGGCCATCAGCCCGGCGGCGAGCGGATTGGCCATGGCATCGCCCTCGGCGGTGCCCTCGAGCACGTCGCGCCACCATTGCAGGCGGATCTCGCCGGGCAGCGCCTCGCGCACCACGTCGCGCACGCGGGCGATCTCCGCATTGAAGGCATAGAGCGCGGCGAGCGCCCCGCGCTTTTCCGCCGGCGCCAGCAGGCAGGCGAGATAGCGATCGCGATCGGTGTCGCGGAGCATCGCCAGACAATGGGCGTAGTGATCGGTCATGTCGGATTTCACACGGCGATCAGCGCGGCGGCGACGGCCCGGCTCTCGGCCAGCATGACATTGAACGTGCGCACGGCCGCGCCCGTGCTCATCGGGTCGGAGCGGACCTTGCGTTCCGTCAGAGCCGCCTTGATCTCGGCCGAAAGCGGGCGGATCTCTTTGCCGGTGCCGACGAGCAGCACCTCGATCTCGCCCGCCTCGTCCAGGACGCGCTGCAGGTCGGCCAGCGTCAGCGGCGAGCCCTCCTGCTTGTCCCAGCCGTGGATGCCCGAGGGCAGGCAGAGGATGGAGCCGCGATGCGACATGTCGGCGAAGCGGAAGCCGCCATTGCCATATGCGTCGATCGGCGCACGCCCGGGGAAATGCGCCTCCCGGATTTCGATGCCCTTAGCCATTGGCTCCCGTCGCCTCCGTGACCGGTCCCTTGCCGCCCTTGCCCGGGCGGTAGCGCTCCGGCTGCAGGCGGAACAGGATGAGGATCGGTCCGGCAATGTAGATAGAGGATATGGTGCCGATCGCCACCCCGAAGAGCAGCGTCAGCGCGAAGGTGCCGATCGCCTCGCCGCCGAACAGCGCGAGGGCCGCGAGCGCGATCAGCGTGGTCGCCGAGGTGAGGACCGTGCGCGACAGCGTGCGGTTGATCGCGTCGTCGATGAGGATCGGCAGCGGCATCTGCTTGAAATGCCGGAGATTTTCACGGACGCGGTCGTAGACGACCATGGTGTCGTTGAGCGAATAGCCGGCCACCGTCAGGAGCGCGGCGACGGCCGTGACGTTGAACTCGATCTTGGCGAGCGCCAGGAAGCCGAGCGTGAAGAACACGTCATGCGCCAGCGCGATGATCGCGCCGATGGCAAAATGCCATTCGAAGCGGATCCAGATATAGGCGACAAGCGCGAAGAGGCCGACGACGAAGCCGAGCGTCGCCGTGTCGATCAGCTCGCCGGAAATCGCCGGGCCGACCACCTCGACGCGGCGGAAGTCGTAATCGTCCTCCAGCTCGCCGCGGGCGACCAGCACGGAGGTCTGCTCGGCGTTCTCGCCCTCGCCGGCCGAGGTCAGCCGCACCAGCGCGTGGCGCGCATCGCGCTGCTTCGTCACGTTCAGCACGTCGACGCCGGCATCGTTGAGGCGAGCGGTGATGTCGTCGAGATCGGCATTGCCGGCCTTCGCCTGCACCTCCAGCGCCGCGCCGCCGGTGAAATCGATGCCGGGCTTGAGCTTGCCGGCGACGAGCAGGCCGGCAATGGCGAGCGACAGCACCGCCGTCAGCAGGAAGACGCCGTTGCGCACCGCCATGAAGCGCAGGTTGAGGCTGTCGAAGAAGCCGGAGCGCACGCCCTTCGGCAGGTGCGTCGCGTGGCTGCGGTTGAGCCAGGCGGTGACGAGGCGGCGCGTCAGCGTGAAGGTGGTGGCGAGCGTCGCGAAAAGCCCGATGCCGACGGCAAGCGCGAAGGCGCGCACCGGCGCGGCCGAGAGCAGGAAGAGGACCGCGATGGCGATGAACATGGTGACGGAGGCATCGAGCACCGTGGCACGGGCGCGGCGGAAGCCGACCAGCACCGACCGGGAGAGTTCCCGACCGCCCTTCACCTCCTCGCGGATGCGCTCGAAAATCAGCACGCTGGCATCGACGGCGATGCCGACGGTCAGCACCATGCCGGCGATCATCGACAGCGAGACCGGCGCGCCGACAAGCGCCAGCACGGCGAAGGAGAGGACCATGACAAAGGCGAGCGACAAGGAGGCGATGACGCCGAGCACGCCGTAGAAGAAGGTCATGAAGGCGACGACGGCGGCGATGGCGACGGCGAGCGCGACGACCACCGTCGTGGCCGAGGTCGTGCCGAGCGCCGGCTCGATCGAGCGTTCCTCGATGATGGTGAGCGGCGCCGGCAGCGGGCCGCTGGCGATGATGCGCGCAAGGTTCGCCGCCCCTTCCGCGTCGAAATCGCCGGAAAGGCGGCCGACGCCGTCGGTAATGGCGCCCTTTATGCGCGAGGTCGAGATCACCTGCCCGTCGAGCAGGATGGCGATGGTGCGGCCGCTGTTTTCCCGCGTGAAGGCGGCGAGCCGTTCGGCGGCATCCGCCTTCAGCACGAATTCGATGAAGGGCTCGTCATTGGCGGCGGGCTGGGCCGAGGCGACGTCGATCGCGGTGAAGAGATCGTCCTGCCGCACGAGATAGCCGACCGGCGGCTCGCCGGTGGAGTAGAGCACTTCGGTGCCCGCCGGCGCGCCGTTCTCGATGGCCGTGTCGACCGGCACGCTGTCGTCGACGAGGCGGGCGGAAAGCCGGCCGACCGTCGCCAGCATGTCCTTGACGCGCTGCGGGTCGGTCAGGCCCGGCATGGCGACGACGATGCGGTCATGCTCGCCGCGCACGACGACGAGTTCGGGAATGTCGAGGCTCTCGACGCGGCGGCGCACCGCATCGACGGCGCCGAGCGAAGCAGCGCTTGCCGCGCTCTCCACCGCATCGGCGGAAAGCACGAGGCGGAACGTGCCGCTTTCCGGTTCGCTGAGCGTGCCGAGGCCAAGGGCTGCGAGCGCCGTGCGGGCCGCATCGAGGCGGGCGGGCGTTGTCACGGTGACGTCGATCGTATCGTCCGCACCGTTGAGGTCGCTATGGGGAATGCGCGCGGCGCGCAGGGTATTGCCGATGGTCTCGACGGCAGCGCGCAGGCGCTCGGCGGCGATATCGCCGCGCGATATCTCCAGCACGAGGCGGGAACCGCCGGTGAGGTCGAGGCCCGGAACGAGGCGATGATCCGTCATCCAGCCGGGAAGGCCGGCGGAAAGGCGGGCCGGAAGAAGGCTCGGCAGAAGGACCAGAAGGCCCGCCGCAAGGACGAGCCAGAGAGAGAAGGTCTTCCAGCGGGCGGATGGCAGCATCGCGATCTCGACTAATCCGGCGGGCCGCCGGCTGAAAACCAGTCGGGCCGTCCGGCCGGGAACGTTTCCCCGGCCAGGCGGCAGGCCAAGTCATTCCTTGACGGGTTCGCCCTTGACGCGGACTTCGCTGACGCCGCTGCGCACGACGCGGATCTTGATGCCTTCGGCGATCTCGACTTCGAGTTCGTTGTCGTCGACGACCTTGGTGACCTTGCCGACGATGCCGCCGCCGGTGACGACCTGGTCGCCGCGGCGGATGTTCTTCAGAAGCTCATCGCGACGCTTCATGTTTGCACGCTGCGGACGGATAATAAGGAAATACATCACCACAAAGATCAGCAGGAACGGCAGGACCGACATGAGAATGTCTGCGCCGCCTGCCCCGCCGGGTGCCGCCGTCTGCGCGAAGGCCTCGGTAATGAACATCAACTACTCCTTGAAATCGTGAATTCGGGCGGCCTGCGGGGCCGTTTCGGTTGCCGGAATATAGGCAAGCGAGCCTTGAATGCAACACACGACCTTGCGAAGCGGCCTGTTTTCAAGCGCTTTCCCCCTTTTCGCGACCCGTCGCCGCATGCTACCCGGCAGGGACGCATGAGGAGAGAGAAATTGCAGGAAGATCACGTCAAGCTCTTGCTCGCCGAAATCGGCCGCATCAACGCCGCGCTGGAACGTCTCGCCGGCCCCGCGCCCGCCGTCAACGACTGGAACGCCGCCGAGGTATTCGTCTGGTCGCCGGCCCGCCAGCACCTCCAGCCGGTGAGGCGGCCGAACCGCATCGAGATCGAGCTGATCCGCGGCGTCGACCATGTCCGCGACATCCTCGTCGACAACACGGTGCGCTTCGCCCGCGGCCTGCCGGCCAACAACGTGCTGCTATGGGGCGCGCGCGGCATGGGCAAGTCCTCGCTGGTCAAATCCGTCCATGCACTTGCCGCCAAGGAGACGGGCAACGGCTTGAAGCTGGTGGAGGTGCACCGCGAGGACATCGCCACGCTGCCGGCGCTGATGGATATTCTCAAGGAAGCGCCCTGCCCGGTCATCATCTTCTGCGACGACCTGTCCTTCGACCATGACGACACGTCCTACAAGTCGCTGAAGGCGGCGCTGGACGGCGGCGTCGAGGGCCGGCCGGACAATGTGCTGCTCTACGCCACCTCCAACCGCCGCCACCTCCTGCCGCGCGACATGATGGAGAACGAGCAGTCGACGGCGATCAACCCGTCGGAGGCGGTGGAGGAGAAGGTCTCGCTCTCCGACCGCTTCGGCCTCTGGCTTGGCTTCTACAAGTGCAGCCAGGCCGAATATATCGAGATGATCGACGGCTACGCCCGGCACTTCGACCTGGGTATCCCGGCCGAGCAGTTGCATGCGGAAGCGCTGGAATGGGCTACGACCCGCGGCTCGCGCTCCGGCCGCGTCGCCTGGCAGTATGTGCAGGATCTCGCAGGCCGCCTCGGCAAGCCGCTCGTCAAATGAGAGGGGGCCCGGTCGGGCTCGCCTTTGATTGACGGCAAACCTCGCCCCGTCCTCTATCGTCATCCTCGGGCTTGACCCGAGGATCCAATCGACACCCGCGGCTGTGGATGGTCGGGTCAGGCCTGACCATGACGGAGGAGAGGCCGGGCGGCTTTATCAGAAACAACAAGGCCCGGTCGAACCGGGCCTTGTTGTTTTTCCTATGGACGATCAACCTATTCCAGGAAGGTCATCGGGTTGACCGGCGTTGCGTTCTTGCGCACCTCGAAGTGAACCTTCGGGCGGGTGGCGTTGCCGCTCATGCCGGACGTCGCGACGGTCTGGCCGCGCTGGATCTTCTGGCCGCGCTGGACGCTGAGGTCGCCGGCATGGCCGTAGACCGTGACGGTGCCGTCGTCGTGGCGCACGAGGACGGCGTTGCCGAGCTCCTTCAGGCTTGAGCCGGCATAGATGACCACGCCGTTTTCGGCGGCCTTGATGGGCGTGCCCTCGGGAACGGAGATGTCGATGCCGTCATTGCGGTTGCCGTCGACATTCGCGCCGTAGCCGGCGATGACCGCGCCGCGCACCGGCCAGCGATACTTGCCGATGCCGGTCGATTCGGGCGCCTCGTCCGTGACGTCGGATTTCGCCGCCACTTCCGTGACCGAAACGGTCTTCACCGGCGCCTTGTAGGCTTCCGGCTTCTTTTCCGCCGTCTCGACGGCCTTTTCCTTCTTCGCCGGAACCGATGCGGTCACCGTCTTGTCGGTCGTCGTCTCGGCCGCGGCCACGCTGCCGCCGGCCGGGATGACGAGATTCTGGCCGATGCGGATCGACGCGGTCGTCAGCCCGTTCGCCTTCTTCAGCGCATCGACGGAAACGCCGTTGCTGCGCGCGATCTTGGCGAGCGAATCGCCCGGCTTGACCTCGTAGCCGCCCTTGCCCTTGCCTTCGCCGGCATCGGCGACGTTCGAATTCGTCTGGCCGCTTTCCGACTTCAGCTTTTCGCGGCTGGAGGTGGTCGGCAGAATGGCGACGTTCTGCTCGCCCCTGCGCTCCGGCGTCGGCAGCTTGTTGTCGACCTTGAGCGTGCCGTCGGTCGAGGCCTTGGCCGCGCTTGCCGTGGTGCTGAAGGTCGGGATGACGATCTTCTGGCCCGGCTCGGCATCCGAAGCGCGCTTGAGGTTGTTAGCCGCGAGGATTTCCTTTTCCGGCACGCCGTATCTGTTGGCGAGCGTCTTCACGCTTTCGCCCTGGCGCAGCATGACGACCGGCGCATTGGCCGTCGACCAGCCGGCCTTGCCCTTGTTGACGGTCGCCGTCGTCAGCGTATCCGCGTCCTCGACGATGGCCTTCGCCTTGCGTTCGGGAAGCTGCTGACCCAGGGCGACCTCGCGCTCGGCGGCCTGGCGGGCGCCTGCGGTCGGGTCGGTAAGTTCGCCGCGCTGGACGCTCATCGGCGTCGTCGCGAGCCGCGTGCCGGAACCGCCGGTGGTTGCCGTATTGATCGGATCGTAGGAAACGGCGCCCTGATCGGGGAACGGCTGGTTGAGCGCTTCCTCGCGCGAGCCGAACTGGTCGGCCGTCGCGAACTGCTGGCCGTTGCCGACAGTGCCGCGCGGAACCGGATTGCCGCCGAGCAGCGTCCGGCGCGGGACCGAACTCGTCGTCATGTTGTCCTGGCCGGAGGAGGAGAAGAGACCGCCGAAACGCGAGGCGTCCGAGCTGCACCCGGTCGCAACGCTGGCCAGCAAGACGGCAACCGCGAGGCGGGTCGCGGTCCTGGCAAAACTCGGCGATACACTCTTACGCATATGACTACCCACTCGGTACGCTACTTGATGTGGACCGATTAAAGCGCGTTAGAGTTACTGCCCGGTTAAGGCGGGACCATCCGCATGGGTTTTTTGATGAATTGATAACCATGGCGCATCCGCGCCGCGACGGCAAAGGCCTCAGAAGCCGGTCGCGTACATGGTGTCGGCGCGCGAGATGCGGCCGGAGACGACGCGGGCGGCGTTCTCGAAATCGGCCTGGCTCGGCTGGAAGATCGCCGAGATGGGGGTCGCGCGCCTGCCGCCCTTGCCCTCGCCGGCGGTGGCGTTTTCGAGGGCGGCATCGGGCGCCGTCATGTCGAGGGCGCTTTCATTATAGGCGATGGCGCGCAGCGCCGTGACGGCGGGTTCGCGCGTGCCGGCATAGCGGGCACTGCGCTGGTCCTCGGCCGGCATGCTGTCGAAATATTCGATATAGGCGCGGTAATAGGCCTTGCGGTCGCCTTCCTCGAGGAAGTGGCCGAAAGCGGCATATTCGCGCTTCTCCAGCGCGTCGGTATCGACGTTCTCGCGCTCGGCGTCAGTAAGGGCGGGCTGACTGTAAGCCGTCTCTTCCCGAGCGACATTGAGGACGAGCAGCGCATCGACCGAAAGGCCGACATGGGAGGACGGGTCGTAGCTGCCGCCGGCCAGATTCGCGGTCGATCCGGCTTCGGTGCTTTCCTCGACGGCCTTGCCCGCGGCCCTGGTCGCAAGGTAGGCGAGGCTGTCGCTGGTCGAGCTGCTGGCGATCCTGTTCGAGACGTGCATTTCCCTCTCCATCGGAACGGCCGTCGCGTTGGAAAACCGGCGTCCTGCGTGGAAGTTTCTGCTTCGTCACCGGCCTACGCCTCGAAGCTTGCGCGAAGCTTGCGTTGGTTAACAAAAGGTTAACGCGCTGTATTCGCGTCAGGAATTCGCGCGGAACGCGCAGACGGGCGCGCCGCCCATGCCGGTTTTCCGGCAAAAACGCGCAAAAGACTCAGGAGGCGGAGGCCTGCCGCATGAGAATGAACGGGCTGCGGGGATGGGTCAGAGGGCCTGTGCCATCTGGGGGACGATCGGCAGGTAGGGCACGTCGAAAAGGTCTTCGCGGTCGAAGCGGCTGCCGGTCTTGACCAGCTTCAGCATGCGGCATTCGGTTTCGCCGACCATGACGGGGGCGATCAGCATGCCGCCGGAGACGAGCTGCTCGGCGAAGAAACGCGGCAAGGCGGGAAAGGCGGCGGTGACGAGGATACGATCGAAGGTCCCCTCGCCCGGCATGCCGTTGCTGCCGTCGGCCTGACGCACGATGACGTTGCGGATGCCGGCCTTCTCGATCGATTGCTGCGCATTGGTGGCGAGCGTGCGGTAACGGTCGACCGTCAGCACGCGTTCCGTCAGGCGGCCCATGACGGCGGCGGTGAAGCCCGAGCCGGTGCCCACCTCCAGGATGCGCTGCCCGGCCTTGAGGTTCAGGAGGTGCAGGAGCCGCACGGCAAGGTCGATGCCCTCCATGAAGGAACCGCAGTCGAGCGGCAGGACGCGGCGCGAATAGGCCTCGCCGGCGAATTGCGGCGGCACGAAAAGCGTGCGCGGCGTCTGCTCCACGGCGGTCAGCAGGTCGAGATTGTTGATGCCCTGGCCGCGCAGGCGCAGGGCCAGCGCGGCAAAGCCCTCTTTCTCGATCACCCGTCCCGTGTTCAATCCACGTCCTCGCCGTTGAGCACGCGCTGCACGCGATCCAGCACGGTATAGTCCGTCAGGTCGAGCTTCAGCGGCGTCACGGAGATCTTGTGGTTCTTCACCGCATGGATATCCGTGCCGCTGCGGAAATCGCCCTTCCGTTCGCCGAAGCGCAGCCAGTAGTAGGGGAAGCCGCGCCCGTCCAGGCGCTCGTCGATCGTCAGCCCGAAATCGAGCTTGCCCTGGCTGGTGACCTCGACGCCCTTGAGGTCCGCTGGCGCGCAGTTCGGGAAATTGATGTTGAAGAAGGTCCAGTCCGGCAGCTCGACATCCATGAGCTGGCGGATCAGCTTCGGCGCGAAGCTTTCAGCCACCTCCCACGGCACGACGCGGCCGCCGGCATGGTTGTAGGCCTGGCTCAGCGCCATGGACTTGATGCCCTGCAGCGTGCCCTCGATCGCGCCGGCGATCGTGCCCGAATAGGTGACGTCGTCGGCCATGTTGGCGCCGACATTGACGCCCGACAGCACGAGGTCCGGCTTCTCGTCGAGCACTTCGCGCACGCCCATGATGACGCAGTCCGTCGGCGTGCCGCGCAGCGCGTAGCGCTTGTCGTCGATCTTCCTGAGGCGCAGCGGCTCGGAGAGCGTCAGCGAATGGGCAAGCCCGCTCTGGTCCGTCTCAGGCGCGACGACCCAGACGTCGTCGGTCAGTTCGCGGGCGATCCGTTCGAGGGCCGCAAGGCCCTCGGCGTGGATGCCGTCGTCGTTCGTCAGTAGAATGCGCATGTCGTTTCCGCCTTCCGCCTCAGGCGGCCTTCTCGATCTTCTTCAGGCCGCCCATATAGGGCAGCAGTGCGTCCGGCACGGTAACCGAGCCGTCCTCGTTGAGGTAGTTCTCCATGACGGCGATCAGCGCGCGGCCGACGGCCGTGCCCGAACCGTTCAGCGTGTGCACGAACTTCGTCGCCTTGTCGTCCTTGCCGCGATAACGCGCATTCATGCGCCGCGCCTGGAAATCACCGCAGACCGAAACGGACGAGATTTCGCGGAACGTGTCCTGCCCCGGCAGCCAGACCTCCAGGTCATAGGTCTTGCGGGCGCCGAAACCCATGTCGCCGGTGCACAGCGTCATGACGCGGTAGTGCAGTCCGAGGCGCTTCAGGATCTCCTCGGCGCAGGCCGTCATGCGCTCGTGCTCGTCGATCGCGCTTTCCGCGTCGGTGATCGAGACGAGCTCGCACTTCATGAACTGGTGCTGGCGCAGCATGCCGCGCGTATCGCGCCCCGAGGAACCGGCTTCCGACCGGAAGCACGGCGTCAGCGCGGTGAAGCGCAGCGGCAGCTTCTCCTGGTCGAGGATCTCCTCGCGCACGAGGTTGGTGAGCGAGACCTCCGCGGTCGGGATCAGCCAGCGGCCGTCCGTGGTGCGGAACAGGTCCTCGGAGAATTTTGGAAGCTGGCCGGTGCCGAACATGGCGTCGTCACGCACCAGCAGCGGCGCGTGCACTTCCGTATAGCCGTGCTCGCCGGTGTGCACGTCGATCATGAACTGGCCGAGGGCGCGTTCGAGGCGGGCGAGCTGGCCCTTCAGCACGGTGAAGCGCGAGCCGGCGATCTTGGCCGCAGCCTCGAAATCCATGTAGCCGAGGGCCTCGCCGATCTCGTAGTGCTCCAGCGCCTTGTGGTTCCAGCCGGGCTTTTCGCCCCATTTCAGCTTTTCCACATTGCCGGTCTCGTCCGTGCCGACCGGCACGTCGTCGAGCGGGATGTTCGGGATGCGCGACAGGGCATCGTTGAGCTCGGCCGTGACCTGGCGCTCCTCCTCTTCCGCCGCGGGAAGCTGGTCCTTGATCGCCGAGACCTCGGCCTTCAGTTTTTCCGCAAGTTCAGTGTTCTTGGCCGCCATCGCCGCGCCGATCTCCTTGGAGGCGGCGTTGCGGCGCGACTGCATGTCCTGCGCCGTCTGGATGACGCTGCGGCGCTTCTCGTCGAGATCGATGAGGGCCTGTGCCAGGGGGCTCGCGCCGCGCTTTGCAAGGGCGGCGTCGAGAGCGGCGGCGTTGTCGCGGATCCATTTGATATCAAGCATTGTCGTTCCAGGCGTTCCGTGGATTGAGGCCCACCCGCGCCCGGCAGCACAGTGCGGCAACGCCGGAGATCAGGCCTTGTCGGCCTCTTCCGGCGTCGCAACGACCTCGTTCTCCGCATCCTGCGCGTTCGAGGCGCTCGCCCGCTGCCGTTCGATGAGTCGGGCCGTATAGATGGAAATCTCGTAGAGAAGGATGGCCGGCAGCGCAAGGCCGATCTGGGAAACCGGATCGGGCGGCGTCAGAACAGCGGCGACCACGAAGGCGATGACGATCGCATATTTGCGCTTTTCCTTCAGCGTGTCCGACGTGATGAAGCCGGCGCGCACCAGGAGCGAGGACACCACCGGAAGCTGGAAGACGAGGCCGAAGGCGAAGATCAGCGACATGATGAGGCTGAGATATTCGGACACCTTCGGCAGGAGCTGGATCGAGACCTGCCCCTCGCCGCCGCCCTGCTCCATGGCCAGGAAGAACCACATGACCATGGGCGTGAAGAAGAAATAGACGAGCGCCGCGCCGATCAGGAACAGGATGGGCGAAGCGATGAGGAACGGCAGGAAGGCGGCACGCTCGTTCTTGTAGAGGCCGGGCGCGACGAACTTGTAGATCTGCTGGGCGATGACCGGAAAGGCGATGACCAGCGCGCCGAACATGGCGACCTTGATCTGCGTGAAGAAGAATTCCTGCGGTGCCGTGTAGATCAGTTCGACATTGCGGTGCGAGAGCCCCGCCCACTCCACCGACCACTTGAAGGGCAGGACGAGCAGGTTGAACAGCTGCTTGGCGAAGTAGAAGCAGACGAGGAAGGCCACGAAGAACGCGCCGACGGCCCACAGCAGGCGCCTGCGAAGCTCGATCAGGTGCTCGATGAGCGGCTGGGGCTTGTCTTCGATGTCGCCGCTCATGCGTCGCCCTTCTTGGTCTTTGCAGTCCTGGCCTTCACGGGCGCCGCCTTCTTCTCGGCGGACGCCTTTGCGGCCGGCTTCTCGGCGGTTTCAACCTTGGCGGCCGCCTTGCGCGGCTTTGCCGCCTTGTCGGCGGCGACCGGCTTCTTCGCCGCCGTCTTTTTCACCGGCCCTGCCTTCAGCGGCACGGCGGCGACGGGCTCGGCCGAGGCAGGCGTCTGCGCTTCGGACGGCACGGCGACCGGCGTGCTGCCGGTGACGCTTTCGGCCGGCATTGCCGCAGGCGCCGTCGACGTGACGGAACTGGTCGTCTTCTGCAGGTCCGCCTTGATCTCGTCGCCCATCTGGCGCAGCGGATTGACCGCCTCGCGGATGGTGTTCAGCGGATTGAGCTTCTGCGCCTCGCCGATCGTCTTCTTGACGTCCTCGAGGTCCGCTTCGCGCAACGCCTCGTCGAACTGCTGGCGGAAATCGCTCGCCATGCCGCGCATCTTCGTCATCATTCGGCCGAAGGTGCGCAGCATCTGCGGCAGGTCCTTCGGACCGACCACGATGATCAGGACGATCGCGATGACGAGTATTTCGGTCCAGCCGACATCAAGCATAGGATATTGTCCTCATGGACCGCGAACCGCCGCTCGCGGCCGCCGGGTCAGGCCGCATAGGCCGACCCGGCAAATCCAGTTTCCGCGCCGGTCACTTGACCTCGTCGGCCTTGTGGTCGACGGTCTTGGCCTTGTCGGCAGCGGCTGCCTCGTCGTCGGACATGCCCTTCTTGAAGCTCTTGATGCCCTTGGCGACATCACCCATCAGTTCCGGAATCTTGCCGCGGCCGAACAGCAGCAGCACCACCACCAGAACGATCAGCCAATGCCAGATGCTGAATGAACCCATAATCTCGACTCCCTTTCGAACTCGTACCCCGATGTAAGACGTTCAGTCGTCTTTTTCAAACACTAGAATGTCGCGGTGGTTAGCCGAAAGCGTGACGTCGCGCAATCCGGATGCCAACAGATCGGCCCTCACGCGGGCTCTTATCGGCCGGCTCGTGCCCGGTACAGCGAGATCGAGCAGTTCGACCACCCCGAGAAAACGCCGCGACAATATGCGCGCGGGGATCTCGCCGCCCGTTTCCATCACCCTCAACCCCGAAAGGCGCACCGCGACATGGACCTTCTGGCCATCGGAAAACCGCGTGCCGTCGACATTGCCGAGCGGCGTTTCGACCACGCCGCCGCGTACATGGCCGGGAAATTCGTTGACTTCGGAAAAAAAGGCGGCGGCGAAGATGTTTTTCGGATGGAGATAGAGTTCTTCGGCCGTTCCCACCTGCACGAGCCGGCCGTCCTTCAGCAGCGCGATCCGGTCGCCCATGCGCATCGCCTCTTCCGCATCGTGGGTCACCACGATGGCGCTGGCGCGCGACTGGCGCAGGATCACCAGCGTATCGGCACGGATCGAATCCTTGAGGCGCGAATCAAGTCCGGAGAACGGCTCGTCCATCAAAAGCACCGACGGGCGCGGCGCGAGCGCCCGGGCGAGCGCCACGCGCTGCTGCTCGCCGCCCGACAGGACATGCGGAAATTTTTGGGCATAATGCGACAGGCCGACGCGTTCAAGCGCAACCCCGGCCTCCGCTTCGGCCTCGGCACGCGGCAGGGCCGTCAGGCCGAATCGCACATTGTCGAGCACCGTCATATGCGGGAAGAGCGCGAAATCCTGGAACATCAGGCCGACGCCGCGCCGCTCGGGCGGCAGGAAGACGGCGGGGCCGGCCACCTCGCGGTCGTTCAGAAGCACGCGGCCGGCCGTCTGCGCCTCGATACCGGCTGCAATGCGCAGAAGCGTCGTCTTGCCCGAGCCGGACGGGCCGAGCAGGCACAGGACCTCGCCGGGCTCCGCCGTCAGCGAGATGCCGCGGATCGTCTCCTTGCTGTGGTAGCTGTGGTGGATATCCTCGAAGGACAGGCGCGCCGCGAAGGTCACCGCCGATGCCCGCCTCGTCTCGATACCGTTGGAGCCTGACGGATCCAGAACCATGTGCCGAAGTCTTTCCCTGTCGCCGGCTCACGCCGACGTGCAGTCCTGTCATAAGCTTCGTCTATTCGTCTTCTTTTCCGCCCGGTGTCAAGAGACCGAGTTCCTCGAGGTCGAGCTGAGTGATCGGGTCCTCGTCCTCCGCAAACTCGTCTTCGCGCAGCGGCAGGGGCACCTGGAAATTGGAGGGGATGCGGCCGGACAGGAGGCCAGCGCCCTTCAACTCCTCGAGACCCGGCAGGTCGCGCAGGTCCTCCAGCCCGAAATGGTCGAGGAAATCGCGCGTCGTGCCGAAGGTGACCGGGCGCCCCGGCGAGCGGCGGCGGCCGCGGAACCGCACCCAGCCGGCTTCCATCAGCACGTCGAGCGTGCCCTTGGAGGTCTGCACGCCGCGGATATCCTCGATCTCCGCGCGGGTGACCGGCTGGTGGTAGGCGATGATCGACAGGACCTCGAGCGCGGCGCGCGACAGTTTGCGCACCTCCGTCTCGTCCGTGCGGATGACGAAGGAGAGGTCCGGCGCGGTGCGGAAGGCCCAGCTGTCGTCGAGTTGCACGAGATTGACGCCGCGGCCCGCATAGAGCGCCTTCAGTTCGCGCATGACATGCAGCACGTCGACGCCGCGCGGCAGCCGGTCGGCGATATAGGCCTGCGGAACCGGCCCGGCGGAGGCAAAGACCAGCGCCTCGGCGATGCGCGCCGCCTCGTGCAGCCGGCGCGGATCGACGATCGTGCCGGCGTCCGCATCGCGCGGTGCGTCGTCTCCCGCCTCAGCCACGATCGTCGCCCCCGTCCTCGTCGCCGTCCGGGTTCGGCCCGCGGCGCAGGTAGATCGGCTGGAAGGCGCCGTCCTGGCGCAGCTCCAGGCGGCCTTCCCGGACCAGTTCCAGCGTCGCCGCGAAGGCGCTGGCGATCGCGGTGGTGCGCTCCGCCGGATCGCTCAGGTAGCGCAGGATAAAATTGTCGAGCGCCGCCCAATCGTCCTCGAAGCCGCCGACGAGCAGCGACAGGATCTCGCGCGCATCGGAGAGCGACCAGACCGTTCGCTTCTCGATGGTCACCTGGGTGACCGCATGGCGCTGGCGCAGCGAGGAATAGGCGCTGAGCAGGTCGTAGAGCGAGGCCTCGAAGGAGGAACGCCGCTCGGTGGGGATATGTTCCGGCATGCCGCGGGCGAAGACGTCGCGGCCGAGGCGGTTGCGGTTGACGAGCCGGCTCGCCGCATCGCGCATCGCCTCCAGCCGCTTCAGCCGGAAGGCGAGGCTCGCCGCCATCTCCTCGCCGGAGGGGCCGTCGTCCTTGGCCTGTTTGGGAATGAGCAGGCGCGACTTGAGATAGGCGAGCCAGGCCGCCATGACGAGATAGTCGGCGGCAAGCTCGATGCGGATCTTGCGCGCCCGCTCGATGAAGACGAGATATTGCTCGGCGAGCGCCAGCACCGAGATGCGGGTGAGGTCCACCTTCTGCGTGCGGGCGAGGTGCAGCAGAAGGTCGAGCGGGCCTTCGAAGCCGGCGAGATCGACGACGAGGCTCTCCTCGGAAAGGCCCCGCGCCTCGGCGTCCTGCCACAGGTCGGCCATCGGCGCCTCCGCGCCGCGCCCCTTCCTCGGTGGCTTCGACCCCGTTCCCTGCACGTCGCCCCTCTCTTCGCCCCGCGGCGGCCGTCAGGCCACCGCGACCATGGCGTTGAATTCCTCGCGCAGCGCCGCCTCGTCCGCCCCGTCCGGCGTCGGAAAGCCCGCGCGCACCGCGTTCGCCCGCCGCAGGCTGTCGCCGGTGAGCGGCGGAACGTTCTCGGTCACCGCGATCATTTCCTCCATGATGCCATGGCAATGCAACACCAAGTCGAGGCCGGCGGCAATGATTCCCCGGCTTCTTGCGGCAATATCGCCCTTCAGCGCGTTCATCGACACGTCGTCGGACATCAGAAGCCCGTCGAAACCGATATGGCCGCGGATGATCTCGTGCACGACCTTCGCCGAGGTGGTTGCCGGATTGTCGGCATCGATGGCGGTGAAGACGATATGGGCGGACATCGCCATCAGCTCGTCCTTCATGCGGCGGAAGGGCACGAAGTCACACGCCTCCAGCTCCGCCCGGCTCGCATGCACGACCGGCAGGTCATGGTGCGAATCGACCATGGTGCGGCCGTGGCCCGGCATGTGCTTCATGATCGGCAGCAGGCCGCCGGCCTTCAGGCCCTCGGCGGCGGCTTTGCCCATCACCGAGACGATCTCCGGTTCCTGCCCGTAGGCGCGGTTGCCGATGACGTCGTGCACGCCGGGGACAGCGACGTCGAGCACCGGCAGGCAGTCGACATTGACGCCGAGGCGCAGGAGATCGAAGGCATGCAGGCGCGACATGAGCCAGGCGGCACGCAGCCCCTTCTCCGCGTCGGCGCGGTAGATGGCGCCGAGCGCGGCGGCATTCGGATATTGCTGGACATGCGGCGGCTTGATGCGCTGGACGCGGCCGCCCTCCTGGTCGATCAGCACCGGAATGTCCGCCCCGCCGCCGATGCAGTCGCGCATTTCGGCGGTGAGGCCCGCCACCTGCGCCGGCTCGCCGATATTGCGGCCGAACAGGATGAAGCCCCAGGGCCGCTCGCTGCGGAAGAAGGCTTTTTCGTCCGCGGTCAGGCTGAGGCCCTTGCAGCCGGAAAGGAAGGATTTCGATTCGCTCATGTCCGCAATCTTGAAGGTTCGGTGGGGAAACGAAGGATGTGCCCTGCCCGCCCAAGCGGCAGCGGCGCGGCGGAATCGAAGAGGCGCGGACCAGGCGGCCCGCGCCTCTTCAGGAAGTCGGCGTCACCTCAGCGGGTGACGAGGCAGCTGCCGCCGGCGCTCTTGTAGCGGCTGCAGAGCGAATTGGCCTCCTCGCGCGAGCCGGCCGGGATACGGACGCGGAAATAGGTGCCCTTGTTCGGGATCTCCGCCTTCTTGATATCCACGCCGCGCCCGCCGATGACGGACGAGAACTTCGAGGAAAGCGTGTTGTAGCTCTTCTGGGCTTCGGCTTCGGAAGGCAGCGAGGCGATCTGGATGACATAGCTGCCGGGCGCGACCGCCGCGACCTGCGTCTGCTCGCCCGTCTGCTGCGTCTGCTGCGTCGGCGTCGCCTCGGCCGTCCGGGTGCCCGAGACGTTGCCGTTTTCGGTGACGGTGCCGACCACGGTGACCGGCTGGTCGATCGGACGGGTTTCCGGAACCGGCGCATTGCCGTCCGTCGAGGTGGCGGTGGCGCCGATCGTCGTCGTCTTCACGGTGCGAACCGGCGCGGTGTCGTCGACCTCGGCATTGGCGACCTCCGCCAGCGCGGAACGCGGCTGGCCTTCGCCGGCCGCCTGCTCGGCGCTGAGCGAGGCATTGCTGTCGACCGTCGCATTGGCCGTGGCGGCGGCTCCGCCCGAGGCGCTGCCGGTGGTGGCGGTCGCCTTGGCGTCAAGCGAGGCGGTTTCCACCGCCGGCTCGCCGACGGTCTCCTCGCGGGCGACGAGCGTGCCGTCCGGCTTGACGATCATCGTCTTGACCTTGCGCGGCGAGACGAGCGGCGTGTTGCCGCCCTCGGCCGCCACCGTTTCCGGCTCGTCGACGCCCGGCAGCACGCGGTTTTCGTTCTCCGCGGCGATGACCGCCCCGACGCCGTCTTCCGGACCGTCGAACGGCAGGGTTTCCGGCGTCAGCGTGCGCTGCACGACGTCGACGGGCTCTTCCGTCGAGGTGACGAGCTGTTCCTGCTGCGGGGTCGCGGCCGTGTCGCCGGCGACGCGGTCATAGACCGCCTTGTCCTGGTTCGGCACGGTCTTGCCGCCCTTCTCCTCCGGCACGATCTTGATCGGCTCCTTGTCGGCGAGGATCACGCGCGGCTCGCCGGAGCTCGCGGTGCCGCCGGTAAAGCTCGACCAGGCATAGACACCGCCGCCACCAACCATGAGCAGGGCCGCGACGGAGGCGGCGATCAAGAGGCCGCGGCGCGGGCGGGACCGCTCGTCGTCATAGCCGTCGCCGGCATAGAGCGTGTTGGCCTGGCCCGGATCGACGGGGATCGCCATGCGCTCGGGCTGGTTCAGCGAGCGGCGGAAATCCTCTTCCAGGGCGCGCTCGAAATCGTCGACGTCGTTGATCTGCGTCACGGGCTGGCTGACGGCGGCCGCGACCGCGCCGGCGGAGACGCCGGCAGACAGATCCTCGCCGCGCGTCTTGGCGGCCGGCTCGTTGAAGAGCTGCGCCATTTCCGCGTCGATATCGAAATCATAGTCGGGCTGGTAGGCCGGCGGCTTCTCCTTCTCGATGACGGGAAGCTGCGGCACGTCGAGTTCGGTGACGGGGGAAACGCCCTCGTCGGTCTCGGCGATCATCGTCGGGTCGAAGGGCAGCGCGCCATCGGCCGTCTCGGCGGCCACCGGCTGCGGCGCAATATAGGTCGAGACGGGAACGGCGACCGCCGGCTCGCGGCGCTGCGGCACCTGCATCTCGACGGGCCTTGCGGCCTCTGCAAAGACTTCCGGGCGGCGGTTCTCCGCCACATTGACCTCCTGCCGCACCGGCTCCTCGTCGAGCGAGAAGTCGATATCGGAAAGGTCGAATTCGAGGTTCTCGAGATCGACGTCCGGCTCGGCCGCCACAGGGGTCGGCATGGCGACGGGCTCGCGGTAAGCCTCGACCTCGGGGCTCGGGACGGTTTCTTCCAGCGGTGCGCGGACGGCGCCCTCGGTCGACGGGCGGTTCACGACAGGGGTCGCGCGGCTGAAGATCGAGGCGACATTGGCCATGCTGGCGCGCGGCGTCGTGCCCGCGGAGGCGAGCGTTTCGGCCATGAGCGACGACCGGCTATCGGGCACGGGATAACGCTCGACCTCGGCCAGCAGCGAATCCGGGTCGTAGCCCTGGCCAGGCTCGACCGATTCCAGCCGGTAGTCGGGCTCCAGATCCTGCGCGGGCTCGGCGCCCTGCCATTGCGTCTCCGCCTCGGCCACCGCGCGGGCGCGGTCCTCGCGCGTTTCGAACGGCATCTCGGCGACGAAATGCGGCTCGTCGCGGGCATAGGCCGGCTCGGCGTGGAACGGTTCGGAGACCGGGTGGGCCGCCGTATCCGCCATCCAGCCGCCCAGAGCCGGTTCGCTGCCGCCGGGCGTGGCATCGACGTCATGAATGTCGGCGAGCAGGTCGTCGGCAAAGCCGTCGCCGATCGAAAGCTCCAGTTCGCGCTCGAGATCGAGGCCGATCTCGTCGATCGGGTTCTCCTCCGGCGCGAGCGGCTGGAAGCCGAGGACGACGGGTCCGCGTTCCTCGGCATCGACGGCGACCGGCGTCTCGACGATGGGCTCGTTGCGCACGGGCGGCTCGAAGTGCGGCTCCAGCCGGTCGGCGAACCGGTGGCCGGCATGCGCCATCGGCTCGGCATCGACGGGCGACACCTCGTGCACGGCCGTTTCCAGTTCGTCGGCAAGCAGCAGAGCCGGATCGAAATCCAGTTCCGGCTCGACGTCTGCGGGCTGCACGTCGGCCATTGCTTCCTGCGCATAGGTGGGCTCGGCCGCGGGCGCATCGAAAGCGACGTCGCTCACGACGACGTCCGGCTGTTCCGCCGCGACCGGGACCTCTTCCTCGAAGGACGGCTCGGCGTGGAAGAACTGCTCCTCGAAGGAGGGTTCGTGATGGGCAACATCGCGCGGCACATCATCCCGCGTCGGCACCTCGTCGAGGATGGCGTCCCGCGCTTCCGCGACCGGCTCCGGCATGTCGAAAACGGGCTCGACATGCTGCGGCGCGGCGCGCTCGGCAATAACCGGCTCGACGCTCTCGCGGCGCGGCGCGTCATATTGCTCGAAGGCGCGCATCAGCTCGTCCTCGAGGGCGAGCACGGGATTGTCCATGCGCGGAGCCGCCTGGACGGGCTCCGGGGAAGGCCGGCCGGCATCCTGAACCGGACGCGGCTCGTAGCCGACCAGGCGGGCAAGTTCGGCCAGCGGATCGTCGTCCGCCAGAAGATCCGTGTCAGCGGTTCCGCTTCGCGCGAGGTTCTTGTCTGCCATACTACTTCCCACTCACAAGCTACAAAGACGCGTTTGCCAGCTTATTGTGGGTAAATGGTGACGTTACCGCATTTCGTTCGGAGCAGCCGTGCCTGTAATGGACAGGCCCGACTTGAGAACGGAGGCGACAGCGTGCACCAGCCCAAGTCTGGCGATGGTCAATTCTCTATTTTTATCGTTAACAAACCGTAATTCCGGCTGTTCTTTGCCCTTGTTCCAGTGCGCATGGAATGCACTGGCAAGATCATAGAGATAAAACGCGATGCGATGGGGCTCGTGGGCCAGTGCAGCGCCCTCGATCACCCGCGGATATTCTGCGAGCTTGGCCAGAAGCTGCAACTCGCTCGGATCGGCGATGTTGCCTTCGATGGCGGCGGCAAGATCGAGCGCGGCGACGTCGAGGTCGGCAAAGGCCTCGGCCGCCTGGCGAAACACCGACATGCAGCGCGCATGGGCATACTGCACGTAGAAGACCGGGTTGTCCTTGGACTGTTCGGTCACCTTGGCGAAGTCGAAGTCGAGCGGCTCGCTGTTCTTGCGGTAGAGCATCATGAAGCGCACCGGATCGCGGCCGACCTCGTCGACCACGTCCCTCAGCGTGACGAAGTCGCCGGAGCGCTTCGACATCTTCACCGGCTCGCCGTCGCGGAACAGCTTGACCAGCTGGCAGAGCAGCACGGTCAGCTTCGACTTACCCTCCGAGACGGCGCGCGCGACGGCCTCCAGGCGCTTGACATAGCCGCCGTGGTCGGCGCCGAGCACATAGATCATCTCGTCGAAGCCGCGGTCGAACTTGTCCTTGAAGTAAGCAACGTCGGCGGCGAAATAGGTATAGGAGCCGTCCGACTTGATCAGCGGGCGGTCGATGTCGTCGCCGACCTCCGTCGAGCGGAAGAGCGTCTGCTCGCGGTCTTCCCAGTCTTCGGGCAGCTGCCCCTTCGGCGGCGGCAGCACGCCCTTGTAGACATGGCCCTTGAAGGTCAGGTCGTTGATCGCGGTGCGGATCGGCGCGCCGTTGCCGGCATGCAGCGAGCGTTCGGAGTAGAAAACGTCGTGCGTGACGTTGAGGGCGGCGAGGTCCGCGCGGATCATCGCCATCATCGCGTCGATCGTCTTGTCCTTGACGATGGGCATCCACTGCTGTTCCGGCATGGCGCGCAGCGTCGTGCCGAATTCCGCCGCCAGCGCCTCGCCGACCGGGACCAGATAGTCGCCCGGGTAAAGACCCGACGGAATGTCGCCGATCGTCTCGCCGAGCGCCTCGCGATAGCGCAGGAAGGCCGAGCGCGCGAGCACGTCGATCTGCGAGCCCGCATCGTTGATGTAATATTCCTTGGTCACGGCATAGCCGGCGAAGGCGAGCAGGTTGGCCAGCGCATCGCCGACCACGGCGCCGCGGCAATGGCCGACATGCATCGGGCCGGTCGGGTTGGCCGAGACATATTCGACATTCACCTTGCGGCCGGCACCGAGCGCGCCGCGGCCATAATCCGTGCCGGCCGAAACGATCGCGGCCAGCAGCTTCTGCCAATAGGGCACGGAGAGGCGCACATTGATGAAACCGGGGCCGGCGACGCTGACATCGGCCACTTCCGGATCCTTCTTCAATTCGGCGACGATGAGGTCGGCCAGCGCCCGCGGATTGAGGCCGAGCGGCTTTGCCAGCACCATCGCGGCATTGGTCGCAACGTCGCCATGGCTCGCATCGCGCGGCGGCTCGACGCCGATGCGGCCGAAGTCGAGGTCGGCACGCTTTTCACGGACGATCTCAAGTCCTTCGAGTACGTTTTTGATTCTGCTGTCGAAGTCTGTAAAAAGGTTCATCTCGTCCATCCGCACGCAGCGACCCGTTTCGGGCCATTTCTGCGAAGAAGTTCAGGTGGGCGGCTGACTATCGCAAATCGGGGGTATGGTCAAACAGCCGGCGGTGCGTGTCGACCGCGTAATTGTCGGTCATGCCGGCCAGATAGTCGCCGACATGGCGCGCGCGGGCCGATTCCGGCATGGTGGCGATGCGGTCCACCCAATAGTGCCCCTGCATGAGCTGCGGGTCGTCCATATAGGCGTGGTAGAGGTCCGTCAGGATCGAGGCGGCGTTCGCCCGCACCCGCATCACCTCCGGATGCCGGTAGATGCGCGAGAACAACAGCTTCTTGATCGCCTTGTCGGTGCGCGCCATCTCCGCGGAGAAGGTGGCAAGGCAGCGGCGCGCCTTGCGCACGTCGTCGGCGCTTTCCGGCCTCTCTTCGCGCACCGCCTGCTGCGCGTAACCGATCACGTCCTCCACCATGGCGGTGATCTGGCGACGCATGATCTCGTGGGTGAAGCGGGAGGCTTCGAGGTCCGGGTACCGCTGGCGCACGTCGCGCATCAGCCCGGCGAGGAACGGCACCTCCTCCAGCATCTCGAAGGTGAGATAGCCCGAGCGCAGGCCGTCGTCGATGTCATGGGTGTTGTAGGCGATGTCGTCGGCGATCGCCGCAACCTGCGCCTCCATGCTGGCGAAGCTGCCGAGTTCCAGGTCGTGCAGCGCGCAATAATCGAGGATCGGCCGCGGCACTTCCTCGCCGTGGGTGCACTCGCCCGTCGGGCCGATCAGCGGGCCGTTGTGCTTGACGAGGCCCTCCAGGCTCTCCCAGGTGAGGTTCAGCCCGTCGAATTCGGCATAGCGCCGCTCCAGCTTGGTGACGATGCGCAGCGACTGGGCGTTGTGGTCGAAGCCGCCGAAGGCCTTCAGCACCTCGTGCAGCGCGTCCTCGCCGGTATGGCCGAAGGGCGTGTGGCCGAAATCGTGCACCAGCGCCACGCCCTCGGCGAGGTCCTCGTCGAGCTTCAGGGCGCGAGCGAGCGCGCGGGCGATCTGCGCCACCTCGATCGTGTGCGTCAGGCGCGTGCGATAATGGTCGCCATCGGCGGCGATGAAGACCTGTGTCTTGTGCTTAAGGCGCCGGAAGGCGGTGGTATGCACGATACGGTCGCGGTCGCGCTGGAAATCTGACCGCGTGGGGCTTTCCGCTTCGGGATGGAGCCGTCCACGGGTCGCCCAGGGGTCGGAGGCATAGATGGCGCGTTGCCCCGCGCCGAAACCCAGCGCATGTCTGTCGAACGTCATTCTTCACCTGCATTCACGCCGCCCATTGACGCGGCCGCAATGCCTTCATACCTATAGTGTGCACAGCGGCAAGTCCGGCTGCAAGCCGAGCTTGAAATACAAGCCTTTTCAAGGATTTGTGTGAGACGGCTCGCAGCGGGTCACGCCAGGGACGGCAAACTGGCCGTCCTCGAAGGATAGCGATTCTCTCCGGATCTTGACCCCGGCAGGAGGCAGACATGACCGACAAGTCCGTTACCATTTCCGACGCCGCCGTCCGGCGCATCGCGTCGATCCTCACCTCCGCGCCCGAAAAGCAGGCGCTGCGCGTCTCGGTGGAAGGCGGCGGCTGTTCCGGCTTTTCCTACAAGTTCGACCTCGTCGCGGACCAGCAGGACGACGACCTCGTGCTCGAGCGGGACAATGCGAAAGTGTTGATCGACCAGCTCTCCCTCGTCTACATGGACGGGTCCGAGATCGATTTCGTCGACAACCTGCTCGGCCAGTCCTTCCAGATCAAGAACCCGAACGCCGTGGCCAGCTGCGGCTGCGGCACCAGCTTCTCGATCTGACCTTCCAGAAACCAAGACGGGAACCCGCATGCCGATCAAGATTGCCACCTGGAACATCAACGGCGTGCGGGCGCGCATCGACAATCTCGTCGCCTGGCTGAAGGAATCCAGTCCCGACATCGTCGGGCTCCAGGAGATCAAGACGGTCGACGAGGGCTTTCCGCGCGGCGAGATCGAGGCGCTCGGCTATCACGTCGAGACGCATGGCCAGAAGGGCTTCAACGGCGTCGCCCTGCTCTCCAAGATCCGGCCCGACGAGGTGAATCGCGGCCTTCCCGGCGGCGGCGGCGACGAGCAGTCCCGCTTCATCGAGGGCGTCTTCTCCGTCGAGGGCGGCGTCATCCGCTTCTGCTCGCTCTACCTGCCGAACGGCAATCCGGCGGACGATCCGGTGAAATATCCCTACAAGCTCTCCTGGATGGACCGGCTGGTCGCCTTTGCCGAAGAGCGTCTGGCGCTCGAGGAGCCGCTGATCCTTGCCGGCGACTACAATGTCATTCCCGAGCCGCACGATTGCTGGGACGTGAAGGTCTGGCAGCGCGACGCGCTCTACCTGCCGCCGACCCGCCAGGCCTTCCGGCGCCTGGAGAATCTCGGCCTCCTCGATGCCGTGCGCGCCTCCACCGACGCCGTGCCGCACTATACGTTCTGGGACTACCAGGGCGGCTGCTGGCCGAAGAATTTCGGTATCCGCATCGACCATCTCATGCTGTCGGCCGAAGCCTCCGACCGCCTCGTCTCGACGGCGGTGGAAAAGCATGTGCGCAACTGGGAAAAGCCCTCCGACCATGTGCCGGTCGTGGCGGTGCTGGATTACGCGGCGTAAATCTCGCGAGTGCCCCTCATCCCGCTGCCGCGACCTTCTCCCCGCAAGCGGGGAGAAGGGAGATGGTGCGCGGCCTTGCCACAAGTCCCTTTTCCCAGCTTGCGGGGAGAAGGTGGCCGGCAGGCCGGATGTGGGGCTGATCGGGAAAACTATTCTTCCGGGCTGAACCGGATGCTCTGCGCGAGCGCCACGCCCTTGCGGCGGTCGGCCTCGCTGGAGACGGAGAAGGCTTCTTCCTGGGTGGCCTGCAGCCAGCCGCAATCCTTCGGCGGGCAATGGTCCAGCGCGGCGGTCATGAAGGCGAGGCCCCGGGCCGTCTGGCCTTCCTGGAAGAGGATGTTGCCGAAGAGGCCCATGGCGCCGGCATGGCCGTTGTTGCGGGCGCGGTTCAGCCACTTCTTGGCCTGATGCACGCTGACGCCGCCGCCTTCGCCCGAAAGCATCATGCGGCCGAGCTGGAACTGGGCTTCGGGAATGCCGAAGGCGGAGGCCGCCTGGAAATAGAGCTGGCGGGCCTGGGTCATGTCGACCTTGACGGGGCTGTCGGGAATGCCGCGGCGATAGTAGCTGGCGAGCGCGATCAGCGCATTGGCGAAATAGCCGGTGTCCTCCGAGCCCGGCTCCACGCCGGCCTGGGCGATCTCGCTATACATCTTGAAGGCTTCGAGATCGTTTTCCGGCACGCCGTCGCCGTCTGCATACATGTTGGCGAGCGCCCAACGCGAACCGGTATGGCCCTTTTCGGCCGCGTAGCGATAGGCCTCGACGGCATCGCTCTTGCGCCCCTCCTTGTAGGAGAAGAAGCCGAACTTGAAGAGATCGAAGGGCCCGCTTTCCTTGCTGACGCCGGACTGGGGATCAAATGCGAGGGCCTGTGACGCCGCTCCGAAGGAGAGCGAGAGACAAAGACCCAATACCACTACTTTCATCGGCATCAACTCGGACTTCGGCATCACTTCTACAATTCCGCGCCGGCCCGGCTTGCATCCGCCAAACCGGGAACGCACGGCTTCCGTGCGGATTTCCGGCAACTCCGGCGGCAATGACATCGGCTGGCTCATCGTTTCCTTGGGCGCGGTTCCACGCGTCTGCATGTCCGTATCGCTGCGCCCCGTTTGTGGCGGGAAATGGACATTTCGTCGCTTCCCCGAAGGTGTAGCAAACTCTGGGAAAAAAAGTGTTGCGATTCCGTCACATGTTTTCAGGCGTCGCTGTGCTCTTCCCGTCAAGCCTGCAGCAAGGCAACGAAACGTTAACCAAGAAAAAGGGCCCGGTGATGACACCGGACCCGATTCTGGTCGTCTCCCGCCTGGCCCGGCGGATCAGAACTTGATCTTCAGCGACGTCGAGATCGCCGTCACCAGGTCGTTGTCGAAGTCATAGGAAACGCGGCGGCCGAACGTGCGGCCGTCCTTGACGACCTGGCCGGACGAACCGCTCGTCAGGATGCCCAGCGCGCCGCTCAGACGGAACTCGACATTCTCGTTCGCCGCGTAGGAAATGCCGGTGCCGACGGTCCAGGTATCGGTCTGCGCGCCGATGCCGGTGCTCGTGCCGCGATCCCAGGTCAGGCTCACGGCGCCGCTCAGCTTGTCGTTGAACTTGTGGCCGACGCCGCCCGAAACCGTCCAGCCGTCGCGATAGAGCAGGTCGAGCGAGGTGACCTCGGTCGGGCCGCTCGTGCGGCAGTCGATGCCGCGCGTGGCGATCGGGCAGAAGGGCAGGCTCTGGAGCTGGCTCCAGTCGGTCCACTTGACCGAGCCGAAGGCCAGCCAGTCCGGCGCGATGCCCGTCTGGAACTTGAACTCCAGCGAATCCGGCAGGTCGGCGGAACCGAAGACCGGCGTGTTGATGCCGGCAATGCCCGGCAGGACGGCGCCGGGAACCTGCCGGAGGTCCATCGTGCCTGTGATGTCGTCGAGCTTCACCGCGCTGTTGTAGACGAGGCTGGCGCGCAGCGCATATTCCTCGATCTCATAGGCGATGCCGGCACGCCAGCCCCAGCCCTCGCCCTCCAGTTCGAGACGGCCCATGCCGCTCAGCGGCGCGCCCTCGGGCATGGCGAAGACCAGGCGATCCTTGAAGCCGGAAACCTCCTGGTAGAAACCGCCGCCGATCAGGCGCAGCCTTCCCGGCCCCATGTCGAAGGAATAGGAGCAGGTCGCCGCGTAATTGTCGCTCTCTATCTTGGTCTCGACATTGTCGTTGGCGCCCGCCCAGTTTCGGCCGGGATTGATGTGCACGCCCCAGGGCTGGGAATAGTCGGCCATGCAGTCGACCGCGTCGGTGATCGCCGCCTTGAAGCCGATGCGCGGTACCCAGTAACCCTCGGTGTCGCGAACGCCGTCGCCGGGCAGGCCGCTGAGGTCGCCGTCGAGCGGGATGTTGTCGCGGACATTGTTCATCTCGCGCTGCGGATTGACATAGGTCACCGCCGTCTCGAAGACATAGTCCGAGGGGTCGAACAACAGGTCGATATTGTAGCCGCCCCGCTCCAGTCCGCCCGCCTGCGCCGAAGTGGCCGCCAGCAGCGCCATCGCCGTCATCGCACCAAGGCCGATGGTCTTCCGTCTCATGCAATCCTCCGCTGCAAAGCCTCGCGTCCCGGGCGGCCATCCCCCCGTCCTGCGCCTCTCCACCTCAACTATCGAAGAGGACCGCGGGGTTGGCAAACCCGTGTTTTCACCCGTGATTTCCGCTGGGTATTCAAGAAGTTACGTAAGCTTTTCATGAAGCCCCTCAGCAGTTGCACCGCCGGAAACGATTTTTCAACAATAGCGACTTTTCCGCTAATAAAGGGTTATCTTTTCCGTAACGGTAATGACCTGTTACATTTGGGATACAGGCATAATTTTGCGCGTCGCACGGCGAATCGAAAAGCGCGCCGGGATATCCGACGCGCTTTCCTGGTTTCTTCGCAGATCCGACGGGAATCAGCCCGCTTCGCTCACCCGGCCGAGCGCCACCGCAAGGCTTGCGAGTTGCTGCTCCAGTTCGGCAAAGCGCTCGCGCTCGGCCTCCACCACTTCCGGCTTGGCATTGGCGACGAACTTCTCGTTCGACAGCTTTGCCTGGATGCGCGCGGCCTCCGCCTTCGCCTTCTCGATCGCCTTTTCGAGGCGCGCCTTTTCGGCCGAAAGGTCGATCAGCGTGCCGAGCGGCAGGCAGGCGGTCGCCTCGCCGACGACGATCTGCGCCGCGCCCTTGGGCGCCGTGTCCTCCAGGCGGATCTGCTCGACGCGGGCAAGGCGGCGGATGGCCGAATCGTGCGTTTCGAGGCGCTTCCTCGTCATCGCATTGGCGTCGACCATCACGAGCGGCGCGGTCGCGCTCGGCGGCACGTTCATTTCGGCGCGCACCGAGCGGATGCCGGAGACGAGGTCGATCAACCAGTTGATCTCGTCGGCGGCCGCCTCGTCGCCATAGGCCGGCGACGGCCATTCGGCGTGGCAGACCAGGCTATCACGCGCCTTGCCCTCGCCGGCGGTATGCGCCCAGAGCTCTTCCGTCATGAAGGGCATGAACGGGTGCAGGAGCTTGTAGATCTCCTCCAGGACATAGGCCGCGCACGCCTGCGATTCCGCCTTGGCGGCCGCATCCTCGCCGCCGAACACCGGCTTCAGCAGTTCCAGATACCAATCGCAGAACTGGTTCCAGACGAAGCGGTAGAGCGTGCTCGCCGCATCGTTGAAGCGGTAGGTCTCGATCGCCTCGGTGACGTCGCGCGCCGTGCGGGCGAGTTCCGTCAGGATCCAGCGGTTGATCGTCAGCGAGGCCGCTTCCGGCACGAATTTCGGATCGGACGCGACACCGTTCATCTCGGCGAAGCGCGTGGCGTTCCACAGCTTGGTGCCGAAATTGCGGTAGCCGGCGATGCGGGCCGGGTCGAGCTTCACGTCGCGGCCCTGCGCGGCCATGATGGCCAGCGTGAAGCGCAGCGCGTCCGCGCCGTATTCGTCGATCAGTTCCAGCGGATCGATGACGTTGCCCTTCGACTTCGACATCTTCTGCCCGTTCTTGTCGCGCACCAGGGCGTGGACATAGACGGTGTGGAACGGCTCGATCGGGTTGCCGTACTCGTCCTTCATCAGGTGCAGGCCCATCATCATCATGCGGGCAACCCAGAAGAAGATGATGTCGAAGCCGGTGACCAGCACGTCGGTCTGGTAATATTTTTCCAGCTCCGGCGTCTGCTCCGGCCAGCCGAGCGTCGAGAACGGCCAGAGCGCGGAGGAGAACCAGGTGTCGAGCACGTCCTCGTCGCGCGTCAGGATCTCGCCCGGCGCAAAGTTCTCCAGCTTCTCCTCGACCCAGGCTTTCCACGGACCTTCATGGGCGATGTAGTGCTGGATGGCGGCGTGCAGCGCCTCCTCCTCGGTCTTTTCGACGAAGACCTGACCGTCCGGACCGTACCAGGCGGGAATCTGGTGGCCCCACCAGAGCTGGCGCGAGATGCACCACGGCTCGATGTTCTCCATCCACTCGAAATAGGTCTTCTCCCAGTTCTTCGGGACGAAGTTGGTGCGGCCCTCGCGGACGGAGGCAATGGCGGGTTTGGCCAGCGTCGCGGCGTCGGCGAACCACTGGTCGGTCAGCATCGGCTCGATGACGACGCCGGAGCGGTCGCCAAAGGGCTGCATGACCTTCTTGTTCTCGACGAAGGGCACGTCGTTGCCTTCGCCGTCCTTGACGGTGACCGCCAGGCCCTCGGCATTGATCGCCTCGACGATACGCTTGCGGGCCTCGTAGCGGTCGAGGCCGCGATATTCGTCGGGAACGAGGTTGATGTCGTCGACCTCGGCCTCGTTCGGCACGGTGCCGGTCTTCGCGATCTCCAGCGCCTGCGCGGCATAGACCGCATAGGGCTCGCCATCGGCGCGCATCGCCGCGCGCGTGTCCATCAGGCGGTAGAGCGGGATGTTGTTGCGGCGGGCGACCTGGTAGTCGTTGAAGTCGTGCGCGCCGGTGATCTTGACCGCGCCGGAGCCGAAATCCTTTTCCGGATATTCGTCGGTGATGATCGGGATGAGGCGGCGGTGCTCCTTCGGGCCGACCGGGATCTCGCAGAGCTTGCCGACGATCGGCGCATAGCGCTCATCCGTCGGGTGAACGGCAACTGCACCGTCGCCCAGCATGGTCTCGGGGCGGGTCGTGGCGATGGAGATGTAGTCGCGCTCCTCCTCAAAGACGACGTTGCCGTCGGCATCCTTCTCGACATAGGTATAGGTCTCGCCGCCGGCCAGCGGATACTTGAAGTGCCACATGTGGCCGTCGACTTCGCGGTTCTCGACCTCGAGGTCGGAAATCGCCGTTTCGAACTTCGGGTCCCAGTTGACCAGCCGCTTGCCGCGATAGATCAGGCCTTCCTTGTAGAGCGAGACGAAGACCTCGAGGACGGCGTCGGAAAGGCCCTCGTCCATGGTGAAGCGCTCGCGCGACCAGTCGCAGGAGGCGCCGAGGCGCTTCAACTGGTTGAAGATCAGGCCGCCCGATTCCGCCTTCCACTCCCAGACCTTCTCGACGAAGGCCTCGCGGCCCATCTCGCGTCGGCCTGGAAGCTTTTCAGCGGCGAGCTTGCGCTCGACGACCATCTGCGTCGCGATGCCGGCATGGTCCATGCCCGGCTGCCACAGAACGTCCTTGCCGCGCATGCGCTCGAAGCGGACCATGATGTCCTGCAGCGTGTTGTTGAGCGCGTGGCCCATATGCAGCGAGCCCGTCACGTTCGGCGGCGGGATCACGATGGTGAAGGTCTCGGCGCCGGGCTTTGCGCCCTCGCCGGCGCGGAACGCGTCCGCATCTTCCCATGCCTTGGCAATGCGCGGCTCGACCGCTGCGGAATCATAATTTTTTTCAAGCATTTTCGTGCGTGGCCTGCTGTTTGTCGGTTACGTTTTCTAAACCGGATGGCCGGGGCGGAGTCAACAATATCAGAAGAAAAGCCGCCCCGGGGCTCCGGCGCGGCTTAAACCAATCTTTTGGAGAATTGGTGGCGTCGGTCAGCGGCGCGGGCCGCGCGCCACCCGTTCGATCTCTTCGCGCACCAGCCGCTCGACGAGCGTCGGCAGGTTGTCGTCCAGCCATTCCTGCAGCATCGGACGCAGCATCTCCTCGGCGATCTCGTCGAAGGAGCGGCGCGGGCCGGCGTCGAGCGCCTCGGCCAATGCGCCGAAGGACTGGGCCACGCGCGCACCGACATCGGGCGAAACGATCGCGGCGACCTCGCGGCCGGCATCGGCCGGCATGGCCTCAGGCATCGCGACCTCTTCCGGTTCGGCCGCTGCGGCGGTCTCGAACGCCGGCATGGCACGGCCGGTATTTGCGGCCATGCGCGCCGTCACGACCGGATTGTCCTGCCGCGCGGGCGCCTGAACCGGCTCGATGGAAGCGGGCTGGTGTTCCGGCATTTCACGGCTGGCGACATGGCGCTCGGAGGCGGCGCGAACGCGGGCTGCGACATCGGCAAGCGACAGGGCCGGCTGCCCGCCCTGCACCGGTTCGGCCCGCGGCATCGGCTGGATCTCGGCCGAACGCTGCTCTTCGGCATGGAACCGTTCCACCACGGCCGGATGATCGAGCAGGGTGCGGCCCTCGCTCTCCGTCGTTATGTCGAAGCCGCCGTCGTCGTCGGCATCGGCGCCAAGCTCCGGCATGGCTTCATTGTTCTCGATGATCTTGCGGATCGACGCCAGGATTTCATCCATGGACGGTTCACGCGCTACATTCGGCTGGGCCATTTCAATCCCCGTTCTCTGCGGCGTCCCTGTGGCCAGCCGCTGCGGGACCTGCCGGACATCACGAAAACCCTAGGCGAGTTCGAAGACGAACTAAATCGCCGCGAATCATGTGTCCCCAGTGATGCACAGATTTGTTTGCCGTGCCAAGGGCGGCACTCAGCGACCGTCGACGGTCCTCAGGCCGAACCACTTGTCCTTGACGGCCTCATAATGCACTTCGGAGCGGTATTCCGCGACCTGCAGGCCCTGGCTGCGCACCGTCAGGCTGCCGGTGGCGGCAAGCAGCGAATAGCTCGCCACGACCGCGTTGCGCTGCACGGCGGCGAGGTCTTCCTGGGCTTCGAGCACGTTCTGCTGGGCATTGAGCACGTCGAGCGTCGTGCGCTGGCCGACATTGCGCTCCTCGATGACGCCGTTCAGCGCTTGGTTGGCGGCGTCGATCTGCACCCGGATGGCCGAGATCGCGGCATTCGACGCTTCATACTGGGCATGCGCGGCGGCGATCGTGCGCTGGACCTCCATGCGGGCGGAATCGACCTGCAACTGGCTTTCGCCGAGCCGTTCCTTCGCCTGGCGGATCTGGCCGTATTCGGCGCCGCCCTGATAGATCGGAACGGTAAGGCGGGCCGATACAGTGCCTTGAAGACTGTCGCCCGGGCCATCCACCGTATTGACCGACTTGTAGACGCTGCCCTGCAGGGAGACCCCGGGCAGCATGGCGCCCTCCGCCTCCTTCACATTGAAGCCGGCGGCATCGACGCCGCGCATGGCGGCGAGGATGTTCGGGTTCTCGCGCATGCCGGTCGCCACCGCGTTGTCCAGCGAATTCGGCATCGCCTTCCTGGCCGTCGAAGGCTGCTTGATGCCCTTCGGCGTTTCGCCGACGATCTGGACATAGGTCGCCTCGCTCTGCTTGAGCGAGGAGATGGCGGCGGTCAGTTCCGCATTGGCCGAGGCCAATTCGGCCTCGGACAGGCTGACATCGGTGCGCGTGCCCTCCCCCACGTTCAGGCGCGCATTCGCGGCGGCGACCTGCTCCTTGAGGAAGGCGATGTTCTTCTTGCGGATCGAGACGATCTGCTGGTCACGGGCGATGTTCGAATAGGCCTCCACCGCTGCAAGCAGGATGGAGATTTCCTGGGCGCGCAGCGATTCGCGGTTCGCCAGCACATTTGCCTCCGCCGCCTTGACGCGGTTGAGCGTCTGGAACCCGTCGAAGACCTGCTGGCTGATCGTGATGCCGTAGCTGGAGGCGACATAGTCGGTCTGCCGACCGGCGCGCTGCCCGAAAAGATTGGCCGCCGGCCGGACGTCGAGGTTCGTGCGGGTGCCTTCCACCTCCGCCACGCCCGTCACATGCGGCCGCATGCCGGCCTTGGCGATCGTGACGTTCTCGTCGATGGCGCGCAGCGCCGCGCGAGCGGCGTTAAGGTCGGGATTGTTCTCGTAGGCCTTGGCCATGGCGCCGGCCAGCGTTTCGGCGAGTGCCGCCTGCGGCAGGGCGTGGAGGGCGGTTGCGAGCGCGAGCGCAAGGGCGGTTCGACGAAGAAGGGACACAGTACGAAACTCCGATCCTGGCCAGCCCGTCGCGGGAGCTGCCTTTACACACTTCTCACCGGCACGGAGCCGGGCACATCTCATCGGCATCGGTGGCCGGTGGCGGACAGGGCCGCGCCGCCCGCGATAATGCCTCTTCGCCCATTCAGGAACAGTCGTCAGGCCCGTAAGGAAGGATTTGGTAACGACAATAGGGCAGGCCCGTTGCGAAAGTGCAACAAACGGGCCTGCCGAAACGCTGCGCGCGGGCGCTCACTCAGAAGACGAATTCCTTCGCCTTGCGGAAGCCCGGCAGCGGCTTGACGGCCGTGTTGAAGACGTTGCGCTCGGAAACCCGGCCGCCTTCCTTGATATAAAGACGCGCCTGGGAGGCGTTGCCGTACCCTTCGACGACGACGAGGCGGCCGCCATCGCGCAACTGGGCGAAGAGCGCGTCCGGGACGAACTCCACCGCGCCATGCACGAAGACGACCTCATAGGGCGCTTCCGGCGCGTAGCCGGCTTCCAGATCGCCGGTAACGACAGCGACATTGTCATAGCCGAGGCGGGCGAGCGTCTCCGTCGCATTCGCGGCAAGCGCGGCATCGCTCTCCAGCGCCACGACGGAGCTGGCGAGGCGCGAGAGGATCGCCGAGGCGTAGCCGGTGCCACAGCCGACCTCCAGCACGACGTCGGTGCTGGCGATCTCGGCAAGCTGGATCAGCTTGGCGAGCGGCGACGGCTCCATGAGGTAGCGACCGGGGGTGATCTGGATATCGTCGTCGATATAGGCGAGCGGCTTGACCGCCGCGGGCACGAATTCTTCACGCGCGACGGTCAGGAAGGCGTCGAGCACCTCGTGCGCCGTCACGTCCGTCGTACGGATCTGGTTGTCCACCATCTTCGTGCGCGCTGCTTTGTAGTCAATCATCTCTAGCCCTGTGAATAAGCGGCAGACCGCGGCACGAAGGCCCGGTTGCTATGCCGGATGCGTCGCAATTCTCTTAGAGCGGTTTCGGCCCGGGTGTCCATAGGCGGCGATCGTCTGCGCGCAAAAACCGCGCCCGCCGGGCTCCGCCCCGGTGGCCCGCGGGAATTTCCGGGCTTTATCATGAACAAATTACTCAACATATTATTGCCTGCTCCCGGCAAAATGTCGTATTGAGCAGTCAGGTTTTCGCGGCGCCCCGCGTCCGCACCATCCCCGTTTTCCCGAACGGGCACCGTATAATTGAGACATGCAAAAGGAATACGCCGTGCTGAAACGGTCTCGACTGCTATTCGCGATCATCCTGATGGCGCTCGCCACCCCGCAGGTCACCCTGGCCCAGACCCAGGACATCCAGGGCCAGACCCCGGGAACCTCCACCCAGGCGGACGGCCAGCCGGAAGCAGGGCAGTCCGCCGGCGGCGCGACGACGACCACGGACACGACGTCCCGGCCCGTGACGGGCGACACCGCCCCGGCCGCCACGGCCGACGCCGACACCGACACCGACCAGATGGCCCTCGACGAAGAAGCAACTGAACTCGACGCGGTCGATGACGCCGGCGAGCGGCAGGCCGGCCTGCCGCACGACCTGTCCCCCTGGGGCATGTTCATGGCCGCCGACATCGTCGTCAAGGGCGTGATGATCGGCCTCGCCTTCGCCTCCGTTATCACCTGGGCCGTGCTTCTCGCCAAGCTCGCCGAACTGGCCGCGGCCCAGCGCTCCGCCAGCCGCGCCGTGCGGCGGCTGACCGCCGCCCGCGGCCTCGATGACGGCGAACAAGCGCTCGGCCGCAACCGCGGCGCCGTGGCGCGCATGACGCGCGCCGCACGCGAGGAAATGGAAGCCTCCGAGGCCGTGCTCGACCACGTCTCGGACGGCGGCGTGAAGGAGCGCATCTCCTCGCGCCTCACCCGCATGGAGGTCCATGCCGGCCGCCGCATCGCCAAGGGAACCGGCATTCTCGCCACCATCGGCTCCACCGCTCCCTTCGTCGGCCTGTTCGGCACCGTCTGGGGCATCATGAACTCGTTCATCGGCATCTCGAAGGCGCAGACCACCAACCTTGCCATCGTCGCGCCCGGCATCGCCGAGGCGCTGCTGGCGACCGCCATCGGCCTCGTCGCCGCCATTCCCGCCGTCGTGATCTACAATTTCCTGGCCCGCGCCATCACCGGCTACCGCCAGAACCTCGCCGATGCCTCGGCCGCCATCGAGCGGCTGGCCAGCCGCGACCTCGACGTCCGCCGCTCGCTACGCCACGGCGCGCAGCGCAGCGAACGGGCCGCCGGCTCCGTCGTGAAGATCGGGTGAGGCCATGGCGAGCAAGATCAAGGAAGGCGGCGGCGACGACCTGGAGGAGAACAGCGAGATCAACGTGACGCCGTTCATCGACGTCATGCTGGTGCTGCTCATCATCTTCATGGTGGCCGCCCCGCTCGCAACCGTCGACATCAATGTCGACCTGCCCTCCTCCGTCGCCCAGCCGACGCCCCGCGAGGACAAGCCGGTCTTCATGACGCTGAAGAAGGACCTGACGGTCTCGATCGGCAACGGCGAGATCGCCCGCGACAATTTCGGCCCGGAGCTCGACGCGGTGACGGACGGCAACAAGGAGGCCCGCATCCTGCTGCGCGCCGACAAGGCCGTGGACTACGGCAATGTCATGGATGTGATGAACCTTCTGCGCGGCGCGGGCTACGGCAAGATCGCCCTCGTGGGCCTCGAAGGCGGCGCCCCGGCGCAACAGCCATAGAATGCGCGGCGCGCCTACGGGCGCGCCGCCCTGCCCCGGCGGAACTTGCGGACGCGCCCGCACGCTTCGAACATGTCCGCCCGGATGAAAAAAACGGCATGTTCGGCATAAGCCCCTTGCGCCCTTTCTCAATTCGTTCTAAACGCCCGGCACCACACGCTTTATAGCAAAACGGATGGCCTCGTGGCGGAGTGGTGACGCAGAGGACTGCAAATCCTTGCACCCGAGTTCGATTCTCGGCGAGGCCTCCACTCCCTTCCTTTCGACGATCTACTCTCTTGATTTTACTTCCCAATATCCCAGCTATGATGGGACGCGCCCTCACGCGTGCTGCCGAAGCCGGATTTCCGGCGGATGGTTGTTGCAAGCGGGATCAACAGGAGAGTCCGATGCCCAGTCTCAAAGCCTCCGCAGCCATCGCCATTGCTTTCGGCTTGGCAGGCTGCACCGCCGCATCCGCCGTGGAGCCGATACCGGGGAGCATCATCTACAAGGGCCAGCCGCGGACGAAATTGATGAAGGCGCCGATCGGCAGCACGTTCGAGCACCACTTCCGCGATCAGTTCGGCGATGACTATATGGAAGTCTACCGGATCGCGCCGGACCGGTCCCTGGAACTCATTTCCCGGCGCCGGATCGACATCGTCGAATTCGGCCGCGCACGATAGACGGTTTCACCTCCGCCAAGCCGCCGCGCGACTGGACGAACGCACCGCAACCTGTCAGAAGCGACACGGGGCGCGACTGCCGATAGTTTTAGATCGGGGTCGGGCGACCGATTGACGTCACGTCGCTGCCGCGAGACCACGCTGGCCGCCCCCATGCCATCATCGAGAACGACCGATTGTCCGGGCCGCCGCTTCGAACCGGCGCCCTGCCCTCACCGCAGCAGCAATGCCGTTCCGTAGAGCCCCAGCGCGAACACCGTGTGGGCGACCAGATTGAGGAACCGCACCTTGTTGGCATTCGGCAGCCTGGAGGCCGCAACGCCGATGCCGAGGCCGGGCTGGAGCAGGAACCAGCCGGCGCCGACCGTGACGATGCCGAGGATCCAGGCCGGCAGGAAGGTCGGGGCGGCGAACCAGGCGCTTCCGACGATCAGCGCCAGAACCACGCCATAAAGGATGCCGACGGCATAGTGGCCGATCCAGCCGAGCGCGCGTTCGGATGCATAGGGTTCGGCCGTGCCTATGTCGTCATGAAAGACGGTGCCGTTCTTCAGGTGCCAGAACCAGCGGCCGACCGGCGCCCAGTTCGGCCGCGCCTGGCCAAGGGCCTTCCAGAGGAAGATCGCCCACAGGTCCATCAGCACGGTGGCGCCGGTTCCGATCGCCACGCCCTTCAACAGCAATTCCATATGATCCCCTCGCGCCCCAAGCGTTGCCGGCACGGTTAGAGCAGGTCCGCCGGGACGATGCAACAAGCCCGGTCAGCGCGCCTTGCGGCTCGCCCACCAGACGGCGAGGCGGCGGCGCTGGCGGCGGACGAAGGGAGAATCGTGCGAAAGCACCAGAAGGCCGAGCGGCACCATCCAGAATCCGAGCACCGGCAGAAAGCCGAGGAGACCGCCGACGACGAGAAGGACGCCGATCGTGGTGCGCATCCAGCGCGATTCCGGCAGTTTCATGCGGAAGGAGCCGATGACGATCTCCCGCGTGCGGGGATCTATCCCGAAATGCATATTTGTTTTTCGCCTCGTCATCCGCCGTCCATTTCGCGCAAACGCCTGGTTTTCCAAGGCGCGTCCATCTCCCAGTTGGAGACTTCTCCACAATCAATCAAGCCTCGTGCATTTTTTTGTCAAAAAGCGCTTGGCAAATCGATCAGGCATTTGTATTACGCGCTCACTCCGCGGCGAGCGGATGATCCCTGGTAGCTCAGCGGTAGAGCATTCGACTGTTAATCGACAGGTCGCCGGTTCGAATCCGGCCCGGGGAGCCAGATTCTTGAAGGGCTGCGCTGAATGGCGCGGCCCTTCTGCTTTTCAGCCATCGAGATATTTTTGCCTTTGAAACGAACGGCTTGCGCCTAGCCCCGAACGACGGGCGGGCGCTTCGTGTTCATCTGGAGTTCGTGGCGGCTGGCGAAGCGGCCGAAGAGCATGAGGAGCTTGCGCTCCTCGGCCTTGTCCAGCCCGTTCCTGCGGCAATGCGCGATGACGTCGAGGACGCGGCGGGTCTGGCGGGGACTGAACTGGCGATTGTCGATGTGGTGCGTCATCGGATCCTCCGTTCGACGGTCGAACGGGGGAGGAATGCGACGGGCGGGGTCTTGTTCCCTCCGCCCTTCCTGTCAGGCCACCATTCCGGCGCCGGACTGGCCGGCCTTGCGCGAGAGACCGTAGTCCCGGTCGGGATGCATGCGGCGGAAGGCCTGGCTGCGGTCGCGCGGCGGGGCCGAAGGGTCGGCAAGCGGCGTTCCGACCGCACCGTCCGCATAGGTGCCGGTTGCGATATCGTCCTCGGGCGTGGCCGGGTTCACCTGAAAAAATCCGAAAAGCATCATGGTATCTCCAGTTTCCCTGCAAACGGCCGGGCAGGACTTGCGTTCCCGCCAGCGTCGCATAGACGCAAAATTAACCATGTTTCCTAACAGCCCGTTAAAACCCGGCACGTTTGCCGCGCCTACGGGCGGATTTCCGATCCGCCCTGTCAGGATTTGCGTCTTGGCGTTCGTCGCCATTGACGATAGCCTCCCCCCAACGTCGGGTTGGCAGAGGGGCAATCGATGACGACTGAAATGATTTCAGAAAAGGCATTTTCAGACCACGATACACTGACGGAGGCCAATTTCGCCGAACGCACGAAGCGCCTGCCCCTGCGCGCCAAAATGGTGTTGCGGGGCCTTCTCGGCCTGGAGGCCGGCGCGCTCGCCATGACCGTGCCGGACGGGCGGACCTTCGCAATCCGCGGCAAGGCACCCGGCCCCTGCGCCACCGTCCGGCTCAGGAACTGGAACCTCGTCCACCGCGCCGTCAGCGCCGGCACGATCGGCGTCGCGGAAAGCTACATGGACGGCGACTGGGAGAGCCCGGATGCCGGCGCCTTCCTCGAACTCTTCCTCGTCAATACCAATGTCGGGCGGACCTATACCAACGGTCCGCGCGGCCTCTTCCTTCTTATGGAGAAATTCCGCCACTGGCTGAACGCCAACACCCGCCGCGGCTCGAAGCGCAATATCTCGGCGCATTACGATCTCGGCAACGAGTTCTATTCGCAGTGGCTCGATCCGACGATGACCTATTCCTCCGCACTCTACTCCCGCGGGGCGAACGACCTCACCTCGGCCCAGGTGGCGAAATACCGCGCGCTGGCCGAGGCGACCGGCATCGGCCCGAACGACCATGTGCTGGAGATCGGCTGCGGCTGGGGCGGCTTTGCGGAATTCGCCGCCGGCGAGATCGGCTGCAAGGTGACGGGCCTGACGATCAGCCGCCAGCAGCTCGCCTTCGCGCGCGAGCGCATGGCCAAGGCCGGCCTTGCCGACCGGGTCGAATTGAAGTTCCAGGACTACCGCGACGAGACCGGCACCTATGACCGCATCGTCTCCATCGAGATGTTCGAGGCGGTCGGCGAGCGCTACTGGCCGGCCTATTTCGCAAAGCTCAGCGAATGCCTGAAGCCGGGCGGGCGGGCGGGGCTGCAGATCATCACCATCCTGCAGGAGGCCTATGCCGAATACCGGGCCAATCCGGATTTCATCCAGAAATACGTCTTTCCCGGCGGCATGCTGCCGACCCGCGAGCATCTCGCCTCGCTCGGCCACCAGGTCGGGCTTTCGACGGCCTCCGACATCGGCTTCGGCCATGACTATGCCCGCACGCTCGCCGAATGGCGACACCGCTTCTGGGCCGCCTGGGAGCGCATCGTGCCGCTCGGCTTCGACGAGCGCTTCCGCAAGCTCTGGGAGTTCTACTTCTATTATTGCGAGGCGGGTTTCAGGGCGCGCAACATCGACGTTCGCCAGGTCGTCTACACGCGTCCCCTCGCCTGACGGTCGGAGATGGAAAAAATCCCTCTGGAAGCACGCTCCATGGGAACACGATTTCTTGCAAACCGCCGCTCGTCGGCCGAAAAGACGCTTTCCAATCTAGGCAGATAACGCGAGGCTCGGGTTCCATGGCAATTCTTCCGTCCGTTCTGGATGCAATCGGCAACACGCCGCTGATCCGGCTCAAGGGGGCGTCCGAGGCGACGGGCTGCGAGATCCTCGGCAAGGCCGAGTTCCTGAACCCCGGCCAGTCGGTCAAGGACCGCGCGGCGCTTTCGATCATCCGCGCGGCGGAGCGTTCCGGCGCCCTGCGGCCGGGCGGCGTCATCGTCGAAGGCACGGCGGGCAATACGGGCATCGGCCTGGCGCTCGTCGCGCAGGCGCTGGGCTACCGCACCGTCATCGTCATCCCGGAAACCCAGAGCCAGGAGAAGAAGGACGCGCTGCGGCTGCTCGGCGCCGAGCTCGTCGAGGTGCCGGCCGTTCCCTACAAGAACCCGAACAACTACGTAAAACTCTCCGGCCGTCTTGCCGAGCAACTCGCGAAGACCGAGCCGAACGGCGCGATCTGGGCGAACCAGTTCGACAATGTCGCCAACCGCGACGCCCATATCGAAACGACGGCGCCGGAGATCTGGCGCGACACGGACGGCAAGGTCGACGGCTTCGTCTCGGCGGTCGGCTCGGGCGGCACGCTCGCCGGCGTTGCCGCCGGCCTCAAGGCAAAGAACCCGAACATCAAGATCGCCCTTGCCGATCCGGACGGCGCCGCCCTCTACAATTATTATGCGCATGGCGAGCTGAAATCTTCCGGCAGCTCCATCACCGAGGGCATCGGCCAGGGTCGCATCACCGCCAATCTCGAAGGCTTTACGCCCGACTATTCCTACCAGATCCCCGATTCGGAGGCCGTTCCGCTGGTCTTCGACCTGATCGAGAAGGAAGGCATCGCCGTCGGCGGCTCCTCGGGCATCAACATCGCCGGCGCGATCCGCCTTGCCCGCGACCTCGGCCCCGGCCACACGATCGTGACGATCCTGTGCGACTATGCTAACCGCTACCAGTCGAAACTCTTCAATGCGGACTTCCTCGATTCGAAGGGCCTGCCCGTTCCGGGATGGCTGAAGGCGAAATCGGCGGTCAAGGTCCCCTACCAGCCGGTCGAATAGGTCCCATGTCCCTTCCCACCACTGCCCTCTTCCGCGACGATTTCTATCTTTCGACGAACGAGGCGGTGGTGACGGCGGTGCACCAGGACGGCGGCATCGAGCTCGACCAGACCTGTTTCTACGCGACGTCGGGCGGCCAGCCCGGCGACACCGGCTTCCTGGAGCGCGCCGACGGCTCGCGCATTGCGCTCGGCCCGGCGGTGACCGGCGCGACCAAGGACATCATCCTCCATCGCCCGCTGGACGGCGAGGCGCTGCCGGTCGTCGGGGAGACGGTCGTCGCCCATATCGACTGGGCGCGCCGCTACAAGCTGATGCGCATGCACACCGCCTGCCACCTGCTCTCCGTCGTCTGCCCCTACCCGATCACCGGTGCGGCCGTCGGCGAGGAAGACAGCCGCGTCGACTTCGACATGACGGAGACGATCGACAAGGACGAGGTGACGGCGAGGCTGATGGCGCTCGTTGCCGAAAACCACCCGATCTTCGTGCAATGGATCACCGACGCGGAGCTTGCAGCCAATCCCGGCATCGTCAAATCGAAGAACGTGCGCCCGCCGATGGGTCTCGGCCGGGTCAGCCTGGTGTGCATCGGCGAGAACTCCGCCATCGACAGCCAGCCCTGCGGCGGCACCCACGTCTCCGAAACCCAGGAAGTGGGTGCCATCCACATCGCCAAGATCGAGAAGAAGGGCAAGGAGAACCGCCGGTTCCGCATCCGATTCGGGACGCCGGAGGCCTGACGGGTAGGCTCCGGGCAAAAATCGATCTAGGATATTTTCCAGCATATTCAATTTATTGCAGTGCCCCTCGCGCAGCGCGCACCTTCCGGGCGCTGCCGGCCTGACAGGGAGAAGACCATGTCCAACGACAAGAGCCGGTTCGTCGTCTCGGCGGATTTCGTGGAAAAGCAGCTCGGCGCGCCGGAATTCCGCATCGTCGATGCCGCCTGGTATCTTCCCGCGCAGAACCGCAACGGCGCGGCCGAATATGCGGCCGGCCACATTCCCGGCGCCGTGTTCTTCGACCAGGACGTGATCGCCGATCATTCCGGCAAGCTGCCGCACACCGTGCCCTCGCCGGAATTCTTCGCCGCCGAAGTCGGCAAGCTCGGCATTTCCGACACGGACACCATCGTCGTCTATGACGGCCCCGGCATCTTCACCGCGCCGCGTGTCTGGTGGCTGTTTCGCACCATGGGCGCGAAGAACGTCTTCGTTCTCGATGGCGGCCTCGACGGCTGGAAGAAGGAGGGCCGGCCGCTTCAGACGGACCTGCCGGAACCGGCGCCGGCCGTCTTCCGCACCAATTTCAATCCCTATGCCGTCACCTCCTTCGAGGAGATGCGCGGCATCGTGACGACCGGGGCACGGCAGATCGCCGATGCGCGCGGTGCCGGCCGCTTCACCGGCGAGGAGGCCGAGCCGCGCGCCGGCATGCGCTCCGGTCACATGCCGGGCGCAAGAAGCATGCCGTCCGGCACCTTCTCCGACGGCGGCCGCTTCAAGGATCTTTCCGCCCTCAGCCGGCATTTCGAGGAGAGCGGCATCGATCTTTCCAAGCCGGTCGTCACGACCTGCGGCTCGGGCATCACCGCCGCCATCATCACACTGGCCCTCCATTCGCTCGGCCATGAGGACAACACGCTCTATGACGGCTCCTGGTCCGAATGGGGCGGCCGGGATGATACGCCCGCGGTGACGGGGAAAGACTGATGGCGAAGAAGGCCCAGCCCGCGCCGATCGCGGTGCATGTCACCACGCTGGAAATGACCGCGCCGCCGAAGCAGAGCCTGCCGGTGCCGGTCAACGTGCACACCGCCCTCCTCAGCGCGCCCGACATCCCGCTCGCCTTCTACCGCTTCCTCTACCGGCAGGTCGGCGGACGCTGGCACTGGGTCGACCGGCTGCGCATGGACGACGAAACGCTGGCCGCCACGCTGCACGACAAGCGCAACAGCGTGACGGTGCTCTATGTGAACGGCGCGCCCGCCGGCTTCTTCGAACTGCTGCAGGTCGATGACACGGTGGTGGAGCTCTCCCATTTCGGCCTGTTCGAGCGGGCGCTCGGCCTCGGCATCGGCAAATGGTTCCTGCTCCAGACGCTCTATGCCGCCTGGGCGCCCGGCCCTGCGCGCGTCACGGTCGATACCAACAATCTCGACCATCCGCGCGCGCTGCAGCTCTACCAGATGTTCGGCTTCTCACCGGTCGGCACGCGCGACACCGAACTCGTGCCGTTGTCCGATGCCGAACTCCTGGCGCTTGCCAAGCGCGACTGTCTTTTGCCCGGCGAAGCGCGTTAACCACCCTGAACGGAACCTAAAGGGCAGGTTCAGGTGCGCTTCAGATCGGCTGTGGCACTTTCACGCCAACAGACGATCAATCGAACAAGGAAACACTGCCATGCAGCGCCGCGCCTTTCTGACCGCATTCGCCACCGCCCTCGCCGTTCCCGCCTTTTCAGGCTTCGCCGTCGCGCAGGAGACCCCCTCCTCGGAGATCATCCTGCGCCGGCTGGATGCGGCCCCTTCCCGCCGCCTGCGCGAAGAGGAACGGGTGACGGTGCGCGAATTCAAGCGCCGGCCGGACCTGCGCGGCGCGGCACCGTCGATCAACATCCAGTCGATCAACTTCGCCTTCGGCTCCGCGGATATCCCGCGCTCGGAATACCGCAAGGTGCGCCAGATCGCCCGCGCGCTGGAGCAGCTCATCAACCGCCGCCGCCGCGCTGTCTTCCTGATCGAGGGTCACACGGACGCCGTCGGTTCGGCCGCCTCCAACCAGATCCTGTCGGAACGCCGCGCCGAATCGCTGAAGCGGCTGCTCGTACAGGAGTTCGGCATCCCCTCCCGCGCCCTCGAGACGGTCGGCTACGGCGAGGACTACCTGCTCGTCCAGACGCTGAGCGAAGAGTGGCGCAACCGCCGCGTGACGCTGCGCCGCATCGACGAATTCGTGCGCTAAAGCCTGTTCGAAGCGGGCGAAATCACCGCGGGCCGGCCCTTCCGGCGCCGCGGTGATGGTTTTGCGGGCACCAGGCATGGGCCAATTCCCCGCTGGAAACCATGTCATAGCTGTGCCATATGACTGTCACACGCAGTTCCGGAGGCGATGGATCCGGTGGACGGATCGATCGGCAGACAAACGGAATTTCTCGCTCGCATGGACAGCCGCACGCCCGACCTTCGCGATTTGCTCAGCAAGCGGGTGCGCATCCTGCACACGAAGCGACGCCTCAGCATCCAGAAACGCATCGTGGTGTTCGAAGAGCAGACCTATGTGCTGCATTTCTTCCTGCGCAAGTCGACGAAGGACCGGTTCGAGGCGGCGGTGCGCAAGCTCCAGGACGCCGGCATTTCCGCCCAGCATGTCTGTGCCGGCACCCGCTCGCGGCGCGAGGCCCTGCGGGCCGGCGGCCACTGGCTGGCGCTCTCCTTCCTGCCGGGCACGCCACTGACGCGCAAGGCCCATCCGCAGGCGCTCGCCGCGCTCGGCGGAACGCTGGCGAAGCTGAACGCCATCGAGGGCGCCGCATCCGGCGCGCTCTTCGAGCGGCGGCGGCCCGTGCTGCCGCACGAGGCCTACCTTTCCCGCGAGGCGCAGGCCCATACGCAAGAGGAGCGGCGCTGGATCGAGGAGAGCCTTGCCCGCATGCGCCGCCTCCCCGCCAACCAGCTCACCCACGGCGATCTCTACGGCAGCAACATCATCGAGCAGGACGACCATGCGATCGGCCTCATCGACTACGAGCTGATGACCTATGACGTGTCGGGCATCGAGCTTGCCGCCACCTTGATGCGCCCCTTCTGTCGCCAGGGTGCGCAACGGCGGAGCCTGCTGCAGGGCTATCTCGCCGCCTGCCCCGCCGCCCTCACCGATATCTGGCAGCGCCACGCGGCGGATCTCGTCTTCACGGCCGCCACGCGCCTGCTTGCCGCTCGGCAAAGGCGCATCCGCCACCTTGCCATCCGCGATCGCCTGCTGGCGGCCGGCGAGCGCGTGCTGCCGCCTACCATGCGCAAGCGGGTGACGGAGCGGCGCGCGGCCATCGCCAGGAACATCGCCTCCGCGGGGGAGAACGAGGCCTATTACCGGCATATCGCAAGAATCATGGTCGGCCTCTGCCTTGCCGAGCCGGCGATCGATCCCGTGCGGCTCCTGGAGCAGTGCGACAAGCGCTTCCGCAAGCCGGGCTGAGACGCAAGAAACGGGTGTCGCGGCAGCGGCAGGGACGGGAAGATGCAGGCCCGCCAACCGGAGCCCCATCATGTCCATCCGCTTCCTGCCCCTGCCGACCGAAACCGCCGCCGCCTACCGGACCGGCGGCAAGGATTCCTACGGCCTTGTCCCCGAACGCCACGTCTCCGACGGCACGGGCGTGCCCTGCCGCCATTGCCTGCGGCTTGTCGGCGCGGGCGAGCCCTATCTCATCCTCGCGCACCGCCCCTTCCCGGCCGCGCAGCCCTATGCGGAAACCGGGCCGATCTTCCTGCATGCCGAGCCCTGCAAGGCCCATGAACCTTCACAAAGGCTGCCGCCGATGCTGGAGAGCCGCGACTACATCGTGCGCGGCTATTCGACGGAGAACCGCATCCTCTACGGCACCGGTGCCGTGGTGCCGACACCCGACATTCCGGACTATGCCACTACCCTGCTGGCGCGGGAGGACGTCGCCTATCTGCACATCCGCTCGGCGCGCAACAATTGCTACCAGTGCCGCGTCGAGCGGGCATGAAAAAGGCCCGGATCGCTCCGGGCCTTTCCTGTCCTGCCGGGATCCCGGTCAGGCGACGTTCAGCACCGCTTCGGGCGCATAGGCCTCGTAGCCGAGCGCGTCGGCGACCGGGCGGTTGGTCACGCGGCCCTTGTGCACGTTGAGGCCGGCGCGCAGGTGCCGGTCCTCGGCGATCGCCTTCAGGCCCTTGTCGGCAAGCTGCAGGCCGTAATGCAGCGTCGCGTTGTTCAGGGCATGGGCCGAGGTGACCGGCACGGCCCCCGGCATGTTGGCGACACAATAGTGCACCACGCCGTCGACCTCGTAGGTCGGGTCGGAATGGGTCGTGGCATGCGAGGTCTCGAAGCAACCGCCCTGGTCGATGGCGACGTCGACGATGACCGCGCCCTTCTTCATGCCCGAGAGCATTTCGCGGGTGACGAGCTTCGGCGCCGCGGCACCGGGGATCAGCACCGCGCCGATGACGAGATCGGCGGAGAAGACCTCCTCCTCCAGCGCGTCGATCGTCGAATAGCGGGTGTGGATGCGCCCGCCGAAGAGGTCGTCGAGCTGGCGCAGGCGCGGGATCGAGCGGTCGAGGATCGACACGTCCGCGCCGAGGCCGGCGGCCATCTTCGCCGCATGCAGGCCGACGACGCCGCCGCCGATGATCGCGACCTTGGCCGGCAGCACGCCCGGAACGCCGCCAAGCAGGATGCCGCGGCCGCCATTGGCCTTCTGCAAAGCCGTCGCGCCCGCCTGGATGGAGAGGCGGCCGGCGACCTCGGACATCGGCGCGAGCAGCGGCAGGCCGCCGCGCTCGTCCGTCACCGTCTCATAGGCGATGGCGGTGACGCCGGAGGCGAGAAGCCCCTTGGTCTGGTCCGGATCGGGCGCTAGATGCAGGTAGGTGTAGAGGATCTGTCCGTCGCGGAGCTGCGCCCATTCGGCGGGCTGCGGCTCCTTGACCTTCACCACCATGTCGCACTTCTGGAAAATATCGGCGGCGGTGGCTGCAATCTTCGCGCCGGCGGCGCGATAGGCGTCATCGTCTGCGCCGATGCCGGCGCCGGCCTTGGTCTCGACGAGAACCTCGTGGCCGTGGGCCACATATTCGCGCACGGCACCGGGCGTCAGACCCACCCGATATTCATGATTCTTGATTTCCTTCGGACAACCGACACGCATGCGCGTTCCTTTCCCAGTGTGTTCCCGTTTTCATTGCCGCCGCTCTCGGCGGGGATCACCATGGAAGCAGAGGACGCACGCAATGTCCTTGCAAAGCCGGTTTGCGAAACGGCCACCGGTCGAATATTCTCCTGATATTAGAAGAATTTTCGAAGGAAATTCGAATGGCGAACCTCGATGCAATCGATGCTGCGATCCTGAGGGTGATTCAGCAGAACGGGCGAATCTCCAATGCGGAGCTGGCCGAGCGTGTCGGCCTGTCGCCCTCGGCCTGCTCGCGCCGCCTCGACATCCTGGAAAAATCCGGCACCGTCACCGGCTACCACGCCCGTATCTCGCCCAAGGCGCTCGACTACAAGATGATCGCCATCGTGCACATCTCGCTGTCCGGCCAGTTCGCCAAGACGCTCGCGGAATTCGAGGCGGCGGTGAAGCTCTGTCCCAACGTGCTGGTCTGCTACCTGATGTCGGGCGAATACGACTACATCCTGCGCGTCGCCGCCAAGGATCTGGAGGACTACGAGCGCATCCACCGCGACTGGCTGTCGGCGCTGCCCCATGTGGTGAAGATCAATTCGAGCTTCGCGCTGCGCGAAGTCATCGACCGGCCGAATGTCGGGGTCTAGCAGGCTGCTGCAAAATTCCTCGTCACACGGCTGGGTTTATGATTCACTTCTTGCATTGATTTGCGGGGTTGGATCGATGCGGGGGCATGGTGGTAGCGGGGATGAACTTTTCAGTTTTGTTCGGCTCGAGGAGCGG